>JACCDH010832482.1_pt1 | contig 468961 bp, 427 predicted proteins | sample 7442481 | NCBI WGS metagenome assembly JACCDH01 (sample SAMN15323433, study PRJNA562643) | freshwater metagenome | isolation source: river surface water | place: USA:Blue River Watershed | collected 2017-08-15
AGAAAATTGGATGTTGGCTTGTGCAAGTCCCGAGCGTTTTATCCAAAAAATTGGCAACCGATTAATTTCACAACCAATCAAAGGAACAGCTGCAAGAAATACCGATCCAGTAGCTGATGAAGCATTGAAAGTTGCTTTGCAAGCTAGTCAAAAAGAACGTTCTGAAAACGTCATGATAGTTGATTTGGTGCGCAATGATTTATCAAAAATTGCTACGAAAGGTTCCGTTGAAGTAACCGAATTGTTTGGTGTTTATAGTTTTCCAACTGTCCATCAGTTGATTTCCACTGTTGCTTGTGATGTTGAACCAAACACATCGTTTGCTGCTATTATTGCCGCTCTTTTCCCAATGGGATCGATGACTGGTGCTCCCAAAATTTCAGCTATGAACCTCTCCGAAGAACACGAAGATTTTGCCCGAGAATTGTATTCAGGTTCCATCGGTGTGATTTATCCTTCGGGTGATTTTGATTTGAATGTAGTCATCCGTTCCTTGTTTTACGATGTGACGGAAAAGCGTTTGTCTGTTGGAGTAGGCGGAGCAATTACCATCAATTCAGATCCAGAATCAGAATACTTGGAATGCAAAACAAAAGTCGGGAAAATCTTATCACTTTTTGGATCGTGTGAATGGTAACGACAGCGCTACATAAGGTTGATTTATCAACTAATCAGTTACTCATTGGAGTAAGTGGTGGACTCGATTCAACTGTTTTAGTGCATGCCTGTGTTGCGATCGGTTTACAACCAAATTTGTTACACATCAATTATCAATTACGGGGAGACGAAAGTGAAGCTGACGAAGTATTTGTCCGTCAACTAGCTGAAAAATACCAGTTAGACTTGAACGTAATTCGCTGTCCGATAAACACGACAGTTGGTGCTGGTATCAATTTACAACAAGCAGCCCGTGACTTTCGCCGCACGTTTTTCCTTGATTGGATCAACCAATCGCCCAAACACAAAGTCTTGTTGGCGCATCATGCCGATGATCAAGTGGAAACTTTTTTTCTTCAATTCGCGCGTAATGCTGGAATGAAAGGGTTAGGAGGGATGCATGTCGATCAAGCAGGTTTTGTTCGTCCATTTTTAGCGTTGACAAAACTGCAATTACACGATTATGCGCTTTCAGAAGGATTGAGTTGGCGGGAAGATGCATCCAATCAATCGTTGAAGTACAACCGCAACAAATGGCGCAACGTGTTCATTCCGTTGATGGAGAAAGAAAATCCGGCTATCAAAGCGAGTGTGCTGTTGTTACAAGGTGTTTTTAAGGAAAACTACCAAGCTTTGCAAGCGAATTTTCTGGAAAATAATCAAGCGCTTCTTGACCAAAAACAAGTGTCGTTTTTACAATGGAATGCCTTTTCTGACGATGAAAAACACGTTTTTTGCAATGCGTTAAAATGGCCAAGTTGGACAGTGATGCGATTGAACGAACTCGTTAACCTACAAAAAAGCGCTTCGTTTTTAGTTGGTGATACAACAGTTTACAAAACAAAAACAGGTGTTGCATGGACGAAAAACGAGGAGGAAATATTGACCAAGACCTTAGTTATTTCAAAAGTTGATTCCTTACCCGAACACTTTGACAAAGCGACCGTTTACCTCGATGAAGCGAAAGTAGTTGGTCAGTTGGTGCTGCGAAAAGTAAGTGAAACAGATCGGATTGCGCCCATCGGGATGAAAGGAACGCAATTGGTAACTAAAGTTTTGAAAGATGCTGGTTATTGTTCGCAAGAACGCGCTCAATTTCAAATAGTTGTGGATGATAAGCAAGTAATTTGGATTCCAGGATTAAAAGTAAACCGCACGAGTGTTGCAGATAAAATGAGTCAACAGTTACTTAAAATTTCGGTGCAATAATTTTTAGATTTTTTGTTGGCGTTTTTTATTTTTTAGTATTTTTATTCCACTACTAATTAAAACTTGCTACGATGGAGCCGATTATTATCAATAAAGAGCAAATCAAAGACCTATCATTTAAATCACCTTTGAATTTCACGCAAGAAGCAGACATTCACCGTAAACTAGAAGAAGCAACAAGACTTGGGAACGGTTATCACACCAAAATTGCTATTATTTTTCAGGACGATGAAGGATTAAAGCGAGTGGACACAACTATTTGGGCTACAGGTCAAAAGTACATTTGTTTGAAAGGAGGCATGTGGATTCCAATCAATCATATTGTATCGATAGAAATGTAAAGTCGAATCAATTAATTTGGGAGTTGTTTACAGATTGACTTCTGATAACTTTTGTTGTTGAATAAGTTTTCATAAAATTCTGTTAACTATGTTCAGAACAGCATTTGATTTAGTAAATTTGGCTTACAAATCTTTTTTGCATGAAAAATTTGCTTTTTCTGGTCGGTTCGCTATTTTTTTCGTTTGTATTGCAAGCGCAAGATAAAGTTGAATGGACTTCTGCATACAACAAGCAAACAAATTCGGTGCAATTGAAAGCGAGCATTCAAAAAGGATGGCATTTGTACAGTCAACATTTATCGACAAACGAAGGACCTGTTCCTACAACTTTTGTTTTTGAGGAGCAAAACGGATTGTTTTGGCTAAGTGATGTCAAAGAACCAACATCATTGATTGCTTTTGATCCGAATTTCGAAGCAAATTTGAATTATTTCGAAAACGAAGTTGTTTTTGAACGTACAATAAAGGGAAAATTTTCCGGAACAATCACTGGAACAATCACATACATGGTTTGCAACGATGAAATGTGCTTGCCACCCGTTGAAGTTCCTTTTTCTATTAGCATTAAAACCCCGTAAACAAGATGAAAACACGTTTCTTTTTTATAGTTAGCACATTGTTTGTGCTGTTTCAATCAACTGTTTTTGCACAAAACATTGATTTTCCTGAAGACAAAGTGAAATGGAAGTTCCGTGTCGAAAAAACAGAAAAAGATGTTTTTGTTGTTGCAGAGGTGAAAATGGTGAAGGGATGGCACATCAATGCAATTGTTCTTCCAAAAGGTACTTATGGATTGAATACCAATTGGACCTTGGCAAAAAATCCAAATTACAAAACGGTCGGAAATGTCATCGAACCTAAACCTCATGTCAAACATGACGATGCGGCTGATGAAGACATTGCTTACCACGAAGGAACTGTTTTGTTCAAGCAAAAAATCGTTTTATTGAGCGATAAAGATTTTATCATCAAAGGAACATACGATTACCAAACATGTAACGAAGTCGGTTGTTTGCCGCCATACAACACTACTTTTTCATTAAAAGTGAAACCTTCATTATTTGCAACTACAGCAGAAGGAACCTTAATTGACACAGCGTCACAAAAAACAGACACAACCAAAAAAGCTGGAACTTCAGCTAGTGCTACTGAAAAAGTAGAAGCAGGAAAACCAGGGAAAGATTTGGGTGAAAAAGAAGACAATCGTTCGATGACTGCTTTGTTTTTCTTGTCGTTTATCAGTGGATTAGCAGCCTTGTTTACACCTTGTGTTTTCCCAATGATTCCAATGACAGTGAGTTTCTTCACCAAACAAAGCAAATCAAAAGCTGCTGGAATTCGCAACGCTTTGTTTTATAGTCTTTCCATTATCGTTATTTACATCTTACTAGGAACAGTTGTAACAGCTGTATTCGGTGCAGAAGCATTGAACAACATGTCAACAAATCCAACATTTAACATCGTTTTCTTTTTGATTTTGGTGGTGTTTGCTGTTTCCTTCATGGGAGCTTTCGAAATTAGAATGCCGAGTTCATGGGTAAACAAAGCAGATCAAGCTTCGGATAAAGGCGGGATGATTGGTATTTTCTTCATGGCACTTGCTTTGGCTTTGGTTTCTTTTTCGTGTACAGGACCAATCGTTGGAACATTGATCGTTGAGGCCGCAAGCAAAGGCGGAATCGCACCAATCATCGGGATGTTAGGTTTCTCATTGGCATTAGCGCTTCCATTTGGTTTGTTTGCTGCATTCCCAGGTTGGTTGAATACCTTGCCAAAATCGGGAGGTTGGTTGAATACAGTCAAAGTTGTTTTGGGATTATTGGAATTGGCGTTGGCGTTTAAATTCTTGTCCAATGCGGATTTAGCATTACAAGCACATTATTTCGAACGTGAATTATTTTTAGCTATTTGGATTGGAATTTTCTTGGTACTTGCCCTTTATTTATTTGGATTTATTCAATTACCTCACGATAGTAAAATCGAACGTTTATCTGTTGGGCGTGCGCTTTTTGGAACGTTTGTACTTGCGTTTGTTTTTTACATGATTCCAGGCTTGTGGGGCGCACCGTTGAAGTTAATCAGTGCATTTCCTCCTCCATCGAACTACAGTGAAGCTCCAGGTGGATTTGGTGGTGCTGCTCATGTTGGAACTTCTTCAGAAACAACAGCTGACATGCATTTGGGGCCACAAAACATTCAAGTATTCCACGACTTAGATAAAGCGAAAGCATATGCGCTAAAAGTAGGCAAGCCATTGTTCGTTGACTTTACTGGACACAATTGTGTAAACTGCCGAAAAATGGAAGAATCTGTTTGGGGAGAACCAGGAATAATCGATCATTTGAAAGAAGATGTTGTGATTGCTTCTTTGCACGTTGACGAACGTGTTGATTTACCAAAAGCGGAACAAAAAACAGTAGAATTGGTTCCTGGTAAATTCAAGAAATTGATCACAACAGGTGATAAATGGATGTATTTGCAAATCAAAGACTATAAGATTTCTTCGCAACCGTATTATGTAATGTTGGATGCGGAAGGCAAACAAATAGCAAACGGTGCAGCTGATTATCAACACCACAGCAGTCCTTCAGTTTTCAAAGAATGGCTTGAAAAAGGATTGGCATTGTACAAAAAATAGTTTTATCAAGTAGCCTCAGTTCAATGAACGACGTATTGCAAACTTCCATTGAGTTTCTAAAAGGTGTAGGACCTCAACGAGCGAAGTTACTGCGCGATGAATTGGGAATTGCTACGTTTGAAGATTTACTCAGTCATTACCCTTTTCGCTACGTCGATCGGTCGCAATACAATGCAATTCGTGACTTACCCGAATTAGATGGATATGTTCAACTAAAAGGGAAAATTATTTCGCTTCACGAATCAGGAAATGGCCGCCAAAAACGTTTGTCTGTTAAATTTCAAGATGAAACCGGTATCATAGATTTAGTCTGGTTTCAAGGAATTAAATTCATTTTACCGAGTATCAAAGTCAACGTTCCCTTGCAAGTTTTTGGTAAACCAAAGTTTTATCAAAGTTCGTGGAGTATTCCTCATCCTGAAATTACCTTATTATCAGAAGTAGATCCCGCAATTGGATGGCAACCTGTTTACTCGTCAACTGAAAAATTAACAGCAGCTGGTTTGCACAGCAAAGGCATTCAGAAACTCATGCTCACCTTGCTTGCACAATTGAGAAACGTTTCGTTCGAAGATGCTATTCCAGTTGAAATGCGCACCGAATTAGGATTAATTCCCTACAAAGAAGCTTTGTTTGCGATTCATATTCCTCAAGCTACGGAACAAGTGCAGTTGGCGCGAAAACGTTTCAAATTCGAAGAATTATTGCATTTGCAAATTGAGTTGTTATTGCGCCGACAAATTACGCTCCAACAAACAAAAGGAAATACAATTACGCAGTTAGGCGAAGTTTTTAATTCGTTTTACGAAACAAAATTACCGTTTCCATTGACCAATGCGCAAAAACGCGTGTTAAAAGAAATCCGCAAAGATTTGGGTTCAGGGATTCAAATGAATCGTTTGTTGCAAGGTGATGTTGGAAGTGGAAAAACAGTGGTCGCTTTGTTAACGATGTTAATGGGAATTGAAACTGGTTTGCAATCGGCAATCATGGCTCCCACAGAAATTTTAGCGAACCAACATTTTATTGGAATATCAGAATTATTGGCTGGAACGTCTGTCAATGTTGCTTTGTTAACAGGTTCAACCAAAAAAGCGCAGCGTAAAATCATTCACGAAGGTTTGTTGTCGGGTGAAATTCATATCCTCATCGGAACGCATGCCTTGTTAGAAGACATTGTTCAGTTTCAGAATTTAGGAATTGTTGTTATCGATGAACAACATCGTTTTGGCGTTGCACAACGTGCCCGTTTGTGGAAGAAAAACACCATTCCTCCTCATATTTTAGTCATGACGGCAACACCAATTCCAAGAACCTTAGCCATGACTTTTTATGGTGATTTAGAAGTTTCTGTCATTGATGAATTACCGCCAGGACGAAAGCCGATTACAACGCATCACCGTTTTGAAAAAGATCGTTTACAGGTCTTAGGTTTTGTGAAAAGTCAAATTGAATTAGGACGTCAGGTTTACATCGTTTATCCCTTAATCAAAGAATCGGAAAAGTTAGACTATGCAAATTTGATGGACGGTTACGAATCAATTGTGCGCTATTTTCCCTTGCCAGACTACCATGTGAGTATTGTAAATGGCCAAATGAAACCGGAAGCAAAAGATTACGAAATGCAATTGTTCATTGAGGGGAAAACCCAAATTATGGTTGCAACGACAGTAATCGAAGTTGGTGTAAATGTTCCCAATGCTTCGGTAATGATTATCGAAAGCTCGGAGCGTTTTGGGTTGTCCCAATTACACCAGTTACGCGGTCGCGTCGGGCGAGGAGCTGATCAATCGTATTGTATTTTAATGACGGGTGATAAATTGGCACAAACGACCAAAAAACGTATCAATACAATGGTGCGCACCAATGATGGTTTTGAAATTTCAGAAGTTGATTTGGAATTGCGCGGACCCGGTGATATCATGGGAACCCAACAAAGTGGCACTTTGGATTTAAAAATTGCAGATTTGGCAAAAGATGGTCCGTTGGTAGCTTTAGCTCGTGAAAAAGCCCGGGCAATATTAACCGAAGATCCACGTTTATCTCAACCAGCAAATTATTGGTTGCGGATGGTTGCGCTGAAGAAATTAAAAGACAAACCCAATTGGGCCGAAATATCATAACTATGAAAGGAATTATACTCGTCGGCTGCTTGTTTATCGTTGGACAAGTAAAAGCGCAAATTATCTCAGGTTCAGCAATTGATTCGGGAAGAAAATTAGTAAACACCGTTTCTTTCGATATTCATGGAAGTAGGAGCGGGGTTGTGGTTTTGGAAGTTGCAATAGATAACCTTGGAAAAGTAACCAGTTCTCGGTTGATTTCAGAAAAAAGTGATGTGCTTTCTACACCTGCAGTAATGATGGCAAAAAATGCGGCGAAGACTTTTTTATTTACACCTGGAACACATTTTCCTGAGTTCCAATATGCGTTGGTAAGGTTTAATTACATCAAAGATTAATTCCCACCTAAAAAAGCGTACATCAAAATATTTGCTCCCATTTGAAGTGCTTGCTTGCGTTTGTCTTCTGGATCGTTGTGCACTTCACGGTCTTCCCAACCATCGCTTAAATCGGTTTCGTACGTGTACAAACAAACCAAACGCCCATCGACGATGATACCAAAGGCTTGTGGTCGTTTTCCATCGTGTTCGTGAATCTTTGGCAAGCCATTGAAGTCGTATTTTTGATGAAAAATGGGGTGATTGAACGGTATTTCAACCAATGAATTATTCGGAAAAACTTTCTTCAACTCCTCACGAATAAATTTATCCATTCCATAATTGTCATCAATGTGTAAAAAACCTCCACCAAGCAGATAATTGCGCAAATTCTCGGCATCACGCATGGAAAAAACAACGTTTCCATGACCTGTCATGTGAAGAAAAGGATAGGCAGCAATTTCGGGACTTCCAACGGCTACAAAAGGAATTTCTTTCGAAATAGTCGTTCCCAAATTGGTGTTGCAAAATTGAACCAAATTAGCAAGTGCAGTTGGATTTGCATAGTAATCTCCTCCGCCATTGTATTTCAAATAAGCGATTTGATACGTTCCTTGCGCAAAACTTGCACTGAAAATAAAACTTACGATAATTACTGCTAGTTTTTTCATTGGTGTATGGCTAAAACTGTTGCTACTAAACCTGCTGTTTCTGTTCGTAAACGCGCAGTTCCCAAATGGATTGCTTCGTAGCCACTTGCTAGAGCCAACTCGATTTCACGCGGACTAAAATCACCTTCTGGGCCAATCAAAACTGGGCCAGTTATTGTTGATGATTGCAACGCTTTTTTATCGGTATCCATGCAATGGGCAATTTTTCCTGTTGGGTGTTGCTTGATAAATTCATCAAAGGCAATCATTGGTTCAATGGTCAATAAAAAATCGTGTTGCGCTTGTTTCATTGCTGAAATTGCTACGCGTTCCAAGCGATCGAGTTTCAAGGCAAAACGTTCCGAATGATCTCCTGAAATAAAACTCAATTTGGTTGCACCAACTTCCACAATTTTTTCAACCATCCATTCCATGCGGTCGCTATTTTTAGTTGGAGCAATCGCCAAATGAAATTCGGATGAACGTGTTTTTTGTTCACGAGAAAGAACTGTAACGCCACAACGCTTTGGATGTGCATCGTTTATTTGTACGTCCACTAATTGACCTTTTCCATCAAGTAAAACACAGGTATCACCAACATTCATGCGCAATACACGAATCATGTGTTTGGATTCCTCTTCGGGTAATTCAAACGATTGATTTTCAGGAATGTGTTTTAGAAAAAAACGCCGCATCAGTACAATAATTGATATAATAATTCACGCAACAAATCACCGTCTTTGAACGCGCCTGTGTTGCCAACTCCTTTTGCTTTTAAATCGTATTCGTGCAATAAAGCAACGTTTCGTGCTAATATTTTTGGAGAATAATTCGCTGAATTCTTCATCAATTCTTTCGCTGCAAATGGGTGTAGACCAAGCGCTCTTGAGATGTAGTCTGGGTTTTTGTTGGGTGCGAAATGAACACGCATCATGTTGGTATACAACTTAAACAAAGTCGGAATAATTGCAATGATGGAGTGGTCTTTCGGATTTTTATCGAAGTAATCGGCAATTTGGAAAACTTTCACGTGATCGCGAACAGCAACGGCATTGGTCAATTCGAAATTATTATAATCCTTACTAATCCCAATGTTTTCCTCGATATGAATATCGGAGATGCGTGTGCCTTTCTCTAAAACAATCGCTAATTTATCTAATTCATTGACCAAGCGCGATAAATCATTTCCAATAAAATCGGCTAACAAACTTGCTGCTTTAGAAGTCATGTCAAAACCTTGCGATTTCACATAGGTTGTAATCCACTCAGGAAGTAAGTAATCTTTAATCTTTTCAGATTTAAAATTAATTCCGTGTTGCCCAATTTCTTTGGTCAATTTACGCTTACCATCCAACGCTTTGTACTTGTGGCAAATCACCAAAATACTGCTAGGATTAACGGCTTTTAAGTAATGTTCTAATTCGTAAATTTCTTTTAAATCCTGCGCTTCACGCAAAACAACCACTTTCCGTTCGCCAATAAAAGGAAAACCTTTTGCTTCGTTCATAACGGTTAAAAAATCGGTATCTCTGCCATAATAAACAGCGAGGTTAAATTCCCGTTCGTCTTCCGTTAACGCATTTTCTATGATTGCTTCTGAAATCAAATCAATGTAATAAGGTTCTTCGCCATGTAACGCATACACGGGTTTGAATTGCTTGTTTTTGATGTCTTTCAGAATTGATTTAAAATCCATACCTCAAAAATAAGTTATTTTGTTGATTGAGCGACACGAAACTCGTCATAAAATCAGTAGCTTTGACAACAAATGAAAACGTTATTTCCTCCGTTAAGCATTCCCCCAGCACAACTTTCCATTGCAAAGAAAGGCGATCAATTCGTGGTATGGTGTGTAGTACGTAAAAAACACTTGGTATTAACTCCCGAAGAATGGGTGCGTCAACACGTTGTTCATTTTTTAATCAACGAACGACAAATTGCTTTGCCACGCATCAATACCGAACATTTGTTGCGGATTAACGGTCAAAACAGACGTTGTGATGTACTTGTTGTTGATAGTTTTGGACAGCCGCTGTTAATTGTGGAATGCAAAGCAGCAACTGTTGCACTGGTCGAAAAAACACTGTTACAAATTAGTAATTATGCACAAGCCACAACGGTTCCTTTTTTGTGGATGACAAATGGAATTGACCATTACATCATTGACACTAAAAATCCGAGTGAATTATTGGCTGAATTTCCAAGTTTGAAGTAAACGGTTTTAAAGCTAATGTCGTTGTTCCAAGTTAGATGAAATGTCGGATTTTTAATCGTAGTGAAATCGACATTTAGCTATCAAAATTTCTTCATCTTTTAATTGGTAAATCAAGCGATGTTCATCATCAATTCTACGTGACCAGAATCCCGAATATTTGTACTTTAGCGGTTCTGGTTTTCCTATTCCGTGATATGGATTTCTTGAAATGTCTTTCAACAATTCGTTGATACGCTTCAATTTATTTTTATCTGTTTTTTGCCAGTACAAATAATCCTCCCAAGACTCTTCTACAAAAACAAACTTCATTCCTCAAGCAGGTTTTTGCTAGTTGAAGCGCCTGATTTTAATTTGTCAATTGCGGCATCCAGTCTTTTTTCATTTTCTTTCGATGAAAGTTCATGTTGCGTTGCGCACAATGAGTTATATTCAGCCAACGACATGATTACAACACCATTATCTTTACCTCGATTAATGATCAACGTTTCAAAGTTTTGTGTCACTTTGTCAAAATATCGTTTGATGTCTTTTCTGAAATCTGAAATGGAAGTTGTAAGCATGGCGAAGAAATTTAATTGTACTTAATTGTGTACAAATTTATGTACATAAATTAAACTTTCCAAATTTATTTTCAGAAAGCTAGTTGAAGCAATAAAGAATTTTTGAGCATCTATTCAACTTACTTCCGTTCCAATTTGAAATCGCTCGTTGTGTGGAATGTTAATTCCGGATAATCTTTTTCAGCCATTTGAAGCAAGAAAGATGTTTCCGCTAAGAACACCAAGTTGTCGTCTTTGTCTTTTGCTAAATACTGCGATTTCGCACGTACAAAATCAGCTAATTGCGCTTCGTTATCCGTTGTAATCCAACACGCTTTGTGGTAGTTACGCGGTACAAAACGACATTTCGCACCATATTCATGATCCAAACGATAAGCAATTACTTCAAATTGAAGTTGACCAACTGTACCAATAATTCGTCTGTTACCAGGTTGTTGAATAAACATCTGCGCAACTCCTTCGTCCATTAACTGCGTAATTCCTTTTTCCAACTGTTTTGATTTCATTGGATCAAGATTCTCTAATTCTTGGAACATTTCAGGCGAAAAGCTTGGAATACCTTTGAACATAAAGTGTTCGCCTTCGTTCAAGGTGTCACCAATTTTAAAGTTTCCCGTATCGTACAAACCAACAACATCTCCAGGAAATGCTTCGTCGATAACACTTTTGTCTTGTGCTAAAAACGATGTTGGATTGGCAAACTTGAATTTCTTGTCCAACCGCACGTGGTTGTAAAAAGTGTTCCGTTCAAATTTACCAGAAACCACGCGGAGAAAAGCAATTCTATCGCGGTGTTTTGGGTCTAAATTCGCATGGATTTTAAAGACAAAACCAGAGAATTTTTTATCACTTGGTTCAATGCGTTTGTTGTCTGCATCACGCCCTCTTGGAGATGGTGAAATGCGCACAAACGTGTCTAATAATTCTTTTACTCCAAAATTGTTCACGGCTGAACCGAAGAAAACAGGAGCAACATCGCCGCTCAAGTATTTTTCACGGTCAAAAGCATCGTAAACACCTTCAATCATTTCAAGTTCTTCGCGTAATTCAGCGGCAGGTTTTTCACCAACTATTTCGTCCAATTCTTCCGACTGAATATCAGTTAACGAAATAATTTCTTTGGAAATCTTTGTTTTGTTCGCAGCGAACAGGTTGATGTTTTTATCGTAAATATTGTAAACTCCTTGAAAACGGTCACCCATACCAATTGGCCAAGCTAGCGGACGAACATGAATGTCTAACGAAGCTTCTAATTCATCTAATAACTCAAACGGATCTTTTCCTTCACGGTCCATTTTATTGATGAAAATGATAACCGGCGTTTTGCGCATGCGGCAAACTTCCATCAAACGTTTTGTTTGTTCCTCAACACCATTTGCACAGTCAATTACCAAAATTACGCTGTCAACTGCAGTTAATGTCCGGTAAGTATCTTCCGCAAAATCCTTGTGACCAGGAGTGTCGAGAATGTTGATTTGCTTTCCCGAATATTCAAAAGCCATGACAGAAGTCGCAACAGAGATTCCACGTTGTTTTTCAATCTCCATGAAATCGGAAGTAGCAGTTTTTTTGATTTTATTGTTTTTCACCGCTCCAGCCGATTGAATTGCTCCTCCAAATAACAATAACTTTTCAGTCAAGGTCGTCTTACCAGCATCGGGGTGTGAAATAATACCAAATGTTCTGCGTTTTTCTATTGCTTCTGCGTAACTCATGCTTTTGTTTTGTTGTGCAAAAGTAGCGTTTTTAAAGGAAAATAAAACCATTCTAATTATGTTCCTTATTTTTGAAACTCAAAGCTGAGTTGTTCAATTGAAACGAAATGGAGAAATACATACCACTTTCTTGGTCGCATGCATTAAAAGACAGGTTGAACCTGGAGCAATTCCAACAATTAATGGAATTTGTCAACGAAGCCTACGCGCAAGCTCCAAATGCTGTTTTTCCGCCAAAAAATGAAATTTTCCGTGCTTTGGAATTGTGCCCCTTCGATCAAGTGAAAGTTGTTATTTTAGGTCAAGATCCTTACCCAACCAAAGGTCATGCGCATGGTTTGTGTTTTAGTTGCGCTGCATCTGTTCATCCCTTACCTAAAAGTCTGCAAAATATTTTCAAAGAATTAGTGACTGATTTGCAATGTACTGCACCCACTTCGGGTGATTTAGCGCATTGGGCGAAACAAGGCGTGTTGTTACTCAACAATACCTTAACCGTCAGCGAAGGAAAACCGTTGAGTCATGCTCACAAAGGTTGGGAACAGTTCACCGATGCGCTTATTCAAGCTGTGAATGATGAATTGAACGATGTCATATTTGTGTTGTGGGGAAAACCAGCACAACTAAAAGCACAAAATGTCGACAACAAAAAACATACTGTTTTAAGCGCACCTCATCCGTCTCCTTTATCGGCTTACCGTGGATTTTTTGGGAGCAAACCCTTTTCGACAATCAATTCCTTGTTGGAAAAAAGCGGCAAATCGCCAATAAACTGGGTGAACCAAGAACCGAATGAATTATTATTGTTTTAATGCGATAAGCGCAATTGTAATGTAATATCTGACTTGCGGTTTCCTTTTATTTCCTCTGCTCCCGAACCGATACTTGTTCGGTCACTGAAGATGTTTGTTCCGTATTTCAACCAAAAATCCCAATGTTTCAAAAACGTATAACGAATCAAACAATAAGCCCGAGAACCTTGGTAATAATATGCTGGAACGGAAAATACTCCAATCGCATTGTTTTCAAAAGTATAAATGCGTGAATCGTAACTATCTGTTTCAAAAAGTGCATAACGCAATGACAAATCGAAGGGTTTGCTTTTTGGATGCATGACGATGTCTTGGGTCATAATCCAACCTTTTTCGGGTGTATTACTCGGTCTGTTGATGGTAACATATTCAACCCGACTTTTCAATTGAATGGCTTCTGTAACCTGATAATTCATGTTCAATCGGTAGTTGCGTTGGGTTACATTTTCAATTGGTGTGATTGTTCCGTCGGAATCACGGCTGTTTTTTTGCCGAATTTGTAGTCGAAAACGTCCGTAAATCTCGAGTGTTTTTGATGGACGATAAACGGGTTGAAAAAGAAATTCAACTCCAGAACTTGGTGCGTCAACTTGGTATTTCAACCAAGGAAAACGAAAAAAATCAGCATACATGTTAAGTGTCCAGGAGGGAGCGATTTTCACTTTTGAACCGAGAAATAATCCTTTTTCGTTTTGTGTAGCTGTTCCTTCTGAAAATCCGTTGTTGTAAAACGAATGATAACCAGGTTGGTAATTTCGGTAAATGATGGATACGGAAACCCGCGGGTCCAAAACGGCTAACACACCGTGTAATTGCGCGAATGATTGATTGTGACTGGCATAAGTAACTTCACCAAAAAAGTTGGCGTTTTTGTAAGTGAAGTTATAATCCGAACTCAGTGTTGTTGTCGCTGTTCCTCGAAAAGCAAAATTATTGTAAGGAACGCTGTCCTTGTTAATTGCTGCATCATATTGTTGATGCACAGCAGCCAATCCAACTGTAAAAGTGCGCAAGCGGTAAGTGAGATAAGATCCAGCAACACGTTCGGTAAAGCGATTTTTTTTCGCGATTTCTGCATTGGTTCGGTGCATGCCCGAAAAGTCAATGGTTCCGATTTGATCCAATGAATTCGGCAAGCTATCATTCGTCGCTGTTCCATCAATTCGTTTTTGGCTCACAAAGGTCAAAAGAGAAAAACGCTTGTAACCCAAAACAGTTGCAGCGCCTCTGAAGAATCGATTTTCATCAACCGAAGTATAAGGACGCAATAAATTAGCTGTACGTTTTGACGAAAAAACATCAGCTGTTTTTCCAAAAGCATAGCCCGACCACGTATTCAATCCTTGACCTAATTGCACCAAATAATCGCCGAGTGCAACAGTTTGAATATATTTTCCTCCTTTGTAATACAAATGGGCAGAATAAAAGTCAAATCCTTTGGGTTGAGATTTATTGAAAAAAGTTTCACCAGGATCTTTATCAGCAGTGATGCCTGCACTTAAATTTGTTCGATATGTATACCGAAAACGTGCGTAGTAATGATCTGCATTTCCCTGATAATACTTATTGGAAGTTGCCAAAATGGAATCCGAAACCTTGGCGTAGCCTTGTTTGAATTCTGGGGTTCGTTGGTAACGTAATATCCAATCAAATCGGCCATTTTTGATTGCTTCGTGAAATGTAATGTGCAATTGATTCAATTTGTCGTCCACACGAACAAAAGGCAATACCTGTTCGATAAGTGGTAAATCCCAGTAAGTCAAACTTTGCAATTCGTAAATCGAAATGAGTTTCCCAAATTGCTTGATGTGTAATAACAAGTCGCTGATTTGAATATCGCTTAATAATTGCAAGGATTTCAATTCGTCAACATTTGCCGAATTCAGATTGATTGGATGTTCCAAATAATAGGAGAGTTGCTCAAAAACGTTGGTTAAATCAAGCTCTTCAACTCCGTTTTGCTCTAACAAAAATTCGATGCGCTGTTGGATGATTTCGTTTTTTTCTTGTGCAAAAAGGGACGAGTTCATCAATAAAAAAAGGAGCAATCTATAGATATACTTAGTTCTCATGCTGGTGGAATAGGTAATTAAATCCAACACCAGGAGTCCAGCCCAAAACAGGATGGAATTGCGAACTCAGGTCCAACTGAATATTCTTTTTGATGTAAGCAAAACCAAAAGCAATCAAAAAAGGTTGGGTTTGAGTTCCCAAGCGCAAAGCGAATGCTTGATTGGGGAAATATTCAAAGGCGCATTTTGCGTTCATCGGATACAGCACTTGTTTTTCAATTTCGAAAAGCGTTTTCACTTTTTTGGAAGGTTCGTAACTAGTTCCAATTTTCATCGTTGTTCCAAAGCGGTCACCGTTTGCCCAAATATGTTGTCGTCCAATATTAAAAACACTCATGCCCATTTTCCATTTCGGTGAAAGGTTCGCTAAAAATCCTGCTTCAATGGTTCCCCGAATACTTGAACCATAATTTCCTCCCAAGCGTATTTGATTGAAATTTCCTTGAATTCCCATTGAAAAAACGGCGCTTAATTGCTGCGCATATCCCACACCAATGCGTGTTGCACGAAATTGTTCGTAACCATAAAATTGTCCACCAACAGTTAGCGCACCTTTTTTTATTGGGATGACCCCTGAAAAAGACTGTTGTTGCAATTCTTTCGCTAAAAAACGCGTTTGATAAAACAGACCAAATTGAGGTAGTTGATTGGTTGGAACAATTCCCGGGTTTTGAAAATGCGACCAGCAATCAGTTAAGGTAACGCTTGTATTTGCTAAGGCACTTGCCCGTGCGCCAATTGGTAAAAGTACCTGCCCGGCGCAATGCTGCACAAACAAAAGCAGTAAAAGAGTAGATAGTTTGCTCATTTGTAGTAATGTAGTAGTTGCTGAAGGTTTTATCCAACGCTAACGAATATAGCTTTTTTTCGCCATAAAATTGCTTTTTTAAATAAAAAAAATCACCGCAACTTTTTTCAATTTTACAAGGTAGTCGCTTTGATATTCCTTACATTTGCGCAATTAAAATTGAGTAAATGAGTTTATTAACAGTGGGTAGTGTTGCTTTTGATGCAATTGAAACGCCTTTCGGAAAAACAGATAAAATAGTTGGTGGTGCAGGTACGTATATTGCCTTGTCCGCATCAAATTTCACAAACGATCAAAAAATTGTCTCTGTAGTTGGAGATGATTTCCCAAATGAAACCTTAGCAACATTGACAGCGAAAGGTGTTGACTTAGCTGGTTTGCAAATCAAACAAGGTGAAAAAACGTTTTTCTGGTCGGGGAAATACCACAACGATATGAACTCACGCGATACGTTGGTTACTGAATTGAACGTATTGGAAAATTTCGATCCAATTATTCCTGCAAGCTACCAAGGTGTTGACTATTTAATGTTAGGAAATCTTGCTCCAGCTGTACAACGTCAAGTAATAGAACGATTGGAAACGCGTCCGAAATTAATTGCAATGGACACCATGAATTTTTGGATGGATATTGCTTTGGACGATTTAAAAACGACCTTGAAATTAGTTGATGTTTTGATCATCAATGACGAAGAAGCACGCCAATTGTCAAACGAATATTCGTTGGTAAAAGCAGCGAAAGTTATTCGTGCAATGGGACCAACAACTTTGATTATCAAAAAAGGTGAACACGGAGCGTTGTTGTTCCAAGGAGAAAAAGTATTCTTCGCGCCAGCGTTGCCATTGGAAGATGTATTCGATCCAACTGGGGCAGGTGATACGTTTGCTGGTGGATTTATTGGATTCATCGCAGCAACGGATGATGCTTCGTTTGAAAACATGAAACGTGCAATCATTGCAGGTTCTGCTTTGGCTTCTTTTTGTGTGGAAAAATTTGGAACGCAACGTTTGTTAGAAATTACGCGTTCTGAAATTGATGCACGTATCCAAGAATTCATCACATTGACAAATTTTGAAATGAACGCCGTAATTGGTTAATTAACTTTATAATGTAATCCGCTAATAGCTGAACGATGGAAAAAGTAGCCTTATTAGAATCCCTAAAAACCTTGTCGCAACAAGAAGACGTATTATCTGTAGCACGTGAAGTAAGTGAACTTCGTTCGCGTTTTGAAGATGTTGTTATCGAAGAAGATAGACAATTTCAAATCAAACAGTTGGAAGCCCAAGAACGTGGTGAAACGGTAGAAGAACAACCGGAAGACCTTATTCGCAATGAGTTTTATACCTTGTATGGCGAATTCCGTGAAAAAAGAAATACAGCTCAACGCGAGCGAAAAGAGACAGAGGAAGCTAATTTGCGCCGCAAACGTTCGTTGATCGATCGCTTGAAAGTGGTGATTGAAAAAGAGGAAAATATTGGGGCAGCATTAACGGCTTACAAAGAAATTCACGAACAGTGGAAAGAAGTAGGGGATATTCCTCGTGAAAAACGTCAAGACTTACAGTCGGAATACTCGCGTTTGTTGGAAACGTTTTTCTACCACATTAAAATATACCGCGAATTACGAGAACACGATTTACACCGCAATCAACAGCTTAAATTAGATGTGATCAAACGCATTCAAGCCTTAGCTGATGTAGAAAATATTAAGGATGTAGAACAATCAATCAAAGCCTTGCAAAACGAATGGGACGAAACAGGACCAATTGGCAATGAGGAATGGGAAAATATCAAAAACTTGTATTGGGATGCAGTGCGCGCAGCGTACACACGTATTCAAAGTTTTTACGATGAAAAACGCACTGAAATAGCTGAGAATCTCGAGAAAAAGAAATCGATTGCACAACGTGCTGCCGAATTAGTGGAGCAAGTGAAAGCAGAAGTTCCAAAAGATTGGAAAGCGGTTACTGATGTCTTGATTGGTTTACAAAACGAGTGGAAAACAATAGGCTTTGGACCACGTAAAGAAAACGAAGATATCTGGAAAAAGTTCCGTGCTTCGTGTGATGCGTTTTTTGAAACAAAAAAATCATTCTTCGATACGATTCGTTCTCAATTTGATGGCGTAGCTGAAAAGAAACAAGCGTTGATCCAAAAGTTAGAAGACATTAAAACGTCAACTGAATGGAAATCAGCAACGGAGAAAATTGTTTCACTTCAAAAAGAATGGAAAACGCTTGGGAATGCTGGACATAAATTTGAGCAAAAATTGTGGAAGGAATTCAGAGCAGCGTGCGATCACTTCTTTGATGCAAAACAAGCTCATTTTTCGGAGCAAGACAAAGCATTGGCGGGCAATTTAACTGCGAAAAACGAATTGATTGAAACAATCAAATCAACTGTTTTACCAGAGGATAAAAAAGAAGCGTTAGCCTTGTTGCGCGACTTTGCTGCTGCTTTCAATGCAATTGGTTTTGTGCCAATGAAAGAAAAAGACATTGTATTTCAAGCATACAGAGAAGCATTGAATGGCCATTACGAAAAATTAAAATTGGAAGGTGCAGAGCAAGACCGCATGATGTTCCAAGCTAAAATGGATACCATGAAAGCTAGTCCAAATGCGGATAAAGCAATGGCACGCGAAAAAGCTGATTTGAACGAAAAAATGAATCAGTTGAAAGCTGATATCTTGCAATACGAAAATAATTTAGGGTTTTTCGCAAAATCAAAAGGAGCTGATGCGTTGCGCAAAGAGGTTGAAAACAAGATTGCTGCCGCGCACAGAAAAATAGAAGACATCAAAAACAAAATCAAGCTGTTAGCAGCAAATTAAACGGATGAATCGTTCAATAAACATATTATTGCTGGTGTTTTCAATGCCAGCTATTGCCTTTACCATCATCGTTGGTTTTGATATTCCAATCGATTTTCTAAAAGGTTCCGGTGCAAATTTACCCTACAGACACATTGCCTTTTATGTCATAGCTGGTATATTGGCATTGTTTATTGGACGCCGTTCTGTTCACCGTTGGGTTGGTGTTGGCATGACCGAAAACCCAAAACGTTTTATCTGGTGTACCGAAATCGGGAAAGAGCGCAAACGTCAAGTCCGTCTTTATTTGGTGATTGAAGCAATCGTCGCTGGATTTTTTGCGTTCACTTCTTATTACTTAACGCCAGAAGCTTGGCCCTTGACAGCCGTTTATGGTTTCATGATGGTCGACCAACTATTGTTTCTGCTGCTTGCACAATCGTGGTTCCGAGTAGGAGTGACAAAAAATGCAGTTGTAGTTGCCGATAGAGAAGTACGTATTTTGTATTTTTCAGGCTTGCGCAGGGTAGAGTCTCACCAACAAACAATCTACTTTGAGTACATCGAAGAATTACAATTGTACTTCCCAACGAACGCTATTCCTGTTGGAAAGTTTACCGAATTTAGAGATTGTATCGAACAGCAAGTCAACCGCGACAAAGTCTTCTTTTCCGAGAAATTTAAGGGGTTGGAGTAATCTGTTAGTTTCCTTCCAAGCGTTCCTCCACCAAAGCAATCACGTGTTCGTGATCAAATCGCAAGGTGCTTTCGCTCAAGATTTTACCAGACCATTTGTTGGGTTGGTTCACAAATTCATCAATTGCTTGCGCTAACGAACTTGGATTCAACGTTTCAAACAAATAGCCCAATTGACCGTTGTGTAACAATTCAATCGTTCCACCAGCATTGCTTCCAATTACCGTTGTTCCACTTGCTAAGGCTTCAATTGTAACCATACCGACTGTTTCAGCTTTACTCGCCATGACGAAGGCATCAATTGCTTTGTAAAACACTTCAATGTCTTTTCGGAAAGGACGTATAAAAACACGTTCACTTAATCGGTGTTCTGCAATAAACTCTTCCATTGCAAGCGTGTACTGGTGTCCCTCGTTAACCGTTGGTTCGCCTAAAAACAAGACAATGATTTCTTTTTGTTCTGCTTGTCGCAATGCTTCTAATAGCAATAATTGACCTTTCTGCGGATCAAAACGACCTGCTAATCCAATGATGAGCTTGTCCTCGGGCAAAGACAACAAGGTACGTGCCGTTGATTTTGATAAATTAGCTGTAAACGGAGCGCGGTTGATACCACTTGGAATGACAATTACCTTGTTCTTTGGCATGCGCGTTTTTTCCAACACTTGCGTTTTCAACCATTCCAGAGGACAGCTCCACGTATCCAATTGCCGAAAACGAATGGTGTGCAACAGGTTTCTTTTTGATACACCTAATTGCATTTCCATGAAATAATGAACCTTGAAATGCGCTTTTCCCCAAAATTTGGCAGCAACGGACACACTCATGTCCCGTACATCGCGTAAGATCAAATGTTCGATGTTTAAATGATTGAGTTGCTTGCGCAATTGTTTTGCAGCGTTGAAATCGTAGTATTTTTTGTGCTTTGGAATAAGAACAACAGGAATTCCCTGCGCTACACAATAGTCGTGAAATGGTGAATCGGCAAGACAGAACGACCAAACCGAATGTCCTTTTTCCATCATCCATTGCGCGTTTTTAGCTTGGTTCATTTCCAAACCTCCCCAACTAGTTGTACCGCTTATATAAGCTATTCGCATGCTGTAAAATTAAGCATCTTGAACCGATTATTACTCCTTGATGAACGATATTGTACTTGAACTACTGTTCGTTTGAACTCGAACAAAGTATTTTCCAGGTGCTAAATCCGATACGATGAGGTTGTTATTTTCAAAATTCACAGGAATACATTGACCAATTAAATTAAACAATGTCAACGCAACAATAGCATCTTCTTTTTGTGTGGGAATAAGTGTCAGTAAGGTTTTCGCTGGATTGGGATAGGCAATGATTGCAGGCGGAGTATACTCGTTCAAACTGGAAGAACCGTTTGGATTTACTTCCAACAGACTCACACCACCTAAATCTTGACCGATAAACAAATTCAACAGTCCATCTTGGTCAATGTCATCGACAAAAAACGAACTGTATGCCCCAACATTGATTCCTAAAAACGCGTGTGAAACCAATTCAAAATTTGCTCCAACTGATAAGTTGTTTTCAATTCCTTTGTAGTAATGCAATTTTCCATCAAAAGCTCCTACGAACAAATGAAGTGTGTCGTTGTATTTAAAAAAATGCGGAATAGCATAACCATCGGGTGTTGCAGCAATATCGACATTTCCCAATTGATTATTGATCAAGGTAAAAACAGGAGTAGCAGATGTTCCCGTGTTTTGGTAATAAACGATTTCGCCAGTTTTTTTGCCAATAACCAAATCTAGTAAGGTGTCGTTATTTAAATTGATTAATTGCGGCGCTGCAAAGGTATTCACAGCAATTACATTTCCGGAATCATCAACTAACGGAATCGGATTAACCAACGACAACGGACTTCCTGCACCACCATTATTGGTGTAGCGTAAAATCGTTCCGTCTTCTTTACCAAGTAATAGATCAACGTCATTATCACCGTCCAAATCGCCAAAAGTTGGTACTAAACGGAAACCTAAGTTGGCTTGAGAAAATTGCATGAAATCGGTAGCTGATTGCGCAAAACTAGGATTGCTGAGCGTTCCATTATTGATGAATGCCTTCATACTACTTTCTTTGTCCAAAACAGGTTTGTAGCGGAAATAATTCCCAACAAGTAAGTCCTTTTTGCCATCACCATTTTGATCAACCAACACCGGAATACTACCTGTTCCGTTATCAATCATGTCTTTTTGGAGGAAATCATTGGTTTGAAAAACGAAATTAGGCAACGAATTTGTTCCAGTGTTTTTATAGAAGAGCACACTTTTTTGGTTTTCAGAAACTGTTCGTGCATTGGGAGCAACGAGCAAATCTTTTACTCCGTCAAAATCAACATCCACCGAATATGCCGCAGGAAAAAGTTGCACCGAAGCAGGTGTTGAATTACTTGGAAATAAATGGTCTTGCGCTATCATTGCGCTGTTTGTATTCGGAGCAGTTCCGCCGTTGGTTAGCAACGTTAAATTGGTGTAAGCAACATCGCCTAAAACCAAATCCAACACGTTGTTGTTATTGATGTCCAACGCGAGAATTGTAGACCCACTATGTTTTTGTTGCACATTTCCGGGTATTTTCTTTTCCTCTAAATCATTTGCTAACGGCATTTCAGGATTTGCGATACTGCCATTCACACAGGGACTTTGTTGGTCGTTAAGAAAAACATTGTTGTTGTTTGGGTCCTCTCGGAATTGTCCCCAACATTCATTTTTCAATTCAAAAACAAGCGAATCGGAATGACCATAAAGTTCTTGACTTTGGTTTTGATGGTATTCAATTCGTTCGCCACCAATATGAAATGTGAGTACATCTAAATCTCCGTCGCCTTCGACATCGACGATAGCTGGAATATCTCCTGCACTGACGTACAAATTGGTGTTACTTCCTAGATAATTGGTAAATAATACTGATTTTACGAGTTGCCATTGCAGACCGACACCTGTATTCCCCGTATTTTTATAAACTTTTATTCCACCAATTCCGTAAGTAAAAATATCGTTTTTACCATCTTGATTGTAGTCAATAAAAGTGGTTCGGTAATCACAATCGCTTGGAAAAAAACGCTGTGAATTAAAAACATATTGGTACGAAGAAACACTTCCATTGTTTACGGTTTCATAGAGTAGAAATTGGTTGTAACTTCTATCAAACACCACCAAATCATCATCGCCATCGTAATCAAAATCGAGACTAGAAAACTGTCCGTAATTAATTCCTCCCGCCCACGGATGCGCTAGAACGGTTCCATTCACTGAGACAGGAATACTTGGGTCGTATTCAAACGATAAATTAGTTTGAGCCGTTCCAAAAAAAGCGGCAAATACGAGTGAGATCGTTACTAAAAATGGAAAAATGAAATGAATTCGATTCATAGTAACGAATATATCAACTTTTTCTCGTTTTAACTTGTTTTCAGCTGTTAAAAAACAGAAAGAACGTTCGCTTTTTTATAAAGAATCGATTACTTTTGCAAGGATGAAATTTCAGAACGATTTAATCTTGCGTGCTGCGCAAGGACAACCCATAGAAAGATATCCAGTTTGGTTAATGCGTCAAGCTGGTCGTATTTTACCCGAATACCGTGCCGTTCGTGCAAGTGTAAGTGGATTTAAGGAATTGGTAGAAACGCCAGCTTTAGCGGCAGAAGTAACCATTCAGCCAGTTGATTTATTAGGTGTTGATGCAGCGATTATTTTTTCGGACATTCTCGTTGTTCCAGAAGCAATGAATGTGCCTTACGAAATGGTTGAGAAAAGAGGTCCATGGTTTCCACATACAATTCGCTCAGCGGAACAAGCAAAACGCATGGAAGTCAATTTCGATGTAGAAGATCGTTTGGGCTATGTGCTAGAAGCAATAAAAATCACTGTAAAAGAATTGGCAGGACGCGTACCGTTAATCGGTTTTGCTGGTGCTCCATGGACGATTTTTTGTTACATGGTAGAAGGAAGTGGTTCCAAAACTTTTAGTGAAGCACGTAAAATGTTGTACACAGATCCTACTTTGGCACACCAATTGTTACAAGGCATTACAGATGTAACAATTGCGTATTTGAAAGCGCAAGTAAAAGCAGGAGCTAGTATGATACAAGTGTTTGATTCATGGGCAGGAATTTTGGGAACGGAGCAATACGCAACGTTTTCATTGCCGTATTTGAAACAGATTTCAGCTGCTATTAACGATGTTCCAGTAACCTTATTTTCAAAAGGCGCGATTACTTCAATACCCGCTATTGCTGCATTAGACTGCAACACAGTAGGTTTGGATTGGAACATGGATATGAAAACAATGCGTGCTATTGTTGGAGAGAATAAAACATTGCAAGGTAATTTAGATCCGTGTGCTTTGTATGGTTCTGATAAAAATATTGAGAACGAAACAATAAAAATGTTACATTCGTTCGACAATAATCAACGTCATATTGTAAATTTGGGTCACGGAGTTTATCCTGATGTTGATCCTGAAAAGGTAAAAACGTTCATAAAAACAGTAAAATCGTATGAAATTAACTAGTATGAAAATGAAAAATATCGCATTAGCATTCACACTTTTAACAAGTGCTTTTGGTGCTTTCGCTCAAGACAGTGAAAATTTAGTAGATAACGGAGGTTTTGAATCGGTATCTGGGAAACCAAAAAAAATGGGGCAAATTGATTTAGCAACAGGATGGTATTCACCAACTGGAGCGCCAGCTGATTTGTTTTTGAAAAATACGAAAGTTCCTGTTATTGCTGCACCTGCTAACTTGTACGGAACAGAAGAGCCAAAAGAAGGTGAAAATTTCGCTGGAATTGTTGCTTATTCGTACCAAGATAAAATGGCGCGCACATACATTACGATGCGTTTGACAACTTCGTTGAAAAAAGGAATGAAATACTGTGTTTCTTTCAATGTATCTTTAGCTGAAGCTTCTAAGTATTCATGTAATCAAATCGGAGCGAATTTATCGAAAACTGATTTTGGAACAGATACCAAATCATCGATCATCGACAAAGCTGATGTGATGAATCCTACAAACAAAATATTCAATGCTATGTTTGGTTGGGAAAAAATTTGTGGAACATTTATCGCAGAAGGAAACGAGAAGTTTATTACTATCGGGAACTTTGAGAAAAATGAAAACACAAAAAATGAACCAAACAAAAAAGCGAAAGACAACAAGTTTACGCCAATCATTGCAGCATATTATTTTATTGATGATGTAAGTGTAACATTGATTTCTGATGGTGGAACATGTGATTGTGGAGTTGCTATGGCTGATCCAAACAAATTCTCAAACACAATATACCAAAAACAAGTTGTTATAACTGAAAAAATGTCTCCGAAACAACGTATCGAAGCACAAACGTTATTCTTTGCTTTTGGAAAAGACCGTTTCACACCGCAAGCAAATGCATCATTGGAGTTAATCGCAAATGAGTTGAAAGCAAATCCGGCGTTAACAATTACGATTACAGGAAATTGTAACGAAAAAGAAGATTCAGTTGCAACGAAAAAACCAGCTTTTGGAAACATGGACACAAAACGTGCTGATGCTGTAAAAGCATTCCTTGTAAGTAAAGGAATTGATGCAAAACGCATTACAACAGTTGGTAATGGTAACAAAATTGCCAACGAAGCAGAAATTAGAGAAGACGACGACGAAGACTTGAAAATGGCAAAAAATCGCCGTGTGACATTCATCGTTAAATAATACGTATTACTACAACAAAGAGCCTCAGGAAACTGGGGCTTCTTTTTTTGATTAAAATAGACATGCAGCCATTTCCTATTTTCAGAAAACTTGAAGGATTTGATCGTTTTTACCACATTCGTGATGAACGAACATTTGTTGAAGCTTACAAACAAGGAGGTGTTTTTAAACTGCAACAAGTTTCCGCGGAACAATATCCAGAAATGTTACGCATACAAGATATGATTCAGTGTGATTTTCAATATGTGGAAATGACAGCAGCTGAAATAGCTTCCATTTTTAATGTCCAATTATGAAAAATAAAATCACGCAAAACCCATTGTTTGTTGGATGTACAACAGGAATAGTAATCCTTGTATGTTGCCTTGTTTTTACCATACCTATGTACGATGGTGTTTACCATTACGAAAAAGGATTGTTTCTTGTTGAACACGATGGAAAAGTCGCATTGACGCATTTGTTAGGAATGGATGTGGCAACGTTGAAATTAAACGAAATACTCCCAGAAATACGCTTAAAACCTATAGGATACGTCTTGTTTGTATTGATTCATGTTGGACTGCCTGTTTTAGCTGGATTACGTGTTCATTTTGCCAATTTAAAAAAGAAACAAGCAACGAACTAATGGGAAAAGAACTTAAAAGTTGGTTGCTCTTAATCGTGCTCGCTTGTATATGGGGAAGTTCCTTTTTTCTCATGAAACGTGGCATGGAAACCGAAAATCACGAAGCTATTTTTTCTGATGCGCAAGTAGCAGCACTCCGTATGGGAATTGCTGGCCTTGTGATGTTACCCTTTGGTTTGATCGCTTGGCGAAAAATCAATTCGTGGAAAGTCGCAGTAGCATTAGTGGTTGTTGGTTTATTTGGGAATTTTATCCCTGCGTTTTTATTCACCTTTTCAGAGACCAAATTATCTTCTGGTTTAGCAGGGATGTTGAATAGTTTCACACCAGTATTCACCTTGTTGATTAGTTGGTTGGTTTTTAAAAACCGGTTAATCATTCGTCAAGTAATTGGTTTAGTTGTTGCTTTTCTTGGAATGCTTTTCTTGGTGGGAATATTCAATCAAGCATCCGTTGCAATCAGTTGGCCTCATGTAGGAGCAATCATACTCGCAACAATTATGTACGGAACAAGTTTGAATACTATCAAACAATTTCTAGGACATTTAAAGTCATGGGAGATAACAGCGCTAGCCTTTACGCTTTTGGCTTTACCTTCTTGGTTTTCTGTTGCTAAAACAGGCGTTTTTACTACATTAGTGACCAATCAATTTGCTTGGCAAGGCTTGTTTTATATTTCCATATTAAGCGTAATTGGTACATGCTTAGCATTGGTGTTATTTAATCAAATTATTGCGTATAAGTCAGCAGTTTTTGCGAGTTCAGTGACGTACTTTATTCCAATCGTAGCGGTGTTTATCGGGTTGGTTTTCTTGCACGAATCATTTCATTTTGCTCAGATTATTGGCATGTTGTTCGTGATAAGTGGTGTGTTAATTACCAATTTGAATCAACTAAAGCGGTGATGTAATTGTCACGGAAGCGCTTTGTATCCTTCAATCCAATTGACAGAAGAAGCGTCACGTAACAGGTTCCAAAAATTTGTATCGACAATGTATTCGAAGTCCATTTGTTGAATGTGATAACGCTTACTTAAGTATTGTTCTTGCAACGGTGAGGGTTTGTACAAACCTTTGCTCCAACCTTTTTCTTTTCCTGTGTTCAACGGGAAGTCCGAATAGCGTATTTTCCACAAACTATCAAAAACAGGACAATAGGGTAGCGACAAGCGTAATTGTTGGTCTTTTTGAACTCCACCAACGATGTTGTTTGCTTCAAATAAATTTTCTTGTGTTGGATTAAAATGACTTGGCCATTCACCCGAAATAATTTTAATGAAATCGTTTTTTGAATATATGCGTTTTTCGCGCAAAATTCCGTATCCAGAATAGCGCAATGCAACGAAATTGGTCAATTCAGAATTTGGTCCCATGGCAATCCGAACACCAAAATAGATTTTGTCAGGAGGTATTTCCCGATAAATTTGCACACTAATAGTACAAATACAGCAGAGCAATATTAATAGTAGTTGTTTTGACACAATGAAAGATAAAACGAATCATCGAATTACCCGCACAAAATGAACAAAACTTATTTTTTACGAAACAAAAAGTAAGAAATAGCTAGCAAAACTGCGATATAGGCTGATACAATCCACCAATTTTGAACGACAAATATCAAAATCAATGTAATTGGTATAGCAAAAATTGCTAATAAATGAAATTTACCCTGATGTTTGGGTGAATTAGTCAAAGCGTACTATTTTTTCTGGCATGACCAAAGCGTTTAATGGAATGTCCGTTGGTAACACATCGTCAATAGTATCTTCGAGATCAAAATAATGCAATCCGATGAATTGACAATTAGGAGCACAGCGTTTTAAAAATCGATCATAGAATCCTTGGCCATAACCAACGCGGTTTCCTTTTTTATCGATTGCTAATAATGGAACAAAAACGATGTCGAATTTATCCGCAGCAACAACTTTGCCTTTTTTTGGTTCAGGAATTCCTTTTTCGTTCAATTCTAATTGGTCGGTATTTTCAAAAAGGTAATGTTTTAAGTCGTTGGTTTCAAAGTTTGCTTTAGGAACAGCAACTGTAGCGCCCACGTTTTTTGCTCGTTCCCACAAGAGATATGTGTTGATTTCAAATTGACGTTCGATGGGCAAGAAAAGCGAGATTGTTTTTTCAGACAATTGAAAATGCGTCAAGGCTTGTTCAATAATCATTTCAGATAATTTTTCCAACTCACCTGGAGCCAATTGACGACGCAAATCGCGGTATTTTTCTCGTAAACCTTGTTTATTCATCGTGAAACTTATAGCTGTGTTGTTCTGTTGTTATTCAAGCTGCTAAATTACAAAATCAAAAGAAATTTCATTATAAAAAATAGTTATATTACACATAATAAATTATCATAATTCGTGGTGCAAAATCATAGATGTAACCTGAATTATACTATTTTTGCTTTGTGAGAAAATTGATGCGATTAATTACAATTGTTTGTATGCTTGCCTTTGTTGGCAACGTAAGTGCTGTTTTTATTTCTACCTTTTTGATCAAATCGGAAAAAGAAATTTGTTTGACAATTAACGAAGAAGACAACCAATCTGATTCAGACTCTGATGTTGATGTATCCGATAAGCTAGAAAAAGACTTTGCTGTTACTTTCAATCTAAACAACTATTTTGATCAAAACACCGAATCTTTGAATCAACAACGCAATTATTTCAATCGATCTAATTGTTATTTATTTCATTACCAATCAATTATTGATTATCCCCCAGAAGTTATTTGTTAATGTCAATTCGTCATTAATATCAAATAACTTTTTATATGCAAGATTTTTTTAAGACGTGGAAACAGGATTTACCTGCAGGACTCGTTGTTTTTTTAGTCGCAGTTCCATTATGTTTAGGAATTGCATTAGCCTCAGAAGCTCCAGTTTTTTCGGGACTGATAGCGGGAATAGTAGGTGGGATTATTGTTGGTCTTTTTTCAGGCTCATCTATCGGTGTTTCAGGACCTGCAGCAGGTTTAGCGGCTATCGTTGCAACTGCATTACACGATTTGTCTGCCATCGGTGAAAATCCGTTTCAATTATTTCTTTCGGCTGTTGTTTTAGCGGGGTTAATACAAATCATTCTCGGTCTCATTCGTTTAGGAATCATTTCATCATTTTTCCCAAATGCAGTAATAAAAGGCATGCTTTCGGCAATCGGATTGTTGATTCTATTCAAACAAATTCCTCATGCTGTTGGCTATGATGCCGATTTTGAAGGAGATGAAACATTCTTTCAATCGGATGGTCACAATACCTTTTCAGAAATAATATACAGCTTGAATTATATTTCCATTGCTGCTGTTGTCATTTTTATTATCTCAATAAGTTTGTTGTTACTTTGGGATTCAAAACGTATTCAAGCAACTTTTTTACGATTTATTCCAGGTCCTTTGCTTGTAGTAATTATTGGAATTTTACTTACAATGGGCTTTGAAGGAAGTGAATTTGCATTGAGTCTGGATCACCGTGTTAACTTAGGGATTTCAGGAAAGTCACTGACCCAGCTCATTACATTTCCAGACTTTTCACATCTATTAGATAGTAAAATCATAATTATCGCAGTTACTATTGCTATTGTAGCGAGCGTTGAAACATTATTAAGTGTTGATGCTGCTGATAAATTAGATCCATTAAAACGTGTTACTAATGGAAACAGGGAATTGTTTGCGCAAGGAATAGGAAATATGGTATCAGGATTTATAGGCGGTTTACCGATAACTCAAGTTGTTGTTCGTTCATCAGCTAATGTAAATGCGGGAGGAATGACAAAATTAGCAGCAATCATTCATGGTGTATTAATCGCAATTTCTTGTTTGACAATTCCAATGGTCTTTAGTTATGTTCCTTTTGCATCGCTCGCAGCAATTTTAGTGCTGGTTGGTTATAAATTGGCAAAACCAAGTATATTTAAAGCGGTTTACAAAACAAGTAAAAAGGAGTTTTTCATTTTTGTCATAACCATTGTTGCAATATTATTGACCGATTTATTAAAAGGAATAATGATTGGAATGCTTTTTTCTTTTTTGATTATTTTTATGAATGGTAATAAGATAAATCGTCAAAACTTTTTTAAAAAAGCATATCGAATAAAAAGAAACACATCAGGTATTGAATTGTTTTTTCTTGAAAATGTTACATTTTTAAGCAAAGCAGCTATTCAAAAATTACTAACTAAAATCAAACCAAATACTGTGTTTACGATTAATAAATCACAGACGCGTTATTTCTCAGCTGATATCAATGAGTTAATCGTTGACTTTCAGAAAACAGCAAATGAGCGACAAATCAAACTTATAATCATCGATTAAAAATAAATTGTCATGGAAAAAATATTTGAAGGAAATAAAAAATGGATTGAAAAAATCACAGCGAGTGATCCATCGTTCTTTAATAGCTTATCACAAGGTCAAAACCCTGAATACTTATGGATTGGCTGTTCAGATAGCCGTGTACCAGCTAATGAAATCGTGGATTTACCTCCGGGTAGTATTTTTGTTCAGCGTAACATCGCTAATCAAGTAGGCAACACGGATATGAACTTGTTGAGTGTAGTTTATTATGCAGTCAAATACTTAAAAGTAAAACACATTCTTGTTGTAGGTCATTATGGCTGTGGTGGTGTTTTGGCTGCAATGAGTAATAATTCGTTTGGATTTTTAGATAACTGGTTGGTAGGCATTAAAAATGTGTACAGCAAATACCAAGATCAATTAGATGCAATTGATAATATCGAACGTAGAGGTGATTTATTGGTAGAATTGAATGTTATGGAACAAGTGCTAAATTTGGCTAAAATTTCATTTATCCAAGAGGAATGGAAGAAGGGCGAATTTCCTCAAATTCATGGGTTGGTTTACAGTTTGAAAGATGGCGTTTTAAAAGATTTGGATAGTTCCATAAGCTCAATGGCATCGATGCGACCGGTTTATCATCTAAATAATGAGTTTTTTGAAAAAAAATAAATGAACAATAATATCTCAGAAATAATTGAGCAATTAGAAACTGCTTTAGTCGCAAACCGCGATCAAAAACGTGCGGAAGCAGTTGCAGCATACATGAAACACCGCTTTTCGTTCTTCGGAATGGAAGCGGCTGTTAGACGTCAAATGCAGCAACCGTTCTTACTCCAATTGAAAGCAATGGACGACCGATCAAATCGATGGGAATTAATCCGTGCGTTATGGGCAAAAGACGAACGTGAATTTCATTATTTTGCGCAAGATTGGTTGAATTCATGGCCTAAAAAATGGATGAACGAAGCAGATGCCGATGAATTGAAATGGTTGATAGCACAACAATCGTGGTGGGATACTGTTGACGCAATCGCTTCCAATTATCTGGGTAAATGGGCGCAAGCTTTTCCGGCAAAAGCGCGTGAAACTTTTGAAGAATGGCGCTATGAACCAACTTTTTGGTTGAATAGAGCTTGCTTGATTTATCAATTGAAATACAAAGAAGCTGTAGATATTGCTTACCTCGAAAATTTAATAGTACAGATGTTGCCAAACAAAGAGTTTTTCATTCAAAAAGCGATCGGTTGGTCGTTACGTCAATTGTCGAAATTTCATCCGGATGAAGTACGCCGGATACTGTCAACTTATCCAATCAAAGGGTTAGCATACCGCGAAGCAAGTAAGTATTTATAGGTTACCGTCTAAAAGTCGCAATTCGAATTTCTTGTTTCAAATTATTGTGTGCGTCCGTTAGTTTTTGAACAGCAATAAAACGACCATTACCAAAAGCAGCTGCTTCGGTCATTAAAAGCGCATCTTTTTTGGTCGTTTGCACACCAACAACTGACAAAATAATTCCCTTTTTCGCATAACGGCGAACGGTTTTTTGATAATTGTTCGATTCTTTGTTAAATGCTCCGTCAGTTATGACAATAACCATGTTCGTTATGCTTTTATCGTAATTTTCCATTACTTGCTTATAGCCTAACTGAATACCTTTTCCACCAGCACTCATTCCTTTTGGTTTTAATTTGTCGATAGAGTTGCGCAATATTTCTTTTCGGTCGCCTGGAGTTGAAACTTGATAAACACTTGCGTTGTCTGAATAAACAACAATGCCCAATTGGTCTTCCGGACGCAACATATCAATGAGTTGGTTCATCGAATATTTTAGCAAATCCATTTTTTCGCCCAATTTCATCGAACTTGAAATATCTAGCACAAATACGACGTTAACAGGTTTAAAATAAGTGCTCGAAAAATCTGTCAAAGGTATTTGAGCTAATTCTGGAATGTTTTGTAAGGTCGCCGAATCTATTGTTGGGATATTTAATTGCGTTTCGATAATGCGCTGTGTCTCTTCTTTTGTTAATGAAACACTAGCTGCATTAATGGGCGTATTTTCTGGTATTGACGAGATAAACGAACTGTCTTTGGTAAGTGGAATGGTGATTTCGGTGATTTCTGGGTGAATGTAAATCCCAGCTTCACGTTTTAAATATCCTTCGTGTGCTGCTAAAAAATAGAAATAACCGGATGGTGTATTTGTCGTAAAGGAACCATTTTTACCAGTTATCCACGCTCCAGCAGGACTTCCATTACGAATGATTGCAACACTTGTGCGTGCCAATGGAGTTCCCGTTAATTTATCAACAGTGATTACCGTTAAGTTTGTTTTTGCAAGCAGGGTAGGAGTTGACTTGAAATCGGGACATTTGGTATAGATTGTCTGAGAATAATCGGGTAATTCGACAACATTTCCTTTGATACGAAGTTCGGTAGGTGTTAATTGATCGCTGAAATAAACGCGTAAAACATAATTAAATCGACCTTTTGATTTTGGATTTACCTGGATACGCATGAAAAAGGTACTGTCAGGATAAATGATGTCCGTACTGATGTTATAAACAAGCTCTGGACTTTGTTCGACACGTAAAATATAAGCAGGTTTATCACTCGAATTCTGTATGCTTACATCGTAATAACGCAATGAAACCGATGTAATGTCGCCAAAATCAATTGTTTTTTCTGAAATAGTAGTTTGTCCAAAACCAGAAAGACAAAGTAACAAACAAAGCATATTCAGAAAACGAAACATGAATCCTAGATTAAAGTTTAAACTAAATATAAAAAAAAAGAGTTGATTTTCATCAACTCTCAATTTATTTTAGCGTATTACTGCTTTTATTTTGACCAATCCGTTATTGCTTGTTGCAAAACGTTGATGTAATCTGAATTATTTGCTTTTGTTGCACCAACTAAACCTAATTTAGCTGTTTCAATCGCAGCTTGCTTGTCTCCTAATTCAGCTTGAATGAATGCTTTTGTTTTCAACATCCAATATGCTTCTGGACGTAAAGCACAAGCTTTTGTTGCCCATTCCAATGCTTGTTTCAAGTCCAATTTGTTTTGGTAATAATACCAAGCTGCCCCGTTCAAATCGTTTGCACTAGGACCTGCCATGATTTTTTTAATGTTGGCTTGAACTTTTGCATCTGTTGGAACAGAAAAGGGAACTTCAACACGTGTTTTGTCCCATGAAATAGACAAAATCGCACCTGTTGTAGTCAATTGATCGAATCCTATTGTTAACGTTTCAACCACATCTTTTAATGCAATTACTTTTGAAGTTAGGTGAACTGCAACCAACTCTTCTTTCCAAGTTTCAGGAGTCCCCCAGTTTGTCGCGTCTTTGTAGAAATAGATGTCCCATGTATTTTTACCAGGTTTGGTGTACAACGCATAGGTTCCAGCTTTTAATGTGTCTTTACCAAAGATCAATGCATCCGAAGTGGTGAATTTTGTGTTTTCATTTGCACCTGTTCTCCAAATTTCATCGTACGATAAAAAATCACCGAAAATAGTACGGTTATTCTTGCTTGGTCGCGAATAGTTTAATGTAACATCTGACAAACCGATACGTTGCTCGACTTTACACAATGGACTTGCTTGAGGCGCTATCTGTCCAAATGCAGTAAACGTGAATGCTACTGTAGCAGACAAAAGAATTTTTTTCATCATCATTTTAAAAGATTTTCAAGTGCAGCAGCCAAGTTGTCGTCTGCATTCCCGAATTTATTTGTGTAGTCTAAATGTGAACGACGAATAACTTCGTATGCTTCATCTTTTCCGTAAACATGAGTGATTTCAACGTTTTTAGCAGCACCATCTAAATCTTTGTATGTCAAGAAAAAGTGACGTACGCGGTCGATAACCAATTTCGGCATTTCGCTGATATCTGAAACTTCACCATATGCTTGGTCTCCCTTTAAAACTGCAATGATTTTATCGTCAGCTTCTCCGCCATCTAACATTCTAAATCCACCGATCACTTTTGCTTCACACAAAATATTTCCGTGATTGAAACTTCTTTCAGATAACACACAAATATCTAATGGATCTCCATCACCAGTGATGTCAGTTCGTCCTGTTTTCTCACGTGAAAAAGAAGCTACTTCTTCATCGCAGTATGTTTTAGGTACAAAACCATACAAACAAGGCATGTGGTTGGATAATTTTTGTGGTCGATCCACCATAATGAAACCCGATGCTTTATCAATTTCGTATTTGATGGCATCACTTGGAATAATTTCGATAAATGCATTCACGATTGCTGGTTGTTTTTCACCGATTTCAATACCGTGCCACGGGTGCGATGTAAAGCGTTTGCTCATCGCATTCATTAATTCTTTAATTTCTGCTTTCATAGGTTGCAAATGTAATAATATTCTAAAAGTTATGAGTTAATCAACTATTCTTCATGTTGAAGTTTGTAGATTCCAATCTTCAATCTTCAATCTTCAATCTCCAATCTCCAATCTTAAATCTTCATCCCGACGCTTCGGGATTCAATCTTACAATTATTTCCCCTGATGCAACACCCTTTGTGGATAAGGAATAACAATTTTATAATGATTGAATAAGCGATTTATTTCGAAGCGGATGTCTGATTTATATTCATTAATATCCCAGTTTTGATCTGCCCAAAATATCAGCTCCATTTCTAGGCCATTGTCTCCAAATTTCACCAAGCGTACCTGAACAGGTTCTGTCTTTTTTACTTTCGGATGACTCATGGCAGCTTGTGTAAGCAAATCACTTACTAACTGTGTGTCCGATCCAAATTGAACTGTGATAGGAATTCGAAAACGAGATAAGCTTGTTCCATGACTCCAGTTTTCAATGTATTCTTGGGTTAATTTCGTGTTCGGTACAATCAATACATTTCCGTCTCTCGTTTCAATTTGTGTTGTTCGTACATTGATTTTTAGAATTTTAGCAACTATGGATTCAGCGGATTTCCCATCGTGAAATTCAATTACGTGACCAACACGGATACTTCCTTCGAATAACAATACAAAACCGGAAAACATGTCTTTGAAAACATCCTGAACTCCTAAACCAAGTCCAACCAACAAGGCAGCAGAACCACCCAAGAAAATCCCCAATTGCACATCTAATGCGCCCAAACATAGAAAAATAGAAATGGTATAAACGATGTACTTGGTAACTTGCATGTACACATATTCCGTACCTCTATCGTAATTGGTGTCTTTTCGAAAACGACGTTGAAGCACCAAGCGAATAATGTTGACCATTAGTTTAGCCGAATATATCGTTACGATAACTAAGATAACATTTTCAAAACTTAACTTTATTTTTGATGTATCAATGAACTTATAGTCCAAAAACTCACGAAATGAAACGTCGTGATTGTTCATATTGAAACTCAAAATCGCTAAATATCCCGCTAAAACATAAACGCTTTGGGAGAAAATTCGTAAATAAATTGCCTTTTTACCTTCCAAACGAATGTTTGCTTCCGATAAATAGCGCTTCAAATTACGTTGAATAATCTTACGTAAAATGTATGCAGCAACAAGTAAAATGGCTATGGTAATAATGTTCAACAAACAAACATCGTAAGGTCCAAATTTGAATAGTTTTTCTAACATTTTATTGTGGCGTTATTGTTCGTCCAATTTTTTGAGAAATTGCCATTTTTACACGTTCTAATAGTAGTTGCTCCATTAATAAATCCGTCATTTTTTCATGTTCAGTTGGATCAATATCGGCAAGTTTTAAACGTATATCTGCAATGCGGTTTGAAATATGAGCTTGTTTAAAAGCATAAACACTTCCCATTACGGCAGCCTTTAATTTATCTACTTCTGAGTTGGTTTCAACGTGGTATTTTGATAACCACTGTGGACTTAATTCATGTGAGTCAGTTTCTATGGATGAAACCCATTGCACAATTTCTTGATCTGGATGTTTCAACCAATAACTCGTTTTGTATAATGTCTTGTTGTCCAGACCTTGTTTAATGTGCTCGTATATTCGTTGAAAAAGGGGGTGACTTAATTGCAAACCATCTTTTTCTAATTCGTGACAAATCAATTCGGTGACCGAAACTTCAATTTGATGACTCACACCTTGTTCGTCCAAATGCTCAGTTTTTACAGCTAATTGACCGTATTTCACCAAGATACGCAACACATCGAATTCTTCAAAGGGAAACGCTGGCTTGACTTTTGTCGCAGTTTGCGCTTGTGGTATTGGTTGAACAAACGTATCAGTTAGCGCTGGATTTGTCGCTATTTGTGGTTCGTTGTTTTCTTTAGCTAGTTGTGTTTTGCGTGTTTTGTTTAACTCGTTGAGAATCAAAGCTTCGTCAATACCAAACTCTTTACCAATATCCTTAACATAGACAGAGCGGGTAATGGGATCAGGAATCAAGGCAATAGAATGTACGATTTCACGTATCATTTGTGCCAATTGAAGCGGATCATTTGAACCTTCCTTCATCAACATCGCTGTTTTAAAACGAACGAAATCTTGCGTATTTGCTTTGATAAAGTCCGTCAACTCAGTTGTGCTAACTTTTTTCGAATACGAATCGGGGTCGTCTCCGTCAGGGAAAAGCAACACTTTCACATTCATGCCTTCTTCCAAAATCAAATCAATTCCTCGAAAAGATGCCTTAATACCCGCAGCATCGCCGTCATAGAGAATGGTGATGTTTTGCGTGTAGCGTTTGATTAATTTGATTTGTTCTTTCGTCAAAGATGTACCTGATGAAGCAACAACGTTGGTAACGCCAGCTTGGTGCATCGAAATCACATCTGTGTAACCTTCGCACAAGAAACATTGATCGTATTTGATAATGTCACTTTTTGCAAAAAACAAGCCGTAGAGAATTTCACTTTTGTTGTAAATGATACTTTCAGGCGAGTTGAAATATTTTGCGATTTTTTTATCGGTAATCAATGTTCGCCCACCAAACCCAAGAACACGGCCTGAAATGGAATGTATAGGGAACATCACACGTCCACGGAAAAAGTCAAAATGGCGTTCGTCTTTTGTTTTTACCAAACCGACGTTTTCCAAATATTCGAGTTTGTAACCCTTCGCTAATGCAGCTTTGGTGAAGTCATCGCCTTTGTTCAAGCAATAACCTAATTGGAATTTTTTTATGATATCTGGTCGAAAACCACGCTCCTCGAAATAAGACAAACCAATTGCTTGGCCCTCTTGATTTTCGTGCATGTTAGCAAGGAAGTGTTCTTTTGCAAATTCATTGATGATGTACAAACTTTCTCGTTCGGTAATCGCAGCGATTTCTTCAGCTGTTTGCGGCTCGTCTGCAGGAAGTTCGATGTTGTATTTATCGGCTAACCAACGCAATGCCTCCGGATAGGAGAAATGCTCTTTCTCCATCAAAAATGTAACAACCGTCCCGCCTTTTCCAGAAGAAAAACACTTGAAAATTTGTTTTGCTGGCGAAACCATGAACGAAGGAGTGCGCTCGTCCACAAAAGGACTTAATCCTTTTAAATTGGATCCGGCACGTTTTAAATTCACAAATTCCCCAATAACCTCTTCAATCCGAGAGGTTTGCATGATTTCATCAATGATATGTGGGGGAATGCGTGACACGTTTATTCAACTTCGGTTGCGTAATTTTTTTCAAATTCGATTGTTCCATCTTGTTTGTAAAAACGCCATAATCCAGATGCAATATCGTTCGTGTATTCACCAGTGTAGCGCATTGCTCCGTTTGGATAGCGTACAAAAGTAAATCCGTTTTTTTTGCCGTCAGTATATTCGGTAGATGATTGCTCATCACCAGTTTGGGAATAAAAATACCATCTTCCATTACGCTGTCCAGCTTTGTTTTGTGGACCACGGAATTTAATTGCTTTTTTTCCTGGATAAAATTCGGTGTAAACACCATTTTTGATCTCAACCAAATCCGAACGGTTTTCTTCTTTTTTAGGTTCAGGTGAACTAGTACAACTTGTTATTAATAAACCGGTTATGAATAGTAATGAATAGATCAAACGAATATTTTTCATAGCTTTTTTGTCTTGTTCAGTTCAAAGATACACAAAGTTGCATCAAAATTCCCAACTTCTATGAAAGGAACGTTGCTGAAATATCAGAAGTTGGTGGAAAAATCAAAAAAAAGTGATTAATTTGGTATTTTAGCCGAAGCTTTATTCATTCGCATTCATGCAACATACATTACTTCAATTAGCTGACAAACTTCCATTAACTTGTTCCCGAAAAGGGACGTGTTGCCATGGGAATCAAGTTTTGCTCAATCCTTGGGAATTACGCATATTAGCTTTGGAAAAAGGTATTGCTCCATCGGATTTCAGCAATAACTTTTGTGATTGGGGTGGGATTCGTTTGTTGTTTGCTGGGCAAGAGATGAGCCAAAAAAAAGCTTGTAACTTGTATGTTGACAATATGGGATGTGGTGTTCACAAAGGAAGACCTTTGGCTTGTCGCTTGTTTCCCCTTGCTCGAAAGATTCAAAATAATGCGACTAGTTATGTCCACGAAGGATCAACTTTCCCATGCTTGTCAGGTTGCGAAGAGGTGCTCAATTTACCAACAATTGCAGTAGAAACGTATTTAAAAGAACAAGAGACAGCGCAATATGAACGTGCACAAGATGCTTATTTAGAAGTCATGCAAAACATTGCTGATTGTTCTTTTATCTTGTTGTTAGACAATGGGTTAGTAGAGTCGGGTGATATAAAAACATTAAGTGAATGGAACCGAATAGCTTCCTTGCCAATTGAAAAGTTACTACAAGAAATCCCGAAAAATTGGCTAGAAACCCTTGTACTACCTGATATTTCACTGGAAATTATCGATCCATTAACATTCGCTCAAAAGCACAACGACATCATTCAAGATAAGATTGAATCTGAATACTTCAGTGATTTATCAATCAATAAGTTAAGTGCTTTAAGTGTTCATGTGATGGCCTTGGCAATTTTATTAGCAAAAGCAATTGGTGCTGATACGCATGCGTTGATGTCGTTGTGGATTGCAACTGCAAAAGAAAACGGTGCTCGGGTGGATTAAAACCGAAGTTTACTTTTCGAAAAGTTTCCATGCTTCTTGTTGGTTTCTGCAAAATAATTACTGAATTTTGTACTATCTATGAAAAAGAAAGTTGAGATTCTCGCACCGGCTAAAAATTTATTGCAAGGAATGTTTGCAATTAACGCTGGAGCGGATGCTGTATATATTGGTGCGCCTCAGTATGGTGCACGTTCAAATGCAACGAATTCAATCGAGGATATCGCTGAATTAGTTAAGTATGCGCATTTGTTCAAAGCACAAGTTTTTGTTGTCATCAACACCATTTTATACGACCACGAATTAGCAGATTGCAAAAAGTTGATTTATCAATTATACGATATTGGCGTTGACGCATTGATTGTGCAAGATATGGCCATACTTGAAATGGACTTGCCACCAATTGTCATACATGCCAGCACGCAAGCTAATAACCGCGATCCAAAGCATGTCAAGTTCTTGAAAGATGCAGGAATGCAACGTGTTGTGTTGGCGCGTGAATTGAATTTGGATCAAATAAAAGAAATTCACGAAGCAACTGATGTTGAATTGGAGTTCTTTGTTTCTGGAGCGCTATGCGTTGCCTTTAGCGGGAATTGTTACATGAGTATTGCTGGTGGAGAACGCAGTGCGAACCGTGGTTCATGTGCGCAAAACTGTCGATTGCCTTATCATTTAGTTGATGGTACTGGTAAAACCTTGATTGAAAACAGTCATTTACTTTCCATCAAAGATTTGGACTTATCGGATCAGTTGCCCAATTTGATTGAAGCGGGAATTACATCGTTCAAAATCGAAGGACGTTTAAAAGATTTGGTGTATGTAAAGAACAACGTTTCTTATTTGCGCCAAAAATTAGATGCTTTTTTAGCAGATAACCCATCATTTACCAAAGCCTCTTCTGGAAGAACGTTTTTCAATTTCGATCCACAAATGGATAGAAGTTTTAACCGCGGTTACACTGATTATTTTGTTAACAAACGAACAGAAAAAATTGGTTCGTGGGAAAGTCCGAAATCAAAAGGTCAATACATTGGAAAAGTTATTGAAACAACGCCCAAAGGCTATTTCATTGAAAATGCAGATCAGTTAAACAACGGAGATGGGTTGTATTTCATCAATGCTGCTAATGAATCGGATGGCATTCAAATCAATGTGGTTTTGAATAATTTAGTTGTTCCAAATAATTACAAAGAAATAGCTGTTGGAACTGAAATATACCGTAATTCGGATGCTGCATTCAATAAATTAGTGGAACGCGAAGATGCGACGATACGTAAAATTGGCGTCACGTTTGCATTAACTGAAACGGAAACAGGTTTTCTATTGTCTGTTATTGATGAAGACGGACACCAAACAATGACAGAATTAATCAGTGAAAAAACGCCATCGACCAAAGGCGCTATCATCATTGATGAATTAAAGAAAAGTTTATCCAAAACGGGGAACACGCCATTTATAGTTGACGAAATCAACATTCAATTTACCGATAATTGGTTCTTACCAACAGCAAAAATAAATGAAATGCGCCGCGCAGTGCTCGAACAATTAATAGAAGTTCGCGTTGCTGAATACCATCGTGAGACTTTTCAAATCACAAAAACAGACCATCCTTATCCAGTCAAAGAGTTGGATTTTACCTACAACGTTTCCAATCAATTGGCACGCGCATTCTACAAACGTCATGGAGTGACTGAAATTGAGAAAGCTTTTGAGATTCAATGGGATCCAGGGAAATCGCGGGTGATGACAACCAAATATTGCGTCAAATATGAATTGGGAAAATGTGCACGTTTTCAACGCGATACCATGGGAGAGAAAGTTGTGGAGCCGTTAACCTTGAAGCACGGTGAAAACGAATACAAATTGAAATTCAACTGCAAACCGTGTGAAATGGAAATCTGGGAAAAAGATGCCGATTTGGAATTCATAGAACAAGAAGAACAGTTGAAGTAATAACTTATTTCTCGCGATAGACGGTATATTCGACCAAACCAATCAATGCTTCTTTGGCAGGTGAATGAGGAATGTTTTCAAGCAACGCCAAGGCTTCGTCTTTCAAACGCATCATTTTGTCGTGAGCATAAGCAATTCCGCCAGCTTCAATGACTAATTGGATAGCGCGCGCAACGTGTTTTTTATCTTCGTTGTAACGTTTGACAATGTTTTTCAATTCTTTCTGAACTGAAGGAGAACCATGTTCTAAAGCATAAATCAATGGCAAGGTCATTTTGCGCTCACGGATATCGTTTCCTGTCGGTTTTCCAATATTTCCAGGCGTTCCATAATCGAAAATGTCGTCTTTAATTTGAAAAGCTAAACCAACTAACTCTCCAAATTGACGCATGGTTGGTGCCATGTCTTCTCGGTCAACTGATGCTGCAGCAGCTTCGCAAACCGTTGCAATCAAACTCGCTGTCTTTTGACGGATAACTTCAAAGTAAACCGCTTCTGTGATATCTAATTTACGCGCTTTTTCAATTTGCAACAATTCGCCTTCACTCATCTCACGAACGGCACGCGCTACGATATGCAACGCTCTAATGTTGTTGTTTTCGATCGAATGTAACAACACGCGAGATAACATAAAGTCACCAACCAATACAGCGATTTTGTTTTTCCACAAAGCATTGACGGAGAAAAATCCACGGCGTTCGTTCGCATCATCTACGACATCGTCGTGAACCAAACTTGCTGTGTGTAGCAATTCGACTAAAGATGCACTTTGATATGTTTTGTCGTTGATTTCACCGAGCATTTTTGCGGTTAAAAACAAGAACATGGGACGCATTTGTTTGCCTTTTCGGCGTATGATGTAATGCGTTATTTTGTCCAATAACGGCACTTTTGACTGCATACTTTGGCGGAAACGTACTTCGAAAAGTTGCATTTCTTCCTCAATCGGAATTAAAATTTGCTTGACAGTCATCATAGTACAAATTTACTCCAAAATACGCGCGAACAAATTGATATTTTAATTTTATTGTGAATTAAGTAGAAATCGTTAGTTAGCCGAAGCTTTTAAAACCCGTTGATCGATTAATTTATTTTTATTTGCTAGTTGACCACAAGCTGCATCGATGTCTTTTCCACGGCTTCTGCGCACATTGACAATCAAGTTACATTTTTCCGAAAGGAAGTTTGCAAACGCATCAACTTTTTCCCGGTCTGCTTGCTGGTAAATCCCATTATCAATCGGATTGTATTCGATGATGTTGATTTTACACGGAACTGCTTTGCAAAATTTCGCCAGTTCACGAGCGTCTTCCATTCCGTCGTTGAAATCCTTGAAAATGATGTATTCATAAGTAACACGAGAACCAGTTTTTTCGTGGAAGTAAACCAACGCTTCTGACAAAGCATCTAAGTTATTAGAATCGTTGATTTCCATTATTTTGGAACGTTTGGCATCATTCGCAGCATGCAACGAAAGTGCAAGGTTGAAGCGCACTTCATCGTCACCCAATTGTTTGATCATTTTAGCAATTCCAGCCGTTGAAACAGTAATGCGGCGTGGCGACATTGCAATTCCTTGTTCGTCCGTCAAGATTTCAATACTGCGAACTACATTTTTGTAATTTAACAAAGGTTCACCCATTCCCATGTAAACTATGTTTGAAAGGGGAGTGTTGTAATGGTTTTGTGCTAGGTTTTTCAAGTACATAACTTGATCAACGATTTCACCTGATGAAAGGTTCCGCATCATTTTCAAACGACCGGTTGCACAAAAAGCACACGACAAACTACAACCTACTTGCGATGAAATACAAGCTGTCATGCGTGAAGTGGAAGGAATGAGGACACCTTCAATCACTTGATTTTGACCGCCGACTCCAAAAGCACATTTGATCGTTTTATCGCTTGAAACTTGTTTGTCTTCAATAGAAATGGCATCTATAAAATAATGGGTTGCTAACAAAGATTGTAGTTTGTTACCAATGTTTGCCATTTCATCAAACGAACGTGCATTTTTCTTCCACAACCATTCATAAACCTGTTTCGCACGAAATTTCGGTTCTCCAAATCCTGTGATTTGTAGCGTTAATTCCTCTAAACTTAAATTTCGGATATTGATCAATGATTCACTCATAGTTATAATTGCTTGTATTCTTCATAAATAGTTGATAAAAACCAACTACAACGTTTCATTTCTTTTGGGTAATCAGTTGGAGAAAAACTATTATCTCCGTTGACTTTTTGTTCCATGTAATAGGTGAAATTCCCTACTGGTGTTACCCAGCCAAATCCACGAATAATGGCATGAAACGCAAATTGAGGTGCTTTTGGATTGAGTAAATCCTTACTCCATGGATAACGTTTTGTTTCGCCTTTGTACTGGTGAATCAATGTTGCTGCGATGTCAGCTTGCGAACCGACAAAAGCATTTTCTTTGCCTCGGTAATCTTTTTTCAACGGTTCGCCAAAAAACAACAACGGAATGCGGTAAAATTTACCCGAACCAGGATCAACATTTGTTGGAGTAGCGTGTCCGTGATCGGCAACAAAGACAAACAAGGTGTTTTTGTACCAACTTTGCTTTTTTGCCATGCGCATGAAGTGACCAAGACTTTCATCGCTGTAAACCAACGCATTCATGTAATCCGCTTCTTCGCCCGACCATTTTTTACCTTTTCCTTTTGGTTGGTCATAAGGAGCATGCGTGCTTCCAGTAAATGCACATTGGAAAAACGGTTTTTTATTCGAGTTGATTTCTTTGAGCAACATTTTGTACAAATCTGCATCGAAATAATTCAATTTACCACGCGGTAAATCACTCGGAAAGTCAGCTTCGTCTTTCACAACATCAAAACCGTGATCCAAGAAGTAGCCACCAATATTACCGTATTTTAAGTCCCCACTAAACAAATAACTTGTGTGGAAACCCCATGCTTCGAAATCTTCGTTCAAACAATGTAGTTTGCGGTATTTTTCAGGTTGCATGGTGACAGATACTTCAGGAATGGCAGGGTTTCCACTAAAAATACTGGAATTGCCAATTTCAGAGGTAGTGCTTGTTGCGTAAATATTGGTGAATAACAAGCCATCTTTAGCCAAGCGATCAAAGTTGGGTGTTGCACCTTTGTTAGGACCGAGACAACCAACAGCTTCAGCTGACCAACCTTCTAACACGATGAAAACAACGTTTGGTTTTTCAATAGTAAATAACTCGTTTTCGTGTTCAGTGGGATAGTTGTACCAAGCTGCCACTTCTTTTTGTGCTAGTTTTTTATCCACTTTTGGAATAAACGCATCGATGGAACTTCGGTTGTATAACAGATAACTTTTTCCAAAGAAATAAAACGAATTGATAGAAAGGTCGTTGGCAATTGCTTTGTTGGAATATGTAGCGGAGTTGATGTTTAGCGGAATTTGTTGCCAACCACCTCTCATGGCTAAAAACTGAAGTCCTGCAACCAAAACTGCGACAAAAGGTAAACTAAACCATTCGTAAAAATGTTTTTTGTGGTGTTTTTCTTGAATAGTTTTAAGGAATAAACGAAAGATGAAATAACAAGCTATAAATTCAGCTATCGCGTAAATGGCAAACCAAATAATCATGCTGTAATTTGCAGTGCGCACAACTTCATCTGGATTGGCAAGGTGCATGAAAACACGCGATGTTAATTTGTGATTCCACTCACCATAAGCTACAATTTCACCTGCTTGTACAGCAACCAAAATTCCAAGAGAAATCCAAATAGACCACCGAAAAAGTGTATTGAAACGTTTCCCCGAAAAATGATGTCCCAACAAACGAATCAAAAAGGGGATAACCGAAAGAATCGCTGCAGCAGCTAAATCAACTCGAAACGAATAAACAAAGGATTGTATCCATTCCAAAAAATCGAGTCGGGTGATTTTATGAAAATGATGAAACGAAAAAAAAACGCGATGAATATCAAAGCATATAATCCAAAAAAGCATTAAAAGTAATGCGTCTTTTATCGGATGTATGATCGTTTTTTTCATGAAAAACAAAAATACGAATTTTTGCACTTCGAACAGTTATTTTCTTTTGGAACACCAATAGAATCCTTTCCTGTCAGAAACACTGACACCTTGTCCTATTCTATAAAATGGCAAGAAAGTTGACAAGAAAAGGAAAAAAGTTACGATCATGGCAGAAGAAAATACAACAAACGAAGAATTAAACGAAGAATTGATTGGTGGTGAAGCGACTTCCCAAGAAACTGAAGCGTCAACTTCTGAAGTAAACACTGACAATTCGTCAGAAACTGAAACTGCCCCAACACACGAGGAGCAACTTGCAGCAATGAACGACAAATATTTACGCTTATATTCTGAATTTGACAATTATAGAAAGCGAACAAACAAAGAGAAATTAGAGTTGATAGCTACAGCTAGCGCTTCTGTATTGAAAGATTTATTATCTGTACTTGATGATTTTGATCGCGCAATTGCAAACAACGCAACTGTAACCGATAGCGAAGCCATCAAAGAAGGATTTAATTTAATTCACACGAAATTAAAAACTACTCTTGAAAACAAGGGATTGAAAGCAATGACGGCAAAAGGCGAAGCATTCGACCCTGAAATACACGAAGCAATTGCAAATATTCCTGCTCCTTCTGAAGAGATGAAAGGAAAAGTAATTGACGATGTAGAAGCTGGATATTACTTGAACGATAAAGTAATTCGTTTTGCAAAAGTTGTCGTTGGAAACTAATCACACGGTGATTGGAAACGACAAATAATTAACTACAGACATGAGCAAAAGAGATTTTTACGAAGTATTAGGAATTAGTAAAAGTGCTAACGAAGGCGAAATCAAAAAAGCCTACCGTAAAATGGCCTTGAAATATCACCCGGATAAAAATCCTGGCGATAACGAAGCAGAAGAAAAATTCAAGGAAGCAGCAGAAGCATACGAAGTTCTTTCTGATCCGAACAAAAAAGCGCGCTACGATCAATACGGTCACGCAGGTTTAGGTGGTGCTGGTGGCGGCGGCGGATTTGGCGGCGGTATGAACATGGACGATATTTTCTCGCAATTTGGAGATATCTTCGGAGGTTTTGGCGGTGGCGGAAGTTTTGGTGGTTCACGCGGTGGCGGTCAACGTGTTGTTCGTGGTACGAATTTGCGCGTAAAAATGAAATTGACGCTCGAAGAAATTGCTGATGGCGTTCGCAAAAAGATCAAGGTTAATAAATTGGTTAATGCTGATGGCGTAACCTATAAGAATTGTTCAACATGTAATGGTTCCGGAAGAATCACGCGTGTTGCACAAACGTTTTTGGGAGCGATGCAAACACAAGCGACTTGTAATGTTTGTCAAGGAGCAGGAAAAACAATCGATCAAAAACCAGCAGATGCGGATAGTCAAGGGTTGAAACGACAAGAAGAGGTCATTGAAATCGACATTCCAGCTGGAGTAGAAGAAGGCATGCAATTAAGCGTTTCTGGAAAAGGAAATGCTGGCCCTTTCAACGGTGTTCCTGGTGATTTAATTGTTGTGATTGAAGAACAAGAACATGCTGAATTACGTAGAGAAAGTGAGCATTTGCATTACGAAGCTTTTGTCAACTTTGTGGATGCTGTATTAGGTGAATCGATTGAAATTCCAACAGTTACCGGCAAAGCAAAAATAAAAATCGATCCAGGAACGCAAAGCGGAAAAGTATTGCGTTTGAAAGGAAAAGGTTTGCCAATTCTACAAGGTTATGGTTCAGGTGACTTATTTGTGCATATCCATGTTTGGACGCCGAAAAAAGTTACCAAAGAAGAACGTGAATTATTAGAAAAACTAAAAGCGAGTGAAAATTTCACGCCCAATCCAGATAAATCGGAAAAAGGCTTTTTTCAACGCATGAAAGATATGTTTTAATACAAACACCATTTTTAATGATCCCGATTTATCAAATTGATGAATCGGGATTTTTATTTTTAGTAGTTTTAACCAATGAAACAATCTTCAATAGGACAGTTGATTTTATGCATCGTTATTCCTTTTTTGGGAATGATTGCATTTGGGGGAATAGCTGTTGCGCTGTTTACTCATTTTCTGCTACCAACTGACAACATACCAATTGCATCGTTGCACCATCATTTGTCCAAAAACACATTCTTTTTGTTGAACATGTTACCGTTTTTCATTGGTTTTGGATTGATCCTCTTTTCAATAAAATTTTTCATCAATTCCAATTTAACGGCAGTAATAACCTCACGTGAACAAATTGATTGGCGGCGCTTTTTTGTCAGTTTTTCGGTTTGGTCCGTCATAAGTTTGTTGTTTTTTTGTGTCGATTATTTGACCAATCCCGAAGCGTTTTTATTTCAATTTGACGGTGCGACTTTTGGCGTTTTGATGCTTGTTTCACTCGTAGCAATTCCCGTGCAAACCGGTTTTGAAGAACTCATTTTTAGAGGATTTTTGCTGCAACTTTCGCAACGGTTTTTCACTCGAATAATCCTTCTTTGTCTGGTGAACGGGTTGTTATTCGGAGCAGTTCATTTATCCAATCCTGAAATTGATTTATTTGGTTGGCCAGCTATCCTTTATTATACGATAACAGGAGTTTTCTTAGCAGCCATAACCTTGTTTGACAAAGGGATGGAATTGGCTTGGGGATTTCATGCTGCAAACAATTTTTTCGGTGTCGTTTTTCTAACCAATAATTGGCAAGTGCTCCAAACGAATGCACTTTTCACCGATATGCGGGCTCCAGAAATTGGCTATGAACTCGTGTGGACATTGCTTGTAGGTTATCCAGTGTTGTTCTTGTTTTTCGCAAAACGTTATCGTTGGGATGTAAAAGCAGTTTTTTCTGGAAAACACCAATAATTAGTACCGTTTCATCGATTTTACTTATTTTTATAAAAAAGCTGTTTCATGTTAATATTGCAACAAGTAACAAAAAGATTTGACCGTAAAATGGCCGTTGATGAGGTATCTCTTACCTTAGATCAAGGCGAAATTGTTGGTTTGCTCGGTCCAAATGGGGCTGGTAAAACAACCTTGATTCGTATGATCAATCAAATCATCCATCCTGACAAAGGAACTATTCGTTTCAAAGGCGAAATCATGACACAAGAACACTTGAAACATGTTGGGTATTTGCCAGAAGAAAGAGGTTTGTATAAAAACATGACTGTCGAAGCTCATGCGCTTTTTTTAGGTGCTTTGCGCGGAATGTCCAAAAAAGATGCGTTGAAAGCGCTTGATTTTTGGTTGGAAAAATTCGATTGCCTCGATTGGCGCATCAAGCGTATTGAAACACTTTCAAAAGGAATGGCGCAGAAAGTTCAATTCATTTGCACCGTTCTTCATGATCCTGATTTATTGATTTTGGACGAACCATTTTCAGGCTTCGATCCACTGAATGTAGAATTGATTCAAGCGGAATTAATCGCTATGAAGAAACGAGGAAAAACGATCTTGATTTCAACCCACAACATGAAAAGTGTGGAAGAAATTTGTGACCGAGTAGCCTTGATTCATCAATCGAAGAAAATAGTGGAAGGAAAAGTTGCTGTTTTACAGGAGGAACGAAAAACAGGATTGTTTGGGTTGAAATTTTCTGGTTCAATGATTGGCTTTGTTAATGCGCTTTGGACTGGCTTCGAATTAGTTGATAAAGAGGAGCTTGGTGACAATCGTTTCCTTGTGAAAGTTCGCTTACGCGGAGAGAATACCTTTGAAGATTTCTTAAAAATCAGCTTGAAAGAAGTCAAAATTGAAGCAGCTTGGGAGATTTTACCGAGTATGCAAGATATCTTCATTCAAGAAGTCACACATACAACACATCAAAACGAAACTACACATGAAAAATAGTTGGATCATAGCCCGCCGCGAATTAATGGAGCGGATTAAAAGTCGTTCGTTTTTGTTCATGGCGTTTTTCGGACCAATAGTTGTCTTGGGAATTACTTATTCTATATTCAAACTAGGAGGAAAAGAACAACAAAAATGGAACGTGTTAATTGCCGATAAAGGTCAATTGTTCGATAATAAAATTGCATCGCGCGAAGATCCGTCCATCACGTATTCGTTCATCAACGATTATGTTGAAATCGAAGATTTTGCATCCAACCCAAAATTCAAGGATTTTGATGCTTTGGTGGAAATCAATCACAAAATCATTTCGAACAAAGCAGCATTGTTGTTTTACAAAGAAAAACCGGCGTTTAACATGTCGGTTAATATCCGTTATCAAGTCGAAAGACGCTTGGAGGAAATCGTCGCAACTGAACAATACAAACTATCGTTGCGTGATTTCAGAAGTATCAAACAACCGTTAACCATCGGATTTAGAAATGTGTACGATCCCTACAACACTGCAGTTGATTTAGCTGGTTGGGTTGGGTTGTTTTTTGGCGCATTCATCTTTTTGTTCATCTTTTTATTTGGCATGACCATTCTTCGTGCAGTCATGCGTGAAAAGTCGTCGCGAATAGTAGAGATTTTACTTGCAACCGTTAGTCCCAAAGCATTATTAATCGGTAAAATTATTGGAATTGGCTTGAGTGCGTTGGTACAACTTGTCATATGGTTGCTTGTTGTGAGTTTGGGCTTGTATTTTTTCCGTCAAACAATTTTTATCGATTTTTCCGATCCTTCCATGTTGACTGCTGCCATGCCTTCCGATTACAATCAATTTGTTGAATTGGTATTTGACCGAATCAATTTCGTGCCAATGATCAGTGTTTTTGCAGTGTTTTTTGTGTTGGGATATTTGTTCTACGGAGCTTTTTTCGCTGCACTGGGCGCTGTTTCTGGTTCTGAATCCGATGGACAACAATTCCTAATTCCGTTAATTGCTTTGTTGTTATTTGCTTTGTACAGCGGTTATTTTGTATTGATGAATCCCGAAAGTTCGTTAGCTGTTGTTTTTCATTATTTACCGTTTACATCCCCTGTTGTTGTCATGGTGAAATTTGCGATGGGCTATCCTCCAGGATCAGCTTATCAACTTTATCTGTCGGCAATCATACTTTTTGTCAGTGCATTTTTGGTGCTATCCTTAGCTGGACGTTTGTATAAAAACGGTTTGTTGCAATACGGACATGCTGTGCGTTTGAGCACAATTTTGCGTTGGTTGAAACGTAATTAAAATGAAAATTGCTGTCATTGATTTAGGAACAAACACGTTCAATTTGGTGATTGCTTCAGTTACCGGAAAACACATTGAACTGTTGCACAATGCTAAAATTGGCGTTGCGTTAGGAAAAGGAGGAATGTCCGAAAAAATACTAACTCCTGAAGCTATTGACCGAGCTGTTGCTGCTTTTGATACATTTGATCCTATATGGAAATCATTTGAAGTAGAAAAAGTAATCGGTATAGGAACGTCAGCGATTAGAAGTGCGTCAAATGGTGTCGCTTTCATGAATTCCCTAGCGGAAAAATATGGAATCGAAATGACCATTATTGACGGACAACAGGAAGCAGCGTTGATTTTTCAAGGGGTTACTTGGACAACAAACATTGAAACGCCAAGTTTAATCATGGACATTGGCGGAGGAAGTACAGAATTTATAGCAGTTGCCAAGAACGAGATTACAAAAGCGTGTAGTTTGGATATTGGTTTATTGCGCCCCACCCAATTATTTCAACTTGAAAATCCGCTCACGAAACAAAATTGCTCGGACATACTAACTTGGTTTGAGGCGCAAAGTGAGCAGTTGCAGGCATTTCCAAAAGCTGCTGTGTTAATCGGTGCATCTGGAAGTTTTGAAACATTTTACGAAATGATTTACGAAAAACCGTTTCCAAAAACGATGACAGCTGTTCACTTATCACTTGAAGAATTGCTACCACAAATTGATTGGTTGATAGCATCATCACAAGAAGAAAGAACACAGCACAACTGGATTATTCCGATTCGGCAGCAACTAGCGCCAATTGCGGCACTAAAATTGAAGTGGATAATTGAAAAAATGAATATAAGCTCCGTTCTCATTTCACCTTGTTCGTTGAAAGAAGGTGTTTTACGGGTGTTAAGCGAGGGCAATAAAATAAGTTGAGATGGCAAAAATATTAATCATAGACGACGAACGAGCAATTCGCAGAGCATTGCGCGAAATACTTGAATTTGAAGGTTTTCAAGTGGACGAAGCAGAAAATGGAATCGCAGGTATTGACTGTGTCAAAAATGCAGTTTACGATGTGATTTTCTGTGACATCAAAATGCCTCAAATGGATGGAATGGAAGTCTTGGAGCAATTGATGGTACTCAAAGTTGAAGCGCCAATTATCATGATTTCTGGGCATGGTTCTATTGAGAATGCTGTTGATGCGCTGAAAAAAGGAGCGTTTGATTTCATTGAAAAACCATTGGATTTAAACCGAATTTTAGTCACGATCCGCAATGCAAAGGAAAAAACTTCGCTTGTTGAAGAGACAAAGCAATTAAAAACGACCGTTAAAAAATTCAAAGGTTCTGCAATAATTGGCGAATCGGAGGGGATTTTAAAAATCAAAGAAATGATTGAAAAAGTAGCGCCTTCCGATGCACGTGTGTTGATTACTGGCGAAAATGGAACGGGAAAAGAATTGGTTGCTCGTTCACTCCACGATCATTCGAATCGCAAAAAGATGCCGTTTATTGAAGTGAATTGTGCGGCTATTCCAGGCGAATTGATCGAAAGCGAGTTGTTTGGCCACGAGAAAGGTGCGTTTACTTCGGCGATAAAAGATAAAAAAGGGAAGTTTGAATTGGCCAATGGAGGAACACTTTTCTTGGATGAAATTGGCGACATGAGTTTGTCTGCACAAGCGAAAGTATTGCGTGCGTTGCAAGAAAATGTCATACAACGCGTAGGTGGGGAGCGCGACATCAAAGTAGATGCACGCATCGTAGCAGCGACGAACAAAGATTTGCGCAAGGAAATTGAAGCAGGACGTTTTCGTGAAGATTTGTTCCACCGTTTAGCAGTTATTTTGATTCACGTTCCAGCTCTCAACGATCGTCGAGACGATATTCCACTATTGGCAGAAAACTTCATGACTTTGATTTGTTCGGAACACGGAACTGCACGAAAATCTTTTTCAGACGAAGCCTTGTTGGCATTACAAAAAATAGATTGGACAGGAAACATCCGCGAGTTGCGCAACATCGTTGAGCGCTTGATCATACTTTGTGGTCAAGTAATTACTGCAGAAGAAGTAAACATGTTTGCAAACCCGAAGGGGAAGTAGTTTTATTTCAAACGCTCCAATAACAACACAGCCAATTGTGCAGCGGTAGCTTCACGGCTGTATTTCTTGATTGCTTCAGGGGTGTTCTCGTTGGTGAAGTCGTTGGATAATTGTGCTTTTAAATGCGCATAAAAGCCGTCAAAATCATCGTTTTCTACAATGGCCGCGTGAGGAATTTCGTGCATGACAGCTGCTGCGTCTCCTTTTGTCTTACCTAAGGCCAAAACTTGATTTCCAGAGGCTAAGTATTCCATTAATTTTCCAGAAACCAATAATTCTGCATTGTCTTGAATCGGCAAACAATTCAAGAGCACATCCGCGTTTTTCATTTCTTGCAACGCTGCTTGGTGACTCACTTTACCTTTCACATCAACTACCAAACCTGGAACTTGTTGAAGTGCTTCAATGATTTCTTCAGCAACACTTCCTACAACTACAAAGCGTACTTGTAAGTTTGTTTCAGCTAACAATTGCTTGATTGCTGTACATACAATTTGATAGGGTTGGTTTGTCGTCCAAACGCCAATGTGGCAAATCGTTTTTTCTACGTATCGGTTTGTCGTTAAATTGGTAAACGAAGCAACGTCAAATCCATTGTGGATATAAAAGATCTTTGCATCGTCTGTTTTTGTTGCCAACAACTTTTTCATTGTCGGACCAACAGTCAGCACAGTATCAGCATTTGTTAATACGTTCTTTTCAAGTAGGGCATCTTTTTTGTCGGCAAAACCAAATCGGTTGAACAATTTGTTGTAGTAAACTTCGCGCCAAGGATCACGGAAATCAGCTACCCAATGAATGTTGTGTTGTTGTTTTAACGCCAAACCAATCAAATGAGTCGAATGGGGAGGACCTGTCGTAATAACAAAATCGATGTTTTCCGATTGAATTATTTTATGAGCAGCTGGCAACGCTTTTTTGTTCCAACCGACACGTGCATCGGGAATAAATAAGTTGGCGCGAATGGATCCAGCGATTTTATCGATGAGTGTTTTTTTCTTACTTCCAAAATCACCAACAGGAATATGACCTTTCGTCGATCCGGATTTGATGAGTGAATACAATTTTAATAATTGAAATCCGCCCGATGTATGTACAACTTTAATGCCTTCGGTATGTTGCTCCAACGAAGGATCAAATGCAGGATAAGCCGCACTTTTCGGATCAATCGTTAATACAATTGGTTCAATTCCATTTGCTTTCAAGTATTTTGCGAAATACATCCAGCGTTGCACACCTGAACCGCCACTTGGTGGCCAATAATACGTTATGATTAACGCTTTTTTAAGCATCAAGCATCGCTTTTGCAGCTGCTATGGCAGTTGGTATTCCTGCTGGATTTTTCCCACCTGCAGTTGCGAAGAACGCTTGACCGCCTCCACCACCTTGAATGTGTGCAGCAACAGCTTTTACCATGTTTCCAGCATTCCAGTTTTTCGTTCCAACCAAGGCATCATCAACAAACACGCTTACCGCACATTTGTCGTCTTCTGTTGAACCAATGATAGCAACCAAATGAGCGACTTCGCCTTTCAATTGAAATAAAATATCTTTTACGGATGCCGCATCTAATTCAACAGCAGCAGTCAACAAGGAATAATCGCCTTTGTTTTCAATGGTGCTTTTTAATTCCGATTTGATAACTTTTGCTTGCGCTTTTTTCAAGCTTTCAACTTGTTTTTGAAGCGCATTGTTCTTCGTTAATAAGTCGTCAACAGCTTTTGTGATATCCTTCGGATTCCGCAACAATTCATTGACAGCTTTTAACTGCTTTTCTTGTTCGTTGAAATAATCTTCTACAGCAGCGTTTGTAATTGCTTCAATTCTTCTAATTCCAGCAGCTACAGCACCTTCACTTTGAATTTTGAACAACCCGATTTCACCTGTTTGTTGCACATGCGTTCCACCACACAATTCAACTGAATCACCAAATTGAACAACGCGAACAGCATCGCCGTATTTTTCACCAAACAAAGCCATCGCACCCATTGCTTTCGCATCTTCGATTGGGTAATCACGTTTTTCGTTCAATGGTAAGTTAGCTTTTATTTCAGCAACTACCATCGCTTCAATTTGCGCCATTTCTTCATCAGTTACTTTCGAGAAATGAGAAAAGTCAAAACGCAAATAATTGGCATTAACTAGCGAACCTTTTTGTTCCACATGCGTCCCGAGAACTGTGCGCAATGCTTTGTGTAATAAATGCGTTGCCGAGTGATTACAAGCAGATAGTGCTCGGTTTTTACTGTTTATTTTAGCTTCAAAACTACTTGCAGGATGTGCAGGCAATTTTTCTGCTAAATGAATGATCAAGTTGTTTTCTTTTTTCGTGTCAAAAATCGCAATCGATTCAGCTTCGTTTACAATGAAACCTGTATCGCCAACTTGTCCACCACCTTCTGGATAAAAAGGTGTTTGATTGAAAACAAGTTGATAGAACGTTTTTTGTTTTTGCGTTACTTTTCGGTATTTGATAAGCTCAATAGGAGCAGTTTGTTCATCGTATCCAATAAATTTGGTTGCTGTATCTGGATGAACTTGCACCCAATCGTCAGTTTCTATTGCTGTTGCAGCTCGCGAACGATCTTTTTGTTTTGTTAATTCCTCGTTAAATCCAACTTCGTCAACTGAAATATTATTTTCGCGGGCAATCAAATCAGTTAAGTCAAAAGGAAAACCGAAGGTATCGTACAATTCGAAAACTGCACTTCCTGTTAGTTGTTCATTTCCTGAACTTTTTGCGAGTTCAATCAAATTATCGATGCGTTTCAATCCTTGCTCCAATGTGCGGAAGAACGACAATTCTTCTTCACGAATCACTTTTTCAATGATGTCTTTTTGATTGGTTAATTCTTGGAAAGATCCACCCATAATTTGTCCAAGGACAACAGATAAATCTGCTAAAAACGGTTCTTTCAATCCCAATGTTTGGTAACCATATCGCACTGCTCTGCGCAAAATTCGGCGAATGACATAACCAGCTCCAGTATTGGAAGGAAGTTGACCATCAGCTATCGAAAAAGCAATTGCACGAACGTGATCTGCAATAACGCGTAAAGCAATGTCGGTTGTTTCGTTTGCACCATATTTTTTATGGGAAACTTTTTCCATGTGTTGAATCAACGTTTGGAATAAGTCAATATCGTAATTGGAAGTTTTATCTTGCAACGTCATTGCCAAACGTTCCAATCCCATTCCTGTGTCTACATGCGTTGCAGGTAATTTTTCCAAACTACCATCCGCTTTGCGGTTGAACTGCATGAACACGTTGTTCCAGATTTCAATTACTTGTGGGTGATCTTCGTTCACAAATTGTTTTCCATCAGTTTGAGCACGTTCAGCTGCTGGTCGGTTATCGACATGAATTTCGGTACAAGGACCACATGGACCTGTATCGCCCATTTCCCAGAAATTATCTTTTTTTGCTGCTAAAATAATGCGGTCTTCTGCGATGTATTTTTTCCAAATGGCAATCGATTCTTCGTCAGCTGGAACGCCATCTTTGGCATCACCTTCGAAAACAGTAACGTACAAACGATCTTTTGGGATTTTGTAGACTTCCGTCAATAATTCCCAAGCCCAACCAATTGCTTCTTCTTTGAAGTAATCGCCAAACGACCAGTTTCCAAGCATTTCGAACATGGTATGGTGGTAGGTATCAACACCTACTTCTTCCAAATCGTTGTGTTTTCCAGAAACGCGTAAACACTTTTGAGAATTGGCGACACGTGGATTTTTAGGAACGGCGTTACCCAAGAAAAAATCTTTAAATTGATTCATTCCTGCATTGGTAAACATCAACGTTGGATCGTTTTTTACCACCATCGGAGCGGAAGGAACTATTTCATGTCCTTTCGAAGCGAAAAATTCAAAAAAGTGTCGGCGAATTTCTTGTACTGTCATTGTCTGTTACTTTTGGATAAAACATCCATTATTAAGTCCCGCAAATTTAGTGTATTTCCCTAATTTTTAGACAGCTTTCGATGAATAATATTCACAATTTACCAAGCTTTTGCACCGTAAATAACCCGACAAGCAAAAAAACACACTTTTTACTCTGGTTTTGAATAGAGTAAGCGGATTAATTTGAAGTAAGAAATACAAGAAAAAGCAGATAACGAAAGCATTATCCAGAAATTCTCAATCATGTAGTGGAAGAACGTATATTCTGTTTTCCAATTATTACAGGTATCATGGTATTCGTAAAGTGTTAAATTGTCTAACAACAGAATCAACAATAACGGAATAATTGGAACAACAAAATATCCCATATTAAAAAGGATACTCGTGAATTTTTTGTTCCAGCTGTTATGCAAACTAATCCAAGTTAGATATAAAATTGCCAAACTAAGTGTTAGGTATTGACTCAAATAAAGTACGGAAGATGTAGCATTGGCATAAGCAAAAAGAAACGTAAACATGAAGTTTACGATCATTACTCCTCCAAAAATCGGAATACTTAATATGAATTGAATAAAAGGTGTAAATTCAAATAAAACAAAAACGTAAGCAATGATTAAACTGATAATGACTACGAAATAGATTGTAAAGTCTCTCGTAAGAGGTAATTGCGCGATGCGTAAGTTATCGTAGAAATTATCTAATTTTTCTTTGCTAAAACAAAAAGGAGCTTGTTTCTCAAGGGAAATGAAATTAGCGATTGACCCTTTGTGGTATGCTAATAATCCTTTGTTTTTTGAGATTTGCTTTGTCCATGCATATTGACTGACGAGTTGAAAGTTGAACGAATGAAAGTTGTTTTCAAACAAATAATTAGTCAGCAAATGTTCATCAATGAAATAAGGAATTTCATAGGTGTTTAATATTTCTTTAAAAGCGCGAATAGCTGTTTCAATTCCTCGTTTATCTCTTGTGTTAAGAAGCTGATGAATTGGAGAAATTGCTGTTTTTTTAACTTCTTCTATTCCTGATTCATAGTCATATTTTGGTCTTGTGAAGAAATAATTAGCATCATACATTGCAGCAGAGTAATTGTATAAACTTTGGAAATGAATCGTTGTATCTTTGTTCAAATGGTGAAATCGAGCAATGTAATCGTTGTATTCCAAATCACAATTAGTTTTAACTATTTTCGATCCTAAGGTGTAAAACTGAATAATTTTCCCATCTATTGTATCGTTGTTTTCAATATGATTTTCAGGATAATAAATGGAATCATGAAACACCAGTTCTTTTGCATTTGGTGTTAAATCATTCAAATCAAAATACGAAACAGGAAATGGTTTGGGATAAGATCGGTTTGATAAGGAGTAATTTTCGTTGCCATAAGGTAAAAAAGCCATTGCTTTGTTGATGATTGGAAAATCTTTTTTGACTTCATTAACATCGTACAATAAGTTCGTCTTAGTTACCAAACCTGATTGAAAACTAAAATAGGGTGCCATTAACAAGAAAATCCCAATGAAAAAGTGCAAAAATAACTGTGAAAAGTATGCTTTTTGAATTGGGTATAAATGGCGAATTGCGTTTTTCTTGAACAAGGCAAAGCACCAAAAAGTGACTGCAATTATTGCCGTTATGACATGTAACAACACAACAATTGAATTGCCGTAATAATATCCGATAGAATCGTTTTTCAAAAAAATCAAGTCAACTAGTCCAAATCCAATCAGAAAGAAAACGAGGTTAAGCAACAATCCTCCCGCTACAACATACGGTAATTTACTCAACCAAATTAATGGGTAATTCTCGAGCAAGTAGGTATCAAAACGTTTAATAAATTTCATCGTATTTTATTTTAAGAACAAACGGCGTGTTGAGTTTGAAATATCGCGGATATATTTTGCGTCAATGTGATGAGTTATCAATGCGGACATAATTGCACGCATCTTATTTTCACCTTCGATGGTTATCATGTAAACACCACCGTTAAAGGTCAGCTCAAGGATAGTTATGTCACTGAAAGCAGCAATCAATTCCTCGCGACTACAAGATACTTCTAATTCAATCACTGTTTTAACCGATTCTTGTTCGCTTGCAATTTCATTGAGAAAAGTAGGACGACCATTGCTCAGAAACAAAACGCTGTCTGCGATTTTCTCTACTTCAAATAATTGTTGGGAACTCAACACAATCCCAATTGGATTAGAGATACTTTGTGACAAGCTTTTTAAATCTTCCAAAATGAGTTGTTGTGCCATGACATCCAAATTTGCAAGTGGTTCGTCGAGTAACAAGATTTTTGGAGCACGTAAAAAAGTACGTGCTAGTTCAAAGCGCATTTTGTAGCCGGAAGATAATTCATTCCATTGGTGATTGCGAAAATTCCACAACCCAAATCGAATAATCATCATCAAAACCAATAATTCGTTTTCTTCTCCTTTGATGCCATAATGTGCAGCCGTAAATTTCAAGTTGCTTTTCAAGGAACCGTGCCATTTTGGCGTGCGTTGTGGAATGTAGGTTAACTTCGTTCTTAGGTCGTATTCGTCGGTAGTTTCTTTTTCAAATTCAATCGACAATGCGCCCTCGTTGTATGACAAATCTTTCGCTAATATGCGCAACAAGGTTGTTTTACCATTTCCATTTTCTCCGACTAATCCCCAAACTTCACCTGCTTTGATGGTAATATCAATTGGACCAATCGCGAATTTTTTTTGACCGTATCTTTTTATCAAACTTTTTGTTGTGATTAACGTTGTTCTTGTTTCCGGCTCATTGATTGGAAAATTGGCAAGTTCACTCGTTAGTTGCGCAACGCGGTCCAAAAATTCATTTTCAGTATACGCTGTACTTTCTTTCCATTCCGTTAATGCAATGATTGCTTGATAAAAAGGCAAATGTTGCGTATCCAAAACACAATCAATTAAAGACCGAAATCCAAGGCTGATGTCTTTGTTTTGGAAATGAGTAGTAGTCGAATTAATTTTTTGTTGAAACAGCATATGATGAACTTAAGCGAAATAATAACGAGCAAAAAGCATTAATAGTATATTGATTATTTCTCCGAGCGAAGAAAAAGGCGGACAGTAACAATGACAGCAATGAATACAGTCGTGAAAAAGAAGATGTCGGGAAAATTCCCAAAAATCTCTTTGCTGATAGTTGTTCCACCTTTGACAGTATGCACTTGTTTGTTGAAGATTTTCAATAAAGTTGCACAAATCAGTAAGATACCGACGAGTAATATTGAACCGATGCGGTAAACGTTGCTCTTGATTTGTCGGTTTGTTACACCACCTTCACCAAGTTTTACTGTATGAACCAAGCCATCATTTTTGAAATTCGTAACAATTTGACGCACGTCTTTTGGTAATTGTTCTACCAAATAAAGTAAGTCTTCTGCTCCGTTGATGAATTTCGATTTCAGTGCATTCCACGAAAACCGTTCTTTTAACTTTTCTGTTGCATAAGGGCGGATGAAATCGATTATCGAAATTTTTGCTTGCAATGATTCGGCTAATTTTTGTATCGTCACCAAGGTTTTGAGCAACATATAAAGATTACTCGGTATTTTGATTTCGTATTTCATCAATAATTTAAACGTGTCAATGAATAAACCAGAAAGATCGACATCGTTGTAATCCAAATAAGTATATTTCTGAATCAATTCGTGGATTTCAAACTCTAAATCTTCTTGGTGTTTCGAGTAAGTAACTTCGGTCAAAGCCAATAAACTTTTGACGATTTTGTGCGGATTTTTATCCGCGAAGCCAATCATGAAATGAATCAAACCATTGATTTGTTTGGGCTTTAAAGACGCGCACATGCCGTGGTCGATCAGAACGATTTGGTTGTTTCCGCGCACAAATAGGTTTCCTGCATGCGGATCAGCATGAAAAAATCCGTGTTTTAATATCATGGTCAAAATGACATTCATCCCATTTTCAGCAATGATTTGAGGATCAAATCCGTTTGCTTTTAATTCAGCTATATTGTCTGGAGTAATCCCGTCAATATGCTCCATGACCAATAATCGCTGCGTGCAAAAACGATTGTACACTTTTGGTATAGCACAACGTTCGTCATTTGCAAACATGTGTGTAAAGCGAAGCATGTTGGAAACTTCATTATTGAAATCGAGTTCTTTTTCAATAATTTCTCCAAAGTCCTCAATGAATTTTACAATATTGAACGAATTTAATTCGGGGTAACTGTTTTGTAATTTCCGAGCAAACACTTGAATCAATAAAATATCGAGTTTTATTTTGATGCGAATGCCCGGGCGTTGCACTTTCAACACAACTTTTTCACCAGAATGAAGCGTTCCGGTGTACACTTGTGCGATGGAAGCGGAGGCAATATGTTTGCGGTTAAATGCAGCAAAAACGGTATCAATACTGTCGCCAATTTCTTGTTCAATGATAGCAATAGCGTGGTCGTCGTCGAATGGGCGCGCTGACGATTGTAGTTTTTTCAGTTCGATACGTAGATTCTCAGATGCTAAATCGGGTCTGTCGGCAATGATTTGTCCAAATTTGATGAAAGTTGGTCCCAAATCTTCAATGATGAGACGCAGACGTTCGGAGCGCGAAATGCGTTTTGTTCCGTGTCGGTCAATAAGTTTACGCAACGGTCCAGTGGTCAACCAATTTTGCAAATAGTGTCGAACAATGATCCAGACAATGGCAGTGAGGCGAAAAAAGTTTCGTAAAAATTGACGTAATTTAAAAATCCACATAACAAATGTTGTATAGTCAAATGTAAGATAAAGAACCAAAATCGAGTTCGAAAAAATTGATTAATTCTGTTTTTGCTTAAAAAACAAGAAAGGTTAACAAGCTTTAACAATTTTTTTATCTTTACCTTCTTAAATTAATAATTCAGAAATATGGCTAATAACATGTGGCGCGTCAAGCCAATGAGTGCCTTTGAGGCAGACATGAAAAAAAGTGAGTTGAAGCGTGTTTTAACAAAATGGGGGTTAACTTCTTTGGGTATTGGTGCAATTATTGGTGGTGGAATCTTCACACTAACCGGTATCGCAGCGCACAATCACGCAGGTCCAGCTTTGGCAATCGCTTTTGCAATTGCAGGTGTTGGATGTTTATTCGCTTCGCTTTGTTATGCTGAGTTTGCCTCGGTTTTACCTGTTGAAGGCTCTGCATATGCATATTCTTATGGAACAATGGGAGAAGTTTTCGCATGGATCATCGGTTGGAACTTAATCCTAGAATACATGATGGGAGCTACGACTGTAGCAGTTGCTTGGAGTGGATATTTTGAAAAACTCCTCCATCAATGCGGAATTCATCCCCCCATGTGGTTAATGAATGATCCAGTTACAGCAGCGACAAAAGCAGCAGAAGCAGGTGTTGCTGCGCCAAGTTTCGCGTTTAATCTACCTGCATTTTTAATCACTTGGTTGGTAACTTCTATTTTAGTGAGAGGAATCAAAGAAGCAGCTAAAACAAATAACCTGATTGTTATTTTGAAAATGGCAGTTGTCTTATTCGTTATTTTCGTTGGATTCTTCTTTATTGATACAGCAAATTGGGATCCATTTGTTCCAAATGCAGAAGTAATCATGGAAAAAGGAAAAGCGGTTTCTCATTATGGATGGGGCTTTGGTGGTGTTCTTACTGCTGCTAGTATCGTATTCTTTGCATACATTGGTTTTGATGCGGTATCCACACAAGCTGGTGAAGCCATCAACCCGAAAAAAGATGTGCCCTTTGCTATTATAGCTTCTTTAATCATTTGTACTGTTTTATACATTGCTGTTTCTCTTGTATTAACCGGTATGGTTAACTTTAGAGATTTAGATATCAAAGCGCCAGTTGCATCGGCTTTTGAAGGAATTGGAATGCCATGGGCAACTGTTTTGATAACTATCGCAGCAGTTGCAGGTTTAACGTCTGTAATGTTGGTGATGATGTTAGGTCAAACACGTGTGTTCTTAGGAATGGCGAAAGACGGATTGTTACCATTCAAAATTTTCGGTGTTGTACACAAGAAATTCCAAACACCATACAGAAGTACATTAATCGTTGGTTTGATCATTTCAATTGTTGCATCACTTACTCCAATTGATAAAGTAGCTGAAATGTGTAGTATGGGTACATTACTTGCATTCTCTATGATTTCTGTTGCTGTATTGATTTTAAGAATAAAACAACCAGAATTACCGAGACCTTTTAAAACTCCATTTTTACCAGTTGTTTCTATATTAGGAACGTTGTTTAATGTTGGTTTGATGTTTTTCGTTAAACCTGAAACATGGGTAGCGTTTTTAATCTGGACTGCTTTAGGATTCTTGGTATACTTCTTATACAGTAGAAAACACAGTAAAGTGAAGCAATACAATTTGGAACAATCGTTGGGAGGTCAAGATGCTATTTTAAATGCATCTGAAAAGCTAACCGATCAAGAATAAGAGTTATTTTTAATTTAAATGTCCTGCTTTCATTGAAGCAGGACTTTTTTTTTACACATGGAAAAAAACGACAAAAAATCATTGGGATTACTCGACGCTACATTTTTAGTGGCGGGCAGTATGATTGGTTCAGGTATTTTTATTGTTACCTCCGACATGGCGAAGGACTTGGGAAGTTCGGGTTGGTTGTTGCTTACTTGGTTGTTAACTGGCGTTATTACGCTGTTTGGCGCATTGAGTTACGGCGAATTAGCTGCTATGTATCCCAAAGCAGGTGGTCAATTTGTGTACATCAAAGAAGCGTGGGGAAAACGCACTTCTTTTTTATACGGTTGGACGGTCTTTACCGTTATTCAAACGGGTGTCATTGCCGCGGTAGGAGTAGCGTTTGGTAAATTCGCTGGCGTCTTTTTTCCCGTTCTAGTTGATAAACCTATTTTAACGTATGGTTCCGTTGTCATCAACGGTGCTAATTTTGTCGGTGTTGGTGTCATTCTTTTGTTGACCTTGCTCAACATTCGCGGTATTCAATACGGTAAAATTGTACAAGCTATTTTCACCAGTTCCAAGTTAATTGCCTTAGCAGTTTTAATTATCGCAGGTATCATTGTAGGAGCAACATCGGGTTATTTTGGTGAAAACTTTACCGATATGTGGCACGCTACGTCGACCAAATTAACAAGTACGAACGAATGGACAACAAGCGATTTGACAACTTTCGGATTGATGATTGTATTGTCGACGACCATCATTAATTCCTTGTTTTCCAGTGATGCGTGGAATAACGTTACGTTCATTGCAGGCGATATCCGCAATCCGGAACGCAATTTGCCGCGTTCACTGTTTTTAGGAACGTTTATCGTAACCATTTTGTACATTCTAGCAAATGTCGCTTACCTTGGCTTGTTGCCGTTAAAAGGTGTTCCTGGCGCGGAGAACTTCGTTTATTCGAAAGATGCGGTTGTTGCAACAGGAATTCAATTCGCCAGTTCGGGTAGGGTAGGAACATCCGCTGCCTACATGTTATTCGGAAATGTCGCTAACTTATTAATGGCGTTGTTGATCATGATTTCAACCTTTGGTTGTAACAACGGCTTAATTATGGCAGGTTCTCGTTTGTTTTACGCGATGTCAACAGACGGATTGTTTTTCAAGAAAGCACAGCAGTTGAACAAACATGGCGTTCCAGCTTGGGCAATGTGGTTGCAAAGCGCATGGGCGATTGCCTTGTGTTTCTCAGGTTCGTACAGCATCTTAATCAAGTTCGCGACTTTTGGATCGATGGTCTTTTACATTGTAACCATTGCCGGATTATTCAAATTGCGCCGCACTCAACCCGATTTAGCGCGTCCTTACAAAGCGTTCGGTTATCCGTTCATTCCGTTTTTGTATTTGGTCTTTGCGGTCATCATTTGTATTTCGTTGTTGGTTTTCACCTTTGAAGACACAGCGGGCAGTGTGGCATTGATTCTTTTGGGATTGCCCATTTATTATTTCTTTTTCCGCGAAAAACCAAACAAAGAAGTCGTTCAGTAGCTTGGATCTTGCTTTTTTGTCAGTTAATTACTGTCAAATAGACAGATTTCTCGTGTCGTTTTCGGTCGATGCTGTCATTTTTGGCATAAATAATTCGTGTTTTATCGGTGGCATAAAGATTGACAATAGAAAGGAAATTCTGATAAAAACGAAAAACAAATAAAATGGGAAAAATAATTGGAATCGATTTAGGAACAACAAACTCTTGTGTTTCTGTAATGGAAGGAAACGAACCAGTTGTAATTACAAACGCTGAAGGAAAAAGAACAACACCATCTGTGGTTGCTTTTGTTGAAGGAGGCGAGCGTAAAGTTGGGGATCCAGCAAAACGTCAAGCGATTACAAATCCAACAAAAACGATTTACTCAATCAAACGTTTCATGGGATCTTCTTATGACGACATGAGTAAAGAAGCAGGACGCGTTCCGTACATCGTTAAAAAAGGTGACAACAATACACCGCGTGTAGATATCGACGGACGTTTGTATTCACCACAAGAAATTTCTGCAATGATTCTTCAAAAAATGAAGAAAACAGCAGAAGACTATTTGGGTCACGAAGTAACAGAAGCTGTTGTAACAGTTCCTGCATACTTTAACGATTCACAACGTCAAGCAACAAAAGAAGCGGGTGAAATCGCTGGTTTGACAATCAAACGTATTATCAACGAGCCAACTGCAGCAGCATTAGCTTACGGATTAGATAAAAAAGGAATTGACCAAAAAATTGCGGTATTTGACTTTGGTGGTGGAACGCATGACGTTTCTATCTTGGAGTTAGGTGACGGAGTATTTGAAGTATTGGCAACAGACGGAGACACGCACTTAGGAGGTGACGACGTAGATGAGGCAATCATCCAATGGTTGGCTGACGAGTTCAAAAACGACGAAGGATTGGATTTACGTAAAGATCCAATGGCTTTGCAACGTTTGAAAGAAGCAGCAGAGAAAGCAAAAATCGAATTGTCTTCAACGAATTCAACAGAGATTAACTTGCCATACATCATGCCAGTTGACGGAGTTCCAAAACACTTGGTTAGAACTTTACAACGTGCGAAATTCGAGCAATTGATTGCTTCAATCGTAGAAAGAACAATCGCTCCATGTCGTTCCGCATTGAAAAATGCAGGTTTGACAACAAGCGATATTGACGAAGTAATTTTAGTAGGTGGATCAACACGTATCCCAGTTATTCAAGATGCGGTACAACGTTTCTTCGGAAAAGCGCCTTCAAAAGGAGTTAATCCAGATGAGGTAGTAGCAATTGGAGCTGCGATTCAAGGTGGTGTATTGACAGGTGAGGTAAAAGACGTATTGTTATTAGACGTTATTCCATTGTCATTAGGAATCGAAACAATGGGTGGTGTATTCACGAAATTGATCGAGGCAAACACAACTATTCCAACGAAAAAATCTGAGACATTCTCAACAGCATCGGATAACCAACCAGCGGTAGACATTCACGTATTACAAGGTGAGCGTGCAATGGCAACAGACAACAAAGCGTTGGGTCGTTTCCAATTGACAGACATTCCACCAGCACCACGTGGTGTTCCACAAATCGAAGTAACATTTGATGTGGATGCGAATGGTATCATGCACATTTCAGCGAAAGACAAAGGAACAGGAAAAGAGCAATCAATCAAGATTGAAGCTTCTTCAGGTTTGTCTGACGAAGAGATCAAACGTATGAAAGCAGATGCAGAAGCGAACGCTGACGCGGATCAAAAACGTAGAGATGAAGCAGAGTCATTGAACAAAGCGGATTCATTGATTTTCCAAACGGAGCGTCAATTAAAAGAATACGGTGATAAAATCCCTGCTGACAAAAAACAACCAATTGAAGATGCACTTGCTGCATTGAAAGTGGAGTTTGAAGCGAAAAACATGGAGAACCTTGAGCCTGCAATGGAGCGTTTGAACAACGTATTCCAAGCAGCTTCAGAAGAAATGTACAACGCTGCTAACGCAGGTGGAGCTAATCCAGCTGGCGAACAAGCAAGCGGTGACGCAGCAAACGAAGAAGTAACAGACGTTGACTTCGAAGAAGTAGACGACAAAAAATAAGGAATGCACATTTCTGATGAAAGGCTCAAAGTAATTTGAGCCTTTTTTTGTGGGGTAAGGTTTGGATGAGTATGAAATATGTTTTATTATACACGGCGTAACGTATTGAATTTCAAAATGATGATATCGATTTAAGCGCTGCTACACATGTTCATGTTTCAATTGTTTTGAGATTTTCTTTTTTTATTCAAATACATTTCATAAGTTAGCCTAACTACTGATTATTGCGGTCAACACCATATATTCAAACAAAAAACATTTTACACCTTTTGTGATTCTTGTGATTCACAATTAGTTTATAGTTATAGGAAAAAACACATATCTGTTAAGTGAGCCAACTTATGGTAATGATATCTTTTAAACCGATAATGTAAAAGTAAACTTATAACAGGAGAATTAATACTTGAACACTCCTAAAAACAAAGTAGAGTACCTAAAACACGCGAAAATGAAAAAGTTAATTTATGGAGGCTTATTCCTTGCCATAGTGGGAATTGGTATTGTTGGATGTGAGAAAAAAACCATTCAACCTACTAATAGTATTAATTTAGATCAAATTGATCTGAAATCTACTACAAATGTTACAACAGATGGGACATTACTCATTTTTAATTCTTTAGCTGATTATGAAAATCTTTGGACACAAAATGAAGAAAATCCGAGTCAAACTGAAGGGCAGATTGTTCAGTTTGTAAATAATTTATCATCATTTAATTATTCAAAATTTAAGACTTCACAAAATTTTGAGACAATTAAAAATGCTGGACTAGAAGAGGAGTTTCCATCTCTTATTTTTGAGTTATTAAATAAAGATGGTGCTATTCAAGTAGGAACTCATGTTTTTTATTTTGATTTTATTGCAAAAAAGGGGTATGCTCTTAAAAAAGAGGATAAAGCAAGTAGTTATTCCGATTTAATAACTGGAAATGTTTCAAACCCAAAAGTTCAGATGTATAATTGGGAAGATGAGATGATTTTTTGGGCTAATGATCCTGCAGCAAAATTGGGATGTAGCGAAAATCAAGCTAAAACAGAGGAAGACTCAAAAACTTTCACGAATAAAATCGAATGGGCATTTTTATTAAATGGAAATGTTAACAATCAAACAGCAAATGCAAGTATTCAGTATAAAAAGTTTGATGGAGAACTAAGGGTTAAATATAGATGGACTCCTGGAGGTTGGGATTTTTATTCTAAAGTAGTAATTAGAGAAAAAACACAAAATCTAAGTGGTAATACTGGAGGGCAAATTACCTATACGGCAAGTTGGGAAACAGCAAATATTCCAGTAAAGCTAGCTTGGCAACGAAGATACAAGTTGAAATGTAAAGACGATACAGGATACCAATATGTAAATAGTTTTGGTACTGGTATTGCCACAGGACAATCTTGGCATGGAATACGAGCTTGTTCAAAGTACATTATGGGCGCAAATGCTTACGCCCAAATCAATGGGAATTGGGAGTTGATGGCTTTTGATACTCCTTCAAAAAATGTGAATGGAACTCTTTATCAGGTTCGTATTAATCAAGGTTACTAATGAAGAGTATTTTCATTTTTTTATTAACTGTTGTGAATGGCGTTTGCTACTCACAACAGTGGTTTTTTCGGGTGAAACCAATGATAGGGACACCCTTAGCTAGCTTTCAACGTTTTGATAAAGTTGTGTATGATCCAATTATAAATTATTCAAACGGTAATAAACCTTCCAATATTTCCATCACGGACAATGTAGAATTGCGCTTGCAATACAATTTAGAATTGTTTGCAGATTTTTATGGAATAAATCCATTGTGGAAAATTGGTGCTGGTTTTGGGGTTTATAATGGATCAAGAGCATTTCTTAAAGTTAATACTAATGAGCAAAATAGTAAACTCATTTGGCAAGATGAAATAATACTTGGTAATGCCCAAAATACTTCATCTGGTTCGATTGGTCCAGTTGATTTTAATTTATATGGTTTATTTACACGGAAAATTAATGCAACTATCAATAGGCAGGAAAATCTCAAACAATACATATCTGTCGGTGCAGGTTTTACAAAAAACAAAAAAAACGATAAATCTTGGTATAACGCTGGATTTTGGATTTCCGAAACATATAAATCACATAATTATTTACCTTTTGTGCTACTTCGTTATGAGTTGGAGTTTTTAACGACAAAAGGCAAAAATCTTTTCAATTGCAGCATTACCTATCAACAAGGTATATTTAAAGAATCCAAGTTAACACACTTTGATATTTACGATCAAGGCCCCTTTGAATACCAGCAGAGTATTTCGAGAGGTTCAAGTATTGGTATTAGCATTAGTAAACCCTTTTACACTAAGCGTCCAAAAAAAAATAATAATAGACAAATGAAAAAAAATAGAAAAAAATCCAAATTAAAAATTTTTCTTTTTGGACTTATTAATTTACTATTTATAAATGTACATTCGCAACAGTTCATATTTGAGGTTACTCCTGGATTGAAATTTTATGGCATTAGTTTTCAAAAAACGAATGCAGAAATAACGAGTGGCGGTAGTAATAATTATTCTTTTGAGAATATAAAAAAAACAGGTTCTTATGAAAATATCAGTCGTACAAACAAGTTTGGCTTAGAACCGGAGTTGAATGTTACATTTTTGAAGTTAAACGACAACTGGAAGTTTAGTCTTGGATTATCTACATTTATTGTAAAGAGCAAGATTAATGCGAATACTAAAGGAAAAAGTTATCTGCCAAATACAGATAGTTCATTAATTTATACGGAGTACATTTCAAAGCAATTGATAAATAGATACAATCAATTTTTATTTTTTGGAACACGGACGTTTAAAACCAACAGCAAATTAGACAAGATTCTAATAAATTCAATTTCATTGGGTTTTGGCTTGAATAGTCCATCACGTTTTAATACACGAAACGAGAAAGAATTTTATGAGTCTTATTTATATAATCATTTCGGGTATGAGAAGGAAGTCACATTTAAAAAATCATTTTTTTTTGGTCTACTTTCTCCCATCTTAGTTTTCAGATATGAATTAGAATTACAAGATAAAAAAAATGATTATGGGTTATTTAAATTGAATTTTAGTTATATACAAGGATTTTCAAATCACAATACATTCAACCTGAATAGCACTTCCATTGGGGGAGCAAGTATGAATATTGAAAGTGTTAATAGAGGTTCAGGCTTCAGAATTGGTATTTCGAAAACATTTAAATATACAATTTAATGTTAATAGGTTTACATTTAAAAAACATCATCAAAAATGATTATTTTGTATGCTGTCAATTAGTAGGATCTATACTTTAAAATCGACATATTCGTGCAATTTTAAATACGAGCTAAGTATGATGTCTAAAATCACTAATCATGATCGCGGGATAATTAACCCCTGTTTTGGTTAACACCTTCAAGTGTTGGCGCATGATTGTTGTGTCTTGTCCAATGCTATTGAACCCGAAAAACACTACAACCCAACAAGCTATAAACTTGTTCAATTTTTATTTGGTTAAGGTAACTTGACCGTGACCTTCCAACACTTCGTTTTGTGCGCCAATTGCTTTGTAGGTATAAAAGTACACACCTTCAGAAGCTACCTTTCCGTCAATTTTACCATCCCACAAACTCGTACTTGATTTGAAGACGGTAATCCCCCAACGGTTTAAAATCGTTATTTCCAAGCTGGCAATGTTCAAGGCTGAAGTAGGACCAAACACATCGTTTACCTGGTCGTTGTTAGGTGTGATGACATTTGGAAATTCAATAGCTACCGGAACAATCACTGGTGGAATATACTCATCGACAACTATTGTAACAAATGCAGTATCGTTACAGTTTCCATTGACAGCAACAACATAAGCAGTATATGTTCCAGGCGTTGCGTAAACAGTCGATTGTCCAGCTAAATCAGGAACAGTGATGTTGGTGTTGTTACCCAAATCCCAGATATACGACGTACCGTTTGAACTTCCGTTCGTAAAACTAACAGGAAGCGGTGCGTAACCCGTTATTGGCGAAGCAGTAATTTGAGCTGTAGGCGGATTCAATGTCAACACTTCGACAGAATCGTATTTAAAACAACCTTGCGATTCGATTGAAATGTAGTACCAACCAGCAGGTCTGTTCGTCCAAGCCGTCGCGTTGAATTGCGTTGGATTGTTAACTCCAGGTCCGTTCCACGTATAAATGGGTTGCCCAACAAATGTTCCAGTTGTAGTAATGTAAACAGCACCATCGTTTGTACCACAACTTGTTGGTTGCGATTCAACCAAATCAAAATTCCACGGCATCATTGTAATATTCGCAACAGCTGAATCGCTGATTAAACATCCATTTGGAGTAACTGTTGAAACAGTGTAAGTTCCAGAAGTTGTTGGTGTAAGTGACGGACCAATTGCTGTTGTTTCCCAAACCAATGTTGCGTTCGGAAAGCTTGCACTAGCAGTAAACGATTCAGGTTCGTTTTCACAAAAAGCGATATCGACTCCAGCAGAAACAGTCGCTGTGTCATAAGTAACGATAATTGTATCTGCGCGTACACAAACTGGTTTGAAACTGATATCATCTATCATGAAGTCATTTCCACCGGTATTCATGAAGTTTTGGTTGACAATACATAATTGTGCACTAGTCGCTGAACCAGAATACCACAAGTTATTAAATTCTTGCCACGTACAACCAATAGTTGGTGTGGTAAAAATACTTCCCAACTGAACGCCGTTAGCGGTGAATTGTAATTGCGCCACATTCGGGTCACTCGCAAGCGCATTCGATACCCAAGCAGAGAAGTTATACATTTGATTGGGTTGTACTGTTACAGTCTGACACCAAACAGAGGTGTTAGCAGTTCCTGCACCATTTACAACCATCATATTACCAGGACCAGTTGTTGTATGATCGGCACAAGAAATAAAATTGTTGTGTGCTAATGAAGGAGAAGTTGCAATAGCGAATTGACCAGCATTTGATAATAAACCCCAACTTCCACCTGTCCCATATACATAAGAACTAGAGAAACCAGTATTTCCGCTTTCAAAATCACCATTGACAATTAAGTTTGTTTGCGGTAAATTCAACACTTGTAATACAACAGTATCAGGTTGTGAGATTGTTACTGCGTTTGAAAAAGCACCATTCCACCAGATGAAATCGTCATATGTTGTGTTTGTAGGAACAGAAAAAGTAACCGTTTGTCCTTGACAAATAACAGTATCACTACCAATATTAATCGGAGCATACTGACTACATTGTGCCTGTGCTTTTAGCGCTAGTGCGGAGATGATAACTACAAATAGGTATTTCATTTTCAAACAATTAATTCGTATTCAAGACGTATTTTAGCCGTCAAACGTTGCGTCATTTTAAGTACGCATTCAATCCAACTAAGATAATAAATTATATCAAATACATAAAATTTTGTTTTTGTTCCAAACACCAGTCAATACAAATAGATTCCTTACCTTTATGCTCTATGAAATTCAATGAATTAGGCCTGAATGATAGTGTATTGGAAGCAATCACACACATGGGCTTCGAAAATGCAACCCCCATTCAGGAAAAAGCAATCCCTGAAATCCTTTTAAACAAAGATTTATTAGCGTGTGCTCAAACGGGTACAGGTAAAACAGCTGCGTTTATTTTACCCATCTTACACAAGTTGACGGGTAAAGAAGACACGTCGATCAATACGCTTATTTTAGTCCCAACGCGTGAACTAGCTATCCAAATTGAACAAGAAATCCAAGGGCTTTCCTATTTTGTTTCGGTAGGATCAATGGCTATTTACGGTGGTGGTGACGGCGCAAAGTGGGAAGAACAAAAATCGGCTTTGGTCGAGGGTATGGATATCATCGTTGCCACACCTGGAAAATTATTATCCCACTTAAATCAAGGATATGTCGATTTTTCAAAAATCGAGCACTTTATTTTAGATGAAGCGGACAAAATGTTGGACATGGGCTTTTCAGAAGACATCGAACGCATCTTGTCGTTTATTCCAAAGGAGCGTCAAACCTTATTGTTTAGTGCAACGATGCCGCAAAAGATTAAAAATCTAGCAGCGAAAATTTTAAAAGATCCGATTGAAATTGCGTTGTCGATTTCGAAACCAGCGGCTGGAGTGGTGCAACACGTTTATTTGTGTTACGACGAGCAAAAGAACAAATTACTCGACACTATTTTAGCAACACATGCCGACTTTACAAGTATCATCATCTTTACTTCTGCGAAAAGCAAAGTGCATGAGATTGTGAATGCGCTCAAAAAGTTTGGACATAAAAACACAAAAGGCGTTTCGTCTAATTTGGTGCAAGAAGAGCGCGAAGAAGTATTGCGTGGTTTCCGATCGAAGCGCACCAAGATATTGGTTGCAACCGATGTGATGTCGCGTGGAATTGATATCAAAGAAATCAATTTGGTAATCAATTACGATGCGCCGAGAGATGCGGAAGATTATGTTCACCGAATTGGACGAACAGCGCGTGCGAACACCAAAGGCGAAGCGTATACCTTGATCAATCCGAAGGATATGCACAAGTTGGCACAAATTGAGCGTTTGATTGAAATGGAAATTCAACGCGAAGTTATTCCTGAGGAGTTAGGAGCTGGTCCGGAGTGGGTAACAGGCAAACCAAAGTCAGGCGCACAGAACAAAAAGCGATTCTGGAAAAAGAAATGATAAAATAAAAACGGCTGCTTCAATGAAACAACCGTTTTAAGATAGAGAGTGAAATCTTTTTATTTATTCAATGAGTCAACAACAGCTTTGAACGCATCTGGATGGTTCATTGCTAAGTCAGCTAACACTTTACGGTTTAATTCAATACCGCTTTTGTTGATAGCACCCATGAATTGAGAATAGCTCATTCCGTGCATACGAGCTCCCGCGTTAATACGCGCGATCCACAATGAACGGAAATTTCTTTTCTTTTGTTTACGACCTGAATAGGCGTAAAGTAATCCTTTTTCAACAGCGTTTTTAGCAACTGTCCATACATTTTTTCTGCGGCCGTAGTATCCTTTGGCCAGCTTCATAATGTTTTTTCTACGAGCTCTTGAAGCTACATGATTTACCGATCTTGGCATAATTTCTAGTTTTTTAATACTAAGTGCGTTTTATTTCAAACTTCTTTGTTACTCAGCACTTGGTTAAACAATCCCGAAGTCTATCTCGTCAACCGACGATTACTTCATACTCAACATTAATTTAACATTCGACAAGTCAGCTTCGTGAACCAATCCTGCGTGTGTTAAATTACGTTTTTGCTTTTTGGTTTTTTTCGTAAGAATGTGGCTTTTGAAAGCGTGTTTTCTCTTGATTTTACCAGATCCAGTTACAGTGAAACGTTTCTTTGCACTGGAATTTGTTTTCATTTTTGGCATTTCTCTTTTTTTTAAAAGTGAACTCTCTATCTATATTCATGTTAAGAAGCGAACTTCTTATTTTTTCTTTGGATTGATCATAACGATCATTCGTTTACCTTCTAATTTCGGCATTTGTTCCAATGCACCTACATCAGCAAGTTCTTGAACAAATTTCAATAAAAGGATTTCTCCGCGGTCTTTAAAGACAATTGTACGACCTCTAAAGAAGACGTACGCTTTTACTTTTGAACCTTCTTCTAAGAATTTGCGCGCGTGTGTCAATTTAAACTGAAAATCGTGGTCGTCTGTATTGGGACCGAAACGAATTTCTTTCAAAATAACTTTACTTTGTTTCGCTTTTAATTCTTTTTGCTTGCGCTTTTGGTTGTATAAAAATTTACGGTAATCCAAAATTTTACAAACCGGAGGCACAGCATTTGGCGAAATCTCAACTAAGTCAAGATCTTGTTCTTCCGCCAATTTCAAAGCGTCAGAAAGTGACAATACTTGTGGTTCCCCTCCTTCAACAACCAAACGAATTTCACGAGCTGTAATTTTCGTGTTAATCTTGTGTTGGTCGTTGTCTTCTTTCCGTATAAACGGTTTTTTACTGTCTTTTCTCATTCAATTATTTAAACATTTGTCGACAACTCGATTTCAATAGCTTCATTTACAAGTGCGGCAAATGCCTCAACACCCATAGAACCTTTATCTCCTTCGCTTCTTTGACGAACAGAAACCTCATTGTTTTCAGCTTCTTTCTCACCAACGATGAGCATGAAAGGAATTTTTTTCATTTCTGCTTCACGAATTTTCTTACCGATTTTTTCATTTCGGTCGTCAACGAATCCGCGAATATCGGAATTATTTAGCAATTCCAACACATTTGCAGCATACTCATTGTATTTCTCACTAATTGGAAGGATGGCAACTTGATCTGTTGTTAACCACAATGGGAAATCACCAGCACAGTGTTCCAACAATACAGCTACAAAACGTTCCATCGAACCAAACGGTGCGCGGTGAATCATCACCGGACGGTGTTTTTGGTTGTCAGCTCCTGTATATTCCAATTCAAAACGCTCAGGTAAATTATAGTCAACCTGAATTGTTCCTAATTGCCATTCGCGTTCCAAAGCATCTTGTACCATGAAATCCAATTTCGGACCGTAAAAAGCTGCTTCTCCATATTCAACAACAGTTGGCAACCCTTTTTCAGCTGCTGCTTCAATGATTGCGTTTTCTGCTTTTTCCCAGTTTTCATCCGAACCAATATATTTCGTTGGATTATTTGGGTCTCTCAATGAAACTTGTGCTTTGAAGTTTTTAAAATCAAGTGTTTTGAAAATATACAACACCAAGTCAATGACTTTTTTAAACTCTTCTTTTACTTGCTCTTGTGTACAGAAAATGTGTGCGTCGTCTTGCGTAAAGCCACGTACACGTGTTAGTCCGTGTAACTCACCACTTTGTTCGTAACGGTAAACGGTACCAAACTCAGCAAATCGAGCAGGTAAATCTTTGTACGAACGCGGTTTTGATTTGTAAATCTCACAGTGATGCGGACAGTTCATTGGTTTCAACAAAAACTCTTCGTTTGGATCGGGCGTTTTAATTGCCTGAAACGAATCAGCTCCGTATTTTTCATAATGACCAGAAGTAACGTACAATTCTTTGTTACCAATGTGCGGTGTAATGACTTGTTCGTAACCAGCTTTGCGTTGTGCTTTCTTCAAAAAGTTTTCCAAACGCTCACGCAATGCAGCTCCTTTCGGTAACCACAATGGCAAACCTTGACCTACTTTTTGTGAGAAAGTAAACAATTCCAACTCTTTTCCAACCTTGCGGTGGTCACGGCGTTTTGCTTCTTCTAATTTTTCTAAATAATCAGTTAACTCTGCTTGTTTCGGGAATGTAATTCCATAAATGCGTGTCAACTGTTTGTTTTTTTCGTCACCTCTCCAGTAAGCACCAGCTATCGATAATAATTTGATTGCTTTGATGAATCCTGTGTCAGGAATGTGTGGTCCACGGCATAAATCCGTGAAATTTCCTTGTGTGTAAAACGTAATTGATCCGTCAGGTAAATCTTGAATCAATTCGAGTTTGTACGGATCTTGTTTTTCTGTAAAATATGCTAAGGCATCAGCTTTTGAAACTTCTTTACGCACAAACGCATTTTTTTGCTTCGCTAACTCACGCATTTTTTCTTCCACTTTTACCAAATCTTCTTCTTTGATGTGGTAATCTAAAAAGTCAACATCGTAGTAATAACCATGGGCAATTGGAGGTCCAATCGCTAATTTCACTCCAGGATAAATTGCTTCGAGTGCTTCCGCCATCAAATGGGCAGAAGAGTGCCACATGGTCGATTTACCTTCCGCGTCATTCCAGGTCAATAATTGCAAGGTACAATCAGTTGTTAACGGACGATTTGCATCCATTACTTCTCCATTTACTTTTGCAGCCAATACGTTGCGAGCCAATCCTTCAGAGATGCTAGCTGCAACTGCTAAAGAACTAGTTCCTTTTTCGAATTGTTTTACCGATCCATCAGGAAGCGTTACGTGTATCATAGAATCTTAAAAATTTGAACACAAAAGTAGGCTTTTATTCAGTAATATTTACCAAAAACCCTCATTTTTATGCTGTTAAAATGCGTTTTTTTTGAATTCCTACACTTTTTTTATTAGTTTAGGGTTACAAATTACTGCATGACTTCGTTTCGCTTCCCATTGCTACTTCCAACAATGGCCATTTTTGCAGGTGGCTTTTTTACCGCTTTTAATACATTTGACAGCATAATTTTCCTATTCATCACTGCTTTTTTTATGCTGCTGATTTTGCTTGCATTACGCTTCACAACGCTTTTTGAACATGCAGTAAACCGTCAATTAATTGCCTTCGTCCTTTTTTTTCAGCTAGGTTGTTTGTTTTTTGAATTTTCAGATTTCAGAAAAAACCCTGAAAACAACTTGTTTCAACACGAAAATACAGTTTTTAGTGGCGTCGTTAACGAAGTGAGAAGTGAAAAAGATCAATCGCAGCAATTTATTGTGCAACTTGATCAACTAATTATTGGCGAAAAATCGACACCTACAAATGCGAAAATACTTGTGAATCTGTACGATGCGTCTTATCGTGTCGATGACCAACTATTGTTCAACGGCACTGTTTTACCACTAAAAAACAAAGGCAATCCCGGAGAATTTGATGCACGTTATTATTACCAATACAAAGGAATTATCGGCACAATTGCACTCAGTAATCACGAATGCGTTAAAATCGGTGAAACACAGTCAATTAATGGCTTTTTTACTTGTTGGCGAAACACCTTGTCTCACTCCATGGAACAACATTTAGATGGCGTTTTTTTGGGTGTAGCAAAAGCACTTTTATTGGGCGATAAAGCAGATTTGGATCAAGAAACCATGCGCATTTTTTCAAACACCGGTTCCATGCATGTGCTTGCTGTTTCTGGTTTACACGTTGGACTTTTACTTATGATGTTCCAAAAAGTATTATTGCTTTTTGCACGTTGGATTTCCAAACGACAAGCTTTGTTCTTCTCCTTACTATTGGTTTGGATGTACGGTTTCTTATCCGGTGCATCGCCTTCAGTCATGCGTGCTGTAGTGATGTTTACAATTTTGGCTTACGGTCAGTTGTTTTTTAGAAAAACTGCCGCGATTAATTCGTTGTGTTTGTCAGCAATACTGCTTTTTGTTTGGGATCCTTGGGTAATTTTTGACATCGGTTTTCAATTGTCTTACGGCGCTATGTTTGGCATTTTCCTTTTGTACCAACCCTTGGTCGATTTGTTGCATTTCGAACAAAAATTAGTACGCATGATTTGGGAAGGCACAATGGTCGGCATAGCGGCAACAATTTTCACAACTCCGCTGACTTTGTATTGGTTCTATCAATTCCCCAATTATTTTGCATTGGCCAACTTGGGTGTGATGCTCTTTGGATTTTTAGTATTGTTGTTGGGAATGATTTATTTAATAACTGTTTACATTCCAGTGATTTCTGTTTTCGTAGCTGTAGTTTTTTCGTTTACAATTATAGGTTTGGTTTGGTGGGTTGGAATCATTGATCAACTTCCAGGCGCTGTTTCTGGAGGTTTTCATTTTGAAACAAGTGTCTTGCTAATTGCGTACCTGCTCATTATAGGTTGGTTAATCGCTATATATCGTTACAAGCGGTTACGTTATTTACTCATTCCAGCAAGCATTTTGAGTGTGGTGTTGGTTTCTGTTCAACGATACGACTACTTGACGAAAAACGAGTTGATTATATTCAAAGCAAAACGCTTGATTTGTGCAATTAAAACGCCAGTTGGAGTCCTTGGATTTTACGATCCGAAAAAAGGTTTAGCAGACAAAGTACCGAGAGAATTGGTTTCATTCCAACAATATTCAGGAAGAAAAATAAAAACGCTTGCATTGACCAACGATAGTCTTGCTGCACAACTTGGAAAAACCAAAATTTCAGTAGCGAAAGCTACCAACGGATGGCATATTTATATCAATGAAAAACGGTTCTATTACCAACAATACGGTATTCCTTCGAACAAGCAAAATCCCAAACTGTTAGGGAGTTATTTACAAGAATATTTGAACCCTTCAAATAAATGGGGTGCGTTTGTGCTTTCCTATTGAATTCGTTGGTAATATTCGTTGAATTTATACAATTCAAAAGCTGCTTTTTCGTTTGTTTTTCGAACAAGTACTTCGTAATAACCAACACCAGTTGGAGATTCTTCTTTTTTAATAGTAGTTATTTCACAAATGATAGTGGTGAAATCAATCGACGGATTTTTATTGATGAGTTCGTTCTGCGTCAATTTTGTGAGTATTAATGTGTTGTTCAAACGGTTGCTTTTGTTGCAAATCCACATAACATAAAACACATGACGCAAAAAGTTTCTTTTCTCTTCGCCAATTAAGTTTGCCGCTTTTTGCTTCATCAAATTGTAGAATTTCTTCTCCGCATACGTTGGGTCAGGGTCATCAAATTGTTGTGTAAAACTTTCTTCCTTCATGTAAAATTGGGCCATTGGAGCATCAATTGAATCCGCAACAAAATAGTCCAGTTGGGTCATCTGCGTAATTTCATTCTTTTTATTGATTGCAATTTGTGCAATGATAAATTCGAACAGTTGTTTTTCTTGTAGTTGAAAAAAATGTGTTTCCAAAAAAGAAATGGTTGCAGAATCTTTATCAATGATCAATTTTTGAAAATCTATCGCTGCATCAACTTCACTTGTTGACAAATTTTGTTGGGTCAATTGGTATTTCTTTTCAAAAAGCGAATCAAGTTTGATGTAGCTAATCGGTTTTACTTTGACAACCTCACCATACGCAAGCGATGAATACGATTTGTTGATTGTAGCATAATCTTTTTTTAACTGATTTTCAAGCGCAGTCCGACGTTGCATTGCCAAATCATACATAGTAGGAGGTGGTGTGTAATTCAGCTTACAAGAAACAAGAATTAAGAGTATGCTTAGAAGTGGTATGAATTTTAAGATAAAACGAAGTTTATACATACAAAAGTGAATAGATATAATCAAAAATAACGATTTTTGTTGACAATTGCTATGAAGACATTTTTATCACTTTTTTGTTTATTGGTTTTATCCCTTCGTGTTGCTGCTCAAAAAGAAATGGCTGCACAGCGTATTGCAACAAAAATTGATTTGGATGGACAATTACTTGAATCGGAATGGCAACAAGCTACCGAAGCCGATTCGTTTGTAGTGAATTACCCGAATGTAGGCGCGCTTTCTCCCTATAAATCGCAAGTTCGGGTTTTGCACAACGACCAATTTGTTTTTATTGGCGCACAATTATACGATAAACGACCAGATTCTGTCTTGACTTTTTTGTCACAACGCGATGACTTTGGCAATGCCGATTATTTTGGTGTGACTATCGATCCGTATGGCGCTGGACAAAATGGATTTGGTTTTTATGTAACAGCTGCAGGTGTTGAAATTGATGCAATTGTCAATCAAAATGAGTTCGATTATTCGTGGAATGCCGTTTGGAAAAGTGTTGTCACGAAAACGGAATATGGTTGGAGTGTTGAAATGGCAATTCCTTTGTCTCAATTGCGTTTCCCAAAGGTGGATGTACAAACCTGGAAGGTTAATTTCAAACGTCATGTGCGCCGTATTCGTGAAACATCTTTTTGGTCTCCAGTCGATCCACAAGCATTTGGAGAACTAGCGCAAGCAGGTAAGTTAACCAATTTGAAAGCACTCGTTTCGCCACTACGTTTAATGTTCTCGCCATACACAACTGCCTACCTTGAAAATTATTACAACGATCAAACTCAAAGTCAAGATTGGCGTTTGCGCCAACGATTTGGACTGGACATGAAATACGGATTGAGCGAGTCGTTTACTTTAGACGCGACTTTGGTTCCTGATTTTGGTCAAACTGCTTCGGATAGATTGGTTCTTAATTTATCGCCCTTTGAAGTGCGTTACAATGAAAATAGACCGTTTTTCTTGGAAGGAATGGACTTGTTTGGCATTGGTGATATTTTTTATTCCCGAAGAATTGGTGCAGAAACATATATGGGTGCGCAAGTTGTTGATTCGTTACAAAATTCAGGAAATGAAATTGTGTCCGCACCCGCTCTTGCTCAGTTAGTTAATGCAACAAAAATAACAGGTAGAACAAAAAATGGTTTGGGCTTGGGATTTTTAAATGCGATTGAAAAGCGATCGTTTGTGACGTACAAAGATACAAATGGCGTGGTACGCGAGAAATTAGCGCATCCGCTCTCCAATTATAACGTTTTCGTTCTTAGTCAAAATTTGAAAAATTCGGGAAACATCTCGTTTATCAATTCAAATGTGTTGCGAAAGGATATTGATGTTTTATCGAATGTATCTTCTGTACAATTTTTAAAACTTGCTAAAAACAGAAAATTTTCCTTAGCAGGGAATAGTCAATTATCTATTAATCAGAGCGGTAATCAAAAAAATATTGGACATACTGGATATCTGTCGTTTGCAAAAGTAGCAGGAACGTTCACGGGAAATTTTGATTATTACCAGTGTTCAGAAACCTACGATCCTAATGAATTAGGATTCTTCGCAAAGAACAATTACCGCGGAGTTTACAGTGAAATAAAATGGATAGGTTATGAGCCAAGAGGGAACATGTTACGCCGAACTTTCAAAGCAAATGCCAATTTGGAATACTTGTATGCACCTAGTAAATATGCTTACTTCAATTTTTATGCAGGTGAATTCATTACGTTTAAAAACTTTTTAACTGTTGGAATAGAGTCGACTGTTTTTCCGGTGAAAGAAATCGATCATTTTGAATCGCGTACTTTCGGCATACCGGTTAACTTTCCAAGTTCGTTTCAACTGGGTGGATTTTATTCCAGTGATTATTCCAAAAAATACGCCTTGGATTTTTCCATGTACAACCGTGTTTATGCAGCTGACGCCATGAATAATTTTGATGGACAAATTAGCCCACGTATTCGCTTGTCCTCGCGCATGTTCATTGTCGTTACAACAGATATTTCGCGTTATTCCAATAACCGCGGTTTTGTTCGCGTGAATGACCCGAATTATGCAGGAACGATTTTTATTGGTTCGCGTGACCGTTGGATTGTCAATAATGCGATTGCAGCAGATTATACCTTGACCAATCGCATGGGTTTTCGATTGGGCTTGAATCACAATTGGCAAGAAGTTAATTACCAACAATTTTATGCCCTTCAAAACGATGGGTCGACAAAAGTATCTAGTTATACAGGAATCGATTCACAAGGTAAAAGCTTACACAATACGACGTTTGATGCATTTACTGTTGATTTGAATTTTAGATGGATTATTTATCCTGGAAGTGAAATTCGTTTTGTTTGGAAGTACAATATTTACGCTACTAAAAATGGCTTGGACTTGAATTATTTCAATACGTTCAACGACTTGTTTCAACAACCTCAATTGAATTCATTTTCCATCAAAGCATTGTTCTTTGTCGATGCTGGAAAGTGGAAAAAGGCAAAAAAGAATTAATTCGAATCAGTTGTATTGATGACAATGGTATTTCCGCATTTGAAATGACCTTCTGGGCACGTTTTCCCTCCGTGTAAACCACATGGACGACAAGTGAGTTGTTCGGCTGTTTCAACGATCGTTGCGTCAGTTGCAAGCGGTCCAAAACCAAAAGCAGGAATTGTTGCACAGAAAAAGGCGGTTGTTGGTGTATTCATCGCGGAAGCCATGTGCATTGGTCCCGAATCATTCACAAAACAACGTGCTGCATGTTGCAACAACGCACAAGAATCCAATAAATTTAATTTTCCTGCTAGGTTGTTTTCAGGCATCAAAGCTGCTCCATCAATTACTAGTTGACAAAGTTGCTCGTCATCTTTTCCGCCAACTAAATACACTGTACCTCTTTTAGCTAAATCGCTTGCAAGCGTAATCCAATGTTTTATTGGCAATTGCTTGGTGAACCAAACAGAAGCAGGGGCAAGGACAAAATATGGACGCGATTGAGCAGTGAATGAAGCAATTTTTTCTTCATTGGCTTGCCCTGGAAATAAACTTGGGCGCACTAACTTGTTAGCTCCTAAATGTGCAATCGTTCGTAAATTGCGTTCCACTTCATGTGTTCCATTCCCAATTTCATGAGGGATTTTTGTTGTGTATGCAAACGAAAACGGATTTTTAGCAAACCCAATTTTCTTATTGGCTTTTGAAAGTGCTGTAATGATTCCCGAACTTCCAAAACGGTGTAAATTAATAACCGTGTTGTAGTTTTCTTTTCGAATCGTTTGAATACACTTTTTCAATGCGTTTAATTTCCCTGTTTTTTTATCAAAGGTGAAAACGCTTGAAATGGCAGGATGATTTGCGAGGATTGATTCGTTGCCTTTACGAACTAAGATATCAATTTGTGCGTCTGGAAAAAGTCGCTTTAATTCCGTACAAACTGGAGTCGCTAAAATGACGTCACCAAGAAATGCAGTTTGAATAATAAGGAACTTTTGCATGTTGTAAAAATAGCAACAAATCACGAAAGCGAAAAGCACTGTTGTTTATCAATGATGAAAAACAATATCTACCACAACTATTTGAACGAATAATGCTACTTTTTGAATGATTAGTCCTTTCAGGTTAGTCAGAATAATCATTCATTTGCTAAACAAATCGTTAAAACAAAACTATGAGTAATTTAGCACAAAAGCCAACCTTCAAACCACATTACGACAATTTTATTGGTGGTAAGTTCGTTGCGCCTGTATCTGGAGAATATTTTGATAATGTATCTCCAATTGATGGAAAAGTATTTACAAAAGCTGCACGTTCTGGAAAAGCAGATATTGAATTAGCAATTGATGCTGCACACGAAGCTTTTGTCTCTTGGTCAAAAACATCAGCAACTACACGTTCCAATTTATTGTTGAAAATAGCGGACATCATGGAAGCGAATTTGGAATATTTAGCTACAGTTGAAACAATCGATAATGGAAAAGCAATTCGTGAAACACGTTTGGCAGATTTACCTTTGTGTGTTGACCATTTCCGCTATTTTGCAGGTGTTATTCGTTCTGAAGAGGGTTCTATTTCAGAACACGATGAGCACACCGTTTCAATCAACTTACACGAACCTTTGGGAGTTGTAGGACAAATTATTCCTTGGAACTTTCCATTATTAATGGCAACTTGGAAAATTGCACCAGCCTTGGCAGCAGGAAACTGTGTTATCGTGAAACCAGCTGAGCAAACACCAACTTCAATCATGATTTTAATGGAGTTGATTCAAGATGTATTGCCTGCAGGTGTATTGAATGTTGTTTCAGGATTTGGTCCAGAAGCAGGAAAACCATTAGCAACGTCACCACGTATTCAAAAAGTAGCATTCACAGGTGAAACGACAACTGGTCGTTTGATCATGCAGTATGCGTCAGAAAACTTAATTCCAGTTACTATGGAATTGGGTGGAAAATCTCCAAATATCTTCTTCCCATCCGTAGCTGATCACGATGATGAATTTTTTGACAAAGCAATTGAAGGAGCTGTTTTGTTTGCTTTGAATCAAGGAGAAGTTTGTACGTGTCCATCTCGTATTTTAGTTCACGAATCGATTGCTGATAAGTTTATCGAACGCGTAATTGCACGAACTAATGCAATCAAAACAGGAAATCCATTGGATGGAACTGTTATGATGGGTGCACAAGCTTCTAGCGATCAACACGAAAAAATTGTTTCGTACATCAAAATTGGTATCGAAGAAGGAGCTGAAGTTTTAGCAGGTGGCGCGGTCAATAAATTAGGTGGCGACTTAGATGGTGGATATTACATTCAACCAACTATCTTGAAAGGACACAATAAAATGCGTGTGTTCCAAGAAGAAATTTTCGGACCTGTTGTTTGTGTGACAACATTTAAAACGACTGAAGAAGCTTTGGAAATTGCAAACGACACACTATATGGTTTAGGTGCTGGTGTTTGGACACGAGATGCCCATGAATTATACCAAGTGCCAAGAGAAATCAAAGCAGGTCGTGTTTGGGTGAATAATTACCACGCTTATCCAGCTCATGCTCCGTTTGGAGGTTATAAAAAATCTGGTTTTGGTCGTGAGACTCACAAAATGATGTTGGCGCATTACCGTCAAACTAAAAACATGTTGATATCTTACAACAAAAACAAATTAGGTTTCTTCTGATAGTTTAGAATCGTTAATTTTAGCAACCTGAGTCCTTGTTCAGGTTGCTTTTTTTTTATATTAAACCAATATTCATGACACAACGTATCGATGTAACAGAAGAAGCAAGTAAAGTCATTCACCAATTAAAAGAAAAGTTTGGGGAATTAATGTTTCATCAAAGTGGCGGTTGTTGTGATGGTTCACAACCGATGTGCTTTGAAAAAGGAGATTTCATTCTGGGTTCAAGCGATATTTGTTTGGGTGAAATAGCCGGCTGTGAATTTTGGATGAGCAAAGATCAATTTGAATATTGGCAATATACTCATTTAACGATTGATATTACTCCAGGTAGAGGGTCTAGTTTTTCTTTAGAGATCCCAATGGGACTTCGTTTTATTACAAAAAGTCGCTTGTTTACCCCCGAGGAATTAACAGATTTGGCGCCAACAAAAACGATTGATTGATTATTTTAACTGATAGCATTGTTGGTATTGCTTTGGCGTTATTCCTTCGTACTTTTTGAATACACGAATGAAATAATTGCAATCCTCAAATCCAGATTCGTAACACACTTGATTTACTTGAATAAACGGATTTTTCAACAATGATTTGGCATATTTGATGCGTTCTTTTAAGATGAATTCAATGGGACTCATGCCGATTTCTCGTTTGAAATAGCGATAAAAAGAAGATGAACTCATGCAAGCAGTGCTTGTTAATTCCTTCATTGTTAAACGATTGGATAAGCGTTCTCGGATGTAGGCAACTACATGACTCAATGCAGTATTTGCTTCAAAAATTCGATCGTCTTCGATTTTATGCCTTGTTTGTGATTGAATGACATGAATTAATAATTCTTGAAGCGTTAAATCTGCTATGATGTCTTTGGTCATGCTCGAACTCATGCAAACTTGAATCAACTTATTCATGGCGCTAGCCAATTCCTCGTTGTTGTAAAAGAAATAATCGTGTTGATCGAGACTCCAGTAATTTTGCTTGTCGAATTTGGGGTATTTTTCATTCAACAAATCCAACGTTTTGCTGATTTTTTGATGATCAATGGCTAAGGCTAAACACTGAGTAGGATTTTCTTTAGAAGCTTCAGGAAAATCAATTTTCATTTCCACATTTGATGGAATGATTACGGTTTCTCCGGGTAAGTAATCAAAAGGTTTGTCGTCAAACAAATGCATGACTTTTTTTCCACGCAACATACTTGTCACAACCAAATCGTTGAATTTTAATGGAACCAATTGAGATTCTTGGTACGTTTCAAATAAATTCAACTCGCAATTTTCCAAGGTATGCACAGTTCTGTTTTCAACCAACGTTTTTAACGATAGTTCATGCGTAAGTGCAGGGGTGTGAAGCTGTTTACCGATTTGTTTCATGCAATTTTTGTTGCACTAATATACGAAAAAAAATCAGATAACAAACTGATTATCTTAATAATGTAACACCTCCACGGAAATAATATTCTTGATTCAAGCCGTTTTTGATTGTCAACACATACGAATATGTTCCAGAAGGTAAATTTTCGTTTGACCCTTGATGCGTACCATTCCACGAGTCATTGGGATTTGAACTTTGAAAAATAAGCTGTCCCCAGCGATCCAAAATTGAAAACTGATATTCCGCTACATCGTAATAAGAAACAACGGGATAAAAAAGCGGATTCGCACCAGCAGGTGTGAATGCATTTGGGATGTAAACAACGGGTTCAATCGCTGTACAAGCTTGATTCGAAAAGCTGTTTTCAGCAACATGAAACTCGTTTTCACTTTCACGCGCGATGATGTAATAGCAGAATTTCCCAGCACTCGTTTCAAACATACTGACATCATCATCATAATAGCGCTCGTCTGGATTACGCGTTGCGATTGGAGGATAAGTATAAACACCATCAACTCCGCGTATGATTTCGTAAAACATGACATCACCAGCAAAATCAATATACGAAGACCATTCTAAATGATTCGATTTGAGGGTTTGGTCGCTTGTTACTTTCAGTAAAACTGTTTTTGCATAATTCGAAACTGATCCCAATCCACCGCAACTATCAATAATACGTGCTCGGTAAGTGTAACTGTGTTGTTGAACATCCACATCTTTGTCTGTGTACGTGATGGGTGATGAAGTTGCAGGAAGTGTAACAAGGATGTCGAAAAGTCCAGTTAATTCATTGTATCGTTCAAATTGAACGGCACTGGTATTGGTTCCTACTTCGATGAGGTGTCTTAAAATAACCGTGTTATCTTGAACTGTTGCAACACTCAAATAATGTATTGCAGGTGGGGCAGGAGTGTTCAAGAAAAAACAAGCAAGATTAGAAAACGCCGAAATTCCTGCTTGATTCGTTGCACGAATGGAAATGCAATAATTCGCTAACGGATCGAGCGTAACATCGAAAGTAGTTGCTGAAGTTGAACCAACATTCGCCCAAGCGCCACCATTTTTTTGAACAAAAACAGTATAATTAATCGCTGAACTTCCCCAACCTACGTAATTGGTCCAATTCAACGTAACATTACTGTTGCAGACATTTAAATCGCTTGTTAGATAAATGGAAGTATGGATATTTGCTTTTGCAGATGTTTGGTAAGTGGGAGGGACGGCAACAGTAAAACACGAATCAAAAGCTGCAACGGTAAACGTAAGCGGCCCTGAAATTGTTCCTGTATAGTTGTAACTTGTTGTCGTGATGCCCCAAACGGTATCTAATTCTTGTAAAAAACCATTGGCATCTTCCAAATAAATGACATAACCATAGGTGTCTGGTTGGTAGTTTTGATTCCAAGTCAATACCAATTGTCCAGAAGTTGTGTCAACACTTGCAGCAGAAATAATTGGTTGATCTGGCGTCATCATGTCGTCCAAATTATCACCAGCTAAATTCGAATTGAAAAGACAGTTCGGAGTTGTATAAACAACTTGGTAATTCAAAAACGCATTACAAATGTCAATGGTATCGATGTAATTCGTTTGTGAATAAGGCAATGTTGCAATGATTGACCAAGTTCCTGTTGGATATTCTCTTATAACTGTGCACGTCGGTAACATTCCAGGAAGTGGAGAAGGAGCAGGTGTGTTCCAACTCAATTGAGCTGTTCCATTTGCGGGATTGAACAAGTTTACATGCACATTTTTCAAGGTGTCGCTATTTCTAGCAGTTAAACCACCACATCCAGAAATCACCCGAACAAATAAATCTAAATCATTGTTTGGGTTGGTGATAACTCCTGAAGTTGTACCAATCGGAAAAGTTCCCTCCAATCCATTTTGAACACTGTACAATTCGTAAGCAACAAAACTGTTGTTGGTATTCACAATTGGATTCCAAGTTACCGTTACATCACCATTAGCTGCAGTTGATATACAGTTAATTTGTGTCGCAGGAATGACATCAGCATTTCGAACGTTGACAGTGATTGTTTTGTAGCTTATTTTGGGAATTTGACAATAATTATCGCTCACTTTTACCACAAAATGATACGCAACCAAATCGCGTAAATTACCAGTGGCATCTGCTAAATGATTACAAGCTGTTTGCCAAGAAAAATTGGTGTTAACACCTTGAATGCCACTTACAATTGGTGTTGGCGCTAACGTCGCACAAGGTGCATTCAAACAATTTGTTGTACTAGAGAAATTTTGTCCAAACTGCAAGCTAGAAGCAGTCAAATAATTCGTCTGCGGAGAACCGTCTTGCAATAATTCAACATCGACAGCTTGAATGGGAAATGTAACGAGTGTTCCTGCATCAACCGTTGTTTCAAATAAATTTCCAGCAAAAGGCGCTTGTATAACTGGACGATTGTTGTTGCCCGAACAGTTGACCACAAATAATTGCATTTCCCGTTCCACTTGTGCAATCAAATGACCTTGACGAAAACTTTTTGTAACAACTTTCACAACATAACTCCCAATTGTAGCTGAAGTAAAGGTTAAATTCCCGCTTGATGTATTTAATACAGCAGGAATATTTGTTGGGTTAAAACTGGCATCGGGTGTTGGACTTTGCGCGGTAAATCCTACTTCAAAAGTGATTGGAGCTGGATTGACAGGTGGATTGTAAGGCCCAGCTGTTAATGAGTTCATGGGCGTACCAAACTGAACTGTTAGTGAATCCAAATCGCTGTCAACTGGATGCAGATTGAATTCGTAATTTTCTCCAGCGCAACTGATGAAATAGGGATCTTGCAAGAATTGAGGTGAATTATCCGTACACGTTCCAGCAACAGAAAAAGGAGAAGCAAACATCGTTGCAGACAGGGTAATTCCTGTTGATGAAGGATTCAGTAAATTGGTGATTAAATTACTGCGTGAAAAATTATCATAGGTAAAAACCCATCCGTTTGCTCCTGGGATTCCCGGTAAAATAGTGGGGGCTGAACGGTAAATAATTTTTTCAATAGCGCCAAGTCCATTTCCACCATTTGCTCCTGTACCACAACTCAGTTGACTGGGAGAGCCAGTGACTGGTGAACAAGTCGGGGAAATATCCGTTCTACTGACAAAATTTAAGGTGATCGAAGAAATTGTCGGGTGATACCAAACGTTCAAATTTTCAGAAACAGGATTGATGTCTGCGCCATTACAATCGCGGTAAAACGTTAATTGAAATACTGTTCCATTTCCTGCACATGCCCACGTGATTTCACCACCAATGACATGAGAAGCACGCACTTGAAAAGTGAATGCAAGAAGAAAAATTAGGAACAAATAGCGCAACATGTAATTAGAAACGTTAAATTTTATTGTTTAGTGCCTAAACACTATACGAAGGATCTGCAAAAAGGTTGACTTTTATCCTGCTGTAACAATTAAAAAATCGTTCCAATTCAAATACTTGATAGCTAATTCATGGATGCGTTTTGCATCAACGTGTTTGATTTTTTCAATAGCTTGGTCGTAAAACGTCAAATCAAGTCCATACATATCGACACTGTTGAACATGTCAAGCATGGCATAAGGCCCATCAGCGCTTTTTAACAACTGTCCCAACATGTAGTTTTTGACCAATGACAATTCTTCTTCGCCAACCAATTCTGTTTGTAAGCGTGCAAGTTCAAATTTTATTTCAGTCAACGTTGCTTCCGTAACTTCTTTTCCAACTTCTGTGACAATGACAAAATAACCATTGCGTTGCAACTCCATGTTTCCAGTGCCGATGCCGTAAGTATACCCTTTGTCTTCGCGGATATTTGTCATCAAACGCGAACCAAAGTAATCGCCTAAAATGGTGCTCAATACTTGAAATTCCAAGTAATCGGGATGGTTTTTCGGGAACAAGAATTTACCCATTCGAATAGCAGTTTGTACAGCATCTTCTTTCGGGAAATGTATTTTTTGCGGTGTCATATCAAAGTCACCTTCGTATTTTGCAGGTTCGTCCTTTGCCCATTTACCAAATAAATCAATCAATTCATCTACCGTATCCAATTCACAATTTCCAACCAAGGTAATGCGTGTCAACCCATTCAAGTAATTTTCTTTCCAAAATGAACGGTAACCAAAGTTATTTGGCGACTGAAAATCTTCAAGCGCAGCGAGTCGTGAATACGATTCACTCGAAGCAAATAACAGTTTGCGGAATTGTTGTTGCGCAACATTACTTACTTTTTGTTGGTTGACTTTGTAGCGTTGTTCCAACGAACGCAAGGTATCTACAACTTCGTTTTCTCGGAAAGTACAGTTATTGATAGCATCTGCAACGATGTGTGCAATTGCAAGCAGGTTTTCTTTCAAACAATATATGCTGACAACGGCATTTTCAAACGAAATATCGGTGTCTAAAAATCCTCCGAGTGAATCAATTTGATCGTGAATTTCAACAGATGAAAAGGCTTCAGTCCCTGAGAACAACAAACTGTGCACAATTGCGGGAAGACTTTGTTCTCCTCGTGTAATTCCTGCATCAAAAAACAAATCCAAACGAACAGTATCATTTGGGACTTCTTTCATCCAAAGTAATTTAACAGCAGGAGTTACATCAAAAATCTGTGGTTTTACAAATGCGATGTGTTCCACTTGTTGCGTTGTCGGTTGTATGTTTCTATTAATCATTTGTAATGGTTTTAACGCGTAAAAGAGAACAGTTTTCTTTGCGCAATAGTTCTTTCGCTACTGCTTGAATGTGGTCTGCAGTGATACTTTGGTACAATTCGTTTTCTTCGTTCACACCATTTGCGTCACCGAGTAATTCATAATTACATAAGTTCATTGCACGGTTCAACAAGCCTTGTTCTTGAAATGCTTTAACGGTTCTTATTTTGATCAACAATTTCTCGGTTTCAGCTTGTTCCATTGGGTGATTGATCAGTTCAGCTAATACATTCCAAAGTGCTTCATCCAAGGCTTCAAAACTCACGCCATCATTTAATTTTCCTTCAATCATCAACAATCCTTCGTCGAGAGAACCAGTAATGTAAGCGCTGATGGATGCAACAAGTTGGAGTTCCTTTTGCAATTTCCCATAAAGACGCGACGATTTTTCACGACCGAGCGCATCTGAAATAATATCCGTTACAAAGTATTCAAACGATTTGCGTTCGGGCATTTTGAAGGCATAATAAAACGCATTATTGGGTACGTTGCGCTCCAACGTTTGAATTCTGAATTCGTTTTGAGCAGGTTCTTTTGGTAACATGCGTTCTGGTTTAATGGAAGTAGGAATTGTTCCGTACCATTTTTCAACCAGTCGTTTTGTTTCGTCAAATGAAATATTTCCAGCGATACACAAGATTGCATTTGCTGGATGGTAATGCGCTTTGAAAAATGCTTTCACATCGTCCATTGTTGCTTCTTCGATGTGTTCGATTTTCTTACCAATTGTTGCCCATTTGTACGGGTGAACTTTGTAAGCAAGCGGTCGCAATTCCAACCAAACATCACCGTAAGGTTGATTCAAATAACGTTGTTTGAATTCTTCGATGACAACATTTCGTTGAACTTCTAAGCTTTTTGGTGTAAAAGCAAGTGATAACATGCGGTCACTTTCCAACCACAAAGCAGTTTCAATATTTTGAACGGGTAAAACGTTGTAATAATTCGTGATATCATTCGAAGTAAAAGCATTGCTTTCACCGCCAGCATGTTGCAAAGGTGCGTCAAAATCAGGAATATTGACAGAGCCACCAAACATCAAATGTTCGAATAAATGTGCAAATCCTGTTTTCTCTTCCGATTCATCTCGTGCGCCAACATCGTACAAGGTATTCACAACAACCATTGGTGTTGTTTCGTCCAAATGATGCAGAACTGTTAGGCCATTAGCTAATTTAAAGCGATTAAATTGAATCATTAAAATTGGTATTTTTCATCGCTACGAGCTTGTAGCGCTTGGTTAAATTCTGTCATTATTTCGGCAACAACATCAGCTGCTGGTTTTATTGTTGTGATCAAACTTGATATTTGACCAACTTCAAGTTCCCCACTTTCGATATCGCCTTCAAACATTCCTTTTTTCGCGCGTCCTCTTCCAAGTAATTCGCTTAATTCTTCGGGAGTTGATCCTTTTTCGTAAGCGTTCATCACTGCATCAAAAAATGGATTTTTCAACAAACGAACGGGTGTCAACTCTTTGAGTGTTAGTAAAGTGTCGCCTTCTTGAGCTGCAAGTACTTTGTTTTTAAAATTGATGTGAGCAGAAGATTCTGGTGTAGCGATGAAGCGTGAACCAATTTGAACGCCATCTGCACCCAATGTCATCGCTGCTAACATGCCGCTTCCAGTTCCAATTCCTCCCGCTGCTATTAAAGGAATTGAAATTCCTGCTTTAACCATTGGAATGAGGCACATGGTTGTAGTCTCATCACGACCGTTGTGACCACCGGCTTCAAATCCTTCAGCAACAACGGCATCAACTCCAGCAGCTTCGGCTTTTTGAGCGAATTTCAAAGAAGAAACAACGTGAACAACAGTAATTCCTTTCGATTTCAGATAACTGGTATACGTTTTTGGATTTCCAGCGGAAGTGAAAACAATCGGAACTTGGTGTTTGATGATTAATTCGATGTGTGCTTCAATGTTTGGATACAACATTGGAAGGTTCACAGCAAAAGGTTTTGTCGTTGCCGCTTTGCATTTCGTCAATTGTTCGTCCAAAATTTCTGGATACATCGAACCGGAACCAATTATTCCTAATCCGCCTGCATTAGAAACGGCACTTGCCAGTTCCCAACCAGAACACCAAATCATTCCCCCTTGAATCAATGGGTATTTTGTATTGAAAAGCGCAGTAATCTTATTTTTCATCAATGTATTTTTGTTGTTTGCGTTTGCTCAATCTCAAAAATACGAAATACCACGCTATTGAACAGCGTTATTACTTACAAATAATACAGTTTTCCCTCAGAAATACGCAGGCTTGTGTCAAAATTAGTGGCGTACAAACCACCCGTGCCAAGTCCTTGTGGAATAGTTGGTTCAAATTGCCCTGTAAATTGTGCAATGACCATCAAGCCAATGTTGCTTTCCAAAGCAGAAGTAGTCCACCAAGGAATGCCTAATTCGTTAGCACAAGCAATCCATTCACTTGTTCCAGTGATTCCTCCGTGAAGACTTGGTTTTAGGATGATGTAGTGCGGTTTGATTGTTTGCAATAAGGATTTTTTTTCTTCCAAATTTGTTATTCCAATCAATTCTTCATCGAGCGCAATGGGAAGGATGTTGTTGGCACACAAGTCGCGCATTTGTTCGATTTGACCAGCAGCAATTGGTTGTTCAATCGAATGAATGTCCAAAGCTGCAAGGCGCGTAAGTTTTTCAATTGCTTCGATTGGGGAAAAAGCGCCGTTTGCATCGACGCGAATGACCAGTTGATCGGCAGGAAAACGCTTGCGTAAATTGCTTAAAATAGAAAATTCGGTTTCGAAGTCAAGCGCGCCAACTTTCATTTTGATGCACGAAAAACCAGCGGTTAATTTCTCTTCGATTTGTTCGTTCATGAAGTTTTCGTCACCCATCCAAATCAGTCCGTTGATTGGAATAGCTGCGTTTCTTTCGGTGAAATCAGAGGTGAAGTAGTGTTGTTTTCCGCCATTTTTCAAATCAATAAACGCCGATTCAAGTCCAAATAAAATGGAGGGAAATTCAGCTAACGCTTGTTTGTTTTCGTGAAAATGTATCGGATTGCCGCATACTTCGGTTAATTTACCGGTATATTGTTCGTCGGATGTATAATCGGGTGATAAGCCTGGAATGATGGAACATTCGCCAATTCCGCTCAAACCTGTATGCTCATCTGTTAAGGTGAAAATCCACATTTTTTTTTCGGTTAATATCCCGCGACTTGTGCCACTTGGGCGTTTGAAAAGCAAGGTTTTTGCTTCAAAAGTCAAGTGCAATTGTTTTGCTGAAAAGTCCATCAAGCAAAGTACTGTTGAATGATTACACTAATAAAATACAGCACACTAGTGAAAAAAGTACCCAAAGCAACTTTCTTTAATTCCCCATCAAGTGATTTTGGAATGGTATTGTTGCGCACAAATTTCAAGTGTTTTAGGAATAATATAAAAGGGAGTAGTGAAATAAAACCGATTGTATTGTTGGTCAAAATCAAAAAGCTCACCCACGACAAAAAGCCAATAATGAAAAGCAATGCATGGTATTTTTTAGCATTTTCATTTCCCCATTTCACAACTACGGTATTTTTTCCGACCAAGGCATCGTTTTCTTGGTCACGCATGTTGTTCAAATTCAATACGGCCGTTGAATAGTTCCCGATTGTGATTGCTGGTAGCATAATAATCCACGATAATTCATTGCCAAACAAAGGATAAACTCCAAGTACGCTGACCAATCCAAAAAAGAGAAAGACGAATAAATCACCCATTCCATTGTAACCATACGCTTTTTTTCCAACGGTATATAAAATCGCAGCGGTGATGCAAGCAATAGCTAAAAGTACATAGCCAATCAAAGCAGTTTGACTCAACAATTGAGAACCAACGTAAATGAGCAATAATGCAGCAATAAAACTCAATAGCGAAACCAAGATGACAGCATTTCTCATTGTTTTTGGCGAGATAGCTCCCGATTGCACAGCACGTGTAGGACCAACACGATTGGCGTTGTCAGCACCTTTGAGCGTATCACCTAAATCATTTGCTAAATTGGATAGTATTTGGAACAGTAAGGTGGTACACAAGGCAAGTGAAAAAACAGTTCCGTTCCATTTTCCAAGTGCGAAAGCTGCTGCGCTTCCTGTTATAATTCCTGCTACCGACAACGGCAAAGTGCGTAAGCGTGCAGCGTGAATCCAGTCTTTTAATTGTGCCATGGTGTAAATTTCGGAATAAAATACGACAGTTTGTTTTGAATCGTTGATAATTTATGTTGATAGAGAAACAATGTATCCACGTGAAATGTTTCAAGAAAAAAGTATCTTTGTTTCAAACAAATGAAATGAAGACTATATCCGTTTTAGCTTGTAAAGAAATGCTCCATGCAGGCGAAATTTCCATCATTGATGTTCGTGAACCGTGGGAGGTTGCCATTTGCTCCATTGGAGGCCAAGCAATCCCAATGCATGAAATTCCAGAAAAAGCAAACCTATTACAGAAAGATGCAGCGTATGCTATTTTGTGTAAATCGGGAAAAAGGGCAGAGGCAGTAGCGAATTTATTAGTCAGTGAATTTCATTTTTCAAATGTGAACATTATTGATGGAGGAATTACAGAATGGTACCTTCAGTTTGAACCAACATTTGAAATGTATTAATCATGATTGAATTATTTCAACATTTGTTCCACTTGGATTTTCAGTGGATTGTTAACGAATACCAAAGTGCGATTTATTTGGTGCTTTTTTTAGTGATTTTCATCGAAACAGGTTTGGTTATCATGCCTTTTTTACCGGGTGATTCACTGTTATTCACAGCAGGATTGTTTGCTGCTTCAGGCGATTTAAAGATTTCTTACGTACTCATTTTGCTGTTTATCGCAGCGATTTTAGGCGATTCAGTTAATTATTGGATTGGTCGAAAATTAGGTTTGGGTGTGTTTGAATGGAAAATCAACCAAAAACAATTGGTGAAACCCGAGTATTTGACAAAAACAGAAGCTTTTTTTGCTAAAAATGGAACGAAAGCAATCATCATGGCACGATTTGTTCCGTTTGTCAGAACATTCACGCCTTTCGCTGCTGGCGTTGGCAAAATGAATTACCGCAAATTTTTGTTATTCGATTTGTTAGGTGGTTTTTTGTGGATTTTCAGTTTGACCTTAGCAGGTTATTTTTTAGGAAATATCGAATCGATCCGACTGAACATCGAAAAAGTATGTTTGGGCATCATTTTTATATCTGTTTTGCCGATGCTTATTAGTTTTTTAAAATCAAAAAGCAACAAGTAAATGCGCAAATTTGGCTTAATTGGCAAAACACTTGGACATTCGTTTTCGAAACAGTTTTTTGAAGAAAAATTCAGTGCAGAAGCAATCGCTGCGACTTTCGAAAACATTGAATTAGCTACTATTTCAGAAGTGAAAACTGTATTAACCGCAGGTTTTTCTGGTTTGTCAGTTACTGTTCCATACAAAACAGCGATTATTCCATTTTTAGATGAATTATCTGTTGAAGCACAAGCAATTGGTGCTGTTAATAGTATTGGTTTTGAAAACGGAAAAGCAATCGGATACAACACAGATGCGCACGGTTTTCACCAATCCATCAAGCCGTTTTTGACCAATCAACACGAACGTGCGCTCATTATTGGAACTGGAGGAGCAGCCAAAGCTGTAGCTTATGTGTTGCAACAAATTGGATTGAACGTTGTGTTTGTTGCAAGAAACCCAAAAGGAGAAAATGAATTTCCATTCGAAGCATTGAATGAACACATGGTTCACGCGTGTAAGTTGATCGTTCATTGTACGCCAGTGGGAACTTTTCCCAATAATTCAGAGTGCATTCCATTTCCATTTGATCATTTATCAAAAGAACATTTGTGTGTCGATTTGATTTATAATCCTGCGGAAACAAGTTTTCTTGCGCAAAGCAAATCAGCTGGTGCAACAATTTTAAACGGTTATTCGATGCTTCAGGAACAAGCAATCAAGTCCTGGTCAATTTGGAACAAATTATAACGATTAGTAGCGATGAATCAGCACCAACTCCAAGAAACAGCGTTTTCTGCAAAATTCAGTGATGAAATAGCGGTAAAGTTGACAGCGCTTGCAAATGCTGGCGGAGGCGTTTTGTTGATTGGCATCAAAGACAACGGCAAAGTGGTTGGTATCATTCCTGCTGAAACAGAGGAAAACGTTCGTTTCATCAACGAAAAAAAGTGTTTTCCATCGTTGGTTTTGACTTACAAAACAGTTCAAATTGACATGAAGTTGGTACTCGAAGTCACGGTAGCTCCACCGCTTGAAAAGCCTGTTTTTGCTATTGATGTGATGCGTACTAAAATTGCGTATTATCGCGGTGAAAACAACCTATTTCAATTAAGTAAAATCATTGTTGGGTTGTGGAACTTGCAAAAGAAACAAGGACACGCAACAGCAACCACCGAAGCATTAGATGTTGTTCAGCAAGCATTGTTAGCGCTGTTTGAACCGGACAAGCACTTGACCTTATCGCAGTTGTATAAATTATTGGCGGTTGAAAAATCGGTCATTGACAAATCCTTGATTCAGCTCATTTACAGGGGACATGTTGGTTATCAGATGGGAGAAACGATGCGCTATTTCCTGCAAACGGAATCTGGAAACAACTTGTAAATTCCAGCTTCACAACGCCGAATGGCAAAAATGTCATTTAAAATCACTATCTTCGCAAAAAATTAATCGAAATAAAACTATTTTTTTCGTTTAAAACCTATGATTTTACAGGCTGTTGCAGTCCTTGTCTAGGTGATTAAAAAAAGAGTGATAGGAAGATAGTTTCTTAAAAAAGTATAAATTTCAACATTTCGTCCGATCAATTGTTACATTAGACGAAGTATAATATTAAGTAGATGGGAAGACCTCCAACAAAACCAGCACGTTTGCGAGACGGATTTTATATAGAAGTGCGTAACTCAGGATCTCAAGGGATTAAAATTAGAAGAGACACAAAAGAACAAATGTTGCTTGCGGCAGAAGATTATTCTCGAACAAAAGACGTTGTTATTTTAGGCGAAATGAGAGATGATAAATGGGTGCACTAATCCATCGTTCAATCTAATAAGTGTGAAAAGAGAGGTAAACGGAAGTTTACCTCTCTTTTTTTTGGTGTGAAATTGGGTGCTTGTTTTTATTGAAATCAAACAGCTTGCTGCAATGGATTGAAATCCACCGAAGCGGTATCAGCCATCCCAATGGGATTGTGACTTTTGAAAAGTTGATTTAAATTGAAAGAGATCAATAAAAGTCAAAATCGTTTGTATAATTATCATAAGTTTGTTCAATCAAAAATCAAAGAAGTGAATTATCAATTACTTAGTAAATCAAAAAGGATAATCAATTTATTAATTGATACGATGGTGGTGGGTATATTAACTTTATTCGTGATGATAATTCTTGATTATGCGGGTATAAATTCCAAGTTTATCTCAACTAAAAGCAATGTTAAAATAATTTTCATTGCTATTCAAATCTGCTATTACCTCATTTTAGAATTCACTTTAAATAAAACTATTGGTAAATTTATCACACATTCAAAAGTTGTTAATTTAGATTTTTCAAAACCAAACTTTTTTCAACTAATTATTAGAACAGTCATTCGATTCGTGCCTTTTGAGTTTCTATCTTTTATTAATATGGGAAAAGGGTGGCATGATTTGTTATCGAAAACACTTGTTATTGAAGACAAAAAGTGATAATTTCATCAAAAATCAGAAAGGAAAGAGCAAAGAGTTCTAAAAAATATACAAGAGAATTAGAGCATGTTGAATATAACATTAAAGAAAAATATTGATAAGGGATATTCTTTTATAGAAATATTGGGTAATGTAAATGATAGTTTAGAATTGAAAAGATTTGTTCAACGGAATGGAATTTTTCATATTGTAATCGGAGAAGATATAACAGACTTGAAGTTTCTATCAGAAATAGTTGATTATGTTAAAATCTTGATTTCTTTAAAGTCTCCTAAATGTGACTTTTCATTAGTAGGTGATTTAGAAAATTTAGAATACCTTTATATTGCTGATTTGAAATCTTCATCCCTGAACTTATCTAACTTAAGAAAGCTTAAATATTTATTCGTAAAATTTAATAATAAACTTATTGGTTTTGAAGCGCTTAAAGAGTTGAATCATTTAGAGCTAAAATCTTATCCATATCATGATTTGTCTCTAATAACTTTACCTGAAAATCTTGAAAAATTTGAAATTATTTCATCCAGAATTGAGACTTTTGAGACTTCAAAACTTCCCAAAAGGATAAAGAGTATTGTTTTTTTTCAATGTTCAAACCTTAAAAAGATAACCTTCCATCAAACCACCGAAATTCTAAATCTTGTGATTGAGAATTGTAAGGAATTGCTCTATTTGAATAATATTCGTGATTTAAATAAACTCGAATACTTGATTATTGAAAATTGTCCTTCAATATTCTCTCTGGACGAACTGATGTATCTCAAATCTTTGAAGCATGTTGCATTATGTGGTTCTACAACTATAAGTATTGGAGACTTAGATTTTTTAAAAGGAATAAAATATTTTCATTGGGAAAGAAAGCGAGCTAAGTCTAAATGATTCTTAGAGTATTGAATTAAGTCAAATGAAAAATTAACAATTCAACAAATAGGTGAAAAATACAATAATAAATAAATCGTATTACAGAATTGATTCTGATACAAAACAAATGGGTAAGTACTTTCCTCAATTGGAATATACAAGTTGCTCAAATTATGAAAAAATTAATTGCTTGGTTAATTTAACTCCAGACAATTTGATTATAAACACAACCAGTAAATTAAAATTAAAATTTGGATGCAAAAAAACTGATATGCTTTCATTCGGTAGCCGTTATTATATTTTTTCAAATAAACTTAAATCTGTTTTTAGTAAATATAAATCAACAAATATTTTTTGGATTCCTGTCGATGTTGATTTTTCAAATTCTGTGGAAAAATTAAATGTTTTTTACCATAACCAATTATCAAATAAAGAAGATATAATTGATTTTAATCTGACAACTTTTAAAATTTTAGATATTGATTTAGATATAATAAAAAAAGATTTGTTTCTTGATCCCTCAAATCCTGTAAATTCAATGAATGAAATTAGAAGTAAAATGGGGAAATTTGATGTTTTGAGAATCGATAAAATCTTTCTTAAAGTAAATGGAATCCATATTCTTGATTTGTTTCCTTTTGAATCAGTTAATTCGGTTATCGTTTCTTCTGAATTAAAAAATGAAATTGAGGAATTGAAATTATCTGGGATTCAGTTTCATAAACAGGAAGTAAATTTAATATGTTAGGTAATTTTATGCTGTTTCAGTAGTTTAATCAGCAACTTCCACGGTAATTCTACAATTTACACTACGTTGTAACGTAATTATTGAAAAAAGGGATATTACTTAGTGATATTTCGATAAATTAAAAACACAACTCAATTTTTCAAGCTTTCAAATATAGGCCTAGAAGTGTCAATGAAAAAGGTAAAAAAAAGTCATTGAACAAAGAAATTTTTTATTTTTAGAAAGCTCAAACCAAAACTCATGTTTCGAAATCCGACTTATCCTCAAAGCAAAGAAATCCCAAGTTATTTAAAATGAAAACTATAATTCTTCAATTAACTATATTCATATTTTTAAGTTCCTGTCAAAGTAGAGAATTTAAAATAAATCAAATAAAAAAATTTGACAAAACTGTTTCTGAAAATGCGAATTTAAAAAATGTGGTAGCTCTTAATTATGATTTTGATGAACAGGTGAATGTAATAATCTCACATTCACCAAGCTATAACGGAGCAATTGTTTACCAAGATAATGATATAGAGAAATCATTCTATTTAGATTTTTCTAATTGTAGTTTTGTTTTATTAGATGCTATAGATTTTAAGTATCTGAAATCGATAAATTTAGATTTATTAAAACTAATTCTTGAAGAAAAGACTGATGAAGATTATATAAGTGAGGGTACATCTTTTAAACTTTTAGTTTTTAAAAAATCTAATATTATATATGATAAAAGTAATGTGACTTATTCAATGAATGATAGATTGACAAAAAAAATTAAATTAATGAAACTTTGGAAGTTTTTTTATAAAAAAAGTAAGGTAATGTTTCAGTAGTATTGATAGTACTCATTAAATTTAACACGATTTGTTTAGAGGTGTTTAACCCTCACTTGATAAGAGAAAAGTTCTATAACAGCTTAAAATACAAGCGTTTTACCCATCGTGTTTCAGTAGAGTTTTGTTCGCTGCCGCTCTCGAAGCGAACAAAACTAAGTGGCAATGAAAAAGGTGGAATAACTTATTAAAAGAACAAAACTTCCTTAAGAATTTCACCAATCCTTTCTCTAACATACGAGCAAAAAAAAGAGGTAACAAACGCTACCTCTTTTTTTGTTTAGTGAATCACTATTAATTTTTCTGGTTTCGTATAACCGTTTTCGGAAATGTAGGTGAGTTGGTAGATTCCTTCGCTCCATTGCGTGCAATCTAATTCAATTTTGTTTGTCCATGCTGAAATGGTTATCGTTTCGATCAGTTGACCGTTTACGGAATAAACAGCAATTTTTCCGTTGGCAATTGCCTTGTCGAAACTAACAAAAGCTTTGTTTTCGGTAGGGTTGGGCAACAAATGAATGGCGTTGGTGTTGTTTTCTGAAAGCGACGAATAATCGATGTTGTACAAGATTTCGAAATCATCAAAGTAGAAACCATCTCCTCTAACACCACCGTCAGAAGCTAAAACAAAACGCACTTGAATCGTTGAACCGATGTAGTCACTCAAATTAATTTCTTCCAATACCCATGAACTTTGTGTTCCATCGTAAACGGGACCGTTTGGTTGTACGCCACCTGCATTCGGGTCGCCCAAATTCGTGTACAAACCACATTGACCTTGCCACGTCACACCGTTATCCGTTGAAACTTGGAATTGACAATAATCGTAACTGTTTTCAATGTCCCATTTTACGTAAAATTTCACTCCAGCATCCGTAACATTCGTTAAGTCGATGGATTGATTGTACTTGTATGTGCGGGTAACATTGTTACTGTATTGACCAGTTGGTGAATCGGCAAAAGATGAACTAGGTGATACAAACGTACTTGTTGTAGTTCCCCAAGTTCCTGTCCAATTTGTTGTTGTTGAAGCAGGATCTAACACTTGCGATGTCAGCGCACCAAAGGTTTTTGTAATCGTGTCTTTTTTCACCCACAAACCATAGTCCGTGTTCAAAATGTATTTAATCGTGCTGCCAAATTGAATGTTCGCATCCAAAGTATAACTAATTGCACCCGTTGCTGTTTGCATCAACGTTAAATCATGCGAAACACCTGTTCCAAGACTTGCAATACCAATCAATGGCGTAATTGAAACCGTAACTGGTCCATTTTCAGTTCCTAAACGATAAGCGCTGTGGTTAAAGTTACCAGTTGTCGCAGTAATGCTTGACGGATCGGTATCCGAAACATCATAATACTTGTGTGCTAAGTGCGTCAACATCAAGTTTGGAAAAACCATGTCTTGACAGATTCCTGTGATTTCATTTGTCGCAGGCCAAAAACCACCAGCAGTATTGCTCACTTCCGGAGTCATTGCAAAGATTTTTGGTTTGATAAGTGTATCCACTTTGTACATGTAGTCATCCGAGTCACCTGAAGCAGGATACAAATCGGAGCTTTTGATATTCGAATAACCGTTGTATTGCACCATATAACCAGTAAATGCTTGGAAATAGTTGTGGTCAACAGCAAATTCGGCTGTTGTAGTTCCTATTGGATGTAAAATGTCATTCGCATACGTATGTGCATTGAATGCAAAGGTAAAATCACGTTGCTCACACAACCATTTGATAGCTTGTGTTTCTGGTTCAGAAAAAGGACCTGTTCCAGGGTAGGTGTCGTTTGATTGAACGGGACTTGTTCCGGTAGTTCCCCATCCGTATGAATAATTTCTATTTAAGTCAACGCCATACGAACCACCGCTATTCAAACGTCTATTTTTACGCCACATTCCGCCTCCATTTGGATTTGTTTGTTCGTTGTAAATGTATCCGTCAGGATTGATCATCGGCACAAAAAATTGCTCCGATTCGTTCACTAAAAATTGAATTTCTGTGCTCGTTGCATAGTTTTCCAACAAATACCACATGTAAAAAATCACTTCGGATAATGAATTCGGTTCGCGGGCGTGGTGAATGGATGTGTACAAAACCTCTGGTTCAGCCTCGTCCACAGCAGGATTATCTGAAATTTTTATATAATAAATCGGACGACCTTGAGCTGTAGTAAAAGTTGAAATTGGCGCTTTAGCTGAAATTAAATTAGGATAAAGCGTGTGCATCGCATCGATTTCATCTAAAAACTCCTGATAGGTGTAAAAACCGCCCATCGAACCTAAGTTGAAATTAGTTGGAACACTTGGTGTGAACGAACTTCCGCCATTGTTGGAACACCCTACGTTTTTTAGATTTTCGGTGGTGTTTTTATTTTGATTCACGTAATAAGCTTGAACATCTTCAATAAGAATATCGACCGTGAAACCAGCGTTTCTAATCGTTGCAATTTCAGCTGCTGAAAAGTCGGAAATAAAAAACGTTCCACGTTTTACAGCACCGTGATCAATTGCAATCCCAAGCTCTGCTAAGGTTTGTAATCCTTCTGAATCGGTATGGATTTTTGCTCTGGAATAGTCTTGAGCGAATGAGTAAGCACTGAATAAAAGTGCACAAGCAAGAAGTAGATTTTTCATTTATAGCTGTTTAACGACTATAAATTTAAACATTCTTCTTGAATTGGTTAAAAATTTAACTATTGCCATTCAAAAGTTTTGAAAAGCTGTTCCAAATCTTGTTTGATGTAATTAAGAGAGGGTTTTAATGAATCATAATTAGGTCGGCAATTCATTAAAAGTTCGCCACGCACAAAGTGTTTCGATGAATCAGTCAAGTAAAACTGAAAATTCGTTGCAACATTTCCTTTGAATTCAAAGAATGTACCAAACACTCTTTTTTCTGGAAATAATAATTGCATGTCTTTTATTCCAGTCGCTTTGATTTGATGTTCGTCCACTTTATCGTTACTCAAATTGATGTACCGCACCAATGAATCGCGATTGGGAATAGGATAATAATTCAAATACAATACACCATTCAATTTTCCGAGATTGATTTCTAAATGATTGGTTCTTTCATTTCTAAAAAGCACCGGTTTTGCAAAATAAACGTTCGATAATTCAAACGAATAAGGCACTTTTTCGGTCAATTTCGTGTAGGTGTGAGCAGGTAAATCTGTTCGCAGAAAAGTTGCGGGTTTTGGAATCAATAATTCGTTATCCGAACAACTCATCAACCCAAAAAGTAAAATGGCACTGAAGTATTTTAGCATTGTCAATGTTTAAAATGGTAAACCGTCTCCCTCGTCTTCACCGAGATCCATTGGAGTAGGTTGTGTGGGAGCTTGCGTAGGGTATGGCGCTTGTGTTGGTGTAGTTGCAGCTGTTGCATTGTCATTTCTTGGCGATAAAATGGTTAACTCATCGGCTACAATTTCAGTTGTGTAACGAGAAATACCTTCTTTATCCGTCCAAGAACGTGTTTTTAATTTTCCTTCAACGTACACTTTTTGCCCTTTGCGCACGTATTTTTCGGCAACTTCTGCCAAACCTCGCCACAATACAATAGTATGCCAATCAGTGGTGTCTCTTTTTTCACCAGTTGTTCTGTCAGTATAAGTTTCAGAGGTCGCTAAGGGGAAATTCGCAACGATTCCACCATTTTCTAAACGTCTTACTTCGGGGTCTTTTCCTAAATTCCCGATCAAAATCACTTTGTTTACACTTCCGGCCATGTTTCTCGTATTTCAACAAATATACAAATTTGAATTTTTACCTTTCTATTTTCCAGAACTAATGTGTTCAAAATATTTTTCCATCAAACGGTGCATGGGTAAATCGTGCATTTTCAATTGATCGACCATTTCGTATTCCAACGATGCTGGCATTTGTTTGACACGGTAAAAATGAGCGTAAATGTGTTGATGCGACAATATATGCTTTGTTTCAAAGAGTAGAACCGGTTGAATGGTTTTATCGGTAAGCAACTTGTTGTCCAACGATTTTTCAAGCGTTTCAATGAGCGGAAATTCATAGAGATTCTCCCAAATTCCTTCGTTGCTGCGTTTTTTGATGGCTGTTCCAGTTGGAGATTCAAAATGGAAATAGTGAAAATACCGTTTGGTAACTTTCGTTTTCTTTTCTTTCACAGGGCGCTGCAAGTACAATTGTGACCGACCGGAATCACAGCTTTCAAAAAGCGGGCAGTTGCTACAATTTGGATTGTTTTGCGTGCATTGCATAGCGCCAAACTCCATGATAGCTTGGTTGTAAATAGCGGCATTGTCTGTTGGAATTAACGAATCGGCCAATGCTTGAAACGCTTTTTTCCCAGCAGTTGAGTCGATAGCTAAATCGATTCCAAAATAGCGACTTAAGATTCGGTAAACGTTTCCATCAACAACCGCATGCGGTAAATCGAAGGCAAAAGAAGCAATTGCAGCAGCTGTGTACGGACCAATTCCTTTTAGTTGGAGAATTTGTTTGTAATCGTTTGGAAATTGACCCTTGTAATCGTTCGCGATAATTTGAGCAGTTTTGTGGAGGTTTCTTGCCCGTGAATAATACCCCAAACCTTGCCAAAGTTTCAATACATTTTCCTCAGCGGCATTTGCTAGATCGTTAACTGAAGGATAAGTTTTTGTAAAATTTTCGTAATATTTTTTACCTTGATCGACCCGAGTTTGTTGCAAAATGACCTCCGACAACCAGATGAAGTAGGGGTTTTTCGTGCTTCTCCAAGGCAAATCGCGTGAATTTTCAGTGTACCAAGCAATCGTTAATCGAACAAAATCAGCCATTTACGTAAAATTTTATAAAAAATTATAAGAAAACAAAAATAAACGCTTTTCGCTAACTACCTTTGCACCTGAAAATCAAAATGTTGAAAATCTAATATTTTTAAAAATGACAAAGGCAGATATCGTAGCTGAAATTGCAGAAGGAACAGGGTTAGAGAGAAATGAAGCACAAAAAGCAGTTGAAGCTTTTATGACATCAATTAAAACTTCATTAACAAAAGGACAAAATGTTTATTTGAGAGGTTTTGGTAGTTTTATTGTAAAGGAGAGAGCAGAAAAAACAGGTCGTAATATTTCAAAAAACACAACGATTATTATTCCAGCTCACAACATTCCAGCGTTCAAACCGGCAAAAACGTTTGTTGACGAGGTAAAAAACAAGCAAATCGTTAAATAATTTGTCTCATTTTGCACTTGAAAAGTTGCAAAATAGTTGAATTTTAATATCTTTGCACTCCTATTTAAGGAAAAAGAAGCATTCTACAAGAAAGAATTATATATAAAATTGAGTATTAATCGTTAAAAACATTCGTTATGCCAAGTGGTAAGAAAAGAAAAGGACATAAGATGGCGACGCACAAGCGTAAAAAGAGACTAAGAAAAAACCGTCACAAGAAGAAAAAATAATCTTCTAAGATAATAGTTTTGAAAAGCTTAGTGAGTTAACGCTTACTAAGTTTTTCTGTTTTAGTCACTTTCTAATTGAACATCGTGAGTTTAGAATTAGTTTTAGACACCCGTGATAACGGTGTCCAAATTGCTTTATTACGTGATGGAAAATTGGTTGAATTACATGAAGAACAAGGGAATACAGACTTTTCAGTGGGGGATATTTATCTCGGAAAAGTCCGCAAAGTAGTTCCTAGTTTAAATGCCGCATTTGTTGATGTTGGCTTTGAAAAAGATGCATTTTTACACTATCTTGATCTAGGTCCACAATTTCACTCGCTCGATAAATTCACCAGAGATACGCTTCACGGAAAGCAAAATGTCGCTGATTTGATGTACTTCAAATCGGAAAAAGACATTCCAAAAGATGGTAAAATTTCAGAAATTGTTTCCAGTTCTGCACCTATTTTAGTGCAAGTTGCAAAAGAACCTATTTCCAGTAAAGGACCACGCTTGTGTGCTGAATTGACACTTGCAGGAAGATACTTGGTGCTTGTTCCTTTTTCTGACAAAATATCCATCTCTCAGAAAATAAAAAATACAGTTGAAAGAGATCGCTTGCGCGAAATCATGGATGCCATTAAACCCAAAAATTTTGGTGTAATTATCCGCACCGTTGCTGAAAACAAAAAAGTGGAAGCAATTGATGCAGATTTGAAAGATTTGCTCGAAAAGTGGAAGTTGATGCATGCAAACCTAAAACAAGCAACGCCTCCAAGACGTGTGTTAGGTGAAATCGACAAAACTTCTTCTATTCTTCGTGATTTATTAAATGCAGACTTCACAAATATTCATCTTTGCGATGAAAAATTGATGGCTGAATTGAAAGAATACATCAGTGGAATTGCTCCTGGTAGAGAGAAAATCCTCAAATTGTACGATGGTAAATTAGATATCTTCGAACGTTTTGGGATCAACAAACAAATCAAAACCATGTTTGGTAAAAAAGTACCTCTTGCTTCAGGCGGTTACTTGATTATTGAACACACAGAAGCAATGCACGTTATCGACGTGAACAGCGGAAATAGAAAAGGTGCAGAAGGGCAAGAATCAAATGCCTTAGCAACCAATATTGAAGCTGCTGAAGAAATTGCTCGTGTGTTGCAATTACGCGATATGGGTGGTATCGTTTGTGTCGATTTTATTGACATGCACGACAGGGAGAACAATAAAACATTGTTTGAAACGATGAAAGATTTCATGAAATCTGATCGCGCAAAACACAACATTTTACCTCCTTCAAAATTCGGAGTAATTGAAATTACACGCCAACGTGTGCGACCTGAAACAGATATCAATACATCTGAACAATGTCCGACATGTAATGGAACTGGCGAAGTACAAGCGTCAATTTTGTTCGCTGAAGAAATTGAATCTAACCTTCATTTCTTATTAGCTGATAAAAAAGAAAAGAAAATCACGCTTTTAGTTCACCCATACTTGGAAGCTTTCTTCAAAAAAGGCTTAATTTCCAAGCAATGGCGTTGGTTCTTTAAATACAAAAAATGGGTTGACGTAAGAGGGGTAACTTCTAGTCACTTATTACAATACAGCTTCGTAGACGGAAATAACAACGAAATTGCTCTCTAATGAAAGAGGGCAATTTTTCGTTTTTAACTGCTAAGACGAAGATTGAAGCATATTGCGCTTATCAAGAAAGATGTCATGCCGAAGTTGCTGAAAAATTACGCAATTGGGGATTGACTTTCGAACAAAACAACCAACTGATCGCCGATCTTATTTCGTCTAATTTTTTGAATGAATCGCGTTTCGCTGAAGCTTATGTTTCAGGAAAAATGCGCATCAAACATTGGGGACGTATCAAAATCAAACAAGGATTAAAAGCCAAATTTATTCCTGCTCCAATAATTACAACGGCACTCAAAACAATTGATCTCGACGAATACGAAGCAATTATCAATAAAGAAGCGCTCAAAAAGTTCAACGATTTGTCTAATGAAAAAGATTATTGGAAAAAACGCGTCAAATTACAGCGTTATTTAACTTCCAAAGGATACGAATTTGATTTGATTCAAGACGCTATGAATCAACTCATGAAGGAAATTTGATTACTGCTTAAAAGTCGATTTCTTAAATGCGTTCAACAGCGTTGCTTTGTCTTTTTCATTCGAATAATTGATAATCACATTGAAGTAACTATCTTTTAGAATAGTAGAATAAAGCAATTGCGTCGCAAACTTCTTACCAGTTTGATCGTACAACATGATTTCAAAACAATCAAAAGCAACACCATCAATTTTATCGATAGAGGCTGTTGTGTCTACATTGAAACGCTGATCCAAATAAGCAAAATATACTTGTTTTCTCACTGCATGTTTGATCGCCTGGTAACTAGCTTGGTCACGACCTTTGAAATCTTCGCGCGTTGATTGAAAATTGTTATCGAAGTTTTTTTGAAAAGCAAGTAAGCGTTTGATCGTTTTTGTTGAAGTAGTTGTATCACCAACCATTGCTTTACTTCGTTCATCAGCATTTTCCAAGCTCTTTTTCTCGGTAACTATCCACGTATCAGGAAAAGTAATTTCCCAACCAAGAACTTTGTTTGAATAAGTGTTACCAGAAAAAGTCCCTTCATCAACTTCTTTTGCATAATCTTTTTTAATGGGAACGTTGTTGGTGCAATTTGTTAAAAACAAAGCTGTTGCAAGAAGTGACAGCGCGAAAAATGTATGTTTCATGTCCTTGGTATTTGAACAAATATAACGTTTTTAATGCTTGATTTACGCGTTTTTAACTACGATGAGTGAAGTGTGTAAATCTTTTACTTAAGTGCTTGATTTTACTTGTAAAAGCTGTTTTATTCGATGATAAGTTTGCTTGTGAAATGCTGTGCTTGTTGCTTTTTATCGGTGTAATCTATTATTACCACATAGCTTCCTGCAGCACAATTTGGTACAAATGCTGTGTAATCGGTTGCGTCAAATGAGTAATTCATGAGCAGTTCGCCTAATACATTGTACAATGACAAGGTGCTATTATTTGCGCCAAGCGGTAAACGTAGTACGATTGTTTCTCCTTTTCTTGCAGGATTTGGATAAATGAAACCAGCATCCCCAATTAATTTCTCACTGAACAGTGCAGCGTCAAAACCTAAGAGAAACAAACCGTTCTGGCGATCGGATATAAGCATTCGCTGAGATGGAAGCAGGGTGTACAGTCCCCAATTACCATTTTGTTTGAAAAACGATTCTTCCGAATACGAATCAAAATAAGCGATTTCAGTAGGAATAGGGTAGCGCGCATCAAAAATCCGCAGCCCTTCGTTGTAATAGGCAACATAAACAAAACTATCTGTCGCCATGATATTGTGTGGAACAGAACCATTCTGGTGATTCACGCCAAATAATTGTTTGATGGTAATTTCACTACCGTCAAACGTACATTTTTTGATGCGTTTACCATTTGTTTCATCCGCAAAGTAATACGTGTTTCCGCTAGGCGTGAGCCAACCTTGGTGATTGTATCCTTGGTCTTGATAAATTGTTTTAGAATCGAGAAAAACCGGCGTTTGGGGATTAGAAAAATCGTACACGCGCATGCCTTCGTAGCCACAATTTAAGATGGCTTTTCCATTACGGACATAACAATCGTGCACTTCTTGAATGTCACTTGGACCAGCCCACAATTCCGATAAATTCAACGGATCATTGAGTGAAAATAGTTTCATCGCCGATTCAATCGTTTGGGTATTGGTCACGGAGCGATGAATACACGAATACAATGTTTCTTGCACTGTGTCGATGAAAATATTGTGAACACGTCCAAATTGTACGCTGTCTTCTTTTACCAATGAAATGCTATTTGGCAAGTCTTGAAAATCAATAATTTGCAAACTACTTGTTCCTTCATCACACACAGCATATAAGTAATGTTTGAACACTGCATAATCACGGTGACTAACTTGTGCATTGGAATAACGCCCTTTGATAAATCCAACTGGAATGAACTGATTGGCTGTATCGATTAAAAAAACATGCGTTCCTTCGGTAGAACCTGCAACAGCGTATTCTTGATCTTTCCATACGAAACCATAGCAATCATTGTATCGAACGTTGGTTGAATTGGTGATTAAGGAATCTTGGAACCAGTGATCAAGTTGAGTAATGTTGTTGCTTTTTTGAGCGCATAAACTCAGGTAAAAAAAAGGAGCAAAAAATATTGAAATTAGCGCTTTCATGACAAACAAATGTAAGGATTTAGCTAGAAAGTGCGACGAAGACTTTTAAAAAACACTAAAAATGAGCAAATCTTTGTAAATCAAGTTGCAAAAAGGCGATATTTCATTATTTTTATGCTGTTAAATTCAAAAAAACTGTGGTAAAATCTGTTGTTATTATTCCAACTTATAACGAACGTGAAAACGTTGCGCTAATGGCAGATACAGTAATGAATTTAGACGCAAATTTTGACATTCTTTTTGTGGATGATGGATCGCCTGATGGAACAGCTTCGATCATAAAAGAAATACAAATACAATACCCTAACCGCGTTTTCTTAGAAGAACGAGCTGGAAAAATGGGGCTTGGAACAGCATACATCCATGGATTTAAATGGTCGTTGGAGCGTGATTACGCTTATATTTTCGAAATGGATTGTGATTTTTCACACAATCCAGCCGATTTGATTCGTTTGCTGCAAGCATGCACAGACAAAGGAGCAAGCGTTAGTATTGGCTCGCGTTATTGCAGAGGAGGAAAGGTGAAAAATTGGCCATTAGGTCGAATTTTAATGTCCTATTTTGCTTCCGTTTATGTCCGCATGATATTATTTATTGGGATTGCTGATACAACCGCAGGATTCATGTGTTACTCACGCAAAGTGTTGGAAGCAATAAACTTAGACACGATTTATTTCAAAGGATACGCGTTTCAAATTGAAATGAAATACGCTGCGAAACGCAAAGGTTTTAAAGTTGTAGAAGTGCCAATCACCTTTGTTGATAGGCAATTTGGTGAATCTAAAATGTCATCAGGAATTTTTAAAGAAGCATTTTTCGGTGTATGGAAAATGAGAAAATTGAAAATATGAGTCACGCTATTTTATTGAAAAATGTGTTATTGATTAACGAGGGAAAAGAAGTAACTACTGACGTTCTTATTGAAAATCAATTAATTGCTAACATTGCTCCAAATCAATCAGTTGCTGCTTATGTGACGGTGAAAGATTGCACAGGCTTGTATTTATTCCCCGGATTCATTGATGACCAAGTTCATTTTCGTGAGCCAGGATTGACACACAAAGCAGATATCGCTTCTGAATCATGGGCCGCAATTGCTGGTGGAATCACTTCGTTCATGGAAATGCCGAATACTGTTCCCAATACCTTGACACAAGAATTGTTGGAAGATAAATACGAATTGGCAAAGAATGCTAGTTACGCAAACTATTCTTTTTTCATGGGCGCTTCCAATGACAATTTTGAGGAAGTGATGAAAACAGATCCGAAAACGGTTTGTGGGGTAAAAATATTTATGGGGTCGTCAACTGGAAATATGTTAGTCGATCATACGGAAACATTAGAGAAATTATTTTCGCAAGTTCCAATGTTAATTGCTACACACTGTGAAGACGAAGCGACAATTCGACAAAATTTAGCGGACTACAAAGCGCAATTTGGAGAAGACATTCCAGTTACCGCTCACGCACTCATTCGCAATGCTGAAGCATGTTACTTGTCATCTTCCAAAGCAGTTGCTTTAGCAAAGAAGTACAACACACGCTTACATATTTTACATATTTCAACGGGAATCGAGACACATCTTTTTGATAACACCATTCCCTTAAAAGAAAAACGAATTACATCCGAAGCTTGTGTTCACCATTTGTGGTTTACAGATGCTGATTATGCAGATAAAGGTAATTTCATCAAATGGAATCCTGCTGTAAAGTCAGCAGCTGACCGTGATGAAATTTGGAAAGCGTTTTTAGATGACCGCATTGATGTTGTAGCAACAGACCACGCACCGCATACCTTGGAAGAAAAAAATCAACAATATGCGCAAGCTCCTTCTGGTGGACCTTTGGTACAACATGCTTTATTGAGTTTGTTGGAAGCAGCTGATAATGGAAAAATTACCAAAACAAAAATTGCTCAAAAAATGGCTCATGCCGTTGCCGATTGTTTTCAAATTGAAAAACGCGGATATGTCCGTGAAGGATATTTTGCCGATTTGGTATTGGTAAATCCGAACGAGAAAACAGCAGTAACAAAGGAATCGTTGCGCTATAAATGTGGTTGGTCGCCTTTTGAAGGTCATGTTTTCAATAACAGCATCGCAGCAACATTTGTCAACGGAACCTTGGTTTACGAAGCAGGTAAAGAATTGCGTATACCGAATGTTGGTATGAGATTGACGTTTGATCGATGAAAAAATACGTTTTCATAGCAATCCTTTTGTTGGCTCAATCTTGCCAAGGTGATTTAACATTGCCGCCTCAACCAGCTGATTTAATTGAGTCAGATTCAATGGTGTTTTTGTTGCGCGAATTAACAGTCATGGAAGCTGCCGTTCAACAACGCTATCAAAATTTGAATGTGTACTACAAAGTCATGTCTAACTCAGGAAAAGCGTTTTTAAAACAACACGGCATCAGTGCCAAACGCTTCGAAGAATCCTATGAATATTATGTGACGCATGAAAGTGAATTACAGGCAATCAACAGTCAAGTTATTGATTCACTGAATAAAAACGCAAGTCAACTGACAGCGCATTAACGGATTTTTCTTTCCGGATTTTTAGACAGAAACGCTTCCCAACTCGAGCCTTTGGCTTTGTTGTTTTCACCAATTCCCTTTGAAAAATGATGGCAAACTGCTGCGGCAAGACCATCTGTAGCATCCAAGTATTTTGGCATTTCTGGAAAATTCAACAAGTTTTGTAGCATCGCAGCTACTTGTTCTTTCGAAGCATTTCCACTTCCTGTTATCGCTTGTTTGATGCGTTTAGGCGTGTATTCTTCGTAAGGTATATTCATGCGTAGTGCTGCGCCGATGACAACACCTTGAGCCCGCCCTAATTTCAACATGGATTGTACATTTTTCCCGAAAAATGGTGCTTCAATAGCCATTTCATCGGGTTTGTATTCCATGATTAATTGATCTATGCGTTCAACGATGCGTTTTAATTTATCTGGTTGATTGGCTAATTTGTTCAATTGAATGATCCCAAAGTTCAATAAATTGATTTTTTTTCCAGAAATATGGATTAAACCGTATCCAAGTACTGTTGTACCTGGGTCAATACCTAAAATAATTTTATCTTCGAGCATTCAATGAAAGAGAGATATAAAACTACAAAAAAACAGCAAATATATTGGCGTATTCTTCAATGGATATTCTTTTTTGTGTTTGCAATTTATTTGTTTGACACATTGAAAAATGAAGATTGGAAGAACAAGTTGCTTTTTTCCGATTTTAATGCTCTTCCCATAGTGCTTACTTTTTTATTGATTTTCGTTAACCAAGGATTTGAGTTTTTGAAATGGAAAGCTACTGTTCGCCTAATGACTTCTGAAAATAATGTTAATTGGAAGGCTTTTTTTGCTGGAATTTCTACAGGATTTATGACGCCGAATGGCTGGGGTAGTTTCATTGGTAAGTTGTTTTATTTCTCAAAAAGACAAGGTTTGTTAATCATCGCTGCTACATTTTTGGCGAATGTGAGTCAGTTTATTCCCACGTTGTTTTTTGGCATATTAGCAACTATTTTATTGGAATTTTATTCGCCAATAGTTTCAGTTTTTACTTTGTTTTTACTTGTAGGAATTGTTTTGATTTATTTGTTTACCGAGCAATTTGTCCCTAATCGGTGGTCGAAGAAACGTTATGTTCAACATTTTTACCGCATCAATAGTCGCTTGAAAGCGATAAAAAATCCGTTGTTACTTTTCAGCACCTTTCGTTTCTTTGTTTTTTCGCTGCAATTTCTGCTCTTATTTTATGCTTTTGAACAAGTTCAATTTTGGGATACATTGCTTCGTATTTGGCTCGTTTTTTTCATTACTTCGTCGATACCTTCACTTTGGTCAGGTAAATTATTTCTACGTGAAGCAGCAGCACTGCTTGTTTTTTCAGGAACAGCCATTCCAAAGCCAACAATTGTTATTGTGTGTTGGTTAATCTGGTTGTTTAATCAACTATTTCCTGTTATAATAAGTGGACTTTTATTAATACCTTTCAAAAAAAAGCAGCAAAAAAATGGTGAGTAGTTGGCTGGTAATGTACACGTTATCTATTTTATGGTTGGTCATTGGTATTTATTACCAACGCAAACAAACGAAGCAATCAATACCAAGCGGAGCAATTGCTGCTGACTCCATTACCGTCATTATTCCATTTCGAAACGAAGCACATAACTTGAATCAATTGCTAACTTGTATTGAGCAACAAACAGTTCAGCCATATGAGTGGATATTTGTCAATGACCACAGCACTGATCAATCTAGTGAACTCATTTCGTTTTCTGACCCAACAATTCGGTATCAAGTAATGCAACTTTCATCACCTGAATTTGGAAAGAAACGCGCGATAAGAAACGCAATCAAAAATAGTTCAACAGCGTATTGTTTGACCCTTGATGCGGATGTGACTTTTCATCCTGATTACATCCAACAGTTGTGTGCTTTACCAGCCAATGATATGATTGTTTTACCCGTTATCATGCTGGCTAATCGTTTTTGGCAAATGCTTTTTTCCATTGAATACGCGATTACGCAACTACTTAATTTAGGTGTTTCTTGGTGGAGTAGACCGATTAATTGCAGTGGAGCAAATCTTCTTTTTCGCAGGGAAACGTTTTTAGCAACGGATGATTTTTCCACCCACCATCATGTGTTGAGCGGCGATGACATCTATGCCTTACGCGCTTTTCGCCTAAATAAAAAAAGCATTCGTGTTGTTTCCGAAAAATCACTTGCTGTAACAACTTCGGTTCCAACAACTTTTTCAAGTGTGATGGATCAACGTGCACGTTGGATGAATAAATCGGGAGATGTTGCTGATGGTTTAAGTAACGTACTTGCATTATGGGCACTTGTGCTTCATTTTTCTTTTTTCAGCATCCAAATTGTTTTGTTTGTGACTGGTCAATTTGAAATTGTTTGCGTTCTCTTTATAACGAAACTGGTATTAGATAGTTTGCTAGTAAAGAATGGCAACGAACCATTTCGCATGCGCCTATTTTTTGGGTTGCTTTTATTTGAATTAGCGTATCCGCTTTATTTGCTCGTGCTCTTATTTTGGGCGAAATCTGGTCGTGTTTCCTGGAAAGGTCGCGATTTAAAGCAATAAAAAAGGCTGCTCTAAAAAGAACAGCCTTCCACCAATTTTCTAATTATCAGAACGGTAAATCGTCGTCATCGCTAATTGCAGTTGATGCTGCCGGAGCAGTTGCAATAGGATCTAAATTCATTGCACTTGGTCCTCCAGCTGGAATTCCTGCGTTTGCTGGTTGTCCAGCACCCATGCGTTCAACACGCCATGCATCCAAAGTGTTGAAGTATTTCACTTCCCCTTGTGGACTTGTCCATTCGCGACCTCTTAAGTTAAAAGATACTTCAATTGTTTCGTTTACATTGAAACCATCAATCAAATTACATTTATCTTGAGTCAATTGGAACATGATATCTTGCGGATACATACTCGCGTTATCAGTCAATACAAATTCTCTTTTAGAAAATTTTTCTGATACTTGAACGGTATCATTTTTTACTTTTAAAATTCCGGAAATTTTAAACATGCTATTGGTTTTTGTTATTAATCATTAAAAGCGAGTAGGGTCATCCAAGCCTCCTCCAGTTTATTTTCTATTAGTAATTCTTTTGCTTTGTTGTGCAACGCTTGTTCTAATTGAGCGGGCTCGTCTTCTAAAGATAAGAAAAAGTCGCTTAATTCCAACAATTTATAATCGTTTACATCTGTTTCATTTGGCAATGCAGCAATTCCAGCTAATTGAGCTAAATCATTAGCAGTCAACACAGAACTTGCTTTGACATCTTCTGGTAATTGATCAAATCCAACACCAACAGTTGTCAAGGGTTTCACTACTTCAAACATGGAAGCTTCGTTTGCGTGGCAATACCAATTTCCACCCATGCGTGCTACCAAGTTGATTTTGTGCTGATCAATCATGCCATCTTCACCTAAAATTTCTTCGTGAATGTGAATTTTTGTTACTTCACAAATCACTAAGTTTCCTGCACCACCTTGATCACCCAATTCAATCACTTGATTGACCTTGCATTCAAATTGCACAGGAGCCTCCTGCACACGCATTGGTCGTATTGTTTCGGAAGCAAGCGGCGTTAGTCCTGCTTTCACGAATTCATCAACACCAGGAGCATAAGGTGAACTACTCAAGCTCATTTGGTGAAGAATATCATAATTTACAATGTTAATAACTACTTCTGGAATAGCTTTCACATTGTTGTAAGTGTCTTTTGTGGTATTTGTTCTTCCATTGCGTGCTGGCGAAAAAATTAAGATCGGCGGAGCAGCAGAAAAAACATTAAAAAAACTAAAAGGAGATAAATTATTTACGCCGTTTTCATCAATAGTCGAAGCAAAAGCAATTGGTCTAGGACCTACTGCACCTAAAAGATAGCCGTGTAATTTCGGTATTGGTAAATCTTTTGGATCAAGCGTTAACATATTCTCTTTTTTGACAAAGTTACAGAATTTGCAAGCTTATTTTGCGTGAAAGTTTGAGAAGTAATTAACAAAATCAAAAAGTGTAATACAGCTGTCGCGACAATTTTCTTGGTTTAATTTGTCGGCCAGTTTTTTGCCATTGTGTGCTACATTTGAATTGTTTACTTTCATAAATTACAGGCATATCAAACGTAGGAATACAATTTTCCCATCTTATTTCTGTTGCTTTTCTTTTGTTGCGCGTAACGAGCATAGGAACTTGATTGGTGCGTAAATACTGATCAAAAAGAGAAGTAAGGTTCATGCGTAGATAGTTACTCATAAATTGTTCAATTTCCATACTTGTAACGGTTTTGTGATAATATAGCACATTCATTTCACGTAACATGTTTCGGAAAAGTGTATCATTGTTTACTAATGTGCGAATGGTATGAATAAGCGCGGCTCCTTTTGAATACATGTCCCCAGAACCTTCGTTTTGAACACCATATTGACCAATTAATGGTCGGTCGTTGTTGATGTTTTTGCGCAAACCAACGCTGTAGGTATTTCCTGCTTTTGTTCCGTACCAATAATCGGTGAACAACACTTCAGAATAAGTAGTGAAGCCTTCGTGAATCCACATGTCAGCAACATCTTTTGATGTAATGTTGTTACCAAACCATTCGTGACCGCTTTCATGTACAATGATGAAATCCCATTTCAATCCAATTCCTGTTCCGCTCAAATCTTTTCCCAAATAACCGTTTTGGAATTTGTTGCCATAAGCTATTGCGCTTTGGTGTTCCATGCCCAAATGAGGCGTTTCTACTAATTTGTATCCATCGGAATAAAAAGGGTATTTTCCAAACCAATATTCCAAAGCGCGTAAGGTTCGTTTTGCGTCGTGAAATTGCGTAAGTGCTTTTTCTTCGTTGCCCCGTATCACCCAAAATTCGAGCGGTAAAACGCCTGCTTCACCTTGAAAGGTATCGCGTAAACAAACATAATCTCCTATGTATGGAATCATACAATACGTGTTGATTGGATTTTTGACCGACCAAGCAGTCGTTGTTTTATCTTGATTTGTTGATTCAGCGATTTTCGAACCGTTACTGACGCAAATCAACTGAGATGGATAGGTGAAATTCATGCGAACACTATCGGGTTCATCGTATTGTGAATCCTTGCATGGAAACCAGCAACTAGCACCTAATCCTTGACATGCAACAGTTATCCAATCGCGATTAGGGGCACTTTTCTTCCACATAATTCCTCCGTCCCATGGTGGATTGACAGCAACGCGTGGAGATCCGTGAAAGAAAACGGTGATGTTGTCTTGTGTCTTCAAGTGTTTCACCAAGGGATTGTATGGAATGAAACAGGCGTTTTTAGTGAAGAAAATCGAGTTTTGATCAATTTTTTCTCCAGCAATAAACACACTATCAACAATCATTGGTGCTTGTAAATCAATTTGAATACGGGCATTTTCAGGAATAGTTAACAACTGAAATCTGATGGAGTTTTTCCCAATAATCGATTTTTGTTGGCTATCAAAAGTTACAGATAAGTCGTAGTGAATGACATCCCACCAATTGCGCGTTTGACCATAACCGCCACGAATGGAATCATTTTGAGTGAATTGAGCTTTCGTTAAAAGCGGAAACACAAGTAAAAGCAAGTGCACAAAATGTCGTTTCATCACAATCATTGGTTGCTATTAATAAGTTGTTTTATTTCTTCGTCAGTGATTGGTTGATTGGCACCTTTTTTACTAGCAACAAGAGCACCGACAGCACAAGCTTGTGTAATTATTGTTTGGTAATCAGATGTTGTCGCAAGTAAATGAATAAAAGTAGCCAAAAAACTATCTCCAGCTCCAATGGTATCTGCAACAGTTACCTGAAAACCAGGATGTTCGTAAAATGTATTTGCACAATACAAAAGCGCTCCATTTGCACCTCTAGTAACACAAATAATATCGGTTTTCGTTTCCTTCGCAAGCAAAACAGTCATTTCTTCCAAAGAAAGTTGGTTGTTTGCCATTAACAGCGTTAATTCTTCATCATTTAATTTAATGATATCCGCTTGTTTCATGTAGTGAAAGACCGAATTTACATCAAAAAAGGGTGCGCGTAAATTGACATCAAATACTTTTGTTTTTGCTAGCGGCAATAATTTGTCTAACGTGTTTTTTGATCGTTCATCACGCGTTACTAAAGAACCAAAAACAAAATAATCGGCTGTTGGAACAAGGCTTGCTATCTCATCTGAAAATGAAATATTGTCCCAAGCTACAGGTCGAACGATGTCGTAAGTTGCCGTACCAAATTGGTCCAGAGTAACTGTGACGCGACCAGTTGCTAATTGATTATCATGTTGGATAAAAGATGTATTCACCTGTTTTTCTGAAAGAAGTTGTATTAATTCAGCTCCTCTTGTATCGGAACCGATTTTGGAAATGATGCTTGTATTATTTCCAAATGATGTTAACCGAATTGCTACATTCATAGGTGCGCCACCAGGAATGGCACCACTGGGTAATTCATCCCAAAGCATTTCTCCAAAACAAATGATATTTTTTGACATGTAAAAACAGATTATCGGACGAAGATAAGTCATTTAACGATAATATTTAAATAACATCTAAGACGAAATTAAACTTGAAATTTGTCAAAAAAAAATGGATATTTTTATCAGTATTTTCGCCGCATTAATTTCAGTGATTAACCCTTTGGGAACTGTTCCTGTATTTGTAGGATTGACAAAAGAGGAAACAATTAGCAATCGCAACAAAACGGCAGCTTGGACTTCCTTGAACGTTTTTTTGATACTCGTCATCTCCTTTTTTATTGGGAAATATGTGTTGGCATTTTTTGGTATTTCATTGAATTCCTTAAAAATTGCAGGTGGACTTATTATTGCAACATCAGGATTTTCGTTGTTAAGTGGATCATTTACGCGCCACAAAGGAATGAAAAGAATGAGTGTTCAACAAGATTTAGCCACACGATCAGAAGTTTCATTAACACCTTTAGCAATTCCCATGTTGGCAGGACCAGGTTCAATATCACTTCTCATAACGATGAATCAATCACTTGCATCGACGAATGCATATATCATTGCAACAAGTGCAATTTTAGCTGTTTCAATAGCTGTTTATTTGGTGCTGCGTTCTTCTCAGTTTATCGTCAAAATGCTTGGTGCATCAGGAATAAACGGCGTTTCACGAATTATTGGATTTATTGTTATTGCAATAGGAGTAGAGTATGTTTCTTCAGCAGTACAAGAAATAATAATTGGGTTAAAATAAAAAAGCCCAATCTTGCAATTGGGCTTTCATTATTCAGTATGTGTGCTTATCGTTTTTTATCGATTTCAACTGCTGCTAATTCGTCCGCTTGGTATGCACCAGCGTCTAATTTTTCTTTCAATTTGATGAATGTTTCTACCGTGTAGTTCACATCTTCAAGTGTATGAGCTGCTGTTGGAATAATACGCAACATGATGACATCTTTCGGTACAACCGGATAAATAACGATTGAACAGAAAATATTGTAATTCTCACGTAAATCGAACGTTAAATTCGTTGCTTCAGCCAAACTTCCTTTCATGAAAACTGGAGTAACAGGAGAATTCGTTGCACCGATATCAAAACCTGCATTTTTAAATCCAGTTTGAAGTGCTGTCGTAATTTCCCACAATTTATCTTTCAATTCAGGACGTGTGCGTAATAACTCCAAACGTTTACGTGCTCCGATAGTAATTGTAATCGGTAATGCTTTTGCAAACATTTGCGAACGCATGTTGTAACGTAAATATTCAACGATTGATTCTTTCGCACAAATAAATCCACCAATGGAAGACATTGATTTTGCAAACGTTCCAAATAACACATCAATTTCATCTTGAACACCTTGATCTTCACCAGCACCTTGACCAGTTTTACCAAGTGTACCGAAACCGTGCGCATCATCAACGAATAAACGGAAGTTGTATTTCCCAGATTTACGGAATTCAACGATTTCTTTCAATTTACCTTGATCACCAGCCATTCCAAAAACACCTTCAGTGATAACAAGAATACCACCACCAGTTTGTTCAGCTAAGCGTGTAGCATTTTTCATTTGCTTATCAAAGCTTTCCATGTCGTTGTGTTGGAAAACAAAACGTTTTCCAGTGTGCAAACGCATTCCGTCTAAGATACAAGCGTGTGCTTCACTATCGTAAACGATCACATCATTTCTATCAACTAACGAATCGATTGAAGAAACCATTCCTTGGTAACCAAAGTTCAAAAGGATACAATCCTCTTTCCCCATAAAATCAGCCAATTCATTTTCTAATAGCTCGTGTTCACTTGTTTGACCAGTCATCATACGTGCACCCATTGGGTATGCTAAACCATATTGATCTGCTGCTTGACGGTCAGCCTCACGAACTTCAGGGTGATTTGCTAATCCTAAGTAGTTGTTTAGTGACCACACCAAACATTCTTTTCCGCGGAAAATCATTTTATTACCTAATTCACCTTCCAATTTCGGGAAAGTAAAATACCCATGAACTCCTTTTGAGTACTGTCCGATTGGACCACGATTGCGTTCAATCTTTTCAAAAATATCTGCCATAACTTGTATATATTTTTCTAAAGTATTCTCATGCACTTTAGTTAAAGTCTACAAAGTTAGTAGAATTCGGTGGAGTTTTTATAGAAGAAAAAAAAAATAATTAACCAAGTAATGAACAGTTTACCGGTTATTTAATATTAAAAATGTTCATCCGTATCAACCAAGTATCGTTCTTTGATGATATCGCAATGATGCATGGTGTGACCAACGATTATCCAACCAATATTGCGCGCATTGATAGGTGCGTTATTGGCAACTCCTTCAAAATCAAGCATACTTTGGGTTATGTTTTTGAATAAATGAATCGTTGAAGTTCGAACACAATTAAATTCTTCCGCTAAGTCAGAAAGCGTTCGTGCGTCAGTATTGTTGTGTTGGCTGAACCAACCTTCGTCAAATCCTTCAATTGGGGTTTTGTCTTTGCGAGAAAGTCGTAATGCGCGGTATTGAAAAACTCTTTCCGTTTCGATTACATGCAACAATACACCTTTTAACGACCATTTGTCATCGGCATAATGAAAGTCAACCTTATCTTCAGGAATTTGCCCAATAAATGCAATGACTTTTTGTTGATTTTTAATCAACGCATCCATCAAGTTATCTTGGCCTATGGTGCGGTCAAAATAATATTTTGCGTATGCTGGGGCAATCTCTGGATTTGGTCTTCCAATGAAAATCATAACGTCGTTTTTCGATTCGTGTACTAAAATAAACCATCACAAGTCAAAAGGCAGTTATTTTTGGATAACTTTTAGATATTGTTTAAAACTTTATGAGGAAATCATTTCAAATTTGAAATACAACTAGGGTCAAAGGGTAATATTACCTCTTTGCAATTTTGGAAAAAAGTAATATTACGTTATTCCTTTTTTGTAAATTTCCAAAATTACTGAAGTGATAAGAAGTAAATCAATTCAACCCTTTGTCCAACAAATAAACAAAAGCAGCCATACTCGCGCAACCCAATTCCAATTCACGTTTGTTTACATTTTCGAACACATCACTTGCCGCATGATGGAAATCAAAGTAACGTTGCGAATCGGGAACGAAACCGAATAATGGAATGTTTTCAAAATGCGATTTTAGTGGCCCGATGTCTACTCCTCCATAGCCTTTTTCAAAATGATACAAACCGTATGGAAGTAAAAGTGATTTGAACGATTGAATTAAGGTCAAGTATGCTGGTGAACCGTCACACTCAAATCCACGTGGACTAAATCCTCCGCGGTCACTTTCAACAGCTGCAATTTGTGTTTCGTTGTTGCTTTTTGACCAAGCTGCATAAGCTAGTCCTCCGCGATTACCATTTTCCTCGTTCATGAACAAAACAACGCGTATGGTATGCTTTGGTTGTATGTTGTTTTCTTTTAAAATGCGCAATGCTTCTATGCAATGAACAATTCCAGCGCCATCGTCGTGTGCACCTTCGCCGGTATCCCAAGAATCCAAATGACCTCCGATCGTGATGATTTGATTTGGAAATTCGCTTCCAATCAATTCACCCATCACATTGTATGAATCGGCATCGGGATAATCGTTGCAATTCATTTCAAATAAAAAAGTGACTTTTTCTTTTTTTAGCGAAGCGGATAGTAAATTGGCAGCATTAGTTGACAAAGCACCTGCAGGAATTTTCGCAACATTTTCGTCATAATGCATGGAACCTGTATGCGGGAAATGGTCATTTGGAAGGGCAAGCGATCGAATGATCACACCAACAGCTCCAAGTTTTGATGCTTCTACAGCTCCTTCGTTGCGCAACGAATAACATCCACCATATGATTTGAATGTTACAATTTCATTCGGATTCATAGGTTGGTTTAGAAAAACAATTTTTCCTTTCACTGCTTTTTCTGTTGCTTTTTTTAAATCATTTACTGTTTCAAATTCAATAACTTCAGCACTTAACAAACCGTTTGTGCTGATTGAACCACCTAATGCAACTATTTCTAAAGGAGTTAATGCACCGGAACTGTTTTTCATCCAAGCGACTTCTTTAGTACCACGTTCCCAATGTGGAACTTTAATTGCTTGCAAGTTGACGTGATCAAATCCATATGTTTTGAGAAGCGTTTCTCCCCATTTTACAGCCATTTCGGCTTGAGCAGATCCAGATAAACGGGGGCCAATTGTTTTGCACAAGTAACGTAAATCATCGTAAGCTTTTCCTTTGGACAACGCCGTTTGAAAAAATTGATTGATGATTAACGAATCATTTTTCTGGGAAAAAGACATTGTTTTACAACCAAAAAAAACAAGTAATAGTGCAGCAAGTAATTTCATAAATCGAAAGTTCAGTTCATCGAAATTAATCAAATATGTTGAAATCCATTTTGTTTTTAGAAGCATTCCGTATTAGGAGTCGAATTTATTTAAAGAAACTCCTATCTTTGCACAAAATTTTCATCATGGCATTAAAATGCGGAATTGTTGGACTACCAAACGTTGGGAAATCTACTTTATTTAATTGTTTATCGAATGCTAAAGCGCAATCGGCTAACTTTCCTTTTTGTACAATCGAACCAAATGTTGGGACTATTTCAGTTCCAGATCCACGTTTGGAAGTGTTGGAAGGGATAGTGAATCCAGAGCGTGTTTTACCAACAACAATGGAGATTGTAGATATTGCTGGATTGGTAAAAGGAGCATCGAAAGGTGAGGGCTTAGGAAATCAGTTCTTAGCGAATATTCGTGAAACAGATGCGATATTACATGTGTTACGTTGTTTTGAGGACGATAACATCATTCACGTTGATGGACATGTAAATCCAGTAAGCGACAAAGAAGTTATTGATATCGAATTACAATTGAAAGATTTAGAATCGATAGAGAAACGTATTCAAAGTCTAGCGCGTACAATTAAATCGGGTGACAAGGATGCTGTGAAAGAAAATGACTTGGCGCATGCAATCAAAGCTACATTGGAAAAAGGATTATCCGTACGTTCAATGGAATTTGATGAGAAAGAAATTGAAATCGTTAAAAAGTTTCAGTTAATTACTTCTAAGCCAGTGATGTATGTGTGTAATGTTGACGAGAATTGTGTGTTAACAGGAAACAAATACGTTGATGCAGTTCGTGAATCTGTAAAAAAAGAAAATGCAGAAGTATTGGTAATTGGTGCTAAAATTGAAGCGGACATTACGGAGTTAGAGACATACGAAGAACGAAAAATGTTTTTAGATGAGTTATCGTTGGATGAACCAGGGGTAAATCGTTTGATTCGTTCTGCTTATGCCTTATTAAATTTACAAACATATTTTACTGCTGGAGTAAAAGAGGTACGTGCTTGGACAGTGCCTATTGGTGCAACTGCACCTCAAGCAGCAGGTGTTATTCATACCGATTTCGAAAAAGGATTTATTCGTGCTGAAGTGATGAAATATCATGATTTTACCACGTTGGGATCAGAAAATGCAGTAAAAGAAGCTGGTAAGTTCAAAGTGGAAGGGAAAGAATATATCGTTGAAGATGGTGATATTATGCACTTCCGATTTAACGTATAGTAGCAATTAAAAAAGTATGAAAGGGATTTGTTAAGAATCCCTTTTTTTGTGATTCAATTTATGGAAGTCACTTTAAAATTGATACATTTGTTTTATGTTTAAACGATTTGCGGTAATTGGATTTTCATATTTCAGCTTGTTAGTTGTTTTACTTTCTTTATTAAAGGTAAATGTTGCTGTAGCTGAGACAAATGAATTTTCAATAAAGCAAGTAGCTGATCTTAAACATCAATCCCATCATTCCTCATTCCAACAAAAGTCGCATGTATTTGACTTTTCTGAATTATTGTTATTAGTTGAGGATGGAGAAGAGACAGATGAATTAGATAACGAACAAGAAACATTACCACATCTTGTTTTACCAATTTATTTTTACCAACAAGAATTTCTTTCACAGTCAACAGCTGTTACATCAACAAAACAGAGTAATCTTTTTTGCTCAAAAGCTGTTCAACTCTCCTTTCCAAGTTTACATATCAAAAATTGCAATTTTAGAATTTAGTAAATTATTAATCATTACAGATTGTACTAATTAATTGATTAACAGGCGCTTCGTATGATTTCGAGGCATGTTTTTATCAAAATAATTTACTAAATATGATAGATAGTTCTAAAACTGGAATACCTGCTATTCTGGAAAATTTAAAACATTATCTTCCATCACAAGCTCCTTTAAAAGACTTTATACATCACAATACCTTACATGCGTTTCAACACGATTCTTTTCATGAAGGAATTGTAAAAGCAAATGAGATTTTTGGATATAAAGTTTACTTGGAAATCGATGAATATCGAAAAGCTTTTGCAGAAGGTAAAATTACACAAGCAGTATTTGATCGTGTTTTAATAGAAAACACTGCAGTTGATCAACGTTCGTATTACCGAACAATGATGTTGAATGGCCCTGTAAATGGCAGTCCGATAAAGCGAATGGGCACTGTACGAAAAAATTGGAAAAGTACCTACAAGGTTGACATGGATTCTCGTGTACATCCAAGCCTCTTTCGATTGATAAGCAGTTACATTGATCAAGGAATTTCTACTTGGAATTTTCCTGTTCATGAAAACGGTTTTTTGGCATCCATTCGTTCGTTGGAAGAAAATTCGTACAGTTCATTTTTTCAATCAAATCGCGCAAAACAATTACTCAAAGATCCTACAACAACGTTAGAATATTTACTTCAGTTGTTATTAGGTGATGAGGAATTAATTGAACATTATTTGTTTGATCAACAATTTGCTCATCCTGGATGGTCAGGAATGGTTGCTGTTTTGGAAGAAACCCCAACCCATTTATTAAATAATAAAACTGTTTCATTTTACGATTTTGTCTTCTTAGAATGTTTATTTGAAATTGATGTGCTAGCAGATGTTTTTGGTGATAAATGGGAACCAATGACTAATTTTTTAACCCAGACTCCGACACCTTTATTTGCTCCTTTAAAGCAAACACAAGATCAATTGATTTTTAAAATGTGGCAAGAAGCATATGAATGGTCGCATTATGATTCGGTTTGTGCTGCTTTACTTCAGTCGGTAAATTCAGAAGTGCCAATTACGTTACCTAATCTTTCTTTTCAGGCATTCTTTTGCATGGATGATCGCGAATGTTCGATTAGAAGACACATTGAAGCAGTCAATCCTCATTGTGAAACATTTGGTACTCCAGGACATTTTAATTTGGAGTTTTTCTACCAACCAGAAGGAGGTAAGTTTCATACAAAATGTTGTCCCGTTCCAGCGCAACCAACGGTATTAATAAAAGAGGTTCAAAACAAGATGAAAAAGAAAAAGGATTTCCATTTTTCTAAAAGAAATCAAGGTTTGTTTGGAGGGGTTGTCATTACAACAATTGCTGGTTGGATTTCCCCTTTTCGTTTAGCGATGAATATTATTCGTCCTACGATTAGTCCATTGACGAGTTCTTCCATGAAGCACATGGATCCTCATTCAAAATTGGATTTTGAAGGTGATGGAATACAAACAGAAGATGGCTTGCAATTAGGTTTCACAATTGATCAAATGACCGATCGTTTGGAAGGTTTATTGAAAAGCGTTGGATTAACGACTCATTTTGCATCAATTATTTATATGATTGGTCATGGTTCAACAAGTGTAAATAACACACATTATGCTGGATATGATTGTGGGGCTTGTTCGGGGCGACCTGGTTCTGTGAATGCACGATTAATTGCGCTTATAGGAAATCATCCTGAAGTCAGAAAACGCCTTAAAGAAAGAGGGATCGACATTCCTTTTTCAACACGTTTTATAGGAGCTTTACACGATACTTCGAGAGATGAAATTACGTATTTCGATACTGATCAATTAGCTGTTTCTACTTTAAAACTCCATGAATCGTATGAAAAAGATTTCATTGCAGCATTTGACTATAATAGCAAAGAACGCTCACGTAGATTTATGTCGATTCAAACAAAGGACCAACTTACTTCCGTTCATTCCAAGGTGAAAAGAAGAACGGTTTCGTTGTTTGAACCTCGACCGGAATTAAATCATGCGACAAATGCGTTAGCAATTGTTGGTCGAAGAGCAATTACTCGTTCCGTATTTTTGGATAGACGATCTTTTTTGAATTCATATGATTATCGAATCGATCCGAATGGTGATTATTTAGCTGGAATTTTAAACGCAGTTGCGCCAGTTGCAGGAGGGATCAATTTAGAATATTATTTTTCAAGAGTTGATAACCAACAATTAGGTGCGGGCTCAAAATTACCCCATAATGTAGTTGGATTAATTGGCGTGACAAATGGAATTGAAGGAGATTTACGTACCGGTTTACCTTTTCAAATGATCGAAGTTCATGATCCAATTCGATTACTTGTGGTTGTGGAACATTATCCCCAAGTGGTATTCGCTGCAATTACTAGAAATAAAGCAACATATAATTGGTTCAAAGAAAATTGGGTGCATTTAATAGTACTTAATCCTATAGATAAAAAAATGTATCGTTTTATTGAAGAGCGTTTTAACTTGTTTCAGCCGACTGTATCAATAGTTCAAGAAAAAAGTATTACGGAAGAATTGTTTGAGGCAACTGCTGATAATATTTCACCTTTTATAATTGAGTCATGATGTTGGAGATCAGTATATTATTTTTGTTAGGTATTCCATTGATTGGTTTTGTCGTAACATATTTTATTCCGAAAACAAAGGAATATACTATTGCAACAATCGTTAAATTGGTTACAGGGACAAATTTTGCAATTGCATTATTATTTGCAATTAATTGGTTGCTTTCTGGATCAAAGACTATCCACTTAAAGCAGTTAACAGTACTGAAGTCAGGTACATATAATTTTTATTTAGATTTTATGGCAGACCGATTATCGCTTGTTTATTTGCTTTTCGGCACCATGTTAATTTTCTTAATAGCTATATTCAGTCAACGCTATTTGCACAGAGAAGAAGGTTACAAACGATTTTTTAGTATTTTTCAGTTCTTTGCATTTGGTTATGTATTAATTCTGTTTTCTGGAAATTTTGAGACCATGTTTATTGGTTGGGAGATTTTAGGAATTTCATCATTTTTATTAATTGCCTTTTATCGAACACGTTACTTACCTGTGAAAAATGCAGTTAAGGTGTTTTCAATTTACCGCATTGGTGATGTAGGATTAATACTAGCCATGTGGTTGAGTCATCATTTGTGGGGACATAACATTGCGTTTTCAGAATTATCGAATGTCAAATCACTGCACGCTGTATTAGTTAATCACTCTATTGATGCCTTTTTAATTGGAGGATTTATTATGTTGACTGCTTCCGTAAAATCTGCTCTTTTTCCATTCTCATCTTGGTTACCGCGCGCAATGGAAGGTCCAACTCCATCAAGTGCGATTTTTTATGGCTCCTTATCCGTTCATATCGGTGCCTTTCTGTTGATTCGTACAACGCCATATTGGGAAGATCAAGTATTTGTTCGTGTCATGATTGCTACGATTGGGCTGATAACCTTGATATTAGCCAATTTTTCAGCACGTGTTCAATCCAGTATTAAAAGTCAAATTGGCTATGCCTCGATTGCTCAAATAGGATTGATTTTCATCGAAATTGCTGCAGGATTTGAAACAATTGCATTGATTCATATTACGGCGAATGCTTTTTACCGTACGTATCAATTATTGATTTCTCCTTCTAGTGTAACGTATAAAATTAGAGAACAGTTTTATCATTTTGAGCCAAAGCATCAAACTATTGAAGCATCTCTTCCAACCAAAATCGCAAATACGTTTTATTCATTGGCTGTTCGCGAATGGAATTTGGATAGTAATATGTATCGGTATTTGTGGATTCCATTAAAGAAAATGGGAGAATCATTACACTTTCTTTCTATTAAAAGAATTGCTTATGTTATTGTGCCATTTTTTGCAATTGGACTGATTTTACTGGCTACTCATGCACATTTACCTAAATGGGTACTTCAATTTGTACCAGTAGTTTTTGCATTTACTGGTTTATTAATGGTGTTAAAATCATTTACAGAAAGACGAAATGTAATGACTAGTTGGTTCTTAGTCATATTCAATCAAGCATTTGTTGTGTTAGCAGTTGCTTACAATGAACACCTTTCTTTTTTTGAATTAATCACATTTTCAAGTGGAACCTTAGTTGCAGGAGCTGTTGGTTTTTCTTGTCTTTGGCGACTAAAGAAAATAGAGAAAAATGTATCAATGAATCAGTTTCAAGGTCATGTTTACGAACATCCAAAAATCACATTGGTCTTTTTAATTGCTTGTTTAGGTGTTGCTGGTTTTCCAATAACACCAACTTTTATCGGAGAAGATTTATTGTTTTCTCACATAGGTGAAGAGCAATTTTTACTTGCAGGATTAGCTGCATTGAGTTTTGTTATTGATGGCATTGCTCTGATACGAATTTACTCAAGAATTTTCTTGGGGCCACATGTTAAAAATTATCACGAAGTAGCTAAACGCTCTTCATAAAAACAATTTATATGAAAATTAATAAAATTATCATTCCTCAAACAGGAATTAAAGGATTAAAAGAAAACTGGAAATCAGATGTGTTAGCGGGATTTTTCATTTTCATCTTAGCATTACCATTAAGTTTGGGTATTGCAAAAGCAAGTGGTTTTCCACCAGCCATGGGTGTGTTATCTGCAATGATTGGTGGGTTAATCACCAGTTTCTTTCGTGTTTCTGCACTTGTAATTAAAGGTCCAGCAGCAGGTTTGATAACTGTTTGTGCAGGAGCAGTTGCTGAATTCGGTGGAGAAGAAACAGGATGGAAAATAGCTTGTGGCGTTATAGTTGTCGCTGCTTTGGTTCAGATATTAATTGGTTTTTTAAAATTCGGGTCATTAAGCGACTTTTTTCCCCATTCATCCATTCATGGAATGTTGGCTGCGATTGGTTTAATAATAATTGCCAAACAAATCCCTGTTCTGTTAGGTGATGATCCAACGATGTACAAAGGTGAGGGACCAATTGAGTTATTAATGGACATCCCAAAATTTGTGGTACAATCGCATTGGCACATTGCCGCTGTAGGTTTATTAGGTCTCTTAGTCATGTTTCTTTTGCCTGTGATTAAATTAAAGTTCCTTAAAAAAATTCCAGCGCCATTATTTGTGTTGATATTAACGATACCATTAGCAATAGTTTGGCATTTTAGAGAAACTGAACCTGCATATTCGCTTGTAACAATTGGTGATTTTTGGGGTACAATTAAGTTCAATGCAGATTTTAGTTTGATTGGAACTTTTGCTTTTTGGAAGTATGTTTTCATGTTTTTGTTTGTAGGTAGCTTGGAATCATTATTAACAGTTAAAGCAACAGATAACATGGATCCATTCAAACGTGTATCAAGTTACAATGGAGATTTAATTGGACAGGGATTTGGAAATGTATTGTCAGGTTTATTAGGTGGTTTACCAATGATTTCTGAAGTTGTAAGAAGTTCAGCAAATGTAGGTTTTGGAGCAAAAACAAAATGGTCAAACTTCTTTCATGGAATTTTTCTTTTGCTTGCAATGCTTGCAATCATTCCATTTATAGAGTTAATTCCAAATGCAGCATTGGCAGCAATGTTAATTTTTGCTGGATATCGTCTCGCTGCGCCAAAAGAATTTATTCATACCTACCATATTGGAAAAGAACAATTGGCCATTTTTATCACAACAATTGTCTTGACATTGGTGGAGGATTTATTAGTAGGTGTTGCGGCTGGTATTGTTGTTAAAATGATATTCCACTTATTGAATGGCGCATCTTTTTTAAGTCTTTTCAAAACCAATTATACGATACAAACGGAAAATGACACCACTTTTATTTTGATCAAAGATTCGGCTGTTTTTTCAAACTTATTGGGATACAAAAAGATGCTTACCAAACTGCCAAATACGCATACTGTTGTTTTGGATCTTTCAAAAACTGTATTGGTAGATCATTCATTTATGGAATTTATTCATCATTTCGAACATGTGTTCAATGAACATGGTGGTAACTTCACAATTGTTGGGTTAGAAAATCACAAACTATTTTCAGATCACCCGTTAGCAACAAGAAAAAAGACGAATTAAAGACAAAAAAATCCCTCAACAACTGTTGAGGGATTTTTTATAATGGAGGTTTTTAATACTCGTCTTCGTTGAACAAGAAATCATCTTTCGATGGGTAATCCGGCCAAATTTCTTCAATACTTTCGTAAATATCGCCTTCATCTTCTAAATCTTGTAAGTTTTCTACAACTTCCAATGGTGCACCGGCACGAATTGCGTAATCAATCAATTCGTCTTTTGATGCAGGCCATGGAGCGTCCTCCAAATACGATGCTAATTCTAATGTCCAGTACATCTCTTTAATTTTATAATTTGCGCAAAAATAAACTTATTTTCAAAAATATCAAGTCCAAAATTCAGCTTTCTCAATAAACTTGTAAATTCTTTTTTAAATCCTTGTTTTTCAATCGTTTTTGGGGATCCAAGGCGTTTCCGTTACACCTAAATCAAGCACCAATTTGCGCGATAACACAAATAAATAATCGCTTAATCGGTTCATATACGCTAAAATCACTTCTGCTACCGGTTCATTTTCTGCTAAATGCGCAATATTACGTTCTGCTCTTCTGCAAATACAGCGCGCAATGTGGCAATGAGAAACCGTTGGATGTCCACCAGGAAGCACAAAATGGGTCATTGCTGGTAGTGTTGCGTCCATTTCATCAATTTTCGACTCTATCGTTTCAATATCTGAGATGTGAATATTTGGCAACTTCATGGAAACAGCATCTTTCCCAACAGCAAGTTGAGAACCAATGGTAAATAATCTATCTTGAACAGCCACTAAAAATTCAGTTACTGCAAGATCATTAACACAATCGCGTAACAAACCCAAGTAACTGTTTAATTCGTCAACGGTTCCATACGATTCAATACGAATGTGGTGTTTGGGTAAACGCGTTCCACCGATTAGTCCAGTTGTTCCGCTATCTCCCTTTTTAGTATAAATTTTCATTGAACATTTATTTCTTGATACAAATATAGTGCTCTTTTGATATGTCAAACATATCCGTACAATCAATAAACAATGTCTATAGTTAATCGAAAAGCACCTTTTAGTCAATTAAAGAGCTAAAAACTAAACAATAGTCGGCTGATTTTGTTTATGTTGTAGTTTTACAAATAGTATTAATTACAATGTATGAAATCAATTTTCGCATTTTTTCTTTTGTTCAGCCTAACGTTGAAAGCTCAAACAAGTTTTCAAGGAGGGATCTACAACAATACAACTTGGTCGTTAGCAAATAGTCCATATACGATTACGGGATCAGTTGTTGTGTTTCCTGGAAAAACATTAACCATCGAACCAGGTGTTGAAATTTTAATTGATAACACTACCAATACGAACATTTACATCGAAACACGTGGAACCATTAATTGCGTTGGTACAAGTCAGCTTCCGATTAAAATCAGAACATTAAATGACACAACTGCACTTGGCTGGCAGGGTTTTGTTTGTACAAACACGCAAGGAGGCGTTCTAAATGCAAATTATTTTGACATTGCGAATGCGCATACTCCATTTGGGTACCAAACCATTGATAGTTTATTGACTTATAACGATTGTAAATTCAGACATTGTTTTCAAGCAGTAACAGTTGGGACAGCTGTTAATTTATCTAATTGCCAATTTATTCATAACGAAGTTGGGGTTTACGGATGGGCATATTACACCATAAATGATTGTTTGTTTAAAGACAATAACACATCAATTTATGCCTATGCGAGTGCATTTGATATGAGAAATACAAGTTTTATTGACAATACAGTTGGTGTTTCATTCTTGTCAGGTGCTGTTGATTCAATTGTTATTTCAGATTGCTCCTTTTTGAATAATGAATTAGCTTTGAATTATCCCAACAACGGAAAAGTGTATAATTGTTTATTCAGTGATAACACAACAGCATTGGGTAATGCTTACGATTGTGAGATTTTTGACAATCAATTTTTATACAACGAATTGGCACTTGACGCATCCGTCAAAGCTGATATCCACAATAATCAAATCAATCAGAATTTTGGTGGTGTTCAAATTTCATATGTATTTAACACTGCTGACAGTCCGTTCATTTACGATAACGAAATCTGTAACAACATCAATTTCAGTGTAAATAACAATACTAATATGAATTATTCCTTGTTGGAGAATTGTTTCTGTGGACTTGACTCGACAGAGATCGAATTGTCTATAATCGATGGATACGACGATATTACCAAAGGTTTAATCAATTACGACGTGTACGATTCGACTTGTACAACAGTTACCAGTTCAGTTATCAAATTTTCCCAACAACCAGCATCGATTGATGAAACAAATGAAACAATCTTTTCAGTGGTAAATCCGTTTACAAATGAATTGGCGATTACATTTAAAGATGCTAAAGAACACGTAATTGTTATTGAAACGTTTGATGGGAAATTACTTTATTCAGGTGCTACAACAGGTTTGGTTTTACCAACTCTTAATTGGTCAACTGGAACATATTACATCACTATCGATCAACAAATACACAAACAATTAATTAAATTATAAGTCATGCGCAAGTTTTTATTTTTAAGTTTTTTATTCGTTACCAACCTAGTTTTTACTCAAACATCTTTCCAAGGAGGAATATATAACAACACAACTTGGTCGTTGGCTAACAGCCCCTATCACATTACAGGAAACGTAGTTGTTTTCCCAGGTAAAACATTGACAATTGAGCCGGGTGTACACGTAATTGTTGATGCAGACTCGACATTCAATACTGGAAATTATATAACATTGGAAGTGCGTGGGAATTTGGTTGCGCAAGGAACCGTAAATGCGCCAATTATTTTCACTTCTACAGATGCTTCTATTAATCAAAATTGGATGGGGATAAATGTAAAGAAAACGCAAGGTGCAACTATTGATATGAATAGATTTATTCTAACAAATGCTTTTTATGGCATTTATGCAGATGATGCAGATGGATTGCAATACAATTTTGAAAATTGCATCTTTCGAGATAACAACTACGTGTTTCAGATGAATTCTTTTTTGAATTTCAATAATTGTATTTTTCAACGAAATGGAGTAGGTGTAGCGATGCAATTAGTAAGCGGAGGTGTAACAGCAGCCAGCTGTAATTTCTCTGATAATTTTTGTGCATTCACAACCTTAGCTTCGCCTTTACAGCTTTCAAATTGTACTTTCAGTAATAATGTAAACACAATTATTCAATGTTCTGGAACAATTGACAGTTGTAATTTCTTGAACAATGAAAATGGATTGATGGATGTAGGAGGATTTACAATTACCAATTCACAATTTTACAGCAACAATACGGGAATTTCAAATATTTCTGGTGCAACAATTGCTAATTGCGACTTTGCATTCAATGGTGTTGCATTACGATTAGGTGATGCATGTGCAGTATCCAATTCAACCCTTAGTGAAAACACAGTTGGTATTGCTGTAACTGGCAATAACATCAACCAGGTAGTCAATAATCAGATTTGTAATAATACGCAATACAACATTCAAAATTTGACTGACAAGAATTTTTCAATCAATGCGAATTGTTTTTGTGAAACCGATTCAACAACCATCGAAAACTTATTGTTCGATGGATACGATGATATTACAAGAGGATTGATGAATTATGCTATCTATGACGATTCGTGTGCTTCAATTGTAACGTATGTAACAAAAATCGATTTGGATGAACCAGCTTCTTTGGTTGAATTATCAACTGAATTTCAATTGTTTCAATCTGATGAATTTATTACTGTTCAAGCGAAAAATCCAATCCATTCGTTGCAATTAATTAATGCAATGGGTCAAGTTTTGGTCAACGCTACACCAAATAAAAAATCATTCACACTAATCTCTTCAAACTTTGCAAATGGTGTTTATCTAATGCGCATAGATGGTCAAGTAAAACGTATTTATTTGAATTGATTCCGATGAAATATACAGTTGTTTTTATTGCTTGCATTTTTGCAATTTATTCATTCAACAAAAATGCCAACCAACTACCCAATTCAAATGCACGGGTAACACAAGTAAATGGTTTGTATGTTTTTACGGATTGTATTCCTACGAATCAATTTGATTCAATCGGAAGTGTTGGATTAGGTTTTATTAGTGGCACACAATACGATAATATTAAAACGAATTTAATCAAACGTACCATCAAACAATTCCCAGAAGCAGAGGGATTGATTTTAAAATTGAATAAAAACGGATTAGACAAGGGGATAGCTAATGTTTTCAAAAAACAATAGCATCCTTCTATTAGACAAAGCGATTATTGAATATGACCGGTCGAATTGTAAAATGTTCTTTCGTTTGTTGTTCGCGTTTCCAACAGATGCCCATTCGGCCCAAATCGATAGTGAGGTTAAATGCTTGATTTGAAACTACCTCATTCCATGCTTTCCACATATCATGACTCCAGCGAATGTCATCGATGATGAAAATGGTTTCATTGTGCGTTTGCTTCATTAACATGTCAAGGTAACGCAATGTTGCTTCTCCCGAATGATGACCGTCGATAAAAACCAGGTCATAGTTTGAATACGTAGGTAGTGCTAAAAACGTTTCGAATGAAGAACAAATGGGTAAAACGCGTTCTAATTTCCAATAATCAAATTGCTGGTAAGCCTTTGCTAACGTGTTATCACAACCTTCAACTGTTGTTAAAAAACTAGTTGGCGCACCAGCTTTTAAATGAACGGTCCCAACACCAATTGATGTTCCTAATTCAAGCATGTTTTTCGGTTGATAATGATGCGCTATCTTCCACAAAACTTCCCCGTAAACACCATTGCTTGAAGCTGTTTTTACTAATTGAGCAATACTTCTCCTTTTTTTTAATTGCTTCGAACCACTTCCCAAATCTTCTACATCAAATAAATCGCGCGCTTGTTTTAGTTGGGAAATCCATTTTTTCTTGTCTTGCTGAAACTTTTTATCCAATTTTGTCGTTAAACAAGTGGATACAAAATCAAAGACAAATGGCGAATGAATTCCATGTCGACCTTTTGATCGAAGAAAATAGTTCCAATAAGAACGCGAAGTAAGCATACTGCAAAGAAACAAAAAACAAAGAAATACCCATTCAAACATGCGTAATTTAACGATGAACGAACAACAGTCAATTATCAAACATCCACAATCGGAAGTAGTGTTGGTCAGCGCATGCAAGGTTGGAGAAGGTATTTTACAATTATCCGACGAACAACAAGCTTTCTATCGATCGCAATTTATGCAATCATCGTTGTCTAATTTGTTTTTTATTCCCGCTTCAGGATCAGGTTCACGAATGTTCGAATTTTTATTCGACTTTCTTTCCGACCCCAAAGAAGAAAATAGAGGAGCAGTTGAACGTTTTTTGAATCATATTGAAGATTTCGCTTTCTTTTATCAGTTTCCACAAGAAATTCAAGAGCAATTACGTCGCCGTTTGATGGATGTTGAAACGTTTGTTGAGTTGATTTTATCCCAAAAAGGATTAGGTTTATCCCTTTTGCCGAAAGGATTAATTCCTTTTCACAAACACGGACCTTTTTTATTGAATCCGTATCACGAACATGTGTTACAAGGAATGGAAGTTGCAAACGATGAAAGTGCGTTTCATTTTACCATTCGAGCAGGTTTTCAAGATCAAATCCAAGAACAGTTAAACTATTTGGTTGGATTAACTGGAAAAAAGTTGAACGTTTCGTTCAGTGTTCAAGATCCAGCAACCGATTCCTTTGCGTTTGATGAATCATTTAATTTGGTGTATGACGAACAAAACAATCCAATAAAACGACCAGCAGGTCACGGAGCACTTTTGGCAAATTTACAAGCCATGGATGCCGATTTGTTGTTTATCAAGAACATCGATAATGTGCAGCATTTTAATCAGTCAACTGTTGCAGTTCAGACGCAACAATTGTTAGCAGGAATTACAATTGAAGTGATGAAACAATTACAGTTGTTTTTACAACAACCAGCCAAAGCGTTTTTTCAAGCATTGAATGCTGAATTTCAATTGTATAGCGCAGCGGATATAGCTAAGTTTTCATTAGATGAATTAATTGAATTAGCGAAACGACCTGTTCGCGTTTGTGGAATGGTGCGCAACGAAGGACAAGCTGGAGGTGGGCCATTTTGGATCGAAGATAATGGACGAATTTCCAAACAAATTATTGAGAAGTCACAAATTGAAATGAAAGGAGAACAATACCGTGTCATGATTCAATCGACACATTTCAATCCGGTTATCATGGTTTGTCAAGGCAAAAATAGTGATGGTTCGAAAGTTGTATTTGAGGATTTCTGTGATCCTTCAAAATATTTTATTGCCCACAAAAAATACAAAGGTCAAGATATTCAATTCATTGAGCTTCCAGGTCTTTGGAATGGAAGTATGTCAAAATGGAATTCAGTTTTTGTTGATATAGATAGCGCTACGTTTAGTCCTGTGAAAACGATATTGGATTTATTGGATAATGCACATCATTCCACAACAAACCAAACGACAAACTAATTAGCGCATACGCTGTCTTTTCAATAAGAATTTTGTCAGAATAGCTGTAAGTCCTTCGTTGATGTCAGCTGGAATAAAATCGACACTGTATTGAATACATTTTAATTCGAGTTCAGTGAAATAGGCTTGAATGCGATCGGTGTATGCTTTTTTTACTTCGAATGGTTGCACTTTCATTTGTTCACCAGTTTCCATGTCAACCAAATTGAGCGGTCTGTTTTCCATTTCAAAGTTAACTTCTGTCTTTTTATCGATAATATGAAAAATAACGACCTCGTGTTTGTTGTGACGGAGGTGTTGAACAGCTTGCAAAAATGAGGCAGCATGTTCCGGATTCTCAAGGAAATCGGTAAAAATAATCACCAAGCTTCTTTTGTGACACAATTCAGCGATGTCGTGCAATGCTTGAATACTTTCTGTTTTTGTTTTGGTTGTCGGTTCGTAGTTGTGGAGGCATTTTTCCATTTCATGAATTAACATACGGTGATGCGCTCCAGACGATTTTGCAGGTGTATGAGCATCTAAACGTTCATTGAACAATGACAAACCAACAGCATCGCGTTGTTTTTTTAGCAATTCGATTATCGATGCCGCTCCCAACATGGAGAATTCTATTTTAGACGGATTGTTGTTAACATTGTAATACATCGAAGATGAGGTGTCGACAACTAATTGACAGCGCAAATTGGTTTCTTCCTCATATTTTTTAGTGAATAATTTTTCAGAACGTCCGTACAATTTCCAATCGATGTGACGGGTTGATTCTCCCGGATTGTACAAACGATGTTCAGCAAATTCAACAGAAAAACCATGAAACGGGCTTTTGTGTAAACCTGTGATAAAACCTTCGACAACTTGTCGTGCTCTGATTTCAAGATTGCCAAAAGGTATTAACGCTTCCTTTTCTATTGTTTTATTCATACCTCTAAATTAAGAAATCTTCGTTGACGCAAGCTTTTTCTTTCTGAAAATTGTACCAATTAACACACCAATCAAGACGAATGTGATGCCTGTAACAGGAATCAATCCGAGCGTTTCGTCAAAAATAAACCAGCCAGATAACAAGGCGTAAATTGCGCCAATGTATTGAAACGGGGCAACAATTGCAGTATCCGTCGCTAAAAAGGCTTTGGTCATCAATATTTGTGCAATTTGAGTGAAAATCCCAATGATTAATAAAATCAACCATTCAATTCCAATTGGAAAAGTGAAATCAAAGAAACACCAAATTCCTGTAATAGGTAATGCAATCATCGGAAAATAAATCACAATGTTGATTGGTTCTTCCGAGTTTTTAAGTTTCCCTATGGCATTGTAAGCGATACCTGAAAATATAGCTGAGATAATCCCCATGATTAACCAAAAGGGATCAATGACACTATTTGTTTCCAATAATGAAGGAGCACCAATCAATAAAACCCCGATAAATGCAATCAAACTACTTATGATTTGAAGCGGTGTTACTTTTTCTTTGAATAATTGTTGTGCGATTAATACGGTAAATATCGGAGACAAATATTGCAATGTTGATGCAATAGCCAGAGGAAGTTTGTGTAAAGTGACAAAGAAAATGGTCAAGGCAATCATTCCAGCTGAACCGCGTAACAACAACCACCGGCGATTGTTTCCAAGTAATTTAAGTCCTTTTTGCTTGATGATGAAAGCGCTTATTACAAACGAAACGAGACTTCTGAAAAACACTAATTCGTGTGCAGGATAGGTTTGCAAATTTGGAATAATGGGATGAGCTGGATTGCCCAAAATTTTAACAAAAAAATTGATTACAAAAAAGGACAAACCTGATAGCAACATGTAAACGATTCCTCGAATCATGCTGCAAAAATACAATCTATCTCCTTGATTTAGTTACTTCGCTTAGTTTTTCGTATTTTTATGTCAAGAAATGCTGATCATGATGATAAAAAAGGTTCTTCTGCTTGTAATATTATTTTTCCATGGTGCTTTAATGGGGCAAATTGGGAAAGATAAGTGGAATATTTCAACTGAATTATCGTTACCCTCTGGTCGTTCTAACGTTGCATTCAATAATTATTTGAAAGGTTTAATCAACGTGAATCCAAAATTACAATACAAAGCGACAAAACATTTTTATGTTGCACTTGCTCCCAAATACATGTATTACAGCGTTGCATCATACAAAGTTCCAGAAAAAATGAATGGTGGCATGCATAGTGTTGGTGGCAATATTGAATTGGGTTACACGACTTGGCGCACCAATTATTTTGGGTTAGAATTTGGTGTAAAAGCAGGTTTTGCTCAAACACAATTTATTACAGATAAAACAAAAGTTACCGGAATAAATCGAAAAAATTGTACGTATATTGAACCTACCATTTCGTTTATTCTAGCTGCTGACGAAGCAGTTGCTTACCGATGGATTATCGGCTATCAGTTTTCAAGTCTCCAATTTCACCCGAATGATATTGGGTTGTCAACGTTGGGGGGGTATACCGAAAGTCAGTTACGTAAAACAACAAATAGTTTATTAATTGGTTTCGGCTTATCATATTATTTCGGAAATCCACGGACGGATAACTTCATCGACGAGTAAAAATTTAAGAATTTTAACATTTTTAACGAACTGTTTTAAACACTTGTTTAAAAAAGCTGTTTACTTTTGCAGCATAATAATGAAACAATGTGTAAAAACAAGTCAACAGAAGAAACAATAAGGGATGCAGCACGCCGTGTTTTCATTGCGAAAGGTTTTGCTGGTTGTTCGTCACGTGAAATCGCGAAAGAGGCAGGAATGAATGTTGCGCTCGTCAATTATTATTTCCGTTCCAAAAATCAATTATTTCAACTCATCTTCCATGCAGCCATGGAGGATTTTTTCGTATCCATGTTAGAGGTGTTTGCTGCACCAATGGATTTAGAAGAAAAGCTAAAGATTTTCATCTCGAATGAATACGATTTTTTTGCGAAACATCCAGAAATCCCACGTTTTATTATCGGTGAATTAACCCGTGAAGGTTGTGAATTTGATGAGAAAGCGGCAATCAAAGAACGAATTGAACAAACTGGAATTTTTCAAGAAGCGTTGCAAGCACAAGAAGCAGGTCGCATGCGAAAAATTGATTTTTTTCACATCATGATACTTATCATGTCTAATTGCCAATATCCGTTCATGGCACGTCCGTTGATTCAACAAATACATGAAATACCAACGGAGGCATATCAAGAGAAATTAGCACTGCACAAAGAGTTAGTGATTGATATGGTTATGAACTATTTATTCCCAAAAAATTAATATTAAATGCAATCAAATAGAAAACAAATGCAACAACAAACAACAAGAATAGTCATTGGATTAGTTGCCCTTTGCTATTCGTTTACAAGTTCGGCACAACGCTTGGATTTAGCAACGTGTTTAAAAATGGCCGATACAGCAAACAGTTCCATACGAAATGCACGATTGGATGTTGCTGTAAATCAGCAGCAAAAGTCAGCTTACGATGCTGCGCTTTTCCCAAAAATTACAGCTTCAGGCGATTATAGATACAATGTGGTGATTCCAGGACAAGTTGTTCCAGCAGCATTTTTTGGTGGACAACCAGGAACGTATTCAACAGTTCAGTTTGGAGTGCCAATTGTTTTGAATAATACAGTTCAATTAACACAAGTGCTGTACAATCCGCAAGTCAATTATGGGCTAAAGGTGTTGGATATCAATCAACAAGTGGTTGAAATCAAAGAACGCATGACGGTGCAAGAAGTCAAACAACAAGTTGCAACTGTTTACTTCAACTTGCAAGCAATCACAAAACAATTGTCATTTATCGAATCAAATATTCTCTCATTTGACAAATTGATTGCTAACATGTCTGCGATGAACAAAGAAGGAATGGTTGTTTCAACTGAAGTAGATAAGTTGAAAATCAATCGCTTGAATTTGGTGAATTCAAAACAAACCCTAGCTTCACAATACGATCAATCGTTTTCAATGTTAAAAATATTGATTGGGATAGATAAAAATGCAACTGTTTCATTGGTTGCTGATGAGTTAATCGAAAAAACAGTTTTGGTTGACGAAACTAGTATTTCACGTCCTGAATTGGAGTTATTGAAAACGCAAGTATTGATGAACGAAGAAGAACGCAAAGGAACAAAAATGGCTTATTTACCAAGTTTGGCTTTTTATGCAGCGTACAATTATTCATACAATATCAAGCCAGAAGATAATTTCAGAAAAGGAATCGAATCATCTTTTATCGGATTGAAATTGGATTGGACTTTATTTGATGGTTTCGAGAAAAAAAACAAGTTGAAAGTAAACGCATTGAATAATGAGAAATTAAAAATCCAACAAGATAATTTGCAACAACAATTAGAATTAGCAACAACCATTGCAAAGCAACAAATTGACATTCAATCGAATTCGTTGCTTATTGCAAAAGAACAATTAATGCTTGCAGAACGTGTTTACAAACAAACAGAGGCTCAATTTAATCAAGGTTTAATCAGTTCAAACGATTTGATTTTGGCAGAAAACAGTCAACGTGAAGCACAAACAAAATTAGTTGTGGCATATGTACAGTTACGAAATGCAGAAATTAACTATTTAAAATCAATCGGAAATATCAATTAATTTATAGAAAATAAATAAACAAAGTATATGAACAAGCGTGTAATCATAGGAACATTTATCGGAATAGCTTTGATAGCTTTAGTTGTCCTAAAATTAAAATCAAATAAAAAAGAGGTAGATAAGAAAGTATATATCCACGATACTGAAGCACCAATTTTGGTGGTGTCAGCTAATCCTGCGGTTCATACATTTGAAAGTTCGTTTTCATTTTTGGGTACGTTTGATCCAATCAGACAAAATACCATTGGTTCGGATGCTTCTGGAAAAATCATTAAATTGAATGTGGAAGAAGGTGACCGAGTTGCTCAAGGAAGTGTGATCGCTAAAATTGATGATGAAATGATTCGTTTGCAGTTAGAAAATGCAGAAGTTGCGATTGAAGGTCAGCGTAACGATGACAACCGTTATTCAAACTTAGTGAAAGAAAATGCTGTTTCTGGCGTACAATTAGAAAAAACCAAATTGGGATTGAAATCAGCTGAAATACAAAAGAAACAATTACAAAAACAATTGAAAAGCACAACAATTGTTGCTCCTTTTTCAGGTGTTATTACAAAGAAATTAATAGACTTAGGCTCCATGATTGGACCAGGAACACAATTGGTTGAAATCACAGATATTTCTTCATTGAAATTAACTGTTTCAGTGCCTGAAAGAGATATTATGAAATTCAAGTTGAATCAAAAAGTTCAAGTTTCAGCAGATATTTATTCTGGAAAAGTATTTGAAGGAACTGTTTCTAATTTGAGCGTTCAAGCTGACAAAGCACACAATTTCAAAGTACAAATCACTGTTAAAAATAGCAACCAAGAAATAATGGCAGGAATGTACGGATCTGTATCGTTGGCAAATAGTAAAAGTGTTACATCATTAGCTATTCCAAGAAAAGCATTGGTTGGTTCGTCAAAAAATCCGCAAGTATATGTTATTCGCAATGGAAAAGCTTACTTGACATCGTTCAATGCAGGTACATCAGATGGTGACTTTATTGAAGTTATCAGTGGTATTGCAAAAACGGATAAAGTTGTTGTAAAAGGTCAAGTGAACTTACAAGACAAATCAAACGTAAAAACTAAATAAGAGTAGTCATGACATTGACAGAATTATCCATTAAACGTCCCTCGTTTATTATTGTAATTTTTACAATTTTAATCGGAGGTGGACTGATCAGTTACAATCAATTGAGCTACGAGTTATTACCCGATTTCTCTCCGCCGATTTTAACTGTTACAACAACTTATCCAGGTGCATCACCAGCAACAGTTGAAACACAAGTTTCGAAGCCGTTGGAAGATGCCTTGAGTGGATTGGAAAACATTTCAGAAGTTACTGCTTTCTCATTGGATAATGCATCGATTGTGTTACTTGAGTTCAAAGCTTCTGCTGATTTAGATGAGGTATTACAAGATGCTGAGCGTAAAATAAATGTTGTTCAAAATAATTTACCTGAAGGAGCGAAAGCACCAGTAGTCTCTAAAATTGAGCCAAATGCAGCACCTGTATTACAAGTAAGTGCTGTTGCGGAAAACATGGACGAGCGCGATTTCATGGAATTGATGGATGATCAAATTCTTCCACAAATCAAACAAACCAAAGGTGTTTCTGAAATTCAAGTTATTGGTGGAGAAAAAAGAGAATTCCGCGTCAATATTGATAAGGAAAAATTGAAATTACTGGGTTTATCATTAGCACAAGTTAATCAATTGATTGCGGCGGCGAATGTTGAATTTCCTACAGGAAAAGTGAAGAATGATGCTGAACAGATGACCGTTCGTTTATCTGGTAAATTCAAAACTGTTAATGATTTAAAAAACTTAATCATTACTTCTAATGGTTCTTCCACAATTCGTTTGGGAGCTGTTGCAGATGTGACGGATGGTGTTGCTGATCAAGTTACTGTTTCGCGTTACAATGGGGTAAATGGTATTGGTTTGCGCATCAAAAAACAAAGCGATGCAAATGCTGTAGATATGGCAAAAGCAACCAAAGAACGTTTCAAAGAAATTGAAAAAAAATACAGAAAAGAAGGCATCAAATTCACTGTTGCTACGGATACTTCAATACCTACAATTGATTCCGTTAACGCGGTCTTACACGATTTGGAATTAGCTATTTTATTAGTAGCTGCTGTTATGTTATTGTTCTTGCATAGTTTGCGAAATGCATTGATTGTATTAGTAGCTATTCCTGCATCGTTGATTTCTACATTCATTGCCATGTATCTTTTGGGATATACTTTGAATTTGATGACTTTGTTGGCAATGTCATTGGTCATTGGTATTTTGGTAGATGACTCAATCGTTGTGCTTGAGAATATTTATCGCCATTTACAAATGGGAAAAGGTCGCCGTAAAGCAGCTTTGGATGGTCGAAATGAAATTGGATTTACTGCATTAGCGATCACGCTTGTTGACGTCGTAGTATTCTCGCCAGTTGTATTTATTGAAGGAACGATCTCCGATATTTTACAACAATTCTCTATTGTTGTGGTCGTTTCTACATTGATGTCCTTGTTTGTTTGTTTTACTTTGACGCCATGGTTGGCATCGCGATTGGCGAAAGAAATTCATTTGAACCCAAAGAATCCATTCCAAGCAGTTTTGATTTGGTTTGAGCGACGTGTTACGTTATTTACTGATAATTACGTGAAGTTGGTTGCATGGTCGTTGAAGCATAAATTGATTATGGGATTAGCGATTGTTGTGATTTTCTTTGCAAGTATGGCTACCATGGGACTTGGTATTGTCGGTCAAGAGTTTGTTGCTCAAGGGGATCAAGGAAAATTCATGATTAAATTGAAATACGATAAGAGTACAACTTTTGAGGAAAATAACAACACAACTTTAGCTATCGAACAATTGATATTAGCACAAAAAGATGTCGTTGATATTGTTTTCTCAAATGTCGGTGGACCGAGTTCAGGTATGGGAGCGGCTTCTTTTGGTGCGGAAAATAAATCCGAAATCACAGTGAAAATGAAGCCGGGCAAACAAGAACAATTCCCGACTTTGAAATACATGACTGAAATTCGTAAGAAAATTGAAAGCAAATTTCCTGGAATCGAAGTAAAGGCGTTAAATATAGGTATGGTTGAATCAGAAGAAGCACCAATAGAAATCTTTTTGTCTTCCGATGATAGCGAATTATTGATGCAAGAAGCACGCCGATTAAAAGCTGCTATCTTACGCATGAAAGGAGCCAAAGACCCGACAATTTCTACCGATGATATTACTCCGGAAGTGCGCATCGAATTGGATCGTGAGAAAATGGGACAATTAGGGTTGCCGATTGCAACAGTTGGAATGCATTTGCAAAATGCACTTTCTGGAAATGATGATGCTCAATTTGATGTCAATGGTGAAGAATACGATATTCGTGTAATGTTCGATAAAATTGATCGAAAAAACATTGATAACGTTAGTCGAATGACTTTTGCTACAAACGATGGTAGACAAGTACAATTGAGTGAATTTGCTGCCGTTTCTATTGAAAATGCAAATGGATCTTTGGAACGAAAAAACCGTATTTCAAATACAACCATTCGTTCGTATGTCTTAGGTGCTGCATCGGGAACTGTTTCAGCGGAAATTGAAAAATATTTGAAGAAAAATCCTTTGGACAAAAACATTCGAATGTTGTGGGGAGGTGAGGTCAAGCGCCAAAAAGAATCCATGGGAGCATTGGGTACAGCGATGGGAATAGGTCTGATATTGGTTTACTTGATCATGGTTGCATTGTATGATAATTTCGTTTACCCATTTGTGGTCTTGTTTTCGATTTTAGTTTCTTTAGTTGGTGCAATTTTAGCGCTGAATTTGACAGCTTCAAGCATGGGGATTTTCACCATGTTAGGAATGTTGATGTTATTGGGATTAGTCGCCAAAAATGCCATATTAATAGTCGACTTTACAAATCATTTGAAAGCAGAAGGGAAATCTACTTACAATGCCTTGTTAGAATCGGTAAGGGAACGTATGCGTCCAATTTTAATGACAACGATTGCGATGGTAATTGGTATGATTCCAATTGCAACAGCGACAGGTTCTGGAGCAGAATGGAAAAATGGATTAGCATGGGTATTAATCGGTGGATTAACGAGTTCGATGTTCTTGACCATCATCGTTGTTCCAATGATGTATTACACTGTTGATCGTATCAAAGCGAAAATAGCTCCGAAAAAAGTAGCTATTCCAGTTGATGCAGAAGAAGATAATACGATTGAATCAGCTATTTAATAGTTGTTTGATAAAAGATAAAGGCTGTTGGAAACAACGGCCTTTTTTATTTTGGTAAATTAATTCTTAATTATTTTCCGAGTTATCTTTTTATCAACTTTTATAAAATCTATGTAATATACACCAGAAGCTAATTGAGATATATCGTTAATTTCACCATTTCTAATTTTCCCTGTTTTTAGTTTTTCTCCCAAAGATGAAAAGATATTATACTCAAAATCATTTAAATTATTAGAAACATAAATTTTGTCATTGAAAGGATTCGGAAACACTTGATAATCATTGAAATTAATATCATCAATTTGTGCTACTGCATCTTGGTAATATAGAAAAACAATCCATTTAGCGTAATTATAATCTGTTAATCCAACTTTTGGAGTATACAAATAAATTGCAGCATGATAATTGAAGTTTGAAAAGCTTTCAGTAATCTCGAGTGTTGACACAGTATTCCAACATTGATTAATGATTGTTGCATTGTTAAATTGTTGACCTTGTTGATTAAGTAATTGTATATTGTTAGGGGCTTGAATAACAGAATTACCACTCATAAAAGGCATTGATGCATTAAAATTTGATGGGAAATCAATTACACCAGTCCCCATCCAAATCATTGATCCGCTGAAAACCGTATCTAAACTGGGATTTAATTTCAAACAAATACTTCCAAAATCCATAGGTTCTTGATAATCGACATTAAATGGAATACTGTCTTTTGTACATCCTAGACAATCATAGTACAACATCTTTCCACCTTGAATTGAAAAATCAGTATAATTCAGTTTAAGGACAGCAATATTTAATTTGTTTTGATGGATAATTGTATCAAATTGAGCAATAACGCTATGTTGAATAAAAAAGAGCGAAAAATAGAATAGGTATTTTTTAGACATAATTAATTTTTAATAAACTTACAAAAAAAATAATTAGTCGAAAATAAAAATGAAATTTAATTATTGATAATGAACTAGTTAATAAATTTTGAATTATAGATTTTAGATTTTTTATTTCCGCAAGATTTTCTCGAAACTCTTTCCTTTACTCAGTTCATCGACTAATTTATCCAGGTAACGAACTTGTTGGGTTAAAGTGTTTTCTATTGCTTCAATGCGCACACCACAAATTAACCCTGTGATCAAATACGCATTTGGATGAAGTCTTGCTTGTTGAAAAAACGCTTCGAAAGTCGAGTTTTCATGGATGAGTTCACGTACTTTTTCGTGATTAAATCCAGTTAGCCATTCTATTACAGCCAATAATTCAGCTTCCGTTCGCCCTTTTCGTTCAATTTTAGCCAAATAAAGTGGGTAAACTGTTGAAAATAGTAGACGCGCTACTCGTTCGTCGTGTTTGATTAATTTGTCTGCATCAGTCATTGAAACATGTTTAATCCCGTAACAAATGCGTATAACGTTGAATGGTGTTTTCCAAACCAAGGTACAAAGCGTCAGAAATCAATGCATGGCCTATCGAAACTTCTGCTAAATGAGGAATGTTTTCTTTGAAATAACGGAGGTTATCTTGATTTAAATCGTGACCAGCGTTAATACCCATTCCAAGATCATGCGCTAAATTTGCAGCGACTACAAAGGGCGCAATTGCCTTTTCTTTGTCCGTATAAAATGTTTCTGCGTATGGACCTGTGTATAATTCAATGCGGTCAACTCCAGTTTTCGCAGCGTATTCAATGTTTTTAAGATTGGTATCGACAAAGATTGACGTACGAACACCGTATGATTTTAGTTGCGCTATGATTGAAGTTAATTGTTCCAAATGCGCTTCTGTATCCCACCCAGCATTACTTGTTAACACATGTGGAGGATCTGGAACCAATGTTGCTTGCGCTGGGCGATACGTTTTGATTAAATCCATGAAACGATCATCTGGATAACCTTCGATATTGAATTCTGTAGTGACTACTTTTGCCAAGTCTGCAACATCCTTGCCCGTAATGTGACGCTCGTCAGGACGCGGGTGAACAGTGATGCCAGCAGCTCCAAATCGTTCACAATTAATAGCAACTTTTTCAACGTTTGGTGTATTTCCACCACGCGCATTTCTGATGGTTGCAATCTTATTGATGTTTACACTTAATTTCGTCATTTCACAATTTTTTCAAAACTGACACGAAGATAGCTTGAATTTTAGTATTTTGGCACTAATCATGATAGCAAAAGAAGTTATAACAGACGAAATTCCGCCATTAATTCACACTGATTCAGGTGAGAAGGCATTAAATTGGATGGAAGAATTTAAGGTTTCCCATTTACCGGTATTAAAAAACGGGAATTTTGTGGGCTTGGTTTCCGAATCGGATATTTTGGATAAAAAAGATCCATCTCTTTCGTTAGACCTTTTGTTTGATCACTTGCCTCGTCCATATATTCATGAAAATGCACATATTTACGAAGTCTTGTCGAAAATGGCGGAACACAAAATATCGGTATTACCAATTTTGGATGAAGCAGAACAATACAAAGGTTGCACGAGTGTTCATCAGTTAGTGGCTTTTTTAGCAAAAACTGCAAGTATCAATGAGCCAGGAGCTATTGTTGTATTGGAAATGAATCGTGTCGATTATTCGTTAGCTCAGATTGCTCAGATTGTTGAAAGTAATCAAGCAAAAATATTGTCATCAGCAATTTTGTCGAACGAAGATTCAACAAAAATTGAATTGACATTGAAAATATCTGAGACCGATTTGAGCCGTATTTTGCGTTCATTTGAACGTTACGATATTTCAGTGAAAGCAAGTTTTCAGCGAACAACTGATGAAGATGATATGCAATTCCGTTTTGATGCCTTGATGAATTATTTAAATATTTAAATCATGCGTATAGCGATTTATAGTAAGAAAATTACCAAGCAAACCATTCCAGTTTTTCAACGTTTCTTCGCTGTTTGTGAACGATTTGGTTGGTCAATTGTTCTCGAAAAAGTTTTGAAAGAACAATTGATTAAAAAAGCAAATTTGGGATTAACAGCTGACGAATTTACTCGCCACGAAGATTTTCACAATGGCATTGATTTAGCTTTCAGTATTGGAGGCGATGGAACATTTTTGAAAACAGTTAGTTACATTCGAAATTCACAAGTCCCAATTTTGGGAATCAACTTAGGGAGATTAGGTTTTCTAGCGAATATCGGTGATGCTTTTTTTGAAGAAGCAATGGAATTGATTTTTCAGAAACGTTATGAATATCAGCAACGATCATTGATACGAGTTGAAACGGAACGTGAATTGTTTGGCAACGATAATGTTGCGATGAACGAAGTGGCATTGTTGAAAAAAGATACTTCTTCCATGATTACGGTTCATGCTTATTTGGATGATAAATACTTGAATTCTTATTGGGCTGACGGCTTAATCGTTGCAACACCAACTGGATCAACGGCTTATAATTTAAGTTGTGGTGGACCTATTATCACTCCAGGTTGTCAAGTTCACATTTTAACGCCGGTTGCTCCGCATAATTTGAATGTCCGTCCGGTAGTTGTTCCAGATAAAATGCCCATTCGCTTAAGCGTTGAAGGACGCGAACGCAATTATTTGGTTTCGTTGGATGGTGTTTCAAAAAACATTCATCAACGTGAAGAAGTGTTGATTCGCAAGGCAGAATACATGATCAATGTAATCAAATTAGAAGATACCAATTTCTTGGATACGATACGCAATAAGATGCTTTGGGGCTTGGATAGCCGTAATTAATTCAATCGAATGACCAACAAGAGAACATCACTTGCAGATATTGCAGATAGTTTGAATATTTCTAAGTCAACCGTTTCATTTGTTTTGAATGGAAAGGGGAAGCAATTTAATATCAGTGCAAAGACACAGCAATTGATTGTAGATAAAGCCAATGAATTGAATTATGTTCCCAATTATTTTGCGAAGAGTTTACGGGAAGGAAAGACGCATACAATTGGTCTCGTATTAGCGGATATTTCAAATCCCTTTTATTCTGAATTAAGTAAATCGATTCAAGAAGCTTTGTATGCAAAGGGATACAGTCTGTTTATTGTTAGTACAAACGATGATCCAGCAATGGAATTAAAGTTGATGCAAGAGTTGATTTTGAGGTCGGTAGATGCATTAATTATTGCACCTTGTAATGAGATACCTGCTTTAAAAATACTGTTAGATCAAACGCCAATTCCTGTAGTTTGGGTGGATAGAATTGGAGATGAACATGCTGATTTTGTTGGTATTGATAATCGAAAAGAAGCTGAGCGCATCGTAGATTTGTTCACAAATAAACCAAAAGTTGTTGCAGCTATCATTCCAGAAGGTGAGCAATCAATGACAATTCAACTTAGAAAAGAGGGATTAATAAATAGTTGTAACAAACAAGGAATTGACTTGCGATTTATTGAAATATCAGAAGATGCTCAACAGATTAAAGCTCAGATGGATGAAATGAAAAAAGCTCTGGTAGATGGGATTGTTGCACTTTCTAATCGTTCTGCCTTGAATTTATTGCGCGTTTTTCATCAGTCAACAATTCATTTACGTCAGGATTTTCAGTTCATTTCTTTTGATGATATTCCTGCTTTTGAATTCTACAAAGAACCAGTTTCAGCTCTGCGTCAACAAATAGCACGCATTGGTGAAGAAACAGTTTTGCGTTTACTTGATCGGTTGGATGTCGTTACAGATAAACGCAAACATTTGTTGATTGAATGTGATTTTATTGCAAGGAATTCTCATTAAAATTTGTTAATAAATTAACATTAAGTTATTTATTTTACATAAAGTTTGTAATTTAAAATAATCAAATTAATTTTGTTCTTTCTAAAAAAGTATGAAAGCAGCATTATTATCTTCAATTTCTGGTGAATTTGGAACTCCAGTTTATGTTTATGACGAACAAAAAATAATTAGTCAATACCGAAAGTTAAAAAATGCATTTGGAAAAAAGGATGTTAAGTTGCATTATGCAATGAAGGCATTGAGTAATACTGCCATATTAAAAATTCTTAAAAAAGAAGGAGCAGGATTAGATGCTGTTTCAATTCAAGAAGTTCTACTTGGTTTACGAGCAGGTTTTTTACCTAACGAAATTATGTATACACCTAATGGTGTTTCTTTTGAAGAAATTGTTGAGGCAATTTCACTGGGAGTAATGATAAATATCGATAATTTAAGTGTACTGGAGCAGTTTGGAGCTGTTTATGGATCTACTGTTCCAGTATGTATTCGTATTAATCCTCATATTTTGGCAGGTGGACATGCTCATATTTCAGTTGGACACATCGATTCTAAATTTGGAATTTCAATTCATCAAGTGCGTCATATTCATCGCATAGTTGCGCATTATAAATTAGTCATTGTGGGATTACACATGCATACTGGAAGCGATATTATTGATGCTGATGTCTTTTTGCAAGGAGCTGATTTGTTGTATGATGCTGCTCGACTTTTTCCAGATTTGATTTTTATGGATTTTGGCTCGGGTTTTAAAGTTGCATATAAAGAGGATGATTATATTTCTCCTATAGAAGAGATTGGTGAAAAAATAGCAAACTCTTTTGAAGCGTTTTGTGAAGAATACGGAAGAGATTTGGAATTGTGGTTTGAACCAGGGAAATATTTGGTGAGTGAAAGTGGTGTTTTATTAGTCGGTGTAAATGTTGTAAAGCAAACAACTTCAACTGTCTTTTTGGGAGTAGATAGTGGTCAAAATCATTTAATTCGTCCAATGTTCTATAATGCATATCACCGAATTGAGAACGTGACCAATCCAAAAGGTCATAAAAAGTTGTATTCTGTTGTAGGATATATTTGTGAGACAGATACTTTTGGCTACGACCGACCAATTTCAGAAACAAAAGTTGGCGATACACTTGCAATTTTCAATGCAGGAGCTTACGGTTTTAGTATGAGTAATCAATACAATTCACGCTTACGACCTGCTGAAGTATTGGTGAGAAATGGAAAACCATTCTTAATTAGAAAACGAGAAACATTAGAGGATTTGTACCGAAATGAAATAACAATTTCAATCGACTAATTCACAAAAAGTTTCCGACCAAGGCATTGTTTGATAGGATGCTTCAATTTCAGCGCATTTTGATTTTGCTTCAGCAGCTGTTCCTTTAATGATGTGTGTTTCAAAAACACCTCCAGGATTTGAACAAGCACAAGTATGTTTCTGTTTGCAGCCAGTAAATACAATGATTAACAATAATAAAATTAACTGTTTCATGTTTCAGGTATTAAATCGCTTGTGATTTTTGCAGAAAGTAAGCACAATGGAATTCCACCGCCAGGGTGAACGCTTCCTCCAGCAAAATACAAGCCTTTCGTTTTTGAAAAATTGGGATGTCTAAAAAATGCGGCCATTCGATCATTTGAACTTGCCCCATATAACGCGCCTTTGAAACTACTTGTTCGTTGTTCAATGCGAACAGGATCAAGAAAATCTTCTTCTTCAATCAATGACTCAATGTCATCATCAAGCAAGCGATTTAGTTTTTCAATAATTTGTTTGCGAATTCGGGCTCTTAATTCAGTCCAATTTTGACCTTGGTTGGAAGGAACATTGACCATTACAAACCACGATTCACAATTCTTAGGAGCATCTTCTTTGACTATTTTTGAAGAGATGTGTATGTAAACTGTCGGGTCGTCATCGACTGTGGCCTCATTAAATAGGGTGTTGAATTCTTTTTTATAATCGTTTGAAAAGAAGATATTGTGGACATCTAATTGCGGGAATTGTTTTTTCATTCCCCAGTAAAAGATCATTGCCGAACTACTTGGTTCTTGCTGCATTGTCTTTTTAGGAGCTGATGTGGTTGGCAATAAAAATTGATAAGCAGGTTTCACATCACTATTACAAACAACAATGTCAGCTGATAATTTTGTTTCGTCAATTCGTATTCCTTTGATTGTATTCTGTTCAACTAATATTTCGCTAACCCGTTTGTTGTAATGAAATTCGACACCTAAATCGTTGGCTAACTGAACCAATGAAGTTGTTATTGAGTGCATTCCTTTTGTTGGAAAAAAAGTACCGATTCCATGTTCCAAATGTGGAATAATAGTTAGAATTCCTGGAGCAGCATAAGGATTCGATCCATTGTAGGTTGCGTATCGATCAAATATTTGCACCAATTTTGGGTGATTCAATGCTTTTTCATTCGCATTATGCATGGTTGTAAAAATATTCAGCCACGGAATGTAAGCAATTGTTTTCAAAATATCTTTTGAAATATAACTCCCAAATTTGTGTAATGATTGTTCTAAAAATGTTTTACTCGTTGCGTTGTAAATCAATTCACTTCGATCAAAATGTTTTTTTAAAGGTGTTGAATCGACACCTAATTTTTGTTCAACTTCTTGCAACAGTTTTGTTTTATCTGCATAAAATTTTAAAAAAGTTCCATCTTCAAAAAAGTAATGACAAGCAGTTTCAAGTTGTTGGTATTCAAAATAATCAGCTGGATTTTTATGAGCAATTCGGAACAATTCCTCGACTAAATCGGGCAGTGTGAATAGGGAAGGACCAGCATCAAATCGATAATTCCCCAATTGTAAGGTCGTTAATTTTCCGCCCGGATAACTATTGGCTTCGTAAACAGTAACGTCATAACCTTTCGTTGCTAGTCTAATTGCACTTGCAATTCCAGCAATTCCAGCACCAATAATTATTGCTTTTTTCTTCATGATGTAAATTTACTGTTTAGAAACAAGAAAAGGGGGAGTTTGTTCGGATATTAGTTACCCGGGTAAGTTGTGGTAAAGCTGCCGATTGACCCCCATGTTTAATTTTCAAATACCCACGATATTTTCCCTAAATCATCCAAACATTGCTCGTTTAATCTCCAATAATAACTTTTACCAACATAAAAACCACTGATCAGTCCTGTTCGTTCCAACACTTTTATATGTTGATTGATCGTTTTTATATTTAATGGAATTACTTTTAACAATAATGGTCCATTTATTACTTGTTGCTCCAACAAATACTTCAATATCACTATCCGTGCTGGTGCTGAAACCACAAACCCTAATTCTGCATATCTACGTTCAATTGCGTTAAATACTTCTAATTTTTTCGCTCCCATTGTTCCCTTTTTCTTATTTAATTTAAGCAAAAAGTTGATTTCAAAAAAATATATTGTAACATTTTTAATTGTTTTTGATTATACATAAGAAAGTTATGTATATTTGTCCTATGTATTCATCAGAACTAATAAAAGGAACATTAAAAACAATTGTGCTGAACTTGTTAAAAGAACAAGGGAAAATGTACGGTTACGAGATTACTCAACGAGTGAAATTGTTGAGCAATGAGAAAATTCAAATTACAGAAGGAGCGCTTTACCCGCTTTTGCACGCACTCGAAAAACAGGGTGAGGTCACCACTGAATCAGAGTATATTGGCAAACGCGTTCGAAAGTACTATTCCCTAACTGAAAAAGGAGCTATTTCAGCAAAGGATAAAGTAAGTGAGTTAGCTGATTTTATGGCTACGATTCGCTTCTTGTTGAATTTGGAAACAACAACTGCAAATGGTTAAGCTGACCGATGAGCAAGTTGAAGTTGTTTTCGATGAAATAAAAGCACGTGGGGTAACTATTGAAGATCTGCAATATAACCTACTAGATCACATGTGCTGTATCATTGAAAACGAAATGGGTGAGGATGACGATTTTCACCAATTTTTACATGCTGTTTTTCCTCGATTTTTCAACGATAATTTAGTTGAAATTGAGCAGGAAACTATTTTATTAGTAACCTTTAAAAATTATTATGCCATGAAAAAAACGATGTATTTGTCCAGCATGTTAGTTGCTGCGTTCATGATTTTATTTTCAATCTTTAAAATCTTTCACTTACCAGGTGCCGCTTTCTTATTCGTCATCACTGTTTTACTTTTTTCGTTGATTTTTCTTCCCTTAGTCATCATTATGAAGCTAAAAGACGAATCAAGTAAAATGGAAAAATTTGTACTGAGTTCAGGTTTTATTTTAGGAATGATTACGGCTGTTGGTGTTTTGTTTAAATTAATGAGATGGCCTCAAGCAACAAATTTAATGTTAATTGGTGTCTCAGTTTTTACTTTTGTATATGTTCCGTTATATTTTATAACGCAGCTTCGGTTGAAAAAAGATGCTTATCATACAATAGTACATTCAGTACTTATGTTCGCAGTAGGTGGATTGTTGTTTGCTTTGTTTGATTTAAAGCATTAAAGATTTGAGTTAAAAAAAGCGGTTGTCATAAAACAACCGCTTTTTTTATTTGTCTATTGAACCAGTAACTCGTTTCATGAAGTCATTCAGTGCTTCGCGTTGTGACTTTCCTGTTTTCATGTCTTTGTGGACATCAATCGCTCCGGATAAATTCGAAAGCAATTCACCAATAACATCAAGTTCTTCGTCTTTGATTCCTGGTGCATCAATCAAATGCTCCAAGGTCTCAATCGTTTCATTGATATAGTCTTCATCGTTTGCTTCAATAAAGCTAACCATGTGTTTAATTAGTGGCAACCGCATCGCGTACTTCTTGAATGATTTCTACTTTGTTTCCTTGCACTTGTTTCACCAATTTTCCATTCACAAAGCCAGCGAAAGTCGGTAAATTAGAAACATCCGCAAATTGACGTGAATTTGGTAATTTTTCTGCATCGACATAGTAAAATTCAATGTCTGAATTCTCTTCTGCCATGCGCTTGAATTTTGGCTTCGTAATTTTACAATTACCACACCATGCAGCGCCATATTGAACCATTACTTTCGCATTGCTGTTCAATAATGTTTCTAAATTGTCTTCCGTTAACTCTGTAAACATGATTGCTCAAATTAGTGTTTGCTTAAATAGTCTGCAGTACTGTTTCTGTCTGCTTTCATTGCGTCTTTTCCTTCTTCCCAGTTTGCAGGACAAACTTCACCGTGTTGTTGAACGTGTGTGTATGCATCAACCAAACGGATGTACTCAGCAACATTTCTTCCAACTGGCATGTGGTTAATTGATTCGTGGAAAACAGTTCCTTCTTCATCAATTAAATACGTTGCACGGTAAGTTACGTTATCACCTTCTGATCCGTCTTCGTCAAACATATCGTAATCTAAAATGTCTAACTCTTGTGCCAAACGACGCGTTGAATCAGCTAAAATTGGAAATTTAACGCCTTCAATTCCTCCGTTGTCTTTTGCTGTATTCAACCATGCAAAGTGAACTTCTGCTGTATCACATGATGCACCTACGATTACTGTATTTCTTTTTGCAAATTCTTCTGAAGCTGCTTGAAATGCATGAATTTCTGTTGGACATACAAACGTGAAATCTTTCGGGTACCAAAACAACAATACTTTTTTCTTGTTGTCTACTGCATGTTTCAAAATGTCTAATTGAAATGTGTCTCCCATTTCGTCAATCGCATTGATAGCTACCGATGGGAATTTTTTACCTACTACACTCATTTTATTTGTTTTTATGTTAAATTTAATTGTTTTGCTTCGTACAAATTTACTTATAAACAGCTTGTTTTTACATTTGTTTGCGCTGTTTCTATATTGAATCAAATCTTTTTAACGATTTTTTTCATGCTACAAAGATACATGTGATGAAACCATAAATAATATTGATTATTTTTATACCGACATAGAATTTATCGATATGATTTCAACGCAACAAATAGCTTATATTTTAGCCGTTTCCGAAACTTCTTCCATTAGTCGTGCTGCTGAACAATGCTTTGTAACGCAGCCAACCTTATCCATGCAGTTAAAAAAGGCAGAAGAGATTTTGGGACATCCAGTTTTTTTTCGCGATTCAATGGAATGGGAATTGACCGATTTTGGAAAAGAATTAATTCCCATCTTACGCCAGATACAAGGTGATTTTGCTGCTATCGATCGCTTGACTCAAGCGTTTTCCGGTACGTTCAAAGAACGTTTACGTATTGGTATTATTCCTACTGTTGCAGCTTATTTGTTGCTCGATAATTTTTCCGAATGGCAATCGCTTTTAGCGCATACACAGGTCTTTGTCGAAGAGTTGAAAACAGAGGAATTGTTAGAAGCATTGGATCAACGAAAAATTGACTTAGCTATTTTAGCTGGTCCAGTTGATGGTACAAAACACCGTGTCGTGCCACTTTTTTCAGAAGAGATTTTGGCGTATGCACCAACGCTTGAAAGTGAAATCTTGTATGTCGACCAATTGAAAAACTTGCAACCGTGGTTATTGAACAAAGGAAATTGCTTGCGTACACAAATGATGCAGTTCTGCGCGATTAATAATGATGTTGCAAGTAATTGGAATTACGAAGGCGGAAACATGGATTTACTCATGCGCATGGTCGATCAAGAAGGAGGATATACACTCATTCCACAGTTTTACAAACCTTTCAGTTCGATAAAGTCAACCTTCAAATCAATCAACGACGAAAATGGACATTTTCCTGGTCGTTCGATAATTGCAATGAGCTCATTTCGTCATTCAAACTGGGAATCAATGGAAAAAATTATTCGCTCCATTCAATTGAAATACAATCAATCCGTCCGTCAAAACATGGAATTATTGAGTTGGAAATAAAGTCATTCCCAACTCAACTTTCATAAATCTATTTTAGTAACAGAAACTGCTGTTCCATAAGCGAGAACTTCTGTTAATCCACTCATCACTTCATTAGCATCATAACGCATGTTGATAATTGCATTACAACCCATTTCTTTTCCATGTTGGATCATCAATTGTAACGCTTCTTCGCGTGCATTTTCACACAACTCGGTATAAATTTTGCTCTTTCCGCCAAAGATGGTCATAAAACCACCAGCCATGTTTCCTAAAACACTGCGCGAACGAACGGTGATTCCGCGAACCAAACCAAGTTGTTGCGTGATTACATAACCTTCTAATTGTGTACTTGTTGTAATAATCATCGTTTGTTATTTAATTAATAATTGTGAATTTAATAAAGTGACTTGATGGGTTGGTATCACCGGATTTATTCCAAAAATTTGAAATGGAATTAATCCCAGCATAAAATGATCCATCTGCATGCCAGAATACTTGTGACGAATAATCTGCAGGCATCCAATTGGTAAAACTCATCGACGCAATAGGCAGAATCTGCTTGTTATTTATATTAAAGTAACTAACGTCTGCTGTCATTTCATAAGGATTTGCAGCAATGCAGATGAGTTGTTTTTTATCGGTTGAAATGAGAGGAAGTTCAAAAAAGCTTGCAATTTCTTCTCCTGTTGTTTTGTCAATAAATTTGTAATCGTATTCTTCCCAATAAACTCCTAAAACAATATAGACGTTTAAAAAAGGAATTTGACCAATGTATTCAAAGGTTTGAATGTCTTCATCATTTCCAGTTGAATCGGGAATATAATCACTTATTTTTCGAATCGTTTGTTCGCATTTTAATTCGATAAGTCCATTACGTTTTTTTATTTTGTTCGTATCCCTGATAATGTAATTACAAGCTTGTTTGTTTTTTGATAAGAATTCATTTTTCTCAATTATCGATAATTGAAAATACGATGTTAATGTTTCATTTTCATTAAAGTACATCGTTTCGTCACCCACAGTCAAACTGGATAAAACAGCAATAGTTTCATTTGTTAAAGTAATTGTATCAGCTTCAAAAGGTTCGTTTTCTTGCCCCCAAATAGCTAACGAATTCAAGGAGATTAATAGAATAAATAAAAAGTAGTAGCGCATAATTAGATAGGTTTTAGGTTTATTATTCTCGCTCAGCGTAACGTTTAAAATTATTGAGTATTGCTTGCCAACCCGCTTGCTGCATTTCAACGGGATTTTCTGTTTCTGGATCTACAATCTCGGTAACTTGTATACCACCTGTAACCTCCTCAAATTGAACAGAAATAGTTCGCTCATCAGCTAACACATAATCGATTTGTTTGTAAGGTACAATAGCAGTATAAACACCTTCAAAATCAAATCCCATGCTGCCATCTTTTGATTCCATTCGTGTATTGAATTTCCCGCCAACAACTAAATCATTGCTTGCTCTTGGACAACACCAATCATCTGATGCAAAATTCCAATCAATGATGTGTTGAGGATTGGTCCATTTGTCCCAAACTTGTTCCATTGTCCCTACGACAAATGCTGTTACTGTAAAAGAAGCTGTTGTGTGCATACGTTTTTTTGGTTTAAAGCTAACAATTATACAAATTATTTTTCAAAATAACAAGAATTTCTATTAGTTTATAATGTGATAACAATCACGTGTAAGAGCGGAGATATTTTGTAATTTTACTAAAAAAAGTAATGGCATTAATTAAAGCGTGTAGAGGTGTTACTCCTCAATTTGGTTCCGATTGTTACTTGGCTGAAAATGCAACAGTAGTGGGTGATGTTATCATGGGGGACCGTTGTTCAGTTTGGTTCAATGCGGTCATTCGTGGTGATGTGAATTCAATTCGCATGGGCGATCAAGTTAATATTCAAGACGGAGCTGTAATTCATTGTACCTATGAAAAAACCAAAACTACGTTAGGAAATAATGTTTCTATCGGACACAATGCGCTCGTACATGGTTGTACTGTAGCGGACAATGTTTTAATTGGAATGGGTGCAATTGTCATGGATGATTGTATCATCGAATCGAATTGTATCATTGCTGCAGGAGCTGTTTTGTTGGAAAATACGCATGTGGAAGCATGGAGTGTCTATGCTGGTGTTCCTGCTAAAAAAGTAAAAACACTCTCTCCCGAATTATTTGCTGGCGAAGTTCAACGTATTGCTACAAACTATGTCATGTATGCTGGCTGGTTCAAAAACGACGAAAATGAATGATATTCAAACAAAAGAAGATGTTACTTTGCTAGTAGACAAATTCTATGGCGCTGTATTAATAGATGAAACGCTCGCACCTTTTTTCAAACGTTTAAACTTCGAAAAACATTTACCCAAAATGATTCACTTTTGGAGTTTTGTTTTGCTAGACGAACCTGGATATACAACGAACGTAACTGAAAAACACGAGAAAATGCCGCTTTCAATGGACTTGTTTAATCTTTGGGTTAACCTTTTCAAACAAACAGTTGACGAATTATTCGAAGGTGAAAAAGCTGAATTAGCAAAACAACGTGCTGTTGTCCTCGGTTGGACAATGGGATCGAAACATTGACCTATCGCAAGATGTTCACGTGTCCAGTGATGATCTGTTCTTCTTGAATCACCCCACATGGAATGTAGGTGATTTTATAAGTGTACGTCCCTTCTTTGGCAGGTTTCCCCTTGTAAGTTCCATCCCATGTCTCGTTTTTATCAGTCGTTTCAAAAAACAATTCACCCCAGCGATTATATAATTCCAATTTCCAAGAAAGCGGATCTAAATCGACAATTGCTTTGAAAACATTATTGAATTCATTGCCATCTGGTGTAAACGTATTTGGAATAAAAACAGTAAATGGTTGAATGTCAACTGAACGACGCGCTGTGTCTTTACAACCAAATTCATTTGTAGCAATTTGAATGGGATTGTGCGTGCCAGCCGTTTGAAATTGATAAACGGGATTGGTATCGTTGGTAAATTGTCCGTTGTCATCAAAATCGTAAAACAACGAAATAGCTCCCTGCGATTCATCGGTAAAGCTAATCAACGCATTACAAATATCTGTTTCCGAAATATCTATCGAAAATTTTGCTTGTGGTTGCGGATGTATGGTGATTGCGTTTGCTTGCGTCAGTGAAATTGTATCAGTACATCCTTCTGTTGCAGCGATTTGCAAGGTAACATCATAAGTTCCAGGATACAAATATGTTGTACTTGGATTTGCCAACGTTGACGTATTGTTATTTCCGAATTCCCAGTTGTATACCAACGGAACATCAGCAGTAGATGTATTGGTGAATACTACGTTTGAAGGCGCACAGAATGGACCTGGCGGAACGTTAAATCCAATTTTGATGGTGTCGTAAATAAAAATAGACGAACTAACCGTTTCTACACAGTTTAAAAAACTACCACTCAATTGAATAGTATGATTTCCAGGTTGATTGTAAGTGACATTGTTAACATCTATTTGAGTACTTGAATTGGGTGTTGCGCTTGTTCCAAAATTCCACGAATATGTTGCGAATGGAGGTCCAGAAACAGTTGCATCGAAATCAAAACTATTGCCGATGATACAGAGCGAATCATTGTGTGTGAAAGCAAGAGAAAGTGGTTCGTTGATAGTAATGGTTAATTGTGTAGTGTCTGTACACGTAGGCGTTGCAACAGCTACCAAAGTAACGGTATAATTTCCAGGTGCTGGAAACGTGAATGTTGGTTGGGCTAGAATGCTAAAATCCGTAGTTGTATTCGGAACGCCAAAATTCCAATAATAGAGAGGTGAATTTTGAGAGGTATTGGTAAATACTTGCGTAAAGCCATCGCATTCGTAATTAGGTTGCATGTTAAATGCTGCAGTAGGTTGTGTCACTAAAAAAATAGGATGGGTGACCGTGTCGGTACAAGTTCCGTTAATTCCTGTTAACGTAATGATATTGTTAGCAATTGTATTGAAGTTAACATTATTAACATTTGGTGTAGATGCTGTTTGTGGTGTTGCATTTGGACCAAAATCCCAAGTTAATAAAGTTCCAGGAGACGAATTGACCTGTGCTGTAAAATCAACACTATTGTTTGGAAAACAAATGGAATCGGGAAACGTAAAATCAAGAATTACAGGATTATTTACCGTTACATTGATGGTTGCAGTATCGGTACAAGGCCATCCAGGATTGGCAACCAACATAACAGGATAGGTGCCAGGCGCTGGAAAAGTGAAAGTAGGTTCGAATGCCGAACTAACATCTGTTGAAGTACCAGTTACTCCAAAATCCCATGAATAAGTTGTAGCGCCCCAGCTTAAGTTATCAAACGTAAAAGAAAGTCCATTACAATATCCAGCAAAGCCAGGAGAGTTTTCTTGTGTGTTAATTTCAGCTGACAAGGCAACAACACAATTCACTACGCGGAATAAAAAATCGCGGGTTGTAGAATTAATAATGACACCGTTCCGCCATTCGTTGACGCGAATTCCAACAACGTAAAGCCCCAATAAATTAGCATCGACAAACAACGCGCCCGTTGAAGGATTGATAGTTGTTGTTGAACCAGGACCAAGTGGAGTAGGAGCTGTTATTCCTGGAGCCCAAACAACTGGATTATATGGCGGATTTGGAATGGGAACAGGCATTGGATTTCCTGAATTGGCACCTGCATTTGGTGTGACTAATTCATAGGTTAACACATCTCCATCTGGATCGGTTGCGCTGTGATCAAAGTTCAAGTTTTCGTTATTGCAAATAACCAATGGTGGGTAATTCGTGAAACGTGCCGAACTATTGATGTATGCTGATGGACCAGGAATATAGGAAACAAGTGTTAATCCTGTATCGTCTGGATTGGTTAAATTGGTAACATTAGGTCCACGACAGCAACGTTGGTAAGCAAGCGTGTATCCTCCGGCAATTGGAGGAAGCGTGACAACAGTAGTATAAATTGCGCGCTCTGTACAAATATTGGCTGGCGGTGTTACACATGGATTATTAAAAATAACCGGTAAATTGACTGATCCAGGAAAAGGAACAGAAATATCAGTCACGCGTGAATTGTCAGAAGTTTTAAATACACCTAAGGAAAGTGGTGCATCATATGCTGCTCCGGTTGATGCACAATCGCGATAAATAGCAATGTATATGCGGTATTGATTGTTGCCCAAATAGTCGTAATACATCTCACCTCCCACAATATGTGAGGCATTTGCTGAAAAAATCCCAGCAAAAAAGATGAATAATATTACGAGTAGTTGTTTCACAACGTTTAAACGAAAAAATATCAAATTGGTTGGTAAGATAACGAAAAAAAATTTCACACCTATAAATTGAGGGATTGAATGCGCGCTTTTTGAGTTAAATAGGGAAATCAAATGGTGAATGGTAGCGATACTTAAAACCAATCGCTAGACTGAAATCGTTTCGAACAATTTTTCCAGAAGCTACTGATGCTTCAAATTCGGGTAAAGCACTTTTTAATTGACTTGCCATCCATGAATAAAATGCTTTTTTTGTTGGGTGTTCGGAGGTGCAACAGTTCACTGTTAATCCCCAATGCCCGTACTTGATCACATGCAAACAACACCCAACAGCATCGTTTTGGTGCACAACGTTGACCAATTCATGCGCTGCATAACTTTTGCCACTTGCGGCCATTGCCCGAACAGGAAAACGATTCCCGCCAATTAATCCAGCCATACGAATGATTGTTAAGCGGTCGCCTAAAATAGTCGCTAGACTTCGTTCTGCAAACAATAAGGAGTTTGTCGTGTCTGGTAATAAGTCAGTATCTGTTTCAACAACAAATCCATTTTTTTCTGGATAAACACCTGTTGAACTGATCATCAAAATGCGTGCAGTTTTGGAGCATTCACCTGCAATTTGAACGCAATCAGAAGCATATTGCTCAAAACTACTGCGATTGGGAGGAAATGCAAACACAACGCAGTCAGCAGCTGTTAGTGCGCGCTTTAAATCAGTGGAAACCCCATTTTCAGGCACATAGTTAAGCAAGTTAATTTCATCGGATAAAACAGTGCGTTGACGTGTTGTTCCAGTGACAGAAAATCCTGCTGCAACTAATTCTTTTGCCAAAGGCAAGCCCAACCAACCAAGACCGATAATGACACATTTCATGAGGCAAAGATACAGCAAACGACATTAAAATATAGTTTGTTATAAAAAGTTAGCAATGTATGTTTGCTGCCTCAATACTTTGTATTTTTGTTGCAAAGAAAAATGCTATGTTTTCAAAAAATTACATTCGTTTGGGTTGGATTACCTTGGTACTGGTTTACTTGGTAATTATTGCAGGAAGTGTTGTTCGAACTTCAGGTAGTGGCATGGGTTGTCCCGACTGGCCAAAATGTTTTGGACAATGGGTTCCGCCAACTACCCAAGCACAGTTACCAGCAGATTACAAAGTGATTTATGGCGAACAACGCGTGAAAAAAGTAGAGAAATTCGCACGTTTTTTGACTGCTTTGGGCATGAAAGAAACAGCTGCGAAAATCAAAAAAGATCCTAGAACATATGAAGAATTGCCGTTTAATGCAGGTAAAACATGGACGGAATATGTTAACCGATTGGTTGGTTTCTTAGCTGGAAACGGCGTTTTATTGTTGTTTTTGTGGTCTTTGGTGCGTTACCGTTCCGACCGCAGGATATTGCTGTTAACTTTTTTCAACCTCATCGCAATTACGTTAAATGCGTGGTTTGGGTCAATTGTTGTAGCAACCAATTTGGTTCCTTGGACCATTACGGTACATTTGTTTTTAGCCTATTTGGTTGTGTTGTTACAGTTGTTGATTATTCGCCGTGCAAAAGGTCACACCACAAAACGCTTGAATTTACCCAACGGTATGCAGTGGTTATTGGTCATTAGTTTGATCATCACAACGTATCAATTGTTTTTGGGAACGCAAGTACGCGAATATGTAGATGCTTTGCGAAAAATGAATTTGGGAAGAGAAAGCTGGACGAATTATTTCGGTTGGTCGTTTTTCATTCACCGATCATTTTCTTGGTTGGTCTTGGTTTTCGTGACTTTATTGGCCTATTTTAATCACAAAACAGACAAGATTATATCCATATATTGGGCATTTATTGCCTTGGTTTTTGAATTAGTTGGTGGCGTATTATTGGCGTATGCAGACATGCCGGGATTGGTGCAAGTTTCCCACTTGTTTTTTGCTTCTACTTTGTTTGGTTTTTTATTGTATACGTGGTTAAACACGAAGCAATTAAAAGGCGTTCAGTTTTCCAAGTCGCTGCGATAATTCATTTTTTTTGATTTCACAGACTTGTAACAATCAATAGAAATCGTATATTTGCACACCAAAATGACATTTTCAAACCAACGAAAGGTCATTTTTCCGCAAGTTTAACTTGCTTCGGTCCTATAGCTCAGTTGGTTAGAGCACCTGACTCATAATCAGGTGGTCCCTGGTTCGAGCCCAGGTGGGACCACAAGTAAAAAAGCCTTCTTTTGAAGGCTTTTTTTGTGTCAACTATTTCAAACAACTCATCACATCGTGAAACACCTGTTTGCTCGACTGAATGCACGGAACAGGTTCACGAGCTATCAATTCACGAAGAATGGGATCTTGTTGTGTTAATTCAGAAATATTTTCCTGCATCAGCTTGTATTAATAAAGTTTGAAACAAAACAAAGAAAAGGGGGGATTGTTTGTGAGGGGAGGAGGTGGATTTAATGAAATACAGGATTAATAGCTTATCTTATCTAATCTGATTATTTATTAATCATTATTTGATTATAAGGTAAGAATTTGTATTTTTAATATTGAATTGTTTTTTAGCAAGTTCTATATAGATACTTAATGAAAACTATTGAGTTCGTAAGATTAAAATTTAATTTATTTAAAAGATGAAAAATGATTAGGTTTGTAGAAGAATTTGATATTGAAACAATGATTAATAAAATAAAGGTTGTTGAATTATTTGCTGGTGTAGGTGGATTTAGATTAGGTCTTGAAGGCTGGGAGAATAAATCAGCGTCTTCTAATTATTCTAAAAAGTTAAATTCAAATTACAAAGTAGTTTGGAGTAATCAATGGGAGCCTTCAACAAAAGTTCAACATGCTTCTTCAGTTTATGAAAATAAATGGGGGATGGATAATCATTCAAATGAAGATATAGCTTCAGTAGATGTTAAAGAAATCCCAGATTTTGATTTATTAGTTGGTGGTTTTCCATGTCAAGATTATTCAGTTGCAACAACATTAAAAAATTCCAAAGGATTAATTGGTAAAAAAGGTGTGTTATGGTGGTCAATTCATAAGATTTTAGTTGAAAAAAAGAAAACGCCAAAATATTTGTTTCTCGAAAATGTTGATAGACTTTTAATTTCTCCCTCTGGTCAAAGAGGTAGAGATTTTGCTATTATTCTACAAAGTTTAAATGAATTAGGATATGCTGTTGAATGGAGAGTAATAAATGCTGCAGAATATGGTTTACCTCAAAGACGAAGAAGAGTATTTATTTTAGCTTACCATAAAAGTTCTGAAATTTACAATCAATTATTGAAGTCTGATGTTAATGAATGGATTATTGAAAATGGAACTATTGCTGATTCATTTCCTATTGAAATAGAAAATGAAAAAATGTTTAAGACATTTAATTTAACAGGTGATATTGTAGATATTTCTAATAATTTCAATAAGGGGTTAGAAAATAATTCTTTTGAAAATACTGGAATTATGATCAATGGAAAAATTACAACAGTTAAAAGTAAACCAGATTATAAAGGCAAATATATAATTCTAGAAGATATAATTATAAAAGATTTTGTTGATCCTGATTATTATATAAATAATTCTGAATTAGAAAAGTGGAAATACTTAAAAGGGTCCAAAAGCCATACAAAAATTAATGCTCAAGGATTTGAATATAAATATAGTGAAGGAAGTATGAGCTTTCCAGACTCATTAGATAAACCTTCAAGGACAATTATAACAGGTGAAGGAGGGAAATCTCCTTCTAGATTCAAACATGTTATTGAGACTCAAAATGGTTTCAGAAGGTTAACTCCAATTGAATTAGAAAGACTTAATATGTTTCCAGATAATCATACATTTTTACCTGGAATTTCGGACACAAAAAGGGCTTTTTTTATGGGGAATGCTTTAGTAGTTGGTGTAATTGAAAAAATAGGATTATCTTTAAGTAAAAAAATAAATAATGCTACTCCAATACAATCGCTTAGACAAAAAGTCAGTAATTGATTATTATTTTTTTTTTTTGAGGATTGGATTTTTTTTCATAATTCAATTTGCTCAATAAATTTTAATATCTCTGGGTTATTGATATGAAGTGCAAAATTAGTAGTAGGTATAAAATTGTTTTCGAAAAATATAAAAGTAGAATCAATTTTAAAAATCAGTAATAAGGTAAATATTGAATAATAAAAAAAGAAGTAATGTTTAAAATGTTAATATGACTTATACGAGCCTAGAAACATTAATTAATAAAGCTAAATCACTTAAAGGTGTTACAATTCGTGAACTTTTAAAAGATAAAGATTTTGATAAAGGCAAAGGTGCAATTGGAAACATCATTGAAAGAGAAGGGTTTGGAATTGCGAACAACAATGATGCCCGTCCTGATTTTGAAGAGTTGGGAATTGAGTTAAAAGTTTTACCTCTTAAAAAGAATGCAAAAGGAGGCTATTCTGTTAAAGAGCGTACTAAAGTTTGCTCAATAAATTACAAAGAACTAATCAAAGAAAATTGGGATAAATCACATGCTCGTCATAAATTAGATAAAATTCTATTTATTTTTTATTATTATGATAAGGATGATAATAATAAGTCTGAGATTTTGGATTACTTACTTTTTCATCTCGAAAACAGTGATGAACCACTCATAAAATCAGATTGGGAAAGAACAAAAGGATTGGTTAATGAAGGTAAAGCACATTTACTCAGTGAATCTCAAAATGTAGTCTTAGCTGCTTCTCGTTCAGGAGCAGGTAAATTAGATGAAAACGATTGGCCAGACCAGCCAAATCAAACTTTATCAAAAAAAGCAAGGCAAAGGGCTTTTAGTTTAAAACCTTCATTTACAAAGGTATTATGGTCGGAATTAATTAACAAGGATACGTACGATCAAATAAGCAAAAAATCACCCTATATAAACTATCAAGAACTAGAAAACATCATTCTTGATAAATTGAATAAGTGGGAAGGAAAATCATTAAAAGAATTTGTTGTTTATTATAATATACAAATGAACAATTCTAAAAATGCAGCTGCTACTATTGTAAGAACAGCACTTGGTTTTCAAGGTAAAAATAAACCTGTTAAAGAAATTGAACAACTTGGTCTATTAGTGAAAATATCTCCTTGCCGTAAAAAAGATAATTTCCCTTATGAATCAATGTCCTTTCCTTATCAACCTTTAGGAGAAATAAAAGAAGAAACAAGGTTTGATGAAAGTGAGTTTTATACATATTTACAAGGTTTTTTGATAATCCCAATTTATAGAGAGAATCGACAAGAGAAAGATATGAATAAAATGTACTTTGGAAAGTCAAAAATTTGGCGTCCTTCCAAAGCCGATCTTTTGGGTATTCAAAAAGAATGGGAGCTTGTAAACAAAACTATTAATTACGGTATACAGCTAAATAAAAAAGAATTTAATAATCGAAAAGGTTACATTCAAGAAAACAATTTACCAAAAGAATCAGAAACATCATTTATTCATATGAGACCTCATGGTCGTAATTCAGATGACATTGATAATAGTATAACGGAAATTTCAATAACGAAACAGTGTTTTTGGTTTAATAAAAAATTTATTCAACGAATCATTTCTTAACCTTAAACTATTCCAGAATATTCTTTTCTGTCTCCTTCTTTTTGAACTAGCGCAAAATTTGCGACAGTTGCTCCTTTGCTTCAAAACAGCTTTATAGTTTTTAATTATATTGGAATCAAAAAAGAAGTAAGTTTAATCATTTGAATAAGAGACGATTAAATGTTTAATTTGAAATTAGTTCAATTAAAGTAGAAATACTTTTATATATTTCATCTTCTAAAAACTAAAACGGGCATTACAAAAAAACATTTATTCATTCACCCCATGCACTCCAAAACCAAAGAAATAGAAGATTACATCGTCTCTAACAGAACAAAGTTGCAAGTAGCGAAATTGTCGTTCATGTTGGTATTACTCAGTGGTTTTTTATACTGGTTGCTCGATGATGTTCAAATAGTATACAAGTTCAAATTTACATGGTTGGAGTGGTGGTCCTTGCATCTTGGAATAATGCTTGTCATCATAGTCCCTTTTGCTGTAATGCCATTGCATAAATTCATCCAAGATCGAAAAATGAATAAAATTGTTTGGACAATCAAAAGCGGTATTTTTTTTGAAGAATTGAATAAGTACCAAACGGATTATCAACTGATAATGAATCGCAGCTTACCAGATAATGATATCAAATTATTGAAATTAGAAAAAGGATTGGTTTCTTTTGTGTATGGTGATGATCTCATTGTTGGAACAATAAATAATGTACGTTTTCGGCTTTCAGAAATGCATTCCAATGGGTTTTTCAAACGGTATTTTGATGGAGTAATTGTAGTTTTGGTCTTTGATCGTGTAGTGTCTGAAGCAGTAATAGCTAGTGTCAAGTTGGAACTCCCAAATGCTATAACAATCCATCATTTTAGCAATAAAATCTACCTAATGGCCGCATATAATGATGAACAATTATTTGAGTTGTTTCATTCCAATAATCAATGGAACAACGAAGAATTAGTAAAAGAACATTTGTTTTTCAGAGAACTAATGGTTGTAACAAATCGCTTGTCGCTTGTTATAAATGCTTATGTCTAAGCAACCAGCGTTTAGCTCTTCTTTTTCTTCTCAAAAACGCTGTCCGCCAAACCTGTATTGACCTTGTAATTACTCAAGGTAATCGTCACTGTTCCAGTTTTTCGTTGTTTGTCTTTTGCCTTCTTTTTGTCGCTCGCTGTTTTGTTGATGTCCGCTGCGACGCTTTTTGGTATTTTGAATTTCTTCACATCGATTTCGAACTTCATGATACTTGGCAAGCCTTTGCTCAATTGATCGCCGTACGTGTAATCAACTTTCACCGTTCCATTACTTTGCGTTGTGATTTGCGAACGCATAATGACCATGTTTACTTCGTCCACCCAAATTTTTGCTAAAATGATGTCTCCAGTTCCTTCGTTTGGAATAATATTGATCAAACGCGTTTTGACGGAATTCACAACCAAGTTTTCGCCAAAAACAGCCGTGTATTTGGATTTGTTCGCAATAAATTCATTCAATTCAGTAAAACCTTGTTTTGGCACAATGACAATACCTTTCGATTCAATTTTGAATTTGTCCTTTTGCTTGAAGTAAATCTTCACGTTCGAAGGCATGATGTTGATCATTGGAATGTCTGCCGAAATGTGCGCATTAACCGTGTAATCTTTGACTGTGTTAAACTTTGCAGTTAATTTGGTCAACACCTCGTTTGCAGTTTGTCCAATGACAATTGTTGAGCTGAGTAAAAACGCAGCGATGATTGAATTTCTCATTAGGATGTGATGTCTTTTTTGTTGAATTTATATAATGTAATGCCAATTAAAACGATAATGTGAACCAGCAAAACAACAATGGATTGGATAATGGAATCGTAGGGAACAGGTTGTTCGAAGAAACTGCGCCAAGATGCCATGTGGGTAGTGAATAAATAAGGTTTGATGTTATCAAATACTGTCACGTCTAAACTTCCAATAATGGTAAACAATATAATGATAGCCATCGTTGCAACAATTGGTCCGATGGAGTTTTCAGAGAAAGCAGAAAGGCAAAGTGAAAGTGTAGCAACGGTCAATAAGGCCAAAAACGCGACACAAAATCCCAAACCAAAACGCCACAATATATCGGCTTCCGGTAGAATAACCAAGCCATCGCTGTTCAAAACAATCAAATCTCCTGCTCCAAATACCAAGTGCGAAACGACTAACGATAAAAATCCGAGCCACAAGGTCAATAACAAGGTGTACATTGCACCAGCAATGAATTTCGACAAAACAATTTGTGTGCGGGAAATGGGTTTAGTCGCCAACATCCGAATGGTTCCCATTGCAGCTTCGCCTGAAATCAAATCGCCTGTAACCAATGCAACTAATAAAGGAATATGCACCACCAGCATTTGTAAAATGATGAAGGCGATTAAATTTCCATTTACCAATTTTCCGTTGAACGAAAGCGTTTGTTCGAAACTAGCAGTAACAAAAGAAACGATCGATTCACCATCTGCTTTCATGGCAAAAATAATGATGCAGATTAATAAAGTTAATGCACCAAATCCCAAGTAACTTCTTGGTTTTGAAACGATTTTTATAAATTCGTTGTACGTGTTTTTGAGCAACATTATGCTTGAATGGTTTTGATGAAATAATCTTCTAATTTTCGTTTCGGTTCGATCGCATGAATAGCACAACCGCTTGCAACTAATGCTCTGGTCAATTCGGGAACACGTTGTTTTGAAAGCGTCACTTCCAGTTCGTTCGGCCCCGATTGAGTAACATGCACATCATTCATGGATTCAGCAACCAATTTAAGCGCTGTTTCCGCTTCTTCGATTTCAATGCGCACAACCGTTTCGTCGCTATTCAACAAAGCCGCAACTTCTCCTTCAACAATCGATCGTCCTTGATTGATGATAACCATTCTATTTGCTATTAATTCGATCTCCGATAATTGGTGCGACGACAACAAAATGGTTTTGTTTTGTTCGTTTTTCAACCGCAAAATCAAGTTGCGTATTTCGATGATTCCTTGCGGATCGAGACCTGTAGTTGGTTCATCCAAAATGATTAATTCTGGCTTGTGTAACAAGGTTTGCGCAATGCCTAGTCGTTGTTTCATTCCGTGTGAAAAGCCTTTAACCTTGTGTTTTGCTCGGTTACCCAATCCAACAAAGTCGAGCATTTCAGCAATTTCTTTAGAACTTACCTGTGCACCCGAAACTCGCGCAAAAATTTCCAAGTTTTTTTGTGCCGACAAGTACTTGTAAAAATCTGGTTTTTCGATAATACTACCGATGTTGCGCAAAATTGCAGATCGGTCGTTATTTAACGATTTCCCAAACAATTCAATTGTTCCTTTGTCGGGTTGAATTAACGAGAGCAAACAACGGATAGTTGTACTTTTTCCAGCGCCATTAGGGCCCAGAAATCCGAAGACATCACCTTTGTTGACGGTGAAAGAAACGTCTTTAACTGCTTCAAACGAGCCGAAATTTTTGGCTAAATGTTCAACCTTGATAATGGTTTGATTTTCCATGTAAATAAAACAGATGAAAGGGTGTTTTGTTTACTAATTTAGCAATAAATAGCAAAGAAGAAATAATGAGTTAAAAACGTAATATTACTTTTTTCCAATTTTCCAATCTTCATCCCGACGTATCGGGATTCCAATCTTTAATCTTCAAATCTTCAAATCTTCCAATCTTCCAATCTTTAATCTTCCAATCTTCAATCTTCAATCTTCAATTTTCAATCTTCAAATCTTCCAATCTTAAATCTTCCAATCTTAAATCTTCCAATCTTCAATCTTCAATTAAACTATTCGTAACTTTGATCATCGAAAGAAAAATACTTTTCATGAAAAAACTATCATTTTTATTCGCTACAATTAGCATTTTTGCATCTAAACTAAGCGCTCAGAACTTTTACGACCGTTCAACAGTTCAAACAATCGAAATATTTTTCAGTACAAGCAATTGGGATGCACAACTGGATAATTTAGCAGCAACAACAGAAGGTTATTTATTAGCCGATTCGGTACGAATCAATGGAACCACGTTCGATAGTGTTGGTGTGAAGTACAAAGGAAATAGTTCGTATAATGCGAATAACAACAAAAACCCCTTGCATATCAACCTCGATTATGTGCATTCAAAAGCAGATTACCAAGGTTACACCAATATCAAATTGCAAAACGGTTACCAAGATCCGTCCATGATTCGCGAGGTGCTTTCCTATGCTGTGTTAGAGCAGTTCATGGATTGCCCAAAAGCAAATTTCGCCAATGTATACATCAACGGAACATTACGTGGCTTGTATTCAAGTGCTGAAAGTATCAACGATAAATTCAACGCAGATCATTATTATTCTGAAACAGGAGCATTTTTTAAATGCAATCCAGTTGGTGGAGCAGGACCAGGTGGAAGTAATGTTAGTCCTGATTTAAAATACTTGGGTCAAGATAGTTCGTTGTATGCAAATGGCTACGAATTGCAATCAACTTTTGGGTGGAACAAGCTACGCAACTTGACAGATACCTTGAATAACACATTTACTGAAATTGAAAAAGTTTTGGATGTCGATCGTGCTTTGTGGATGCTCGCTTTCAATAACGTACTGGTAAACTTAGATTCGTATAGTGGTGCTTTTCGTCAAAATTATTATTTGTATTACGATTTGAATAATCGTTTTGTGCCAACTGTGTGGGATTTAAACATGAGTTTTGGCGGTTTTCCAGGTGGAACAGGTTCAGGAACAACAACACCTTCAACCTTGGATCCCATGTCAAATAGTACATCGGCAAATCACCCGTTGATCGTTAAAATGATGGCGAATCCATTATACAAACGCATGTACATGGCGCACGTCCGCACTATTGTAAAAGATATTTTTGAATCGGGTCAATACCTGACAACAGCGAATACGCTGCGTACTACGATTGATGCTGCTGTTCAAGCTGATCCGTACAAATTTTATACGTATACACAATTCCAAAATAGTTTGACAACTGCTGTTTCAGGCGGTGGAGGTGGACCAGGTGGAGGAAGTTCTACTCCTGGAATTCAACAATTGATGACTGCACGTGTTGCTTATTTCAATACGAATGCAAATTACACCTTGATTGCTCCTGTTATTTCTGCTCATGCAGTAAGCAATACAGCTCCTAACTATGGTACGACCGTATCGTTTACAGCTACGTGTTCCAATGAAACAACTGTTTATTTTGGTTATCGTTTTGAGAAACAATTGAAATTTAATCGCGTAGCAATGTTTGACGATGGATTGCATGGTGATGGCGCTGCAGGAGATCATGTTTTTGGTGTAAATTTGGCGTTGAACTGCACGCAAGTTCAATATTACATCTATGCTGAAAACGCCAATGCAGGATTATTCAGTCCACAACGCGCAGAACACGAATACCATGCCTTGTTGATCAATGCTCCTTTAGCAACAAGTGGTCAAGTGCTCATCAATGAAATTTTAGCAGACAATTCATACTTAGATGATGCTTATGGTGAAAGTGATGACTGGATCGAATTGTATAACACAACGAATAATGCCTTAACTGTTGGGGGACTTTATTTGTCGGATGACATCGCTAACTTAACGAAGTTTCAAATTCCTGCAGGAACAGTGATTGCTCCACTTGCTGTACTTCCTATTTGGACGGACGATGATGCCGATCAATTAACTGGAATTCACACGAATTTTAAATTAAGCATTGCAGGTGAATCGGTTATTTTATCGAATGGAACAACACCATACGACCAAGTCGATTTTTCTGCACAAACAACGAATGTTGCCTATGCAAGTTGTAACGATGGTGGCACATTTACTTTTGCGCAACCAACATTTAACACATTAAATAATTGTCATTTATCTGTTAATGAATTGCTTGATTTTGATTTGACAATCTTTCCCGTTCCATCAGCAACGAATTTCACTATTGTATCAAATGAAGTGGAAAGTTTTGAATTGACCGTGTTTGATTTACAAGGTAGATTTATTCAGCAAGGGTCTGTTCAAAATGGAACGAATGAATTATATGCTCAAAACTGGGAATCAGGAGTTTATCAATTAGTGATTACCGCTAAAAGTGGAAGTTTGAAAGTGATTACAGTAGTAAAAGAATAACTTTTATAGGCTTCAATTTCAGGAAATTGATTTGGACACCTTGTCTGTAAATTAATTGTATATTTGCAACACTGTAATCCAAATCAATTTTCTTTTTACAAAGAGTTTTTTTTTATCACAGTTCAATTGTTAAAAGCTTCTGTATAAAATTCACGTGAAGCATTCTAAAAAAACTTATTTTTGAACTTCGTTACACAACATGGAATATAACACAACACGTCCGAAATTATTATTACCCGAATATGGAAGAAATGTTCAGGAAATGATTGCACACGCAATGACGATTGAGGACAGAGACGAACGCAACAAAGCAACACGCGCCATCATTGAAGTAATGGGACAATTGAACCCACACTTGAGAGATGTCGATGATTTTAGACACAAATTATGGACGCACTTGTTCGTGATGTCTGATTTTAAATTAGATGTTGATTCACCTTACGAAATTCCCAAGCCTGAAACCTTGATGAGTAAGCCAGATATCATGGAATACCCAAAAAGCAGAATCAGATTTGGTCACTATGGTAAATATACCCAAGAAATTTTAACCAATTCGCATCAAGTTACAGATAAAGATGAACGTGATTTCTTGAAAATTACCATGGCGAATTTCATGAAGAAGCAATTCTTGGCGTACAACAATGATGCAGTTGAAAATCAAGTTATTGCCGAGCAATTGAAAGAATTGTCCAAAGGTGATTTGATTTTGGAAAATCCAGACGAGTTGATGAATACCAATTTGATTTTGAAATCTTTTGGCATTCAACCTAACAAACGTCCGAATAAAAAGAATCCAAAAAACAACAATAACAACAAGAATAAAAACCAGAACTACAATCAAAATCAAAACCGAAAAAAGAATTAACGCATGTCTTCATTTGAAATCCACGGTGGAAAAAAATTAAAGGGTGAATTAACTCCTCAAGGTGCAAAAAACGAAGCGCTTCAAGTACTTTGTGCACCATTATTGACACCAGAAAAAGTTACCATTTCAAACGTTCCTGATATTGTTGATGTCAACAAATTGATTGATTTGTTGCAAACAATGGGCGTGAAAATCGAGAAAATTGAGCGAGGAACGTACAGTTTCCAAGCAAAAGATATCGATATGTCGTACTTGGAAACGGAAGATTTCAAAAAACGTGCTGGCTCGTTACGTGGTTCTATCATGATTGTTGGTCCCTTGTTAGCGCGTTTCGGTAAAGGATTTATTCCAAAACCAGGTGGCGATAAAATTGGTAGAAGACGTTTGGATACGCACTTCGAAGGATTTACTTTGTTGGGCGCGAAATTTAATTACGATGCAGGTGAGCACTTTTATTCAATAGAAGGTAAAAACCTGAAAGGAACATACATTCACTTAGATGAAGCATCGGTAACTGGAACAGCAAACATCGTGATGGCTGCTGTAATGGCAGAAGGAACAACGACTTTTTACAACGCAGCATGCGAGCCTTATTTGCAACAGCTATGTAAAATGTTGAATGCAATGGGCGCTAAAATTTCAGGTATTGGTTCCAATTTATTGACCATTGAAGGAGTAAAAGAATTGGGTGGATGTTATCACCGAATTTTGCCTGATATGATCGAGATTGGTAGTTTCATTGGATTGGCTGCTATGACACAATCTGAAATTACAATCAAAGACGTTTCGTGGGAAAACCTGGGTGTTATTCCGAATACATTCAAACGTCTTGGGATCAAATTAGAACGAAGAGGGGACGATATTTTTGTTCCTGCTCAAGATTTATACGAAATTGACACCTTCATTGATGGTTCAATTTTGACCATTTATGATGCGCCTTGGCCTGGATTTACACCCGATTTATTATCCATCATTTTGGTTGTTGCAACACAGGCAAAAGGAAGCGTATTGATTCACCAAAAAATGTTCGAATCGCGCTTATTTTTCACTGATAAATTAATCGATATGGGTGCGCAAATCATCTTGTGTGATCCACACAGAGCGACGGTTATTGGTTTAGCAAGACAACATCAGTTACGCGGTATCAATATGACTTCACCGGATATCCGTGCGGGAGTTTCGTTGTTGATTGCTGCACTTTCTGCCGAAGGAAAAAGCGTTATTCATAACATCGAACAAATTGACCGTGGGTACCAAGATATTGATATCCGTTTGAGAAATATTGGTGCAGATATCCGTAGAATAAACTAATTTAAACAAACGATCATGTTGAAATTTGTATTTGCAGCCGCAATTGGCTTTTTTTTATTGACAGTTACTTCATTCAGTACGACAGCTGTTTTGCCAGGAGTAGGAGCAAAAGCTCCAGAAATCACCTTGACAAATCCTGCTGGAAAAACAATCAAATTATCTGCCTTAAAAGGGAAAATGGTACTCATCGATTTTTGGGCTTCTTGGTGCGGTCCTTGTCGCAAAGAAAATCCAAACGTAGTTGAAGCATACAACAAATACAACAAGAAAACATTCAAAACAGCGAAAGGATTCGAAGTATTTTCCGTTTCACTTGATCGTGATGAAGCTAAATGGAAAGAAGCAATTAAAAAAGATGGTTTGATCTGGTCAAATCATGTTTGGGACAAAGAAAATGTTGCAGGTACTGCATACCAAGTTCAGTTTATTCCAAGTGCTTTTTTAGTTGACGGTAATGGAATGATTGTTGCTTCAGGCGAATCATTACGCGGTTTAGGCTTACATGTTCAATTAGACAAACAATTGAAATAATTTCGTTTCAGCGCCTGAATGAATGCTTTTTTTTCGAAACTCTTAGCGACTTGGCAGACTGATTTAAGTCCAGTTTTCGATGAAAGAGAAGCCAAAAATACATTTCTTTTTGCATTAGAGGATTGTTTTAATCTTTCCAAAACACAACTAATCAGCGAAAACAATCTCCTATTATCGGAAGAAGCACTAGCACAGTTACAAGTAATCAAAATCCGCTTATTGGCAGGTGAACCGTACCAATACATCGTTGGCTTCACTTATTTTGATGGCTTGAAAATTCAAGTAAATGCTGACGTTTTGATTCCTCGTCCAGAGACGGAAGAATTAGTTGATTGGATAACCACCGATTTTAAAAACGAAACTGAAATTCAATTGGTTGATTGGTGTACTGGTTCAGGATGCATCGCCTTGGCATTAAAAGCACGTCATCCAAATTGGACGATTACAGGAATCGATGTTTCTGCTGCTGCTTTAGCCATAGCGCAACAAAATGCCTCAGCCAACAATGTAGTTGTTTCATGGATCAAGGATGATTTGCAGCAGCCAACTTTTCAACAATCGTGCACCATCATTGTCTCAAATCCGCCATACATTCCAATCGCTGACAAGCAATTCATGGCAAAAAACGTACTTGAATTTGAACCTCATTTAGCGTTGTTTGTTTCTGACGAAGATCCGTTGCTGTTTTATCGCCTATTGGCAGAAAACGCAAAAAAACAACTCGTTCAAAATGGCTGTATTTATCTCGAGATTCACGAAGATTATGCAGCAGAAATGAAAGCGCTTTTAAGTGATTTTGGCTTTGCTGACATCGAAATCAGAAACGATTTACAAGGCAAATCACGCATGCTAAAAGCTGTTAATAAAACGGTTTAAGCAAGCTCAAAAAGTCCGAAAGCGTTCCTTATCTTTGCTACAATTCACAACATTATGGATAGTCAAGCAGCAAAAGAACGTATCGCTTTTTTAACGAATGAATTACACCAACACAATCATTTGTATTATGTAGCAAGTAATCCTGTTATTTCGGATTATGATTTCGATATGTTGCTGAATGAATTGAGTGAATTAGAAAAAGCATATCCCGAATTTGCAAGTGAAGCTAGTCCCGTAAAGCGCGTAGGAGGAGATATTACAAAGAAGTTCAAATCTGTCGTTCACGATTATCCCATGTTGTCCCTGTCAAATTCGTATTCGGAGGCTGAAATCATGGAATGGGAACAACGCTTGAAAAAACTCATCGACGGTCCAATTGAATACGTGTGCGAATTGAAATACGATGGCGTAGCAATTGGAATTCGCTATATCAATGGAAAATTTGATAGAGCAGTAACGAGAGGCGATGGCACACAAGGAGAGGATGTTTCTGCTAATGTGAAAACCATCAAAACAATTCCATTACAGTTAACGGGTGATTATGTGGATGAATTTGAAATTCGAGGAGAAATATTCTTTCCACGAGCAAATTTTGATGCACTCAATCAACAACGAGAGGAAATCGGAGAACCTGTTTTTGCAAACCCAAGAAATACAGCCTCAGGAACGTTAAAACTGCACGATTCAAAAGTTGTTGCTGAACGTGGGTTGGATTGCTTTTTATACGGTGTTTATGGAGCTGATTTACCTTTTCAATCTCATTTGGAAAGTGTGAATGGCGTTCGGAATTGGGGGTTCAAATCCCCATTGGAAACCGAAAAATATATTCTAAAAACAACTTCCATTGAGGGGATAATGGAATTCATTCATTATTGGGAAAAAGAACGCTTTTCATTGCCTTTTGATATCGATGGAATTGTTTTGAAAGTCAATAGTTATTCCCAACAACAGCAACTTGGTTTTACAGCAAAATCACCGCGCTGGGCAATTGCATACAAGTTCAAAACAGAACGAGTGGCAACAACCTTGGAATCCGTTACATACCAAGTTGGGCGAACAGGTGCAATAACACCCGTTGCGAATTTAACTCCCGTTTTATTAGGCGGAACAGTGGTAAAACGCGCGTCCTTACACAATGCAGATCAAATTGAAAAACTTGATTTGTATGAAGGAGATGCCGTTTTTGTTGAAAAAGGTGGAGAAATTATACCTAAAATAGTTGGCGTAGATGTATCCAAACGCAATCCTTCTTCCAGCCGAATTGTGTTCATTGAAACCTGTCCTGAATGTGCTGCTGAATTGACAAGAAGAGAAGGGGAAGTACAGCATTATTGTACCAATGACTTGGCTTGCCCACCTCAGGTGAAAGGCCGCATGGAACATTTCATTTCGAGAAAAGCAATGAATATCGATGGAATTGGTGCAGAAACGATCGATTCGTTTTATCAAAAAGGTTTGGTCAACAATGTTGCAGATTTATACGATTTATCGTTTGATGATATTGTTTCACTTGACCGCATGGCTGATAAGTCAGCAAACAATGTGTTGATTGGTTTAAATGCCTCAAAAAACATTCCCTTTGAACGCGTTTTGTTTGCTTTAGGAATTCGTTTTGTTGGCGAAACAGTAGCTAAAAAATTGGCGCAAGCCTTTAAAAATTGTGATGCTTTAGCAAAAGCTACATTTGACGAATTAATTGAAGTAGAAGAAATTGGCGATAAAATTGCTATTGCTGTGCAACAATTCTTTCAAGATGAACGCGCGTTGAGCATTCTTGCACGATTGAAAGCACATGGTTTGCAATTTCAAGTGGAGGAAGTGGCGCTCGATTCTGAAGTTTTAGCAGGTAAAACCTTCGTGGTTTCTGGTGTTTTTACCCACTACAGCCGTGATGAAATAAAAGCCTTGATTGAGAAAAATGGCGGAAAAAACAGTGGTTCAATTTCAGCAAAAACAACTTATGTGTTAGCAGGTGAGAACATGGGGCCAGCTAAATTAGAAAAGGCGATAAAATTAGGTGTGACAATTATTTCAGAAGCTGATTTTATTCAATTAATTGGCGCATAATTCCCGCAATTATTTTCGTAAATTTGTTGTGGATTTTTACACCATAAAAAAGAAAACACAATGAATCAATTCAAAGGTGCTGGCGTTGCATTAGTTACGCCTTTTTCAGCAGACATGTCAATTGACTTTCCTGCATTACGTCAATTAGTTCGTGAACAAATTGCTGGCGGAACAAATTTTCTAGTCGTTCAAGGTACTACAGGAGAATCGCCAACATTGACAAGCGATGAAAAATTAAAAGTACTGGAAACAGTTCAAGAAGAAAATAATGGGCAATTACCCATCGTTTATGGTGTAGGAGGAAACAATACCATGGCTGTTGCGGAAGCATTTTCCAAAATTCCAGCAGGTGTCGATGGTATTTTATCAGTTGCTCCTTACTACAACAAACCTATTCAACGTGGTTTTGTAGCGCACTACAAAGCAATTGCTCAAGCAACAGATTTACCAATTATCATGTACAATGTTCCTGGAAGAACAGGTTCAAACATGTTGGCGGAAACTACCTTAGAATTAGCTGAAGTTAAAAACATTGTTGCAATGAAAGAAGCTTCTGGAAACATGGAGCAAATCATGGAAATCATACGTTGCAAACCAGCTGATTTCTTAGTGCTTTCTGGTGATGATGCCTTAACAATGCCTTTGATTGCTGCGGGAGCAGATGGTGTAATTTCTGTCGTTGCAAATTCTTTCCCAAAACAATTTAGTCAAATGGTTGCTGCGTCATTGAATGGCGACTTAGCAACTGCGCGTAAATTGCATTACGATTTATTACCAATCACCAAATTATTCTTCACCGAAGGAAATCCCGGTGGAGTAAAAATCGCGTTGGAAGAATTAGGTTGGATGGCACCTCACATGCGCTTGCCGTTGGTGCAAGTTTCTGATAATCTTAGAGCTGCAATTCAACAAGAAACAAAAAAACTAACAAAATAAACTGCATGAGTACTGCTTCAGGTATATTTCAAGCGATAACAAACGCTCATTCAATTGTTATAACTGCACATCGATCGCCAGATGGTGATTCCATTGGTAGTTCAATGGCGTTGTATCATTTGTTGAGAAAATGGCAGAAAAATGTAACGGTTGTTCATCCGGATCCTGCTCCCGAATTTTTGCATTGGGTGCCAAGTCAAGAAGTAATAATCGATTTTGAAAATCAAGCAGAAAAAGCAAGTGAATTGTTATTGGCTGCTGATTTGATTTTTTGCTTGGATTACAACGAGCCCAGTCGAGTAGGGAAGGACTTGCAAGAAGTTTTGGTTCAATCAAAGGCTGTGAAAGTGATGATTGACCACCATTTACATCCTGCTGATTTTTGTGACTTCACCTTGTCTGAAATAAGTGCTTGTTCCACTTGTGAATTGTTGTTCCAATGGTTGAAAGCCATTCAAAAAGAAAACGAAATTGATGCAGTCATTGGACAGTGCCTTTATTTAGGAATTATGACCGATACAGGTTCGTTTCGTTTCCCTTCAGTTTCCAGTGGAACACATGAAATAGCAGCTTTTTTGATCGAAAAAGGAGTCAAACATTTTGAAATCCACGAAGCTGTTTTTGACACAAATACAATCGATAGAATACGTTTGAAAGGCTATGCATTGTCTGAAAAATTAGTGTTAATTCCTGGAATTCCAGTTGCTTATGCTTCGTTGTCTGAAGAGGAGTTAGACCGATTTAATTATCAAAAAGGAGATACAGAAGGTTTGGTCAATCAAATTCTTGGTATTCAAGGAATAAAAATGGCTGTTTTTTTCGCTGAAAAAGATGGCAAAGTCAAAATATCATTCCGTTCAAAAGGAGAATACGTAGTCAATCAATTGGCAAACGATCACTTTGAAGGAGGCGGCCATGCCTATGCTTCTGGAGGAATTTCTTTTGTTTCATTGGATGAAACGATTGCAAAATTTGTAACGAATGTCAAAAATTACGTTCCAGTAGCATGATACGTTTAGTGTTAATGAGTGGGTGTTTTTGTGGTTTGATTGCTTGCTCGTCTCAAAAAACAGAAAAACCAATTCCCGAGTGGAATCAACAAAAATCAACGGATTTGAACAAATCGTTGATGGAAGAACAAGAAATAAATATTGACTTGTTTTTAGCGCAACACGAAGCTTGGCAAGTTGAAAAAACGGGAACAGGTTTGCGTTATGTAATTGGCAAACAAACTACTGGGCCTCTTCCACAAAAAGGGCAATCTGCAAAAGTTCATTACAAAATTTCGTTGCTAGATGGCAAAGTGTGTTACGAAACGGCTCCAGATGAGCTAGATGTTTTTGTTGTAGATAATAGCGAAATGGAGTCTGGAATACATGAAGGAATTAAAAAAATGCATGTTGGAGAAAAAGCAAAATTGATTTTCCCAAGTCATTTAGCGCATGGATTGGTGGGTGATATGAAAGAAATCCCCCCGCTTTCTCCTTTAGTTGTTGATATTGAATTGATTGGATTAGAATGAAAAAATCACTAATAATTGTAAGTACATGTGCTCTGTTGTTTTCTTGTGAAACTTCGGGTGTGAAAACTGCTGAAAAGCAAGCAACGACAAAATTACATAAAGAGGATAATCGCTCTTCATCGGAACGATTATTAGATCCTTTGAAAACAATCGTTGAAAAAAAACAATTCCCTAGTGGTTTGAAAATCCAATGGTTTAAGAAAGGAAGTGGTCCAGCAATTAAACCAGGTGAAGTTGTAGAAATCAATTTCAAATTGCAATTGCCTTCAGGCGATGTAGTTGATGGAAACCATCTGTTAAAACGCGCAATGATTCCATATTTAGTTGGCTACAACATGCAAACAATTGGTTGGGACATGGCTTTTAACGAATTACATGTTGGCGATTTTGTTGAAATATACTTACCACCTAATTTAGCGCGGGGAGAAAAAGGTATTCCAAACTTAATTCCACCGAATTCGCCAAACATTGTACTATTGCGTGTTGGAAAAAAAGTAAAACCAACCAAAACAGTTAACGGCGTAAAAGTTTGGCTATTAGAAGAAAATACTGAAATGAAAGCACATGCGATTGATGAAAATGCGCAAGTGGCCATACATTATTTTGTAGGAACGAAATCAAATCCACGTTACGATAATTCGTACCAGCGTAATGTTCCTTTCCAATTTGGAATGAAAGATGTGAGTTTGATTCCTGGTTTGAAAAAAGCATTACTTGGGACAAAATTATTTGATAAATTATGGATTTTGGTTCCGCCTTCTCAAGCTTACGGTTCAAAAGGAATGGTTGATTTGGTGAAGCCTAATGAGGATTTGTTTTATGATTTGATTATCATGGATGTAAACGGAATGGCTGAAAAAGTGTTAGCAAATTAACGCATAAACTATCGCAATTAACTTTTTTTTGACCTTTCCTTGCACTTTTTTAGGCTATATTTGCATCCAAATTAGTTCAGATAATATTATTTCATGAAAAAATTACTCATCGTATTTGCCCTTTTTAGTTTTACATCGTTGTTTGGACAAGTCGTTATCGACACCATAAAAACGTCAAAGGGTACGATGTTGATTTATGCAAATCGCACATGGAAATATTTGGAAGACAAACAATTCAATGGCGTTTTAAATCCTTGGTTGCATTCAATTTTTGAAAAAGACACTGCTTTTCGTTTCACCCAAAAATGGGACAATAACCAATGTTTCACCTCTGAAAGAGGAAACGACATGTCAAAACTAAAAGACACGTTTTGGTTGTGTGTAATGGATGAAAAGCACAAAGATTTCAAGATGCCAGTCCCTGGAATTGTTACTTCGCGTTATGGTTTTAGAAGCGGACGTTACCACAATGGAATAGACTTAGATTTAAATGTAGGCGACACAGTACGTTCTGTTTGGGCTGGTAAAATCCGCTATGCAAAATGGAACGATGGTGGTTTTGGTAATTTAGTTATTGTTCGTCATTACAACGGATTAGAAACATTTTATGCGCATTTGAGCAAACATTTGGTTGTGCCTGATCAATTAGTTGAAGCAGGTGAACCAATTGGATTAGGAGGTAATACAGGACGTTCTTTTGGTGCACATTTACATTTTGAAGTGCGTTTTTACGATGCGCCAATGAATCCAGAAGAAGTGATTGATTTCACCCACAATCAAGTAAAAGATGAAAACTTGTTCATTCACAGTGCAATTTTTCGCCCAGGTGCCAAACCAAGTGATGCTGTTTTAGGTGAACCTGTTGATCCAAATGCGTTAGTGACCAATCCAACTACACCAACACCTCCAGTAAGAAGAGCAGAGCCTACACGAACAAAAAAATATTACAAAGTACGTCCAGGTGATACCTTGTCTGAAATTGCAACAAGAAACAATACTACTGTTTCTAAAATTTGTAGTTTGAATGGCTTGCGTGTAACAAGTGTCATTCAACCCGGACAATCATTACGCGTTAAGTAAACGTTTCTTCAAATAGGCTCAATATTAACTGGATAGCCGGTTTTTATCATTTGTTATCTTTTTTAATTGCTGCATTCACTAACTTGTTAGAATGACAGGTAATTATCGCATCGTACTCGTATTGGATGGGGGAGAACATTCCTTGTCAATTCCTGTTTTAGGGCTTAACCACATTGCTGAACAGCATGCGTTGTTTATCAACGACTCCAAAGTGTTTAATTGGATTGATGTTGCAGTTGGCAGTGGAAATGCTACGTTACTAACGGCATTAATTGCTCAAAATAATTCTGATTTAACTAAAACAGTCGCTTCACTCGAACATCAGATTTTTGCAGAAAACAAATCAATTGATGGACTTTTAACTACTTATTTTCAGGATGAAACATTGTTGATGGATTTAAAAAAACATTTTTCGTTTGTTTGCCATGATAAGCAAATGGATGAGCCCTATTTTTTCTCAAGTACCCGTCCTACTATAACGAGTGCTTCATTGAATACTGTTTTGAAAGCTTGTGTCAATGATATTGCATTGAACCGAAATGCAAACTGGGGTAACAAACAGTTGGCTTATGCAAGCTTACAAATGAGAAATCCTATTTTCCATGCTGCTAACCTTGCAAATTGCTTGTATCACGATGAGTCATTGATCTTTTTAAGTATCGGTTCAGGTTTATCTTCTACTCCAACCGAAGAACAACTATTAGTTGAACAACAACACGAACATTTTCATAAAGAGGTTAAAATGCATAAAAACTGGCATTACTTTCGGTTTAATCCGATTATTGAACATGACTTTACAAAAGACCAATTAATTTCGGTTGTTCAGCATTATTTTGAGACCGAAATAAGCGCGATGGAACGATTGATGCGTTTGATGGAAATGAAGTCAGGAAGAATATTGTGATTTTTTAATTTCTTCGCGCAGATTTTTATCCTATTTTTGTCTCCTATGAAATTTGTAGTTACTTTATTAATACTATTATCGCTCGTTTCTTGCAGCTCTTACAATCAAATTGTAAAGTCAGATGATTACGAAGCGAAATATAACGAAGCAAATCGTTTGTTTGCTGAAAAAAAATACGAACGCTCAATCACACTTTACGAGCAAGTTTTTCAACGTTCTCCAAAATCACCACAAGGAGAAGTTTCTTTTTATCGTTTAGGTAAAGCTGCATACAATTATGGTGATTGGTATTTGGCAAGTTATTACTTAACAGCTTTTCAAACGAAATTCCCTTATTCTAATTTTGTAGAAGAAACGATTTTTCTTGCGGCTTTGTGTGCTGTAGAAAATAGTCCTGAAGCATCTCTCGATCAAAATGAAACAGAAATGGCTTTGAACGAATTACAAGGATTTATCACGCGGTTCCCAAATTCAAATCATGTGGATACCTGTAATTTGATTATGGATCAATTGCGTTTCAAATTACAAACCAAAGAAGTATTGAATGTGCGTTTGTATGATAAAACAGAAAACTTCCGTGCTGCAGCTGTTTCGGGGGCATCTTTTTTAGAAAATTATCCAATATCAACTTACCGTGAAGAAGTAGCATACCTGCTTGTTAAAAATTATTATTTCCTAACGGTTAATAGTATCGACACAAAATTGGAAGAACGAATTGAGAAAACAACAGAAAGTTATCTTGATTTTCTTGCTGAATTTCCAAATTCCTCGTATCTTCGCGAATTGGAAGGCTACAAAACAAAAGTAGAAGCGTTAAAGACTTCCGGAAAAATATTAAAATAGACACAAATGAGTTTCAAAAACATGAATGCAGAACGTTCAACGATCACACGTAACACAATTGATTTAGAACAAGATACAAACAATATCTATGAGTCAATCGTGGTGATGGCAAAACGTGCTAATCAAATCAGCTCAACGATGAAAGAAGAATTAACTGCAAAATTGCAAGAGTTCGCTTCATCTACAGATAATTTGGAAGAGATTTTTGAAAACCGTGAGCAAATTGAAATTTCACGTTACTACGAAAAACTTCCAAAATCAGTTGCTGTTGCAATCGAAGAAAAATTGGAAGGTCAAATTTATATTCGTCCGATTCAAGACTAAAAAATAATGTCGTTAAAAGGGAAACGCATTCTCGTCGGTATTACCGGTGGCATAGCGGCTTATAAAATAGCATCCTTCATACGACTGTTAAAAAACGAAGCGGCAGAGGTCAGATGTATGATGACTCCTGCCGCTACTCATTTTATCACACCTCTAACTGTCGCTACTCTTTCTGAAAATCCTGTTGGAATTGAATTTTATGATCCAAAAACAGGTGCTTGGACGAATCATGTTGAATGGGCCTTGTGGGCTGATTGCATGATTTTCGCGCCAGTAACTGCTAGTTCATTAGCTAAAATGGCGAATGGCTTTTCCGATAATTTTTTATTAGCTACTTTTTTGAGTGCCAAATGTCCTATTTTCATTGCTCCAGCCATGGATTTAGATATGTACGCTCATCCAACAACAAAACGAAATATTTCTCAACTTGCAGCAGATGGAACGTACATTATTCCAGCTGAATCAGGGTTTTTAGCATCTGGTTTGCAGGGTGAAGGCCGAATGGCAGAACCAGAAACAATGCTTTCTCATTTACGTGATTTCTTTGAACGTGATGAACGATTGATTCAGCAACGCATTTTGATTACTGCGGGTCCAACCTACGAAGCAATTGATCCAGTTCGTTTTATCGGTAATCATTCTTCTGGTAAAATGGGGTTTGCATTGGCTGAAGCAGCAGCTCGAAAAGGTGCTGAAGTTGTGTTGATTACTGGTCCCACAGCTTGCCAATTGGTTCATGAACATGTTACTGTTGTTCCTGTTAAATCTGCTCATGATATGTTAGCAGCAGTTCAGATTCATTGGGAAGCTTGTCATATTGGTATTTTTTCAGCAGCAGTTGCTGATTACAGGCCAATTGCAGTTTCGGATAATAAATTGAAAAAATCAAACGATACCTTAACTATTGAGTTAACTAAAAATCCAGATATACTGGCTTGGGCTGCCCAACACAAAACGTCTACACAAAAAGTAATTGGTTTTGCTTTGGAAACAACAAATGGACTCGATTACGCCAAAGGAAAATTGGAAAGTAAACAGTTGGATGCAATTGTACTGAATGAAATCGGACCAGAAGGTGTAGGTTTTGGAACAACAACAAATGCAGTAACTTTCATTGATAAAAACAATAAAATTCGTAGTTTTGAGTTACAAGCTAAAACAGCATTAGCTACTAAAATAATTGATGCAATTTATGCCGAAAGTTAACATGAAAAAATACCTGCTTTTCCTTTATTTGTTCTTGCTTGCACCAGTTGTTCTAGCGCAAGAATTGAATTGTACCGTGTCTATAATTTCTAACATTAATACAGAAGTAACTTCTGCTGAAAAAGAATTATTGGAGCAAGTACGACAAACGGTGTATGACATGATGAACAACACCAAATGGACAAAAGATAAATTCACTGTTGAAGAACGAATCAATTGTCAATTACAAATTCAAATCAATACAATTAACAACGGTAATTTTACAGGCGCATTACAAATTCAATCGTCGCGCCCTGCTTTTAACGGTTCTTACAATACAAATATTTTCAATTTCCAAGACGATAATTTACAGTTCTCCTATTCAAGAAATACCGTGTTGATATATGCCCCTAATCAATTCAGAGATAATTTAACGTCGATTCTAGCATTTTATGCGTATTACATCATTGCATTGGATTACGATTCTTTTTCTTTAAAAGGTGGAACACCCTATTTCACGGAAGCGCAACAAATTGTTTCCAATGCTCAAACAATGGGTGGATTGGGTTGGAAATCGAATGAACCAGGTAAAAGAAATCGTTATTGGTTAGTTGATAATTCCTTGCAACAGTTGTTTGATCCGCTGAGAGAGTGTTTTTACGACTACCACCGAAAAGGAATAGATCAGTTGTACGATAAAAAAGAAGAAGCGCGAAAAACAATTGCAGCATCGCTAAATAATTTATCCAAAATTTCAGCTGTTCGTCCAAATTCAATCAATGTATTGACGTTTGTTCAAGCAAAATTGACCGAATTAAAAAACTTATATGCGGATGCTTCCCAACAGGAAAAAATTGAAATTGTCACGATTTTAAAGAAAATCGATCCTGCAAATGCATCCAGATACGAAGAAATTCTCAACTAATGTTAACGCACTTATCCATTCGCAATTTCGCCTTGATTGACCGTGCGGATATTGATTTTCCAAAAGGTTTTTTGGTCATAACAGGTGAAACAGGTTCAGGGAAATCTATTTTACTAGGCGCATTGAACCTGATTTTAGGTGAACGAGCAGATTATTCTGTTATTCGCGATGAAACTACTAAAACAGTTGTGGAAGCCCATTTTATGTTGGACAAACGATTGCAACATTGGTTCGATACGAATGAATTGGATTGGGATGAAAACACCATTATTCGCCGCGAAATATTAGCTCATGGAAAATCGCGATCTTTTATCAACGATAGTCCCGTTCAGTTAACTGTTTTAAAAGAATTAACCGAACAACTCATTTATATCCATTCACAACACCAAACCTTAGCCATTAAAAAGAGTGATTTTCAATTTGATTTGATCGATTCATTTGGTGATAATTTGGGAAATGTCGCTCATTACAAATCTAGTTTTCAACAGCTCACTAAACAAGAGCGTTTGTTGGTAGCTTTGAAGGAGAGAAACAGTGAAGAACAAAAAGAAATCGCTTTTGTCTCGTTTCAATTAGAGGAATTAAATCAATTAGCGTTAACGAAACACGATTTTCACGCTTACGAAAAAGAACTTGAAAAAGTAAATAAGTTAGATGAACTTCGTGCTGCTTTCACAACTATTTCAGCAGTAATTAATGACGAAAGTGGAGTTGCAAGTAAGTTGAGTTTATTGAAGCATCAACTCGATAAATGGCGTACGCTAGACGATTCGTTTTCTGAATTTCACGAACGTATTCAATCGACTTTAATAGAGTTGGTAGATATTGCAGATGAATCAGAAAAGCAATTAAGCGATTTGGAATTAGATCCCAAACGAATAGAATTTTTACAAACACAATTGAATGGTTTTTATTTGTTATTAAAGAAACATCAATTGACTACGCAAGACGAATTGATTGCGTTGGAAAAATCACTCGCTGATAAAGTGCTTTCTAGTTCCAATACCGCTGAAGAAATTGAAAAAGTAAGTACGGAATTAATCCAACTAAGAGAAGAAGTGAAGGAACAAGCACAACGAATGAATGCGGTTCGTTTTGAAACGACTACTAAGCTTTCTACTGCTTTGCAATCGATTTTACAGCACTTAAAATTAGCTGATGCTCGCGTTTCGTTTGAGTTGCAAGAATTACCTCAGTTGGATAGCAATGGCGGACTTGCGATTAGCTGTTTGTTCTCCGCAAACAAAGGAATTGAACAAAAACCAATCGAAAAAGTTGCCAGTGGTGGTGAGTTATCACGCTTGATGTTAGCAATTCAATCGATTATCAGTCAGAAAAAAGCATTGCCAACCTTGATTTTAGATGAAATTGACACGGGTGTTTCTGGTGAAGTAGCCTTGCGTATTGGTCAGTTATTGCGACAAATGGGTTCAAAAATGCAATTATTGGCAATCACGCATTTACCGCAAGTTGCAGCTCTTGGAGCAGTGCATTACGAAGTGAAAAAGTCGGTTGAAAATGACAGTACCAACACTGCAATTTGTTTGTTGAACGAAACAGAGCGCATTGATGCGTTAGCGAAATTACTATCGGGTGAACAAATCACAGCTGTTTCGCGTGAAAATGCAAAAGCCTTAATGCAAGCAAAAGATTAAGGTGATTTTTTTTAAAACAAAAAAAAATGTATTTTTACTTTCCTATTAGTTCTCTGGATTCAAAGGCAACTTTTAGCAAACATAGACGTTACTTAAATAGTTTAAAAATAGAAAAGATGAAACGTATTTTACCCGTATTGATTTTGATGATTTCCTTAACAAGTTGGAAATTGGAAGATAAAAAACCTTTAGAAGGTTCTGAAATGATTTCCATGCGAATTCAACCAAAAAAAGTAGCATGTGATGGTTACGAAGGACACAAAACATGTTTTGTTGTTCAAAAAGGTGCGTCTATAGGTACTGATTTTTGGGAAACACTTCCTGTTCCAATTGATGGGTTTAATTTTGAAGAAGGTTACATGTACGATGTTACAATCAAAATACAATTACGCGAAGAACACAACGAAGATCAATCACGTTTTCAATATACGTTAATTAACGTGCTTTCGAAGAAAAAAGCATAAAAACCATGGAAAAACGCTGGTTGTTAATTGGATTTACATGCATCTTTATTGGAATTATCCTCGGTGCTTTTGGTGCGCATGCATTGAAAGATGCGTTGCACGATCCAGAAAAATTGCAATCATTTGAAACAGGAGTTAAATACCAAATTTATCATGGACTTGCGTTGATTGCGCTAGTTGCGATTGGCCGTGTGTTCCAATTAAATTTCTTATCGACATTTCGTTTACTATTAATTGGCGTAATTTGTTTTTCTGTGAGCATTTATGGCTTAACCATGGGGCATTTGTTTCACAATGTTACATTTAATAAAGTTTTAGGACCGATTACACCAATTGGCGGTTTACTTTTATTAATTGGTTGGTTGCGAGCTATCATAACTGTTTCTAAAATTAAAATTGATTAAATGAAAATCACTGTGCTTGGGACAGGAACGTCGCAAGGAGTTCCAATGATTGCATGTGATTGTTATGTTTGTCAATCCCCCGACGCAAAAGATAAACGCTTGCGTTCTTCCATCATGATTACTGCAAATGGCGAAAATTATGTCATTGATGCAGGACCCGATTTTCGACAACAAATGTTACGGGCACAAGTTAAATCATTGCGCGGTGTTATTTTTACTCACGAACACAAAGATCACATTGCAGGTTTAGACGATGTGCGTGCATTCAATTACATTGAAAACCGTGATATGGATGTGTATTGCAGTGAACATGTCGATGTTGCTTTGAAGAGAGAATATCACTACGTTTTTTCAGCATTGAAATATCCTGGAGTTCCTGAACTCAATCTTATCCGAATTAAAAATAACGAATCATTTACTTTAAAAAACGACTTAACAGTTATTCCTATCCAAGTGATGCACTATAAAATGGAAGTGTTTGGTTTCCGAATTGGAGATTTTGCTTACATCACAGATGCGAAAACAGTTGCAAACGAGGAAATAGAAAAGTTAAGAGGAGTGAAGGTTTTGATTGTGAACGCATTGCGAAAAGAACCTCATATTTCTCATTTTAACTTAGATGAAGCATTAGCGTTCATTGAACGAGTAGCACCAGAAAAAGCATATTTAACGCACATTTCACACGTTTTCGGAACGCACGATGAAATAGAAAGCGAATTACCAGCGACTATTGCAGTAGCATATGACGGCTTGGAGCTTTCAATTTGATACCATTCTATTAGTTATCAACAATTCATTATCAACTTTTTAAAGTTGGTTGCATCAAATAAAATCATAAATTTGTGATACAAACTTATTTAGAATGTCAAAATTACTAGAAGGAAAACGTGGTATCATTACCGGAGCTTTGGATCAAAATTCAATTGCTTGGAAAGTAGCTGAAAAAGCACACGAATACGGAGCAACATTCGTATTGACAAACGCACCTATTGCAATGCGTATGGGAGAAATCAATGAATTAGCTGAAAAGACAAATTCACAAATTATTCCTGCAGATGCAACGAACATAGATGATTTAAAGAATTTATTTACACAAGCTCAAGAAGTTTTGGGCGGTAAAATTGATTTCGTTTTGCATTCAATTGGTATGAGTGTGAATATTCGTAAGAACATTCCTTATCCTGAGTTGAATTACGACTATTTCCAAAAAGGAATTGACGTTTCTGCCATGTCTTTGCACAAAATGTTATCCGTTGCGAAAGAAATGGACGCAATCAATGAATGGGGAAGTGTTGTTGCATTGAGTTATGCTGCAGCGCAACGTACATACCCTTTCTACACAGATATGGCGGATATCAAAGCGATGTTGGAATCAATTGCACGTAGTTTTGGGTACCACTATGGTGTTGATAAAAAAGTTCGTATCAATACGGTTTCTCAATCACCTACAAAAACAACGGCTGGTGCTGGAATCAAAGGTTTTGGTGATTTTTATGACTATGCTGACGCAATCGCTCCACTTGGAAATGCTACAGCTGAAGATTGTGCAAACTACTGTATCACGTTATTCTCTGATTTAACGCGCATGGTAACAATGCAAAACTTATTTCATGATGGTGGTTATTCTACTACTGGAGTTAGTAATGTGATGATGGCAAAAATGGGAATTGAATAATTCCCTTGATACATATTTCTTGAAGGCTGTTCATTTTGAGCAGCCTTTTTTATTGTATCCTGCGAAAGGTTAAATTGATTCTCCCATTCACAACTTTCTTCGATTTTGCTAATTGATGTTTCCAGTAATGTTGTGTTTCTCCTGCCATGATGAGCAACGAACCAGCCGATAATTGAAATTGCTGTTTTATTCCCAACGTTTTGTGTTTTAAGTCAAATCTACGCGTAGCACCTAAAGAAAGTGATGCAATTATCGGATTTTTCCCTAATTCTTTTTCGTTGTCCGTATGCCAACCATTGCTATCGTTTCCATCACGGTAATAATTGACCAAAACAGCATTAAATTCGGTGTTTGCAATTTTCTCGACACGTTCTTTGATTGCGAATAATTCCGGTGTAAAAGCATTTGTGATTAATTGATTTCCGGAATACCCGTAGGATTTTTCATCGGTTGCAAAAAAAGCTTCCAAGCGCGGACAGTTCATGACCTTCCCAAAGATTTTAATTTGTTGTTGTTGCCATGGTAAGAAGTCAATTAGTTGCTGGTACAGTTTTTCTGATTCAGCAACCGTCATGAAATCGGATTGAAAAAATAATTCAGCGTTTGGTAAAATCAGCACAAATCACAATTTATCAGTAAGCCAATAGGTCAAATAACCAACGATTTCTTTGTTCAATTTATGCCAATCATTCACAACGGAAACATCGGGCATGAAATAATCGTCAAACGTATAGTAGCGGGTTGGACCGGTATATAAATCTGTTGAAAACGGTTTGCAGCTTAATTTAGCATGTTCAAAACAAGCCAATGCTCGTTTCATATGTATCCCGCTCGTTATCAATAACAAGTCTTTTGAATGCAATTTGTTTTGCGCTAAAATTTCTTTTGTTTGAACAGCGTTTTCATAGGTGTTTTTGGACTTGCAATCAATAAAAATCACACTGTCTGGTATTCCTAATTCAATCAAATTCAAGCGTAATTGTTTGGCTTCATTGAACTTGTGATCAAATACATATCCGTTGTCACCACTGATTAAAAAGCAGTCTATTTTACCGAGTTTGAACAACGATAGTGCTTGCCAAACGCGATCGGCTCCTCTGCGCGCACTCAAACGTTTTAAATCGCCATTGTATTCAAACATTCCGCCCAATAGAATCCCGACTTTGTTTGAAGCAACTTCTTCAATAGGCGTTCCGGGAATTTCCCATAACCGACAAACTTCTTTGAAAAGAAAGGTGTTTGAAAAGAAAAGCAGACACACGATTGCTCCAATTCGACTTCTTTTTCGCCATTTATCAGATTTCAACCGGAATGCAGCAATGACTAGGATTAACATCCATGTAAAAGGAGAAAGTAAAAAAAGTAATGCTTTGGATAAGATGAAAAACATGAGTGGTTGCTTATTTCCAGTGCCAATTAGAATGGTCAACGTATGGAATGGATAATTTGGTACATTTTGCTTGTAAGTAGCTCACAACATCTGCAAGGTTGTCAATTTTGCGTTTGGGGAGAATGAAATTGTGTTTGTTGTGCAGTTGAATCAAAATGACAGCATGTAATTCAACAATTGCAGCAACATCTTTTTCATTTACGATTGCCTCTTGGTCGTTTTCACGCGCAATAATTTCATTACTTGTCCATTCGATGCTACCAACTTGGTTTAAATGTGGTATTAAATCGCGTTCAATACTTCGACGAAAAGTGTTTTCATAGCGTTTACGCTCGCTGATAGGATAAAAGAAATACCACAAAACAGCCAAAATCAAATTGAAGGCAACAAACGTGAAGTTTTTATCGATGATGAATATAATACCAACGAGTAAGTATATAATTGGAAAAAGTAAGCGACCGATTAAACGCTTGCGCATTGCTTTTTCAGAACGAGTGACAGTATATAATTGATAATCTAAGTAATCTTGAACGGCTAATGGAAACGATAATTTCATTTTTCGAAGTGTTTTGATAAAGTTAAATAGATTATTCCAATGAAATAAGATACGCAACAATTGTTTTCTTAATTTTAGCTTTTAAATAGAATGAACAAGTTGCTTTTTCGCTTGTTAAATGATTGAAATAAAAGACTATGACAAGAGAAACCAAAGCAGCAGAAATTGATTTAATTGTTAACAAAACCCGCTTGTTTTTTCAATCGAATCAAACAAAAGCAATTGATTTTCGCTTAAAACAATTAAAACAGTTAAAACGTTTGTTGATTGAAAACGAACAAGAAATATATGCTGCACTCAAAAAAGATTTAAATAAATCAAGTGATGAAGCCTTTTTAACTGAATTTAGTCCCGTTTTACAAGAAATTGAACACCACATCAAACAGTTGAAAAATTGGTCTGCTAAAAAACGTGTTCCAACGCCAATTTACATCTTTCCTTCTACCAGTTACATTCAGCCTGAGCCTCTGGGGGTTACGTTGATTGTTGCTCCTTGGAATTACCCTTTTCAATTGATTTTTGTTCCATTAATTGGAGCTATTTCAGCTGGAAATTGTGCGGTCGTAAAACCGTCTCTTACAACGCCATCGGTAGCGCGGTTGATTGAAACACTATTGCTACGTTATTTTGATCCGCAATACATTGCAGTTGTGCTAGGTGAAATTGAAACCAATCAACATTTGTTTCAAATTCCGTTTGATTTGATTTTTTTTACAGGAAGTCCATATTTGGGAAGAATTGTGATGGAAGCTGCAGCAAAAAACTTAACACCTGTTGTACTTGAATTGGGCGGTAAAAGCCCATGCATAGTCGATCAAAGTGCCCAAGTTGATCTTGCTGCAAAGCGCATTGCATGGGGGAAAACGATTAATGCTGGTCAAACGTGTACTGCTCCCGATTACTTATTTATTCATGCATCACTGAAAGAGCAATTTGTTACAAGTTTTCAAAAACACATTCGCAGTTTTTTTGGTGAAAATCCTGCAGAAAGTGACTTTTATCCAAAAATTGTACATCAAGCAGCAACAACTCGTTTGGTTAGTTACTTGGGAGAAGGAACAATTGAGTGTGGTGGAAATTATTCAATTGAAGATCAATACATTGAACCGACTATAATTTCCAATATTTCGGAAGAAAGTAATGTAATGCAAGCTGAAATATTTGGTCCAATTTTACCGCTTTTTACTTTTACGGATTTAGGCGAGGTTATTCAGTTTATCAATAAAAGACCAAAACCATTAGCATTGTATTATTTTGGTAATCAGAAAAATGGTAATCGCGTTTTGAATGAAACATCGTCCGGTGGCGCTTGCATCAACGATGTGTTAATTCAAGTTGCCAATCATCATTTGCCATTTGGCGGAGTGGGGAATAGCGGAATTGGAGCCTATCATGGCCACAAAAGTTTTGAAACGTTTAGTCACTATAAAGCTATCGTGTCATCTTCAAATGCAATTGATTTTAGCTTTAAATACGTTCCATTCAAATTCTTGAAATGGATAAAAAAAGTGATTTAATTAATCCTCTTTTTGAACGACAGAATAATACGAAGTCGCCATGAAATCTCTCAAATAAGGAATGTGAAGAAAACCTGGTAATTTTCGGGTTTTCAATTTGAATTTGATTTCGTAACCAGGATTAACTAGGTATAAGTCTTTGCGCACAAACGAAAATCCGGAAGCTTTGATAATGCGGTTGAATCGGTTGATACTAATTCGTGTATCGCGAACTTCGATCAAGCCTTCAATAGTTTCCGTTGATTCACCAGCAAGTTTCAAAATGCCTTTGTAAAGAAAGGGCGGGAGTAAGTGATAATAAGGCAAAATACTCATGAACTTGTTCTTACACAATTGTTGGTGTCCACCAAATGGCATACACCATGGTGGGAATCCAAAAAATATTTTCCCTTGTGGCGTTAAAAAATCACGAACACGGTTTAAGAAAATTGCTTGATTCGGAATGTGTTCTATGGTATCCCGCATGATAATAATATCAAATTTTGGAATCAATGTAGGGTCTGAATCGTAGATATCTTCAGCAATTAACGTCAAATTATGTTTCAACGGATGTTCAGCATAATAAGATATCCCGTTTTCAATTTTTGATTGAGATAAATCAATACCAATTACTTTGTGACCTCGATCCAAGAAAGGACGAAGATTTCCACCTTCACCGCAACCAATTTCACCGATAACCATTTCGGGTGAAATTGGACAAACTGCTTCAATGTATGGAATTATGTAATACTCAGTAACAATTCCTTGCTCGATAAAATAACGTTCTCTGTTGGTATGTCTTTCTTGCATCTTTTTTTTCTTGTATCAAAACTACATAAAATATAGGAAATGTGTGTTCTTGTCTGGAGTTTTGAACTGGACTGGTGAAGCTACTTTCTATTCTACTGGTTTTTAATTAATTACAATTAACAAATGGATTAATTACACAATTCGTAAAAGCGTTGATATAAAAAAATGTATTTTTGAAGACGCCAAAATTTGCGCTACAATAACTACATTATGATAAAAATCGTTCGCTTCATTAAAGACTTTTTAATCTTTTCACCGCTTATCCGCATGGTGTATCCTTTTAAATACATGTTTTCAATGCTTGTTTATTTGTTCGATTTGAACAAATGGGTGCGAACGAACAGCGCTAATTTCATGCACAAAGACGCTTATTCATTCAAAAGAGATTACAACAGACGATTTTTCTTGTATCAAGGTGTAATAGATGCCTTTCAATTATCAGAAAAACCAGTAACATACTTGGAATTTGGTGTAGCCGCTGGAAGTTCATTTAAATGGTGGTTAAGTAATAATTCAGCAGCGGATTCACGCTTTTTTGGCTTCGATACGTTTGAGGGCTTACCCGAAGATTGGGGAGGTTTTTACAAAAAAGGTGACATGATTTCAGCGATACCAGAAGTTAACGATGAACGAGCAACTTTCTTAGCAGGATTATTCCAAGATACGTTTCAAGATTTCGTGAAAAACAACCGTTCGTTATTGGAGTCTGATCAACTGAAAGTCATTCACTTAGATGCAGACATTTATTCAGCTACGTGTTTTGTCTTGGGTCAGATTTATCCATTTTTGAAAAAAGGGGATATCATCATGTTCGATGAATTCAATGTTCCATTGCACGAGTTCAAAGCGTTCCTTGAATTTACCAAAAACTATTATGTTGATCTCAAACCATTGATCGCTGTAAACAACTATTATCAAGTTTCTTTTACGGTAGAAAAGGTTTAAAGCTTTACAATTTTTCGGTAAATTAGTTGGTTGTCTTTGGTGATTGCTAATTGATAACATCCTGACTGCCAATCACTAAAATTGATTACTGTGCCGTTTAAGTGTTGAAAAGTAGCAATCGTTTTGTGCTGCATGTCTTTCACTTCAATTGAAGCGGGTCCTTCAAGAATTAGATTTAGGTTATCCAAAACTGGATTTGGGAAAAATTGAATATCAATGAGGTTTTCTGAAAAACCCAATGTTCCATGAATGATTCCAACAGCGTCTAAATCAAATCCACCAGAGGCAAAAGGCGTAGGGAAAGCATCATTAATAAGTGTTCCATTTGCATCCGTTGTTCCATAATTCACATCGATTGAGCCGACAACATCAATTACTTTCACATGAGTTATTGCTTGTTTGTTTAATAAGGGATTATCCGATATTTCAGACAAATCAAAAGGTGTTCCGTAACCAGCTCGGTATTTTCCAGCTAGATTGTTGACCATGCGGCAATCGGAATAGGTGAAATTGGTTAATTGAATTACAGTGGGTTGTTCAGAAACAGAAGGAAACCGAAAAAAATGAATGCCATCTGAACTTACTTCAACATGTGCTAACTCCATGTAATTATCCGAAAAACTATTTTCAAAAACAGCAAAGTCAGGACCTGCTTCATCGCGAATAACAAGTGGAAAGGATAGTGTAGCAATTCCTCCGTCTCCCAAAGAAACTACTGACATTCCATCTCCCTCAGCTGGACCTGTTGCTAATTGATGCGAACCAAAATCGACTTTGTTCGAATTGTTACTTGTAAACGTTGTGTCTGCAATTGTTAAAAAACCACGCTGAACAACAGCATTGTTTGCCCAAGCGACAAAACAACTACTGTCTTTGAAAATAGCATTCGTTCCAATTGTCCCAGGTGCTGAATTAAAGCTTTGACCAAAACAAATCAAAACATTAAAAAACAGTAATATACTAATTAATAGTTTATTCATAAACGATCAATTTTGAAGGATTTAATCCGACGTGATATTTCTTTTCATAATTACCTGAAGCACTGAATTGAACAACATAACCTGTTGAACTATAGTTGACTGCGTCAAAACAATAGACTTTGTTTGTAATGTTTGAAAAGTACATTCCATAAAGTGTTGTTATTGGCGCATTTGATATGAAATTAATTAAATTATTACTTTCAGTTAAGGTATTAAATGTTTTGATTACTATTGAATTAGGTTCGCTAATTAATAATTTATCTTGAAAAATGGCCATCGATTGAATTGCAAAATTAAAATCATGGGTTTTAGTATCATTGAATGTTTCAATTCGATGGAGTTGCGCTGGAATAGCAGCATAATCTCCTCTTGAAATCACATAAATGTCTCCTTCAGTATCACAAACAATAGCACCTGGATTGAGTCCAACAGTAATCCGTTTGATTTCTTGCAAGGTATTTAAATTAATAACCGATACCGTACTGTCAACATTAGGGAAATTGAGACCTCCTGAATTGGATACATAGAGTTTGTGGTTGCTGACAACTAAGTCTTCTGGATTTTGACCAACGGGAATGCGCATTGTAATTGTCAAATCTGTTGTATCAAACACATCTACAAATCCATCGTAACACGTTACATAAGCAGATGATCCATAAAAGGCGATGGAACGCGGTTGTTTGGGCGTACTTCCGTTCATCATACTGATTAGTTTGATGGATTTTCCAGTTGCAGCATCAATAACTTCGATAGTGCTTGATGTACTGACAACCACGTATATTTTTCCGCCGTAACGCTTCAAATCATTTCCGGTATCGCCCAAACTCCGATTATTTTTTTGTTCAAAAAAGTCGTTGTTTACTGATTGGTCTGTGTTATTTATCCAAGATAACTTAGCATTGTTGAATTGAAACATACCTTCGTTGAGCACCAATAATCCAGATTTTAGCGAAGTAGGAATTTCAGCTGTAGGTTTCGTTGTCTCTTTTTTGCAGCTAACAATGAGTAGTAAACAAAGGATAAGGATACTAAATTTCATAACTTAATTTCATGTTAAAGTTGATTCCAGGCAAGACAAAAAAGTTGATGTAACTATTGAATTTATTGGTCAAATTGTTAACTGTCATGCGTATATTGAATGAACGGTTATTTTTTTCGAAACGATAAGAACCTCCGATATCTATAGTATTGAAAGCAGTAAGTTCATTGGCAGGAATATTCTCATTCAATGAATAACGTTTTCCTTGGTAATTGAATTGGCTAAAAACGCGCCAACTATTCCAATTATAATTGAGTTCGATTCCGCCCGAATGTAAAGGAGAATAGCTGATGAGATTGTTATACGTTGGGCTTGCTGGATCAGTTATGTCAACGCAATATTGAAAGGTATAATTTACAGCCATTCCAATGATTCCTTTCCCTAATCGACTATTCATCTGTTCGGAAAATTCAGTCCCCAAAGCACGCGTTTTACCAATGTTTTGAATGCTCCAAATGAATAAATTCTTGGAAGGTATCGCGTTGATTTTATTGGTTACATGCGCGAAAAACGGTTGAATAATCGTCTGAAAAATCATTCTTTTTCGCTGATACGTATGCAACATGCGCAGTGAAAATTGACTTCCTTTTTCGGGTAAAAGCTGGTTATTGCCAATTTGTTGGTAGTATAATTCGGAAAAAGTAGGTAAACGAAGCGATTGTCGAAAAGCGAATCCGAAAGCGACTTGTTTGCGTTTGATCAACCAATCAACACTAGGTAAAATGTAAGTTTTTGTAGCTGTTTTGTCCGAAAAATTAGCTGTGTAAGCAAGCAATCCAACTTGTCCGTTTAACACACCAAAGTAATTGGAAGTTATTCCGAGCATTGATTCAGAAACAGTTCGGTTGGGCAACAAACTCAGTGTAGCTGCGACCAATTTTTCGTTGCGAAGACTCGAGCCAATCAAACAGCTCGTTTTATTTGTTAGCGACATTTTTAATTGCAATTCACCGTCCGTTTGTTGAGCGTGAAACTCGTTTTTTAAAAATCCAGCTGCATTCAAATAATTTGAATCGGTATAAGTGAGTTGATTTATTTGATGATTGAACTGCGTTTTCAGTTGTATCATTTTGCCAGTATACAAATGGCGCAGCTGAAAGTCAAGTTGATTCCCGCTTAAGTATTGTTTGGCATGTTCATTATAAAAAATGATAGCTCCAGGAAGTTGTTTGTCGTAACTATTTCCGCTTATTCCCAATGAAAACAAGTGGTTTTTTGCTGGAGTATAACTACAAGAAAACATACCATAATGATCAATCACTTGGTTATTTTTTCGTGTTGTATGTACTTGAGTTGCACCATTGTTGTAGGTAAATGGAAATGCACCGTTATAAAACCGTGATTTTCCAGAAATGCTAATTTTCAATTTCTCCCAACGTTTCTGACCAAAAGCAAATCCTTCGATTAATCCAAAAGAACCCGTTTGCATTCCAGCCAATCCGTTTTTCTTGTAAGTAGCAGCTTGATGTTTGGTTTGAATAGCTAAAATCGTTCCACTCAACTTACTTTTAATAGGAAGCAGGATATCTGTACTTGCTTGTTGAATGACTGCAATTTCGGATATAAAATCAGCTGGAATTAATCCAAGATCTGTTGCGCCACTTTGCGTGGTAGATTGTGCTTGGTAATCAAAAACAACACTCGTCTGACCAGCGCCCAAACTTCTGAAATTAGCCGTTTTTAATCCGCCAATTCCACCATAGCTTGTTACCTGAACTCCAGGGAATAAGCGCATCAAATCGCCAACATCACACGCGTTTTTTGCCAGTATTCGTTTTTCGTCCAAGCGATAAATTCGTGTTGAATCAACTGATTTCCCAATCAAAATCACCTCTTCGATTTCTTTGTATTGCGAAAAAGAAAAAAAAGTAAGCGTAAACGCGCCAAGAAACAGGATTGTTTTCAGCATGTTATTTTTTCGTAATGATCGCTTGAGAGGTGCTTTTTTCGTTGGAAACAAGCAACAAATAAGTTCCTACTGCATATTTTTCTAACGATAACACATTGTTTGTCGTTAAATCGATACGAGATACTATATTTCCGTCCATCGTTAACAATGTTGCAGTGCCTTGGTGTTGGTTGATGTGAATATAATCGCTTGTTGGATTTGGATAGATAACGATAGTTTCCTCCGTTTCCGAAATCCCTAAATCACCATAAACAAGATTATCCATAGCAAAGTAAGCGGGAGTGTTCATTCCCCATGATCCAATATCAGACGAACTCAATTCAAATTCCAGAAACTGGATTGCACCAAGAGCAGATAAATCGACGGTAAGCCAATCTTTGAGAATGTAATCTTGACTATTGTCTGAAAAGCGGTAGTCTGCCAAGTAAACAATTACTGAATCGGTAATGTTACTGTTTTGGTCCTTTCCAAGAATGCGTAAGCGAAAAAAGTCCTCGCCGTTTGAACCATCATTTTCTCCATTCGCATTGATTGTATCGCCGAACTTTTTCGCGAAGTCATCGCCATTTAACATCGATAAGTAAGCAAAAGTTGTATTTGTTAATGCGATTGAAGAAACAACTTTCGGAGACGTGAAATCAATGTTTCCATAGTAATTGACTGCATAAATGCCACCACCATTTGCTCCAGCGCCTGTAATAGCGGAATAATCATTTGTAAAACCTGCTGTTGTGGTATCATTTGAATTGGAATAGATAAAACCACCGGACCAAAATCCGAAGTTAGCATCGTACGTGTTTTCAAAGAAAACGCCATTAGAAGTGAATCCACCAAGTCCGTCCGAACCTGTATAATGTGAATTGGGGATTAATGTAAGGTCCTCAAACGTTACAACTGATTGGGAATAAGCCAATCCTGCTGAGCAAAATGCCAAGCATACTACAATTTTTTTCATTGCTTACTGTTTAAATTACAAATAAATAAAAGCAAATGAAAAAGTCAGAGAATAGCACAAAACTTGGAAAAGGTTTCCAAATCTGAACCGGACTTTAATCTGAAGTCTTCATTCAATAGTTTGAGGCAGGTATTCTGACTTCCTTCCGATAACTTCGCCTTCCCAAGTTTACACCCAGTGACAATTATGAAGCATCGTTTACAAAGGTTACAGCTGCAGATACAGTCTCGGATTTTCACCGAATTCCCTTTTAATCTTGATCAAATCAAGAACCAAAAACCGTTACAAAGATACCTGTTTTTATCGTTGAAAAACTGTAAGTCTTCATTTTTTTTTAATAAAGTTCAGTTATCTCTTTCAAAGATTGAATTGCTGATTGGAAAAAAAGATTATTTTTGCAATGCTTAAATATTATTATACATGTCACAAACAAACGGATTAGAAGCTATTAAAAAACAATTTCAAGAAAACAAACGCTTGAAAACTGCAACAATTGCTGTTGTTGCTTTAGTTGTAATAATTATCGGATACATTGCATACAAACAATTGATTTTTGCTCCAAAAGAAGAGAAATCTTACAATGCAATTTACCCAGGTTTGAATTTAGCTGCTAAAGATTCTACCGACGCTGCAATTGCTGCATTAGAACCAGTTGTTAAAAAATATGATGGAACGAAAGGTGGTGAGATTGCTCAATTCACCTTAGCGCGTCAATATATGACAAAAGGAAACTTCAAAAAAGCATTGGATTTGTTAGACGGTGTTTCGATTAGCGACACGTATACTTCAGTTCGTGTAATTGGATTACAAGGTGATTGTTATTCAGAATTAGGTAGATTCAAAGATGCATTAGATATGTACGAAGATGCTGCTGCAAAAAATGAAAACGAATTTACTTCTCCAGAATATTTATTCAAAGCAGGATTAGTTGCTGAAATGGAATTGAAAGATTTTGCGAAAGCTACAGAATTGTACGAAAAAATTCGTGATAATTTCGCTATGTATGCTGATCAGAAAAAAATAGAGAAATACATCGCAAGAGCTTCAAATAAAAAATAATTAACGTGGCTACAAGCTTAAAAAACTTATCGGATTACGATAAAAATACAATTCCAAACGGTGCCGATTTTTCAATCGGCATTGTTGTTTCTGAATGGAACGATCACATTACCTCAAAATTATTAGCAGGAGCTGTTACAACCTTGATTGAAAGTGGTGTGAAAGAGGAAAATATTCAGCTAAAAAGAGTTCCAGGTGCATTTGAATTGCCTTTGGCTGCTCAGTGGTTAGCACAAACTAATGTTGATGGAATTATAGCTATTGGTGTCGTCATTCAAGGAGAAACAAGACATTTTGATTTTGTTTGTTCCGGAACTACAAATGGTATCATGGAAGTGAATCTGAAATATGATAAACCAGTTGCATTTTGTTTGTTAACAGACAATACCGAACAACAGTCAATAGATAGAGCAGGAGGAAAGCATGGAAACAAAGGTGTAGAAGCTGCTGTTACTGTTCTCAAAATGATCGATTTAAAGAAAAATTGTTAATACCATCAAATGACCTTAATCAAATCAATCTCTGGTATCAGAGGGACAATAGGAGGCGCACCGGGTGATGCACTTACACCAATTGATAGCGTACTTTTCGCTGCAGCTTACGGATCTTGGTTGAAAAAACGTTTTCCAAACAAACAATTAACTGTTGTTGTTGGAAGAGATGCACGTATTTCTGGTGAAATGATTGCGGGATTAGTAATGCAAACCTTGATTGGATCTGGAATAAATGTAATTGACTTAGGTTTGTCAACTACACCAACTGTTGAAATGGCTGTTCCATATCATCATGCTAACGGAGGAATTATATTAACCGCAAGCCACAATCCAAAACAATGGAATGCATTGAAATTGTTGAATGAAAAAGGCGAATTTATTTCGGGTGCTGAAGGTGAAGATTTATTAAATATAGCTGCAAGTGCCGACTTTTCGTTTGCAGAAGTTGATGATTTGGGTAAATTAACAACTGATGAAACAGCTATCGAACGACACATATCCGCAATATTAGCATTGAGTGATGTTGATGTTTCAGCAATCAAAGCTGCCAATTTAAAAATTGTTGTAGATGCTGTGAATTCAACTGGTGGAATCGCAGTTCCAGCTTTACTAAAAGCATTAGGTGTAGAAAATATCATTGAATTATACTGTGATCCAACAGGACATTTCCCACACAATCCAGAACCGCTTGCAGAGCATTTAACAGAATTGTCTGCAGTAGTTGTGTCCGAAAAGGCGCACATGGGAATTACTGTTGATCCAGATGTTGATCGTTTAGCATTGGTGAACGAAGACGGTTCGATGTTTGGAGAAGAATATACCTTGGTTGCTGTTGCTGATTATTTATTAGCAAAACGACCAGGAGCAACGGTTTCTAATTTGAGTTCAACACGCGCTTTGAGAGATATCACTGAAGTGATTGGTCAATCGTACCATGCAGCTGCAGTAGGTGAAGTGAATGTGGTACAAAAAATGAAAGAGGTAAAAGCTGTTATTGGTGGCGAAGGAAATGGAGGAATCATTTATCCGGACTTGCACTATGGCCGCGATTCGTTGGTTGGTATCGCATTGTTTTTAACGCACTTTGCAAACAAACAATTGTCGATGACGGCATTGCGTGCATCGTATCCTAATTATGAAATGGCGAAGAAAAAGATTGATCTTTCGCCTGGAATAGATGTAGATGGCATTTTAACAACAATGGCAAACAAATATGCGACTTTTGAAGTTGATACGACTGATGGTGTGAAGATTTACATTGAAAAAGAGTGGGTTCACTTACGAAAAAGTAATACAGAGCCAATCATTCGGATCTATACCGAAAGTAAAGACGCGCAAGCAGCTTCTGAACTAGCAGATAAAATTATTCAAGAAATAAAGCAACTAATTGCATAAAATAGAGGTCAACTTAAAGTTGGCCTTTTTTTTGCTTGAACCAAATCAATAGTTAATTGTACAGAACAAAAAACAGTAATTATGAAAAGATCAGTTTCTCTTTTGTTTCTCTTATTCTTTGCACAGTCGTTATTGGCAACCGAAAAAGAAACAATCAAATCAACATTGTCGGAAGTAACCGTTTATACGAATGGTGCTCAAATTCACAGAAAAGCAAACTTTACAGTCAAACCGGGTATTACCGAGTTGATTATTGAAGGTGTATCACCGAACATCGACCCCAAGTCCTTGCAAGTGAAAGCATTTGGGAATGTAGTGATAATTGATTCAAAATACGATGCCTATTATCCAAAACCTGTAAAGGTGGAATTAAATGGTTTACCATTAAAAATTAGAAACGATATTAGCCTATTGAAAGATTCAATGGATCAGGTTGGTTTTGATGTGAAAGAAATTCAAGATGAAATTGACGTGTTAACGATGACAAAGAACATTTTATCCAATAATGGCGCTGTTCGTGGGCAAGGAAAAGTCAATGATTCCATTCAATTATTGAAACAAACCTTGGATTATTATCAAGTCAAAATGAATGAATTGAATAAAAAGATTCAAGTGTTAAATGCTCGTAAAAAAGGAAAAGAAGCGCGCTTATCTAAAATGAACGTGCGTTTGCAAGAGTTAATGAATTACCAATCTTCAAATACACCAATCGAAAACAAAGGCCCAATTCACCGCTTGTTGATTACTTTGCAAGCGAAAGAGACTGTCACTGGAAAATTAGCTATTTCTTATTTGGCATCTGGAGCAAGTTGGATACCAACGTATGATTTGCGTGCCGATATTGAAACTGGAAAAGTAAACTTGACATACAAAGCAACTATTAGCCAAACTACAGGCGAAAAATGGGACGATGTACGTTTGACATTATCAACAAATGATCCGTATCAAAACAAAACAAAACCTGAATTACATCCTTGGTATGTTGACTATATGAATTTATATGGAAACATGAATGGTCGTTTGAATTCCCTTAGTATTGCGGATAAACCAGCAGTTGCAGCTTGGAAAAAGGATAGTACTGATGATGAAAAGGAAGAAGTGAAATTCTCTGAGCAAATGGCTTTTGCGAATAGTCAAACAGCATCGGATTTCACCACATTGATTGAGCGTGTGTTGTCTGCGGAATACAAAATTGATTTACCATATACAATTGAAGCAGATGGTCAAGAGCACATGGTTTTGGTTCGAAATGTTGAATTGGCGGCTTCGTATAATTACTACACTGTTCCAAAATTGGATCCAGGTGTTTATTTGATGGCTGAAATAGTTAAATTAGATGAATTACAACTGGTTCCTGCTCAAGCGAATATCTTCTTTGATGGAACATATGTTGGAGAAACGTATTTAGATCCGTCAAGCAATAGTGATACTTTGCGTTTGAGCCTCGGAAAAGATCCAAATATTTTAGTGAAGCGTATTTTATTGAAAAAAGATTCCAAAGATCAAATTATTGGAAGTGAACGTGAACGTTCATTTGCCTATGAAATTTCGATGAAAAATTTAAAAGGAACGAAAATTCAATTAATCGTGGAAGATCAAATTCCATTGACAACGAATGGAGCGATTAAAATTGAAAATACAGATACTGGTAAAGCGAATTACGATAAATCGACTGGAAAGTTGACGTGGAAAATAAACCTTGATCCAAAAGAAGCGAAGAAAGTAACCTATGGATTCAAATTAAAGCATCCGAAAGAACAAAACGTTCAAGTAAATTAAACTAAAAAACTCCCAGTTAATGCTGGGAGTTTTTTTATTAAAAATCGATTATTTCTAATGAATTTCGGTGCATTTTTATTTTACCCTGATTTTCTAATTGTTTGAGTAATCGCGAAATCACAACACGAGAAGAGTTGAGTTCGTAAGCAATTTCATTGTGTGTTATGGTTAAATCAGTCGATGAGGTAATCTTTACTTTGTCAATCAAATACGTCCACAAACGCTCGTCTAATTTTTTGAAAGCCAATGAATCAATTGCCGTTAACAACTCATTCAAACGATTGTTATAGGAATTGAGAACGAATGAGCGCCACGAACGAAAATCAACAATCCATTGTTCCATTTTCTCAACAGGAATGATTATTAATTCGGCATCTTCTTCAACAATTGCGCGCACTTGACTTTTCGAATCGCTCATGCAACAAGTCAGCGTCATTGCACATGTATCGCCACTTTCCAGGTAATACAATAACAATTCATCTCCTTTTAAATCTTCGCGCATGATTTTCATGGAACCTGTCATCAGCAATGGCATTCCAGAAATGGGGTCACCTACATCTATAAATGATGAGTTGGCTTTTACAGCAGTCCAAATTCCCACTTTGTCAATTTCAGCTAACAAAGCAGGTTCAAACAAATAACCAAAAGAATCAGTTATTCGTGCGATGCTGTTCGATGGCTTTGTCATCATAACTAAAGAAAAGATTTGCCCAAATTATTTTTGATAATGCATACAAATAAGGCGCTGTTACCAAAGTAACGCCAACAATAATTCCAATTTGCCATCCTGTCCCAATCCATGGGAAAAACAAATTGAAAGATGTCCAACAAGTTACAAAAAGTGCAACACCAAGTGCATAAGAAACATACATTGCACCATAATAAAAACCAGGTTCTTTTTCATATTTCATACCGCAAGACGGACAATGTTCCAATAAATCGCCTGCGTGTTTGATGTCGTAAGGATGGTGACTCAAAAATTGACCTTCCTGACATTTTGGACATTTCATTTTAGCAATGCTATATATTCTGCTACCTTTTCCAAACATATCTTCTGTTTTCAGCAAAGTTAATCATTCAAAACATGGTTTTATGTGATAAAAGTTACAAATTATGTCAATAAGTGAAACCTTTTCAATTGTTCTGCGTTAAGGTTACTAACGGATCAATTATTAACATCTACAGGTTAAGAGAGGAAGGCTGGTATTTTTACCGGTCTTTTTCTTTTAGTTCGAGTGAGTATCCGTATTTTTGACGAATGGAAAAAGCAGATGTAATTGTTATTGGTGCTGGCGCAGCTGGTAGTTTCGGTGCTATTCAAGCTGCTATTCATTTTCCGAATGCCAACATTGTGGTGCTTGAACGTGGAAAAGAACCGTTGGCGAAAGTCCGGATTTCTGGAGGCGGAAGATGTAATGTCACCAATGTACTTTCTGATCCAAGCGAATTAAGCAAAGCATATCCACGAGGCGAACGTTTTCTAAAAAAAGCGTTTTACCAATTTTCAAGTAACAACATGAAAGATTGGTTAGCGGAACGCAATATCCCTTTGACCTTGTATCCAGACGGTTGCTATTTTCCAACCAGTAATTCTTCGGAAACGATTATTGCTTGTTTTTTATCGGAAATGAAACAATTGGGCATCTGCTTGTTGACAGAGAACCGTGTTGAAACTGTAGAGCAAGTAGCTGATGGTTGGTGTGTCAAAACACAAAAGGGGGAGTGGCGTGCAAAATCAGTGTTGTACACCATAGGAGGTCAACCAAAAATTTCAGGATTCAATAACTTGCAAGGTGTTGATTTAAAACTAATTGAACCCTTGCCGTCGTTGTTTACGTTTAACATGCCAAACGAACCCATTCGCGAGTTGATGGGAATTGTCATTGAAAATGCTGCAGTCAAAATTCAAGGCGAAAAATGGAACGCAACAGGACCATTGTTAATCACGCATTGGGGAATGAGCGGTCCCGCTGTATTAAAATGTTCTGCCTATGGTGCTCGAATTTTAGCTAAAAAAAATTATCAGGCTACTATTTTAGTCAATTGGACAGGTGATTTGAAATTAGACGAAGTTTCAACTGCGTTACTTGAGTGGAAAACCTCCAATAAATTTGTGGCAAACACTCCTTTGTTTGCTATAAAAACGCGATTATGGGAGTTTATACTCGAAAAATCTGGCGTATCGAAGCAACAACGTTGGTCGGAAATAGGTCCGAAACAAATCAATAAATTGGCCGAAAGTTTGGTGAATGACACGTATTCCATGTCCGGTAAAACAACGTTCAAAGAAGAGTTTGTAACCGCAGGAGGAATTGATTTGAACGAGATTAATGTGCAAACCATGGAAGCAAAACGTTTTCCAGGATTGTTTTTTGCTGGAGAAGCCATGGATATCGATGGCATCACGGGCGGATTTAACTTCCAAGCAGCATGGACAACTGCATTTATCGCAGGCAAATCGATTTTGAGAACTCGTTTATAATTCCTTCATTAGAATTTGATACAATTGAATCATTGAAACGATGTCATTTTTATAAACGATTTCGTCTGGAGTGTGTACATTATCTTCGGGCGCTCCGATAAAACACCAATCAATCAGCAGTTCGGATTTTTGTAGGGTTGAACCGTCACTTCCGCCAGCCGATTCTACTTCTAATTGATAAGGTATGTTTGCTTTTTCAGCTATAGCTACAATTCTATCGATGTAGGATTTGCGTGGTAACATACTGTCTCGTAACGATATCGCAACACCTTTACCATGAACAACACCATGAGTCACCCATGTTATGTCACAAATCAACGCTTGTTTCACCTTGTATTTATCGTGTAAAAAACGTGCACATTCACTGACTGAATTTCCGCCATGTTCTTCGTAAGTGGAAAAAACAAGCGCTCCATTTTCAAGAGTCTTCGCAACTTCTAGCGCAACAAAAACTCCCAAGCGATTGTCCATGTAGGGCGATTGGATAGCAATTTCAGTTTCCCTGAAATTTGGAGCGAACGAAAGTAAAGTTCCACGATCAACAATATTTTCTGCAATTAATTGAATGCTTTTACTCCCGTCTTCATCGGATTCAAACACCATCAATTCACCCGCTACATCTCCAGAACGGTCTTTTCCAACGAGTTTTGTTCCATCAATGATTCTTGGTCCGCCAACTTTAATGAGTTCGTTTTCATAGCCAACCGAGTAACCGATCGTATCAGTATGCGCATAAATTGCAGTTTTAGGTTCCCCAAATACAACAATAAAGGCATCGTGAAGTTCGTCCCCTGAATAAATGACAGGTTTTACTGCAAATTCACTTTGATGCGTTTGAATGTAGTCAATGATAAATGATTTGATGCGTGATTCATCACTTGAAACACCTTGTACTGCTATGAGTTGTTGTAGAAAATTAGTCGATAATTCCATGATTAATAAGTTCAATTTGTAAGTCAGCCGAAGCTAATTCGTTGTGCGCACTTATTTTAAGTGCGAAGTTTTTTTCTGAGACAGGAACAATAAGTTGCATACTACAAGACAAGTTGAAATCTTGTTGTGCAATAGTTAGATGAAATTGTTTAATCCATGCCATAACAATTGGAACAGCTGCGTAATCAAAATGTAATTCAATCAATTGATCGTCTTCTTTTTCGATAATCGTTGCAACCGATAATGCTTCTTTTGCTGCTGTTCGATACGCGTTGATGAGTCCACCGACGCCCAAATTTGTTCCACCATAATAGCGAACCACGGCGATGAGAATATTGGTTAAATCAAACGATTGTATTTGTCCTAATATTGGAGGTCCAGCTGAATTGGACGGTTCGCCGTCGTCGCTTGAACGCGCCAGTTTTTTATCACTACCAAACCGGAAAGCACTACAGACATGTACAGCTTGGTGGTGTTTTTTACGAAGGTCGCTGATGATTTTTTTTGCGTCCAATTCTGTTTTACAAGGAATAGCAAAGGCAAAGAACTTAGAACCTTTTTCTTTGTAAAAACCTTCACTGTTGCTTTCTAATGTTCGATATTTGGACGCTTGCTCCACGGGTCAAAATTAACAAAAAAAAAGTCCGCTATTTGCGGACCTTCGTTTTATTGTATCGTTAACTTTTTTTCTAAGTCTTCTAGATAAACACGGAACTGTTTGTCAGTTTCAGATAAGTTCATGACTGTACGACAAGCGTGAAGTACAGTAGCGTGATCTTTTCCTCCGCAATGCGCTCCAATACTTGCTAACGATGATTTTGTCATCTTTTTAGAGAAGTACATCGAGATTTGACGAGCTTGAACCACTTCGCGTTTACGTGTTTTCGATTTCAACATTTCTATTGGTAAATCGAAGTAATCGCAAACAACTTTTTGGATATAATCGATAGAGACTTCGCGAGCAGTGTTTTTGACAAATTTGTCAATCATTTGCTTTGCAAGTTCTAATGTGATTGCTTTTTTGTTCAACGATGCTTGAGCTAATAACGAAGTCATCGCACCTTCCATTTCACGGATGTTTGTATTAATGCTGTAAGCTAAATACTCAACTACTTCACGCGGTAACTCGATACCGTTTCCGTACATTTTCTTTTCCATGATCGCAATACGCGTCTCCAAGTCAGGTGAAGATAAATCCGCTGACAATCCCCATTTGAAACGAGAAAGTAAACGTTGCTCCATTCCTTGCATTTCTACTGGCGGTTTGTCAGAAGTCAAAATGATTTGTTTACCATTTTGGTGCAAGTGATTGAAAATATGGAAGAAAACATCTTGTGTTTTTTCTTTTCCTGAGAAAAATTGAACATCATCAATTATTAAAACATCAATCATTTGATAAAAATGAATGAAATCGTTCGTTGTTTGGTTACGAACTGCATCGATGAATTGGTGTGCAAATTTTTCAGAACTTACATACAAAACTGTTTTGTTAGGACTTTGGTTTTTAACACCAATTCCGATAGCATGCGCTAAGTGAGTTTTTCCAAGACCAACACCACCGTAAATTAATAACGGATTAAATGCTGTTCCTCCAGGCTTATTCGCTACGGCATAACCTGCTGAACGCGCCAAACGGTTGCAATCACCCTCCACAAAGTTTTCAAAAGAATACGCTGGATTCAAATTTGAATCAACATTTACTTTTTTCAATCCTGGGATAATGAAAGGGTTGCGAATTGGATTATCACTAATGTTGATTGGCATGTTCACAGGATCGTTTTTCAACGCTTTTCTGTTTGATGCTGGCAACTTAACAGTGTAAGGATTAGAATTGTTTGCAGAATTCTCCATTACAATGCTGTATTCAAGTTGACCCTCAGGTCCAATTTCTTTTTTAATTACTTTCTTCAGTAAAGTAATGTAATGCTCTTCTAACCACTCGTAAAAAAAGTGTGAAGGTACTTGAATCGTTAAGATACTATTCTCAAGTCGGACAGGGACAATGGGTTCAAACCATGTTTTGTAGGCTTGAAGTGGTAAATTGTCTTTGATGACTTTTAGACAAGAATTCCAAATGGAGTCATGGTTTGCACTCATTTAGCAGATGTTTTTATTGTTGTGTATGTGTTAATAAATTTTTTCCTTCGTAATACACTCAAAAAGCAGGGGTTAGCACCATTTTTTTTGAGTGATACAAATATTCTCATAAAAAAGTTAAAAAAAAAATCGAATAGGGGTTGATTATTAAAAAAGTTTTACATCATGTAAAGTTATGCTTTAAATGATTTTATTAAAACACGCTATTTACTTGTTTGTCGTGTTAAAATAATTTCCCTGTCTTTTTTTAACAAATTTTTCTCGTGTAAAAAATGACAATAACTTTTTTCAAAGATACGTGTTTTGGTTGAAAATAGTTACCATTTTTGTTTAAAACTTGATGACATGATTTGTAATTATTCTCATGCTACAAAAGTCCGTGTTCGTTACGGCGAAACCGATCAAATGGGGTATTGTTATTATGGTAATTATGCCACTTATTTTGAGGTGGGAAGAGTGGAAGCACTTCGTGCGCTAAATTTGAGTTACAAACAATTAGAATTCGATGGTGTCATGTTGCCGGTGAGTCATTTTGAAATTGATTATTTATCTCCTGCTTTTTACGATGATGAATTAATTATCGAAACAACCATAGTTGAAGTAAAAGGCCCGCGGATTTTCTTTGAATATCTTATCATAAATGAAAAGAACGTGCAGGTGTGTGTTGGAAAAACAACCTTGGTTTTTGTTAACAAAGCAACCATGCGCCCAATTCCACCAACAAAAGATTTTCTTAACCTAATTGAGCAATATGAAAAAAAAGACGAATTACTTTGAATTAACTTTTCCAGATATTTCGGCTGAATTGTATCAATTTGCGCTTCGTGATGGTGAAGTAAAGTTAGGTGAGCGCGTTGTTTTTCGATCGGAGGCTGATGATTGGAAGCAGTGTCGTTATCATGTATTAGGAGTACAAGAGGATGTTGGTCCGCAATTAAACGGCGGTTTAAGTGGTGCTAAAAATGGTTTTCGCGCTTTCATCAATCGCTTTTTAGGATTACAAGCGAATCGTTTTATTAGAGGAGAGGAAATAGCGATTCACGGAACGATTTCGTTAATTAATAACCAACAAGCTGTTGTTGGGATGATTGAAGACTTGGATGAGTTAATTGCGCGTTGGGCAACAGAAGTGATTGAAAATGGAGGAATTCCAATTGTAATTGGAGGCGGTCACAACAATGCTTTTGGTTTGATTAAAAGTATTGCAACTGTTGCAGAACAAGCTGTAAGTGTTGTTAACTTAGATCCGCATGCTGATACACGCGCAGTAACGTTTCGTCATTCTGGCAATCCTTTTTCTGCTGCTTTTTCAGCGGGTTATTTAAAAAAATACACGGTATTAGGTTTACACGAATCGTACAATAACGAAGCAATACTTGATTGTTTAACAGAGATGCAGGCAACGGTGTTTTATTTCGAATCTTGGTTGGATAGTTTGTCACAATTTGAAATTGATGTAAATCAAGTAGCATCAGATTCGATGGGAACACTTACTGGTGTGGAGTTAGATATGGATGCGATTGCTTTTATGCCTGCGAGTGCGTTTACACCTTCAGGGGTCACTGTTGATCAGGCGCGGATGTATATTCGTAAAATGGCACGCAACAAAAAAGTGGGATACCTACATTTACCGGAGGCAGCGCCAAAAAATGAACAAGATGACAAAGTTGTCGGCAAAACGTTGGCTTATTTAGTAAGTGATTTCATAAAAGTACATCAGTCAATAAATCTTCACGTATGAAAACAGTACAGCTCTATAGTTATGACGAAAACTCATACGATGTCATTAAAAATAACGAACAGTTTTTTGTAACCTCTTTTAATCCAAAAGCTCATGTTGATAAAACATTTTGGCTCAATTTTCATTCGTTGGTCGATAAAACCGATATCACAAAAATTTGCGAAAATCTTTCGATTGACAAATTAATTGTTGAATCAATTTTCACCGGAACAAAACGTCCACGAATTGAAGAGTATGCGGATTATGTATTCTTCTCTATTCATAGTGCGCTGATTAAAGATCCTGCAAAGTTTGAATTGAAAAAGGAAAAAATCAGTTTTATAATAGGTGATAACTTTTTGATTTCATTTCAAGAGCGTTCTTCGGATCATTTCCCTGAAGTGCGTCAACGAATCGAATCGGGTCGTGGTAAAATACGTTCCAAAGGCCCAGACTTCTTACTCTACCGTTTACTGGAAGCAATTATTGATAATTACATCGAGGTTGTTGAAAGCATCAGTGATACAATTACGGTGCTTGATAATGCTGTATTACGTAATCCTCAATCTTCCATGTTGAAAAAAGTTGAGTGGGAAAAACGAAAACTAGTTGATCTACGAAAAACGGTTATTCCGATGAGGGAATTACTCGTGCAAGTGGATCGAATTGAAAACAAGTTAATTGTCGATGAACACAAAAATTATTTCATCGAATTAAAAGATTCGTGTACTAGTTTGATTGATGAGATTGATGCGCAGACTAAAATGTTGGAAGGGGTCGCGAATTTATATTTCGCAAGTCAAGGTCAACGAATGAACGAAATCATGAAAGTATTGACTGTGACTAGTGCGATATTTATTCCGCTAACCTTTTTGGTTGGGGTTTACGGTATGAATTTTGATTTTATGCCAGAATTGAAATGGAAATACGGGTATCTTTTTGCATGGATATTAATGGTGTTGCTTAGTCTCGTTTTACTTGTGATATTTTGGAAAAAAGGTTGGCTGAAACGCGATGAAACACTTAAAAAAATGAAACTCAATCAAAATTAACGGGTAACCGTTCATAACTCTGTTCAACTAGTGTAATTTTAAAGCAGCTTGCTTTGTATCTTTGAAGATTACACGGAAAGTTAAGCTATGGCTGAAAATCAATATACGGAAGATAATATTCGCTCCCTCGACTGGAAAGAGCACATTCGACTACGACCTGGTATGTATATCGGGAAGTTAGGGGATGGTTCCTCTGCTGATGATGGTATTTACATTCTTGTCAAAGAAATCGTTGATAATTCTATCGATGAATTCGTGATGGGGAACGGAAAGAAGGTTGATGTAAAAGTAAAAGACGGAAAAGTCTCTGTCCGCGATTATGGCCGAGGCATTCCTTTAGGAAAAGTAATTGATTGTGTCTCTCAAATTAATACGGGAGGAAAATACGATTCAAAAGCATTTAAAAAATCAGTAGGATTAAATGGAGTAGGTACAAAGGCTGTCAATGCCTTGAGTGAATATTTCATGGTGTATTCTGTTCGTGATGGTCAGAAAAAAGAAGCTGTTTTTTGTCGTGGTGAAGTTGTAGAGGACAAACCACTGGTAACAACAGACGAACCAAATGGAACCTATTTTGAATTCATAGCTGACGAACAAATCTTTAAAAAATTCAGCTACAGAATGCCTTATTTGATTAAGATGTTCTGGAACTATTGTTACTTGAATAGAGGATTAGCTATTTATTTTAATGGTGAAAAATACCAATCGAAAGATGGGTTAAAAGATTTATTGGAAGACAACATGGATGGTGATCCATTGTACCCAATAATTCACTTAGAAGACGAAGATATCGAAGTTGCCTTCACACATGGTAAAACATACGGAGAAGATTATTATTCGTTTGTAAATGGTCAGCACACCACACAAGGTGGAACACATCAAAGTGCATTTCGTGAATCGATTGCAAAAGTAATTCGCGATTTCTATAAAAAAGATTACGATGCTTCAGATATTCGTCAGTCGATTGTTGCTGCAATCGCAGTGAAAGTAATTGAACCAGTATTTGAATCGCAAACGAAAACGAAACTTGGTTCGCAAGAAATTGAACCAGGTGGAAAATCGATGCGTGCGTTTATCAATGATTTCCTAAAAGATAAATTAGATAATTATTTGCACCGTCATCCAGATGTGGCTGATACCTTAGAAAAGAAAATCAAGCAATCGGAGCGCGAACGAAAAGAATTATCCGGTATTCGAAAATTAGCTCGTGATCGCGCTAAAAAATCGAGTTTGCACAATAAAAAATTGCGCGATTGCCGTACACATTTAACGGACTTGAAAGATGATAAACGTGAAAATTCAACACTGTTTATTACCGAGGGAGATTCAGCGAGTGGTTCCATAACTAAGTCTCGTGATGTAAACACACAAGCTGTCTTTTCATTACGTGGTAAACCGTTGAATTGTTATGGTTTAACCAAGAAAATCGTTTACGAAAACGAAGAATTTAATTTGATCCAAGCTGCGCTCGACATCGAGGATGACATGGATAACCTGCGCTACAATAAAATTGTTATCGCTACCGATGCCGATGTCGATGGAATGCACATCCGTATGTTGTTGTTGACATTCTTTTTGCAGTTTTTCCCCGATTTAGTGAAGCGTAATCACGTTTATGTGTTGCAAACACCATTGTTCCGAGTGCGTAATAAAAAGAAAACGATTTATTGCTACTCAGAAGATGAACGCATCAATGCCATTGCCGAATTAGGGAAAAATCCAGAAATAACACGATTCAAAGGTTTGGGAGAGATTTCCCCCGATGAATTCAAACATTTTATTGGAGCGGATATTCGTTTAGAACCTGTTTTCTTAACGAAAGATGCATCTATTGAAACGATTTTATCCTATTTCATGGGGAAAAATACGCCGGAAAGACAAGATTTCATCATTGAAAATTTACGTGTAGTAAAAGATACGGAAGCAATTGCAAAAGCAGATACTCAAGATGAAAGTGAAGAAGAACAGATCGAAAAAGCATCATAAATTATGAGTGAAGAAGAAAACGGACCGTTTGAATCGGACAATGATAATTTTGAATCAAATGGCGAGGAATTAACTCCCTTTGAAAAGAAAGCAGCTGATGAAAACATTATTCCTCTTGGGGGATTGTATGAAAATTGGTTTTTGGATTATGCTTCCTACGTAATTTTAGAACGTGCTGTTCCTTCGTTGTTTGATGGGTTTAAACCAGTACAACGTCGGATCCTTCATTCCATGAAAGAATTGGATGATGGACGCTACAACAAAGTTGCGAATATCATTGGGAACACCATGAAATATCACCCACATGGTGATGCTTCTATTGGTGATGCTTTGGTGCAATTGGGACAAAAAGATTTGCTCATCGATTGTCAAGGAAACTGGGGAAATACATTAACTGGTGATGGCGCTGCTGCTCCGCGTTATATTGAGGCGCGTTTGTCAAAATTCGCGAGTCATGTTGTGTTTAATCCCAAAACAACTAAATGGTTGTTGAGTTACGATGGACGTAACAAAGAACCCGATGACCTGCCAGTAAAATTCCCTATTCTTTTAGCGCAAGGAGCTGAAGGAATTGCTGTGGGAATGGCATGTAAGATATTACCTCATAATTTCATCGAATTAATCGATCAGTCTATCAACCATTTACGTGGCAAAAAAGTGGAAATTTTTCCTGACTTTCCAAATGGTGGAATGGCAGATTTCTCTAATTACAACGATGGTTTAAGAGGAGGAAAAGTGCGTGTTAGAGCAAAAATCAAAAAGGTTGATAACAAAACCTTGATGATCAATGAAATTCCATTTGGTAGTAACACAACAAACTTGATCGAATCCATTATCAAAGCAAACGATAAAGGAAAAATAAAAGTTAAGAAAATAGAGGATAACACTGCTGCTGAGGCTGAAATTATCATTCATTTAGCACCAGGAGTTTCACCAGATAGAACGATTGATGCCTTGTATGCATTTACAGATTGTGAAATTTCGATTTCACCCAATGCTTCTGTGATTGATGGAAACACACCACGTTTCATGGGTGCTTCTGAAATACTGCGTGCGAATACCGATAATACCCTGCAATTACTAAAACGTGAATTAGAAATTCGCTTGGAAGAATTGCACAGCCAATGGCATTTTTCAACCTTGGAGAAATTGTTTATCCGCGAAGAAATGTACATCGAATTCAAACTGTATTCGGATAAAGAAGGCTTGTTTCAATACATGTACGATCGTTTCAAACCGTTTAGAAAATTATTGTTGCGCGATATTGTAGACGAAGATTTACAACGCTTGACGCAAATTCCAATGATTCGTATCACACGCTTCGATTCTGATAAAGCGGATGATGCAATTGCAAAGTTGGAAGCGGAAATGGAAGAAGTGAAAAACCATTTAGCGAACTTGATTGATTATGCTGTTGAGTACTTCAAAGATTTGAAAAAACGTTTTGGAGCTGGTAAAGAGCGTAAAACAGAAATCAAAGTATTTGATAATATCGCTGCTTCGAAAGTTATTATAGCGAACCGTAAGTTATTCGTCGATGTAGAAGAAGGATTTATTGGCTGGGGCTTGAAAAAAACGGAAGCAGTCAACGATTGTTCCGAAATTGATGATGTGATCATTTTCTTCAATACGGGTAAATTTATTGTTACGAAAGTAGCAGAGAAAAAATTCGTTGGTAAAGGCATAGTGCATGCTGATGTTTGGAAAAAAGGCGACAAACGAACGATTTATCATGTGATGTATCAAGATGGATTGGGTGGACCAACCATGATGAAACGCTTCTTTGTAAACTCTGTCACGCGTGATACCGAATATGATTTATCAAGAGGAGTTAAAGGTTCGAAATTGTTGTATTTCTCAGTTCATCCAAATGGAGAACGCGAAGTTGTTTCCGTAATGTTGCGACCGAGACCACATTTGAAACGTTTGCGTTTTGATATTGATTTAGGAGATTTGCTCATCAAAGGAAGACAATCTGCTGGAAACAGAGTAACAAAAGAAATCGTTCAGAAAATCACCCAAAAAGAGGTGGGAGGTTCGACACTTGCTGCACGTAAAATTTGGTATGATTCCATAGTTGGCCGATTGAACGATGAAAGTAGAGGGAAATTCCTTGGTTCGTTCAAAGGAGAAGACCGTATATTGACATTGTATAAAAATGGTGAATACCGTTTGTCAACATTCGATTTAGCGAATCACTTCGATGAAGACATGGTGCATATTGAAAAATGGGTGCCAGACAGACCAATTTCAACAGTTTATTACGATGCAGAAAAAGAATTACACTTTGTGAAACGTTTCTGTTGTGAAATCACAAGTGATAAGCGTGTCTCATTTATTTCAGAAGCAGAAGGTTCACAAATGGATTGTGTATCGACGGCATTCCAACCAAAAGTGCGTATTGTCTACAATAAGTTACTCAAGGAAACGAAAAACTTACCAGATAATGAAGTTGCTTTAGCTGATTTCATTGATGTAAAAGGAATGAAAGCGCAAGGAAATCAATTGACGAAGTTAAAGGTCAAGGAAATTGTATTGACGCATCCAATTGAAGGTGATGAACCATGGCCAGAAGACGAGACCTTAGAACTTGCAGGCGAATTAGCTGACATGGAAGAGGATGAAGATGGCGCTACAACAATCGAGTGGGATTTAACCAAAGGAGATGATGACTCGGAAGAAGAATCGGATCAACCAACTTTGTTTTAAATCAATAAATTTAGGATAATAAAAAAGGTGCTTCTAGGAGCACCTTTTGTTGTTTTAATAGGTATCGTTTTTATCCTTGACCCAAACGTTTCATGTGTCTGAAGTGAGAAGCTAAAGCAGCGCGTGTCGTTTTGTATGAACGGTATTTTACGCCAAAATCCGCGCATGTTTTTTCTACTATTTTCTGCAAAGCAGGATAATGAACGTGAGAAATATTCGGGAATAAATGATGCTCCACTTGAAAATTCAAACCACCAAGTAACCAAGTAACTATTTTGTTTTTTACAGCAAAATCAGAAGTTGTTGCTAATTGGTGCACTGCCCATTCGTTTTCGATAAAGTTCTCTTCATTAGGTGCATGTTCAAATTCTACGTTTTCAACAACGTGAGCTAATTGAAAAACAAGTGCAAGGGTAATTCCTAATAAGAAATGCATCATAACAAATCCAATGATTCCGCCAGCAACCCCCCAAACAAGCATTGGAATGACAAGGTATAATCCAAAATAGATTGTTTTTGTCGTCCAGAACATCATTTTGTCTTTCGTCGTCATTTTTGCTACTTCCACATTGAAGCGTTTTTTTCCGAAAATATCACCAAAATCTTTGATAACAATCCAGAAAAACGACGACAATGCATATAAAAATGGCATGTATATGTGTTGGAAACGATGTGCTTTGAAGCGTGGTTGCGTTTCACTCATACGTAGCAATGGTGTTTTTGCAATATCATCATCGATACCATCAACATTCGTATAGGTATGGTGCACAACATTGTGTTTTTGACGCCACATAAATGCATCTGTTCCAAGTGCATTCATCGACAAACCAAAAAAGTAATTCAACTCTTTCTTTGCAGAAAATGCATCGTGGCAAGCATCGTGCATCACATTGAATCCAATTAACGATTGAAGGAAACCAATGAAAGCTGCTAAAAGCAAACCAAAGTACCAAGGCATTCCTACCAAGATAACGGTTAGATAAGCTGCGAAATATACGGATATTAAAATTGCTGTTTTCCAGTATAATTGAGCGTTTCCTGATGATTTGATTCCTTTTTCATCAAAATATTGTTTGGCTGATTTTCGCAAAGTTGCGAAAAATTCACCTTGGGGACGAGAGAATTGTACTGTTGCCAAAATTTTAAATTTAATGCTTACATCTAATAGACAAATTTAACTGTTTTTTGTTTGTAAATATGTTAAATTCAACAAGCTGTTTACATTAAATTGTTGACAAGTTAGATTTTTAACTCCTTTCGACGATTTTAGCTATGTTTTCCATTATTTTTTATTTTTCTTGTTTATCTTTGAAACGCAATAGGATGATTTCTCTCCGTTTCAACGAGGAAAGGATGCATACTCTCCGTGATGAGTTGTTGTAAAACAAAAAATTATGAATACAAAAAACAAGTTGACCTCACAGGAATTAATTGAGTTAGAAAATCAACACGGAGCGCACAATTACCACCCACTTCCAGTCGTATTAGCAAAAGGAGAAGGTGTTTATGTGTGGGATGTAGAAGGGAAAAGATACTTTGATTTTTTATCCGCTTATTCGGCCGTAAATCAAGGACATTGTCACCCGAAAATCATCAATGCATTAACAGTACAAGCGCAAACGTTGACCTTAACTTCTCGTGCGTTTTTTAACGATACCTTAGGTGTTTACGAAAAATTTGTCACTGAATATTTTGGTTTCGACAAAGTGCTTCCAATGAATACTGGTGCAGAAGCTGTAGAAACAGCCATCAAAATCGCACGTAAATGGGGATATGAAAAGAAACAAGTAGCGGAAAATCAAGCACAAATAATTGTGTGTGAACAAAATTTCCATGGTAGAACAACAACCATTGTTTCATTTTCTTCTGATTCAGATGCGTCGACTAACTTCGGACCATTTACACCAGGTTTTATTCGTGTTCCGTACAATGATGTTGCAGCCTTAGAACAAGCATTACAACAACCAAATGTGATTGGTTTTTTAGTTGAACCAATTCAAGGTGAAGCAGGTGTTTTTGTTCCAGCAGAAGATTACATGCAACAAGCACGTACGCTTTGTACCAAATACAACGCTTTATTCATTGCGGATGAGGTACAAACAGGAATCGCTCGAACAGGAAGTTTATTAGCTGTTTGTGGAAATTGTACCTGTGAAAACAAATGTGAACAACAAGCAACATATAGCCGCCCTGATATTTTAATCTTAGGAAAAGCATTGTCTGGTGGAGTTTATCCCGTTTCAGCTGTATTGGCGGATAATGAAATCATGAACGTGATTCATCCAGGACAACATGGTTCAACATTTGGTGGAAATCCCTTAGCTGCTAAAGTAGCTGTTGCAGCACTTGAAGTGGTGAGTGAAGAAAAGCTAGCTCAAAATGCACGTCGCCTTGGCAAATTATTCCGCGACGAAATGAACCGCATCATTGCTAAATCAGATTTAATCGTTTCAGTTAGAGGTAAAGGATTGTTGAATGCCATTATTGTCAACGACAGTTCTGAAAGTCAAACAGCATGGAACTTATGCGTAGCAATGAAAGACAACGGTTTGTTAGCAAAACCAACACATGGAAATATCATTCGTTTTGCGCCACCGTTGGTGATTACAGAAGAGCAATTGATGGACTGTGTCGCTATAATTGAAAAGACAATCAACGAATTTGTACTTTAATCGGTATAAAAACGTTCACAAATTTATAATCTAAAACAAAAAGACTTGGCAACAAAAATCAAATTTGGAACAGATGGTTGGAGAGCAATCATTGCAGAGGAATTTACGGTAGAGAATGTAGCGCGTGTAGCTTATTCAACTGCTCAATGGTTAAAAGCTTCTAATTGGACGAAACAAGTTGCACTTGGACACGATTGTCGTTTTGCAGGTGAATTGTTTGCAGAAACAGTTGCGAAAGTATTGCTTCACGAAGGAATCGCTGTGAAAATGTCAAAAGGATTTGTTTCAACTCCAATGATTTCGTTAGCTGCAAATCACCTAGACTGTGGTTTGGGTATAATTTTAACAGCAAGTCATAATCCGCCATCATACAACGGTTTCAAATTGAAAGCTCATTATGGTGGTCCGTTGACTCCTGAAAAAGTACAAGAAATTGAAGATGAAATTCCAAACGCACTTCCTTTTGATTACACAAAAGTTGATTTAGCAGCGTTTGAAAAATCGGGTCAATTGACTTTCGTTGATTTTGAAACAATGTATGTGCAACACATTGAAAAGAATTTTGACTTGGAAGCAATTCGTAATTCAGGTTTGAATTTGGTGTATGATGCCATGTACGGAGCGGGCCAAAATGTGATTCGTCGTATTTTGCCAAATGTACATTTGTTGCACTGCGAGCACAATCCTTCGTTTTATGGACAAGCTCCCGAACCAATTCAAAAGAATTTACAAGAACTAGAAGCCTATATCAAATCAGTTGGAAACGTACATTGTGCTTTGGCAACAGATGGCGATGCTGACCGAATTGGATTGTACAATGGAAAAGGCGAGTTCGTCGATTCGCACCACATCATTTTATTGTTGATTCACTATTTAGTAAAATACAAACAATTAGATGGAAAAGTCGTAACTGCTTTCAGTACGACACCACGAGTTGGTAAAATGGCGGAACATTATGGCTTGACAAACGAAATCGTTAAAATTGGTTTCAAATACATCGCAGGCATCATGATCGATGAAGATGTATTGCTTGGCGGTGAAGAGTCTGGAGGAATCGCTGTGAAAGGTCATATTCCAGAACGTGATGGAATTTGGATGGGATTAATCATCTGGGAATTCATGGCGAAATCAGGTAAAACATTGGATGAATTAATTGATGAGGTGTATGCAATTGTTGGCGCTTTCAAATACGAACGCAACGATTTACACATTACCGAAGAAATGAAACAACAGATTGTTGCCAAATGTCAAAATAATGAATTGAAATCGTTTGGTAAGTACCAAGTCAAGTCTGTTGGAACAATTGATGGCTGGAAGTTTTTCTTCGATGACGACCGTTGGATGATGATTAGAGCGTCGGGAACAGAACCTGTTTTGAGAACGTATGCTGAAGCGCCAACGCTTGAGGAAGTAAGAGAAATCTTAAAAGCAACGGAAGAGACAATTTGTCACTAAAACTATATTTTAAGAAAGAGAGACTTATGTCTCTTTTTTTTTAAATTTTAATAAAAAATAAAATGGCTGGCTCAAGTTTTGGAACAATTTTTCGCTTAACATCGTTTGGTGAATCACACGGAATAGCAATAGGAGGTGTCATCGACGGTGTACCTGGTGGATTTGTTATCGATACAGATGCTATTCAACAAGAATTGAACCGAAGAAGACCCGGACAATCTGCTATTGTAACGCAACGCAATGAATTGGATCAACTCGTTATTCTTTCTGGAATTTTTGAAGGAAAAACAACAGGTGCACCAATTGGATTTCACATTTTGAATAAGGATCAACAATCGAAAGATTACGACAACCTTGCTGGTGTTTTTCGTCCTTCTCATGCAGATTTCACCTATGCGCAAAAATACGGTCACCGAGATTACCGCGGTGGCGGACGATCTAGTGCGCGTGAAACGATAGCACGAGTTGTTGCTGGAGCCATTGCAAAACAGATTTTAGCACACGAACGCATTACAATTGATGCATTTGTTGATCAAGTTGGTAATTTGAAATGGACAGGAGAATGGTCCAACGAACTAAGAGCAATCAAGGAATCAAATGCGGTTCGCGTTCCTTCTACTGAAATGGCGGAACAAATGGAAGCATTGATTCAATCAATTCGAAAAGATGGCGATACCATTGGTGGCTGTGTTCGTTGTGTGATCAACAATGTCCCTGTTGGATTAGGAGAACCCGTTTTTAGCAAATTACATGCAGAGTTGGGCAAATCAATGTTGTCAATTAATGCAGTGAAAGGTTTTTCCATCGGTTCTGGTTTCGAAAGTATGTCGATGCTCGGTTCGGAACACAACGATCAGTTTTTAGCTGATGGCACAACTGCGACGAATCACTCTGGAGGTGTTCAAGGTGGAATTTCCAATGGAATGCCCATTGATTTTCGTGTAGCTTTCAAACCGGTTGCAACCATATTAAAAGAACAAACTACGATCGATCAAGATTACAACGCTGTTCAATTAACCATGGATGGTCGTCACGATCCATGTGTAGTTCCAAGAGCGGTTGTTATTGTCGAATCAATGGCTGCGATGGTCATTTTAGACTTTTTAATGTTGGACAAAGCCAAAATGCTTCATTGATTTATCTGCCTAAATTCCCTAATAAATACGTTTGTTTTAATGCTGCTTTGTTTGTTTTTGCAAGCGATTCAATGTATTTAGCTTGAGCACTCAAGTAACTCATTTCACGTGAATTGATCAAGAACAACGAACTCTCACCGATTTCAAACAACTCTCTTTCAGCCGCTGACAAGGTTTGGTAGTTTGTCGCAATTTCCTGACTGACATCAGTTTGATCATAATACGTGCTCCATTCATTTAAATTGACGGATAATTTCGTTGCGATTTCTCGTTCTTTGTTTGTTCGTTCCAATTCTGTATTTTCAATTTTTAATTCTGAAATTGCTAATCCAGCACGTTCTTTTCGCAAAAACAGGGGCATGGTAAAACTTGCTCCCCATTTATAATTCAAGTAGGAGTAATTCATGCTGATTAAATTGTCGGGTGTTTGCAATAAATTATAATTGAAATTCAATTGAGGTTTTAATTGATCTCTTTTCCAGCGTTGTTCCACTGTTAAATCAGAAATTTTGTTGGTGTAACTCAATACAATCGGGTGTGCGTTTAATGAATCACGCAGTTGAACAGTTGGTTTCATTTCGGTTAATCCTACTGGTAAAATGCTTTCGTCTAAGATCAACGGAATCATTCCTTTGTCCCACAAAAACAACTCAACATTTCGCAACGCATTTTTCGTTGCTAATTGTCTTTCCAATAAGTCGTTTTTACGCAACAAATAATTCGCATTTGCCTCAACGCTATCCAGCGCAGCGCGTTCACCAACTTCTACATTGCTTTTTATTTGACTCAAGCGTTCTGCAGCAAGGGAAATCCCTTCTTCTGCTAATTTTAAAAGCGCGGTGTTTTTTTGCCAATCAATGAAAGCTTGACCAGCTTGAAACAATAATTCGTTCAGATCTAATTGTTGTTGGATTGCTGATTGATTGAACGCTATTTCAGCGCGTTTCAATATTGTTCTGTTTTCATCGGTAAACAAACCTTGTCCCAGCGGAATCTCAAGTCCCAAATAAGTGAGTCCGTTTTCAGGAACGCGATTCTCTGGATTTAGATATGCACCAGAATTAAAATCGCCCATTGCTTTGAAATTCACACCAAAACGCGTTGGGATTTTTACTCCAGATGACAAGGTGCTGTAATACGTTTTACCATCGTAATATTTTTGGTCGATTGCAGCAAATGCTTTTGGATCAAATGCGCCTTTCGCTAATTGAATAACACGTTGACTCATTTCCACATTGTTTTGTGTGACAACAGCAATTGGGTGATTTTCTTTTACTTGTGTCAAAAAATCAGTCATGGTCAAGCGTGTGATCACTAAGGAATCTTGCGCAAAAACAGATGTGATGCTCCAGCTTAAAAAAAAGATCAATTGTTTCATTTCGCTTTCGATTTAACATTCGTTTTAGGAGTGTAATAATTTGGCGGGAAACCATTGATTTTTCGCCAAAGTTCATACCAAATTGGTACATCATTCAACAAGGTCATTGATTTAACAGCAACACCCATTTTGAGTAATTTCGGCCATTTGTGATCGTTTTTGTCTGGAGCAACCAACACACGGTATTTCCCTTCTGCATTGATGCTGTTGTCGATCGCAACAACTGTTCCACCGTAGGTTCCGTAACTCACATTTGGCCAACCTGAGAAGACAATTGCAGGCCATCCATCAAATTGAATACGCGTTCTGTTTCCCAAATGAATCAACGGTAAATCAATCGGTTCGACAAAAATTTCGACACCAAAATCAGACATGACTGGGACAATACTTACAAGCGGACTACCTTCTTTCACCGTTTCTCCAACACCATTTTTCAACGCTTGAGAAACATAACCACTTTGTGGAGCAGTCACGTAATAAAATCCGGAACGAATGGTGTAATTCGAAATTTGATTTTGAATCTTGGTTACATTCGCTTCGGTATCGTACAAACTGGATAGGGTAGTCGCTTTTTCTGCTTCACTTTTCGCGATTTTGTCACGGTAGTCTGCATCAATTGATCGTAACTCATTGATTGCGTTCAACAAATCATTACGAGTCGTCAATAATTTGTTTTCAAAACTCACTTCTTTCGCTTCGTACTCTTGCACTTTAAAGCGTTTATTTTCTAATTCAGTTGTTGACTTCAAGCCACGTTTGTTCAACTCTTCGGTACGTTCGTATTGTTTTACAGCGATTTCTAATTGTTTTGAATTGGCTTTGTAATCCATTGAATCCGAAACAATCTTAAAGCGCAATTGCTTGATTTTGTTCTCAGCTTGTTGCAGTTTTACAATACGTGCGTCGATCAATGCATCAATTTGATTGTCCAATGATTTGACTTTTTGCATGTAAGAAGCAACGCTATTTTCTTTGGCAACACGTTGACTTTCTGTTCGTTGAATCAAATTTGGATCAAAGTATTCCGATTTTATTTCGGAGAGATACAAAATGGTATCACCTTTTTCAATGAATTGACCTTCGCTAACATACCATTTTTCAATTCGTCCACCAATCGTAGCGTGAATTGTTTGAGGTCGGTTATTTGGACTAATTGCAGTTACTTTTCCTGGTGAACTAATTGTTTGTGTCCAAGGGAAAAGCAGCAATATGATCATGATTCCTGAAAAAATCAGTAAAAACTTCACTAGTTTGTACGAGTTCTTTTTCGACTGAATGCTATTTACGGATTGAAATTCATCAAACTTTTTCATGGGATTACAATTGTTTAATTAACCAATTTTGTGGAGCAGTAAAATCGCCACATAGTATCATTGTTGTTGTCGGTAATGCGTGCGTAATTTTTTCTACGACTGCAGTGATTTCGTTTTCTTTCAAACTTGAACCTAGGAAAGAAAGCACCAAGAAATCAGGTTTTCCTATAACCGCACGCGCAAGTAATAACAATTCTTTTTCTCGGTCATTCAAGAAATAAAGACTTTTTGATAACAAGGTGTTGTATCCTTCCACTTGCTCTTCCACCAAGTGAGAAATCGAAAGCATCGCTAATACATCGTTGAGTACTTCGTTAGTCAAATTAGTTCGACCCATCAACAAGTTTTCTTTGATCGTTCCTTCAAATAAATGCGTTTGTTTCGAGAACCATCCGATTTTACAAAATGCTTGTGTCGTTTTCTCGTGCGTTGGTATTTCCATGTTCCATTTTGGAACAAATTGATTCGAAATACTTGGGTCAACAATGCATTTTAATTGGTGCAAGGTTTGCGCATAATTCGTAGATTGAATAAAAACACGATCGCCTCTTTCAATGCGAAACACCGGTTTGTTTAGATTTGTATCAATTAATTCGATCGGGAAAGCAGTTGAAAAGTCAAAATCATCTGTTAAGTTGACAACATCGTTTAACATTTGAATGTCGCGCACTTGTTCAATTTTTTCAAGCGAAGTAAATACATCGTACAAGGTTTCCAATAGTTGAATGATTTTTTCAAAAGCACCTAAAATCAAGACGATCAAAACCTCTGCTGCTACGAATTGTCCCAAGTTCATTTGTTGGTCAATCACAAGATATCCTCCAATTCCAAGCAAAGAAGTCACAATGATTACTTTGAATGCAATCATCCACGAAAATTGTTTCCACAAAATTTTAAAATGTGCCTCGCGACTGGTTAAATATCCTTGCGTTAAGTCATCTAATTTCTTGAGGTGATGATTCCCAATTGGATTCAAGCGAAAACTCCAATCAGTTTTTGCGATTTCTTGCAACCAATAAGCCGTTTTGTATTTGTACTTCGATTCCACCAAACTTGTATCGAAGCCTTTTTGTATAATCGGTTTGAACAAAAAGACGAGCGTGATGATCAAGCAAATACTAAAGAAGATGTAAAACGGGTGATAAAATGACAAAACGATGAGTGAAAACAAAATCTGTAGGATTGCTGCAGAAAAATCGAGTAACACTTTTGAAATACCTTTTTGCAGGTTGATGATGTCGAAAAAACGGTTCATCAATTCTGACGGAATCATTTTATCCAATAATTTTCGGTCGAAACGCGGAAAACGAAATGCAAAGTCAAAAGCATAGCGCACGTAAATTTTTTGTTGGATGTTTTCCGTAATGCGCAATTGTAAGATTTGCAATACACCAGAAAGCAGTACACCAATGATGACCAAAACGATAGAAACAACCCAACTTGTGGTAATTTCTCCAGCTTGAATGTAATGGATGACCGATTGAATCCCCAGTGGCAAACTCAAACTAATTAATCCACTGAAAATGGCATAAATGTATAAAAGCGAAACATCTGATTGATCGAGTTTCAAAAGCGAAATCAGTCGGCTCCAGGGCGAAATAATTTGTTGTTTCATTTGTTTACTAATAAAGAGTGCACTAATTGTTTGTAAAATGTTGCCACGTTGTCATTAGCAGTGGAATGATTCGTGAGTTTTTGTAAATGATTCCCGAAAAAATGCTGCAAATGTGCTCCTTCAATAATTGTCGTAATAAGCATGTTTGGAAATTGAAAATCGGGTTTGGTAGCAACTACCCACGAACTCAATAAGACAACCATTTTTTTATAATTATCAAAAGCTCCTAATTGATTTTCATCATCAACCTTCTTCGTTAAAAAGGATTTGATTCCTTCTTTTTCTATTAATTTGCGCAATTTTTCGTACGAAAATGAAAAGGCAAACGATGTCTTGTTTTCCAGTTGGATTAGCAATTCAAGTGCAGTTGTCAGTTTCTCAAAATCATTCGAAATGAAATGCGTAGCTCGGTCGATTTCCATCATCTTCCAGCCCCAATACCACGAATACAAGTAAAGCAATAATTGATGCTTGCTCTCAAAATAACGGTAAACAGAAGCTTCTGTCGATTCAATTCGAATGCTTAATTTCTTAAATGTGAAATCTTCAATTCCAATTTCCTCAATTAACTCAATACTCGCTTTCAAGATGTTTATCCCCAATTCGCTTCCTTGCGGATCTTTCAGGTACGTTCCTTCAGGCTGTTTTAAAATAATCGAATCAATCATAATAGCAATACTATTTAATTTGTTTGTTTTACTATCAACAAAAGTAAAATTAAATTGTTTCCTCATTTCATAAAAAAAATTAAAAATGAATTTCAGCGTTTTGCATTTTCAATATCTTTACCAAAAAGAATATCATGTTACAACGCATTCAAACAATTTATTACCTTGTTGCAGTAGTTTTACTTGCGCTTCCTTTTGCAAACATTCCACTTTTTTCGATTGGTTCAATCGATCGTACAATTTTTGGTCAGGACAAACAGCCTTCAACGGATTACATCTTATTGCTTGTGTTGCTACTTGTTTTGTTTGCAATTATCTTTTCGTACAAAAACAGAGCGCGTCAAATTACCTTATCTTGGTTTACCATCGTTTTGACCACTTTGGCATTGGTTTGGTTTTACATTGGTGCAATCACAACGAATACACAAGACGTTACCCTTCACATTGGTTTTGGCTTGATTGCGTTGTCGCTTTTTTTCCAACGAATGGGCATGAGAGGTGTCAAAAAAGACAAGAAATTGATCGATTCGATGGGTCGTTTGCGTTAATTCGCTACTAGTTGAGCGGTAAAGCACGTTAATTTATTACTTTTGTCGGCGTTTCGACTGTTCGAGCGGATAAATCTTCCAATAAAATGAATTTTCTTTCTGTTGAAAATCTTACCAAATCGTTTGGTGACCGTATCATTTTTTCAGACATTACGTTTGGTATCGATCAAGGAGATAAAGTAGCCATCGTTGCTAAAAACGGAAATGGTAAAACAACCTTGTTGCGCTGTTTGATGAATTTGGAAGATACCGACAGTGGACGTGTTGTTTACCGAAACGATTTGCGTGTTGCTTTCATGCAACAAACAGAAACATTGGACGAAACGCACACGATTTTAGAAGCCGTTTTTTCGCACGATTTACCCGAATTACAGATTGTAAAAAAATACAACCAAGCATTGCGCGAAGGAAACGAAGAGGCCATTCACGCATGTTATGATGAATTAACGGAATTGAACGCATGGGACATGGAAGTCAAAGTCAATGCCATTCTATCCGTGTTGAAATTGGACGACACCAGTTTGTTGGTTGGAAGTCTATCTGGTGGTCAGAAAAAACGTGTTGCCTTGGCGCAAGTATTGGTCGCGGAAGCTGATTTCTTGATCTTGGATGAACCTACCAATCACCTTGATTTGGACATGATCGAATGGTTGGAGGAATATTTATCGAAATCCAAATCAACGATATTAATGGTGACACACGACCGTTATTTCTTGGAAGTAGTGTGCGACACGATTTACGAATTAGAAGATCAAACGATCTATAAGTACAAAGGAAATTTCTCGTATTACTTGGAGAAAAAAGCCGAACGCCAAGAGCAATTATCTTCTACGATTGACAAGGCGCGCAATACGTTCAAGAAAGAATTGGATTGGATTCGCCGTCAACCGAAAGCACGTGGAACGAAGCAAAAAGCGCGTGTTGATAATTTCCAAGAAGTCAAAAAAGTTGCCAGCCAACGAATCGACGAGGACGAAATCGACATTCCTGTAAAAATGGAACGTTTGGGATCAAAGATTTTGGAATTACACAAAATTGGCAAGTCTTACGAAAGTAAAGTTATTCTCGATAATTTCTCGTACAACTTCCAACGCAAAGAACGTTTGGGAATTGTTGGAAACAACGGAACAGGAAAATCGACCTTTTTGAACATCATTCAAAACAGGGAAGAGGTGGACCGTGGTAAAGTAGTTACTGGAGAAACAGTCGTTTTTGGTTACTATTCTCAGGAATTAATTCATGTGGACGAAGACAAAAAAGTCATTGATGTCATTCGCGACATTGCGGAGTTTATTCCATTGGAAAAAGGCAAGCAATTGTCAGCGGCTCAGTTTTTGGAAAAATTCTTGTTTCCGCGCCACATGCATTACAACTTCGTACACAAATTGAGTGGGGGAGAAAAGCGTCGTTTGAAATTGATGACCGTGTTGATGGCCAATCCGAATTTCTTGATTTTGGATGAGCCAACCAACGATTTGGACATCTTTGTAATGAGTGTCTTGGAGGATTATCTCCGTACGTTCGAAGGTTGTTTGATCGTTGTTTCCCACGACCGTTATTTCATGGACAAAATGGTTGACCATTTATTTGTTTTCGAAGGTCAAGGAGCAATCAAAGACATCATCGGTAATTACACCGAATTCAGAAAGCAAACCGCTGTTGATTACAAGAAAGAGAAAGCAGCAGAAAAAGATCCAACGCCTGTAAAAGAGGTCAAAGTAACGCAGTTGAGTGCTTCATCTTCGCAAGAAAAACGCAAGTTATCGTTCAAAGAAAAGTCTGAATTTGATAGTTTGGAAAAAGAATTGGAGGACTTAGAAGCAGAAAAAGAGGCGCAAACAGCCGTGCTTTCGTCTGGTTCATCCAGCAACGAGCAAATCATGGAAGCAGGCAACAAACTTGCGGAAATTGTCACTGCGATTGACAGTAAAACAGCTCGTTGGATGGAGTTGGCGGAGTTTGTATAAGAAACGTTCTGTTTGAAATTTGTCCTACAAATAGTAGCTTGTTGCAGTTGTTTTTTACTCGCAGCTCAAACGCCAACTTTTGTTGGAACGTACCAATACACATCATGGTTAGGTGGAGGTTTTGCGGGAGGACCGAATGGCTCGTGTTACGTGACGCCACCAACTTATTCGGTAACAGATGCAATTGTTATCGAAGCAACTGGGCGAATATTGAAACTTTCCGACACCACTTTTTATTCGGGTACAATCCACAGTATCTTTGATTTTTCGTGTGATACACTTTTCATTGGACAGTGGAAAGCAGAAAGCAGTAAATGATTCCTTGATTGCTACGTACAACCTCAAACCCTTGTGTGATTCACTTGCTATTTATTGGATTGATCAACCACCACTTCCCCATGAAAAATTACATCCACCAATTGTTGAAACGTATTATTGGATAAACGATAGCGATAACCTTGGTTTGAAGGTTGCAAACGAAATCTATACCAAAAAAAAATAAGGAAGTAACAGTTTCAAGCGTTTGCTTTTTTGAGTAAAGCGGTAAGCTTTTATTAGTACTTGTTCTAATTTTTGCCCAATATCAATAACAACAACATTTTTTTCGATTTATTTTTTATATTTGAATCTGTAACTAAAAGACCACAGCAACCACTTTACCACATATGCTGATTTTTTTTACAACTAACACCATTGCTCGGTTTGCATTGAATGGTATTGTTTTGCGCGACCTTTTTTGGTGTGCATGAAATTTTAAAAGAATTAACAATGAACAAAAAACGAGACAACGTTTCGCATATCTGCCTAAATAGGGGTGGATATGAAAAGGTTTGTGAGGGTATATATAAGTTAGGCGTAATTTCATGAAAAAAATAACCGAAAAATAAATATATATGGAAGAAATATTAAAAGAATTTAATTTAACAAATCTTGATAGGCTTCTTTTAATAGGTAGTCCAATATGTTCAATAATAGGAAGTTTGGTTCATGCATTTACTTCGGAAATGGATATTACTGAATTTCCAAAAACAAAAATCAATAGAGAATTAAAAGTTGGAATTAGAAATCATTTAGAAATTGGTCTAATTTTAAAATGGCTCATCTATAGGTTATTTGTTGGCGCCACAATTGGATTTGTATTTGCGTTATATTTTATTGGAATTACGAATAATAGTCTGACATCTATAACACGACTTTTAGCCTTCTCCGTATTAATTGGATTCTCGGCACCAAAACTTTGGAAATCACAAGAAAAAATACTAACAAAATATATTGATTTAAAACTAAATGAAATATTAAAATCAAAAGAGCCTGAAAAGTAAAAACTACGTCTAACAACGGTTTTGCGATTTTGCGGGTTTAGTGCTAAATTGAACATACAGTTTTCAAAAGAAGTTTAGTACTAAATTGAAAGTAAGTGCTTCAAAATACCCACTAACGCAAAGCCCAAAACCGTTGTGAGCAATTCAACTAAAATCACGAATATAAATGAGAATTAAGGAGATTAACATAAACAACTTTAAAGCTTATAAAACAGTTTCGTTTGACTGTAATGATGAATTCAACTTTATTGTCGGAGAAAACAATGTTGGAAAATCGACACTTTTAGAAGCAATTCAATTGTGGAAAGTTGCATTTGATAAACTTATACAGGTTAATGGTAGACAATTCTACGGACAATCATCGCCTTCTTATTTAGCTTTTGAAAATCTTTATTTTTTAAGACTTAGAGATGATAATGATATTTTTAATGAACCAAGGAAAAAGGAATTATCAATAACAATTACGTTTAAAAATCTAGATGAAACTTACCCACTAAAAATAATTTTAGAAAAACCTGGAATATCAAATTCATATTTTAGAATTAAATACGATATAACTCATTTTAATCGATTTAAAGAAATCGTTCTTGGATTTGGTTTGAATTTAAGGGATGCAATTTTTGTTTACCAAACACGTCCTATATTTCATTCAATCAAAAATGAGCCATTTTATAATAATGCACAATTGATAAAAAAGATATATCTTGGAAAATCTCACGAAGTAATTAGAAATAAAATCTTAAAATCAGAAAAACCTGATGTTAAATTTCAGGCTTTAGAAAGTCGCTTAAATAAAATTTTCAATTCTAGTTTTTCAATAAGATTAAAAAATAGGAGTAAACAAGATGAAGAATTTGTTAGACTAACAATTCAAGAACATGGTAAAAAGGAGGTGGAGGTTTCACTTGTAGGAAGTGGAATGTTACAAATAATTGAAATTTTTTCTACCCTAGAATTTATAAATAGAAAAGAACACTGTGTTAATTTACTTCTTATTGATGAACCCGATTCTCATATTCATTCAAATTTACAATCAAATCTGCTTGATGAATTGAAAAAGAATACAAATTATCAAACTTTTCTGGTTTCTCACAACGATAGATTAATCAATAAAGCTGGAGAAGGAGAATTGTTTTTTATAAATTCAAAATCTATTTTACAAGGAAAAATATCTAGTTTGCCTGTAAGCAGTTATTCGTCAGTAAGTAATGAACTTGCTAACAAGTTATTTTCTTTAAGTGATATTGAAAAACAAAAGATTATAATTATTACTGAAGGTAAAACGGATAAATTATTACTTGAAATAGCTTACAATAAACTCAATCCAGATTCAGAAATCCCTTATCACATTATTCCTTCAGGACTAGAATTAAATGAGGAAACAAGGTCAGGAAATGCTGATACTGTAAGACGAACAATTGAATTCATTTCAACCATTTCAAATGAAATAAAACTAATTGGTCTATTTGATAATGATAGAGAAGGTAATGAACAGTTTAAAGGCTTAAATAAAAAAATATTTGAAGACCACGATATCAATTCAATTAATAGAAAACATAAAGAAAAAACAGTTTACGGATTACTTTTGCCTGTTCCCGCCAATAGAATTGAATTTGTAACCCAAAACATTTCTCAACGTTATTTAGTTATAGAGCATTACTTTTCAAATGAAATTTTAGTAGAAAATAATTTGAAAGGAGATAATATTTTAACAACTACAATTTTTGAAATATCTGGGGATAAGACATTGTTTTCTTCAAATATTAATCAATTTGAACCTATAGCTTTTGAAAATTTCAAAATTTTATTTGAAGAAATCGACAATTTATTTTTTGAAAATAATATAATTGAATTAGCAGAAGTAAATTAAATTGCCGGTAACTTCCGTTTAGTAAAATGGCGGTTCAGTAATTAAACAAATTAGTTAAACAAAACATGGAGCATACAATAAAGACACTGATTTACATTCATGCATTTTTTGGAGGACTTGGTTTACTAACGGGAATGATTTTCCCCCACTAAAACCAAACCGTCACATTTCCCATCACGAATTGATACCAATTCGTATTTCCGTTGTTCTGTGTAAATTGTTGCTGTTTCCTCGAGTTGTAGTAACGGTATTCCAAACGGAATAGGGCATTAGCGTTGATTTTGTAATTGTAACACAAGCCTGCGCCAAAGAGATTCAATGAGGACAATGCCGTTTGAATTATTGTCAAATCCGAATCGTTGAAGTATTCCAAACGACCAGATAAACTGTGTTGCTTGTTGAAATCCCATTTCCCAATCACGTTGGCTTGGTACCAATAACTAGTGTGCTGCAAGCGTTTTTGTATTCCGACATAAGTAGAACTGGTTAATGAGAATTTTTTTGTTGATTGGTAAATAAGGTAAATGTCGGTGAAATAGCGCATGCCAAGCGTGGTGTCGATCGCGGTTTGTTCGTTGCCTACATACGTATCCCAGTTGATCAACACATTTTTGTTGGGACGATATTCCAATTGTGTAGCCAATGACAAACCTTTCGTTTTATTCGTTATTTCTTGCCAGCCGTTGATGACGTAGCCGTAAAACGCAAATTTGTTGTTGATTGGAACGCTCACTTTTGCACCCGATAAATAATAAGGAACATATTCGCCAGACAACGAACGCGTGTACATCAAATGGTCTTTTGAAATAGCCGATTCATTCGTAAACGGAGAACTGATAACTCCTGCATCCAACCAAATTTCTTTTTTCTTGCTCAATTTCACCCCAACATTCGCTTCGACAATGTTTTTCAAACTACCCGTTTCACCAGCATAATTTTCGTTCATGTACGTTCCAAAACCAGGGACAAAGTGCGCGCGAACCTTATTGTTTTTGTATTTCACGTCGATAAAAGCCAAATTGATATTCATTTCATTTGTTCTGTGCGAGGAAACTGCATAATAACGATTCGAAGCAGTTGCAAAGGATGAACTCAAACCGTAATACGTGTCGACCATTCCGCCGATGTAAATTTTCCCAACAGAAACAGAATCAAAATTATCGGTTACACCCGTGTTGACAACTTGCGCATGAGCAGCAGAAAACAGGGAGGCAAGGACTAATAAAACAGCTTGAAAACGCATGTGCTTTTTTTTGACAAAATTACAATTTATTTAATCGAGAATTGAACTATAAGGCGTTTTCATCTGTTGTAAGAAATAAAGATGAAACGCTCCGCATTATTACCAGAAATTCCAATCGATGAAACCTTGCAATCAACTGAATTGGAAACCTTTCAAAACAAGGTGTTGCGTCCTATTTTAAAGTTTCAAAACGATCATATCTTACAAAGTGTTTTTCATGTTTGCACGAGCATGGCAGCCGATTTCAAAACCAAGTCACTTGTTCAACGCAAACGTTTTGTCAACGATGTGATGCGCTCCAATGCTGCCTTGAAACATCAATTGATTGGTTTGGTCGTTGCTTGGATGGAAATCGATCAATTGGCTTTTTACCTAGCGCATCAATCCGATGTGAACAAGCGTATCAGCCAAATGTCGGTGGAACGTGTCGTGAGTCAATTGTAATAAAAAAAGGCTCAGCCAATAGTGACCGAGCCTTGATACGAAGTATTTTCTGGTTTATCCCACAACTTCTTCTGCAACAGAAATTGGTTTGCGGAAAACGATTTTCCCATCAAAAATATCCATCACAACAACTCCAGCTGTATCGATTGTTCCACCTAAAATTGCTTTGGACAATTCATTCATCACTTGTTTTTGGATCACACGTTTAACTGGTCTTGCTCCAAAATGCGGATCGTAACCTGCAGCAACCAAGTGTTCTTTTGATTCATCTGTGATATGCAAGGAAATCCCTTTATCGCTCAATAAGTGAATCAATTGCTTGAGTTGAATGTCAACAATTTGTCGGATAAATTTCTTCGTTAACGGAGTAAACACGATTGTTTCGTCAATGCGATTCAAGAATTCTGGACGAATCGTTTGGCGTAATAATTCAATCACTTTGAATTTTGCTTTTTCCATTGCTTCAGGAATTTCACTTTCTTTTACACCTTCAAAACTTTCTTGGATCAAGTGAGACCCCATGTTAGAAGTCATAATGATAATCGTGTTTTTGAAATTCACCGTACGACCTTTGTTGTCCGTTAAACGTCCGTCATCCAACACTTGTAAAAGAATGTTGAACACATCGGGATGCGCTTTTTCGATTTCATCCAACAAGACAATCGAATATGGTTTTCTGCGCACCGCTTCGGTTAATTGTCCGCCTTCATCGTAACCAACGTATCCCGGAGGCGCTCCCACCAAACGACTAACGCTGTGTTTTTCTTGGTATTCGGACATGTCAATACGTGTCATTGCGTTTTCGTCGTTGAACAAGAAATCGGCTAATGCTTTGGCAAGTTCTGTTTTTCCAACTCCCGTAGGACCGAGGAAAATAAACGATCCAATTGGTTTGCGCATGTCTTGTAATCCAGCACGACTTCTGCGCACAGCATCTGACAGGGCTTCAATTGCTTCTTCTTGACCCACAACACGTTTGGCTAACTCATCTTCCAAACGAAGAAGTTTAGCAACTTCACTTTCAATCATTTTTGAAACAGGAATTCCTGTCCATTTGGAAATGACATCGGCAATTTCTTCGACATCAACTTCTTCTTTGATCAATTTCGAAGAAGCTTGCATCTCAATTAATGTTGCTTTTGCTGCTTCAAGATTTGTTTCTGCATCTTTTATTTTTCCATAGCGAATTTCAGCTACTTTACCATAATCTCCGGCACGTTCCGCTTGATCAGCTTCTAGTTTCAAATCTTCTATTAACTCTTTTGTTTTTTGTACATTTTCAACCACATTTTTTTCCGATTGCCAGCGCGCTTGAAATGCATTGCGTTGTTCTTCTAAATTGGCCAATTCGTTGCTGAGTTGTTCCAATTTCTTGGTGTCATTTTCACGTTTGATTGCTTCGCGTTCAATTTCCAACTGCATGATTTTTCGTTCCAATTCATCTAATTCCTCTGGTTTTGAATTGATTTCCATGCGTAATTTTGAAGCAGCTTCATCAATTAAATCGATTGCTTTGTCGGGTAAATGACGTTCTGTAATGTAGCGTTGCGATAATTCAACCGCTGCTATAATCGCTGCATCTTTGATCAATACTTTGTGGTGATTTTCATATTTTTCTTTGATTCCACGCAAAATTGAAATGGCATCTTCGGTATCAGGTTCATCGACTAGTACAGGTTGAAAACGACGCACCAAGGCTTTGTCTTTTTCGAAATACTTTTGGTATTCGTTTAATGTAGTTGCACCAACTGCTCGTAATTCGCCTCGCGCCAAAGCAGGTTTTAAAATGTTTGCTGCATCCATAGCGCCATCGCCACCTCCAGCTCCAACCAGTGTGTGAATTTCGTCAATGAACAAAATGATTTCTCCATCGGCGCTTGTAACTTCTTTCACAACAGCTTTCAAGCGTTCTTCAAATTCACCTTTGTATTTTGCGCCAGCAATCAACGCGCCCATGTCGAGCGAGTAAACGATTTTTGACTGAAGATTCTCGGGAACATCTCCGTCGATGATTCGGTGAGCGATTCCTTCCGCAATAGCTGTTTTTCCAACACCAGGTTCTCCAATTAAAATAGGGTTGTTCTTTGTTCGACGCGTTAATATTTGAAGTACACGCCGAATTTCGTCATCGCGCCCAATAACAGGATCGAGTTTTCCTGCTTTTGCAAGTTCGTTCAAGTTTTTAGCGTATTTCTCAAGCGATTTGTACGTGCCATCTTGTTGATTTGAGGTCACATTTTCTCCGTTACGTAAGTCCATGATTTGTTGAGTTAATTTTTTTGTTGTCAATTGTGCGTCGCGCAAAAGTTGTCCTGTTGCATCCGAACTTTCGACCAATGCTAGGAAAAGGATTTCAATTGATACGAATTCATCCTTGTTTTTTTGTGCCAATTGCACCGAATTGTTTAATGTCTCTTGTGCTTTAGTTGATAAAAACAACTGTCCACCCGTTACGGTGCTGAAACTTTTAATGATGCTGTCCAGTGCAATTTCTATATGCTGTTGGTTGACACCATTTTGATTGAGTAAATAGGGGATAACATCTTTATCGTTGATGAACATACTTTTCAGCAAATGTGCATTTTCAATAGCAGGATGTTGTGCAGTTTGCGCTAAATTCTGTGCTCCTTGAATGATTTCTTGAGCTTTGATAGTAAATTGATTGCCAACCATGTTGTTTGTGTTTTATGCATTCAAAGCGACAAATTACGCACCAATTCAAAACACATCGTTAACAACTGAAAAAATGGCTGATTCAATTGTTTTCACACGACAAAATGACTGATTTTATATGCATTTCAATAAAAAAACACGTTTTAAGTGGAAATTTTGTCTGAATCCCTAACTTTGAGGAACTAAAATTGTACTTATGATTGATTTTTTCAAAAAGATTGCACCTTATTTTGTTGATGTTTGGCAATACTTGGTCATTATCGTTTTGTTTATTTTGGCGGCAATTTTCTATTTATAAAAAAAGGACTGAGATGCCCCAGTCCTTAAAATCAATTTGTTTCAAAGTATCAAAAAACATAGGATAATCCGACACCTAGCACAACTATTCTATGCAACCTCATATCGATAGCATTCGTTAATAATTTGTCTTGAAAATCATTCGTATACTCGTTAATTGCTATGTTACTATTTTTCAATCTCGAACTTGCTGTAAATCGTATTCCAAGATTGACTAATAAATTTTCAGATAATGCATAGCGCGTTTTTAAACCGAGCATGATGTTAAAAGATTTAAACTTTTGACTGAAATCATAAAGCGTTTGATTCGTCAATAAATTTTGTTCGAATATTTGATTGGACTGATATTGTGCAAAATACGTTAACCCATTATTTTCAACACGAGTAGTATTGAACCCGATACCTGCTTCAAATTCAAGACCCATTGGTGCATTATCAAAGTATGACGAGGTATAAACAGGCATAAAACTTGTAGTTTTTGTGATGAATTGATCAAAATTTCCTGTGAAGTAATAGTTTACGTTTGGAATTGTGAAATCTACAGGTGAATAACACGCTAACCTATAGCTAGAAAAGTTAAGAGCTAGTCCTTTATTGTTTTTGAAAATTCGTCCAAGTTGTAGTGAAATACCACTATTCAATGATTTAATCTTTTGATCATTATTATCACTCGATCTAAAGAATGCTTTGTATAATAATGGTGAATTTAAATTCATTGATAGATCCAAATAATTATGCTTACCATAAAAGCCTGTTGTATGTGTCTTTTGAGCGTTTATAGAAAGCAATAACGAGCAATTGATGAAAATTAATACTATTGATTTCATGTTATTATTTTTTTAAGTTGGCAAATAAGTTATAGAAGTAGCTACCTACAATCGGTTTTCGCAGTTTACCATTCAATTCTTGGTAACCAGCATTCATTAATTCTCCAGTATTCATATTCAACATTATTGAATAACATGTTACAATATTTGAAGAAACGATCTTTTTGGGTAAATATACCAAAACGGTAACGGGAATAAATATTGGTATAACCAAATTTGCTAAAATCAATGCGTAAGCATTCTCTTCAATTCCTTTTTCATAACTGATAACTGAAAACATCACATTTTCAGTATTCAACTCGTCTTTGATCGTCTGCAAGTAATGAAAGTCGATCGGCATCATTTCAATTTCTTCGAGATTACCTTTTTGTTCGATTAAACTAATTAATGTGCTTCGTTTATTGAACTCAGACGTTCCGTTCTCTTTGATTGATTCGAGATTGATGGATTGACATGTTATTAGTTGTTTATCTGCAATATCTTCAATCAAATGTGTGTAATCGTTAATTGTTTTTTGATTCACAATTCGATTACTATTTTTAAACAAGACAGGTTCAATAAGTACAAATTTATCGATTGCTAGATCGGTTACTTTACGCGATTTTTCCGCTTCATCTTTTTCAATACGTTTGCGCTCTTTTTTAGACAGTACCAAATTTTCGTCAGTTTCTTTTTCACGTAAATCGGTAATTAAATTATTCAATTTATCGGTGAAAAGTGAGTCGACAACAATATCTGAAATCCCGTAAAAATAATAATCAAGCGAATCGATACCACTAGTTATATCATGTTCTTTTTTTGATTTAATTCGTTTGTATTTCGAGTTGACTTCCTCTTCCTTTTCTTCCACTTTCCCTTCTTTTTCAACAGGTTTATTCTTTAAAGCGACAGCTTCTTGGAAGGTGTTTTTTGAGTATTCATCAATATTGAAGCTTTTTTCTTTAGCCAATACTTTTAATAAACGATTGTAACATTCGCTGATGAACTTATTATTAGGATCTTCTTTTTTTAGGTCGTAAACATAACGTAATGCAATCGTATAACGCGCTTTGTTTGATAATTTTGATAGTGTAGCAAATAATCGAGCGCTTTCACCTTCCAATTCATCCGTTTCGTAAGCGACCTCTGAAACTCTATTAGCTTCGGCAAACTGCGCTATCGATAACCATGACAAGGCTTTCATTTGTTTCAAATAACTTGATTGCGGAAAATCACGTTGCAAAATGAAAATTGTGTACAACGCACCATAAAAATCATTATCAATAATCGCAGTTCGAATACTTTCAAAACGTGCAATGTTTCGTATTTCAACAAACTCAGTTTTATTCAATAAAAAATTCTTGTTTCCCCAATTTGCAAATTTTTCTTTTTGCTCTTCAACTGCTTCTTTTCGTTTTTTTATGTTAGGATGCGAACTTTTTTCGTCGTCATAATCTTCAATTGCTGTAATTGGAAATGTTTTTGAACTGAAAATTGACTGAGGTACGTATAATTTCGGTGTGTTGAAGTAATCAAATGGAACAGGTATTTCATCAAATGGTAAATACGAGTACATCAAAACATCAAAAGTTGATACCAAATCTTCTTCGGAGTAACCAGCGGCATGATACATCTTGATAGCTACTCGGTCGGCTTCTAATTCATTATCTTTTGAATAAGAACTGAGTTTTTCAATAGAATTATAGCGATTAGATCGTGTTGTCTTCCAGTCAAATGTTTCAACAACATGTTTTTCTGTGTAATGTGCTATTTCATGTGATAAAACGTAGGCTAATTGCGCTTCAGATGCTAATTGAGCAATCAATCCTGTTGTAACAAAAACAATTCCTTGATCGGTTGAAAAAGCGTTTGTTTCGTTAGACTTTAGGGTGTAAAAACGCAATTTTTCTTTTAATTCAGGCTCGTTTTTTAATAAGATTTCTGCAACTTTTTCAACGTAAGTTGAAATTTCATCTCCATATACTACGTTTCCTGAATGCAATAATAAATCAATACGTTCATGGATACCTCTTACAAAAACAGCTTGCTTTTTTTTCGATAAATCGCGCGTGTTTTCGCTGATGTCTTTATCAATCTTTTCTTGTGTTGTACTAGAAAAGTCAAGCGGAATAGCTCCTTTCGATAGTAGTGTCTGAAATTGATTGAAATTTTGTTGTCCAAAAATTGGTTTGGATGCAAATAAAGTCACCGTGAATAAAAGAAAAAACAGGAACTGAATTTGTTTTTTAAAGTTATGGTAAATAGCCATTAATTGAGGTTTATTTTAATATATATGTTAGTAAAATTAAAATTATTATTTGGATAAGAAAACGTGAAAACCTATGCGATCAAACTATTTGTATTAAAAATGGTCGTTTTCATTATATTTGATTGAAGAATCGTTATTTTTGTTTGAAATATGAACCCGTTGGAAAAAGAATTACAAATATCAATAGTCGTTCCCTTATTTAATGAGGCTGAATCGCTTCCTGAATTACATGCTTGGATTCGTAAAGTAATGTTAGCTAATCAGTTTTCGTACGAAGTTGTTTTTGTGGACGATGGAAGTAAAGACGATTCATGGGCTGTAATTGAAACATTAAAAGCTCAAGACGCTAATGTTCGTGCGATTAAATTCCAACGCAATTACGGGAAATCAGCAGCACTTCACACTGCTTTTGAAGCTGTAAAAGGAGCCGTTGTTATCACAATGGATGCTGATTTACAAGATTCTCCCGATGAAATTCCAGAATTGTACCGCATGATAATGGAACAGGATTTTGATGTGGTTTCAGGTTGGAAAAAGAAACGTTACGATCCAATCACGAAAACAATCCCAACCAAATTATATAATTGGGCAGCACGTCGTTTGACAGGCATTTATTTACACGATTTTAATTGTGGCTTGAAAGCTTACAAACGTGTTGTGGTGAAGAGTATTGAATTGTATGGTGACATGCACCGCTACATTCCTGCATTGGCAAAGTTTGCTGGTTTCAATAAAATAGGTGAAAAAGTTGTTATCCATCAAGCGCGTAAATACGGAACGACCAAGTTTGGTTTGAATCGCTTCTTGAACGGACCGCTCGATTTGATGACCGTTGTTTTTATGGGGAAATTTGGTAAAAAACCAATGCATTTCTTTGGCGCAATGGGAACTTTGTTATTCTTGATTGGTTTTAGTTTTGCTTTCTATCTAGGAATCGATAAATTATTCTTCAACGAAACCGCTAAAAAATTAGCTGAACGTACGGAGTTTTACGTCAGTCTAACTGCCATGATTCTTGGTGTTCAATTTTTCTTAGCTGGTTTCCTAGCCGAATTAATCGGTAGAAATTCGTCCACACGCAACAATTATTTGATTGAACAAGAATTATAAGATGCTTTGGGACATCACCAATGAGTGGACCTTGTTTTTAGATCGTGATGGTGTTATCAACCGGCGATTAATTGGAGATTATGTCAAAACAACCAACGAATTTTCTTTGCTAAACGGAGTTGCTAAAGCGATCGCAACAGCAAACCAGATCTTTTTCAAAGTTGTTGTTGTGACGAATCAACAAGGAATTGGAAAAGGATTGATGACGGAAAGTAACCTTTTGACAATTCATCGTTATTGCTCTGATTTATTACAAGAATCGAATGCGCACATTGATGCTTATTATTTTGCACCAAGCCTAGCGCACGAAAATGGTAACGATCGTAAACCAAAAACAGGGATGGCAATGCAAGCAAAACAGCAATTTCCAAAGATCGATTTTTCGAAATCAATTATGGTGGGTGATTCCAACTCGGATATTGAGTTTGGAAAAAATGCAGGCATGAAAACTGTTTTTGTTAGCTACGACAAACAAATCCACCCAACAGCTGATATAACAGTTGATTCATTGGAATCATTTATTCAACAATTATAAGGTATGAAAACAGTATTTATGTCACTTTTATTATTGTTAGTTGTTTTTAGTGCAACTGCACAGACAATCAACAAAACTGATGCCGCTGGAAAAAAACAAGGTCCTTGGGAAAAAAAATACCCAAATTCAAAAGTGGCACAATACAAAGGACAGTTCAAAGACGATAAACCTGTTGGAACATTTACGTATTATTTCCCTGCAAATACCGTCAAAGCAATCGTCGTTCACAACGAAAAAACAGGACGTTCAGTAGCCAAAATGTTTCATGAAAACGGGACAATTGAAGCAGTTGGAATTTACAAAAATCAATTAAAAGACAGCGTTTGGGATTATTTCGGACCAACTGGTCGTCAAAGTATCAAAGAGTCTTACTCGAAAGGTTTGTTAAACGGAACTCAAACTGTTTATTATGTTCCAGAAGATCCTGCTAGTAAAGTGATGCTCGTTGCAAAGACTTCACAATATACCAACGGAAAATTGAATGGCGAAGTCATCGAATATTACCAAAATGGAGTAATTAAAAGCAAAGCTAATTTTGTAAACGGTGTAAAAACAGGAGTGGCAATTGTCAATCACCCAAATGGTGGTCCTATGATGAAAGAACGCTATAAAAATGGCGTGCAACATGGTTGGCAAACGACACACGATCAAAATGGGAAAGAAATAGGGAAGAAGTATTATTCACAAGGCGAATTATTGACCGGAGCTCGTTTGACAAAACACTTGCAGCTGTGCAAAGAAAAAGGAATCAATCCAAATGGTTAATTGAAAATTATCCCTACTTTTAAGTCATGATTACTACCCTGAAAGCTTGTTTGACAAACAAAATAATTTTGCTTTTTGCAATTCCTTTGCTGTTGTTTTCATGTGCGGAAGACAACACACAACCCATAGACTTTCATTACAATTACTTCCCATTGGAACAAGGACGATTTGCAATTTATTCGGTTCACGAAGAGAAAGTTGATCCAGGTGGTGGTGCGTTGAATAATTACACGATTGATTATTTTATTAAAACAAAAATAGGGGATACGCTAACAGATAATTCTGGACGTATTGTTCGAAAATTTGAACGATATGTTGCTGATTCAGCAACTGGTCCTTGGCAAATAAAAGATATATGGACGGCAATTATTGCAGATAATCGTGCAGAATTAGTGGAAGAAAACAACCGTGTTGTCAAATTAGTTTTTGCACCAACAGCAGAAAAGTCGTGGAATATCAATGCATACAATACCTTGTCACCGATTCAAGCATATTATTGTAACATACATCAACCACAAGTCATCAATGGGCTTTCGTTTCCGCTTTCGCTTGTTGTGCAACAAGAAAACACCATCAATCTCATTCAACACAAACGAAAGTACGAGGTTTATGCAAAGAATGTTGGTATGATTGCTAAAGTGTACAAAGATGCTGAAATCACTAATTTTGACACAACGCAAGTAACAAAGGGATTCACTCAAATCATGCAAATTATAGATTTCGGAATTGAATAAGCAACTTAGTTAAGAATTAATTCTATTTTTGTTTAAATTAATTTCAGCATGCAATTCAAGGATGTAAAACAAGACTGTCTCCATTTTAGAGGAAATATTCCTTGTAAACCGAACAAAGAGCACGATTACACGTGTACATCTTGTCCCGTTTATGCTCCAATTTCGAAACGAATTGCTATCATCAAATTAGGTGCTTTAGGTGATGTGATTCGTACAACTCCTTTGGTGGTGAAATTCAATAATATATATCCGAATTGTCACATTACTTGGTTGACTCATTCCCCTGCAGTGTTGCCTTCAAAACAGATTCATACGATTCTTAAGCCAGATGCATTTTCGATTCATTTGTTGACCAACAAGCATTTCGATATTGCTATCAATTTGGATAAAGAAGAAGAAGCATGTATGTTGTTGGATCAGATTACAGCAAAAGAAAAGTTTGGATATACCTATTTTGACGGGAAAATTCAACCCGCTACTCCTGCGGCTGAACATAAGTTAATGACTGGTTATTTTGATGAATTATCAAAAAACAACACCAAAAGTTATTTGGAGGAAATCTTCGAAATTTGTCATTTCAATTTCCAACAAGAACCTTATTTGATCAATAAAAACGAACAACTTTCTCAACAATGGAAAGATCGTTTAGCTGAATTAGCCGCTGGAAAGAAAATTATCGGTTTAAATACAGGATGTGGACCACGTTGGAATACACGACTTTGGTCTGTTGAAGCTTGGCTAGAACTTGCATCTAAACTCAAAGAAGCTGGTTGTTTCCCTGTATTTCTTGGTGGAGAGTTGGAGCATACTAAAAATACGCAACTGTCAATAGAGAGCGGTGCGTTTTATCCTGGACATTTTTCATTAGAAGAATTTATCGCGTTGACGGATGCTTGTGACCTAATTGTTACTCAAGTAACGATGATGATGCACATTGCAACCGCACTTCAAAAGAAAATGATACTGATCAATACCATTTTCAATGCGCACGAGTTTGAATTGTATGGTCGTGGTGAAATAGTTCAGCCACCAAATGGGTGCGTTTGTTTTTATGGCAATACGTGTATCAATGAAAAAGCATGTATGCACGACATTACACCGGACATGATTCACGCAGCTGTTACACGAACAATAAATGGATAATTAGATGAAAATCACGTTATTGTCAACTTGTTATCCGTACAGAGGTGGAATTGCTCAATTCAATGCAAGTATGTACCGCGCATTGGAAGAAGCGCACCAAGTAAATGCGGTTACGTTTACACGACAATACCCTAATTTATTGTTTCCTGGTGAAACACAATTTGTTACCGAAAACGATCCGTCCGACAAAATACCTGCAAAGCGATTACTTGACACGATAAATCCGTTCAGTTATTTCAAAACTGCACGCTACATAAAAAAGCAGCAACCCGATATTTTACTCATGAAATATTGGATGACTTTTTTCGCTCCTGCATTGGGTACAGTCGCAAAACTACAACGGAAAAATACGAAACGCATTTGCGTGTTGGATAATTTGATACCGCACGAAAAACGCTTTTTTGATAAGTGGTGTAATCGCTATTTTTTAAAACATACAGATGGATACATTGTCATGTCGAACAGTGTGTTAGCTGATTTGCTTTCCATGAAACCTGATGCGAAATACTTGCGAATTGATCATCCTTTGTACAATCATTTTGGAGAAAAGTTAAGCAAAGCAGCGGCTGCAAACGCCCTACAACTCGACCCAAGTCGCAAATACATTTTATTTTTTGGATTTATTCGTGATTACAAAGGGTTGGATTTGTTAATTGATGCAATGAAATCAGTAGATGAATCACTTCATTTAATTGTTGCGGGAGAAGTTTATGGTTCGTTTGATAAATACACGGAACAAATAAATGCAGCTGGATTGGCGAATCGGATTCACGTCTTCAATCAATACATTGGTGATGCTGATGTCCCACCTTTTTTCTCGCTTGCAGACGTTTGTGTCTTGCCTTATAAATCTGCGACTCAAAGTGGGATTACTTCGATTGCTTATCATTTTGAGTTACCAATTATCGCAACAGATGTTGGTGGTTTGAAAGAATCGATTATTCACGAAAAAAACGGTTTAATCGTGCCAAATCCTGTAGCTAATGAAATTAGTGCAGCAATTGACAACTACTTTTCGAATGATTTAAAGCTTGTTTTTTCACGTGAAATAATGGCGTACAAAGAAGCTCATTCGTGGGAGAATTTCACGAACAAAATCATCGATTTTAGTAAATCGCTCTAAAAAATCACCTGTTTTTTACCGTTCAATCACCTGAAAACACTATTGTTTTCGTATATTTTGATAAAAGGTTGTGTTTTAAGTTGAAATTCAACTTTCAAAGTTCTATATTTGCGACCTTATATTAAGAACAAAATAATGCGTAATAAAGGATTTTTCTGGTTTCTGACGATTTTGCTAACCGCTGTATGCGTTTATCAATTATCGTTTACATGGGTTGCACTGGATGTGGAAGAAGGTGCTGAGAACGAAGCAATCATGAGAGTTGAAGAGGCAATGAACAAAGCCAAATCAACTGAAAACATGTACGTGCTACCTAACAATGTTGAAATTGATTTTGGGCAACCAGAATCGTACGAATTAGCAAAAGCTGCTTTCTTGAACCAAGTGTTGAAAGAAAAAGCAGAGGTTGCGGTTTATCCAGGTTTGGGAACAAACTACAAAGAAGTGAAAGCACGTTCATTGGCCTTAGGTCTTGACTTAGTAGGAGGGATGAGTGTAACATTGGAAATCTCAGTTCCTGAGTTGATTAAAAGTTATGCACGTAACAACCGCGATTTGAACTTCAAACGCCCGTTTGATGTTGCTTTATCAATTCATACGACAAAAGGTGGTGATTTCATCGACTTATTTGTCGCTCAATACGAGAAACAAAACAAAAACCGTTTGTTGGTAAAAGATTTATCAATTTCTGAGGTGAAAGAATTAAAAATTTCATCAACGAATGCTGAAGTAAAAAAATTCTTCCGTGATAAAATTGCAAGTTCAATGGATGGTGTTGAACAAATCATGAGCAAGCGTATCAACCAATTCGGTGTTGCGCAACCTAACATTCAAAAAGAAGCTGGTTCAAGCCGTTTGTATATTGAATTACCAGGTGTTCAAGATGAAGCAACAGTTGCACGTAAATTACAATCAACTGCGAACTTACAATTCTTCGAAACGTACCGTTTACAAGATTTTGCTGCTGCATTGAACGAAGCAGTTTCAATGTCAAACAGACCAGAATTACGAATTGAAGAGTCGGACATTTTAGCTGATACAACTTCTACGAAAGACACGTTAAAATCTGCAATAAAAGATACAGCTAAAAAAGTCGCTCCAAAAACAACGACTATCAAGTCAGACTTGAAAGGATTGACTACTTACTTAAAAGGTTTGGGTGTTGATCCAAACAGTTGTATGGTTGGTGAAGCTTCTGAACAAGACAAAGAAAGCGTGACAAAAATATTAGCTCGTGAAGATATCATGAGTTTGTTTCCAGAAGATTTGAAATTCATGTGGTCTGCTGAATTGGAAGATAGCCGAACAGCTAAAAATCAAAAAGCATACATGTTATACGCAATCAAAGTTCCAGAAGATGGCGTTGCGCGTGTAGGTGGAACAGATGTAAAAAACGCAACTACTTCATTTGATCAACAAAGAGGTGTTCGTACAGTTAATGTTCAAATGACGATTGAAGGTTCTGAGAAATGGGCTGAAATGACGCAAGAGAATATCCAACGTCAAGTTGCAATTACAATGGATAATGTTGTTTACTCAGCGCCTGTTGTACAAAATGCAATTACAGGAGGAAATACTGAAATCACAGGTGACTTTACAATTGAAGAAGCAACTGATTTAGCTGGATTGTTAAATGGTGGAGCTTTACCTGCACCATGTGTCATCAAAGAACAAACGAAAGTAGGACCAACAATTGGTGCCGAAAACTCGAAATCAGGATTGGTTTCATTTGCTTTTGCTTTCTTAGCTGTATTCATTTACATGTACTTTTACTACGGAAAAGGAGGTTTGATCGCAAACATCGCTTTATTGGTGAATGTTATTTTGATTTTCGGATGTTTAGCTTCTTTTGGTGCGGTATTAACATTAGCAGGTATCGCAGGTATCGTTTTAACAATTGGTACAGCAGTCGATGCGAATATCTTAATATTTGAACGTATCAAAGAAGAGCAGGCATTAGGACATGGAACAGAAGCTTCTGTTACAACAGGTTTCGTAAAAGCATTGCCTTCTATCATCGATGCAAACATGACGCACTTATTAGTTGCAATTATCTTGAAAGTATTTGGAACAGGTGAAATTGAATCGTTCGCGACTACATTGATCGTCGGTATCTTTACTTCTGTTTTCTCTGCAATTATCATTTCTAAATTGATTATCTATTCTGCATTAGAAAAAGGTAAAACAGTTTCATTCAGTACTGGAATGACACATAACTTGTTCAAAAACTTTAACTTTGATTGGATTGGAAAACGTAAGTATTTCTATATTTTCTCGATTGCAATTACAATTGCAGGTGCTGTTTCATTATTCAGTCGTGGATTAAAACAAAGTGTTGAGTTTACAGGTGGACGAACATTTGGTGTGAAAGTTGAAAAAGCTGCTGATGTTGATTTCGTTGAAGACCAATTAACAAAAGTTTTTGTTGAAGAAGGCGCGAAAGAGCCAGCTTCTGTTGAAGTTAAAACAAAATCGAATAGCTACAACTTGGAAATTACAACTAATTACATGTTGTCAAATGATGGAGCTACACCAGAAGTGGAAGCGAAATTAAAAGAAGGTTTTGATGCAATGAAAGACAAAGTTGGATCATACACAGTAACTGATTCACGTGCGATTTCTGCATCTGTTTCGGAAGAAATGTGGTCTTCAGCTACTTTAGCTATCTCGTTATCTTTGCTAGTGATATTCGCATATATCTTGTTGCGTTTCGGTCAATGGCAATATTCATTAGGTGCAATCATTGGATTAGCGCATGACGTTTTGGTTGTATTATCAATCTTCTCGTTGTTACACGGTTTCTTACCGTTCAATATGGATGTGAACCAAGCGTTTATTGCAGCTATCTTGACCGTTATTGGTTACTCGATGAATGATACCGTGATTGTATTCGACCGTATTCGTGAAAGTTTGAATTTCTCAAACGATAAAGATGATTCGAAAATTGTCATCAACGAAGCATTGAACAAAACGTTAAGTCGTACATTTAATACGTCAATGATCTTGTTCGTTGTATTGTTAGTGATGTTCATCTTTGGTGGACCTGCAATCAAAGGATTCTTGTTCGCATTGTTAGTAGGGGTGGTAATCGGAACATACTCTTCATTGTGTGTTGCAACACCAATCTTGATTGACTTTACGAAATCATTCAAAAGAAAAGCGAAGAAATAATTAAAACGCTATACAAACGAAAAAAGCTGAATCAATTGATTCAGCTTTTTTTATGCGTTATTTTTTAAGATAAATGACTTGCAATTAAACGATCAATAATGTTAATCGTCTTAATTAATTGCAAGCATGATACTTGGATCTTTTCGAAGGAAGTAATGAATAATCGTTCGTGAATCACGATCTTCTGCTCGTAAGTCGATGTGTTGCTTCCAATAATCATGCGGTTGTTTCAAAATATAAAAAGGAATAAATCCAAATCCTTTGTATGTTCCGTTTTCTACCCAAATGACCGCTTTTTCTTTTTTATCTCGTCCGTGTTGTACGATAAAGAAATTAGCTGATTCAAACGTAAGTTTTTCCGCAATTGAAGCAATACGTTGGTTGTAATCCGTTGCGCTTTCAAGTTGCGTACATGCACCTTTGCATTTATCGATTTGAAAACCAAAACATGCACCAGTCGATTTTTCTAATCCACAATATTTAGCACACAAATCGTGTTCATCAACAATGCGTTTTAAATAATCGGTTCCTTCTTTTTTTGAAATAAATGTGGTCAACGGTTGGTCGCTATTTTTTGCCAAGCTATCGATATAGAGTTGTTGATATCCTGCTGAGTTTTCATAACGAAACAAACCGAATGAAAAATTACTTTTACGAAGTTTACGATTATAAATCGGTTGGTGTTTTTTAATCATTTCTGACTCAAACAACAAGGCAATCATTTCAGAACCAGTTAATTCAAATTCAATGCGTGCAATTTCTTGCCGCATGTTGGCTCCTTTGATTGTGGTATTGTTTTTTAGGTGCTGATCGACACGTTTTTTGATATGCTTGCTTTTACCAATATAAATCAATTGATTTACATCGTTGTAAAACTTGTAAATCCCAGGTTTGTTTGGTATTTCCTCGAGTGTGTCGATGTCTAAATTGGGATGCAATATTTTCGGATTGACTTCTTCTTGAACAAACGTTTGCAAACCTTTCGGGTCTGTTTGACACAAAAGTGTAAACAAATGTGCAGTTGCTTCTGCATCACCACCAGCGCGGTGACGTCCGTTCAATTCAATTCCTAACGCTCTGGTCAGTTTTCCTAAACTATACGAATCATGACCAGGAATAACATAACGTGAAGCACGAACGGTACACAAATGTGGTTTGCGGTAATCGTATCCCAATAGTTTGAATTCGTGGCGAATTATTCCGTAATCAAAGCCGACGTTGTGAGCAACAAAAATACAATCTTCAGTAAATTCGATGATTTGTTTTGCAATTTCAAAAAACTTTGGTGCATCAGCAACCATGGAGTTTTTAATGCCAGTAAGACGTGTTATAAATTCCGGTATTTCCATTTCTGGATTTACGAGTGATTCGAAAGAATCGATGATTTGATTGCCGTCGTGTTTGAAAATAGCAATTTCTGTTATTTTCGAGGATTTTGTAGATCCACCAGTTGTTTCTATGTCGACAATTGCATAATTCACCGCGTAAAATTAACAATTTGTCCACTAGTTAGTTGCAATAGTTCAATTTCTTTTCGAACAACCAACCATTTATGCAATCGTTTACGGTTTAATTTGTAATCAATACCAGAACAAAAACAGCTAGTCAAATTCTTTTCGTTACATTTGTAAAAAATTAAATGCAATGGCAAATAAACGATTAATCAAAAAACAATTAAATGGAATGATCATCGATGTACTTGATGAGTGTTTCTCAGTTCAATTGTTTAACGATTCAAAAACAGCCGCTACGGAGACAATTATCGAAGAAGCGTTATCATTTGGAGACGCGATATTAGCGCAAGTTCACCAAGCAAAATCAAAGAAAGAATTTCCTGCAATTCGTCAAGCTATGGAAGATAAAGGAATTTATTTTGTAGAAGCATTGAACGGATTACAATAATCCTATTACTTTTAGGCTCCTGTAGATCATTGATTTGCAGGAGTTTTTTTATGCGCTAAAAGTATGAATTGGAAACGTTTAATATTACTTGCTACCTTAGTAATTGCTGCACTCATTGTGATGTATACAACGAGTGCTTCACTTACTCAATCAGATAAAAATTACTGGAATGCTGTTGCACTAGGAAGTGTAATGGTAATTCTTTGGGTCTTTGAACTCATACCAATTTATGTAACTGCTCTCATACCATTGATTGCAGGTGTTCCTCTTGGTTTAATCGATTCAAGTGGTTTAGCGGCTGCTTATGGAGATAAAATGGTTTATCTATTTCTTGGTGGATTTATCCTTGCTCTCGCACTTGAAAAATGGAACATTCACGTTGTCGTAGCGAATAAAATCATCAATTTTGTTGGTCATTCAAAGCCGCGCATTTTATTTGGTTTCTTAATGGCAACAGGCTTTTTAAGTATGTGGGTTTCCAATACAGCCACAGCTTTGATGATGCTCCCGATGGCAGTTGCAATCATAGAATTATTGCCGAAAGACGAACAGAAAAACAGATTTGCAGTTTATATTTTATTATCCGTTGCATATGGAGCAAACATCGGCGGAATGGCTACCTTGGTTGGTTCTCCACCAAATTTGCAAATGGCATCCATGCTCTCAACCAATTTTGATACAAAAGTCACTTTTTTCGATTGGTTTAAAATCGGTTTTCCAGTGAGTATATTCATGCTTTTATTAGCTTATCTTTTTTTCTGGTTAACATTAGGAAAAGAACGAAATGAATCAATAGCAGGATATGAAAAACAGCAACACCGCCTTTCAATTGATCAATGGAAAGTAGTAAGTGTCTTTCTATTTGTTGTGGTTTGTTGGATTTTTAAAGATATTATTGCGGGTAAAACCGGCTTTTTTCCTAATTTGATTTTATCAGATGAAAGTGTAGCTATTTTTGGAGCTGTGCTTTTGATCGTACTTCCTGCATCAAAACAATCCGACAAGAAAACCTTATTGACTTGGAAAGATACCGAACAAATTCCGTGGGGTATTTTGATCATGTTTGGTGGTGGTTTGGCCTTAGCTACTTGTTTGTCTTTCGGCGGTGTTATCGATTCAATTGCCTTGTTATTCAAAGATTTAGGAAATGTTGGCTACGCTTCTTTGTTGATTTTAATGGTTGTTATTGCAGTATTTGGCACTGAATTATTATCTAATCTTGCTTTGGTAACACTTTTTGTTCCAATAATAGCAGCGTTTTCTATTCAAAATAACATGCCATTGGTTAATTTGTGCATTCCTCTGACCTTGGCAGCAAGTTGCGGATTCATGATGCCAGTTGGAACGCCACCTAACGCAATTGCCTTTTCTTCAGGTATCATTACGATGCGGCAAATGGTTTTGAATGGTTTAGTGATCAATATCATTGGGATACTTACAATTATACTTGCAGCGTTGTTTTTTTACGGAGGTTAAAGTTGTTTTGTCATCCACAAATCACAAGCAAAATGCCCTGAATCCCCGAGAGGTTTAGCTAAATAGTGAAACCCCAGTTTTTCATACAAGCCAACAGCAATGTGTAATTCAGGCAATGTCTCCAGGTAAACAGCTTCGTAGCCCGAGTTTTTTGCTATAGAAATGCAGTGGAGCATCAATGCCTTTCCAATTCCTTTTTCTCTTGTTTCAGTAGTCAAATATAGTTTCACTAATTCGATTTGTCCCTTTGGTAAACCTTTTGTTGGGAAGAGTCCGCAACCACCAACAATTTCACCATTCCAAAGAGCTACAAAATAGTGTGCATTAGGCGTTTGAAAAAGTTCGAACAATTGATCGGTTGTGGGATCGGTAAAAACGGTTCCAGGTTTATTCGCTCCAAATTCAGATAGAACTGTTCGAATTATTCGAGCTAAATCTGAATTATCAGTTGCCTGTATAGCACGTATTTCTATTTCGGAGGTCATCTAAATTTGTTTTTTAAGCGCAAGATGGGTTGTTCAAAATACGTGAAACTCATCCAAGAAATCAGGTAAGTGATGACAAAAACAACCACCAAATAGCTTATAAAATGAAAGACATTTGTTGTCCAGTTGTAAGTTTGAAATAAATGTGCACAATAGAAAATGACGATACTGTGAAACAAGTAAAACCCATAAGTCAATCGTCCACTTTTCTCAAAGCCAATGACTTTATCCGCTTTCCAAAATGAATTGGTCGAATAAACTTGTTCGAGTAAAACGAAGGCAAAAAACAGTCCGTGGAAGCAGCGTTGCACGACTATCCAAACAGGTGAATTCAATTTATTTTCCAACAAAATCAACAATAATCCCATGCAATAAATGAAAACAAGTTGCATTTTTGAAAAGGAGCGAATAAATTGCACGGCATTCCCGTTAAAAGCCCAGACAGCAGTTAGTCCGCCAATTGCTAAATCAGATACCAATGCAAGCGAGTGGTAATATAGTTCACGTTCATCGTTGGTGTGAAACGATCGGAAAATGAGCGATACAAGGATTAACCCGAAGAAAAAATAGTAAAACGCACGGTTGTTTTTGAAACGAACAACTCCCATTACAAGTACCCAGAAATAATAGAATTGTTCCTCAACACTAATCGACCACGTTGTTGTCAAGAAATTTATGTTGTCATTCAATCCCACATAAATTTCATCAAAATTGGATAAAAAAAGCGCATACCTCCAGAATTCATGTATGGTTGTGATGCCAAAGGGTAGCTCAGGAAAAACAAAAAAGCCAAAAAGACACACTAAAAAGTACAGTGGCCAAATGCGTAATATACGTCTAAATAGAAAGTGAATGAGGTTGATTTTTCCAGTTGTTTTGAGTTCGTTTAGGAATAGGTAAGTGATTAGAAATCCACTCAATACAAAAAACAAACTAACACCAACATGACCGTGGTTTGTTATTTTATAAAGTAACTGGAAACTTGTTGATTGATAAAAACCACCCCAAATCTCTCTGTTTAAACTGAAAACATGAAAAACAAAAACCAGTAAAGCGCCCATAAAACGCAATCCATTTAAGTTGGAAAAAAAAAGTTTTTGTTCATTCATGAAAGCGAAGCTACGAATGATGATTGAAATAGCAACAAATACAGATAAAAAAAGTCCGAATGAAAACTCATCCGGACTGCTATATGTTAAGAAGTTGAATTACTTAATCAATTTCACATTGATTGCATTCCAACCTTTTTGTCCTTTTTGAATATCGAAAGTGACTTTATCATTTTCTTTGATTGCTTCGGTCATTCCATTGATGTGTACAAAATAACTTTCGCCATTTGAATCATCCTTGATGAAGCCGTAACCTTTTGAATCGTTGAAAAAAGAAACTTTACCTGTCATGATTTCAGGAATAATGTCTTCTCTTTTTGCAACTCCAATTTGAATATCTTCTTCGTTGATTTCAGTACGTTTGCTTGGATCTGGCGGAGCAGCAACGATGTTGCCATTTTCGTCAACGTATGCCATCATTTCATCAAGCGATTTTTTACCTGATGTTGATTTTCTTTCTTCTTTTTTTGCCGCTTTATCTTTGCGTTTTTTTGCCTTTTGGTTTTCTTTTTCCTTTTTATTAAAGGTCTCTTGGGATCTGGCCATTCATAATTCTTGTGTAAAGCGACTATTCGCAGTGCAAAGATACGCTAATTAACTGATTTAAAATAATGAAACGCAAAGCTTGCAACGAAATTCGACAAACTAGCTAAAAACAATCTTAAGCTATTGAAAAAAAGCAATGAAATTTCAATAAGTGAATGGTTAACGGACACCTGCTTAATGTGTATATTTGTAAAAAAAAGCAACATGTCATTTGATATAGCAATCATAGGTGGTGGAATAGTTGGAGCTGCAACATTTTATAAGTTACAAACGCGTTATCCCGATTTATCAATTGTTTTAATTGAAAAAGAAGGAAAGTTAGCTAGTCATCAAACAGGAAATAATTCGGGTGTAATACATTCTGGTTTATACTACAAACCTGGTTCGTTGAAAGCGAAAAATTGTGTCGCTGGAAGACATGAATTAGTTGCGTTTGCAAAAGAACACCACATTGCGCATGATGTTTGCGGAAAAGTGGTTGTTGCTACTGATCCATCAGAATTGCCGTTTATGGATAAAATCTTCCAAAATGGTTTGGCAAATAATACGGAAGGAATTGAACTCATTGATGCAAAACGTGTGCAAGAAATTGAACCTTTTGTAAAAAGCATTGGTGGTATTTGGGTTCCTTGTACCGGAATAATTGATTTCAAAGGTGCAACAGAAAAGATGGCGGAGATCGCGCTTTCCATGCAGCCAAAAAGTGAATTGAAATTAAATCACGAAGTTATTGCTATTGAGCGTTCGGAATTAAATACGACTATCGTTACGAATAAAGGTAAAGTTGAAGCACGTTATCTTATTTTCTGTGGCGGATTACAAGCCGATCGCTTAGCACGTAAAGATGGTGTGAAATTAAAAGAACAAGTGGTTGGTTTCCGTGGTGATTATTATGAATTGACACCAGAAGCAAAACACAAAGTAAAGAACTTAATTTACCCTGTTCCTAATCCAGATTTTCCTTTCTTAGGTGTTCATTTTACACGAATGACGGATGGAGAAATTGAATGTGGACCAAATGCGGTATTTACGTTCAAACGCGAAGGTTATGGCAAAACTGATTTCTCATTGCGCGATACCTACGATGCATTGACCTACAAAGGAACGTGGAAATTGTTTTTCAAGAACATGAAATTTGGAATTGATGAATACAGAAGAGCATTTTCAAAACGTTTATTTTTGAAAACCTTACAACGCATTATTCCTTCATTAACCATGGAAGATATTCATCCGGGTAGAGCAGGAGTAAGGGCATTGTTATTGGCTGAGGACGGTGATACACGCGACGATTTCCGTTTCGAATACCATGCGAATTCCATTCACGTATTAAACGCACCTTCTCCAGCAGCTACGGCATCGCTTGCAATTGGTGGTCAAATTGCTGATGAAGCAGAAAAACATTTTAATTTAAAATAAACGGTTTTAGTCGTCTTTTATGAAAATATTAATTTCTCCAGCGAAATCAATCAACGAGGACGTACAATTTCCTGATTTCAATTATTCGTTACCACTTTTCGGGAAAGAGGCGAAGTCGCTCGTATTGAAATTAAAAAAAAAGAAGGCAAACCATTTAATGGACATGATGCATGTTTCAAAAGACATTGCTGAATTAAATGTTAATCGGTTTAAAAATTGGCATTTATCTGATGTCCCTTCAGAGCATGTAAAACCAGCAGCTTTTTTATTTATTGGCGAAGTATATCGTGGTTTAGCAATGAATGAATTATCCGACGAAGTATTGATAAAAGCACAAGATTCATTGCGTGTTTTGTCAGGTTTGTATGGTATGTTAAAACCATTTGACTTGATTTATCCTTACCGCTTGGAAATGGGTACAAAATGGTCGGTTTCAGACAAAGCTGCTAATCTGTATCAGTTTTGGGGAATGAAGGTGTTGAAAGCGCTCGAAAAACAAACAGAAAAATCGGAGGTAATTGTCAATCTCGCTTCAACTGAATATGCCAAAGTCATTCCCTTCAAACAATTGAAACGAACTGTGATCACTCCTATTTTCAAAGAATTCAAAGGTGGCGAGTACAAAATTGTCATGATGTATGCTAAAAATGCACGTGGAAAAATGGCGCGTTTTATTTTGGAAAATGACTTTACTTCTCCGGAAGAACTCAAGCTCTTTCAAGCTGATGGTTATCAATTCAACGAAGCTTTAAGCGATGCAACAAATTGGGTTTTTGTGCGCTAATACAACAACTTTTCAAAAATCATTTTTTAATAAAATCACTTCGGATGTTAAGCTTTATACAGCTTTCTTTCGTATTCTTGTACCTGCTATTTACATTACACCCCAAACATGGAACAAATAAGCGTTTTTGATATTTTTAAAATTGGAGTCGGTCCATCAAGTTCACATACAATGGGACCTTGGCGTGCCGCGCAACAATTTATCCAACAATTTGTTGCAGCACCTGGAATTCATGAAATCAATCGCTTAAAAGTTGATTTGTATGGATCATTAGCCAAAACTGGAAAAGGTCATGGAACAGATATCGCTGTACTTTTAGGTTTGTCGGGTGAAGATCCAGTAACTATTCCAGTACATTTGATTGATGATAAAATTGCACTTATTCACGCAACTCAAACTTTAAACATCAACGGAATACAAGTTGTTTCATTTGATCCCACTAATGATTTGATTTTTCATATGAATGAATCGTTGCCGGGTCACCCAAATGCAATGACCTTGACTGTCACATTCATGAATGAAACGGTTAAGTCAGATACATATTATTCTATTGGAGGTGGTTTTGTTGTCAAAGAAGGAGAAGAAATTAACTTCTCAATCGATCAAAAACAATTGCCTTATCCGATCGAATCAGCTGCAGATTTAAAACACTGGTGCGAACAGGAAAATGCATCCATTGCTGAAATTGTCTTAAAAAACGAATTGTCTTGGCGAACGAAAGAGGAAACAATTTCAGGTTGTATGGAAATTTGGGACGTAATGCGGGAATGTGTTTTTAGAGGCGTTACAACCGAAGGAATATTACCTGGCGGATTGAATGTCAAACGAAGAGCTGCTGAAATGAGCCGTAAATTATTAAACGGTATTTCATGTAAAGATTCGCGCGACTTTTTAGAACAAATCAAAACGGGAAGCAACATGTTCCAAAATACATTGAACTGGGTAAGTTGTTTCGCTTTAGCCGTCAACGAAGAAAACGCATCTTTTGGTCGTGTTGTGACAGCTCCAACAAATGGCGCAGCTGGTGTTATTCCTGCTGTTTTGATGTATTACATTTGCTTTGCTGGTGGTTCTGATGAAAAAAATATTGTCAAATTCATGACTGTTGCTGCCGAGATAGGCAGTATTTTCAAAAAACGATCAACAATATCTGCTGCTATGGGCGGGTGTCAGGCTGAAATTGGTGTTTCTTCATCGATGGCTGCTGCTGCTTTAACCGAATGTTTGGGTGGAAATCCTGAACAAGCAATGATGGCTGCTGAAATCGCAATGGAACACCACTTGGGATTGACTTGTGATCCAATCGGTGGTTTGGTACAAATACCATGTATCGAACGCAATACGATGGGAGCAATCAAAGCAATTACGGCTTGTCAATTGGCGTTACAAGGAAATCCAGGTTCTGCAAAAGTTTCCTTAGATGGTGTGATTAAAACCATGTGGGAAACAGCGATGGACATGAATCAAAAATACAAAGAAACTTCAGACGGCGGTTTAGCGACCAATATTCCGGTGAACATTTCAGAATGTTAACCATTTTTGACGTTTCCTTACTTTCTTCCCAAAATTTATCTCGTATCTTTGTGCCAAATTTTTAGTACATGTCACAAGATATTAACGCAGTAAGTTACTGTATCGGATTGAGTGTTGCAGATAGTTTGATGCAACAAGAATTGGGAGGAATCAACCCAACTGTAATGGCAGAAGCAATCACTGCTGTATTCAACGGAGAAATGAGTAAATACTCTCCAGAAGAAGCAAATGGGATTATCCAAGCATATTTGCAAGATGTAACAGCTTCTAAATTTGAAGTTTACAAAGCAGAAGGCGAAGCTTTTTTAGCTGAAAACGCAAAAAAAGAAGGTGTTCATTCAACTGAATCTGGTTTACAATACGAAATTATTGAAGCAGGAAACGGAGCAAAACCTGTTGCGACTGATACTGTAAAAGTTCATTACCATGGAACGTTAATCGATGGAACTGTTTTCGATAGTTCTGTGACAAGAGGAATGCCTGCAACATTTGGGGTTCACCAAGTAATCAAAGGATGGACTGAAGCGTTACAATTAATGCCAGTTGGTTCAAAATACCGTTTATACATTCCTCAAGATTTAGCTTACGGAGCACAACCGCATCCAGGTGGAGCAATCAAACCGTTCATGGCATTGATTTTTGATGTTGAATTAATTTCAATCGAAGCATAATATGAGATTCAAACAATTACTTGTTTTCTGTATTACAGCAATCACTTTATTTTCTTGTACTGATAATACAGCCGAATCTGAAGCGTTGCCCTTAACGACTTTGAAACAGCAGATTTCTTATTTGATTGGTGCTGACCACGCGCAACAAATTATCAAAGACCCGAATTTTTCAAAATACAACAAAGAAGAATTGGTTAAAGGCTTTGAAGTTGGTTTGGCAAATCCAACAGCTTACGATCAATTGTGTGAAGCTGAATTACAAAAGTTGTACGCTCCAGGAAATAATGTAATGGATGAGTCACATACAAAGACAGCATCAAATTGCATCGGAAAATTGTTAGGTTCCGTTTTTAATTCTGGATGGGAGCGTGCGCAATCGATCAAGGAATTTGATTTGAAATATGTACGTTATGGATTTGAACTTGCATTGAATAAAAAAGACACGCTTTTACCAGAAACAACCAAACAAAAATTGGTTGGCGATTTTATGGCGAAAGTAAACCAACGCATCATGGTGCAAGTGGATCAACGTGAAGAGAAATTCTTTTCAAAAGTAAAGCAAATTAAAGGCGTTCAAGAATTACCACAAGGCTTGTTTTTAGAAACAATCAAAGCAGGTTCTGGAGGAACACCAACTATAGCTGAAGATGTCAAAGCACATTATGTACTAATGAATCACGAAGGAGATACCATTCAATCGTCATTAGGAAATCCTACTGTACCAGTTTTTAACTTGAGCGGTGTTATTCCAGGATGGACTGTTGGATTCCCTTACATGAAAAAAGGAGGGAAGTACAAATTGTATGTTCCTCAAGCAATGGGATATGGTGCGCAATCACCAGATCAATCCATTCCACCATTTTCAACATTGGTTTTCTACATCGAATTCATCGATTTCGGAAAATCTGGAACTTTGAAATAAAATAGCTTGTCGAAATAACGATACGAAACCGCGCTGAAAAGTGCGGTTTTTTGTTTTTAAGAAAATGGGTTAATCTCAGATAATTCAAAATTCAAATAGCCATTTTGCGATTTAGGAGATATTTTGTAATTTAATGTAAGTCATTTTCGTCAATTGATGAATTGAATGATAAAATACACTAAAACCTATCTACGCATGAAAAAATTTAATAACAAATACCGCATACCTTCTGCAAGATTACAAAATTGGGATTATGGAAATAATGGCGCTTATTTTATTACAATTTGCACAAAAAACCGCATTTGTTTTTTTGGCGAAGGGTTACATGAAAAAATACAATTAAATGAAACAGGAATTATTGCAGAAAAAATTTGGTTTGAAATCCCAAATCATTTTCCATTTGTTGAATTGGATCGATTTGTTGTAATGCCCAATCATATTCATGGAATAATAATTATAAATAAAACAAAATCAGATTTTCATTCGGGGATTCACGTAGAGACGCGATTAATCGCGTCTCTACGTGAATCCAACGTATCCAACGCATCCAACGTATCCAACGCATCCAACGCATCCAACGCATCCAACGCATCCAATTCAAATTATGCAAAACCATCAATAACATCAAATAAAAGCGGTGGTTTTGCGGGCGATATGAATCCAATGTTGCATGAAAACATTTCTCGAATTATTCGCTGGTACAAAGGACGTTGTTCATTTGAAATCCGAAAAATCACAACTGATTTCGGTTGGCAAACACGTTTTTACGATCATGTCATTCGAAATGATAGGGCATTGGAAAAAATTCAAAATTATATTGAAAACAATCCGAAAAAATGGCTAATAGACAGGTTTTGTGATAATCAATAACTGATTACAGGTTAAATCGGAATGAAAAACGCAATGCGGTAAATCACAGGAATATATGTACCGTTTTCTTTGCGCATGAAATAACCTTGACGAAACGGACTGTTTGTACTATTGATTACATCGTACATGATACCTGCATTCAACCGAAAATTATCCGAAAAAGCACGTGAAAATCCAGCACCGACAAGAAGTGTAGGAGCCCACGAGCGGTTTGCACTAAAAAAACCATTATTAAATGGTGTTGACAATAGTTCAAATTCAGCGCCAGCAAACAAATATTCGTACATGCGGTAATGTGCAAAAACTCCACCACCGTAAATCGACCAATTCGTTTTTAACCCTAAGTTATTGTACCAATTACGTTGCAAACGAATACTTGGACCTACGACAAAATTATTTTCATTGATGAATGCTAATTTCATCGCTCCGCCAACTGTTCCGCCCAAAGTTGATGCATGAAATGTGAATTCAAAACCCAATTCTTTGGAAGCGTTCAGAGAGTTGGTAGATGATCCTTCTTGTAAATATAAATCAGCGTCTTGACCAAAAAGTGAATAAGTCAATAGAAATCCAAAAGCGAGTAATACATTTTTCATGCAAAAATTGTTTTTAAAGTTGTTGCCTCAATGTCATGTGCTCCTTCAAAAATAACACATTTAAAATTTTGTTTGGTATAATCCGTTTGTATTTTTTCCAACTCAGTTGTTGGGAAATACGGATCTTGATTTCCGAAAACAGCTGTTTTTTTGGTGGCTACTAATTCATTTTTTTCATCAATTAAATCAGGAGGAAAAACACTTCCCCAAGCTATAAAATGATCACATTGAAAGGAACTTGCAGCCACCCAGCGCGCAGCAGTTGCGCCACCTTGTGAGAAGCCAAGCACGCTTATTTTTGCAGGGTTATATTTTGCGTTTATGTGCTGAAACAAGGTGTTTAATGCTTGGTTGTTTTCTTGAATATCGTTTTCGCGCCATTCTTTGGTCATCCAGGAAGCACCAACTCGTCCAGAAGATCCATTCAAATAAAACCGATGCATACCCTCTGGAAAAACAATAAGTGTATTGGGTAAATTTAGCGCTGCAAATTTCCGTTTAAAATACGTCACTAACTGTCCATAACCGTGAAAAGCAAACAACACATGAGTGATTGGCTCATTTGTTTGTATTTTTTCAAAACGAAAATTCCGTTCTACGACAATTTGCTCCAATTTATCGGCGCGATTTATTGATAAATTCTTGCGCACGTTCGCTACCTGGACCTGTTTTATATAACGTGTACTTACCAAATTTTGGTTCAAAGTAAAAACGATACGCTAGCTTATTTGGTTTTGAAATACTTGGAACATACTGATACATATCGCCAATATTCTGTGAATAATGATCAATTTCACTGTTGTAAATTAAAATGTCTTTTCCTGAATGTTCGCGCGAAGCTTCCAATACATGCAACAATGCTTCAGGTTTTTCTTCTCCAGCATAATCAAAAAGTTTCCATTGGAATACAAGTGTTAAATCCGTTTCATTGAAAACAGAGAAATAACTTCTCCAACCAGAATTGCGAATTCGGTAATCGATAATCACATCTTTGGTCAAATCAGAAACCATGTTTTTGAAACTGACTTCTAAAGGTCGACCGGGTGAAGAGGGAACAGGAAGTGGCACACTGAATTGATCTGTTGCACCGTCGTAGTAGAAAAAGAAATTATAGTTACCCATGAAGCCGATTTCAGCCATTTTAGCTTGCTTGTTCTTTTTGATTGCATCACTGATAGCATATTCCATTCGATTTACTGTAATAATTGCATCTTGAATAGTATCAGCATTGATGAATTCTTTGTAAACTTTGAATGCGTATTTTTCAGTTACAGGAATTTGCAATTTTGCTTCCACTTCTCGGCGTGCTCGTTGATCAAAATCCAGGTTTAATTCGTTGGGTGGTGTAGTTGTTTCTGAAACAGTATTTTCCACTTCATCATTTCCGCATGCCGCCAGGAAAAGGGAGCAAGCTATAACTAGAATAAGTCTATTTTTCATCTTAATAATCAATGTCTAAGTTAAAACGACTTTTGAGGTCGAAAAGGTTGGAATTTTTCCGCGCCAATTTTTCGAAGCGGTCATTTCCAGTCATGAATTTGTCCTCATCAGGAGCTTCTTTGGAAATTTCAATGCTGATATTCAAGTCATAGTTCTTAATTTCTTGACGAATACGCGCTAAAATTTCATTCATACCACTTTCCAATCGGGTCAATTGAATAGCATTATCAACTTCGAACAAGAAAGTTGTTTCATCAAGTTGAACAGGATCACGTTTGATCATGACGTGATAAATTTGGTCTTGTCCAGCAAGTTTTTGAGCATGTGCTGTAGATTTCCAGTTACGAATCACATCGTCTTTGTGGAAAGGTTCAACGGGTAAATCTTTTTGAGCAATCGTTACTTTTGTTGCTTGTTGTGCAATAAGTTGATTGATCGAAACGTTTCCGGAATTCAAATTTCCTGTAGGTGCAGACAATACTTTTGCTTCAGGTTTTGTCTGAAACGCAGGTCGGGGAGGCTGTACAGATGGTTTGTTTACTTTTGGTGCTTCGTTACGCAGGCTTTGTCCCGAGTAAGGAATAATCGCAACTGGATCAGTTAGGGATTTTTTTTTTCCAACTCCGATTTGATTGAACAGAGTTGCATGAGTGCCATTTCGACTAGCAGTCGTTGGTTTTTAGCAGATTTGTAGTCGACATCTGTTTTACTCAGCACACCAAGTGCTCGAACTGCAAAACCACCATCTATTTTCTTGGCTTGCTCGATGAATATTTTTTCAGTTGTTTCGCCTACTTCTAACAAATTTGCTGTTCGCGGATCTTTGCATACTAGGAGATTGCGAAAATGGTCTGCTAATCCAACAATGAAATTATGACCATCAAACCCTTTTTCCATCACATCATTGAACAACATTAAATTCGCTGGAATATCTTCATTCAATGCGTTGTCGACAACTTTGAAATAATAATCGTGATCGAGAATATTCAAATTTTCAATAACAGCTTTGTGTGAAATTGTTGTTCCACAAAAACTTACCATTTGATCAAAAATGGACAAGGCATCACGTAACGCACCATCTGCTTTTTGAGCAATAAGGTACAAAGCATCTGGATCGGCTGAAATAGCTTCTTTCGTTGCAATCGTCGTTAAATGATCTGCGATATCTTTTACTTTAATCCGTTGAAAATCAAAAATTTGACAACGCGATAAAATAGTAGGGATTATTTTGTGTTTTTCTGTCGTTGCTAAAATAAAGATAGCATGACTAGGTGGTTCTTCTAATGTTTTCAAAAAAGCATTGAATGCTTGTGTTGATAACATGTGAACCTCATCAATGATGTAAACTTTGTGCGTTCCAATTTGTGGAGCAATGCGCACCTGGTCAATCAATCCGCGAATATCTTCAACAGAATTGTTAGATGCTGCATCAAGCTCGTACACATTTAATGAAGCTCCCTCGTTAAACGATTTGCAACTGTCGCATTCATCGCAAGCTTCTATTTGTGAAGTTTGATTGAAACAATTAATTGTTTTAGCCAAAATACGCGCACTTGTTGTCTTTCCAACACCTCGTGAACCACAAAACAAAAAAGCTTGTGCTAAATGGTTGTTTTTGATTGCATTTTTGAGGGTGTTTGTAATAGCTTTCTGTCCCACAACCGTATCAAAGGTTTGCGGGCGATATTTACGAGCAGATACTACAAAATCAGACATACCACAAAAATAACGATTTCGTTTTAACTATTGTGCATTGTTGAAAACTTGCACGTTTTTTATGACAACTTTCATTCATTTTCAATTCTGTGGTAAATTACCAATGGATTGTGTTAATTTTGTTTATCCGAAAACAAGATATGAAAGTTTATAATAACATTTTAGAAACAATCGGAAATACCCCGCTTGTCAAATTAAACAAACTAACAGCTGCGTGCAAAGGGACTATCCTTGCAAAAGTTGAAACGACCAATCCAGGAAATTCTGTCAAAGATAGAATGGCTGTGAAAATGATTGAAGATGCTGAGAAATCAGGACTTTTAAAGCCTGGTGGCACAATCATCGAAGGAACTTCTGGTAATACAGGAATGGGATTAGCTTTGGGTGCAATCATCAAAGGCTACAAATTAATTTGTGTGTTGAATGACAAACAATCCAAAGAAAAAATGGACATTCTTCGTGCTGTAGGCGCAGAGGTTGTTGTATGTCCGACTGCTGTTGAACCAACAGATCCACGATCTTATTATTCCGTTTCGAAAAGATTAGCTAGTGAAATCCCTAATTCTTGGTACGTCAATCAATACGATAATTTATCAAATAGAACGGCACATTATGAGCAAACAGGTCCTGAAATTTGGGAACAAACAGAAGGAAAAGTAACTCATTTTATTGTAGGTGTCGGAACAGGAGGTACCATTTCAGGTGTTGGGAAATACTTAAAAGAGCAAAATCCAAACATTAAAATTTGGGGAATCGATACCTATGGTTCCGTTTTCAAGAAATACAAAGAAACGGGTATTTTCGATGAAAACGAGATTTATCCATACATCACAGAAGGTATTGGTGAAGACATTTTACCAGCCAATGTTGATTTTGATGTAATCGACCATTTCGAAAAAGTAACCGATAAGGATGCAGCTGTTTACACACGTCGTTTGGCGCGTGAAGAAGGAATTTTTGTAGGAAATTCAGCTGGAGCTGCCGTTTCAGGTTTGCTTCAAATGAAAGACCAATTGAAAGAAGATGATGTAGTTGTGATACTTTTCCACGATCACGGAAGTCGCTATGTCGGAAAAATATTCAACGATGATTGGATGCGTGAACGAGGTTTCTTGGATGAGGAATTTAAAACTGCAGCGGATGTCATCGCACGTCATGCCGATCAACCGTTGGTTACCTTGTATTCTGAGGAATTAATTTCTCATGCAATTGTGAAAATGCGCAAATTCAATATTTCTCAAATTCCAGTTACACGTGACGGACAATTTGTTGGATCATTAAACGATAATCAAGTGTATCAATTATTAATGGACAACCCACAATTGAAAGACACACCAATTTCAAAAGTGATGCAAGCGCCATTCCCAGAAGTGAAAGCAAACACTAAATTGGAAGATGTCGCGAAATTGATCAATGAACAAGTTCCAGCTGTTATCGTGGAAGGTGAAAATGGTCAAAAACAAATTTTAACAAGACAAGATATCATTGCTTCTTTGGCATAATGTCTGAAAGAAAAATAACGGATCAATTAGGGAGGGTAGTTACAATCAAGAAACTACCTTCTCGAATTGTTTCATTGGTTCCTTCCCAAACGGAACTATTATATGATTTAGGATTAGACGAATCACTCGTCGGAATCACTAAATTTTGTTGCCACCCAACTAATTGGAAGTTCAAAAAAACGAAAATTGGCGGAACAAAAGCTGTTGACATTGAAAAAATCCGCCGGTTGCAACCCGATTTAATCATTGGGAACAAAGAAGAAAACACACAAGAAGATATAGCGATTTTAGAAACCATTGCTCCTGTATGGTTAAGCGACATAACAACTTTTGAGGATGCGATTCATTTAATCAAATCGCTTGGAGATATTTTTGATAAACAAGAAGTTTCATCGCAGTTAGTTCATTCAATTTCGAATGCTTTTACTGCATTGAATAAAAGTGAAAGATCTTATAAAGTTGCTTATTTTATTTGGCATGCTCCCGATTTTGTTGCCGGTAAAGCAACTTTCATTGACACCATGTTAACAAGTTGTGGATTTCAAAATTGTAGTGAAGAAACGCGATATCCTGAATGGAATGATGAATTTGAAACACCTGAATTGGTGCTGTTAAGTTCGGAACCTTATCCATTCAAAGAAAAGCATGTTGCTAAATTCCAAGAAAAATTTCCAACTGCGAAAATCATGTTTGTTGATGGTGAATATTTTTCATGGTATGGTTCACGCTTGCGCTTGGCACCAGACTATTTTCAACAGTTAATCAGAGAAGTATCCGAATAACTATTGAATCAGTTTTTTGAATGAATATAGTTTAAAACAGTGTCGTTGAAAATCTTTGCTTGATCCACATTCACCACATGTCCACAGTTTTCTATGACAACTAACTCTGAGAAGTTGTGCTGCAAGGTTATTTTTCGAATAGAAGGTAAAAACAAATAATCTTCTGCTCCCATAACGTAGAGAGTTGGAATAGCTACATCAGTAGCACGGAAATACCGAAGAATTTTATTGACTTCAGCAGCTAATTTAAACCAACGAATAAATTCTTTTTGATTGAGTTTTTTTGCTTCTCGGACAAAAAGTTTACGCGATTCAGTATGGTTTTTATTTGGCATAATGATGAAAGCAAAAAACTGATACAACCACAAATAAGGAACAATTTTCTTTAACGTAACGCCCAGTCTTATAAGTAATTGCGATCGTAGGTTTAATTTCATGATTGCACCACCCATAATCATGCTTGCTACGCGATTTGGATCGTGTTTTGCTAAATTTCGAATTAATATCGTTCCTAATGAAATTCCAACAAAGTGAGATTTATCAATTTTTTCAAAATTGAGGACTTCCACAATATCATTCGTAATTGCATCAAAGGTGTAATTGTTTTTTTTCTCAGCATTTGATTGGAAATCATAGCTTCCATGCCCGCGTAAATCAATCAATAACACATTAAAATGCTCTTTGAAATCGCGTAACTGTTTGTGCCAAATGTTAGAGCTGCCACCAGCTCCATGAACAAAAGTTACCCAATTAGTAGCTGTTTGATGAAAATGTGTAATGTAGTTTATCAATCTGAAAATTTTGTAAAAGTACTCATATAAAATGAGCTTCATTGAGCTATCTGATTGATTAAAATAAAATGCTCTTTTTAATGGATTAAACTCTTTTCAATAAAGCTGGTCGTTGCGTTATTTCGTGATAGCAAATACTATTCGATTGGTAGTAATGAAAAACCATGCTTTTTCTTGTTTTGTCTTTGTTAATATGTGGTTCACCACCATGAAAAAGATTGGCATGCCAAATTAACACATCGCCTTTTTTTGCTAAAAAAGTTTCTTTTTTAAGTTGAGCCACTGCAATTTTTTGGTCAATCATTTGTTCGTAGGCTTTGTAGGTTTTATCACCTAGAAAAAGCGCGTTGCCTTTGTTGTCGTAGTCTGAATTGAGATAATAGGGCAATTTATGACTTCTAGGATAATAATGAAGCGGACCGTTTTCTTCTGTAATATCTTCCAAAGCTATCCAAACACCTAACAATCCTCCTAACGGAAAGGTTGTCATGTGAATACTATCAGAGTGTGTAGGTTGTTCACTTCCTTGTATAAAATTGATACTTTGAAATAGAATTGCTTCTCCTCCAAGTAAAGCGGACAAGAAAGTAGTCAATTCATTATTCAACCCAATTTGTTTTAACACATCAAATTGATGAATAGCAAACATGATTTTGTTTCCGTTTTTAAAACGTAATTCCTTGCTAGCTAAACCTGTTTCAATTGCCGCGTTCACTTCGTCAACTTGTGCATGTGATAAATAATTGGCTAGTTTGATGTAGCCATTTTCATCGTAAGCTAAAATGCTTTTTTGAGTAGCTTCATCTGCTGATTGATAAAGTGCTGTAGCTGAAACAGACACATTTTTCGTGTCTGTTTTTAATAAATTTTCATCGACACCTTCAAAATCGGAACTTGAAATAGGAGAGAAGTAACGTTTGCGAAGTCCTAGTTGCTTATAAAACGGCAAATTATGACGCAATTGATTGGGGTGAAATAAATTGTATAACAGATAGGTCAACTTCAGTTTCTTGATCATAATTTGTATTTTAACTTACCAAATATATTGAATTATTTTGAAAGTCTGTGCTGACTAATCCTTACATTCCATTAGTAAAAGCGCACCAGTTTCATGCTGAATAATGACTTTCCCAGTTGTCAAAACTTCATTGCTGTTCCCGTTTTTTTGTCCAAGAATTAAGCTGTCATTGATTAACGGATAGCGAAGATTGGAAGTTGTTATTCCTGTTACTGTTCCAATCGGAATAAGGGAAAGAACTTGCGTCGCTGTAAACTCTTTTTCGAAATAAGTTGGAATGCGGTAAATGACAGAATGATCATCAACAAGTTGAATTGCTCTTTCCAGAGGAAATGAAATCAAGTTGGCACAATTCATAAAAAAATGATCAGAGCGTTTGCCCGTCCCCCATAAAATAGTTATTTCAGAAGGATTTAACGAACAAGCAAAATGGATTCCTTTTTCAAAATCAGTAGCATTTTGGTCGGGCATTGCTTTTATCACGATACCTGGAAATTGGTTCGATATTTCATCAAATGAATGTGTGTTGCGATCAAAATCACCTATCAAATAATGTGCAGGATAGCCCAACTCTTTGTAACGATGCATTGCGCCATCCAAAACAATAACAATGGGTTTTTCCGCCATGTAATGGGCCATTAATTCCGAAGAACACGTTGCTCCGTTTGCTATTATTACAATTGACTGTTGTTTCATTTGTATATTTTCCAAAGTGAAAAACCAAGTTTAGCACATTCGTTGATTGCTTGTTTTTCGTTTTTAAAAGCAATAGAACCGTTTACTGTGTATTCGTTTTTACGCGAAGTTGGTAAAATGCGTAACGAACTGGTAGCAATTGTTTTCATAAAATCACTTGTTGCTTTCACAGGAGGCATGTTTTGAATGAATCCAGCAATAAATGCATTTCCATCAATTTTCATCAACTGATTTAAATCGCCACTTAACGTAACGAGTGATTTTTCTTTTTGCTTCACAACAACTGCTGGATCACAGCCGACAAACAGCGTATGAGCATCCAATTGTTTGAGTAAATAACTAACAGAACCAAAATTTAATCGTTCATTACTTTCCCGAACACTTTCAGGGAATAATGAAGCGAATTGAGCAACAGTAACAGGTTTTTCAAACGAAATGAGTGCATTCATTTTTGGAATTGGAACGTACCCCATAACAGCCAATAAACCAGGTTTTTCATCAGCTAACTGAAGTCCCAAATAGTCGACATGACAACTTGTAATTGCTGGCAAAGAGTTGTTCTTTTTCGATGTGAAATTTGCAACAAGTTGATTGATTTCGTTAGGAATATAATTTGATTGAATGGTAAATCCTGCTGGTTTTAAACTGTATTTATTGGGTTGTATAGATTTGAAAAGAGTAATTTCCCCATTAAAACGAATTGATTTATTAACCAACTTCATTACTAGCTTACCTTTTACATCTTTTGTATTCACGGACAGTTGAATACTTGTTTTTTGCTCAGAGGTTAAGGTGATTTCATTTGATCGGAGCAAATAGGCCAAGGCATGATCACAGTTGATTTTAGCATTATCAGGAGTAAGACTGGTTAGAATAATTCCCTTTTTTTGATGTATTCCACTTACTTGTTGGTCTGTAATAACATGTTGACTATTCGTCAGGAATTTCTCAGTGTTTGTTACATCAAAATAAGTTGCAACATACTGTTTGTTGTGATAATCAAACTGAACAATGGTGACAGTACTGTTCATTGAAATAGCAAGTGGGTATTTTTCCGATTCCTCATCGTTCAATTTCTCTTCTACAAAAGCGCGCAATTGATTTAAAAAAGCGACATCTTTTGCTTCAAACAAAACCGTGTAAACTTCTTTTTTCCAAAAGTTTGCAGCGTCCATGTGCACCATCCAATTGTGTTTTTCTGGCACTGGAATTTTGTCTGTATTATCTGTTGGACGTATCCATTCAATGAACAGTAATCCACCAACAAAAAATAAGGTTAAAACAAGAACTGCTAACAGTTTAAAAATACTTGATTTTCTTCTCATGTTATAAAAGTAATTCTTTATTGAAAATTGTACCTTTGTTTCATGGGAAAAATCTTTTATTGGATATTACGCATGTTTGGTTGGAAAATTGATCCGCTTCCAAAAGACTTTCGAAAAAAAGCAGTTGTGGTCGTTGGTCCACACACGTCAAACTGGGATTTTGTTGTTGGTAAAATGACTTTTGTCTATTATCGAATAAATGCAAAATTCTTGATCAAGAAAGAATTGTTTTTTCCGCCTTTAGGTTGGATCCTTAAACGAATGGGCGGAATTCCAGTAGATCGTGCACGTAGAGCAAATGTAACCAAGCAAGTTGTCGATTATTTCAACAGTTCAGAGGAGTGCATCGTTGTGTTTACTCCAGAGGGAACGCGCAGTTATCAACCCAATTGGAAAAAGGGTTTTTATTACATTGCTCAAAACGCAAAAGTTCCAATTTATATTTCCTACATTGATTTTAAAAACAAAACAGGTGGTTTTCTATCATTGATGGAGCCTACTGGAGATGTTGATCAGGATATCTTGACAATTAAACGAGCAATTTATCCATACAAAGGGAAATTTCCAGAAAATGGAATTCGTGAAGAAGAAATCAAGTAATTATTTTTTGAACGAATCTGTTCGCTTGTCGTATCCGTATGGACAGTGTTTACAGCCACTTTTACAACAATAACCGCGTTTCAAATGATAGTGCTCGGTGAAAATTATAAACCCCTCAGGACTGTAATAGAAATCTTCCGATGAAAGTGATTTGTTTTTCGGAAGTGGACGTTCATCATTCATAATACAAAAATAACATTTCTATGGCGCTTTATTCAACTGAATTATCTGAATTGCAAGAGTTACATGCTAAACAGTTTGTATCCAAAAATGTTCAAGTATTTGTCAAAAGAGATGATTTGATCGATAAAGAAGTTTCAGGAAATAAGTGGAGAAAGTTGAATTATTCCATTGAATTGGCTAATTATCAAAAAAAAGACGGGATTTTAACCTTTGGTGGAGCGTTTTCAAATCATTTATTAGCAACTGCTGCAGCGTGTCACAAATCGGGTTTAAAATCAATTGGAGTAGTACGTGGGGAGGAATTAACAAAAGACTCCAATGCCAATTTAAATAGATGCCACGAATTAGGGATGAAATTGATTTTCATTTCTCGTGTCGAATATCAATTTCGGAATGAAAAAATCACGCAAGAAGAGTGGAAAGAAGACTTCCCGACTTTTTTATTAGTTCCTGAAGGAGGAGCAAATTATCATGGATTGATTGGTTGCCAAGAAATCATCCAGGAAATACCTTTCGTACCAGATCACATTTTTATTGCGCAAGGTACAACGACAACAAGTTGTGGTGTTTTGACTGCATTATCTGGGCAATCAACTCTGCATGTTGTTCCCGCTTTGAAAGGTTTTGATGCTTTAACAGAAATGAGAACGTTGTTGTATCCTTTTTATGTGGATGACGAATTAATTGACGATAAACTAAAACAAGTTGTCGTTCACAGTGATGCACACTTTGGAGGCTATGCAAAATCAACACCCGAATTAATTACGTTTAAACAAGCGCAACAACACGATTTCAATTTGCCATTGGACTTAGTTTATACAACAAAAGCATTTTATGCGCTATTGAAGTGGATTGATCAATTAGAACCTTTCGATCAACTTCAAAAAATCGTTTTCATTCATACGGGAGGTTTACTCAACGGACAAGAAAGAAGTCACTAAGAATTCATTAAAAATAAAAAGAGGTTGCTCAACTTGAACAACCTCTTCTTTAAAAACGAAAAGTGCGATTTATTTGAATAATGAATCGTCAATTTTACTATTGAATAATACTTCTTTTACAGTTCCTTCTAATGACATTTCGCCAATAACCTGAACTAATTTGTAAGGAATCATTAATCCATTAACTTCTCTGTAATCATCATACATTACTGTGATCTCTGCAGATTCACCACCTTGTTGACTAATCGAATTTGTTTTGTATTTCATGTAAGTTGTTACATCGTAGTAATCAAATCGTTGACTTTCGCCATCATTAGTCGCTAAAACATAGTAATCTTTGTTATTGATCGTTTCGATGCCTTTCAACTCATAAGTCATACCAGTTGTTTTGTAAAACATTTCAGGAAAGAAACCAGCACTTTTTTTCTTTGCAGCAATTTCAGCATCCGTCAATGTTTTTTCTCCTGTTTGCATGTTTTTCTCAGCACCTTTTGTACCATCGAAATACGAGCTTGTGAAAACCATACCTTGTGCTTCCAATTTCATCGCTTCTTTGTTAGGTGCAATATTCACTTCCGTTAATTTTAACGTCATCGGTGCACCTGGAATTGAAATTGAAGTTTCTTTTGAAATCGATTTGATTTTCTTCATTTTCTTCGCTAACGCTTTCGGTGAATTCGTTAATGTAACAGCATTCACATAGTTAGTTAACAATTCGTCAGCAGAGATAGTTGCTTTTTTAACGTCTTTTACTTCGTTTCCAAAGGCATCTAATTTTTCAATTTTCCCATCAGCATCAAATACCTTGATTTTATCTAAAACAGCTTCATTACCAACAACGATAATGTTAAATCCGTTTGTAAAATACTTTTGCGCCATGTTCAAAACATCTTCTTTCGTTATTGCTTCTAAACGTTTCAAGTAATTTTGATAATAATCACTTTCCAAATTATTGCGAATGATATTTAAAGCAAATCGAGCGATTGTTTGAGGACTTTCTAATGAACGAGCAAATCCACCTGCCATTACAGATTTAGCTAAATTTAATTCATCATCAGAAACATATCCTTCAGCAATGCGATTGAATTCATACAATAATTGAGTAATAGCAGAGTCAGAAACATCATTTCTAAAACTTCCTGATGCACTCAACCAACTTCCATCGCGCGTTACTTGTAAGTCGGAATAACATCCGTATGTATAAGCTTTATCTTCACGAAGATTTTGCATCAAACGCGATCCAAAAGCGCCACCTCCAAAAATACTATTCAATACATTCAATGCTAATTGATCTTTTTCACCTGGTCTAACTGCAACAGGGAAAGTTACATTGATAACCGATTGAACAGCTCCTGGTTTGTTTACAAAAATGACACGATTTCCTTTGTTTTTGAACAACGAAGAATAATCTTGTTTGTAAACAGCAGTTCCTTTCCACGAACCAAAATATTGATCCACCATTTTACTTGCTTGTTCTTTGTTGATATCACCAACAATAACAAGGTAAGCACCATCAGGAGTGAAAATTTGTTTGAAGTTTGCAACAATATCCTCACGAGTAATTGCTGCCAAACTTGCTTCGTTCATCACGTCACTGTTTGGGTGATTTGGAAAATTAATTTTTCTCTCAGCATTTCCAGCCATCTCATCTGGACTTGATTTTGCTGCTAACAATCCACTTTCAGCTTGTTTTTTGATACGTGCAAATTCACTTTCAGGAAACGTTGGATTCATTAACACATCTTGCATGATTCCAAGCGATTTTTCCAAATGTTTCGTCAAACAAGATAGGTATAACGATGAACCATCTGCATTCAAAGTCGCTCCCATGTAATCGATTTCTTTGTCCAAAACATCTTTTGAACGCGCAGCAGTTCCTGATAAAAGTAATTGCCCCATTAATTGATTTGCACCAGCTTTAGAACCTTCGATCATTGGCGAAGCTCCCATAACCATGTTGAAAGAAACACGTGGTAGTTTGTGGTTTTCAGAAAGCACAACAGTAATACCATTTGCTGTTTTGAAAACTTCTGAGTTTTTGATGTTGATTGCAGGAGCTGCAGCAGCCTTTGGGCGAACTGAACGGTCAATTTGTCCGTTAACTCCAGTTATTGCTGAAATAGCAACTAGTAATAATAACTTTTTCATGACCGATTAATTTCCTTTTGGTAAATAGTATAAAATGATGCGGTTGTTTTGTGTCAAATATTTTTTAGCAACACGTTGAATATCTTCTCGTGTAACACTCATGTAACGCTCCATTTGTTTATTGATTAACTCCGTACTTCCAAAGTACATGTAGTTTTGTGCAAGGTTTTCTGCAATACCAGCAACCGATGAATTTGATGAAACCAATTGATTTTCAAATTGATTGCGAATTTTTTCAAATTCTTCCACAGAAATTAATTCTTTTTGAATCAATTCAATTTCTTCGTTCAACGAAGCCTCTAAACTTGGAATTTCAATACCTCCTGAAGCAATTGCAGCAACGATTCCCATTCCTGGATCTTCCATGTTGAAAGCAAACGAAAATGCTGCTACAGCTTGTTCCTTTTTCTCAATAATATTCTTGTTCATACGAGAAGAAGTACTTCCAGAAAGTACAGCGTTTAATAATTCCAATGCTGCAAAGTCCGCATCTGTTTCTTTCGGGAATTTATAACCCATAAATACAGCAGGTAATTGAATGTTGTCGTAAACTGTATCTTTTACAATTCCGTTGATTGGTTCAAAAATTCCTTTAGGACGAGGGATTTCAATTGCTTTGTTTGCAGCTGTTTTTAATGCTTCTTTTGCTTTTACATCTTTTGGATTATTGAAATCGGCTGCGTTGAATGCACTTTTCTTAACACTGTATTTTGCTTCAAAATCAGCATCAGATAAATTTTCAAAATCGCGGAATAAGTTGATTGCTTCCCCTTTTGGAATAGAACCAAAATATTTTTCTATCCATTTTTTTGTTTGCTCAATGTTGATATCACCAGCAATTGATAAAACAGCGTTAGCAGGAACGTAGAACGTGCGGTAAAAATTAACGTAATCAATTTCTTGTGCTGCATTCAAATGTTCCATACTTCCAATTGGAACCCAATTGTACGGGTGATTTTTGTATGCTAATTTGAACATGTTTTCCATGAAAGAAGCATAAGGTTGGTTGTCAACGCGTTGACGTTTTTCCTCTTTCACTACTTCACGTTGTGTTTCAACACCTGTTTGTTCTACTTTCGCATGCAACAAACGCTCACTTTCTAACCATAAACCCAATTCTAATTGATTGGATGACAATAATTCGTAGTAGTACGTTCTGTCTTGAGAAGTGTTTGCATTCAATGCACCACCATTTTTCTCAACTAATTCAGAATATTCACCACGTTTGATGTTGGTTGAACCTTCAAATAATAAATGTTCAAAAAAGTGGGCAAATCCAGTTCTGTTCGGATTTTCATTCTTCGATCCGACGTGGTACATGACCGAAACGGCAACGATTGGGGTTGCATGTTCTTCATGCAAAATAACGTGCATTCCATTTGGTAAGTTGTATTCTACATACTTTACTTTCTCTTGTGCAAAGGATGTTGTAATACTTGACACCAATAATGCAGCAATAATAGCTTTCTTCATAGTGATAATTTGTATCTTAATCAATGCGAAAATAAGAACAAAAAATTGCTTTCCTAACGTGATACATTTTTTTATTATAATAAATTGTGAGTTTTAAGCGTTATATTTTTGCTATTTTCGTTTCATGAGATACATCATAGTTTTACTTTCTTTTGCTCCTCTACTTTCGATTGGTCAAAGTATTTTTACCTATACCGACTTCAATAGATTTGTCCGTGCCTTTAACAATGGATATTTTTCTCAGATAGAACACAACGAAGTAAGTAATATGACTTTGGGAGATGAATTTGTAGCATACATGAATGCGCAAAAAGATTTCAAAGTGTTCAACGGTACGCAGTCCAAATTGATAACCAATCAATTTGTTACCTATAAAATGTCGGATCACATAATAGCGTGGAATATTGGTCAATTACTATATTACTATGAAAATGGTAAACCATACAACATTACTTCATTTGGCGGAAATTATGAAGTTGGGGATTCACTTTTAGTTTATCAAGACTTACGGTATTATACGTTGAATGTGATTTATAAAGGTCAAACTATTCAATTGATGCAACAAACTGCTGACATGTATATGCCTGATTTTGTTGGAGATAACGTTGTGGTTTTTCGTGACAACGGAAATTATTACAAACTTTTCTGGCGTGGACAGATTTACGAAATCGGTGTCTGGAATGGAAATCAACCTTTTCAGTTTTCAGCTGGAACGGATATTGTAGCTTTTAACGATCCCAACACGCGTACTTTCGCTGTTTTTCAAAATGGAGAATTCTTAGATGTGGAAGACATGCATGTTGCTAAAATGAAAGCCTGTCGTGGATTTGTTGTCTATGAAGATATTCAAGGTAATTTGAATTATTATGGAAATGGTAAACAACAAGAATTAGCTTCGTTTTTTCAATATTGGGACGCAAAAGATGACGTTGTTTTATGGGGTGATGCAAATTATGCATATACCTTAGTAGATGGTGTCAAAACAATAGTTACCCCGTATGCATTAAAAGAATGGAAGATAAAAAACGATGTGATTGCTTACAAAACGAATATGAATGGAGTAGGAGCTTGCATTGCAGGACGATCAAAAGTTTTGACAACATTAGCATCTGCAGAATACATTGTAAACGGACATGCAGTTATGGCTATTTTACCCAATCGTTCTGTGATTGTTTATTACAATGACAAGCTCTATAACGATTGATAGTAGTTACAAACAATTTGAATAAAATTCGAGAGAATTAAGCGGATATCGCTAATCCATTTTGTATTTTTGTTCTCCATAAAAATAAGATTATGAATAGTTGGTTCAACGTAAAAGTAAAATATACAAAACAATTAGAAGACGGAACATTTAAGCGTGTTTCTGAACCTTATTTAGTCGCTGCAATGACCTTCACAGATGCCGAAGCAAGAATCTACGGAGAATTAGGTGCATTGATTCGTGGTGAATTTCTTGTAACAGGAATTGCGCGTGCTGATTTTCACGATATTTTCCATTACGATGATGCAGATGTTTGGTACAAATGTAAAATCACTTACGAATCAGGTGCTGATGGAGGTGAAGAAGGAGCAAAAGCAAAAAGAGTTTCGCAAAATTTCTTGATTACAGCTCATTCAGTAAAAGAAGCATACGAACGTTTGAAAGAAAGTTTGGGAGGTTTGATGATTGATTATATGATTCCTGCAATTACGGTTTCACCAATCATTGATATTTTTCCATATTCAGATGATAGCGAAGATGTGGTTGCAAATGATTTTGAAAAACAAGTCAAAAAAGAAGTTGCAGAACATATTTTAGGAACTAAAACAGTTTTTTCAGCGCCAGGTTCTGATGAAGATGAAGAAGATAGTATCATCGACGATCAATTCGGCGAAGAAGAATAATAGTTCGGATGGATCAATTTTTAAATCAAGTTCGCAACGATCACCATCAATTTGATAAAGGTAAATTAGAAGATCATGTTGGTGACGAACCCTTTGCTTTGATTGCAAAATGGTTGCAGGAAGCAACGCTAAAGCCTGTTAATGAACCAAATGCAATGGCTATTTCAACAATTGGTTTAGATGGTTTTCCGCATTCCCGTATTGTGTATTTGAAAGAAATACTGTCCGAAGGAATTGTGTTTTACACCAATTATAATAGCGACAAAGGCAAAGCAATCGCGGTGAATAATAAAGTCAATGCACTTTTCTTTTGGCCCGAATTAGAACGTCAAATTAGCATCGCTGGTTTGGTTGAGAAAATTCCTGCTGAAATGAGTGATGATTATTTTCATTCACGCCCACGAAGTAGTAAACTTGGAGCTTGGGCATCGCATCAAAGTGAAAAGTTAACTTCGCGAGATGAATTAGAAGAACGCATTCAAGCATTGTCCGAACAATTTCCAGATGAAGTTCCTCGTCCACCACATTGGGGAGGCTACATCATTCAACCAACTCGCGTTGAATTTTGGCAAGGAAGACCTTCGCGTTTACACGACCGTATCGTTTTTGAAAAAACAACTTCAGACGCCTGGGAAGTTTATAGAAAGAATCCATAAATGATTGAAATAAAACCCGAAATAGTTACGCTTTCAAATGGACTAAGGTTAACGTATTTGCATGCGTCTTCTCCGGTAGCTCATCTTGGAATTACTTTTTTAGCTGGATCACGCTATGAAAGTGACCATGAAATTGGGTTGGCTCATTTTTTGGAACATTGTATTTTCAAGGGAACAAAAAAACGCAAAACAATACAAATATTATCGCGCTTGGACAATGTAGGTGGTGAATTGAATGCCTACACAACAAAAGAAGAAATTTGTATTTATGCGTCATTTGTAAAAAATCACCTTGTTCGTGCTTCTGAATTGTTAGCAGACATCGTAATTAACAGCAACTTTCCTGAAAAAGAAATTGAAAAGGAAAAAGAAATCGTTTTGGATGAGTTAAATTCTTACATGGATAATCCAAGTGAGAAAATTTTTGACGATTTTGAAGCGTTACTTTTCCCAAATCACCCGCTTGGAAATAATATTTTAGGAACTCCTGAAACGGTTCAATCCTTTGATCAATCGTTGTTGCTGAATTATGTTGCACGGTTTTTCTTTGCCGAGAATGCAGTTGTCTCTTATGTTGGTGATGCGCCTTTGAAAAAAGTGATCAGTACATTGGAAAAACATTTTGCGCAACTTCCAACAGGAAAAATACCTGTTCAACCAAAACAGTTTATTCCCGAATTGATTAATAAAAAAAGAATCAAAGAAAGTAATTACCAAGCACATGCAGTACTTGGAGGAATCGCTCCAGGTTATGGTGATGAAAAAAGAAGAGTAATGACCTTATTGATCAATGTGTTAGGTGGGCCAGCTCTCAATTCGCGTTTGAATTTATCGGTGCGTGAAAAATACGGATACAGTTATACCATCGAAGCACATTATTCGCCTTTTCCCGACTTGGGTTATTGGTCTATTTATTTTGGTTCCGATCAAAAGCATTTGGATAAAACACTTCGAATAGTTTACAAAGAAATTGAAAAACTAAAAACGACTCTTTTAACTGAAAAGCAATTAAAAGTTGCCAAAGAACAACTCAAAGGTCATATCGCATTATCGCTTGATTCAAATGTTGGCTTGATGCAAGGATTAGCGAAAAGTTTGTTGTTATTCAACCAAATTGATTCGATTGAAGAAATTTATGCAGGAATTGATAACATAACGAGTGAAGCTGTTCAAGAAGTGGCCATCACTTACTTCGATACAACCAAAATTACTTCACTTATTTTTGATGTTAAATAATAACAATAAGTGACTCAAGTCACCTTTTAGATTCATTTTCTTGGTTAATTTTAATCATAAAAATAATATCATGACTTTCCAAGCATATTTAGACCAGTTTGAAGCGCTATTAAAAAGCGAAAAGCAATTACCACCTTATGATGACGCAGATTTTTTTAATTATGCCAAGTTAAATTGGTCGCGCATGAATCGTTGGTTAAAACATGGTGTAATTCAATCCGATTTGTTAGCAGCAATTAAGCATATTCAGCAACCACAACATTGGATTGTCATTACGGAGCCATGGTGTGGTGATGCAGCGCATATTGTTCCGTTTCTAGCACTTATTGCTTCGGAAAATGAGTTGATACAAATTGATTTCCAACTACGTGATTCAGCTCCTTTTTTGATTGAAAATTATTTGACGAATGGCGGAAAATCGATTCCGAAGTTAATTATACGAGATATTGCTGGAAATGATTTAGCTGTTTGGGGACCTCGACCTAAAGTTTGTCAGATCGTATTTGATGAACTTAAGGCGAAGCAAACAAACATGAATGACTTGAAAATAGCTTTGCAACATTGGTACAACGAAGACAAAGGAGTCGCGTTACAAGCTGAAATTTTATCCATTCTTAAGTGATTTTAGCTTACAGAATTCGATCGTGAAAATCAATTGTTAATGCCTTGTATGCTTCCGAATAAGATCCATCTTCGTTTCGAATTGTGAAATAGGATATGCTTCGGTCGTTGTTATTTTTTTCCAAGCAAACAATCGAGCGTTTTAACTTCATTGGTTTCCCCATGATTTTTATTTCGTGCGTTATATACATCTGTGAAGTTTTCAATTTTTCTTCGAAAGCTTTTAAGTAATCAGCTGGAAAAATAAGCCATGCTTTCCCTTCATTGGACAATAGTGCATTTATTTTTTGAATCAATTCACGAAAAGGTAGCGCATCTGCATGTCGAGCTATTGTAAGTTCTTTCTGTTCGTTTTTGGAACTATTTTCAAAATAGGGTGGATTGCAAATTATTGCATCGAATTGTTTTATGCAAGTAAAATCTTGGAGTGATGATTGTATAGCAGCAAATTCCACATCAAAAGGTGCATTCTGAAAATTTGTACGCGCATCTATAAGTGCTTGTTCACTGATGTCAATAGCGGTTATTGTTTGTAAAGGAAAACGTTGAGCTGCCATAATTGACAAAACACCTGTTCCAGTTCCAATATCGAGTAAATGTTGGGGAGATTGCCAATCACAGAAAGAACCAAGCAAAAAAGCATCCGTACCTACTTTTAAAGCGGCATGTGATTGTTGAATTGTAAAATGTTTGAATTGGAAAGGTTTCATTCACCTAAATACATTTCAATCAAACCTTCTGGAGAAGTGATTGTCAATGTTTTGTTCGCACGATCAACGTGAACAACTAAGTTGTTTACAAAAGGTATCAAGACTTCTTTTTCATTATTGGTAATCAAAAGAAGTGGATTGACTGATATATCGACTACTTGTTCTATGATTCCTACTTCACCGTAACGGGTGTCAACCGCTTTAAATCCGATAATTTCGTGATCATAAAAGTGTTTATCGTCTAACTCAGGTAAGATAGACAATGGAAGGTAGCAACTTTTACGCAGTAATAATTTAGCGTCATTTTCGGTTGTAACACCTTCTAGTTTTACAGCAGCAAAACCTTTGTTTTTCAAAATAATTGACTCAACAAAAAAGGGAGTTAATTGACCATTTATTTCAATGAAGAAAGCGTCCAAAGAAGCATAATCTTCAGGATTGGTTACGTCTAAAAACAGCGAAACTTCACCTTTGTATCCGTGAAGTTTCGCAATGTAACCGAGTTGAAAGCAATCAGAAAGTTGCATACAACTATAATAAATTAAGCCTCAGCTTCCGTTTCTTCTGATGCAGCTTCTTCAGCAGGCGCTTCCGTTGCAGCTTCTTCAGCTACTGGAGCTTCTTCTGTAGCAACTACTTCTTCAGCAGCTGGCGCTTCTTCAGCAACTACCTCATCAGTAGCTGGTGCTTCTTCAGCAACTACTTCTTCAGCAGGAGTTTCTTCTACTTCTGGCGTATATTTTGCTTCAATTGCTTTTGCTTTTGCAGCATTTGCATCAGCTTCAGCTTTCAATCGTGCAGTTTTATCAGCATCTGCAGATTTACCAAGGCCATCAATTTTACCTTGAATTTTGTTTGCTTTGTCAGCTTCCCAAGCAGCAAATTTTGCTTCAACTTGTTCTGCAGTCAATGCACCTTTAGTAACACCTTTCAATAAGTGATTTTTGAACAAAACACCTTTGTAAGATAAAATTGCACGAGCAGTTTCAGTCATTTCAGCTCCTGTACCAACCCATTTCAAAGTTGATTCAAAGTTGATGTTGATTGTTGCTGGGTTCGTGTTTGGGTTGTAAGTACCCAATTTCTCGATGAATTTACCATCGCGTTTTGCACGCGAGTCAGCCACTACTAAATGGAAAATAGCATTTCCTTTTTTACCGTGACGTTGCAAACGAATACGTGTTGCCATAATTGTTAATGTTTGAGGTACGAAACCTCGATAAATAAATAAATTAACTGTAGTTTAACGAATAAACTGGGTGCAAAGATAATCATTTCTTTAGCAAACACAAAACATTCAACACTTTCTTATTATGTTTACATGATGAATCAGAATATTTTACCGCTTTTAACTGAAAAAGTAAAAGAACAATTTGCTCAATATGGAGCTGATCATGATTTCTATCACTTAGAACGTGTTGTCAAATTGGCTGAATTACTTCAGAAAAAAGAAGGGGGTGATTTGTTGGTTATTCAATGCGCGGCGCTACTTCACGATATTTCCGATCATAAATTAAATGGTGGCATCAAAAATGATTGCGGTCGTGTTGCTCGGATAATGCTCGAATCGCTAAATGCCTCGACCGAATTAATTGAAAAAGTATGTGGACTAGTAGATTTGGTTTCGTACAAAGGAGCGAATGTACCAGATGTTAGCGGTGCAATAGAACTTTCAATTGTTCGTGATGCGGATCGATTGGATGCGATTGGCGCAATCGGTATTGCACGTGCTTTTCATTTTGGAGGAAGTCATAACCGACCATTCTACACTCCTAATGTACAAGTAAACATGCATGATTCATTTGATGCATATATGAATGATAAAAGTCACACAATCAATCATTTTCATGAAAAGTTATTATTGATTTATGACCGATTAGAAACAGCAACAGCTAAAGAAATTGGTGCAAAAAGACATGCATTACTTGAACAATTTGTAGCAGAATTTTACAAAGAATGGAACGTTGAATTTTAGCGGTTCCAAAAAAATCGTCATTTTTGCACTATGAATAAAGAATTTGCACTAGGTATTGATATAGGCGGAACAAATACCGTTATTGGAATTGTTGATAAATCTGGAGCAATTCACTTTGAAGTGTCATTAGTTACAGCAGATTATAAAACGGTTAATGAATTATCCGAAGCAATTCACGGAATTTTAAAAAGCCATCAATTTTTATATCAGCTAGTTGGAATTGGAATTGGTGCGCCAAATGGAAATTGTTTTTCTGGAACTATCGATTTTGCTCCAAATTTATCTTGGAAAGGAATAATTCCAATTGTTGCAGTTTTCAAAGAACAATTTCAATTGCCAGTTTATTTAGCAAATGATGCCAATGCGGCAGCTTTGGGTGAACATTTATTCGGATGTGCGCACGATTTAACCGATTTTGTCACAATAACGTTGGGAACAGGAGTAGGTTCGGGTATTTTCATTAACAACAAATTAATTGAAGGAGCTCATGGTTTTGCAGGCGAATATGGACATATTCGAGTAGTACCAAATGGACGATTATGTGGTTGTGGACGCTTCGGTTGTTTGGAAACATACACATCTAGTACAGGTGTTGTTCGAAGTGTTACCGAATTTGAATCACCAAATAAAGATCAATCATCATTATTAAAACTGGTAAAACCTTCTGCGAAAGATGTGTTTGATGCAGCTGAAAAAGGAGATTTATTTGCACAAGAAATAGTTGATTTTACAGCCAATTTACTAGGTTCCGCTTTAGCCGATTTCGCAGCGTTTTCTGATCCACAAGCATATGTACTTTTTGGTGGGATTGCGCAAAGTGGTCATGGTTTTGAACAAAAAGTAAATGCTGCATTCCAAGCAAATGCCTTGCCGTTTTATAAAAAAACTGCGATTAAAATTTCTACCTTGCATAATAAAAACGCAGCAGTTTTAGGAACAGCTGCAACAGTTTTCTGGAAAAATAAATAAGCCATAATGAAAAAATATTTATTGATATTGAGTGCGTTTTTTAGTATGTTCAATATGGTCGCGCAAGTCAATGAGTTGAAAAGTGCTGCTGATGTCTCGGAAGATTTATTCTCCAAGCGTCCAGCAATTCGGAAAGTCGATCCAATTCCTTTTGTCAATCCTTTCATAGGAACAGGCGGTCATGGACATACTTTTCCTGGACCTGTTTTGCCATTTGGAATGGTGCAAGTTGGACCTGACACACGTCCAGAAGGTTGGGATGGCTGCGGAGGTTATCATTATTCCGATTCAATCATTTACGGTTTTAGCCATACGCATTTGAGTGGCGTTGGCGTTCCCGATTATGCTGATGTATTATTGGTTCCGCAACAAGGAAATTTGAAAACGTCTCCTTCTTATTTGGATAAAAATGGATACGGCGCAAAATTTAAACATGCTAATGAAAAAGCTACTCCCGGATTTTACAGTGTTTCGCTAAACAACGGAATAAATGTGCGCTTAACGGCTACAAAAAGATGTGCTTTACATGAGTACACTTTTACTACAGACAATGAAAAGAAATTTGTCTTAATTGATTTGAGTTACCGCGATCAAGTAATTGCTGCAGGTGTGAAAGCAATCGGTAAAAACCATGTGCAAGGATTTAGACGTTCAAAAGCTTGGGCGACTGATCAACATGTTTATTTTGACTTAACAACCAATGTTCCTTTTTCAAAATCCAAAATTGTCTTGAACAAGAAGAAAGGAACCTGTTACATGATTCTTGAATTCCCAAAAGAATGCAAACAAGTAATGGTTGCAGTAAGTCTTTCTGGCACAACGGAAGAAGGAGCAGCATTGAATAAAAAAGCAGAATTAACTTCATGGGATTTTGATGCAGTTGCTAAAAATGCAGCTAATGAATGGCGCAATGAATTGTCCAAGGTACAAGCTTTCACGAAAGATAAAACGATCACGACTAATTTTTACACTGCCTTGTATCATTCTTTTGTTCATCCAAGTTTATGGTCAGATGTAACGGGTAAATACAGAACGTTTGGACATGAAATCGCTGCATCAAAACAAGATAATTACAGTGTTTTTTCGTTGTGGGATACGTACCGCGGAGCAAATCCATTGTACACGATTTTACAACCAAAACGGACACAAGATTTCATTGAATCATTTCGTTTGCAATTCCAACAAACGGGATTATTACCCATGTGGACTTTGTCAAATAACGAAACAAATTGTATGATTGGTTATCATTCGGCCTCCATCATTGCGGATGCTCATGCAAAAGGAATTCCACTTGAAAATAAAGAAGAATTATTAACTGCAATGATAGCTTCGAGTAATTACAATCATTTAGGGAAGGTTCAATATGCTAAAAATGGATTTATTGACGCAAATTTGGAAGCTGAGTCTGTCTCAAAAACCTTAGAGTACGCATATGACGATTGGTGTATTTCAAAATTCGCCAAACAAATTGGAAACGATTCAGTTGCGAAAATATATGAACTTCGATCTGCGAATTGGATGAACCTGTATCATCCTGAATCTGGTTTTTTTCAAGCGAGAAAAGGTGGCATGTGGTTGCCGAATTTCAAACCAAACGAAGTAAACCATCATTACACAGAAGCGAATGCATGGCAATATTCGTTGGGTGCTCCTCATCATATTTCACAATTAATAGCATTGAAAGGAAAGCAAGGAATGGAACGCTTTTTGGATTCGTTATTTTACTCGTCTTCGGTCATGTCTGGAAGGGAGCAATCAGATATCACAGGTTTGATTGGTCAATATGCCCATGGAAATGAACCTTCACACCACATTGCTTATTGTTACAACTATTGCGGTGCGCCATACAAATCACAAGAATTAGTCGATAAAATTTTACGTTCCTATTATACAAATGAACCAGATGGACTTTCAGGGAACGAAGACTGCGGTCAAATGTCTGCTTGGTATGTTCTAAGCGCAATGGGTTTTTATCCTGTAGCACCAGGAAGTCCTACATATACATTTGGTCGACCATTGTTCGAAAAAGTTAGCTTGCAAGTAGGAGAAGCACCTTTCATTATAGAAACATCGTCAAATTCACCAAAAAACAAATACATACAAGCTGTTACTTGGAATGGCATGCCGTATAATAAGTTATTTATCACGCATGAAATGATTGTCAATGGCGGTAAATTATTTTTTGAAATGGGGGAGGTGCCTCAATTTAATTTGGGAAACAACGATGTTGACTTGTTAGACTTTGTAACAAATAATTTTGTTCCTGTTCCTTATTTTATTACAACTAACACGACTTTTTCCAATGAATTAACTGTGGGTATCGATCAGTTACCTAGTGAAACAGGTACGATTTATTATTCGTTTGACTCGATCAATTTTATTCCGTTTAATCCATTGAACGATAAACCGTTGATTTTAAATAAATCATGTAAACTCTTTGCGAAAGTTCAAAAAGAAGTGAATGGTAAGCTTGTTGAAAGTAAGGTCATCGCGAATGATTTTGTGAAATTTGAACAAAACAAATCGATGCTATCTTTGAGTGATTATGCGAATCAATATGCGGGTTCTGGTCTACAAACGTTGGTAGATGGTCAAAAAGGTACAGAAGAATACCGTAGCACAGAATGGCAAGGTTTTCAAGGGAAAGATGTCACAGCTGTTATCGTATTAAATGATGCGAAAGAAATATCACAAGTTACTGTTTCATCATTAGAAGATATGCATTCATGGATTTTCGGTCCAGCAAGTGTGACTGTTGAAGTGTCTAATGATGGCGTTTCTTTCAAGCATTTTGGAACAAAAAAATACAATACACCAAGTTCAGATACAGGGATTACCATAAAAAATTGTCGCATTGAACACGCGCCAATTGCCGCTAAATTTATTCGTGTTACAGTTCGTTCCATTGGAAATTGTCCGGATTGGCATTTGGGAGCTGGCAATCCGACTTGGTTGTTTTTGGATGAAATTCAAATAGATTAAATTGTTTGATTCAACTTATCGCTATCAAAATCGAAAAAAAGTAAATCACACGCGTGTTTTTATTAATTTTAGCAACTTATAAATCGAAAAGTAAAATGAAAAAACTAGTAATTGCTCTTGTTGTAATGACCTATTCATTTGGGAACATTGCACGTGCAGATGAAGGAATGTGGCTTCCATTTTTAATTGGAAGAAATTACGAGGACATGAAAAAACATGGACTTCGATTAACCCAAGATCAAATTTATTCAATCAACAAATCATCTTTGAAAGATGCGGTCATTTCGTTTGGTGGATTTTGTACAGGTGAGATTATTTCCGATCAAAGTTTGATTTTAACGAATCACCACTGTGGATATGATGCTATTGCGGATGCTTCTACTCCAGAGAAAAATTACTTGGACAATGGTTTTTGGGCAAAAAACAATAACGAAGAAATTGCTGTACCAGGATTAACTGCAACATTTATGGTGCGTATGGAAGATGTTTCTGCAACCATATTAAAAGAGTTGAATGCTGGAATGACTGCTGAACAAAGAGCAGCAAAAATCAAAGAGATTTCAGATATTTTAATCAAAGATGCAACAAACGGTACAAAATACGAAGCGTTTGTGCGTGATTTCTACGATGGTAACGAGTTTTATTTATTTGTAAAAGAAACATATACAGATGTTCGTTTGGTAGGAACACCTCCACAATCAGCAGGGAAATTTGGTGGTGATACGGACAACTGGGTTTGGCCACGTCACACGGCTGACTTCTCTATGTTCCGTATTTACGCTGGAAAAGACAACAAACCAGCTGCATTTTCTTCTGAAAACGTTCCTTTAAAACCAAGACATTCATTACCAGTTTCTATCAAAGGAGTGAAAGAAGGTGATTATGCAATGGTAATGGGTTTCCCAGGACGTACCAATCGTTATTTGACTTCGTACGGAGTTGAACAAGCAATTTCTTTGGAACAACCTAAAATTGTTGATGTGCGTGCTATGAAATTAGCTATCATGAAAAAGTACATGGACAAAGATGTAGCTGTTCGTTTGCATTATTCTTCTAAATACGCGCAAGTAGCCAATTATTGGAAGTATTTCATTGGACAAACAAAACAATTGAAAGCAAATAATGTAGCTGATAAAAAACGCAAAGTTGAAGATGAGTTCTTGAAATTTACTGCTGGAAAGAGCGAATACAATAACGTTTTAACGGATATCGAAAATGCTTTTAAAACAACGAATTCAATTATTAATATTCGTGTTTACCAAAGTGAGTTTGTTCGTCAAGTTGATATCAATGCGTTGGTTTACTCGTTTAAATTGGCAATGGATCAAGAAGCGAAAGGGAACAAAGAACGTGCTGAAGCTATGCGTAAATCAGCTATTGAACAAGCAAATACACTTTTCTCGGAGCGTTCAATGGATATTGAATTAGAAATTTTGGAAGAAGTATTGAAAATGTACATCAAAGATGTTCCTGCTGACCAACAAGTTGGATTAACGAGAAGTATTGGTTTGAATGGCGTACCAGCATACATTGCTCGTGTTCGTGCTAATTCAATTTTTGCGAGCAAAGAGAAATTTGATGCGTTCATCGCAAATTATTCGTCAACTACATTACAACAAGATCCATTATTTATTCTTGTAAAAGATTTGGATGATGCGTATATGAAAGCAACTGGAGATGCAACGGTGAAACAAGCAATGGAAAAATTAGCGCGTGGAAATCGTTTGTTTGTGAAAGCTGTTCGTGAAATGCAACCGAATAAAAAATTCTATCCCAATGCCAACTCTACAATGCGTTTGACGTACGGAAATGTATTGTCTTACGAACCACGTGATGCAGTGAAATACGATTATTTCACAACGATTGATGGGGTGATGAAAAAAGAAGATGCAACGAATCCAGAATTCAACATTGATCCGCGAATGAAAGAAGTTTGGATGAAAAAAGACTTTGGACAATACGGTACAGCTGATGGTAAATTGGTAGTTAACTTCTTAACAAATAATGATATTACTGGTGGGAATTCAGGTTCTCCGTGTATCAATGCAAACGGTGAATTAATCGGAACTGCATTTGACGGGAACTGGGAAGCAATGTCTGGTGATATTTATTTTGAACCGACAATTCAACGTACAATTGTTTGTGATATTCGCTACGTATTGTGGATTATTGACAAATGTTACGGCGCAACTAACTTGGTAAAAGAAATGAAATTGGTGAAATAATTAGCCATTCAGTTAATAGTGAAAAGCCGCTTTTTTAGCGGCTTTTCTTTTTTGCAGTTTTTTGCCGATCAGCTAGAAGAAGTAAATTCTTTGTCGCTTCTAAAATGGCTTGAATGTATTGGTTTTCATTGTTGTTGAATTGAAAAGTCGACAATTTCTCCCCATTTCTTTTGATTTCACCAATTGCTTTGCGCGATTTTTTATAAAATTGAACAATGAAATCATCTTTGCTTTTCACTAATTGTTCCGCTTCATTTTTTGCTTGAATCAATTCGCTCTCCATGCGTTTTCTTTCTGTAATATCTAAGTGGATTCCGACAGTTCCAATCAATTCGTTTTGGTCATTATAGTAAGGCGCTCCAGAAATAATTACCCAAATTGGATCGCCATTTTTTTTGATGATTTTAACCTCATAAACGGATGATTTTCCTTCTGCTCTTTTTTTGAGCTGTTCCTGCATGAGTTCAAATGAATCTGGTGTAAGTAGAAATCGATTGGCATCTTTTCCTACTATCTCATTTTCTGAATAACCAGTTAATTGACAAAACTGCGGATAAGCTTTTATAACAATACCTTCGTTATCGACTTCCAACAAACCAAGTTCTAGGTTTTCAAGAATACTTTTGTACTTTTCTTCATTGAGCAATAATTGTTTTTCAATTTTTTTACGATCGGTAATATCACGACACATGGAGAAGAAATAAATTTCTTTGCGTTCATTAATGGATAAATCTACGGTTTGACCAACCCAAATTTCCTGACCTGATTTACTGATTACAGGAAATTCATGATACGTACTTCGCTCTCTGTAATGCAATTGTTTTTTATAATACGTTAAAATTGATTCTTTGTAATCGTTACGAATTAGTTTTGTAAAGTGTTTCCCCAACAATTCACCTTCTGAAAATCCTGTTACTCGAGTGGCTGTAGGGTTAACGTAAATAAAATATCCTCGATCATCTGTTTTATAAATAATGTCACTTACGTTTTCAACGAGGTCACGGTATTCCTTAGCTGAATTTTTGTGTTGGTCAATTTTGTTTTTCAGTTGCGTAATATCGTGTAAATAAATAATGTATTTTTCCTCATTATAATGGTTGATCAATTTGTAATTCGCACAAACAAATAAAAATCCACTACCTTTCGTTATCAATCGTTCGCCGCCTAATGAATGAAATTCAGGAGCGATATCATTGAAAGATAAATCATGAATATGCAAGGCCCAATCGGAAAAATGATTCCCAATAATATCATCCTGTTTATCCAGAAAGTATTCTCTAGTTGCTTGGTTGAAATACTCAATGCAAAAAGTTGTTTTATTAACAAGCAAAATAGGAGCAGGAAAAAGCTCAAAATTGATTTCTAAATCAACATTCATCGTTTCTTTTATAAAGTGTGTTCGATAAAATTACAAGATTTTTCAAAACAAAAGCTTATATCAATAAAAAAAGCTCGCCATTACTGACGAGCTTACTGAGTGGGGTGCGTTTTGCAACTTTTATTTTGAGTAAAATGGCATTTTAACCACTTTCGCTTTAACGCCTTTGTCACGAATTGAAATGAAAATTTCTGAATCAACAGCAGCATGTGCTGAAGAAACGTAACCCATTCCAATTGCTTTTTTAATTGATGGCCCTTGTGTACCAGAAGTAACTTTTCCAATTTCATTTCCTTCCGCATCAACAATCAAGTAATCGTGTCTAGGAATTCCACGGTCGATCATTTCAAAACCAACTAATTTACGCAATACGCCATTTTCTTTTTGAGCTTTTAATAGAGCTGCATCTGTGAAGTCTTTGGTGAATTTGGTAATCCAACCTAATCCAGCTTCTATTGGAGATGTTGTATCATCAATATCGTTTCCATACAAACAGAATCCCATTTCTAATCGCAAAGTATCTCTTGCTGCCAATCCAATTGGTTTAATTCCAAATGCCGCTCCTGCTTCAAAGACTTTGTCCCAAACTTGACGAACTTCTTCGTTTTTACAATATATTTCAAAACCTCCTGAACCAGTGTATCCTGTTGCAGAAATGATAACGTGTTCAATTCCAGCAAATGGACCAACTTCAAAATGATAATACTTGATAGCTGCTAAATCAACAGTTGTTAACGCTTGCATTGCTTCAACAGCTTTCGGTCCTTGAATAGCAAGCAAAGAATAATCGTCAGATAAGTTTCTCATTTCTACATTTTTTGTATTGTGAGAAGCAATCCAATTCCAATCTTTTTCAATGTTTGATGCATTGACTACTAATAAGTATTGCTCTTCTTTTATTTTATAAACAATTAAATCGTCTACAATTCCACCTTTCCCATTTGGTAAGCAAGAATATTGCGCACGACCAATTGTCAAAGTAGCAGCGTCATTTGTTGTTACACGTTGAATCAAATCCAATGCATCGGGACCAGTTAACAAAAACTCACCCATGTGCGAAACATCAAAAACACCAACGCCGTTACGAACAGTTTCATGTTCGACGGTTACACCTTCGTATTGAACAGGCATGTTGAATCCAGCAAAAGGAACCATTTTCGCTCCTAGTGATTCGTGCAATTGAGATAATGCAGTGTTTTTCATGTTTTCTTTTTTTAAGCGCTACAAAGTTACGATTTTGTTAGAATTGACTGTGAATAAATACAATTTTCTAATTACATCTTGTTTTTTTACGAAAAACATATGAATTTTATGTAAAAATTGAATTAACCCCCTAAATTTTTATAAAATGTTGATAAAAAACATCTTTTTATTTGAATGACCCCTAAAAAATCAACTATATTTGTTGAAAATTTGAATTTTATGGCAACAAAACGTTTAAAAGCTTATCAAGATGTATTGAATCGCACACCAAAACACATCGAATACGATGGGAAAGTGTCTGATTTATTTGGTAAAAATGTGTTTCATGCAGAAGTAATGCGCGAGTATTTACCTTCTGATGCGTACAAATCCATGATGGAATCAATTCAAAATGGTACACGATTGGATCGTAAAATGGCAGATCAAGTTGCTTCGGCAATGAAAGATTGGGCATTAACAAAAGGCGCAACACATTATACACACTGGTTTCAGCCGTTAACTGGTGCTACTGCTGAAAAGCATGATGCATTTTTCAAACCAGTTGGTCCAGGTAGAGCAATTGAACGTTTTGATGGTGAATTGTTAGTACAACAAGAGCCAGATGCTTCATCTTTTCCAAATGGTGGAATCAGAAACACATTCGAAGCGAGAGGTTACACTGCTTGGGATCCATCATCTCCAGCGTTTGTAATTGGTAAAACATTATGTATTCCGACAATCTTCATTTCGTATACGGGTGAATCATTGGATTACAAAATGCCATTATTAAAAGCATTGCATGCAATTGACAAAGCTGCTGTTGATGTTTGTCAATATTTTGATAAAAATGTAACGAAAGTAAACGCAACTTTAGGTTGGGAACAAGAATATTTCTTAGTTGATCAAGCATTGTTTAACTGTCGTCCTGACTTAATGATGACAGGTCGTGCATTGTTTGGTCACGCTCCTGCAAAAGGTCAACAATTAGATGATCATTATTTTGGATCTATTCCAGAAAGAGTAACAGCTTTCATGCGTGAATTTGAAACGGAAGCTATTTTATTAGGAATTCCGGTAACAACGCGTCACAACGAAGTAGCTCCAAATCAATTCGAATGTGCACCGATTTTTGAAGAATGTAACTTGGCAAACGACCACAACTTATTGTTGATGGATATTTTGGAAAAAGTTGCTCGTAAACACGACTTTAGAGTATTGTTACACGAGAAGCCATTTGCAGGAGTAAACGGTTCAGGTAAACACAATAACTGGTCGTTAGGAACAGATACAGGTGTAAATTTATTGGCTCCAGGTAAAAATCCAAAAACGAATTTACAATTCTTGACTTTCTTTGTCAATACAATCAAAGCTATTCACGATAATGCTGATTTATTGCGTGCATGCATTGCATCTGCGAGTAATGATCACCGTTTAGGTGCAAACGAAGCTCCTCCAGCAATCATTTCAACATTTATTGGTTCACAGCTTTCAAAAGCATTGGATGATCTAGAAGTAAGTGTGAAAGCTGGTAAAATGACACCGGAAGATAAAACGGAGTTGAAATTAAATATCGGTAAAATTCCACAAATCATGTTGGATAACACGGATAGAAACAGAACTTCACCTTTTGCATTTACGGGTAATAAATTTGAGTTCAGAGCTGTAGGTTCATCTGCAAACTGTGCTTCAGCTATGATTGTTTTGAATACGATTATGGCAAAACAATTGCAATTATTCAAAGCAAGTGTTGATGCGCGTATTGATAAAGGTGAAACAAAAGACGAAGCAATTTTAAAAGAGTTACAAATCTTAATCCGCGATTCGAAGAAAATCAGATTTGAAGGAAACGGTTACGGAGACGAGTGGGTAGAAGAGGCTTTGAAACGTGGATTGAATAATTTGAAAGATACACCGCGCGCATTAAAAGCATGGAGCGACAAGAAATTTATTCAGTTATTTGAAGAAATGAATGTATTGACTGCACGTGAATTAGAAGCTCGTCAGGAAATTGAATTTGAGAGCTATATTTTGAAAATTCAAATCGAAGCACGTTTGATGGGTGACTTGGTTCAAACTCATATCATTCCAGCTGTTGTTGAATATCAAAATAGATTATTAGAGAACATTCAAGGTACAATGAAAGCAATGGGAGATAAAGCAGGAAAAGAAATTGCTGCAACTCAATTGGATTTATTGACAAAAATTTCAACGCACTTGAATAAAATGAAATCTACTTGTGATGAAATGTTACAAGCTCGAAAAGTTGCGAATAAAATCGAACATGCAGAAGAAAAAGCAATTGCTTATTGTGATGATGTACGCGTTTATTTTGATGAAATTCGTTACCATGCTGATAAATTAGAATTATTAATTGACGACGAATTATGGCCTTTACCAAAATTCCGTGAAATGTTGTTCACACGTTAATTGAATCTTGAAATAAACTGAAAGCCTCTTGTTCTTAACTTGAGGCTTTCTTTTTTTCATTTCTTTATAAACTATTCCTTATTTTTGTTGTTGTAGGCTTATGAAACAATTCGAAATTCCAGCATTTTATCGTTCACCGATTATTAGTCAGGTGAAAACATACCGCAAAGCGCAAGATCCGCGCAAAAAAGATTTCACACCTACTGTGTTGGATTTTGGAAATGTTCAATTGTTCATCGCACGTCACTTCGGATTTTGTTATGGAGTTGAAAATGCAATTGAAATTGCATACCGCGCAATAGCAGAAAACAAAGGGAAACGTATTTTTCTATTGAGTCAAATGATTCATAATCCAAGTGTGAATGAGGACTTGATTCAAAATGGCATCCAATTCATTCAAGATACAGCTGGAAAACAATTAATTGCTTGGGATGATTTAACACCAGATGATGTTGTTATCATTCCTGCATTTGGAACAACTTTAGAGATTGAACACGAATTAACTTCTCGTGGAATCAATGTGACAACTTATAATACGACATGTCCTTTCGTTGAAAAGGTATGGAATCGCTCTGAAAAATTAGCTGCTGATAATCATACTTTAATCATTCACGGAAAATACAACCACGAAGAGACACGAGCTACGTTCTCCCATACTGTTGCAAACACACATGCTGTTATTGTGAAAGATATGCAAGAAGCTATTTTATTGGGGCAATTTATCACAGGTGAACAACCGGCTACACGCTTTTATGAGTTGTTTGCAGGTAAATATTCAGCAGGTTTTGATCCAGAACAGCATTTGAATAAGTTAGGTGTTATCAATCAAACAACGATGTTGGCAACTGAAACACAAGAAATTGCTGAATATTTAAAAGCTTTAACTGAAAAAGTTGCTTTGGAAAAGCAAGTGGAAAAATCATTTTCTGATACAAGAGATACCTTGTGTTATGCTACCAATGACAACCAAAGTGCAACAGTAGGATTGATGGAAGCGCCGATTGATCTTGCGCTTGTAGTTGGTGGTTACAATAGTTCAAATACAACTCATTTGGTTGAATTGTTGGAACAAAAATGCCCGACTTATTTCATAAAAGATGCGAGAGAGATTTTAGCGGATGATTCAATTAATTCATTTAACATTCACACCCACCAAATGGAAAACATTCCAAATTGGTTCAAGAATGAAAAATCCATTTTGAACATAGCAATTACTTCTGGTGCTTCTTGTCCAGACGCAACAGTTGACCAAGTCATTCAAGTTGTTTTGGCACATACAAAGGCAAAAAAGTCTGTTACGGAAGTACTTTCTCTTTTGTCTTAAAGATTGAATATTATTATTGTTTCTTGCATGTAGAAATACCAAACGGTAAATAAAGCGGACAAACACGAACCAAACTTGTTAGTGCAAAAATTACTGCTACGAGCAATAATAATAGAGCGCTTGTTCCGTTTATCATTCCAATTCCGTGAAATAATACAATTAGAGCTGCAACTATCAAGCGAATAATTCCATCTACGTTTCCAACATTCTTTTTCATAACTTACTTTTTTATAAACGTAGTCAACTAAACTAACTTTAGTTGTAACCTATGTTACAGAATGTAGCAAGCAAAAAAAAAGCAGGAATAAATCCTGCTTTTCAAAGTTATCTGTTAGTCGAGTTTTAAAATCCATACTTTTGGATGATCGACAACATATTTTAATTTTTCAGTCACTGCCTCAGCGCGTTCTTTTGTATAGTATACATATACTTCACGAACACCTCTTGTTTTGTTCCAAAGGATAGCTGTTTGTGTGATTCCTGAATTAATACATTCAGCTTTATAATTTAACGCATTGTTTTCAACTCCGAAAGCACCAACAACAACGTAGAATCCTGCTTGTGCTTCGTTGCCATTCTCATCAACGAAATCTGCTTTACTACCTGAAATTACTTTTTCATTGGTTGGTAATACAGGTTTTTCGTATGGTTTAACTTCTTGTATTTGTTGTTGATTGTTGTTTAACTGAGCATTTTTCAATTGTTGTTGGGTATTGTTCAATTCGTTTTTGATAGCATTTTGTGCGTCAATAGTTGAATTAACATTTTTAGATAACTCATTTAGTTTTGAATTAGTTTTTTCTAATTCTGATTTCAATGAATCTGTTTGTTCATTCAGTGCCTCTATTTCATCAATATTATCGTTTACTTTCTTATTGTTCAAGTCCATTTGTTTTTTCAATTCTTCATTGAGTAATTGTTGTGCTTTGTCTTTTTCACCAAAACGATAACTTAACACAATTTCTGAAGAACGTTTGCTGTAATTCGCAACTTTAGAAAGTACAAAATCGTGTGCATATCCGATAGAAAAATTATCCATACGAAGACCTGCACTAACTGCGATTGCATAATTACTGTGGTATGTTACTCCAAACCAAGCTCTTTTTTTGAAATCAAGAACAGCATTTATATCAAATTGAACAGGAGCACCTTTAACAGCTCTGATCATTACTAAAGGATAGAAAACATTTTTTCCGTTTTCACCAAAAGCGAATTCATATTTTAATGTTGAACGAATATGACGTTTTGTTGAATAGATTAAATCTTCTCCAGTATTAGTTGTGAAAATGGGTTCGTTTGCAAGTAATTGAGGAATTGCAAAACCAAATTGTAATTTCTTTACATTCAGTGCTAGACCAAAGTCAGCATTGAAAACCGTTTGATTTTGACGAGGACCATAAAGTATAACATCGTTTTGATCAACAACTTGTGCTTTATCAAAATCGATACGGTTGTTTTGAATTCCTGCTGCCAAACCAAAACGCAAATTAGATTCATTACCAAGTTTTAGAGAATATGCATAATTCACCATAAAATTAGTACGCGCTAATATAGAAGTTACGTCATTCAAAGCAGTAAAACCAATTCCAAATTTTTTACTTAGTGTCGGTCCGTCAAGAGATAAATAACTTGTTTGAGGACCTCCATTTAATCCGGTAAATTGACTTCTATGTGACAAGAAAGCTTGTGTATTTTCTCCACTTCCAGTTAATGCTGGATTCACTGTCATCATGTTAATGTAGTAATGACTGCTAAAAGGCATTTGTTGACCAAAAGATATGGATCCAACTAATAGCAAGTAACTTATTGAAATATATAATAATGTTTTCATGTTATTGATTCTTAAATGTGATTATTTATTTCTTAAAATAGTTACAGCACCTTTATAGACTTTGTCGTTAGTTGCCAATTTTAAATAATAGTAATAAGTTGCATCAGGTAATTCTTTTCCTTTGAATTTACCATCCCAAGTATTATCATAATTATCGTTATGGTATATTTCCATTCCTTCACGATTAATTATTGTTACTAATGTATTTGGATAGTATGGTAATTTTGGTATTTCCCAGAAATCATTTGATCCATCACCGTTCGGAGAAAACAAGTTAGGTATAAAGAAATCGGATACTGGAATTACATTTACAGTTAACGTATCTGTATCGATACAACCATTAATGTCATAAACAGTTAAAATGTATGCTGTCGTATCTATAGGTGAAGCAAAAGGATTATATATCGTGCTGTCACTCAATTCTATACCAGGGGACCAATCCCAAGTTGTAATTGCAACACCAGTTGCCTCTAATTGAATAGAATCGCCTAAACCAATAGTAACATCTGGACCTGCAAACGCATTTATTGAAGGATTGATTCCTATTGGGTCAACAAATAATTGATAAAATGCAGTATCACTTAAAGGGTTCGTACAGCTTGTATCAGAAACAATCATTGTGAAAAGAATTGTATCACCTGTATCAGCAAGAGAAGTTGTGTAAGTAGGGGATAGAATGGTAGAATCAGAAAGTGTGCCATTTCCTGTAGTAGACCAATCAATTAAACCATTCAATGCTTGTGTTCCAGGAATATTTATTGCAGTTCCATTTGCACAGATGTTTGAACTTGCTCCTGCTAATGCAACTGGAAGTCCTGCAACATTAATAGCAATTGTTCCAGTTAACGTTTGTGGAGAACAGGCATTGTTACTAACAACTTCATATGTTAACAAAACAGTTGTACCTGCGTCAGCAATTGACGGTATATATTGAGGAGTTGTACCTCCCATATTTTGTAAAACACCACTTCCTGTTGTTGTCCAGCTGCTTATTGTCGCATTAGAAATCGTTAGTCCTGAGACATTAACTGTGTCATTTGAACAAATGTTATAATTTGTAATAGCACTGTTTGCAGCAGGTATTGTATCAATAGTTAATTGAACAACATTTGACGAATCGATGCAAGATCCGTTTGTGACAACTCTTCGGAAGAAAGGTGCTGTAACTGTTAAAGCAGCAACATTGCTATATCCAGCTAAATTGTTTATGCCTGGAGCAGGTGTCCATGGACCAGAAGCTGATGGAGCATTTTCCCATGAGTAGTTGTATGCTGTTATTCCTGAATTGGTAAAGTTGGTTCCTGTAAATTGAAATGAAGTTCCATGACAAACTGTTGTGTCGTTACCAATTGTGTTATTCACTATTGAATCAAGAACGGTTACATTACCTACAACTAGTGCATTTCCACATAATCCATTGTATTGAATGGTGTAAAAATAACTTCCAGCTGTTGTAGGTATTCCAAAAATAGATAAGGTATCAGGTGCGCCAGCTGTTATTGATGTACTTGCCCCAATTGGTAAATCATATGTTGTAACAACACCACTAATTAAGTATTGTATGGTGTCTATTGGACTATTCATACAAATAAGTTGGTTATTTGTATAAGCAGGACTAATGAGCGTTATAAATGGACTTTCAACATTTATTGTACCTGATAATGTGTCTGGATTACATACTCCACCGACAGTTATTGCTAAAAAGTTAAATGTTCCAGCTTGAAGTGGTGTTCCAGTTATTGTTAAGGTATTTCCAGTTGTTGAAGTTGTAACGCCATTAGGTAAACCTAATACAGTTATCCCTGTAGCTGCTCCTCCAAATGTATAGCTAATTGAATTAATTGCAACATTTGTACATACCGTTTGACTGTCCGATAATGGAGCAGAAGCTAAGGTAATTGTTGGTGCAATTTGAACAAAAAGTGTATCGCTGAATGTAGTTGAAGGACAAGCTCCACCATTTGTTGTTACATTATATGGGTAAGTCCCAGCAGTTGAAGACGATCCAGTAATCATCAATGTATCGGATGACATCATAGATGTAATACCTACAGGGAAACCTGAAATTGAAGCAGATGTTGCACTACCACCAATTATGAAATTTAAAGGAGTTAGGTTTGTGTTTTCACAAACAGTTTGATGTTGACTTCCTACAGCTGTTGCTAATGATATTGTAGGAATTGTATCAACATTTATTTGACCCATTAACGTGTCTGGTGCACAAACGCCACCTGTTGTTACGACCATAAAACTAGCACTACCAACTGTACTTGGTGAACCACTAACAGAAGCTGAAGATGATGAGGTTGCATAAAAAACATTTGAAGGTAAACCAGTTATCGTAACATTCGTTGCGCTTCCACCAAATGTATATGTGATAGTCGTAATAGCTGAATTTAAGCAAACTGTTTGTGTGTCAGTGGCAGCAGCTGAACTTAATGTTAGCAAAGGAAGTGCATCAATTGTAATAGATCCAGTTAATGTCACTGCAGGACAACCAGCTCCTGTAGTAGCTACAGTATACGAATGAATCCCTGAAACAGCACTACTTCCAGAAATTGTCATCACTCCATTTGAGAATGTACCGTTGATTCCTGTAGGCAAGCCAATGACGGATGCTCCAGTAGCACTACCTCCAATTATATAAGCAATGTCAGTTATAGAATCATTAACACAAACTGTTTGAGCTGAAGTTGCAGCTGCACTTTGTAAAGTTAATACATGTGAAGTATCTACTATAATCTGACCTGATAATGTATCAGGTGGACATGAACCACCAGTTGTAATAACTAAGTAATTATATGTTCCAACAGCTGATGGAGTTCCAAATATTGTTGCTGACAGTGACGTCTGTGCATTAAAAACTCCTGCTGGTAATCCACTAATATTAACACCTGAAGCACTTCCGCCAAATGCATAATTAATGGTTGCAATAGTTGTATTTAAACAAACAGTTTGATTAGCTGTACTTGCTGCTGAGCTTAAAGATAAAGTAGGTGCAGGAAGGATTGTGATACTACCTGAAGCATTTATCGGAGCACAAGATCCACCTGTTGTAATAACAGAATAAGTAAATGATGCTGTTGGTGTTCCACTTATAGTTAATGTTCCACCAGAAGGGGATGCTGAAAAACTACTTGTTGCACCTGCATTAGCTGGACTAAATGTTACATTTGCTCCAGTTGCACCAGTAATTGAATAAGTTATAGAAAAAGGGGAATTGGCACAAACACTTTGGTTGTTGGACCCAACACCTGATGTCAGTGTAATTGTTGCGGCAGGAATTACCGTAATGTATCCTGTTTTTATCTCCGTATCTGATGTTGTACTGTTACTAGCAGTTAAAATTACTGCATAATTTCCTGGAGTACTGTATGTAATTACTGGATTAGTAAGCGTCGAAGTTTGAGAACTTGCACCATCAATGAATGTCCATGCATAAGATGTTGCACCAGTTGAAAGATTGGTGTATGTTATACTCCCTCCAGAACAAACTGTTGTGGAGCTTGCTATGAAATCAGCAATTTGAGAATAAGAATTAAGCGTTGTGATTAACGTTAAAAAAAGAATTAATTTCTTCATGTTTTGATATTATTTATCTTCATTTATTCAAAAGAAACTATCGTTTGAATAGCTGATATTTCAATTGCAAATATACTATTTTTTAAAGACTTAAATTTAATAAAATGGTTGCTTTTCAATGAATTAAGCAGGAGTGCTTAATGTGAGATTGAATGAGTTTTAATTTGAAAATCAGTAGTCAAAAATTCGTATACTTTATGAGTTGGTAAACCAATGACATTTGAATAACTTCCAAGGATATTAGTTATTCCGATAGCTCCAATCCACTCTTGTATTCCATAAGATCCAGCTTTATCGAAAGGTTGGTAATTATCGATGTAATAGTTGATATCAGCTTGACTTAACCTATTAAATGTAACTGCTGTTTTTTCAGAAAAAATAAGTTGTTTTTCGTTGTTTCCTATAAAAACACCTGTAATTACATCGTGTTTTTTTCCGGAAAGACTATTCAACATTGCTATTGCTTCTTCTTTGTTAGCTGGTTTACCAAGAATTTGGTTGTCTAGAATAACAACAGTGTCTGCACAAATTAAAAGCTCATCGCTCGTTAATTCTGGCAATAATGCGTTTGCTTTTTGTTTGGCTAAAAAAGTTGGAACTTCTTCACATATCATTTTAGAAGAATAACTTTCATCGGTATCTTTAGTTCTTACTTCAAAAGTGAAACCCAAATTAGCTAATAATTCTTTTCTTCTAGGTGAACCAGAACCGAGTATTATTTTTTTGTTCATGCTTATAGATAAAAAGGAAGTGTACAACCAATAATCATCGTAATTTTCAATAGCCTATCTGCTGACTTTAGTTGATTTGTAATAACAAAATAGCCTGTAAGTAACAAACAAATAGCCATTGAAATAGTTACGTATAATTGAAGAAGAGATAGGTGATGGAAATATTCAGCAACTAGAATCGCTGAAAAAGAAAGAGTAGCTATTAGTAAAAAAGAAACAATTCGTTTGGTTTTGGATAGACCGATTTTAATTGGAATAGTTGTAGCTCGAAGCAGCAAATCACCTTTCACATCTTCCATGTCTTTAATAATCTCACGAATCAAATTAAGTATCGCAGCGAAAACTGCCAGAAAAATTACAAGATGAGTAGTTGTTGTTAAATCTACTTGTGCGACTTGAATGTGAGCCGAATTAATAAAATAAAGTGCACTAAGTATAGGTACAAGTCCTGTTAAAGCTGCAATAACAATATTACCGATTAGAAAGCGTCTTTTAAGTTGTGTAGAATATATCCATAACGCATTGATACTAAACAAGTGGATGAACAAATACCAAAACGAATGCTGTTTCCAGCTGAGATAAAGCGCAATTGAAAATGCTAAAAAATTCAAGGTCCAATGCAACACGATTGCTAGGCGAGGCTTAACAAATTTACCTATGATGACTTTATTTGGTTTGTTTATTTTGTCTGCTTTCACATCAAAGTAATCGTTGATGATATTACCTCCAGCAGCGATTAAAATAGTTGAAAATGCTAATAAAAAAAAGTCGAGTTGTTCAAAAGTACTTTGAAAATAAGGAACATCATTCAGTTCTTTCATAAATAAGAACCGAATTCCAACCATCGTGAGTGCAATTACGATGAGGTTTATTGGACGAGTTAATTTTAGTAAATGCATCAGTTCAAAATTTTATATTCGGTACGTCTATTTTGTTGGTGTGCTTTTTCTTTTTCCTTATCTGTTTTCAATAAATTGATTGCTTCATCGTTTATTTTCGGTTGTGTTTCACCATAACCTTTGTATTGCAATCGTTTAGATTCAATTCCTTGCGTAATTAAATAGTCAACTACTGCTTTGGCACGTGCTTCAGAAAGTTTCCTATTTTCTTTTTCATCACCGCGGGTGTCTGTATGTCCGCCAATTTCGACTGTAAGTGCGGTATTTGCTTTTAAAAACGAACTTAACTTTGCAAGTTCTACAAACGATTCTTCTTGTAAAACAGCTTGATTCAATGCGAAAAACACATTATTTAAAGTAACAGTTTCTATTGAATTTATTGGGTTTAATGGAATGTCCATGTGAACAACTTCTTGATTTTCTGGAAGTTTCATATTGAAATTAGCAGAATAAAAAGTATAGCCAGGATAGCTTACATTCAATGCGTAGTCACAATTTATAGGCAATGAAACAGTAAATATACCTGTAATACGATCTGCTTCAGCTCTGACGACTTCTTTGCCAGTTTTCAAATCGATAAGCGAAAACTTACCTGGAATAGGTTTTTTCGTCGTTTTATCGTAGACAAATCCATCAAAATAAAGTGTTTTTACAGGTTTAAATTGTTCAGGTAATTCGAAGTAGTAAATGTCTAAATCACCAAATCCTCCCGTTCTATTGGAGGCAAAAAATGCTAAATCACCCGTTGCATCTACCATAAGTGAGTTTTCATCAAAACGCGTGTTGATAGGGTAACCAAGATTTACAGGCGTTCCCCAATTTCCGTTTTCATCCATGCGCGACATAAAAATATCTAGTCCACCTAATCCTTTGTGTCCACGTGATGAAAAATACAATGTTTTTCCATCAGGGTGAATTAACACCGATTCTTCTGTTTTATCTGTATTGATTGTGTTTGGAAGTCGGGTAGGAGGTCCCCAACGGCCATCATCTAATAAAGTTGAAACAAAAATGTCCGCATCGTTTTGTTGTTTTTTATTTTTCAATCCACGAATGAAATACAATGTTTTTCCGTCGGCTGAAAGAGAAGGTTGTGATTCCCATTTGTTGGAATTAACATAGCCTGGTAAATTTTCAGGATCGCTCCAACGGTTACCTAAACGTTTCGTTATGAATAAATCACAACTTCCTTTTCCTTGTCTGTTTTCTCCATATTCACCAGCATCATTCATTGCACATGCGACAAAAATGAGACTTCGTCCATCAGCTGAAATAGTTGGTGCACCTTCGTTTTGAACAGTATTGATGGAAGTTGGCATGGGAAATGCTTTTTCCCAAACACGATTTTCTGACAAGTTGGTAATTTTTGATAAGTTAGAAACAAAAAAATCTTCTTGTTTTTTATTCGGATTTTGAACCCGTTCATCTTTGACAAGTCGTGTAAACAAAATGGTTTGACCATCAACTGTTATGGTTGGAAAATATTCTGGGTCTGCTGTATTGACGCCTGCACCCAAATTAACAGGATTAAATTGAACAGGATTTTTCATTGCGTTTAGTGCAAATTGTGCCGATTCAATCACATGATAGGCATCCGTTACATAGTCTGGATTTGCATTTTTATTACCAACAAACGTTGATAGCGTTGTGATAGCATCTTGGTATTGTCCAGTTTCAAAAAGCATGTTTCCGAGCAAATAATGGGTGGCACCAGATGGAGAATGATAGGGATTTAATTGGATAGCTTTTTTGAAATGAAAAATTGCTTTTTCCACATTATTGGAGTAATCTGCAAAATCGCCAGCTAACAAATGCGCTTCCACAAAATTTGAATCTTTTAACAATGCTTTTTCAGCAAGTACTATTCCAGTGGCATAATCTGGTTGCATGGTAACAGGATTCAACTTTGCTGCTGGAGCTTTGCGTGCTTTTTCAAACAAAGCGATTGCTTTTTTATTCGTTGTGCTATAACCGGTTTGTGCGACAGAACATGATACGAAAATGTGCAATATAAGGAGTGGAAGTAGTATTTTCATGTTACGGAATTTGAAGGTATTTGTGTGTTTGAAGCGATATTTTCCACTTGGGATTATTTTTTACATAGTCAACAATTAATGGTAAAAAGCGTTCTTGTTTTGACCATTCTGTTTGTAAAAACAGTAAACAATTATCGGAAACTTTTGAAGCATGTTCCTCTGCCCATGCGAAATCAGAAGGATGACTAATCACGACTTTCAATTCGTTCGCTTTGTCGTAAGCTTCTGCAACGGGTGCTTTGAATTTTTTTGGTGAAAAGGTGTACCAATCAACCGCGCCAATTAATAGATGTGCTCCAGATGTTTCTATTGCAACATGTTTACCGATAGATTTCAGACCATCCACTAATGCAGTTAAATCGACCATAGCAGGTTCACCACCAGTAATCACAACAAGTTTCCCTGGAAATTCCGCTGCTTCTTCTAAAAGTGAGTTTACGGCAATTTTTGGATGAACTGCTGCATCCCAAGATTCTTTCACATCACACCAAACACAACCAACATCACAGCCACCGATACGAATAAAGTAAGCTGCTGTTCCAGTATATTTCCCTTCACCTTGTATGGTGTAGAAATGTTCCATTACAGGATATGTGATTGTTGCATTTTCTGACATAATTCAAATTTACGCAAAGAAATCATTACTACAATCTAAAAAAAACAGCTAGCACTTATTTTGCATTATCAATGAGATTAAAACACAAAAAAAAATCCCGATTTTCAAAAAGAAAACCGGGATAAATATGTTGAGAATTGACGATTATTTATTCATCAATTCAGCCATTTTTGCACCAATTTGAGCTGGCGAATCAACAACGTGAATACCACATTCTCTCATGATTCGTTTTTTTGCTTCAGCTGTATCATCATCACCACCAACGATTGCACCTGCGTGACCCATTGTACGTCCTTTTGGTGCTGTTTCACCAGCGATAAATCCAACAACTGGTTTTGTTCCGTTTTCTTTGATCCAACGAGCAGCGATAGCTTCTAAACTTCCACCAATCTCACCAATCATAACGATACCTTCTGTATCTGGATCGTTCATTAATAGTTCAACAGCTTCACGCGTTGTTGTACCAATAATTGGGTCACCACCAATACCGATTGCAGTTGTGATACCTAAACCAGCTTTTGCAACTTGGTCAGCTGCTTCGTATGTTAATGTTCCTGATTTAGAAACGATTCCAATTTTTCCTTTTTTGAAAACAAAACCTGGCATGATACCAACTTTAGCTTCTCCAGCAGTAATAACACCTGGACAGTTTGGTCCGATTAAACGACAATCAAATCCTTTGATGTATTCTTTGGCTTTCACCATATCGTTTACAGGAATACCTTCAGTAATACAAACGATTACTTTGATTCCAGCATTTGCAGCTTCCATGATTGCATCTGCAGCAAAAGCAGGTGGAACAAAAATAATTGATACATCAGCACCAGTTTTTGCAACAGCGTCAACAACAGTGTTAAACACTGGACGGTCTAAATGAGAAGTACCACCTTTTCCTGGAGTTACACCACCAACAACGTTTGTGCCGTATTCGATCATTTGTCCAGCGTGAAATGTACCTTCACCTCCTGTGAAACCTTGTACAATTACTTTTGAGTCTTTATTTACTAGAACGCTCATTTTTGAGATATTAGATTCGTTTTTAAAATCGCATCAAAAGTAGGTGTTTCATTTTGCTTTATCAATGATTTTCAAGAAATAATATTGCTAAATTGAGATAGTTTCTTTTTTAAACAGCATACACACTAAATTTTCTTTATTTTCGTTAACCTTAAAAAAAATATTATGTACAGGATTAATGCTTTATTGATTGGTGCTCTTTTGTCTGCATCACAACTAATTGCCCAAGAAAACACGACAGGTGCAAGCCGATTTGAATTGGGAATTTATCACAATATGTCGTCTGAATTGCCAATTAATTTTTCTTCTGCAGTTTGGAACAACACAGTGCCAAATTTTAATCAAGTAGAAACTGGTTATACTGCACTTAATCAATCGGGTTATCAGTGGAATTATTCCAATCCTTTTACGTATTTGCGTGGGACTTTTGGATTTGGAAATGCAACGAATGATGCATGGGTAAAACCGAAATTAGCTTTTACTTTTGGTGGATTTAACACTATTAATTTGTCGGATAATTTCTCTCAAGAAAAACGTTTTGTATTCGATACACTAACATCTTCACAAACAGGTAATCAATATTTTATTGATTCAGTTTATCAGATTAACAGACACCGAAATTTTGAAGCAAAAATGATTTCATTTGGTATTGGAGCACATGTTGAAAAAGCAATTACAAAACGTTTTTCTGCTGAATTTGGTTTTGATGCAATTTATTCCTTTTCAATGAATTCGAGAGTAAATGCTTATGAATTTAAATCTGCATATACTTCTCAAAGTAGTAATAGCATGTTTAGTTATTATGATAATTACAACAGTTATTATGGACAGGGTAAAAATATTGCTGTTTCTGATGCTGAAAAAATGAGTGTTTCGATTTTTACGTTGCAGTTGCCAATTGAATTTAATATGGTATTATCTACCAAGGCTAACTTTTTCAATCAAGTAAAATTGGGTGTAACGTACAATCCAACTTTTTCGTTTGCAACACTTAATGAAGTTAAGCGCAATTATTTCTCTGCGCCAGTTGGTGTTACGATGAAATATCACTTCAAATAAAATCTACAACTTCAATTTCAAATAGTAATAGCGAATTTGCTGGAATTTTTTCCAAAGCTTGATCGCCATAACCAAGGTTTGGTGGGATGATTAAACGGATTTTAGCTCCTTTTTTTTGTCCCAGCAATCCTTCTTGAAACCCACCAATTAATCCTTTCAGGTTTGCTTTCATTGTTTTTCCAGGTTCCGTTTGGTCGAATACCGCTCCATTGATTAATCTTCCCTTGTATGATATATTAACAATACTTTCGCGCACAATTGTTTCTTCACCTTCACCTAATTTTATTTGAGCTACACAAAGTCCAGATTCACTTTGCGTGACTTTCCAACCATTCTTTTTTGCCAGTGAAAGTGCGCTTTGTGCAAATGTTGATTTTTGATCTTCAGAATAAGTTTTACAACTAAAAGTTAGAATAGATAGAATTGCAATAAGCAATAAACTCGTAATTTTTTTCATGATTAAAATGTAATAGGAGAGACAATAAAACCTGCTTTTTGAAACAATGAAATCAATCCATCTTTTCCGCCTAGGTGTCCTGCGCCAACAGCAACGAAACAGGATTTACTTTTCGATTTATCTATGATTATTGGTAACCAATTTTTATTTCGTTGCACAATAAATTCATCAAATAAAGCGCTTGTTTCATCTGATTCATTTATCATTTTAGCCAAACCTTCAATATCTTGAGATTGGTATAATTGATATAATTCCGATTTTAATTGCTCATCTTTCTCCGTTTGACGCATTTCATTTAAAATCATTTCCGCCATAACAGAATCTGGTAAATCATTCAAAAGTTCTAATTGAAAAGCTACTGTTTCTAATTCACTTTTGACAATTCCTTTTTCATCTGCAAATTTCATCAAAGCTAAATCAACTGAAACAGCATGCTCTTGCAAAGCCTTCATTGTTGGAAGTTGCAATAAATTGATTGGTTTTAAGTATTCGAAAATACGTCTGAATGAAGCAGTGTCACTGTCAATAAGTTGTGCGCCCCAGTTCAACACACTGTCTTGTTGAACTTTTGTGAAAATATCAAACGAGTTACTGCCGCTTTTGAGCATTTTTGTCAATGTTTTATTATCACTGAAATCAGTTATTTCAAAAATCATTTCATCTGATTGACTGATGATTTTTTTTAACTTTTTTGTGAATAGAAACAACGAATCTGGAATCAAGTGAATGGTTCCGTATAGGTAAGTTGTTTGAAACCCATCTTTTTTTACTTCATACAACAGACTTTTAGACTGAGAAAATCCTAACGAAATAGAAACGAAGCAAAAAAGTGACAGCAGCAGTTTCATTTACAATGAAATTTCAGCCAAATAGTGTTCGTCAATTTCAACTACGCGAATGGCTTTCAAACCAACGTTTTTTGCTGCTTGAAAAAGGGTGTCAAAATCGACATATAACCAATCAAACCAAGGTCCTTTTTCTTTTTTGTATTTCATTTGAAAACGGAAGTTACCGTAATATTCGGTGTTCAAATCAATCCATAAAGCGCCGTCTTCGTCTTCGTATAAATAACGAATGTCTGACGAATCGCATAAGATTTTACCACCTGGTTTCAACAACGATTTCGCATGTGCAAGTGTCGTTTCGAGGTTGGATAGTTTCCCAGCGATTCCAATTCCATTCATTAACATCAGAATAGTATCGTATTGTTTGTCTTTCAATGAGAAGAAATTGATACGATCTGCTTTCAACTCGTTTTCTTTCAGGTATTCAACAGCACCATGAGAAACATCAATACAATCGACTTCAAAACCTTGATCTTGCAAATGCATCGCATGAATACCTGCACCAGCGCCTACATCCAAGACTTTTCCTTTTACACGTGATAATGCATTTTTCTCAATATCGGGCATGTCCTCGAATTTTCTGAAAAGCACTTCAAGAGGTATAATGTCATCGTCGCAAATATCTGAACAAACGATAATGTCTTCTGGTCTTCTCGTATCAGCATATTCCAAAATTGCTTTACCAATTGGATCGCCAAATTTTTTTTCTGTCGTCATTGTATTTTTTTTACCGCAATAAGCGATTAATAGTCATATTCTTCGTATCCGGAAAGGTCTTCTTCGTCGAAGCCATCTTCGAAATCATCATCAAATTCATTCATTTCATCATCGTCTTCTTCGCCATGAAACGCATCTTCTTGAATCATTCTTGAATCCTCAGGAGGGGCTACACCAACGCTTAACAACACTTTTGGAGCTGTTATAACTTCGTCTGTTCGTTCGATTAATTCCAATAAGAAAATCCACATGCGCAGAAAATCGTAAACCAAAATTATTTTTTGATCTGCTACTTCGATAAAATCTGCAATAATTGCATCTTTCATGACACTCAGATCTTCTGATTCATCGTCAGAATAACGCATGTCAAAGAGTCCAATTTCGTGACCTTTATCCCACTCATCATTTGACATGTAGAATGATGCCATCTCATTTCCTTCAAAATTGAAAGCGTTTGTTATTGCACGAAACAATTCTTCGAAATTGCTTTTTTCATCGATTAAAATATCTCTAAAAACTTCTTGGTTTTTTTCAGAATCTAATAAAACACGAAATTTTAATGCAGCCATTTATGGATTTTTTTTACAAAGATATGAATTTTGTTTGGAGTGCTTGGGATAGGCGAATGATAAGTTTTGGAAATCTGATAGGGGGAAAGCTGTTTAGTCAAAATAGTTACCCGGGTAATTTGTGGTAAAGCTGCCGATTGACCCTAAAATAGAATTAGTTACCCTGGTAATTTGTGGTAAAGCTGCCGATTGACCTTTTGTAAACAAATCAGTTTATTTAACCGCTTGTAATCCAAGCTCTTCTCCAATTGCAAACATCAACTTTTTAGCAGCTTCTAATTCATTCACAATTTCTCCTTCTAAAATTGCTTCTTTGATACGTGTTTTAATTATTCCAATTTCTGCACAAGGCGTCAAGTTAAAGGTTTCCATAATTAATTCACCAGAAACAGGAGGTTGAAAGTTGCGTACATGATCTTTCGCTTCAACATCCTTCAATTTTTGCGAAACAATTTCAAAGTTCTTCTTGTATTTTTTTACTTTGAATTCGTTTTTGGAAGTAATATCAGCATTACACAACAACATTAAGTCTTCGATATCATCTCCCGCTTCAAATAACAAGCGGCGAATTGCTGAATCAGTTACATGTCCTTTTACTAATGCAATTGGACGAAGATGCAAACGAACAAGTTGTTGTACATACTTCATTTTATTGTCGAGTGGAAGGCGCATGCGTTTAAATAATTTCGGAACCATTCGTGCGCCTAAATCTTCATGTCCATGAAAAGTCCAGCCAACAACCTCATCGAATCGTTTAGTTGGAGGTTTCGCAATATCATGAAGTATAGCTGCCCATCGCAACCATAAATTAGTTGTGTTTTCTGAAATGTTATCTAATACCTCGAGTGTGTGGTAGAAATTATCTTTATGGGCTTTTCCATTTCTCGTTTCTACACCGCAAAGTGCCACCATCTCAGGAAAAAACTCATGCAGTAGTTTGGTTGAAAGCAGTAATTCAAATCCACGTGACGGACAATCAGATAAGATGATTTTGTTCAATTCATCCATGATGCGTTCTTGTGAAATAATTTGCAAACGCGATGCATTCGCTAATATTGCTTCCAAACTAGCACGTTCAATCTGAAAATTCAATTGTGTAGCAAAACGAATAGCGCGCATCATACGGAGCGGGTCATCTGAATAGGTCGTGTTTGGATCAAGCGGAGTTTTTAGAATTCCTTTTTCCAAATCAGCCAATCCATCAAATGGATCGATTAATTGACCAAATGATTCTTTTCGTAAGTCAATTGCTAATGCATTTATTGTAAAATCTCTTCTTTTTTGATCGTCACTTAATGAACCGACTTCAATCGCTGGTTTTCTTGAATCTTCTTGGTACGATTCTTTGCGTGCACCAACAAATTCGATGTCTAAATCTTTGTAGTTAAATTGAGCTGTTCCAAAGTTTTTAAACAAGGAAACTTTTTTAACACGTAAAATTTTCGCAGCTTCTTCTGCAAGTGATAATCCGTCGCCAACAACAACAATATCAATATCTTTTGATGGTCGATCGAGTAATAAGTCACGGACAAATCCACCGATAACATAGGCTTCTAAACCTTTTTCAGAAATGATTTGAGAAACAACCTTGAATACAGGGTGTTGAATTTTATGTGCGAAATTTTGCGTCTTCATTTGCCTGCAAAGATAAGACAACAAATCAAGTGATAAATCAAATCAGTTTTTTTTCGCGTATAGACTGAACTAAGCGACTGATTTACCAGTAATTGCTTCGTAAATCACAAACCACTCTTCGGTACTTAATTCTACAGATAATGCAGCTGTTGCTTGCTTCAATCGATCGATTTTACCGCTTCCTACAATGGGAGCAATACCGACTTGATGTTTCAAAAGCCATGCGTACGCAATTGTTTCTAGCGATAAAACACTTTTCTGTTGTGCAATTGCTGTAAGTGCTTTTCGAATACGAACGGATTTTTCATCCATTGCTGTCATTAATTTCCCACCTGCAAGTGGCGACCAAGCCATTGGTTTTATTGCGTTTTGTAATAAGAAATCACAATTTCCATTTTCAATATGTTCCAGTTGATATGGTGAAATTTCGAGCTGATTAGTGATCAGTTTTTCACTTAAAAACGAATTTAATGTTGAAAATTGTTGAGCAGTAAAGTTGGAAACACCAAAATGTGCAACTTTCCCTGCGTTTTTCAAATCGATAAAAGCGCGTGCAACCTCATGTGGATTGTACAGTGGAGAGGGACGGTGTAATAATAACACGTCAATTTGTTCAATTCCAAGTTGGATTAATGAATTTTCAGCAGAAGATACAATGTGTTCGTAACTGAAATCATAATGTTTAACGGTTCTTGTAGGATACTTTTCTGAAAGTAAGTTAAGTCCACATTTGGTAACGATTTCTATCTTGTCTCGAAAGCTTGGGTCAAGTTGCAATGCCGCTCCAAATTTCTTCTCACACGAATAATCGCCATAAATTGCTGCATGATCAATTGTTGTAATGCCTAACGCTTCTGCCTCTTTTGCTAAACGAAGTAGCTCTTGCGGATTTAAATTCCAATCATTCAGGCGCCAATGACCATGAACAATGCGGGATATGGAAAAATCAGGGGTTAATTGAAGTCGATTCATATTGTTTCAAAATGAGCAGCAACAGCTTTGCGAACTGATCCGTGTTTCAGCAATAATTCACTTGCTTTTTCATAGCTAAGTCCTGTAGCTTCGATGACCATGTTTGTTCCGCGATCTACTAACTTGTCGTTTGACAATTGCATATCAACCATGCGGTTTCCTTTTACATGGCCCAATTGAATCATAACTGCAGTCGAAATCATGTTTAATACTAATTTTTGTGCCGTTCCACTCTTCATGCGAGTGCTTCCAGTTACAAATTCAGGTCCCATAACTGGTGTGATTGCGATGTCTGCTAATTGACTTAATGGCGAACTTGGATTACACGATATTCCGCCAGTTAGTATTCCGTTTTCTTTTGCTTTTTCAAGTGCGGCTAACACATAAGGAGTAGATCCCGAAGCAGCAATTCCAATTACTGTATCTGTAGCATTAATGTTATGTGCTTGTAAATCAATCCAACCTTGTTTGGTATCGTCTTCAGCAAATTCAACAGCTTTGCGAATGGCCGTATCACCTCCAGCAATGATTCCGATTACTTTTCCATGAGGAACACCAAACGTAGGTGGACATTCGCTTGCATCAACAATACCCAAGCGACCACTTGTTCCAGCACCCATGTAAAACAGACGACCACCTTGTTTCATGCGATCCACTATTTCTGAGGTAAGTTTCTCAATATGAGTGATTTCTTTTTCAACAGCTAAAGCAACAGTTGCATCTTCGCGATTGATGTTTTGAAGTAATTCAAGCGTAGATAATTGCTCGAGATTATCGTAGTTACTTGCAGATTCTGTAATTCGTTGCATAATCAAACTAAATAAGCTTCTAATTGACCTTCTTTTTCAATAACTTCAACACGTTCACCTAAAGTAGTTGTTAATGTCATACCAACAAAATCACATTTGATTGGGTATCTTCTGTGCATACGGTCAACCAACGCAACTGTTTTGACGCTTTTGATAGATTGCTCTAATATTTTAACAACCGCATATTGCATCGTTTTTCCGGAATTGATTACATCATCTACAATAATGATGGTTTTATCCTTGAAACGTTGCACATCGATAGAACAAGTAATTGGGTGTTCTAGTGGGTGTTCTTTGTCTAATGCAATGGTGAAAAACTCAAATGATTGGGAACTGTTTTTCTTTAATAATGCAGTAATTTGTTGTCCGAAAATCTCACCATTTCCGATTATTCCCCCAATAAGTATCTCATTAGTACCGTAAGTACTTTCAAGAATCTCATGAGCTAATCGCGTGATTTTTTGGTCAATTTGATGTTGAGTTAAAACAAGTTGCATGTTCTTTTTATTTCAAAGTTAATGAATTTGATAAAATCTTACGATCGGATAATTTTAATTGAACTGTCCTTATCAATTTTTATTATTTGAGAAGGAGTGCTGCATTTTTCAGTCATTCGTTCCGTGACAACACAAGCAACGCGCTCTTTAATTGTTGGGTGAATATCATCAAAACAAGTCGGGAAATGTTCACCTGATAAATTAGCAGATGTTGCAACAATGGGAGCTTTCAGCGAACGAATTAATTGCAAGCAAATAGGGTCTTTCGTGATGCGAATTCCGACAGATCCATCTTGTGCAATGACACTAGGAGCTAATTTTTGAGCATCAGGATAAACGATTGTTAGTGGTTTTTCAGACAAATCAGCTAATTCGTAACACACTTCGGCAAATTCAGGAATGTATTTTTCAATCATCTGAAAACCATCAACCAACACAACAAAACTTTTTTCAGCAGGACGATTTTTGATGTCCATGATCTTTTGGCATGCTGCTTCGTTTGTTGCATCACAACCAAGTCCCCAAATTGTGTCAGTTGGAAATAATATTGTTTCTCCTGCTTTTAAAGCAATTTTCGCTTGTTCAATTGTACTATTTTGTTCGTTCATGTGTGTTTATTTTGGCTATTCACCATTAAACTTTTTGTATAAGTCGGGGCGTCTGATCTTAGTTCGTTCGATTGCTTGCTGTTCACGCCATTCTTCAATTTTTGAAAAATTACCAGAAAGTAAAACTGCGGGCACTTTCCAACCATTGTATTCGGGTGGACGTGTGTAAACTGGAGGAGACAATAAATCATCTTGAAAACTATCTGTTAAAGCAGAAGTTTCATCGTTCATAACTCCTGGAATTAAACGACCAATGCTATCTACTACAACGGCAGCAGCCAATTCGCCACCTGTTAATACATACGAACCGATTGAAATTTCTTTGGTGATGTAATGTTCGCGAATGCGTTCGTCAACTCCTTTGTAGTGGCCGCATAGTATCATGATGTTTTCTTTCAAACTCCAATTATTACTATGGCGTTGCTCCAACATTTCACCATCAGGCGTCATGTAAATGATTTCATCATACGATCGTTCTGCTTTTAATTTTTCTATCAAAGCAGCTATCGGTTCTATGGACATGACCATCCCAGCTCCACCGCCATACTGGTAATCATCTACGTTTTTATGTTTGTCTGTCGAATAGTCGCGAATGTTGTGCACATGGATTTGAAGTATTCCTCTTTCTTGTGCTCGTTTCATAATCGACACATTGAACGGGCCTTCTAATAATTCTGGTAAAATGGTAAGAATATCAAATCTCATACTGCAAAGATACGCTTAAATGAATTTCAAAATAACTGATTCGCTATTTTATAAACGCAAGTTTTTGACAAATTCATTCATTCTTAACAATCTACCGAAAAGTGTTAATAATTTTAATAAAAAACAAAAACGAATTTGTAGCCATGATAATTATTCTCGCTAAATTTGTGCTCAATTTGTCACTAAGGTATCTGTTGCCTTTTTACAAAGAAGTAAATACAAATTGAACCCTTTTAAAAGCGCATAAATGCCGAAAAATAATTCCATTAAATCCATACTTATCATTGGTTCAGGACCTATTGTTATTGGTCAAGCTTGTGAATTTGACTATGCAGGATCTCAAGCTGCTCGATCGCTCAGAGAAGAGGGGATTGAAGTAACGTTGATCAATTCAAATCCAGCAACAATTATGACGGACAAAGTCGTAGCTGACAACGTCTATTTATTGCCACTTGAACCAGAAAGCATTATTCAAATACTTAAAAATCACAAAATTGATGCTGTTCTTCCAACTATGGGAGGTCAAACCGCACTTAATTTGGCTATCCAATGTGATGAAATGGGAATTTGGAAAGAACACGGTGTTGAAATTATTGGTGTTGATATTGCTGCAATTGAAATTACGGAGAACCGTGAAGCTTTCCGTGAATTAATGTTGGAGATAGGTGTTCCAATGGCGCCACAAGCAACTGCAAAATCTTTCTTGGAAGGTAAAGAAGTTGCACAAGATTTCGGTTTTCCTTTGTGTATCCGACCTTCTTATACGCTTGGAGGTTCAGGAGCGTCTATCGTTTACGATCCGCAAAAATTTGATGGATTGTTGGAAAGAGGATTGCAATTATCTCCCATCCACGAAGTAATGATTGACAAAGCTTTATTGGGTTGGAAGGAATATGAATTAGAATTATTGCGTGATGCAAATGATAATGTTGTTATTATTTGTTCGATAGAGAATTTTGATCCAATGGGAATTCATACAGGTGACTCGATAACAGTTGCTCCTGCTATGACATTGTCTGATACGACATTCCAAAAAATGCGTGACATGGCCATCAAAATGATGCGTTCAATCGGAAATTTCGCAGGAGGATGTAATGTCCAATTTGCTGTTTCACCTGACGAAAACGAAGATATTATTGCGATTGAAATTAATCCACGTGTATCGCGTTCATCCGCCTTGGCTTCCAAAGCTACTGGTTATCCAATTGCGAAAATCGCTTCGAAATTGGCAATTGGTTATCACTTAGATGAGTTGTCCAATCAAATTACAAAAACAACTTCAGCTTTATTTGAACCAACGCTTGATTACGTTATCGTAAAAATTCCTCGTTGGAACTTTAATAAATTCCCTGGAACAGATCGCCGTCTTGGTTTGCAAATGAAATCAGTAGGTGAGGTAATGGGAATTGGGCGTTCGTTCCAAGAAGCGTTACAAAAAGCTTGTCAGTCACTAGAAATCAATAGAAATGGTTTGGGTGCTGATGGCAAGGAATTAACGAATCAAGACGAAATATTACACAGTTTAGAAAACGCAAGTTGGAACCGTTTGTTCCATGTGTACGATGCAATCAAACTTGGAATTCCTTTCAAAAAGATTTTCGAAAAAACCAAAATTGATACGTGGTTCCTAAAACAAATCGAGGAATTGATTAAGTTGGAACGCAAAATTGAAAAGTTCCATTTAGGTAACATCCCGAAAGACTTACTTTTCGAAGCCAAACAAAAAGGTTACGCAGATAGACAAATTGCTCACTTATTACGTTGTTTAGAATCAGAGGTTCACAACAAACGTACCGAAATGGGTATCAAACGCGTATTCAAATTAGTTGATACGTGTGCGGCTGAATTTGACGCACAAACACCTTATTACTATTCAACTTTTGAATTTGAAAACGAAAGTATCGTATCAACGAAGAAAAAAGTTGTGGTACTTGGTTCTGGACCAAATCGAATCGGTCAAGGAATTGAGTTTGATTATTCATGTGTTCACGGAGTGTTAGCAGCCAAAGAAATGGGTTACGAAACAATCATGATCAATTGTAATCCTGAAACGGTTTCAACTGATTTTGATACAGCAGATAAATTGTACTTCGAACCAGTGTTCTGGGAGCATATTTACGACATTATTCGTCATGAAAACCCCGAAGGAGTTATCGTACAACTAGGCGGTCAAACAGCTTTGAAATTGGCTGAAAAGTTAGAGCGTTACGGCATCAAGATATTGGGAACAAGCTTCGAAGCGTTAGATTTAGCAGAAGACCGCGGTCGTTTCTCTAAAGTATTGGAACAACACAATATTCCTTTCCCGAAATATGGAATCGTTGAAAGTGCAGAACAAGCAATTGAATTATCAGAAACACTAGGATTTCCATTACTAGTAAGACCTTCTTATGTATTGGGTGGTCAAAAAATGAAAATCGTTATCAACAAAGAAGAATTGGAACACCACGTAGTTGACATTATCAATGAAATGGGAAGCAATCAAATTTTGTTGGATCACTTTTTAGGTGGTGCAATTGAAGCAGAAGCTGATGCAATTTGTGATGGTACTGATGTTTATATCATCGGAATCATGCAACACATCGAGCCTGCAGGAATTCACTCAGGTGATTCATATGCATTGTTACCGCCATACAATTTGGGTGATTTTGTCATGCAACAAATCGAAGACATCACGCGTAAAATTGCGGTGGAATTGAGAACTGTTGGTTTGATCAATATTCAGTTTGCAATCAAAGACGACAAGGTTTACGTGATTGAAGCAAATCCTAGAGCATCTAGAACGGTTCCATTTATTGCAAAAGCATACGACGAACCGTATGTGAATTATGCAACGAAAGTAATGCTTGGAGCTAAATTAAGTGATTTCTCGTTCAACCCACGCAAAGAAGGATACGCGATTAAAATCCCTGTTTTCTCGTACGAGAAATTCCCTGATGTGAAAAAAGAATTAGGTCCTGAAATGAAATCGACAGGTGAGGCAATTCGCTTTATCAAAGATTTGAAAGATCCATTCTTCACGAAGATTTACTCGGAAAGAAACATGCACTTATCCAAATAAAATGATCGTTGCCGAAGCAGGAGTTGTCAACTTGTTTAAAACCATATTGATTTTAATTGGTTGTTTTGTTTTACTCCGTTTCATTGGTCAATTAATGCGTGCTAAAAATGATTTAGCAGCTGAAAAACGGATGGTTGCACAAGAAAAAGAATTACTCAAAGAGCGCAATCAAAAGCTCAAGAACTTTGGCAAAGTAAGTGTAACCAAAACAAAACCGAAAGGGTCGATACAAGATATTGATTACGAGGAAGTAATCGACTAACAGATTGAAACGGGTGGATATTGATTATTCACCCGTTTTGTTTTCGTACAAATTCGGATTTTATCGTTTCGTTCAATCTGATTTTTACTATATTCACACCTGATTTTATTAACAACAATTTTTCAAATGGAAATCACATCATTTTTTAAACGCAATTGGGTACACTTCGCAGCAATTGGTATCTTTTTCATCGTTGGGTTATCATACTTCAGTTTGCAACTAGATGGATATGCATTAAAGCAACACGATATCGAGCAACACAAAGGTGCCGCTCACGAGATTCAAGATTTTAGAGAAAAAAACAACGACCAAGAACCCTTGTGGACGAATGCTTTGTTTGGTGGAATGCCTGCGACGCAAATTTCTGTCATCCACGATGGTAACTGGGTTGCTAAAATAACTACAACGTTTATCAAAACGTTCAATTCGCCATTTGGAATTGTTTTACTCTATATGCTCGGGTTTTACTTTTTAATGAATTTATTGAAAATTAACCGCTGGGTAGCCATTTTCGGGTCTTTGAGTTACGCCTTTTTGAGTTATCAAATTGTCATTCTTCAAGCAGGACACAATTCAAAAGGAATTGCAATTGCTTTCATGGCGCCAGTAGTTGGTGCGTTTTACATGGCATTTCGACGTAATTGGTTGCTTGGCACAATTTTATCGGCTGTGTTTATGTCGTTTGAAATGGCTGCGAATCACTTACAAGTGACGTATTATTTGTTGTTCTTGTTGCTTGGTTTGGGTATCGCTGAAGTCGTTAGAATCATTAAAACAAAAGACTTTATTCCGTTTTTGAAAGCTACTGCTGGAGTTGTTGTGGCATATTTACTTGCTTTTGTCATCAACTATGGGAATATTGGAATGACCAATTCCTACGCAAAAGTATCCATGCGTGGAACGAATGATTTAACGTTAACACCAGAAGGAAAACCACTTCCAAAAACACAAGCGGACGGATTAGATCCTGAATATGTTACACAATATAGTTATGGCATTGACGAGTCATTTACATTTATTTCACCTTATGTAAAAGGAGGTTCATCGACTCAAATTAGCAATTCAAATTTCAAAGATTTAGTTGAAAATTCAACCGATTTAACCCCCGAACAAATCAATGCTGCATTATCGAATTCTGCATATTGGGGCGATCAATTAAGCACATCAGGTCCGGTGTATTTGGGTGTGATTTTGGTGTTATTGGCTTTGTTGGGAATGGTTTACTTGAAAGATCCAACCAAATGGGCACTTTTGGGTGTGTCAGTTTTGGCGTTGATGTTGTCGTGGGGTAAAAACTACATGGGATTAACCGATTGGTTTTTAAACAATGTTCCAGCGTACAACAAGTTTCGTGCGGTAACCATTATTTTGGTGTTGTTAGAATTAACGATTCCGTTATTGGCTGCTTTGTTCTTGGATAAATTAATCAAAGAAAAAGAAGCAATCAAAGCGAACATCAAGCCGTTTTACATTACAGTTGCAGCCTTTTTTGTTTTATTAATTGGTATTAAATCCGTTGGCATCGATAAAATATATTTGTCAGCAAACGAACGTGACACCACACAATTGGAAGCACAATTAGCTGCACAGCGTCCACAAGTTCAAGCACAAATCATGCAAATGACGCCTGAACAAGCTACGCAATATGGAATTGATAATTCCACACCTGCAGGAGTAGAGGCAGCAGTTAATGCTCAAATCGAGTCGATGCGTACAAATTACACCGATGGATTAGCTGCAACGCAAGAAGCACGCAAATTGATTTTTGATTCGTCCATGAATCGTTCGTTGTTATTTACCTTCCTAGGTATTATATGTTTGATAGTTTTCTTTCAAACGTCAGTTCCTGCCTACCTTTCATTAGGTGCACTTGGTCTGATTTCATTTATTGATGTTGTCTCTGTTTCAACAAATTATTTGAATAGTTCAGAGGACGAAGCTGGAAACTACAAATATTGGGCACCAAAATTAGCGGAGTTATATCCAATGGATGCCGAAATTGGTGATATGCAGATCCTTGAACTAGAAACCAAAAACAACCCAATGGTGCGCAATGCAGTCAACAAGGGACGTTTGGAAGGAGAAGCAAAAGCGAACGAATTAGAAGCGATTGGCAACGAACGCACACGAATTGTCAATGCGTATACGTTTGCAGCCTTGAATCGTGTGACCAATTACCGTGTTTTTGGTGATTATAACGTGTTTAGTTCAACACGCACCTCTTATTTCCACAAAGCATTGGGCGGTTACCACGGTGCAAAATTACGTTCTATTCAAAACATGATCGAATTTCATATTGGACGAACAAATAACAAAGTATTTGACATGTTCAATGTGAAGTATAATTTGCAACAAACAGATTCCGGATTGGTTGCAGCAGTAAATCCAACCGCTTGTGGAAATGCTTGGTTTGTGCAGCGTTTAAAAGTTGTACCAACTGCTGATGATGCAATCAGAGCGTTGGGCTCACAATTCCAGTTAACAAATGCAGGAACTGGTAAATTGTTTGTCAATGGAGTACAACAACCAACGGCGAAAGTTACGGGAACTGAGAAGTTACAGTACTTACCAGCTGCTGCAGCAGACACCTTATCTGTTCCGTTATCAAATGGCATTCCGTTAGGAGTTGAAGTGTTGTTTGTTCAAGACCGAAATGGTAAAACAGACTTAATCATGAAAGAAGGATTTGATCGTGATACGACGCGTTCATTCCAAGCGTTTGTTGCATTGAAAGTCACAGATGAATTCAATCCAAAACAAGTTGCTATTGCTACGCAAGCAGATGCAAAAGCAATAGCAGGTCGTTCGTGGAAAGCAGAAGGAACAATCAACATGACCAGTTATGCACCGAACAAAATCACGTATAGTTCAACGTCACCTGCAGCTGGTTTAGCAGTGTTCTCCGAAATCATGCATCCGGATTGGAAAGCAACCATTGATGGAAAAGAAGTTGCTATTGTAAAAGTGAATTATTTATTACGCGGATTAATGCTTCCGGCTGGTAAGCACAAGATTGTTTTTGAATACAACAGAAGTGAATACGAAAAGTATAACTTGCTTTCATTGATTGGAAGTGTGGTGTTGTTCTTAGCTATCATTGTGATGGTATTGGTTTACTTCAAAAGAAAAAAGAACAACTAAAAAAAACTAACCATACAACTACAGAAACCGTGAAGTAATTCACGGTTTTTTTTGCTTTTTGCTATTCTTGAAAAAGCACATTTGGTTTAGGTGATTCATTTATTGATTATTCTTTCCCTTGTGACCTGAATTATTTAAGGTTTTATGTGAATGATTTTTTGATATAAAAAAAATGATGTAACGTTTCGCGTATCTACCTGAATATTAGTCGATTTTTGCTATGATGTTGTGTAGATATTTATGTTAGCAACCAATTGAAAAAAACAGCTCAATTGAAAATATTCTGCATTTTTTGTGATTATTTACTCTAATTTGCTAATAATATGTAAACGATTAAATATTCTAGATTTGGAAAAGGATGAATTTATTTCAGTCATTAAGGACAATCAACGTCTGATTTACAAGGTTTGTTATTCTTATTGTTCAAATCCAGAAAATAGAAAGGATTTGCAACAAGAGATTCTAATGCAATTATGGAATTCATTGTCAAAATTTGATGGACGCGTAAAGATTTCGACATGGATTTATAAAATTGCACTGAATACTGCAATCTTCTTCTATCGGAATGATTGTAAACATAAAGACAAAAAAGTAACAATTGATGCATCAATTATATCTCTTTCCAATTTCGAGTCGGATGGTTCTGATATTGACGAGAAGATTGTAATGCTCTATCAATTTATTGAGCATTTAAATGAAATGGACAAAGCTTTGATTCTACTTTATTTGGATGATAATAAGTATAAGGAGATTGCTGATATTATTGGGATTTCAGAGACCAATGTTGCAACAAAGATTAATCGGATAAAGAAAAATCTTAAAATACAATTTAGTAACAATTAAAAACTATAAATCATGGAATTAGACGATTTAAAAAATGCTTGGACACAATATGATAAGAAACTAGCTGTAAACTTAAAGTTCAATGAAGATCTATTACGTAAAATGAATTTAAATAATTCTAAAAAGGAATTGCAAAAACCGTTGATTTATGAACTTATTGGTGTTGCTGTATTGTTTATTTTAATTGTTTATGTTGTAGTTTCTTCTTTTCGATTTATTGACGAACCAAAGTATTTTGTTCCTGGATTTATTTCTGCAATAATTGGTATGGTATTTTTCATGTTTGCCATAATAAAAGCGAATAGATTTTTAAGTATTGATTATTATGGCTCATCTGTCGTGAAATTACAAAAGGATATAGCAATTCTCAATAGATTGGTACTAAGATTGAGGAAATATGAATTAGCCTTGTTTCCTCTTTTGATTTTGCCTATTCTTCCTTTATTGTTTAAAGCTATTCACAATATAGATATTTATCATAATATAAAGCTATTCACAATTGAGATAATTTTAATTTTAGGTATTGGTTTCCCACTAACTTTGTGGATTAATAAGCATCTATATGATAAAAAGTTTAAAAATACAGAGCTATTTTTGCAGGAGATTGATAAATTTGAATCGGAAAAATAAAACAATCGGTTCGTAACAAAGGTTCAACAAAAATAGGAGTTTAGGGGCAGTTTGGAGCGTTTTCAATCGTTAGTAATTTTTGCATAAATGGTTACATTTATTTTTACATTACCTATACATTTGTTAACTTCGAACAATATTAGAAGTCGAAATCCCAAAAACATACTATCATTCAACAACAAAAAAAAAGCACTTTCAATTGAAAGTGCTTCTCTGTTTTAATGTGCTTCTTCTTCCGGATCTGGCGGGAATAAGATCGGTGCGTCTTTGATATTTTGCAAGCGGTCCATCAAGTCTTCTAATTGCGAGATGGTCAATTGTTTCGCGATGATTTTTTTGTCTTTGTCCAACACAATGATGCGTGGTGTGGCATACAAATCATACGTGTCGTGGTAATTCAACGACTCAATATTGGTGTACTTCATTAACGGCAATGCGTCTTTCACAGCTTCCTCGTACAAGGACTTTGTTAATCCGACATTGATGAACGATAGCTTGTTGTCGCGGATGAATTTTTTCCATTTTTCGAAATCATCACCTGTTGCTTTTCCAACGGCAAAGACTTCTACATTGCGCGCTTTTAATTTTTCAGCGTACAATTTTTGCAACTTCGGCGTGATTTTTTTACAGTGGCCACATTCTGGATCCCAGAAATACAAGATGGTGTACTCTGATTTTAAATCGTAGAATCCGCGCCAGTTTTTATCAGTTGTATCGCGTAAAATAACATTTGGCGGAACAACACCTTGAACAAGTTTTTTCTTAACGATGTTGTCTTTGCACAAATCGTCTAATTTCTCTTTGGGCATCCAGTACGCGTATGATTTTCCTGTCTCAGGATTTGTTCGGCAGTAATAACGATCGGCCATCATGACAAAAACTTTGTCCATTCCCATGATATTTGACTTTGCAAAATTGTTGGTGATGTAATCCACTGAAAACTTGAACACTTCAGATGACGGTTTCAATTTGTCGCAGAAATTGTAAGCCACTTTCAAAATGGTATCCGGGTGCTGCAACAACATGTTTTTACCAAAGTAGAATTCGATTTTTTGACCAAACACTTGTGTGTTAACCAAACGGTCGTCAGTCAAATCAATATTGTCCCAGTAGTGAGCTCTGAAATAATGGTAACGGAAATCTGGATCAATTGCTTCTCCTTTTTCGTTTTTTGGTGGCTCAGGAATGGTAATGTCCATCGACATTTTCAACAATTTACTCACTAATTTCTCTTTGTGATTTTCGATAATGTTTTTTTGGTAAACTAATACGCTGTTTGAAATGGAATCCAATTGCTTGTCATACTTTTTCTCCATTACCTCATCTTTTCCTTTGATGACGTCGCGTTTCGCTTTGATTTCGTTCGCATTGTTGCGTTGTAATTGCAAAAATTGAATATAGCCAATGAATAACTTGTTTTCTTCCGACTTCTTCACTTTCATGTCATCAACGAAACGTGGTGATTTTGTTTCGATGTTGATTTCTTCGTTGTTGTAAATGAACTCAAAGTACTTTTGACCAGGCATCAATAGTGCAAGGATGCCAGGTTTTAATGATTCTTTTGCTGTGAATTCAGCAACACCATTTTTCATGATTGCCGTGTCAGCATAATACAATTTTGAACCGTAGTATTTAGTCAAGAACACAGTCGTGTCTTTGATGCCATCAACTTTGAAGCGTAATTTTTGAGAAAATCCGAAAAGGGAGCAACTCAGGAACAAAAGCATTATTAATTTTTTCATTGTATGGATTTTAAGTACACTAAATAAACGTTTGTAAAATAAATTCGTTTTTAAATTAACAGTTTATTAACCTTTTTCGGCATTGTAAATATGCTTTTTCGCACTGAAAAACGATGCCAGTGTAAAAATAACATAAGCGATGACAATAGCCAAATAACTCGCAAAAGTAAAACTGCTTTCAATATAAACACCTCCTTTATTGAAAGCAGCATCTAAATAAAATTTCACGATATTGAAAAGCACGATACTCAGCACAGTGATGCTTCCAAATACGTTGAAAAAGTAACGAACAAAGGTTTTGACCAATGTTTTTGGGTGATAGCCCAAACGAATCAGCGTTTTGATTTCGTAGTTGTTTTTATTGATCAACAATTGCAAATATTGAATCAACACCAATCCCGATAAGAAAACAGCTAGAATTGAAACACACAACACAATCCAAATGAACGTACCAATCATGCTTTTCAAGCGACCCACCAAGACTTGCGCATTTTTCGATTCGAGGTGTTTTTCCTTGAGCATTCCTTCCACCAAACCAAACTGATTTTCTTTTCCCGCCAGCATGAGTTGTGTGATTTTTTGATCGGTTGACTGACCATATTGCTCGTTTGCCCATTTCATAAACGATTCTGGAACGAGTAGGGAAGAGATTTCATTGGTAAAACCGATGATGCGTACATTCATTTTTTCTTTGCGATCTCCATGCTTTAAAGTAAATTCAAAAGGAATGGATTGCGCAATTTCATCACTCACCGTTGGAATGTTTTTTGCACTCATGAATGTGTTTAACATCACCAAAAAATCGCGTGGCATGATTAAAGGAACATAAGCATCGCCTTTTTTCCATGTCCATTTTTGAGCTGGCACATCAATAAATGTTGGGTTCACCGTTTGTAAAAAGACATCCGTTCGAAAGTAGGGAACAACTGGGGAATTTGTTTGTAATGAAACATCGAAGTTATTCGAGATAATTGGCTCAACGGCTGCAACAAATGATTCAGCTTTTATTAACTCAATTTCTCGTTTTGTAAAATCATTTTTTCCTAATTGAAAGGCATTGTTCGCACCAATCTTTTTCTGAATGATCAAGGTGTTTGGTCCCAAAATTTCATTTCCTCGTCCAAATTCATTGACTTTAATCAAGTAGTGAATCGAAGTAATCAAAAAGGTAAGACCTAACAAAGCGCCAATAAAAGCGATGCTCAGTTGAACGCGGTCTTGTTGTTTGAAAAAAGTTTTTTGTAACATGATTTCAAAGTTTTAATTCGTAATCATATTGAAAGCGCTTGTCATCGTCCAACGAGGTCAAAATAAAACCTGCCTGTTGCTCATTGCTAGCCGTAACGATGCAATCCAAACATGCGCGTTTGTTTTCTTCGTCCAAATGCGAGAAAGGTTCGTCCATAACTAACCACGAAAATGGTTGACAAAGCGCACGAATTATCGCCACACGCTGTTGCTGTCCCATTGATAACAAACCACAAGGTGTTGTCCATTTTTGTTCAATGCCCAAAGTTTGAACAAGCTGTTTGATTTCATTTTCTGTTTTAAAATCAGTGAGTTTGTTCTTTATCAGCAAGTTTTCTTGGACAGATAAATCGGGAAATAATTGCAAATCTTGAAAGACTACTGCGATTTTTTCTCTTCGGATTGTGGTCCAATCATCGGTATTCAAGGTTGAAATTGCTTGTTGGTCAAAATAAACTGTCCCTGAAAAATCTAAACGTATCCCACAAACAATTCCTGTGAAAGTCGATTTGCCTTTTCCGCTTGATGCATTTAACAAGCCTTTTTTGTGTGCATCAAAAACCACGTTATTCCCCCAAATACTTGCTTCGCTATGTGAAATACTAGCGAGTGGTGTTGGAAGAACGTTATCAAATGTAATTGTCATGATCTTAAATTTGGGAGAATATTACAATTATCATTCCACGTTTGTTATAGCCTCACGCTCAATGATTTCAAAAATGGTTGCACACATTTCTTGAGTTGATGTAAACGGAATCCAATGTGCTTCTTGGTGTTTTTTGAACCAAGTTAATTGCCGTTTAGCGTAGTTACGTGTGTGTTGTTTTATTTTATCAATGCATTCCGCTTCGGTTGCATAAATTCCGTCCCAAAGATCAAAGACTTCTTTGTAACCAACAGTTTGCAAAGCGCTTGACTCTTTGAATTGAGCAACAGATTTCACTTCGTCGAATAAACCGTTTTCAATCATTATATCAACACGTTTGTTGATACGTTCGTAAAGTTGTTCTCTGGGGTGATCGATTACAAAACGAATCACAGAAAATGGACGCGCCGCTGCATTTTTTTGCCGAAAAGACGTGAACGATTTTCCTGTTGAACGAATGACTTCCAACGCACGCAAAATACGAAGCGGGTTGTTTTTGTCTACTTTTTCGTAAAATTCCAGATCACTTGATTTTAATTCTTCCAGTAGATCAGTAAGGCCGTTTTGAGCTAAACTTTCGCGTAGATCGTTTTGAATATCAGGTGATACAGGGATATCGTCTAAACCATTGCATAATGCATCGATGAACATACCGGAACCTCCAATCAGCATTATTTTTGGCAAATGAGCTAATTTGTTTGTAATTAAATCTAGTGCAGCTTTTTCAAATTGACTAGCAGTAAAAGGTTCTGTGATACTGTGCGAATCGACGAAATAATGGTCAATACCCTGCATTTCATCTTTTGTTGGTTTTGCTGTCCCAATGAGCAATTCTTTGTAAAATTGACGCGAATCTGCCGAAAGGACAACGGTATTGAACTGTTGCGCAAGTGCTACACCGAGCGCAGTTTTTCCGCTCGCAGTTGGACCTTCAATTACAATGAGTTGTTGCATGAAGTAAAAGTACGATTTATTCAAAAAAAGTACGATTTTTAACGCACGATATTTTTATAGTTTTCGTAGCGCGACATGACCTTGATAACGTATTTGTAAGGACGGGAACCACGCAAAGCTCCTGCTTTCACAACGGGGTCGCTGTAGAATTCGTGTTTTCCAAGATTGAGCATCATTTCACCTACATTTCCTTCCCATTTCTGTGGATTCAAATTGCGTTTTTGTGCTAATTTTTGCGCATCATGCACGTGGTTTACACCTGCGTTGTAACTTGCTAAAATGAATTTTCTTCGTTCATTTGGATCAGAAATACCACCCCAAAGCTTATCCATTTTTGCAATGAATTTCATTCCTCCTTTGATTTGTACTTCTGGCGTTGAAGTAGGGAAGACGCCGTAATTTGGTCCAGTACCAGGCATGAATTGCATCAAACCATAAGCACCACCAAGTCCGCGCGCATTGGGATTGAAACTACTTTCGTGGCAAATAATCGCCAAAGCAAAACGCCAATCCAAACCGTGTTTTGCAGCTTCACGTTTGATGATTTCGTCAAATGGAGAAATAGAACCTTTTTTGTTTTTGAACGATTCATCCGTAAAGGCAATGTTATTTCCAGAGAAATCGTAATATTTCCCTTTGATGTAAGCAAAAGCTTCACGTTGCATGAATTTCTTTAACCAAGCATCCAAACGTCTTTTTAATAGCGGTGATTTTTTACTGAAACCAAAGCCAATGTTTTGTTTGAATGACATGGAAATGCTGGCATCAATATTATCGTAAAATTGTTCGTTGATCAGCGCAGTATTTTTTTCCGAAACAGTATAATCGATTTGTCCGTCAGCCACCATTTCGATTAATTCTTCAACACCTTGGTGACTTTGAGTTGGACGAATAAAAATTGTATCTCCAATTTCGTCCTGCAAGTTTAGCAGGCGATCAAAATAGCTTGATTTTTCCCAAACATAGACTTTCTTTTTAGCCAATTGAATGGGATCAGTAATGAATGATTCTGGAGCAATTGCTTTTCCTGTTTTTTCATCAAATTGTTGTTTGCGCTGAATCAACACTTGATTGGTTTGGTAATATGGAATAGAAAATTCAATACTATCTTGACGTTCACGCGTAATGGCATAATTGCATGCAACAATTTCACCAACTCCTTCAGCTAAATTCTCTTCGATTTTATCCAAATCATCAATCACTTTTACCTCGAGTGTTACGCCTAAATCTTCAGCAAATTCTTTGAGAATTTCGTATTCAAACCCCATTTTTTTACCGCGATAAATAAAAAACGATGTCGATGAATTTTCAGCAAGCACGACCAATTTCCCACGTTTTAAAATTCCTGGTAAATCCTCGTCGTAGGTATTCAAAGGCTTTTCTCTTTCATCGTCACTAGATGCACCGCACCCCATGAAAATGGTTGAAAAACAAGCTGTTAATAAAATAAAATAAAACGTTTTTAATTTTTTCATCTTGGTAAATCACTCAATTTGAGGACACAAGTTACATCAAATTTCTCAATTTGAAGTCATTAAAATGTTCTGAAGCATCAGAAATGAAAAAATCGAAGTGCTTTTTAATCGCTTTTTCGTGTTGTAAAAAGACCGTTGGTGTAGCAGTTAACGCGTTTTCAAAACTGAGTTTTTTACTCACACCGTGACTCATTTTGGTCAGTCCATTTAGCGTTGGATAATGCGCAATCCAATTATAAGCAACTAAGTTTTTCGCGAATAATTGGAAGTTTTCGGGATAGCTAGCTTGATGAATTGCAATTGCGTTGTAAAAGCCAGCCAAAAAATCGTCTAAATTGTTATTATGAAAGTCGTTCCAGTTTTTTGCAAGCAAGTGATCGAAGATCAAATCAATGGCGATTGGCGCTATTTTCGGGAGATCTTGACGGATTAAGTTTAAAATTTCTTTTACTGCATCGTGTTGATCTGTAAACGAATCAATTTCACGGTGTAATTGAATTCCTAACTGAGTTGTTGCGGGTAAGTGAGACAAGTTTTTACCTTTCACAAAATCACCAAAAAGATTAGCTGTAGCTAATTCGTGGTCATCAAATGAAAGGTAAATATGTCCCAAGTAATTCATGAACGTTTATTTCAAGAAATTGTAATTCTTTCCGTAGTACAACATTTGTTCGATAAATGATTGATTGTTTTCCAATTTAACGTCAATTATTTCATTTTTATCGTTGTAAACAGGAGTCAAAATTGGGTAAACAAATCCGCTAAAAGGTTTGATGTTCATTGGTGCTACACGGTCAAGAACTTCTTTGTGTAGCGTTGGATCAACTGTAACACCGTAGGTTTCAACCAGCATTTTTCCAGCGTTGTAATCACCTTCCGATTTGATGCGTTGAATTTCACGCAACAACACGCCAAACAATGCACGTAATTTAGTGTAGTCTTGGATATCATAGAATGTTTTTCCATTGCGTACATTTTTTACAATGACGTTGTCGTTCACTCCTTTTTCGAAAACCCAAGCAGCAACCAATTGACGGTTTTGCATGTGTTCTTCTTCCAATTGTTTGCCAACTTCAAGGCGTTGTAATTGAACCATCAAACCATTGCGGATATAATTATCGTAAGCTGCTTTACCAACTTCCAACGATTCAATTAATCCTAATTCTACCATTTTCGGATCAAAAATATAGTATAATCCAACCAAGTCAGCGCGTGCTTCTTCCAAAGTCGAAGCATAGTTTTTGAGTGTTTCAGCGGGTTGTCCAACACCAGTATTGATTTGTCCGCTTGCGTGACCGATTACCTCGTGTAATGCTGTATGCATTTTACTTGCTTTTCCAGCATATTTCTTAGCGCGCACGATTTCTTCTTCGTCGTTTGCAAATTCCTCTGTTACAGCAGGGCCGCCAGCTTTTTCATAAGCTGCAATCACATTTCCAAGCGAAACAGATTTCGAACCGTGTTCTTGACGAATCCAGTTGTTGTTTGGTAAATTTACACCAATTGGAGTAGAAGGAGCAGCATCGCCAGATTCGGAGATTGCTTGCACAACTTTGTAAGAAACACCAACAACTGATTTTTTCTTGTGTTCGGGACGTAATGGTGAATTATCTTCGAACCATTGTACATTTTTAGCTAAAACAGCCATTTTTTCTGAGGCATCAAAATCTTTCACTTGAACGATTGCTTCGAAGTTTGCACGTTTTCCAAGCGCATCACCATAGACTTCGATAAATCCATTGATGTAATCGATATCTCCAGCTGTTGCTTTCACCCAAAGTACATTGTATTCATCCCAAATTTTCAAATCACCTGTTGCATAGAATTCAACCAATTTGGCTAAAGCAGCTTTTTGTGCATCGTTTTCAGTTACTTCAGCGGCTTGTTTTAGCCAGAAGATGATTTGTTCGATTGCTGCACCATAGCGTCCGTCTAATTTCCAAACATCTTCCGTTACTTTTCCATCTTTAACTACCAACGTGGAATTTAATCCTGCTTCGATTGGTTGATTGTTGCTTGGATCTGCTTTTTGTTGGTAAAAGTCTTCTACCATTTGTTGCGTAACACCTTCGCCATAAAAATTATTTGCAGAAGCGATTATCATGTCTTGTTTTGGGTCTTTTACTTTTCTTTTTGAACCAAGATTTGCATCAAAAATAAACTGCAACAATTCATCGGAAACTTCTTGACCTGATTGGGTAACCAAGTTTCTAAAATAACCTTCGTTGAAAGGTGGAATTAATTTGTCCATTCCATAATGGTGATGAATTCCGTTTGAGAAGAAAAACTGTTTTGCCCACGTTTCAAAAAGCAACCATTCCTCAGAACGACCATTTTCTTGATTATTTGTGAATATCCCTTCCAATAATTTTCTAATTTGAAGGTTGTATTCATTGTTTTGGTCAAAATTGATATCTCTTCCTGCAAGTCCAGCTTGTGCTAAAAAGAAACAATATTTCTTTTGTTGCAAACTCAATTTATCCCAACCTTCGACAGGAAGGCGTAAAACTTGAATGTCAGCAAATTTATCGACCACAATGTTCGATTCTACGTTTGAATTGGTTGGTGTTACAACTGTTTTTGTACTGCTACAAGCTGATAATACACCAATTGCCAATGCAATGAATAATTTATTTTTCATTTGTTTCATACTCTTTTATTATCTGTTTCCAAAAAGTGAACTTCCTACACGAATCATGGTACTTCCTTCTTCGATGGCAATGTTATAATCGCCACTCATACCCATTGAAAGCGTGGAAAAATCGGTGTTGTATTTAAAATAGTGACTTTTGATGACGTGAAAATAGTTGTATAGGTTTCTAAATTCATCTCTGATTTGTTCTTGATCATCAACAAAACTAGCCATGCCCATTAATCCGACAATGCGTACGTTTTCCATTTCGATGAATTCGCGTGCTTGCAAGAGTTGTTCAACTTCTTCAAAGGTCAAACCAAATTTTGTTTCTTCTTGTGCAATACGAAACTGCAACAAACAATTGATGACGCGCTCATTTTTCTTTGCTTGTAAATTTATTTCTTGTAATAACTTCAAGCTATCTACAGCGTGGATCAAGGCAACGAAAGGCGCGATGTATTTTACTTTATTCGTTTGCAGGTGACCAATTAAATGCCATTCGATATCTTTTGGTAATTGTTCGTATTTATCGACTAATTCTTGCACTTTGTTTTCGCCAAAAACACGTTGACCAACTTCGTATCCATCAAGTATCGCAGCTGCTGGTTTTGTTTTTGAAACGGCAACGAGCGTTACGTTTGCAGGTAAATTTGCTTTTAATGCGTTTATTTTTGTTCCAACTTCACTCATTATTCATTGATTTGATAAACGGTTAATCCACTTCTCAATTTTGGTTCAATCCAAGTCGATTTTGGCGGCATAACTTCTTGGTTATCTGCAACATATTTGATGTCGCTTACAGTTAAAGGATAGAGCATAAACAGCGCTTTCGTTGCTTCATCAGCAAGCACTTTTTCGAGTTTAGCAGCTGTTGCTTTCCCTGAGATGAATTCGACATGTTTGTTAGATCGGATATCGGAGATTCCTAAAATTGGTTGTAGGATAGCTGATGTTAAAATTTGTGCATCGATAGATTCAGTAAACGACTTGTTTTCAATAAGATTCGACTTATATGTTAATGAAAAAGTTCGTTTATCTATGTGGCAAATTAGTTCGCCTTTTTGACTTGATTTTCGCAGTTTTGGCAATTCAACCACATTGAAATCGTGCGCTAATGCTACTAAAAACGATTCAGTTGTATGGTTATTGAGCGTTTTAATAATTCGGTTGTATTCAAATACTTTTAACTTTTGATCCGAAATAAAGTATGCTAAAAAGTAGTCTTGATTTGGATAGTATGTTTCGTTTGTTGTACGTTGTTCTTTCCGTAAGTTACTACAAGAAGCAGTTCGGTGATGTCCATCAGCAATATAGACAGTTGAAACAGTGTCGAATAAATGAATGAGTAAAGCACTTTTTTCAGGGCTTAAAATCCATAATTCGTGTTTTATTTCATCTGTAGTACAAAATTCAAATTCGGGTCTGTTACACATTTCATTTTCCAGCACGGCATCGATAGCTTCCGAATTGGGATAAGTTAGCAGCACAGGTTCTGCATTAAATCCTGAAATGGACAAATAGGATTTGAATAATTCCTCACGCGCTTCAATTGTTGCTTCGTGTTTTTTAATTTGTTTGTTATCGAATTCGTTCAACGAAGCCCCCGCAATGATTCCTGTATAATAGGAGTTTGCAGAAGATTGTCTGTAGATATAAATTTCAGATTTTTCTTCTTGAATCAATATCTTTTTTTCTTTGAATTGCTCAAATAATTTTTTTGCCGTTTGAAAACGTTTCGTCGGATTCGATTTTATGGCTTGAGCAAATACTCCTTCGGGATGAATAATGTGTAAAAACGTATACGGATTATCGTCCATTTTAGCACGTAACACATGTTCACGATAAGCAGTTATTGGTCTTGTTGACACCAATTGTGCTTTATCTCTCGTTGGTCTAACAGCTTTGAAGGGGTGAATTTTTGCCATAAAAGTGACCTTAAATTAGTTGTTATTGTATACCAAATTCCGCAATAATTAGTTCAGCTAATTCTAATCCAATTCGATCTTGCGCTTCCAATGTAGCCGCTCCAACATGTGGAGTAGTCGCTATTTTATCATGTGAAAGTAATGCTTTATTTGGATTTGGTTCATTATCGAATACATCTAATCCTGCAAAATTCACTTTTCCAGAATCAAGAGCAGCAAGTAGCGCATTTTCATCAACAACACCTCCACGCGAAGCATTGATAATAGCTACACCTTGTTTCATTAGCTTGATTTCATTTGCTCCAATGACAGCCTCTCCATTTGCTTGTTTTGGAACGTGTAATGATATATAATCCGCTATTGGCAAGTATTCATGCATATCAGTTGTAGCGTGTATTGGAATTGTAACTTCGCCAATGTGTTGCAATTCGCCCAAAGAAATCGCAACGGTTTCTTCCACTAAATTGGTTGCAACAACTTTCATTCCTGCGCCTAACGCATACGCTGCTAAAGCTTGACCGATGCGACCAAATCCAATAATCAACAAGGTTTTACCTCTTAACTCGGTTCCTTTGGCGTATCTCTTTTTCAAGGTGTTGAAATCATCATTTTCCATGTTTTTGAACGAATGATGAAGCGAGCGCGCACCTGTAAACAAGTAGCCCATAACTAATTCAGCGACAGATTGTGATGAAGCAGCAGGAGTATTGATTACTGTAATTCCTTTTTCTCGTGCATAAGCTACATCGATGTTGTCCATACCAACTCCACCACGACCAACTAATCGGATGGAAGGACAAGCGTCAATAACTTCTTTTCGAACGGTTGTTGCACTGCGCACTAAAATAATTTCAACCTTGTTTTTATTGACATAATCAATAAGGTCATTTTGATCAACTTTGTCAGTAATGACAGTAAATCCAGCGATTTCTAATGCTTTTTTTCCTTCATTAGAAATGCCATCGTTTGCTAATACTTTCATTTTATCCATTTTTCTTTCCAAATTCTTTCATGACATCGACTAAAACTTGGACACTTTCAAGCGGTAATGCATTGTAGATAGATGCACGGTAACCACCAACAGAACGATGCCCATTCAACCCAACAATTCCAGCTGATTTCCAGCTTTCGTCAAATTGATTTTTGAGTGCATCGTTTGATAAAAGAAAGTTGACATTCATTTTAGAACGATCGCTTTTATTTGCTGTTCCAATGAATAGGGGATTGTTGTCTATTTCGTTATAAAGTATAGCTGCTTTTTCGTTATTTGTTTTTTCAATTGCTGCTACGCCACCATTTTTGATTAATTCACGTAAGTTGAGCATAGCGACATACACTGAAAAAACGGGCGGAGTATTGTACATCGAATCTTTGTCCGCATGTAATTTTAAATCCAAGTAAGACGGTAGGAAAGGAGATGTTGATTTTCCCAAAGCGTCTTTTTTTACAATGTATAATGTTGTCCCTGCAGGACCAAGGTTTTTCTGTGCTCCAGCATAAATCAAATCGAATTTTGAGATATCGATTGTTTTCGAGAAAATATCAGATGACATATCACAAACGAGTGGAAGATTTGTTGAAGGGATATCATGAAACTGAGTTCCAAAAATCGTATTGTTTGACGTGTAGTGAAGGTAATCCAAATCCGGATCAATCGCTAATTCAGTCGGGATATAGTTGTAGTTTTTATCTTCAGAACTTCCTACAATTGAAACAGCAACACCAACTTTTTTTGCTTCTTTGATTGCTCCTTCAGCCCATGTTCCTGTTTTTAAGTAGCCAGCTTTTTTATTTGTACGCATCATGTTTAATGCTGCAATTGAAAATCCAAGAGATGCGCCACCTTGTAAAAACAACACCTCGTAATCGTCTGAAATGGAGAGAGCATCTTTCACTAATTGACGAGCTTCGATCATTACTTGTTCAAATTCTTTGCTTCGGTGCGATATTTCTAAGATTGATAAGCCATTAAAGTCAACAACAGCTTGAGCTGCTTGTTCGAAAACGTTTGCTGGAAGTATACAAGGTCCAGCGCCAAAATTGTGTTTTTTCATGATAAAAAAGGCTGCTAAAATGCATAAAAATAATGGTGCAAATTTCGTGTTTATTGCTGAAAGTTTATTGAATTTTTTATACCGAGTTATAAACAAAAAAAAAGACCTGCATAACATGCAAGTCTTTAAAATATGATTAAGCAAAATTATTATTCTGCTGTTTTCTCAACTGTTTTTTTTGCAGCAACTTTTTTAGGTGCAGCTTTTTCTGTTGTTGTTTTTGCAGGGGCTTTTTTAACAGCTGGTTTTTTAGCTGCAACTTTTTTCTCAGTTACTTTTTCTTCTGATTTTTTTGAAACGACAACTTTAGCTGTACTTTTTCTTTTTCTTGAATTACCGTAAGAACCGTTTGTACGTTTCCCTTTAGCACTTTTAATATCCCCTTTTCCCATGTTATTACTTTTTCAATGAATTGAACTTGAATACAAATTTAGTAAAATACCTAAATAACAGGAAGATATGTTGAAAAAAAATATGTTTTTACTCTATTTCATTCAAACGTCTCTCTAATTCTCTTCTAACTACATCGCCGTTTCTCATGTATTTTTGACACCATTTTAATTTCGTAGTAATTTGTTCTTCTTTGGAAAGTTTCCAATCTACGGCACTATTTTCCAAGCGATGGCGAATTGCTTGTAACGTTAGTGCAGCTGAAACCGAAACATTAAAACTTTCTGTAAAACCAACCATTGGTATACTGATTTGATAGTCAGCTGTTGCCCTTACTTCATCAGAGATTCCTTCCCATTCTGTACCGAAAGTTAAGGCCAACGGTTGATCTATTGGGATGTCAAATATGGTGTGTTGGTTTGCTTCTGGGGTCAGCGCAACAATTTTATAACCGTTGTTTTTTAAGTTACTGATACAGTCCACGAGTGCAGTATCTCCTTCGTTGTAATTGTACATATCGACCCAACTTCCAGCTCCTCGCGCTATGTCACGTTGGATTTTGTATTGATTTTTACTTTCAACGACATGTAATTCTTGAATACCAAAACAATCGCACGTTCTCAAAACAGCACTTGCATTGTGTTCTTGGTAAATATTTTCCAAAACAACCGTGATGTGTTTCGTTCTTTCTTGCGCAATTTTATCAAAAAGTTCACGCTTTGCCACGGGTATCATTTCGTAAAAAGCAGCAAGTAATTTTTCGTTCATGCTACAAAATTAATTCTTTTCAAAAAATGAATGGAGTTTGAATAAAGAGATTTGGATTTGGAGAGCGGATTTTATGTTTTTTGCAGCAATTAATTACCAGGGTAAATGGTGGTAAAGCTTTAGTTTGACTGCTTTGTGGAATTAATTACCCGGGTAAATTGTGGTAAAGCTGCAGACAGACCATTTCTTAAATCAAACACATACATTTTCATGTTGTTTACAGTTTGTAAAAACAAAAAAAAGCCCTTTCGAAACGAAAGGGCTTTTAAAATCTTAAAAAAGAATACTATTCTTAGTTAACTGAGCTAGAAAGTTCAGCACCAGCTTTGAATCGTACTACATTTTTTGCAGCGATTTGGATTTCTTTTCCTGTTTGAGGATTACGTCCAGTTCTTGCTTCTCTTTTAGAAACTGAAAAAGATCCGAATCCTACTAAAGATAAACGATCTCCTTTTTTCAATGCTGCCCCAGTTGCACTTACGAATGCGTCTAATGCTTTTTTTGCATCTGCTTTTGACAAACCTGCTTCAGAAGCAATAGCGTCAATTAATTCTGCTTTGTTCATAGTTTGGTGTTTTTTTGAATGAATCAATTATTTTAACACAACAAATTTATAGGAATATCCAAGCCTGCAAAGGGTTTCAGATAAAAAGAGTGTGTTTTGTTAATAAATACACATATTTGTTGATAACCGACCTGTATTTATACGTATTTATGCGTATACGATTGACGGGTAATGAATTGCTTACAGTGCGATTTTCCAATCAGAACAAGCGTTTCCGACTAACCAATCTTTTGCAAACAACCGTTTTTTTCCTTCAATTTGGAATTCATGAATACATAAAATACCACTATCACATTTTACATAAATGGTTTGCTTGTCGTTCCAAAGAGACAATGCTCCGCGATCTGAAGTTTCAGCTAACCATGTAGATTTGAAAAATTTGATTGTCTTTTGTTCGCCTTTACTATTTTCCCAGACTGACCAAGCAGTAGGATAGGGGCTCAAGCCACAAATTAATTGGTGAATTTTTTCAGCTGAATCAGTCCAGTTAATTTTTGTGTTTTCTTTGAATAATTTAGGAGCAGGGCGGACAGGTGAATCAATACAATTTTCTTGAGGAGTCAACGAAACGTTATCTAATGCAATTCGATTGAGCGTTTCAACAACTAAATCCCCGCCTGTTATAATCATACGGTCATGTAATTCGCCTGCAGTTTCGTTATCTGCAATTTCCATTTCGGTTTGGCCAATGATATTTCCCGTATCAATTTTTTCATCGATAAAGAATGTGGAAACACCAGTAATTTTGTCGCCATTTATTATTGACCAATTAATAGGCGCAGCTCCTCTATAATCGGGAAGTAATGATGCGTGTAAATTAAAGGTTCCTTTTTTGGGCATCTGCCAAACTTCTTTTGGAAGCATTCGGAAAGCGACAACAACAAAAACATCGGCATTAAAAGCTGCAAGTTCTGATAAAAATGTAGCATCTTTTAATTTTTCGGGTTGAAGCACAGGAATAGTGTTTTCAATTGCAAATTGTTTTACGGGACTTTCGTGCATTTGTTGCCCTCTTCCAGCTGGTTTATCAGCAACAGTAACGATGCCAACAATATTTTTGTTTGCATTCTTCATTGCGGTTAAAATCCCAACGGAGAAAGTGGGCGTTCCCATAAAAACTATTCTCAAATCATCCATGTACTTCTTCTTTTGTCCAATTAAAAAATCTTAAATACGTAACTGATGCAACTGCCATCACGATAAAATAAACATATTCAACCAACCAAACTTGATACAAAGGTAAGTGCCAAACTTTAATAAATAAATATGCAGCTGAAATGTATGCGATAGTTGAAAGCAGTTCTACTAGAAATGTAACGCGTGTATTTCCACTTCCGCTAATTGTTTGGAAATAGACACTTCCAATTCCGTAAATTAATATAGAACCACTTATTAATCGTAAAATAGCTGCGCTTTCTTTTATTTGCTGAGTATTACTATTTACAAGCTTGATCAATAATTCAGGATAAAATAAAGCACCGTGAAACGTTATGAATAAAAACAATACGGTCAACAATTGAATGCGTTTTTGAATGATCGGTAATTGATCGTATGCTTTCGCTCCTATATATTGTGCGATGTATGTTTTCGTCGTGGCTGCAAAACCCCATACCGGAATAAAGGCAAGGAAATAGATATAGCGAATATTCAACGAGATCGATAATTCATTACTTCCCATTTGTTCGATCCAACTAAAAAAAAGTGTCCAAATAGAAAGGGCTATCAATCCTTGAAACAATAATGGAATGCCTATAGTTAAATTCGTTTTGATTTGTTTTATCGATACAAGTGATTGCTGAAACAATTGAAACAAACCAGCTGTTTTACTAATAAATAATGAACTAACCAAAAACAACATGCCTAGTATTTCAGCACTTGTAGAAGCAATAGCAGCACCTTCAAGTCCCCATTCAGGAAAAAAACCAATTCCAAAAACAAGTAAGTAATCCAAGATGATGTTTGAACTTGCAACAATCAATGCAGCATAAAGGACAAGTTTTGTTTTTCCAATAGCCAAATAACTTGCTTGAATAGTCAATGAAATTGTTGCTGCCCAAAAGGCATAACTCCTAATTTTTAGAAACGATTGTTGAGCAGCTGCAAGTGCCTTGTTGTTAACCAGATAATTGTTGATTGTTGGCATAAAGTAAACAACAAAGACAGTTAACAAGCAAGCACCAAAAAAAAGGATGATGATATTTGATTGAAAGAAAGCGGCAAATCCTTCTTTATCTTCTTCGCCTATTTTTTGCGCCATGCCAATTTGCGCTCCATCACTCAAGCCAATCAACACCATGAAAAGGGTGATGTACCACAAACCAGCACTCCCAGAAGCATTGTAAGCTAAGGTGCTATATCGACTCAAAAATGCAGCGTCTGTTATTGAAATAATAGATTGAATAAAACCGCTCAACATGATAGGAAGAGCAAATTTCATTAGTTTGCTATAGCCTATATCTAACATTAAAGTACTTGAACTAACAGTCCTTTTAAATATTCTCCTTCTGGGTGAAAAGCATTGATTGGGTGATCTGCTGGTTGGTGTAATTGTTCCAAAATCCGAACAGAACGACCTGATTCAATTGCAGCAGCAATAATAGTATGCGTAAACAATGATTTGTCAACGACTTGCGAACACGAATACGTCATTAACAATCCGCCTGGGCGAATGTGAGACATAGCCATTGCATTCAATCGTTTGTATCCTTGAACCGCTTGGTGGCGTTTGTCACGGTGTTTTGCAAAAGCTGGCGGATCTAAAATTACAATGTCAAAATCTTCTCCCGTTTCACGAATGTAAACCATTGCATCAGCAACAATTGAGGTGTGCTTGTCAACTAAATCGTTTAATTGAATATTGTTATCTGTTAATTCGATTGCTTTTTTTGAACTATCTAATGAATGTACTTCGTTTGCGCCATTTTTTAATGCAGCCAAACTAAATCCACCCGAATAACAAAACGTATTCAATATTTTTTTGTCGCGACTATATTTTGCTAATAAAGCACGATTTTCGCGTTGGTCAATAAAGAATCCTGTTTTTTGGCCATTGATCCAATCAATGTTATATTTCACTCCGTTTTCTAATGCAATATGTGGCGTTTCACATGTTCCAAAAAGGTAACCATCGATAATTTGCTCGCGTTTTGGAAGTGTGTCTGATGATTTATTATAAATAGCTGTTAATTCGTTCGGTAAGACTGATTTTAATGCTTCAACAATTAAATCAATTTGTTGGTACATACCAAATGAATGGCATTGAATAACTGCAACACCACCATAAAAATCGACAACTAGGCCTGGAAGTTCATCACCTTCACCGTGAATTAGGCGACAAATTGAATTATCTGTTCGAAATAAGTTCAATAATTTACGCAAAGCAACAGCGTTGGTAATTCGTTTCGTAAAAAATGCTTGATCGATGGCTTCGTTTTCAAATGTCAAAACGCGCACAGCAATTGATCCGTGATTGAAATGACCTTTTGCTAATTCGTTACCGCGCGAATCCAGTACAGTTACAACTTGTCCATCAGCAACATCTTCGGGCATTTTTTTTAATGCACCAGAGAAAATCCATGGGTGACGACGTTCGATGGATTGTGTTTTATGTGGAAGTAATTGTACCGAAGCAAGCATATGTATTTTATTTCTCGCAAAGATAGTTCGAATATTTCAATGGCTTTAATTGTTTGAACTTTTATCACTTTGTTTTGTAATTCAAGCTTTCACCAATTTCTTTGTTTACCTTTGTTTAAAATTAGAAAAAATGTCATTTTCTGTATCCGTATTTTTAAAAAGCAGTTCGTTTTCTGAAGCTTATGCGCTTGAAAAACACGATGGTAAAGATTCACCTGAAAACATTCGTTACGAATGGGAAGATGAATTTAAAATTGTTGGAGATGTCGTTTTAAAAGAAGTACTGCGTAATCAGGATTTTGTGTTAGCAGGAGAAATGGGTGAAAACGAGGCGTTTTCCTTTACAATAAATGATGTCATGAAATTTCAATTTGAAGGGGATGGCGAAATTTCTTCGTTGGTTTTTTCTGAAAAAAGCCTGGATGAATACGTAATTGATACAGAGAAAAATAAATTAACTGTTTATTTGAACGATATTGAAGATGTCGAAAACCCTGTTTCTGGCGTATACATTGCATCATCTGATTTTCCAAAAGAATTAAAAGGCTAAGATGTTAGTCATCAACGACATACAACTTCGTTTTGACAGGGAAATTCTTTCAAAAATATCCTTATCAATTCATGCAGGCGAAATTGTAGGAATTGTTGGTGCAAGCGGTGGCGGAAAATCATCCTTACTAAAAATTATTGCAGGTCTACTCGATCCATCTTCAGGTGAAGTTCTTTTAAACGGAAAGATTGTCAAAGGACCAAGTCAAAAATTAGTACCTGGACACGAAGAAATTCAATTGGTGAATCAAGATTTTGGGTTAGATATTTACCACACAGTTTTAGAAAACGTACAGCAAAAAATACTTTACTTACCAACAGATGTGCGCAACGTTTTTTCGGATGAATTATTAGATTTAGTCGAATTAACTCATTTGAAGTCACAAAAGGCAATTTCCCTTTCGGGAGGTGAGCAACAACGCTTGGCAATTGCTCGTGCATTAGCTGTTGAACCCGATGTTTTGTTACTCGATGAACCATTTGCCCATTTAGATGCGCATTTGAAGCAAAAAATCGGCAATTACATTCAGTCACTTTCCAAGATTAGAAAAATGACCTGTATTCTCGTCTCACATGAGGGTCAAGATGTTTTAGAATGGTCGAAAAAGATTTATTTTATTGAAAAAGGGGAGGTAAAGCGAGTAGATACACCTTATAATTTTTACAATTTCCCTTCATCATTGTACGAAGCACGATTCTTTGGTCAAATAAATGAACTCAAGATACTCGGTGTATCGGTGCTTTTCCGTCCACATCAATTCATCAAAAAAACGAAAGATGGCATCGAAGTAATAGTTAAAAGTAGCCGTTTTGCTGGTATTTATTGGATCCACGAAGCAGTTTCTGCGAAAAAAGAAAAAATAGTATTGTACGCGCCAAAACAACTTCCTCAAAAATTAATGATAGATGTCAAAAAGCAACGTAAATAAGTTATCTATCTCCGAATTTATATCAGTTATTAAAAAAACGTTTGTTGAGTTTTTTCAGGAGCAATCGTTTTTTCATGGCGCCGCATTGGCATATTACGGAATTTTCGCACTTGTACCTACCTTGTATTTGGCTTTGTTGTCGTTTGGACAATTCGTTGGACAAGATGCTATTTTGGTAATGATTGACAAACTATTGAAAGAACAAGTTGGCTTACAAGATTCTGCTGCTATTCTCGATTTCTTGCGCAATGGAAATTTTGAAAAAAGCAGTTTGGTGATGAATATTGTTGGCGTTTTTGCTTTGTTGTTGTCAAGCTCTGCACTTTTATCTTCGCTTCGAACAAGTATCAATGAGTTTTATGATATTCAAATTAGTATTGCTGATCGAAAAAAACGCATCAAACATACCATAGGTTCTAAATTACTGTCGATTATTTTGTTGCCAATGTTTACTTCCGTTATCATGATCATGTATTTCGGTGAAACATTTTTAATGTCGATTGGTCATCAATTATTTGAAGATCCAAACGGCTTGGAACAACTTGTTTTATCGAGTGCTCTTACCGTCTTTTCGATTGCAATGAACGGCTTGTTGTTTACCTTAGTTTTTAAATTTGTTCACGACGGATTTGTCACATTTCGGACAGCATTTGTTGGTGGATTAATTACAGCGATACTGTTGTTATTTGGTCAGTTAATTATAAAGTATTATTTGCAAAATTATTTCTTCGGAAGTAAAGCTGGTGTTGCAGGAACAATTTTAGTATTGTTGGTTTGGATGTATTATACATCTCAAATTATATTTATCGGTGCGAAATTCACGAAAGTTTATGCAGCCGATTTAGGCACGCCAATACTTTTCAAAGGTCGTAAGAAGCGAAAACCGAAAGTGACTGAAGTTGTTTCAGCTGATTAAAATTTAAAAAAAATCTCATTTCATTTGAAAAGATTAAAAATTAATCATATTTTTGATTAAAATTTGATCAAATGGTTGTTGGGAATAATTTAAAGTTGCTGCGCAAATTAGCGCAAAAATCACAAGAAGAAGTTGCTGCCGCACTTGGTTTAACTAGAAGTAGTTATTCGGGTTATGAAAATGGGATTGCAGAACCAGGAATCGATACCATTGTTTCGTTGAGTGCTTTCTTTGCTATTCCAATAGACGCGTTGTTAACAAAAGACTTTTCTACGTTCACTGATTCCGATTGGGCAACGATTAAATCGGGTTTGTATGCGGATATAAATGGAAAAAACTTGAGGGTTTTAACAGCAATTGTCGATCAAAATGAGGAAGAATTAATTGAAATGATTCCACAAGAAGCGCGAGCAGGATATACATCTGGCTATGCTGATCCGGATTATTTGAAAGTATTGCCAACCTTTAGTTTGCCATTTTTATCGAAAAACAGAAAATACCGTTCCTTTCCAATCAAAGGTGATTCCATGCCGCCAGTTGATGAAGGATCTTATGTTATTGCTGAATACATTCAGAATTGGTCATCAATTAGAAATGGAACCGCATGTATCGTAGTTACCAAAGAGGATGGAATTGTTTTTAAAGTGGTGAATAATTGTGTGCAAACTTTGCAGTCATTTGAATTGTGTTCAACAAATCCAATGTACGCACCTTATTTTGTTCACATGAATGATATTTTGGAAGTATGGAAATTTGTCAATTACATTTCCCCAACATTGCCAAATATGCGTGTTGACGACTACCAATTATCGCAATCGATTCAAGAGCTTCAGCGTGAAGTAAATGAATTAAGACGAGTGGTTACTTCGGAAGGGAATACTTATTCTCCGAAAAACTGATTCGTTCTGCTACCAACAGTTCGCGTATTAAGTTTTTTATTTTCAACGTCAATTCTTCTTCAAAGGAAAGCAATATTTCCTCCATTGTTTTTGGTGTTTGAACGACATCTAAAATTTCCATTTCTAAACGTGGATGTTTGGAGAAAAGTGCATTTTCTTTGCAAATATCACATTTACCACATGGATTAGATGTTTGACCGAAGTATTCAATAATAAATTGTTGTCTGCATTGTCTACTTTCAACGTATTTTCTCATTGCTTCGACACGTTCCAAGGCTTTTTCCTTTCTGAATGTATAAACTTCAGGTTGAAAAGAAATGTAATCATCGGGGAGACGTTCGTGTAAGAAAGTAACCAAAGGTAATGTTGTTCGCCAAGTTATATCAATGATACCGCGTTCTTCTAAAAATTTTAATTGAGATTCAAGTTCTTGCTGATTAATTTTTATACGTTTACAAACTGTTGTTTCATCAATTTCAGAAAAATCTTCGAATAAATCCTGATACATACGTGAAAGGGTAGTAATCAATGGATCAACTCGCGCATTTTTTAACTGAAAAGCATACAAATGTGCATTATCAATGGTGAATTTTATGCGCGAACCTTTTAGTCCATCAGCTGTTAACGCAATATCTCCGTTCATCTCTAATAATTTGAGTGCTGGATAAATCACGTCAATTTTAAGTTGAAAGCGTTTCGTGAATTCTGAAAAATCTATGGTATACGATTCGTCTTTCCCAGAACCAATTGCAATTTTCAAATAATTACACATTGCTCGATAAACAAGTTTTACCGTTTCAATTGGAGGGAATTGACTGATTATTCGTTCTTTTAGTTCAGTAATGTCTTTTGAACCAACAAAGGCAAATGTTCGTGATTCATTTCCATCACGACCTGCGCGACCTGCTTCTTGAAAGTATGCTTCGGGATTGTTCGGCAATTCATAATGAGTCACAAAACGGACATTTGGTTTGTCAATTCCCATCCCGAATGCATTGGTTGCAACCATAATTGGTGCTACTTCCGACATCCAATTATTGAGTGCTAGCGAACGCTGTTGCGAATTTAAACCGCCATGATACATGTTTGCTTTGATACCATGACTTAATAAGTGTTGCAAAACGTTTTTGACACTTTTTCTTGTTTGGCAATAAATGATGCCAACGTTTCCTTCATTTCGCTTACAAAGCCGCGTAATTGCATTGAGTTTATTTGAAACTGGATATACTTCGTAACTGATGTTTGATCGTTCGAAAGGCGCTTCAAAAAACTGCACATTTTTAAGCGACAAAGATGCAACGATGTCATCGACTACTTCTTTTGTAGCAGTAGCAGTAACGGCCATCATTGGGACTTCAGGATGCAGTTGACGCAACAAACTAATTTGTTTGTAAGAAGGCCTGAAATCATGTCCCCATTCAGAAATACAGTGCGCTTCATCAACAACAAACAAACCAACATTCATTTGTTTGACACGTTCTTGAAATAAGCGTGTTTGAATTCGTTCTGGTGAGACGTATAAAAATTCAATCCCACCAAACTTTGCATTATCAAGCGTAATATCGATTTCTCGAAACGACATGCCACTTGTCAATGCTTTTGCTTTGATTCCTCGATGTTGTAACTGTTGGACTTGGTCTTCCATCAAAGCAATCAATGGTGAAATCACAATACAAATTCCGTCTCGAGCAAGACCAGGAACTTGAAAGCAAATTGATTTTCCTCCACCAGTAGGTAGCAGCGCCAAAACATCTTTTCCGTAAATTGCAGCATCAACAATATCTTCTTGCATGGGGCGGAATGAACCATAACCCCATACACGATTTAATATTTCGTTGCTTTTTTGCATGATACAAAGTTAATCATTCATTGGTTTATAAGGTAATTCAATGTAGAAAGTTAAAAGTTCATTTATATCACTTTGAGTTGGTTAATTTAATTTTAGTTAGTACATCCCTCACTTTTTTATTAAATAGTTCGTGTAGAATTATAAATAACAGAAAATTCCTATCTTCGCACAACTTTTAATCGATATGAATAAGAACACAACTATTAAGGTAACTCCTTGCGAAGTTTCAAAGATTACCACTGTTGATTGGGAAAACTTACCATTTGGTAAAGTGTTTTCGGATCACATGTTAGTAATGGATTACAGAGATGGCGCATGGCAAGATGCCGAAATTGTTCCATTCGGACCCATTCCAATGCACCCCGCTATGTCAGCTATCCATTATGGACAGTCGATTTTTGAAGGAATGAAAGCAAACCGTTCAGTAAATGGTGATTTAGTTATTTTTCGACCAGACATGAATGCGAAACGATTCATTGAATCGTGTGAGCGTATGTGTATGCCTGTAATTCCGGAGGAATTATTTATTGAACTTGTCCGCAAATTAGTTGAGATAGAAAAAAACTGGATTCCTTCCAAAGAAGGATATTCACTTTACATTCGCCCATTTTTATTTGCCACTGACGAGTTTATTGGCATCAAACCATCGGAGACGTACAAATTCATGATTTTCACTTGTCCAGTTGGAGCTTATTACAACGAGCCAGTAAACGTGTTGATTGAAGAATATTATACACGTGCATCTGAGGGTGGTGTAGGTCGAGCTAAAACCGCTGGTAATTATGGTGCTTCTTTATTTCCTGCAAGAGCTGGACAACAAAGAGGTTATCACCAATTATTATGGACAGATGGAAAAACGCATCAATATGTTGAGGAATCAGGTACAATGAATGTAATGTTTGTTATCGATGGCAAATTGATAACTCCTTCTGAAGATTCTGACACAATATTAAGAGGTGTAACGAAACGTTCAGTTGTCGAATTAGCGCAACATTGGGGAATGCCTGTTGAAGAGCGTAAAGTAACGGTGCAAGAGTTGGTTGATGCTTCAGAAAATGGAACATTGACAGAAGCTTTTGGAGCTGGAACCGCAGCAACAATTGCACACATTGCAAAAATTGGTTACCGTGGAGGTGATTTAGTTTTACCTGCTATTGAAACCCGTACTTTTTCATTAAAGTTACATGCTTACTTAGATGATTTAAAAGCTGGAATCGTTGAAGATCCATTTAATTGGGCTTTTAAAGTTTAACCTAAGCAATTCAGATAAAGACTAAGAGAGAAGCAATTCTCTCTTTTTTTATGGATTTTTTTTTAAAAAACATCTAACAATAAATGACTGCGATGAAATGGATAGTAAAAATAGTTTTTTTGATAGTTTGTATACTGTCAATTGAACCAACAGTTCATGCTCAAACTGTTGTTACATTGCGAATAGTTGATGATTTCACAAAACAGGGTATTCCAGTTGTTCGTGTTACAATGAACGAAAATTCAGCTTATTCAAAAGATCAATTTACTGCAAATAATGGTAAAACATCATTTGTTGTTGCAACAGAAGATTCAATTTCATTTCACTTTTATCATCCCAATTATGAATTAGCTGATTCCGTACTGAAACGTCGCTATGCTGGAACGATAAAAGACACAACAACACTTCTAGTCAGAATGAATTTAGTTAAATTCAAAGAGATTGATGAAGTAATCATTAAACCTTTTGGAAAACCAGACACTGTTTTTCAATCAAAACATGTATCTGTTCACGATTTTGAATTTTTAAAGGATGGTAATATACTTTTATTGACCTATCCGAAAAACATGCGCAAAGAAACAGAACTGTTGGTCTATGATGGAGCGACAGTATTAACGCAGTTAAATTTACCCAATAAAGGAACTGAATTAATCCGCGATTTTAAAGGTAACCCGCATGTGATTTCGGATAAAAATGTGTTTGGAATTGTTGCTGATAGTGCTGCAATTCAAATTCAACAATTGGATAAAGCATATTTCATGACTTATATCGCACCCATTGTGGATACCAGTATTACCAATTATTATTTTTCAAATTTCAATCCCAATTACCCAGCATTCGATTATTTTTCTATTGATCAATGGGATGAAACGTATAAGAAAATTTTGAAAATCGAAGACAAACTCATGATGGAGTTGTATCGTTCTGAATATAAATGGGCTGATATTCGAACAAAATTGTGGGCGAAAGAAAAAGAAAATGAAACTGGAATCGATGCAGAGATTTGGGTAGGAGCAAACTATTTTACTCAATCGATTTATTATAAACAATTATATGCTCCTTTGTTTGTTTATAACGATACGGTTTTAGTTTTTGATCACTATAAAAATTGGATGTATCGGTTTTCAAGGGTAGGTAATATGATCGATTCGCTACCAATTTATTATCATTTACAACCAAAACAAACAGGTTGGAAAAAGCAACTAATTCAAGATCAAGTAACAGGACAACTTTATTTGTTGTTTGATAATGCTGGATGGATGTCATTGAAACGTTTTGATGTGAAAACTGGTAAATTAGCTGAAACAATTCCATTGTCGTTTCGCTATGCAGATAAAATTTTGATAAGAAATAATTGTGTTTATTATACTTATAGACCATTTGAAACGGCTCAGAAGAAATTTTTATACAAGGAACGCTTTCTGAGTGTAAAATAGTTTTGAAGAAAGAAAATTAGTTTTGATTGGAATACAATTTATTTAGTTACCCAGGTAAATGGTGGTAAAGCTGCAGACAGCCCCCAAATTCGATAATCTAAAATACTTTATGAATGACAAACATATTTACCCTGGTAATTAGTGGTAAAGCTATAGCTTGACCCTAAATAAAAACAAAATCGCTATAAAAGCGAAAGAGGACTCTGGACGGGCGTCCAAAATCCTCTTTCTAATCAACCTAACCTAACCACCTAAATCAGTACAAATATAATTCATTTTGTTATTTAAACAAATTTTTTGTTAAAAAAAGGCGACTATTTTATTAAAATTTTCCTTCCAATAGGACCTTCACAAAAAAGTAAATCAATTAGTGACAAGTTTGTTACAAATTTGTCGCTTTTTTCAAATAATACTTGGATGTAAGAAGTGTTGTTATCTAGTTCGGATTTATCAAATTCGTTATTTCTGAAGTCATTTTCATACAAATGATGGTATTCAGCAGTTAATTCAGGTGAAATTTGCAAGTCCCACGTATCTGAAAAGAATGCAATAATCTTTAAATTGAAATCAACTAAATACTTTTCTTTTGAGAAAATAAGCTGTTCAATATCAGATTTATAATGTTCAAAATAGGGTGCAGCTGAATAAGCACCAATCAAACTACGCCAATGGACTTGTTGCCAATTTTCTTTGTCTGAAATAAGTATGTCTTTGGTATTAGTTTTTGAACCTGAAGGTTTAATAACAGGAATTGTTAACCGTGTACGACCATTAGCGGACTTTATTTCATAACGATTTCGAATCGTTTGTTTTGGGAAATGTTCAAATTGCTCGAATAAAAAACCTTGCGATTGAAGCAGCGATTGAAAGTAATGAATACTTCCAAAAGCAGCTAAAGGAAAAATAGATCGGTTTATTTTATCCATTTGAATACACGATCCCATCTAATACCAAATGAACCTTTTGAAAACCATACAATTGAAGCTCTTCCGACAACATGGTCTTCAGGAACAAATCCCCAAACGCGTGAGTCAGCCGAATTGTTGCGATTATCTCCCATCAACCAATAATAATTCATTTTAAACTGATAGTTTGTTGTTTTTTTACCATCAATAAATATACCTTTTGAAGTTTCTTTCAATATATGTCCTTCGTATGCCGTAATTATTCTTCTGTACCAAGCAATATTGTCTTTGTTGATGCTGATGCGAACTCCTTTTTTCGGAACGGTAAAGCGCGTAAAATCAGAAACCGTATTATTGATAAATGGATCTTTCGGGAAATTTGAAAGGTTGTTGTACATGTTTTCATACGATGGTTTTTCGCCTTTTTTCAAATTATCTGAATACTGGGGCTCTCTGTATTTAACTAATCGAACAGACGGATATGCCTTTTTCAATTCATTGAATCGATCATTTGTAAGAAACAAACGGAAAATCTCACCATTTTGTCCACTGATAAAGTCTTGTTCTTTTTCGAACAAACCAATACTATTCAATTTTGAAACCGTTAACATTTCTGGACTGTTCTCAGCAACTGTATAACCTTGATTTTGAGTTGGAGAACGGAAAGCAGCTTTTTTTCCATTAACAAATAATTGGGAATCTTTGATTTCCAACACATCGCCTGGTATTCCAACACAACGTTTGATGTAATTTTCACGTTTGTCAACAGGTCGGTATATTAATCCAAAATGTTTGATAGGACCATTTTCAGCAGCGTAATTTACTTTATTAATTGCCATTGACTGACGTGCACGATTTTTCCAATAACTCAAATGATCAATAAAACCTTTGTAAAATGGTTCATTTACTGCTGATTCAAAAACATCTTTGGTTTCCTTTTCACGTTGAGCCAATTGCTCATCGGTTAATGAACCTTCAGCTACATTGTGGCTTTCATTCCATTTATTGATAATTTCTGTTGCTTTTATTTGAAATTTCTGACCATTTTCATTGCGGTAAAAATAAAATCCTTCTTCAATTAATTTTCCATGGTAATCATGTCCCATTAATCCATCAGGAACACGTGGATCATAAATTGCTGTATCACCAGAAGGATAATTGAAAACCATCACATCATAGCGTTGTACATCACCAAATCCAGGAAGACGAGTATAATTACACGTTTCTAAGTATGAATAAGACTTGACGTTAATCCATGGAATTGTGTTGTGTACTAATGGAAATGAAAGAGGCGTTACTGGAACTTTTGGACCATATGCTAATTTATTTACAAAAAGAAAATCGCCAACCAATAATGTTTTTTCCATTGAACCTGTAGGGATTTGAAAAGGCTCAAAAACATACGTACGAATAATACTAGCAGCAACTAATGCAAATACAATTGAATCACCCCATTCTTTGATTTTTGATTTTTTCCCAATTTTATCCGCACGAAAACTCAATACATAAGCTACTGCGTGACCCAAAATAGGTAATGCAACAAATAATGCTACATGATCTCCGTTTGTTCGAACAGCAACTTCTTTAGGATTTGCCCAATTAGTCTCAGGAATTAATGTGATGGATTGTGTATTTGCAATTTTCCAAAGAATGAGATATGGAAAAAACAAACCTTGTAAGGTGTCTCCAATTGTAAAAAACCCAAAACGTCTAATCAAACTAACATTTGCTACCATCCACATAATGATGTGAACACCTGGAAAAAGCATTAAAAGTGACCACCAAGGTTTTTTTGTTCCTGTTTTGAATACATAAAAGTAATTCAAACCTGGGATAAGGCCTTTCCAAGATGCAATTCCTTGTCGTTCAAATGATTTCCACCACAAGCCCAAATAGGGGTGAACAACAATTAAGAAAATGTAAAAATAAATAGCGTTCATATTGTTTGATTTAATACGTCTTTCATCGTGAATATTCCTTTTTTGCCGTTAATGAATTCGGCTGCTAATACTGCGCCTAATGCAAATCCATCACGTGAATGAGCAACATGAGACAAGGTTAGCGTGTCTATTTCTGAAGTGTAAGTAATGGTATGTGTACCTGGAACATCAGGCTCGCGCAAGGCAGTGATCGGAATCTCAGTTGCCTTTGTTTGAGGTGCTGAACCAGTTTCAGATTTCCATTCCTTGTATGTTCCATGTTCTTTGATAATTCCTTCAGCTATTGTTACGGCTGTTCCACTTGGTGCATCTAATTTTTGTGTGTGGTGAATTTCCTCTAAAGCTACATGATATGCTGGTTGATGTCCCATTAACGCAGCTAATTTTTCGTTAATATCAAATAATATATTGACTCCAACACTAAAATTTGACGCATATAATAACGTACCATCATAATCGGTAATCTCTTGTGCTACAGCTGGAAAATCCTTTAACCAAGCTGTTGTTCCTACAACGACCGGTAAATTTGCTTGTGCACATTGAATGATGTGATTTGCAGCAAGTAGCGGTTGTGTGAATTCAATAGCAACAGTTGCAGCAGATAAATCACAGCTCTCAAGCGTATTAGAAGAATCCGCTTTAAAAACTATTTCATGTCCTCTTTCTATGGCAATCCGCTCAATTGCTTTCCCCATTTTACCGTAACCAATTAATCCGATTTTCATAACAGTTTGTGTTGTGTAATATTGTTTATAGCGCGCTTATTTAACGAAATTTAAGAGTTGTTGCAAATCCAATTCCTTGATTGATTCCATATACAGGACGAAAACTAATATTCAAGTTTTCAGACACGTCAAAAGAAACGAAATGTGCTTCAATTCCTGCATCAACTACATTCAATAGGTAAACGAATCCAAAAGCAGCAATGAATAAATCACGGTTACTTCGTGCTTCATTATGAAGTGTCAGTAAACCAGCATTATCGTATTCAAAAAAGTTTGAAGTGGTATTCGTTGCAATTCGGTAATCGTATTCTTGTCGGTATGCTTTCCGTAAATTGTTATTGGAGATAATTGAAGAGCCTGTTCCAATTAATCCAGCATAAATTAACGGTACTTTCCAAAATGCCTTTTTTTTTCCTTTTGGCATTGCAATGTGATTGTAAATCTGTCCTGCTCCAGGAATTACTACTGAATAGATTGTTGCTTTTTTTACTGAATGCTTGTTCAATGAATCAGTTGATTGCCCTATCACGCTCACTGAAAACAGGAGTGAAGAAATGAATAAACGAAACGTAATGCTAGACAACTTGAATGATTATTTATTCAACAATTCAATGATTCGATTCAAATCATTCTCAGATGAAAAGTTGATTAAAATCTTTCCATTTCCAGTAGCCGATTTTTTAATATCAACTTTTGTCGCGATGCGGTCACTAAAATGGTTTTTGAAAACATCTTGTTGAACTGTTAATTCAATAGGAGATGTTTTAGTAATTGAAGCAGCTGTTACAGATTCTTCTTTAGATAAACCAGTACGAATTAACACTTCTAAATCACGAACAGATAATTGGAAATCTATGATTTGTCGGTACAAGTCAAGTTGACGGTCTTCTTCTCCTGCTGAAACCAAAGCACGTGCATGTCCCATTGAAATTAAATTGTCACGAACTCCTAACTGAATTTCAGCTGGAAGTTTCAACAAACGCAAATGGTTGGTGATACTCGATCGGCTTTTTGAAATCTTTTGTGCTAATTGCTCTTGGGTTAAACCAATTTCATCGATTAGCAATTGATAAGACAACGCAACTTCAACAGCATTTAAATCCTCACGTTGAATATTTTCTACCAAAGCCATTTCAAGCATTGCTTGGTCATTTGCAACACGAACATACGCAGGGACTTCTGTTAATCCAGCCAATTGTGATGCTCTAAAACGACGTTCACCAGAGATTAATTGATAATTATCTCGTCCTAATTTGCGAACAGTTAATGGTTGTATTATCCCGTGAATGCGAATAGATTGAGACAGCTCTTCTAACGCTTCTTTTTCAAAGTTTGTACGAGGATTAAATGGATTTGCTTCAATAGCAGAAATCGGTAACAAACTTACACCACCTGTAACTCCAGTTGTTGTCGTTGTAATATCAGTATTTGCATTATCTAATAAGGCTCCAAGACCTTTTCCTAATGCCGAGCGTTTTTTTGGATTAGATGTCATTATCTACTTGAAATTGTTTATCGTTGTTCCCAATTTTTGTCAAATCGTTGCGTTGTAAAATTTCGCGTGCAAAATTCAAATAATTGATTGCACCTTTACTTCCTGCATCATATGTCACGATTGTTTCACCGTAACTTGGTGTTTCTGCTAATTTGCTATTGCGGTGGATGACTGTGTCGAAAACTAAATCCTGAAAATGTGTTTTCACTTCTTCCACAACCTGATTTGCAAGTCGTAATCGGGAATCGTAAAGTGTCAATACAATTCCTTCGATTTCCAAATCTTGATTCAATCGTCCTTGCACAATTTTGATGGTATTCAATAATTTCCCCAATCCTTCCAATGCGAAATACTCACATTGAACCGGTATCATTACCGAGTCAGCTGCAGTCAATGCATTTACTGTAATCAAACCCAAAGAGGGAGAACAATCAATAATGATGAAATCATACTGATCTTTGATTTTCTCCAAAGCACTTTTCAACAAGTATTCTCGGTTGGGTAAATTGATCATTTCCAATTCAGCACCAACCAAATCAATGTGAGAGGGGATAATGTCTAAATTAGGATTGGAAGTCGGTAAAATTAATTCAGATGGGTGAACGTCGTTAATCAAACAGTCGTAAATGTTACGTGTATTTCTAGGGTCAAGACCAACACCTGATGTTGCATTTGCTTGAGGATCAGCATCAACAATCAATGTTTTATATTCCAAAACACCGAAACAACCACCTAAGTTGATTGTTGTTGTCGTTTTACCAACACCACCTTTTTGATTTGCAATTGCAATGATTTTACCCATAATGGAAGAAAATTAGATGTTAAAGATACGTTTTACATTTGAGCTTTTGATACTGTTAGGGTGGTAAATTTATCAACCACTAAAATGTTAATAGCATGTTGATGAATTTATAGAAAGAAAAAGATGAATGAACGTATCTTTTGAAAGTAAAAAATTAGTTGCTCGTAATACTTTTCGGCTTTTTACGCGCTTTTTTACCTTTCGACTTTTCGTATTTTTCTAATGCGGTTTGAGATTCTTTTTTCTTTTTTTCTTTCCCTTTTTTCGGTTCATTTGAGGAAGGCATTGCAGGGACATGTGTCTCTGAAACGGAACCGTTATTACTGGATGGGTCTATCCATTCTCCTTTTTTTGAAACCATTTCTATTTCACCAGTTTCGGGATTGATAACTGCTACTTTTACATCTTTTGATTCTTTGTTGACGCCTACAACATCTTCTTTCAGCAACCATTTACCATCTTCAAAAATAAATGCATCGTAAGTCATGTCGGGAACATAGAATTCATAAAAACCGATCATCGAAGGTGTTTCAGGTGATAAATGATCGAAGATGATACGCTTGTATTCGGGTTCCCATTTCAGTGAAATAGTAGCTTTTCTTGAATGCTCAAAAAAGACACGTTTTAAGGTATTGTTCGCAATTTTAAAAATAGGAGCGCCTAATTTTAATGTGTTACCATTAAACGAAATCACGTCAATCAATTTCATGTTGCTTTCTTTCGTTGCAGCATTCCAGCCCAAAACGGTGTAATACTTTTTTGATCCTTTTATTTCAGGGATTATTTTGTAGTATAGTGCACCATACCAATTAGCTGCATCGAGTGTTTCAGCTGGTTTTAATTCCGAGTAAATATTTTGAGTCAATACATAAACAGTGTGTTTGTTTTTTTTAATGTCTCGCTTCAATACGTAACCAAAATACCGTTGAGATTCGTCTTCTTGTTCAATGTTCCAATTAACTATGCGCAATTCACCATCAGGACTGTCGATACAACCTATTGAAGTTAATTCAGGGAAATTATAATCAAAAATTGTGGGCTCATTCAATGTTTTTTCCATTAACGAACTAAAACGGTCATTGATACTGCTTTTATCATCGTCCGTTTTTGCTGAACGCAAGGAATCGAGAATGATTGATAGTTCAGCAACGCGATTTGAATAATCGAATTGACTAAAAAGTTGAAAAGTTACGAATAAAAGTAGAAGTGAAAGCTTAATTTTCATGAGGATATAATGTAATTAGATGCTTTCGTTACAGCAAAAGCTTACAAGTGCATGAAATCTTTTTTCGCTAGTAATTCGTCTTCTGATTCTCTGTATTCTGGATCATCTACGCAACAATCTACTGGACAAACAGCTGCACATTGTGGTTCGTCATGAAAACCAACACATTCGGTGCATTTGTCTGTTACAATGTAATAAACATCCATGTCTTTTGGTTCAAAATCAGAACTTGCGTCGATTTCTTCACCGTTCAATGTAGTAATCATCCCCTTTAACGACGTACCATCTGAGTATTTCCATTCTGCTCCACCTTCGTAGATTGCATTGTTTGGACATTCTGGTTCGCATGCACCACAGTTGATGCATTCGTCTGTTATCATGATTGCCATAATCGCGTTTTTTTTTGCAAATATAATAAGTAGTTAACAATTCGTTTGGTGATTTGGTTTAAACTTTCAAAAAATAAATCCAAAGAACGTACCTTTGTACCGTGAAAAAAGTGGAAATTATTAAAGTACTGGTACAATTAGGTACTATTTTTAACGCAGTTGCTTCGAATGATGAATGGCGTGATTACGATTGTGGATTGACAGAAAATGAATGGTATAGCCTTCAATTGATGATCAAAAAAGAAAAGCAACACAATCCGTGGTTCACTGAAAAGAACATCAAATCATCCATGAAAGGGTTGTCAATAATGCTTGAAGAATCAGCATTAACAACTTTTGCCAACAACTATTCGTATACAAATCAACCGAAAAAAATAGCCTTGATAATGGCTGGAAATATTCCATTGGTTGGTTTTCACGATTTGATCTGTGTTTTATTATCTGGAAATAATGCTTTGTGCAAATTGAGTTCTCAAGATAGCCGTATCCCAATGTTCGTCATTCAGTTATTAACCGAAATTGATGAACGCCTGAAAAGTAAAATTCAATTGGTTGTAGGTCCGCTGAAATCTTTTGATACAGTAATTGCAACTGGTAGCAACAATACGATTACGCAATTTGAAACGTATTTTGGAAAATACCCGCATATTTTTAGAAAAAATCGCACATCGATTGCCGTATTGACAGGCGATGAGACAAACGAAGAGTTGACTGCTTTGGGGGATGATTGTTTTCTCTATTTTGGAATGGGGTGTCGCAATGTCTCCAAATTGTTTATTCCTAGTGATTTCAATGTTGATCGTTTATTTGAAGCTTTTTTACCTCATAGCGACATCATAAATCACCACAAATACGGAAATAATTACGATTATAACCGCACTATTTTCTTGATGAATAGTATCCCTTTTTTGGATAACAATTGCTTCATGCTAAAAGAAGATTCAGGTTTGCATGCGCCTTTATCAGTCATTTATTATGAACGCTACGAATCATTAGACGAAGCAACTTCATTTATTCAAGCGCATCGATCAGAATTACAAGTAATTGTAGGGAAAAACCACACTCCTTTTGGTGTAGCCCAAACTCCTAAGATTGATGATTTTGCAGATGATGTTGATACGATGCTGTGGTTGAATGAATTAGCGTGACAGAATCGCTGTTTTTTTTGAAACTTTTTCAATTTGATTCCGTATAGTTATTCAAACTGTACGAACATGCGCTTTTTAACATTTTTCTTTTGTTTCACTCAAGTTACATTTTTATTTGGTAATCAATCTGTTAGTAAATTAACTTCGACAGATTATATTGCAAATTGGTCTGCTGTAGCAGTCAATCAAATGACGCTATACCGCATACCTGCAAGCATTACTTTAGCTCAAGGTTTATTGGAGTCGGGGAATGGTAATTCAAAATTAGCAGTTGAAGCTAACAATCATTTTGGTATCAAATGTCACGATTGGACAGGAGAAACAATTTTTATGGATGATGATGCAGAGCAAGAGTGTTTTCGTAAATACGAAACGGCTGAAGCTTCTTTTGTCGATCACAGTTTGTTTTTAACAACTAAAAAAAGATACGAAACGTTATTCCAGTTACCAATTGATGATTATAAATCATGGGCAGTAGGATTAAAATCAGCTGGTTATGCAACATCGCCAACTTATGCTGATCGTTTGATAGAATTGATTGAACGATTAAACTTAACTCAATACGATAATAAAACGTTCGCTAAAAATGGGGAAGAGCTATTGGCTCAACAAGTTTCAAATAAAAAACAAGTATTAAAAATTGATGCGACAGCACTTACAAATACTGCTCATCAACAAAAAGAAAACAATACCGTTCGTTTTATCATTGCCAAAAAAGGAGATACTTATTATAAAATCGCACAAGAATTTGATTTAGCGCTTTGGCAATTGTATGCTTACAATAGTTACGATGAAAAAAAGGAATATTTAGCTGAGGGAGATGTTGTATACATTGAGCCAAAAAAAGCGCGTGTAAAATCGACTTCGAAGTCTAAGAAAAAAAGCATCACTTTAAATCAATCTCAAACTGTTCAAGAGATTTCGCAAAAAGAAGCTGTCAAAGTTGGTGCAATTGCACGTAAAAATAAGTTGAATCCGACAGCAGTTTTACAAAAAGGTCAAGTAATTGAACTTAATTAGTTGGGAATTTGTAATTGAAACCAATAACAAAAGTCGTAGTTTTTAAGTCTAACAACGCTGAGCTTCCTGTAAAAGCTTGGTAAACTTTTGTTTGAAGAAACGATTTGATAGCAAAATCTACCGTCATAGCGCCATATCTGTAACCAACACCTCCTGAAATTAATTGATCTGCATTTTTACCATACACAAGTAGTGCTTTGTCTCCTTTGAAATAGCTAGCGAAGCCTCCGCGTAAAAAAAACTTGTTTGAAAAAACGATTTCACCGCCTATTTTCAAATTAAAACCTGCTTTTAAACGTTCTTTAGCTGCTGCATTTTCGTTAGAAAAACTATATGCTTCATAGGTTGGATCATCAGTTGGTTTTAATTTTCCCCAAGAGTAATCCAAGAATTCAGCATCAATATTGATACAGCCTCTTTTTTCAAATACATAACCAAATGATCCTATAAATCGAGTCGGTGTACTTAAGTTGTATTTATAAGTCGATTTTGGAACCAATGAAGGGTCAACTGTTCGAAGACCGTCATCATGCATGGCAGTCATATTGGCATTTGTTTGATCCAATAAATTAAACGATGTCGGTGTGTGAATTGAAAAACCGATACGAATATTATCTTGGGGTAAATAAATAATTCCGATTTTTAAATTTAGACCTGTTCCTTTGGTGTTAAAGTGATAGTTATAATCAAAAGAACGTAACGAAACGCCAACCGTATCAATTAACGATTCAGAATGATCAATATTTTCATCGTATTTCAATCGTTGAATGCCAAGATTTCCACCGATATACAATTTATTGATATAGTTTCCGCTGAAATTAAAATAGTATTCAGATATACCTCCAGAAGTTGTAACTGTACGATTGTGAATCATATCTCCGTTTGTTAAACGAGGAATGTAGTTAGGGTAATCAAAATCAATTGCATATGTTTCATAAGCCAACGATGTTGAAAAGGGAAGGTAACTGTTCAAATCAACGGGTTGAGTTCCGTAACCATTACTTGAAAATTCATCCAGTAGCGATTCAAACTGCTGACCTTTGTAGGAGAAAAAGGAATTAAAATTCGCAATTCTATTGATTCCGAAACCAAATTGCGAAAATAAAAAACCTTGACGGTTAAGTGATTTATCAGATACAATTACAAAATTCAAATTGGATAATCGTGAATAAAAATCGGATGTAGTTGTTGTTTGATTTTGAAAATTCGCTGCATTTGATGTAGCAATTCCATTGAATGTTAGACCAAAAGAAGAATTTGTGTAACGAGCCAAGCCTGCTGGATTGATTCGAGCGCAACCACTTTCAGCACCTATTGCTCCAAATGAACCAGCCATTGCATCAAAGCGAGCTGTTCCTTCATTAAATGTATTTGCAGCACGATAAATGTCGATTTCATTTTGAGCCAATAAACAAGAAGAGCTTAGTAATAAAGCTGTAAAGAGTTGACGAATTCTTTTCATTATTAGTGACGTCCAACAGTTTTTACACCACCAGAAATCGCTCCACCACCACCTGAACTTCTACCAACCGAAATTCCACCGCCATTTCCAACACGTGGAGCAGTTGTTACAGTTGTTGCAGTTCGTCCAGCTGCGCGAATGACACCACCTACAGATGGACGACTAACAGTTCCTCCGTTAGCAACACGTCCAGCTGAAACTGGAATAGATGGCATTTTTGCAGGACGAGGGATTGTAGCAACTGGCATGTTGTGCGTGCGCATTTTTCCAACTGTCACTGGATTTCCATTAGTTGTGCTTTTTAAGCTATTTTTTGAACGTGAAGTTATTCCGCCCATTCCCGAAATCGAACCGCGTGGTCCATTAAGCGTTGTGTTTGTGAAAGCGTAATTCCCAGTGTAATTAGCATTGTTTGAAGCCCAATTAGTTGCAGAACCCCAATTGTTGTTCACTGCAAAGTAACCAAAGCCATTGTTAAAGAAAATGCCGTTTCCAAAAGAATTGGAACTGTAAAGCGAATAATACACCTGACCATTTGCCCCTAGAAAGGGCGTGTTGAACATATTTAGTCTGTTGCAATTGTTTAGAGACATGCTAAATCGCAACAAATTCAACCGATTGAAACCATTGAAGAAATCGAATTCCTGTTGGTTCGTGTTATTTGCATAAACTGTTTTGTTATCGGAATTGTGTTTTTGGAAAACATACGCATTGTAATCCGTATCTTCATTTACATCCGTATTGAGAGGTAGGCTTGCTTCTCTTAATGAATAAACATCATCTTCAATCCATTTTTCGGAAGTAACACAACTTGTTAATAAAGCGGTAGTAATGAAAGAAACTGCTAAAAATCGATAATTATTCATATGAAAAAGCTTTAAGTTGACTTAAAAATAGTTATAATTTCTAACTTTGTAGTAACAAATAATAAAATTTAACAAATTAGGGAAATGGCTCAAAAATATACAACACGCGCCGAAGATTATTCTAAATGGTACAACGAACTCGTTGGGCGAGCTGATTTAGCTGAACATTCAGATGTTAGAGGATGCATGGTTATTAAGCCATATGGTTATGCTATATGGGAAAATATGCGTGACATTTTGGATAAAAAATTCAAAGAAACAGGTCACTCAAATGCATATTTCCCGCTGTTAATTCCCAAGTCTTATTTAAGTAAAGAAGCTTCTCACGTTGATGGTTTTGCAAAAGAATGCGCTGTCGTTACTCATTATCGTTTAAAAAACGATCCAAATGGTAATGGTGTAATCGTTGATCCGGACGCAAAATTGGAAGAAGAATTAATCATTCGACCAACTTCAGAAACAATTATTTGGAATTCATATAAAAATTGGATCCAGTCTTACCGCGATTTACCAATATTAATTAACCAATGGGCGAATGTTGTGCGTTGGGAAATGCGTACGCGTTTATTTCTTCGTACTGCTGAGTTTTTATGGCAAGAAGGCCACACAGCTCATGCAACGCAACAAGAAGCCATTGCTGAGGCGGAACAAATGTTAGATGTCTACACCGATTTTGCTGAAAACTACATGGCAATGCCTGTGTTGCGTGGACGTAAATCGGAAAGCGAACGTTTTGCTGGAGCAGATGACACGTATTGTATTGAAGCAATGATGCAAGACGGGAAAGCGCTTCAAGCAGGTACGTCACACTTCTTGGGTCAAAATTTTGCAAAGGCATTCGAAGTGAAATTCACAGATGCGCAAGGAAAATTAGATTATGTTTGGGCAACATCTTGGGGTGTTTCAACACGTTTAATGGGTGCGTTAATCATGACCCATTCGGATGACGAAGGCTTGGTTTTACCGCCAGCATTAGCGCCAATTCACGTAGTTATTGTTCCGATACACCGAACGGAAGAAGATTTAATCGCGATTAATGATGCTGTTGCAACAATCGAACGAGAGTTGAAAGCATTGAATATTCGCGTGAAATACGATAAAGATGATCAAAAACGACCAGGATGGAAATTTGCAGAATACGAAGCAAAAGGAGTTCCGGTTCGAATTGCAATTGGCCCAAGAGATTTAGCAAATGGTGTTGTTGAATTAGCTCGTCGCGATACAAAAGAAAAATCGGCTGTTGCAATTGAAGGAATTGCTACATATATCCAAGGATTACTTGATGAAATTCAAACGAATTTGTTGGAGCGTTCTAAAAAGTTTCGTACAGAAAATATACATACTGTTGATACGTATGAAGACTTCAAAGTGCGCTTGGAAAAAGACGGAGGTTTTTACTTAGCACATTGGGATGGTACAAAAGAAACGGAAGAGAAAGTGAAACAAGAAACACAAGCGACAATTCGTTGCATACCATTAGATATTCCTTCAGAAGCGGGAGTATGTATGGTGACAGGAAAACCTTCAAAGGGTCGCGTTGTCTTTGCAAAAGCATATTAAGCAAATACTAATAAAGCTTAAAAAGTCGGAATAATGTTCCGGCTTTTTTTGTTTGGAAACGATACTATTGTTAATTTGGAACTCAAATAGAAGCTCATGAATGATTCATTGAAAATAATACAAGATTTACTCGAGAAAAAAGCGGCACTAAAGCAAGACATTTTTCAAGACACAAAAAATCATTTCGACCGATTTAAGCACCATTTATTAGAGGAAATTGGCGTTTTGCGACACGCAATTAATGATGATCGTATTCGTTTGCATGTAGAGCACAAAGGTGAATTTCAAATTCAAGTTTTTATTGGGAGTGATGTTTTGGTATTTCAAATGCATACCAACGTTTTTAAATTGTCAGAAGAACATCCTGTTTGGAAAACAGATTACATGAAAGAAGACAAGGATAGGGGGTATTTCGGCTTGATTAATATCTATAATTTCTTGGCGGAATCGTATCTTAAAAGCAGGTTGAATGATGTTGGTTATTTGATTGGTCGCATTTTCATCAATAAAGACAGCCATTTTATGGTTGAAGGTAAAGGTCAATTAGGCTTTTTATTCCGCGATTTAACAGCTGCGCAATTGAATGATGCAATCATGAAGCATATTATCAATGTCGCTTTCATGTATGCGCTTGAATTTGATTTACTAACTCCACCTTATGATATCGTCTCAAAAGTGAGTGTAATTCAAATGATGGAACAGAATTCCAGGGAGCAAATGTCCACAGGTAAACGCCTGGGTTTCAAATTTGAAGCAGAAGACAAAGATTTTTTTTAGAAAAAAAACACATCTTGTTTTGTGAAAAGAAAAATTAGGTCTATATTTGCACTCCGAAAATAAAAAAAAACGGCCCATTCGTCTAGTGGTTAGGACGCCAGGTTTTCATCCTGGTAACAGGAGTTCGATTCTCCTATGGGCTACTGGGATTTTTGGCCCATTCGTCTAGTGGTTAGGACGCCAGGTTTTCATCCTGGTAACAGGAGTTCGATTCTCCTATGGGCTACACGATTAAAAACTTATATAAAAAGGAAAAATGGCAAATCATAAGTCAGCACAAAAAAGAATTCGTACAAACGATGTAAAACGTTTACGTAATAAATACCAACACAAAACAACGCGTAATGCAGTTCGTAAATTGCGTGGGTTGAAAGATGGTAAAGAGGCTATCGAATTGCTTCCTGTTGTTAGTTCAATGTTGGATAAATTAGCAAAACGCAATGTAATTCACAAAAACAAAGCTGCTAACTTGAAATCAGGTTTGGCTGTTCTAGTGAACAAACTATAAGAAATTACATTTTTTTAAGTAATTTAGGTCTTACATCTTCCGTTAGCGGTTGAGTAAGACCTTTTTTGGTTTCATATATGGTGAAATTTTTGATTGTGCTTTTTTCATTGAGCTTTGCTTGTTTTATTACAACAGGACTTCGTGCACAATCACTTTATTTTAACTATTTCACCGACACAATTCGACCAGGTTTTCGCATATCAGGTGTTTTTGATTCAATGGATGTAGCGAGTGCACGCTACCAACAAAACTTACCTACAATCTTTCAACCTGCGAAACAATCTTTTTCATATTTGAACCTTCACAAAGATGCTAATCAAGAAGTAAAAACGCGCTTCTCTGCTATACCCCATGTTGGCTTTCGCTATTCCATGGGTACAAATGCAACGCAGGAAGGTAAAATAATGTACACACAAGCATTGGACTCGTTTACTTTCCTTCAATTAGATTACCAACGAAACGTTTCACAAGGAGCTTTGCGTAATGGGAATTTTGAATACAATTCAGTTGCATTTCAATTGTTAAAACGAAAAAAACGCTTAGCTTTTGCGTTGGCGATTAAATTTTTAGGCGAAAAAAGAAGTTTAAACGGAGGTCTACGGGGTGATTCTTTATCCGATCCGTTGTTGGGATTGATTTTTCAAGATGTATCGAAGAATAATGTATTTTTAACAAGTAACTTTTCACCTTCAAGCCCTGGAGCAGTTTACAAAGAGAATAAAACATTTCAACTAACGAATACCAGTTATTTATCGTTCACGTCAAATGATCATTTGAAAACAGGAATCTTTGTGAATCCTTATTTATCGATTGAAAATCGTCGTTTTATTGAAAATGGATCAATTAACACCATTTATGGTGTTGCAAACTATGATACAAGTGCAACACGTGATTTCTGGCAAAAAAGCGAAATAGGAGCGTGGAGTGGATATTTTCTTCATTCCAAACAATTTCAATTAAACGCAGGTGTTGTGGTGAATTATTGGGATTATGATAATTTATTGCGCCACCGAGATACAGTTATGGTATTAGCCAAAGGCGATTTTATGGTTGCATCTAAAAGGGGATTGATATGGAAGTCTGCTGCAACATTAAATTTGGCAGGTGCATTAGGCGAATTATCGCTAACTAGTTCCATTCATCAACAATTCAAAATTGGCCGCATTGCTATACATGGTGGTTACAAAAAAGCATATCCTGAATTATATCAACGTGAATATTATTCGAATACAACGAATTATTCATGGACAAACCGAACGCTTTTTACACATGTCTATTTTGGCGGTGCACTTGCAATTACCAAAAACAAAACAACAACTGCTTTAAGTGCTAACTATGAATTTACTGATAAACTTCCGTTATTTATTGGCAATCAATGGCGACAAGACACCTTGAATCAACTTTCGGTTTTAACATTGAAGGCGGTTTCTTCATTTGTTATGAAGCGCTTGTTTTTTCAACCTTCAATCACTGTTCAATTATCGGAAAATACAGTAGTGCCAAAGTTGTTAGTTGCTGCGCGTGTTGGTTTTAATGGAACATTATTCAAGGCGAAAAAAATGAAAACTGCATTGGGCGTTGATTTAGGTTACACCAGTAGTTATCAGTTGATGGAATATGTTCCGTACATGCAAACCTATTCCTTTTCAACAGCAACAAATACTTATGCAGCCATGCCAAAACTACATTTGTTTGCAAACTTCGATTTAGGCTTCTTCCGATGGTTTTTGCGTTTGGAAAATATTGAACAGACTTTCCAAAAAAAGATGAATTTTGAAGCATTAGGTTATCCTGTTGTGCCAATGCAATTCCGTTTTGGAGTTTCGTGGGACTTATTCAATTAAGTCGTTCAAACAAAATCTTTTTTTTATCTTTGATTCAAATTATAATTCATGGGATTACTCGATAATAAAGTAGTATTGATAACTGGTGCATCACGTGGTATCGGTAAAGCAATTGCTGAAGAATGTGTAAAACAAGGTGCGACAGTAGCTTTCACCTATTTATCTTCGGAAGAAAAAGCAAAAGCATTAGAAGCAGAATTAACCGCAAATGGTGGAACAGCTAAAGGTTTTAAATCAGACGCTGGGAATTTTGATCAAGCACAACAATTAGTAGATGATGTAGTTGCAGCTTTTGGAACAGTAGATGTATTGGTAAATAATGCTGGAATTACCAGAGATACCTTGTTAATGCGCATGACTGAAGAGCAATGGGATGAAGTAATTAATACCAATTTGAAATCTGCTTTCAATTTAACGAAAGCTGTTCAACGTCCAATGTTGAAAGCGCGTTCAGGTTCAATCATAAACATGTCTTCTGTTGTTGGTGTAAGTGGAAATGCTGGACAATCAAATTACGCTGCTTCAAAAGCTGGGTTAATTGGTTTTACAAAATCGATTGCGCAAGAATTAGGTTCAAGAAACATAAGATGCAACGCGATCGCTCCAGGTTTTATTGAAACCGAAATGACAGGTGCTTTGGATCAAAAAGTAGTAGAAGAATGGAGAAGTTCTATTCCATTAAAAAGAGGTGGTTCACCAGCTGATGTTGCAAATGCAACTGTCTTTTTAGCTTCTGATATGTCGACTTATATTACAGGACAAACATTACATGTTTGTGGTGGTATGTTAATGTAATCTTCGATTGCTTTAAATTTGGGAAAGAAGACTTCAAGTACCGTGAATTTAGGCAAACATTTATTAGATAAAGATTCAATTTTAAACGTAGGTTTCGTTTCTCGAAGTCTACGTTTTTTCATTACTTTTGTTTAAAATTCAACGCTATGAATATTCGTCCAAGAAGAAATAGAAAAAATGCTGCCATTCGCGCGATGATTGAAGAGACTAAATTGGGTGCTGAGCATTTGATTTATCCAATTTTTCTGAAAGACGGTAAAAATATTCAAGAAGAAGTTGCTTCGATGCCGGGTAATTACCGTTGGAGTTTAGATAAATTGATTCCTGAATTTGAAAAATGGATGGAATTAGGAATTCGTACGTTTGATTTATTTCCAGCTGTAGATGAACATTTGAAAGATCAGTTGGGCAGCTACAGTTATGCCGACGAGAACTTTTATTTACATGTCATTCGTTCGTTGAAAGAGCGTTTTCCTGAAGCGGTGTTGATGTCAGATGTTGCGCTTGATCCTTATTCATCAGATGGACACGATGGAGTTGTGATTGACGGACAAATTGTAAACGACGTTACTTTGCCTTTACTCGCTAAAATGTCGGTTGCTCAAGCACAAGCAGGAATTGATATTGTAGGGCCATCTGACATGATGGATGGGCGAGTAGGTGTTATTCGTTCAGCATTAGACAACAATGGATTTACAGATGTTTCCATCATGTCGTACACAGCAAAATATGCAAGTGCGTTTTACGGACCTTTCCGAGATGCGTTGAATTCAGCGCCGAAATCGGGTGATAAGAAAACTTACCAAATGAATCCTGCAAACAAACGCGAAGCGTTGATTGAAGCAGCTTTGGATATCGAAGAAGGAGCAGATTTTATCATGGTGAAACCAGCGTTATGTTATTTGGATATCATTCATTTATTAAAAGAACGTTTTGACATTCCAATAACTGCTTACAACGTAAGTGGCGAGTGCGCGATGGTTTACGCAGCTGCAAAGCAAGGCTGGTTGGATTACGATCGAACTGTTATGGAAATGCTATTAAGCATTCGAAGAGCAGGAGCAGATGGAATATTGACGTATTTTGCACCACACGCTGCTAAGTTGATGAAAGGGTAAGCATTTTACCGTGCAAATCCAATCTTGAACTTTTTGCCTTTGATTTTTTGATCGCGGATTTGAGGAACAACTTCTTCTGCTTCAAAACGATTGATAGCAACCAGTGTGCTGTGGTCCATAACGGTTATCATACCGATATCAGTCGATTTCAACCCTCCAATCTTGTGTAAGAATCCGACGACATCAACTTTGTTTATTTTGTCTTTTTTTCCGCCGCCAATGTAAATCGTTTTCCAATAAGGAGGCTCTGGAAGCGGTTCGTTTGGAACAATGTCGTACACAAACATATCGGGCATAAAATCAGGGAATTTGTCTTTTTCTGTTTGAAAAGTAAAAACAACACCATCCGCATTTTGACGTGCAGTACGACCGCTTCTGTGTTTGAAAACAGCTTCTTGTTGCGGTAGTTGATAATGAATAACATGTTCAACTGCATCAATATCCAATCCACGTGCAGCCAAATCGGTTGCAACTAAAAATTGCGCGCTTTCGTTTCTAAATTTGATTAAAGCACGTTCTCGTTCTTCCTGATCCATTCCGCCGTGGTAATAAACTGCGTGAATGTTTCCATCAATTAGAAAATCATAAATGCGGACAACTGCTTCACGATGGTTGCAGAAAATGATTGTCTTTCCTTCGGGTAAATTACACAACAACTCAAAAAGTGTTTCAACTTTTTCAGTATCTAAACAGTTTATTTTGAAATACTTAATGTTTGATTCTTCGTTTTTCACTAAAAAATCAACTCGTTCGAATTGAATAAATTCAATGAAGCTAGGTAATTCTTGTAAATCGGTTGCTGAGACAAGCATTTTTTTCTCAATCGATTTCATTGCACCTATTATTTGCGACATATCTTCTTCAAAACCCATTTCGAGTGATTTGTCGAATTCATCTAAAACAAGTGTGTGAACCCCTGATAAATTAATATTTTCGCGTTTCACATGATCCAAAATACGACCGGGTGTTCCTACTAAAACTGCAGGAGGCTCAGAAAAATTATTTTTCTCAATACGAATGGAATGACCGCCATAAGTTGCATTGATTTTATAATCGGTTCCCATTGCTTTGAAAACTGATTCAATTTGCAAAGCAAGTTCTCTAGTAGGAGTAATAATTAACGCTTGAACTCCCGATTTTTCAAATGAAAGTTCGTTATAAATGCTCAATAAAAACGCTAAAGATTTACCAGAACCAGTAGGCGATAAGAGCAACACATTTTTATTCGTTCTCATTGCTTGAATGGAATGTTCTTGCATCTCATTCAATGCGTTAATTTTTAATTTTTCGAGAATGCTTTGTTGTGTTGCTTGTATCATGTGGTAAAGTTACAAAATAAGGAGGAAGATTTGAGGTTATTCCAAGATCACTTTGTGAGGTGTAGCCCTATGCGAAGGCAAGGGTAGACTTCGAGTGCCTCAGTCTACAAACGAGTCCCGATTATTCGGAATCAGTCTAAAACGAGACCCGCTGACTGAGGGAGATGTAATCGTACTCGAAGGCAAGGGGGAAACGTCATCTACATTTCCAAGAACACTTTGTGAGATATAATCGTATGCGAAGGCAAGGGGAATATCCTGTAATTTCTAATTATTCCTTATTTTTGTTTGTCGTTCGTTCACAGCGTTGAAGTGTAAACGGCAGTTTGCATGCGTGCAAACAACCCATGCGGTAGATCATTGACGTCTAACATTTTATTCGAAAGGGGAGTCTTATTGTTGCGATGGCGGGCTGCACTCTTCGGAGATTGTTTACAATCAGCAGATTACAAAGCAATATAGCGAACTAAATCGTGCTTTTAGAGACGTTCAAGTCAGCTATTAGCATGCTGCATGGGTTTATTTTTTCTTCCAAATTTCACACGAAACAGCATAGTGGTCAGAAAATGCTTTTTTCTGAATGGTGAACTTTTGTGCTTGTAAGCGCGGATCGTGAAAAATATAATCAATTCTTCCTGCAGGAACCCTTCCAGCGTAAGTAATTCCTAATCCAAAGCGCGTTTCCAAGAACGAGTCAATCAATTTTTGATTGAATTGATTGTACACATAAGACATTGGTGTGTCGTTAAAATCACCACAAACGACAACAGGATAAGGTGAAGTTTCCATGTGTTCAATGACTTTTAAAGCTTGTTGTGCACGAGCTGGATAAGCAATTGTTAACTTATCAATTAACAGGCGAACAGTCGATTTTTTCTCTTTTGGAACAGCATCTGTTGCACCAAACATTTCGTAATCCTCTTGTTGTAATTTTATTGATTGCAAGTGAATGTTGTAAACACGAATGGTGTCACCATGTTTTACGATATCCGCGAAAATACAGTAGTTATCTGTTGATGCAAAATTATCAAACATCACATCACCTTTTGCAATAATCGGATATTTGGACAACATACAAATTCCAAAATTTTGCCGATTTCTTATTTTATGAGAATACCGTTCGTGGTAATTTTGTGCTCCAAGTAATTCAATTAATGTGTCTTTAGTGGAAAAGGATGTCGGTTTGTCTTGGTGGAAAAATTCTTGAAAACAGACAACATCTGGATTTACTTCTTGCACGTATGCCAAAATTCCATTTCTGTTTTCATTTCGTTTCTCAACAGATTCGTTATAAACATCAAATAATCGAACGTTATAACTCATGATTTTCCAAATACTGTCGTTTTGAGATGCTGTAACAGGGCGAAAGCTTATGCCAATTGTTCGGAAGTGAAGTTTTCCGCCAATAATCACAAAGAAGAGCACGACAAAGAACCAGCGCGATTTTAATAACGCCCAGTAAATAAGAAAAAGCAGATTAACAGCGATGATAATGGGATAAGCCAAACCAAAAAACGGAAGTAATTCAAACGTATCAGGATGAACAAAAGGCGCGAAATAAGATAGTACTAAGGTCGCCAATGCAACGATAGTAAAGATTTTCATCCAATTGGAAAACCGCGCTATTTGATAAATCCACTTACTCATTTATTGCTCTGTGAAAACAAGAAATCTTTTTCTTTTTTTGTTAATGATTCGTAACCTGATTTTGAAATTTTCTCAAGAATTTTATCAATTGCTACTTGTTTCTGTTTCGCTTCAAGGTTGTATTCTTCGTCTGTTTTAACACGTCTTCCGCCTTTTTCAACTTTCATTTTTGGCGATTTCTTTCCTATGTTTGCAACAAACAATCGAAAAGCTTGCGTCTTTTTCTCTGAAAAGTTAATGATATTTTTGGAAGAATGAATATTTCTAATGGAAAGATAACCGATTACTATTCCTCCGATATGCGCAAAATGAGCAATGTTGTCATTCGCTCCAATACTCAATACGTCGTATAAAATATACAATCCTGCAATGACAATTAAGCGAACAGGAAGTATTCCAAACAAGTTGACTTGTAAATTGGGACGGTAAAACGCCATCGCAACAAAAATTGCCATGATGGAACCAGAAGCTCCAACGATAACGGTTTGAGTCAATGGGTCTGCAAATGCAGGAAATAGTGCATGAGCGAGCAATTCGAAAACACCACCAACAATTCCGCCGAGCACATAAACATGAATCAAACGTCTACCAGTGAAAAATTGAATAAACATGCTTCCAGAAAAGTACAAGAAGAGCATGTTCGATAAAAAATGCAAAAAAGAAAAATGCGCAAAAATACTGGTGACAATTGTCCAAGGACTTTTAAAAAAGCCATTCATATTGGTGTCCAATGTAAATACACGCGCCAACACCTGTTGTGTTACTTCTTCTGAATTTGTTAGGCGACCAATTACGGTATTCAACCCGATGAACACAAAAACAATAGCGTTGATGAAAAGCAATTGAATATGCGTTCCACCGAATTTTAACTGGTATTTTAATTCCTCAAAAAGTGTTCGTTGTCCGTTCATGTTTAATAGAAATTAGAACTATTTCTTTTCCAGATTAAGACAATAACACCACCAACAATTGCGCCTCCAACATGCGCTAAATGTGCAACATGGTCGCCAGCTGTTTGATGGAAACTGGAGTAAATTTCAAGTACAAAATATCCGCCAATTAAGTATTTTGCTTTTACTGGAATTGGAGGGAATAATAATTGTAATTCTGTATTTGGAAACAACAACGCAAATGCTGCTAACAAGCCAAAAACTGCGCCTGAAGCGCCAACCATTGGCGTCATCGACATGCCTAGATAATCACTGATTGCTGCAAATTGGTAAGAAGTAATCCCACCATCTTTGTTCAAATAGCGGTTAGCCTCCTCTAAAAACTGATCTGATTTTCCAAATTCACGCAGTAAGTTATTTATCATGGTCAATTGCTCACCATTTCCATTGCTTTTAATTAAATTAATCAACGCTTCAACTTGAAAATAACCTGCAATGTTATAAAGTAAAATAGCTCCGAATGCTGATAAAAAGTAGACCTTTAGAAATCGTTGTGCTCCCCACAAATGTTCTAAGAAACTACCGAACATAAACAACACATACATGTTCATGAAAATGTGAAAAATATCAGCATGCATGAACGCATGAGTAATCAATTGCCACGGTTTAAAAAGTGGTGTATTGAAATAATGAGCTCCTAGAATAGTTCCCAAATCAACACCTTGCTGCTCTAATACAAACGTTGCAACAAAAAACAAGATGTTGACAATGATTAAATTCTGTGTAACTGTTGGCGTATTTCTAAACATGGATTAAAAAAGTTGCATTAAAAATTCGTTTGAAATAATGGACATGATTTGCTTGCCATTAGGCGTGTAAGAATGTTCCTCGGCATCAAAAAGTTGCTGAACAAAATCTGTTATTATAGTAGGTTCGTTTCCTAACTTAAACGTAATACTGCCGGCAAATGCCAATTGAGCAAGAACGGTGTGTGCAATTTCCCCTTTGTCCAATTCCCCCATTTGAATCGACTCCAAAATTTTATCAACGCACGAAATGACAGTTGATTCGTTTAACAATTCTGGAATACCAATTAACTGTAATTGTTCATTTTCCCACGACCAAGAAAATCCAATGCGTTCCAAGGTTTTTTGGTGTTCGTTCCAATGGATTTGTTCTTGTTTTGAAACGTTTTTTTCAAGCGGAAAAAGAAGTTGTTGGGATCCAAGTGGATTGATGAAAAATCCGCGCATCAATTCATCGTACAAGATTCGTTCGTATGCACGACGGAAATGAATCAACAACAAACCAGATTGAACAGGGGAAACAATAAATGAACTTTTAATAAAAAAAGGACCTTCTGGAATTTCTGGTGAAATTTCATGCAATGCAACTTGTTCGTTTGCTGTGTCAATCGAAGCGATTTCATTTTCTGGATTCCAGAAATCATCCCAATTTGATGTATTTGTATCTGATTGGAAACCAGCGTTTTTTATTCCTTGACTGAAAGCACTGTTTGAATTAGAACTAGTGCGTTGACCTTCACGCGTATTGGAGAAAGCAAAAGGGTTGTAATTTTTATCGACTTGAATTACCGGTTCATAAGCAGGTTGGTTTTTCATGCTCAGCGGAATATCAAATTCATTTTCCCGATCAAAATCGAGTGTTGGAGAAATATTGAATTTACCCAAACCTAGCCGAATAGTACTCCGAAGAATGCTGTAAATAGCTTTGTCGTCTTCAAATTTTATTTCCGTTTTTGTAGGATGCACATTGACATCAATATTTTTTGGGTTTATTTCCAAGAAAATAAAATAACTTGGAAACATTTTAGCGGGTAATAATTGTTCAAATGCAGCAGTTACTGCATGATTGAAATACGTATCTTTAAAAAAACGATTGTTAACGAAGAAAAACTGTTCACCACGCGATTTCTTCGCAGCTTCTGGTTTACCAACAAAACCTTCAATGCGAACGATATCCGTTGTTTCATTAATAGGAACTAATTTATCATTGAAAGCTTTTCCGAAAATATCGACAATACGTTTGCGTTGAGCAGCTTTCGTTAAATTGAATATTTCTTGTTCGTTGTGTACTAATCGAAAAGTAATTTCTGGATGAGCCAATGCAACGCGTTCAAATTCGTCAATGATGTGACGCCATTCGACATTATCTGATTTCAAGAAATTTCTGCGAGCAGGCACATTGAAAAATAAATTTTTCACTTCAAAAGAGGAACCGACAGGGCATTGAACGGGTTCTTGTTTTACTATCGTTGAACCTTCTATCTGAATCAACGAACCTAATTCATCTTCGTTTCTTTTTGTTTTTAAAACAACATGAGCAATTGCTGCAATTGATGCAAGTGCTTCTCCACGAAAACCTTTTGTGTTTAACGCAAACAAATCATCAGCGGAAGCTATTTTGCTGGTTGCATGACGTTCAAAAGCCATTCGTGCATCCATAAACGACATTCCTTTACCGTTATCAACTAGTTGAATGCTCGTTCGTCCTGCATCTTTCACAAAAACGGAAATACTATCACTTCCAGCATCAATACTGTTTTCAATTAACTCTTTGATAACAGAGGCAGGGCGTTGAATAACCTCACCCGCAGCAATTTGATTTGCAATATGATCGGGTAAAAGTTTGATGATATCTGCCATTGTCTTAAAGTTGTTTTCGTGTTTTACTTGTTTTTGAAAAAAATGCGTACTGATAATTTCATCAGTCAATTAGCAAAAATAAGATTTTATCTTCGTTATTCGATGCCAATCCCATGCTACTTCTGCTATTTTTTTAACAAAAAATTGGGTAATCTTTCTTAAAATGAAATCCCTTGTCTCAACTTGTTTGTTGTATTTTTGTCCTTATGAAAAGAATAGTAATGCCAAGAACAATAATAATTTATCTTCTTTCCTCAGTTGTAGGTGCAATTGGGTTATCATTGATTCATCAAAACAATGCGGTCAACACCTCAAAAACGAAAAATTATCTTTCCGAACAAGCATGGGTGAGCAAGCAACTTGCAAGCTTAACAACGGAAGAAAAAATCGCACAATCGTTCATGATCGCATGTTGGACAAACAAAGGTCCTAAACACACTGCTGCAATTCAAAAAGAAATAAGTTCCAACAAAATTGGTGGCGTCATTTTCTTTCAAGGAGAACGAAATAACTTGACGGATCACATGGCTTATTTTCAATCACAAGTGACCATTCCTTTGTTATTTGGGATGGATGCAGAGTGGGGTGTAGCGATGCGCTTGTCTGGAGAAGAACGTTTTCCCTTTCAACAAACTATAGGAAGTTCAAATGATTTGTCATTGACAACAGCAATAGGTGAACAGATGGGAATTGAATGCCAACAAATTGGACTTCATTTGAGTTTTTCACCTGATGCAGACATCAATTTAGATTCAAAAAATCCGGTAATCGGTTTTCGTGCTTTTGGTTCGGAAACTAATTTAGTAGCACAACATACAGCAGCTTTTGTCAAGGGAATGGAAAGTACAGGCACGTTAAGTTGTGTGAAACATTTTCCCGGACACGGTGATACAGACAAAGATTCGCACTTTGAATTACCAACGGTATCGCATTCGGAAGCTACATTTCGTTCAACTGATTTTGAACCTTTTGCACAAGGCATCAATGCTGGAACGAGTGCGGTGATGGTTGCCCATTTAAATGTCCCTCACTTAGAACCTTCAGGATTGCCAAGTTCATTGTCGAAGAAAGTCATCAACGGTTATTTGCGCAATGAATTGCATTTTTCTGGATTAGTAATTTCAGATGCGTTAAACATGAAAGCAGTAGCTGATAAATACGGTAAAGCTGAAGTTGTAGCAAAAGCATATGAAGCTGGTTGTGATATATTATTGTTTCCAGAAAGCGTTGCAGAAGCTATTTCATTAATAAAACAACGTGTTGAAGCAGGTGCGATTTCGATGAAAGAAATCAATGAAAAATGTGAGCGCATATTGAAAGTCAAATACAAAAAGATAATTGCTGCACCAGTTGTGAAACGAAAAAATCCAGCTCCGGAACGTTATTTGACCATCAACAAAATATTTGAAAAAGCATTTGTTGTTGCTAAAAACGATCATGCAGCATTGCCAATTAATGAGTTGAATAGAAAGATAATTCGTATTGGAATCGGTCCAGCAAGTTCAGAATACACAAATCGATTAAGTGATTACACACCTTATGAAAATCATTATTACTTTACTACAGAAGAGGCTATTGAACGCATGAAACTTTTGTCGTTTGCAAAATCGGATCTTATATTAGTCGATTATCATGCGCCAGGACAACGTGCGAAAAACAATTATGGTTTTGGTGATTGGAAGCAATTTATTTCATCATTACCAATTGAAAACGAGGTGATTGTTACTTTTTTCGGTAATCCATTGTTTTTAGAAAACGAAAAAGCGTTCAATGAACATGTCGATGCTGTTATTCTTGCCCCAGAAAATCATCCGATGATGCAAGAGCGCATCGCACAATTTGTCATGGGAGCTTATGATTGTGATAATCAATTACAGTTTGACATCAATCATTATTGGAAAAAAGGCGACGGTTTGGTTGTAAAAGGAAATGGGCGATTGAAATACACCATTCCAGAAGAAATAGGTATTCCCGCTTCTCAACTTGCTAAAATTGATGCGATAGTTGCAGAAGGTATTGAAGCAAAAGCATTTCCTGGATGTCAAGTTGTGGTTGCAATTGAAGGAAAAGTCATCTACCGAAAAAGTTTTGGTACAACAACATACGATGCGGTTGACACGATTACAAATGATCATATTTACGACATCGCATCGATTACAAAAATTGCTTCTTCAACTATGGCGTTGATGAAATTAAAATCGGAAGGGAAATTTGATGTGCAAGCAACTTTAGGTGAATTAACTCCTGAGTTTGTTAAAGGAACACCTTATGCTTTTTTGAAAGCAATCGATTTATTAACGCATCAAGCAGGTTTAACTCCTTGGATTCCTTTTTACAAGAAAACTATTGAAAATGGCTCATTGGATAATTCAATTTACAGTTCAATTAAAAAAACAGGATTTGATAAACAAGTTGCAAAAGACATCTACATTCAATCGGATTATTGGAAAACAATTTTAGAGCGGATTGTTGCTACGCCGTTGTCAGGTCAAAAAAAATATGAATATTCCGATTTGAGTTATTATTTCTTCAAAGCATTTATTGAAAAGCAAACAGGAATGTCATTGGATCAGTATGTGCAACAAGCAATTTATGCACCTTTGGGTTTACAAACTTTGACCTATTTGCCATTGATGAAATTTCCTTTAGCACGCATCGTTCCTACAGAAAATGACAAAGAATTCAGAAATCAACTCATTCAAGGATATGTGCACGATCCCGGTGCAGCTATGATGGGCGGAGTTGCAGGACATGCAGGTTTGTTTTCATCAGCAACCGATTTAGCTAAATTAATGCAAGTATTATTGAACGAAGGAAAAATCGGGTCGTATACTTTAATCAAACCAGAAGTTGTCAGACAATTTACAGCTTGTCAATTTTGTCCTTCGAATAGACGAGGAATTGGTTTTGATAAACCTACAGTAAGTCGAAAAGATGGACCAACAAGTGATTATGCATCCAGTAAAACATTTGGACATTCAGGATTTACGGGCACAATAACTTGGGCAGATCCCGAATACAAAGTTAATTATGTCTTTTTGTCGAATCGCATTTATCCGGATGCTTTCAACAAAAAAATCACCAATATGAGTATTCGTAACCGCATTCACGATGTGATTTATGAGGCATTATTAACAGCGAAAAAGAACAAATAAGTTTTTCGTTTTTTATATAAGAAAAGTACCATTTACCATGAAAATAGGAATTGTACTCTATCCAACATTTGGAGGAAGTGGAGTAGTTGCAACTGAATTAGGAAAGGCTTTAGCGTTAAAGGGGCATGAAATTCACTTTATTACGTATTCGCAACCTGTTCGTTTGGGTAGTTTTCGTGAAAACATCTTTTACCACGAAGTTCAAGTAAGCGATTACCCCTTGTTTGAGTACCAACCTTACGAAACAGAGTTAGCGAGTAAAATGGTTGATGTTGTCAAATACGAAGGACTTGATTTGTTGCATGTGCATTATGCAATCCCACATGCTTCAGCAGCTTTTATGGCACAACAGATTTTGAAGTCGCAAGGTATTGCTATTCCTTTTATTACAACTTTACACGGTACTGATATTACATTGGTAGGAAAAGACCCTTCATTTGAACCTGTTATTACATTTTGTTTGAACGCTTCCAATGCGGTTACTGCTGTTTCACAAAGTTTGAAGGACGATACAATCGCACATTTCGCGACCACTCAAGAAATTCATGTCATTCCGAATTTCATTCAAGTAAAATCAGAATTGTTGGAGAAGAATTTGGAAAAAAGACGGCATTATGCAATGGACAACGAACGGATTTTGTGTCACATTTCAAATTTCCGCCAAGTGAAACGCGTTGAAGATGTCGTGCGTGTATTTCACCAAGTACAAAAAGAAATTCCAGCAAAATTAATTTTAGGTGGCGATGGTCCAGAACGTCCATTTGTTGAGCGATTAGGCCGAGAATTAGGCATTTGTAATAAAATAATTTTCACAGGAAAAGTAAGAGAGACCGGACCTATTTTGGAAATTTCCGACCTGTTTTTATTGCCTTCTGAAACAGAAAGTTTTGGTTTAGCAGCTTTGGAAGCAATGGCTGAAGGCGTTCCAGTTGTTTCGTCTAATACTGGAGGAATTCCAGAAGTCAATGTTCACGGTTTTTCGGGATATTTATCAGATGTTGGAAATGTGGATGAAATGGCGCAATATGCACTCAGTATTTTAAAAGCAGACGATCAATTAGCACAATTCAGCAACAATGCTTTTGAACGTGCTAAAACATTTTCATTGAGTAGTGTTTTACCCATGTATGAGGAATTGTACGAACAGGTGTTGGATAAAATGAAACAATAAGCGTTGGTGATTTAGCAAATTTGCAACATAGGAAAAAAGTAAAAATACAAAAAGGTAATATTACCCTTTTGCCAAAAAAAACATATTTTTCTCAGCTATAATTAAGCACAAAAAAACGCCAACTGAATCAGCTGGCGTTTTTCGTATCATTTTATCCTTATTAGATATTCTCGATAATCATTGCAGAAGCACCACCGCCACCATTACAGATTGCAGCGCCACCAATTTTACCGTTGTTTTGTTTCAATACATGAATCAAGGTAACAATAATGCGTGAGCCAGAGTTTCCTAGTGGGTGACCCAAAGCGACAGCACCACCATTCACATCAACTTTTTCAGGATTCAAACCTAATATTTTTGTATTAGCTAAACCAACAACTGAAAACGCTTGGTTTAATTCCCAGAAATCAACATCAGCAGTCGACATATTTGCTTTTGCTAAAGCTTTTGGAATTGCTAATGAAGGAGCAGTTGTAAACCATTCTGGTTCGTGCGCTGCGTCAGCGTAACTAACAATTTTCGCGATTGGTTTCAAACCATATTTCTCAACTGCTTCTTTCGATGCTAAAATGACAGCAGAAGCACCATCATTCAACGTTGAAGCATTTGCAGCTGTGATTGTTCCTTCTTTATCAAAAGCTGGACGTAATCCTGGGATTTTATCTAAAAATACATTTTTGTATTCTTCGTCGTGATTCACAATGATTGGATCACCTTTGCGTTGTGGAACGGATACGCCAACAACTTCATCGTTAAATCGACCAGCTTCCCATGCAGCAGCTGCTCTTTTGTACGAGTTGATTGCGAAGTTATCTTGATCTTCACGTGTGAAATTATGTTCTTTCGCACACAATTCAGCACAATTACCCATAGGTACTTTGCTGTATACGTCTAATAAACCATCTTTAGTGATTCCGTCCAAAGCAGTGATGTTTCCAAATTTCACACCGTTTCTTCCGTCTATGTAATGAGGAACTTGACTCATGTTTTCCATTCCACCAGCTACAACGATTTCGTTATCACCAGCTAAAATTGTTTGCGCTCCCAACATGATTGCTTTCATTCCTGATGCACATACTTTATTGACTGTTGTACAAGGTACGTTGTTTGGTAACCCAGCACCCAATGCTGCTTGACGAGCAGGAGCTTGTCCAACTCCAGCTTGGAGAACATTACCCATAAATACTTCATTCACTAATGAAGGATCTACATTTGATTTTTCTAACGCGCCTTTGATTGCTGTTGCTCCTAATTGAGTTGCAGGAACAGAAGATAAACCTCCCATAAATGCGCCCATTGGGGTACGAACTGCAGCGACAATAAATACTTCTTTCGACATAGCTTTTGTTTTGTGAGCACGAAGTTAAAGATTTATTTAATTCTATGTTAATCCTTCTTACTTGTTTCTTTGAATATTATTTAAGTTTCCTAATTTTGCAAAAAAAAAACACATGAAATTTAAGCTACTATTCATTGTTATTGCAACTACGTACACTTTTTTTGCTCAAACTGCAATAACAAATAGCACGTTGAATGATACAACAAAAAAAATCGAAAACCCTTGGAAATTCAAAAGTATTTTCGGTTTAAATGGTTCACAAACTGCCTTTGTCAATTGGGCTGCAGGTGGTCGCAATAACGTTTCAGTTCTGGGATTTATAGATGCAAGTTTGAAATACAACAAGCAAAATGTAAAATGGGATAATGATCTGAAGTTTGCATTAGGTGGTATGAAGTATATCGATTCAACAGGGAAACGTCAAGGAATGCAAAAAACGGATGATAAAATTGACCTTGCTTCAACGTTTGGATACCGTTTCAAAAAACATTGGTTTTATACGGTAACTGGCGGGTTTAAAACACAAGCATTGAATGGGTATAATTTTCCAAATGATTCGGTAAAAATCTCAACTTTTTTAGCACCTGGTTACCTTAGTATTTCCTTGGGGATTGAATACGCACCGAAAGAAACGTTTAATGTCTACTTTTCACCATTGGCAGGAAAAACAACCATTGTACGTGACCAAACGCTTGCAAATGCTGGGGCTTTTGGTGTTGATAAGGCTATCTATGATCAAAATGGATTGTTACTGAAATTAGGCGCAACTGTCCGAAATGAATTCGGTTCCTATTTGCGGTTTAAATTTCAAAAGAAAATCATGGAAAATATCGAAATGAAAACAAGAATTGAACTATTCTCTAATTACATTAAAAATCCGCAAAACATCGATGTCAATGCGGAGAATATTTTAGCTTTCAAAGTAAATAAATGGTTTTCAGCTAGTTTGCAATGGAATGTGCAATACGATGATGACATCATCATTCGTGATGTTCATGGAAATAATGGTCCAAGAACGCAATTCAAATCGGTATTAGGTTTAGGAATATCATATACCTTAACGAATTAAGCTGAAAAAGCATTAATTTCGTCACAAATGAATTATTTATCTGATTATTCTTTGTGGTTGACCATTCCTGCTTTCATCGGCGCTGGATTGTTAACTTATTGGTATTATTTCAAATCCAGTCAAGCAACGGATTGGACAACAAAACAACAGAAAATTCTTGCTGCTTTGCGTGGTTTCGGGATTTTTATTTTGTTGTTTTTATTATTCGGTTTGATTTGGGAAGCAATCAGTTACCGCAAAGAGAAACCCTTGTTCATCACTTTAATAGATCAATCGCAATCAATTTACAATTATAAAGATAGCGCTCAAATTGATGAACAAATCACAGCTTTTCGCAATCAATTAAATGCTCAGTTTGGAAACGACTTTGAATTGGTTGAACTTGCTTTGGGTGCTCAAACAGTTCCCATTGAAAATCAACAAAAAGCAAATGGGAAAGAAACGGATTTAGCAGCAGGATTCAAGTACATTCACGATACTTACTTTAACAGAAATATTGGTGGTGTGACGCTAATTTCAGATGGAAATGCGACAAAAGGTGTTCATCCCATGTACGAAGCTGAACGACTTGACTTGGTGCCAGTTTTCACATTGGGAATAGGCGATACGATTAGTAAAAAAGACCAATTGATTCGAGCAATAAATGCCAATGAAGTTGCTTTTTTATCCAATGAATTCCCAATCGAAGCAACAGTCGAATTTGTGAAAATTCCGAAGGGTGCGGCACGTGTTTATTTGTTGCAAAATGGCAAGAAAATTCAATCAAAAACAGTTAATTGCAATAATAGTAATTTTGATCAACAGACTGTTTTGTTCACTGTTAAAGCTGCTCAAAAAGGTTTCCAACGATTTACAGTTCAGGTTGAAAGTCGTTCGGGTGAATTCACGCTACAAAACAACCAACAATCGTGTTATGTCGAAGTATTGGACAATAAATCGTCCATTCTTTTTCTGTCAAGTGCACCACATCCCGATTTAGCAGCTATTCGAAATGTGCTCGAAGAAGACAAAAGCACGCAGATTACCGCTGATTTGATTCAAAACTATCAATTATCGAAAGTTGTTCCGAATCTCGTTGTTTGGTATGAAAACGGTAACAATTCAAATCCAGCATTATTTGGTCAATTGCTACGAGAAAAAATCCCGGTTTTATTGATTTTAAGCCCAACAACGCCCAACCAAGTAGTTCAGGCCTTAGTAACTGGTTTAAAATCACCAAAAGGGAATCAAACAGAAACCGTTTATCCAACGATAAATAGTGGTTTTTCTGCATTTTCATTCACAGAAACATGTGTAGCAGCAATGAATGTCGCGCCACCAATGGAAACCCGATTTGGAGCTTATCAATTACCTGCTAATGCTGTGGTAGTTTTGCAACAGCGAATTGGTAAAATCACAAAAAGTGATCCTTTGTTTTTCTTTGCAACCAGTCAACAAACAAAAATAGGTGTTTTATTAGGCGAGGGAATATGGCGCTGGAAATTGAACGAATTCATGCATACTAAAAACACCAATGGATTCCGAGAATTTATTCAAAAAACCACCCAATATTTAACGGTTAGGCAATCATCTGATCCGTTTAGAATTTCTTTTCCTAAACGTTTTATAGAAACGGATGAAATCACTTTAAAAGCTGAGTTTTACAATGCTGCGATGGAATTAATAACAACTCCTCAGATTTCATTTTCATACCGTAAAAAAGGAGGGGGGGCGTCCAAGACGCAATTTTCACCGACGTCAAATTTTTATCAATTGAACTTAGGGAATCTTGCTGCGGGAACTTATCAATGGGAAGCAATAGCAAGCAATAATGGAACAAAGTATAAAAAATCTGGAACCTTTGTTGTTGAGGCGATTGCGTTAGAAGCGCTTACAACAAGTGCTGATTTTAGTGTGCTGAATCAATTAGCGCGTCAATCAGACGGACAATTTTATCCATTACGTCAATCAAATAAACTAATCGATTACTTAAAAAGTAGAAGTGACATTGCAACAGTTCAATTTGAAGACACAAGTTACCGTTCTTTGATTGATTTGAACTTTATTTTTGTGTTAATCGTTCTGTTATTTGGTGCAGAATGGTTTTTGAGAAGATGGTGGGGAGGGTATTAATTTTCACATCCATATAATAAACGACTTGTTCTTACGTTATAGAATAAAATTGTAATGTAAGCCTATGGTGAAAAAATACTCAACGAGCACTGATGAAATTACTCAAGCAGTTGCAACCATTCCCTCGAAAGCATTGATAAATCAATTATTGAATTACAGTAAATCGATTGAGGTAAAAAAAATAAAGCAACAAAAAGTATTGTTGCATTTGAATTAACAAAAAAGCCCGTCTAACAACGGGCTTTTTCTATTTTAATAGGGAATCAAGTTTACCAAATCTTGGCAACTTTCTCGTTTTTGTTTCGCATTTTATCACCTTCTTTTACTCCGAAAGCTTCAAAGAATTCAGGACAATTCATTAACGGACCGTTTACACGATACATTCCTGGTGAATGTGAATCATTTGCGATTCTATTTTTCAATTCAGCTTCGGTGTAGTTGATTTTCCACAATTGTGCATATGCTATGAAAAATCGTTGCGCTGGAGTGAAACCATTGATCAGTTCTCCTTTTTTATATTCATCGGTCATTTTATAGGCATAAAACGCCATTGTTAAGCCTCCTAAATCAGCAATGTTTTCGCCCATTGTCAAATCAGGATTTACACAATGACCTTCAATTGGACAGAATGATTCAAATGTTTGTCCCAACGTTTTGGTGCGTTCTTCGAATAATTTACGATCTGATTCCTGCCACCAGTTTGTGTAACTTCCATTTGCAGCAAATTTTGAACCGTTATCGTCAAAACCATGCGTAAATTCGTGTCCGATAACCATTCCAATGCGTCCGTAATTCACAGCATCTTCCGCATTGACATCGAAAAACGGAGGTTGCATAATTCCAGCTGGGAAAGCGATTTCATTCAATAAAGGATGGTAGTAAGCATTTACCATGTGAGCAGGCATTCCCCATTCTTTTTTGTTGACTGGTTTGTATAATTTTCCTAACTCCTCTTTTGTTTCAAAAAGTGCGATATTATCAAGGTTAGCAATATAATCGTTGCTTGTAATCGTTAAATTGGTGAAATCACGCCATTCATCAGGACAAACTAATTTTCTACCAATTGCATTTAATTTTGTCAACGCTTCTTTTTTGGTTGTTTCAGACATCCAGTCCAATCCTTTGATGCGATCTTGGAACGAAGTCAATAAATTGTCAACCATTCTGTTTACGCGGTTTTTCGCTTCCAATGAAAAGTATTTATCGACAAATGCTTTCCCTAATAATTCACCAAGTGTATTGTTGGTGATTTCTTCGATAGCACGTTCTTCAATCGGTTTCATTTCTTTTTTACCACTCAGAATTTTACCGTAAAATTCAAATTTTGTTTTAACAAACGTATTATCTAATGCTCCAGCATAATGATTCAATATTTTCCATTCAAAATAACTCACCAACATCTCAATTGGTGCGTCTTTTAATAAGTTATTCATCACTTTTAAATAGTCAGGTTGACTAACGATTATTGTGTCAAATGTTTGAGATCCAAGCGCGATTAAATACGTTTGGAAATCAAAATCAGGCATCATTTTCTGCACTTGCTGATATGAATATTTATTGTACGTTTTTTCAGGTAAACGCGCTTGATCAGGAGGTAACATATTTTCAGCTAACTTTCGCTCAAAATTAAAAATCACTTTAGATTTTTCGACTGCTTCCTCCTCTGATAATCCAGTTAAACGAAAAACATTTGTAATGTAATTTTTATACTCTTCGCAGATGTATTTTTTATTAACATCAAAATAATAATCTCTGTTTGGTAAACCGATACCACCTGGACCAAAATAAACTGTATTACGATCTACATTTTTTAAATCTTGACCAACGCCAAAACTAAATAAAGCGCCAATTCCTTTCTTGTGAAGCTTTGCAAATAATCGTGCAATATCTTCTCTCGATCGAACTTCTTGCAATGCTTCAATTTGAGGTTTTATCGCTTGGTATCCTTTGGCATTTCTCGTTTCCATGTCATTAAACGATTTGAAATAATCGCCTAATAATTGATCTTGAGAACCTTTTGCTGCAGGATAACTTGAAGCTTTGGTTAAAATGGTCAATAAATTAGCTTTGTTTGCTTTGTCCAATTCATTGAAACTTCCCCAACGTGACTCTGCATTTGGAACTGGATTTTCTTTACACCACGTTCCACTTGCAAATTGAAAGAAATCATCTTGAGGTTTTACATTTGCATCCATATAATTCAAATCGATGCTTTTTAATGGACCAGCTACAGCTGAAGTAGTTTGTTGCACACTCGTTTTTTCTGTCGGTGTGACAACTGTTTTATCGGTTGGTTTACAAGAAAACAATAAGCTTCCTGCTGCAACGAATACGAGTTGTTTTTTCATTTGTTTTATTGGTTTAATAATAGTTCAACATGTGGAATTTCATCTTCTAAATAGCGTTTACCAGTAGATTCAAATCCATGTGAGGTGTAAAAATTTTCTAAATGTGCTTGCGCAGATAAACGGATTGGAACAGTTCCAAATTCATCTTGAATAAATTGTTTGCATTGGCGCATCAATTCGTGACCAAGTCCTTTTCCACGATAAGCTGCCGCAATTGCAACACGACCAATTGCTACTTCTGGATATGCAACACCTGGATGCAAAATTCGTGTAGTTCCAATTAAATCACCTTTGCCATCGCGTAGTAACAAATGGTACGCTTTTTTATCTTTCCCATCAATATCCAAATAACAACAGTTTTGTTCGATCACAAAAGCCTGTAAACGCAAACCAATGATGTCGTGAAACTCATTTGTAGTTAATTCGGAATAGGGTTTAAATTGCCATTCAAAATACATCTGTTCAAATTTATTAAGTTTGAATTACTCCAACGTTATATGCTTTTTCAGCTTTTTTAAGATTCGCCATTGCGATACCGATCGATAGAAACTCACGTGTTTTTGCTGGATCAATGATCGCATCAACCCACAAACGTGAAGCAGCATAATAAGGTGATATTTGTTCGTCGTAACGCGCTTTTATCGAAGATAACAATTCGTTTTCCCTTTCAGGAGTGATTTCTTCGCCTCGTGCTTTTAAAGAAGCGACTTCAATTTGCAACAAGGTTTTTGCTGCCGCTGCTCCACTCATAACTGCAATTTCTGCTGTTGGCCACGCAACGATAAGTCGCGGATCATAAGCTTTTCCGCACATGGCGTAATTTCCTGCGCCATACGAATTCCCAATAACTACAGTGAATTTTGGAACGACAGAGTTTGCCATCGCATTCACCATTTTCGCACCATCTTTGATAATTCCTGCATGTTCGGATTTTGAACCGACCATGAAACCTGAAACATCTTGAAAAAAGATGAGTGGAATATTTTTCTGATTGCAATTCATGATAAAACGAGCTGCTTTATCAGCTGAGTCGTTATAAATGACACCGCCAAATTGCATTTCACCTTTCGCGTTTTTGGATAATTCACGTTCATTCGCAACGATTCCAACACTCCAACCATCCAAACGTGCATAGGCGCAAACGATTGTTTGTCCATAGTCAGCTTTGTATTCAGTGATGGAATCTTTATCGAAAATGCATTCCAAAACATTGTGAATAGCATACGGTTTTGAGCGTTCTGACGGAATGATTCCGTATAGTTTTTTCGGATCATTTGCGGGAGCAACAGGATCTATGCGATCAAATCCAGCTGATTCAGCACGACCGATTTGTCCAATCATTTTGCGAATTGTTGCCAAACATGCTTCGTCGTTTTCTACTTTGTAATCACAAACGCCAGAAATCTCGGTGTGGGTAGTTGCACCACCAAGCGTTTCGTTATCGATAGTTTCACCAATAGCAGCCTTCACTAAGTATGAACCTGCTAAAAATATCGTACCTGTTTTGTCCACAATTAACGATTCATCAGACATGATCGGTAAATATGCGCCACCAGCTACACAACTTCCCATAACAGCAGCAATTTGTGTGATTCCCATGGAACTCATGATTGCATTGTTGCGGAAGATGCGGCCAAAATGTTCTTTATCGGGGAATATTTCGTCTTGCATTGGAAGATAAACTCCTGCTGAATCGACCAAATAGATAATGGGCAACTTATTTTCCATGGCAATTTCCTGCGCACGCAAATTCTTTTTTCCGGTAATAGGAAACCAAGCGCCAGCTTTCACTGTTGCATCGTTTGCAACTACGATACATTGTTTTCCACTTACAAATCCAATCTCGACAACAACACCAGCAGCGGGGCAACCACCATGTTCTTTGTACATTCCCATTCCAGCAAAAGCACCAACTTCAAATCGTGGAGTCTCAGGATCTAGTAATAAATCAATGCGTTCACGCGCAGTTAATTTTCCTTTTTCGTGCAAAGCGGCAATTCGTTTTTCGCCGCCACCAAGGTAAATCTTCTGTAATTGTGCTTCCATGCGGCTAATTTTCAAGCGCATATCGTCGTCATTGATATTGAATTCCAATTCTTTTTTGTCCATTGACATATTCTTTCTTTTAATAGCGTTTCAAATATACACAATTCAATGTAGATACTTTCTTCGAAGAGTCATCTCTTTTCATGTAAATCGTCTTACTTTTGTGTTATGCAAGATACATACAAACACAAAGGAATGCGCAAGCAGTTAATCGACCAACTGCGATTAAAAGGAATTACAGACGAACGAATTTTAAAAGCGTTCAATGAAGTTCCGCGGCATTTTTTTCTGGATCTTGTCTTTCAAGAACAAGCTTATTCGAATGTAGCATTTCAAATAGGAGCGGGGCAAACGATTTCACATCCCTACACAGTGGCTTTCCAAACAGCTTTATTGGAATTAAAAAAAGGAGACAAAGTATTGGAAATTGGCACAGGATCTGGATTTCAAACGTGTATACTTTGTGCGATGGGGACTAAGGTTTTCTCCATTGAGCGTCAAAAGGAATTGTTTTTAAAAGTCAAACACATTATCGATCACTTTCATTTTACCCCAAAATTATTTTTTGGAGATGGTTATGAAGGAAAAGCAACGTTTGCACCTTTTGATAAAATATTGGTAACTTGTGGTGCGCCATTTGTTCCGCAAGCATTATTAGATCAGTTGAAAGTTGGCGGTTATTTAGTTATTCCAGTGGGTGATTTAGACACACAAGAAATGTTGCGGATAACAAAAATAAGCGCTACGGAATTCAAACACGAGCAATACGGTGATTTTAGTTTTGTTCCAATGTTGGAGAAGACGGAGAAGTAAATGATTCTCAATCCATTTCTTCGCTATCGTCGTCAACAGTATTGAATGAATGCACCATTAATCCATTAATAGCAGCTAATTCGTCAGAAGTTAAAAGACGCTACAGTCCCAGAGGGATATCCAATTCTAAGTTCTATAAATCAAATCGTATTTTTGAATAAAAAATTTATTTTTATTCAATCATTTTGTCACCTTTTTTAAAATTAACACATATACTTGTTAGTGATACATTAAAAGGTGAGCAAGAAAAAACGATTTATGGAATACTACGAACCGGTGCATGCCCGGTTTGAACGATTCTGTAAAGCGAAAGCCTACGGTCGGCTTGATTTCAAAGACTTGATGCACGATGCATTATTGATTGCATTTGAGAAGTTTGAACAAGTAAAAGACCAATCCTCGTTTTTGTATTTTTTGTTTGGTATTGCTGTTCGTGTTGCTGCTAATGCACAACGAAAAATGCAACCCGATTTTCTAATGGATGATGTTGTTTTGAATTTTGTTGATCAACAAATGACAATGGACCAACATTTTGAAGTGGAACAATTGTATGCCATGCTATCGAAATTACCAGAACTGCAACGTGAATGTTTAATTCTGTTCGAAATTTCTGGTTTTTCAATTCGTGAAATTGCATTGTTACAAGGAAAAACAGAAAATGCCATCAAACAACAACTTTCACGAGGCCGCAAAGCCTTAGCTCACTTATTACAGCTTCAAGAATCCTTTAATACCGTTGCGCTATGAATGACGATGCATTGAATAAACTTTTTTCGCTTGCAAAAAACGAACCATTGACTACTCATGTGAATGATGTGGATCGTTGGATTTCTGATGCAGTAAAAATTGGATTTTGGGCTGGAATACTGTATCACATCAAACTATTAGTAATTAAAAAAACTATCCTTATGAGTATCGTAACAACCGCATTGACAGTAGGAACAATTGTAGCAGTAGCACTTTTTAGTTCTAAAGAAACACTAAAAAAGAAACAAGTTACTACATCGTTCAAAAACGAACGAAAACAATCACCATTTCAAGATGAAACAAAAGATGAACTTATTTTGAACACGCGATTTAGTTCGTTGAACACCGAACATTTCCTATCGTTTGATCAACTTCCTTACAAAGGAATTCCATTACAAAATAATCAGCAATTAGTTCCTGTTTCTAATGCATCGAGTAGCATCGATTCCATTATCATTAAAGGGAATTTCAATATTGTTTTGGTACAAGGACCAACATTTAAAATTACGTCACTCGTTCCAAATGATGAAAACGAAAAAGCGTATACTTACAAGCAAAATGCAGTTTATTTCGATAATACAACAGATTCGACTGGTTCGCTTATTTCTGATTATCAAATCACCGTTCCTGACATAAAGTATATTAATTTGAGTGGAATATGTGACTTTTCATTGGAAGGACATGTAACGCTTGATGCCTTAACATTTATTCAAAAAGAAATGTGTAGTGCACATCTTGATTCATTAACGACTAAATTCTTGTTGATTGAATCCAATGAAGCGTGTGATTTAAATTTACATGCAACAACAACAACTGGTATATTAAAGATCAATGATGCTGCTTCGATTAATTTTGAAATCAAGGCGCAAAAATTAGATTTCTCGATGGATGGCGCTTCTGATAATAAAGGGAAAATTGAATGTGATTCGTTGTTTTTAGCAATCAATGGTGCCATTGATTTTGAGTCAGAATTGACAGTTAATTATTTGAAATTGAAACTGGACGGCGTTAGTGAACTTGATTTAAGTGGAAAAGTGACAAGCTTAGACTTAGTTCAAGATGGAATCACCAAATTGAAAGCGAAAAAATTAGACTTAACGAATGTTCGTGTTCAAATTGATGGTATTTCGAAAGCTACGATCAATCCAACAAGTTCATTGACAGGAAAAGTGAATGGCTTATCAAAATTGAAATACGGAACAAAACCAAAGAACTTATTGATTCAGACGGAAGATGGTGCCAAATCGAGAAGAAGAATTCTATAGTTTATTGATTTTTAGAATACTATTTAGATAATCGAACTTAAGTATTTGTAAAAACTAAATAGTATTTGTACTAAAAAATATAGAACTAATACTTAAAAACAAAACGTACATTTTTGAAAATAAAATAATAATCTAAATTTGATTAAGTTTAAATTACATACTTATGAAAATGAAGAAAATCTATTTAATTGCTGCTTTGGTTTTTATAACAAAATCTTTATCAGCACAAGACGTTGAATTTAACCATTCAGCTGGTTTAACTTATCTGTTAGGTGTATACAATAATACAACTCAATTCATAGATGAAACATATGGAGTTGGTTACCCAGGAGCAACTTATAATCCTCGAATTGATTTTAAAATTGATAGAGAAATGTCCTTTTCATTAACCACGTATCCAACATTGTGTATTAATGGTAGTGTAAGTTCTCAAAACGGTGCATCAGGATCTTTTGCATTTGAAATTCCAACTGGAGTTCAATTAAATTTTGGAAATCATTCAACGTCTCGTTCAAGAGCTGATTTTGGTGGATTTGTAATGGCAGGATATAATTTCGGTGCTTATTCTTCAATTGGAACGATTCACAGTATTACCGGAATGGTTGGTGCGAAATTTTATTTGAAAGAACAAGCACTTGGTGTACGATTACAATATAATTTACCTTTGAATCTTGAGAAAACTGAAAGGTTACAATTGTTTGGTATAGGTTTATTATACAATTTCGAATAAACAGAATTATAAAAATAACTGTAAATAAGCTAACAAAATTATTTGTTAGCTTATTTTTTTTAATCCATTTCTTCGCTATCGTCTGCTACAGTTTTAGAAGAATGCACCATTAACCCATTAATAGCAGCTAATTCGTCAGAAGTTAAATGACGCCATTGACCCAAGGGAATGTCCAATTCAATGTTCATGATGCGGGTACGTTTCAATTTGATAACGTCATAATCTAAGTATTCACACATGCGACGGATTTGTCTGTTTAATCCTTGTGTTAATACAATTCGAAACGTTGATTCGCCAATTTGTTCCACTTCACAGTCCCGTGTGACCGTGTCTAAAATCGGAATACCTTGTGACATTTCTCGAACAAATTGCGCGTTGATAGGTCTGTCGACAGTAACAATGTATTCTTTTTCGTGGTTGTTGCGCGCACGCAATATTTTGTTCACGATATCACCATCATTCGTCAACAAGATTAACCCTTGACTTGGTTTGTCCAAACGACCAATTGGAAATATGCGACTTGGGTAATTGATAAAATCAATGATGTTGTTTGGTTCAAAACGGTTGTCCGTTGTACAAACAATGCCGACTGGTTTATTGAAAGCGATGTAAACAGGCGTTTCTTTGGCTTGTTCGAGTGCTTTCCCATCAACACAAATAATATCCGTTGGCAACACTTTTGTTCCCATTTCGGGTAGTTGACCATTCACAGTAACACGACCTTCGTCGATTAGTTTATCTGCAGCTCTGCGGGAGCAAAAGCCAATTTCACTTAAATATTTGTTTATCCGAATAGGAGACAAGTCCGACATGTTGTTTTTTGTGTAAAGTTAATTGAAAAGGAAACGAGTTAAGCGTATTTAGCTATTTTTCAATTCAAATCGCAAACAAAAAGTGCGTCACTTTCGCAACGCACTTCTGTTTTTATAAATATTTCTTAATGACCTTTTGCAGCCAAATAACGTTCTGCATCTAAAGCAGCCATACAACCTGTTCCCGCAGCAGTAATTGCTTGGCGGTAATTTCTGTCTGCCGCGTCACCTGCAACAAATACACCTGGTACGTTTGTATACGATGTTCCCGGTTTTTCGTATTTGATGTATCCTGTTTCATCCAAGTTGATGAAATCCTTGAAAATATCTGTGTTTGGTTTGTGACCAATAGCAACGAAAAATCCTGTACAAGGAATGTCCATTTCTTCACTAGTCACGTTGTTTTTAACTTTCGCAGCGGTAACACCATTTCCATCACCTAACACTTCTACCGTTTCAGTATTGTGTAAAATCGTGATGTTTTCTGTGTTGCGCACACGATCAGCCATGATTTTAGAAGCTCTAAAGACATCTGTACGAACCAACATTGTTACTTTTGAACACAATTTTGATAAGTAATGAGCTTCTTCACAAGCTGAATCACCTGCACCAACGATAACTACTTCTTGTCCACGGTAAAAGAAACCGTCGCAAACTGCACAAGCAGAAACACCACCACCTATCGATAGATAATGTTGTTCAGATGGTAAACCCAAGTATTTTGCTGATGCTCCAGTTGAAATGATTACGGTATCCGCATGGATTTCGTGACCGCTTTCTGTCCAACATTTATGAACATCACCTGAGAAATCAACGCGTGTAATGAATCCTGAACGAATATCTGTTTCAAAGCGTTTTGCTTGCGCTTCCAATTGCACCATCATCTCAGGTCCAGAAATACCGTCGGGATAACCTGGGAAATTTTCCACTTCATTTGTTGTCGTCAATTGACCACCCGGTTGCATTCCTTGGTACATAATAGGGTGCATGTCTGCACGTGCTGCGTAAATTGCAGCTGTATATCCTGCGGGACCCGAACCAATAATTAGGCATTTTGTTTTTTCTGTGCTCATTTTTTTTGTAATTATATCGTGTAACTATGTTGTTGTTCTTTTGTGCAAGAATAGATAAAAGCAGGAGGGAAGTTCGCAGCTGTAAAATCTATGGTTACATTCGGGAAAACACTTTTGATTGATTTCTTTGCATTCAATGAATATTGAAATTGAACAAAACAAGCATTTTCGTTTAAGACAGCGTAGCTTTCTTTTATTAAACTGTTTTTCAAAGTTTCCGGGAAATTCGCTAAAGGCAAAGAAGAAATAATTGCATCGGCTTTTTCAGCACCGAATTTCAACAAGTATTCATTCATTTTTTCAGCGGAATCGTGAATCAAATGTACGCGTGGATCGTTTATCTTTTTTTGCAATAAAGCAATAAAGCTATCGTTCAATTCGAAAATCAAGAAAAGCGCATCTGGACGCATGTTTTCAATGATTTTACGGGTAAAAACACCCGTTCCAGGGCCCAATTCAATAATCACTTTTGCTGTTTTGAAATCAATAGGCGCAAGCATTTTTTTAGCAAGGAAACGTGAGCTTGGCGTCATAGACCCAACCATCTTTTTCTCTTTCCAAAAATTCTTTATGAAGGAGCGTTTTTGATTCATGCTTCGATTTCTTTCAATGCGAATTTACCATTATTCACAATCCCAAAAACGTAACCGCTCAATTCTTTTTTATAAACAGGTGAATTTGTTGTTCCTATTTGATTATTCGACGCATCAAATGTCCATTTTTTATCTGTTTTGAAAATCGTGATATCAGCAGTTTTCCCTAATTCAATTGCATGATTTTCAAGACCTAACAATTCACGTCCTTTGCTTGTTAATGCTTTTACAATTACAGTTGCATCAAATTCCTTACAAGCAACTAACTCACTGAATAAAGTTTGTAAGGTGCTATTACCAAAATGCGCTAAATCAAATTCTAAGTCTGTTTCTTCGGTGTCGTTTGGTCGGTGATCGGAGACAATGCAATCGATTGTACCATCTTTTAGACCTTCCCACAACGCTAAGCGGTCATTTTCCGTTCTGAATGGTGGCATAACTTTGAAGTTCGCATCAAAATTCAATACCGCTGTTTCGTTATAAATCAAGTGTTGCGCATGAACATCTGCACTAATATCAAGTCCTTTTTGTTTTGCTACACGAATCAATGCAACCGATTCAGCGCATGAAAGGCCTGTTACATGAAGTTTTCCTCCTGTGTATTCCAACAAGCGGATATTTCTTTCCAATTGAATGATTTCACTAATTGTCGGATCTGCTTTTAAGCCTGTTTTTGTTGATGCTTCGCCTTCGTTGACCATACCTGCGCCAGAAATTGACTTATCGTGTGGGAACGTAACAATTGTTCCGTCAAAGTTTTTAGCATACAACAAAGCGCGGTAGAGAATGCCACCATTGACAGCTTGCATATCGTCCGAAAACAATTTCACACCCGACTGATTCATGTCAAACATTTCAGCTAAGTGCGCGCCATCATTTCCTTTCGTAATACAACCCATTGGATGAATAGCTGTCACAGAGTTTTCAGCTTTGCGCAAAAGATACTCAACAATTGTTTTGTTGTCAACTACAGGATTTGTTGTTGGCAAAGACGCAACGTGAGTAAAACCTCCAAATGCAGCGGCATCAAGTCCCGATTGAACAGTAGATTTGTGTTCTTCTCCTGGATCACAGAAATGAGCTTTTAAATCAACCCAGCCCATGGAAACCATCACATTTCCTTCGTCTATTACAACTGCATCATCCGCATTGAGTTGTTTGTCAAATGCTTGAATAATTCCATCAACAATCAATAAATCTCCCGTTTGTTGGTTGAGACTTGATTGCTGGTCAACAATTGTTGCGTTTTTTACGAGTATTTTCATTTTAAAAACTCTTTTACTTTTTAAATAAATGTACGACCATCATTTCTGCGATCAAAAACACGAGTGCAAAAATAACACACCATTTCCAATAAGTGACAGGTTGTGTCAATGATAAAAAGGAAGCGCCGGACCAACCAAGTGCATCCGATACTTTTTCAATTTTATAATTGGCTTTTGCAAAAGCATCTGTTAATTCTGCATTCGTAAACGAAGCAATGTGTGATTCTTTGCGGTCGTAGTTCAATGATAAGTTACCACAAGAAACACCACCTTTTTGAATGTTGTAATTACCTGCTTGCAATCGTCTGACAGCTTCCATTCCTTGAATCGAAATGCGCGTCATATTTTTCTGTTCCAAGGTGCGCGGTATGAAATCACAATCTTTTCCAATGATATGGATGGGTTGATCGCTATTTGTGTTCTCAGTTGTTACAGGATATGCTTTGCTATTTCCGATGGTTAAAAAATAGGGGCGACTTTTTTGACTCAATTCAGCTGTTCTCAACACAAGGGTTGAAAAAAGTTGATTGCTAGTAAACGAACTGTGGTCGCTGTGAAGCGATACTGTAGCTAAAAAGACGGGAGAACTTCCTGTGCTTTTCACAAAAAAGGGAGCGCCATTTTGAAAACTCATCAAGTCCACAGCCTGAGTAGTGCTGTTTTTTGTCGTTCGGTAACTCGTTTTTGCAGCAGGAAGCGAAATGTTTTCAGGTTTTTTCTCAAAAACGCCATCGAAGAAATTGTCCGATAAAGCAATTGTTTTGACGGATAATTCAGCTTCGTACAATCCAGCAAACAAAGGCATGTTCACTTTTGCAAGCAAATTATTCCAAGCGCCTAAGGTTGCGTTTTTTCCTGGGAACAACAACAAGGTTATTCCTTCTTTTGTTGCGTTTATCAATTGGTTTTGTGTGCTTTGCGAAAGGTTGTTTGCACCATTGACAATGATTAGGTCGGTAGTTTCCGTTGAAACACGATCGTTTTGATCCATTGTTTTGACAACATAAAAATCATCCAATTCCAAAACGCGTTCAATGTTAGAAACGGCATCTTCACCATTTATTAACAATACATTTGCTTGTTTTTTTACTTCGTAATTAAAGTAAAAAGCATCGTCTTGCATCATTTGTTTGTCGTTGATTGTTGCAACACACTCGATGATTCCTGATTGATTGTTGAAATAGCTTAATTCAACCGTATCTGATCCGTTCGCAGTTAGATTAGCAAACAAATCACGTTTCATTTTCCCAATTTTCAATGAAACCTCCGTGTTTTTAGCAACTTCATTTCCTTCGTTTTTCACTCGAATAAACACGGTTTCTTTTCGGTTCATTTTATGAGTTGGGCTATCAAACCAAATAGAGTCGATGTATAAATTGGAGGAGGAAACGGGAGATAAAATAACTGGGTAGACTAAATTATTAGCAAGTTGTTTCGCTTTGATTTTTCCAAAAGTGTTTTTTTGAAAATCAGATAAATAAACTAATTGTGTTGTTGCGATGCGGCTTCCATTTCGTTTTGCATCAATAATGTATTGTTGCCACCAATTTGAAACATCGTCAAACGAACGTACTAAAGGAGAAAAAGTCAACTTGTCAATTTGTTCGAGTAATGCAGCTTTGGTGAGTAATTGTTTCTCATCACCACTCAATTCATTGGTGAACAAAACAAAACGCGCATCTCTAGGCGCTTTTTCTCCCAGTGATTTAGCAAGTTCCTTTGCTTGTGATAACAACTCGCCATTTTCACCAATACGCGACATGGAGAAAGAATTATCGACAAAAACACCAATAATGGGTTGCGCTGCTTCTCGTTTATTGGTAGATAATGGTTTGAAGGGTTGCGCAAAAGCAAAAACAAGGAAAGCAAATGCAAGCGCACGCAATGCAAACAACAACCAATGTTTTAGTTTGCGGGTACTTTTTTGTTCTTGTTCAATTGATTTTAAGAAGGTTAAACTCGAAAAAAAAACAGTTTTATACCTTTTGAAATGGAAAAGATGAATTAAAAGCGGAATAAGAATAACCGCAAGGGCAAATAAAAACTCAGGATAAACCCACTTCATACACCAAAGATAAAACGATTTTCTCAGTATCGGCAACCAATGTTAATAAAATGTATTGATTGTTTAGATATCGTCGGTGCAATAAAAAAGCCCGCCGATTGACGAGCTTTTATTGGTGCAATTAATGTTAGTTATTATCTCCTCCGATAACCCAGAAATTTATGGTTTCTCCTGCATAGATCATTCCATGTGAAATGCTTGTTGTTTCGGTTGCTATATTGTTGATAAACAGTTTTTTATTTGTCGGCACTTCAATAATAATCTCAACGTTTTGTCCACTGATTCCATTTGTAATTGGGGAACTATAAAAAGGAGAAATCAGTAATTTATTTTCCTTTATTTTTATCAAATGATTGATGGCTGTTGCGCGGTGAATAGCTTTTTTTCTTGTTTCACCATGCGATGTGAATAGTTGATGCACATGGAACATACTGTCAGATGAATTACGGAACGTGAAATTCACCCCTTCAGAAATGAAGCGTTTGTTTTCAATTTGGATAAAGTCGATTCCTTTTGATGTAACGATTTTTTTGTTGTTACTAATCATTGGTAATTCTTCCAAATACAAGCTATCAACGGCACTTGTTAACGTTGTGTTTTCAATTTCTGTAACTACTGAGAAATCGCGAGCAACATGGATACCTCCAAAAACAGCAACAATTATCCCGATAACAATACTTGCTGTAAAAGTTAGCAAAGCAACAGTAATGATGCGTTTCGCTTTACCCAGCAACATGCGGATTCCTAGCGTCATGAAAAACAACGGGAAGCCTAAGCCGATTAACCAAATTGCTGCCCAAAATAATTGAAATGTATGTATAGTTGGAACAGCTAAATGCAACAACGAACGCAATGACGTAAACGTAGCGTCGCCGGAAACTGGCACGACTTCAATGTTTCCACTTTGCAATAAAATGAAGGAAATCAAGGATGTAAACGAAAAGAATATGAAGATAACACCAAATACTTTTCCTAAAACAAGTCCAATGTTTTCAAAACGATTTGATAGTTGACTACCTTTTTGATCGACTTTGTGCGCGAAAGAATTGGCTGATTTTTCAAAGCGTTTTGCAGCATTTTCAATCTCGCTTTTAATTGACTCAACTGTAACCGCTTGACCTTTCATTTTTAATTTATCAGCTGGCGTTTTCGCATTCGGAACGACAATCCACAACACAATATAAGTCAAGCCACCAAAACCTAAAAACAACAAGAGGATGAAAATGATTTTCACGATGACAGGATCGATGGCTAAGTAATTTGCCAAACCCGTACAAACCCCAGCGATGCTTCCGTTTTCAACATCTCGGTACAATCTTTTCGGTGCGGGACCGCTTTCAGTTTGTTGGAAATTGTTGGTTTGTTGCGCGTTGTTATCATCTTTTGGCTCATTGATTTCATCTGGATGTCCCAATGATTCAATTGCATCGTCTACTTCTTTCAAGGTAACAACTTGTTGACCATTTGCTGTTTGTTGACTTAATAATTCAGCGCAACGCATCTCAATATCTTCCATGATTTCGAGACTTCCGTCTTCGTTATTAAAAGAAGCTTCCAATGTTTTTAAATAATCATTCAAGCGGCTGAATGCATCTTCTTCGATGATGAATTGTTGTTTTCCGAGATGAATTGAAATTGTCTTTTTCATAAGTTATTTATTTAATGAATTAACTGCAGTAACTAATTCGTTCCAAGTTGTTTGCAATGCTGCTAATGAATTTATTCCGTGAGGTGTAATAGAATAATATTTGCGGGGTGGACCACAAGTCGATTCTTCCCAGCGGTAGGTAAGTAATTCTGAATTCTTCAAACGCGTTAAAAGCGGGTAGAGGGTTCCTTCAACAACAATAAGTTTGGCTTTTTTTAATTGTTCCAAAATTTCAGAAGGGTATGCTTCTTGCGTTGATAGAATATTTAAAATACAGAATTCTAGAATTCCTTTGCGCATTTGTGCTTGTGTATTATCAATATTCATTTTATTATTTTTTTTACAAATATATGTAAACTTTAGTACTTTGCAATACATAGTACTATAAAAATATAAAAAATAAATATTTGGCACAAAAAAAAGTCCTGATATTGCTATCAGGACTTTCTGTATGAGTAGAGGGGGATTATTCTCCGCCTTCCATTTTCTCTTTCAACGCAGCCAATGCATCCAAATCACCTAACGTTGATTTTTCATTGCTTTGGTTGATTGCTTTTACAGCTTGAGAAGTAGCAGAACCGCCACCTCCAGTTGCTCCTTTTTTACCGGAAGCACTAGCAGCTTTCACTGGTTTCTCGTCAACACCTTCCTCGAAAGTACGTGTGTGAGAAACAACGATTTTCTTAGAATCTTTGTTGAATTCAATTACTTTGAAATCCAATGTTTCTTCGATTTTCGCGTTAGAACCATCTTCTTTACGTAAATGTTTAGAAGGACAAATACCTTCAACACCGTAAGGAAGTGCAACTACACCAGCTTTATCTTTCGTTTCAACAATTGTTCCTTGGTGAACTGAACCTTCTCCGAAGATAGTTTCAAATACATCCCATGGATTTTCTTCCAATTGTTTGTGTCCTAAAGAAATACGACGATTTTCACGATCGATTTCTAACACTACAACTTGCATTTCATCACCTACTTTGCAGAACTCAGAAGGGTGTTTGATTTTCTTTTGCCAAGAAAGGTCAGAGATGTGGATCAATCCATCAACTCCTTCTTCTAATTCAACAAATACACCGAAGTTGGTGAAGTTACGAACTTTTGCATCGTGTTTTGTACCAGCAGCGTATTTCGCTTCGATTTCAGACCATGGATCTGGCATCAATTGTTTGATACCCAATGACATTTTACGCTCTTCGCGGTCCAATGTTAAGATAACTGCTTCAACAGTATCACCAACAGTCATGAAATCTTGTGCAGAACGCAAGTGTTGTGACCAGCTCATTTCTGAAACGTGGATCAAACCTTCAACACCAGCAGCGATTTCGATAAATGCACCGTAATCAGCTAACACAACAACTTTACCAGAAATTTTATCTCCTACAGCTAATTCTGTATTCAATGCATCCCATGGATGTGGTTGTAATTGTTTTAAACCTAAAGCGATGCGTTTTTTATCATCATCAAAATCTAAAATAACAACATTTAATTTTTGATCTAATTCAACGATTTCTTCCGGGTGATTTACGCGACCCCAAGAAAGGTCAGTAATGTGAATCAATCCATCTACACCACCTAAGTCAATGAACACACCGTAAGAAGTAATGTTTTTCACAGTACCTTCTAATACTTGTCCTTTCTCTAGGCCAGAGATGATTTGTTTTTTCTGCTCTTCTAATTCTGCTTCGATCAACGCTTTGTGAGAAACAACTACGTTTCTAAACTCTTGGTTAATTTTAACAACTTTGAATTCCATGTTTTTACCTACGTAGATATCGTAATCGCGGATAGGTTTCACATCGATTTGAGAACCTGGTAAGAAAGCTTCGATACCAAATACATCTACGATTAAACCACCTTTTGTACGACATTTAACGAAACCAGTGATGATTTCACCTGTACGTAATACGTCATTCACACGGATCCAAGCTTTGTGCATACGTGCAGTACGGTGAGAAATAACCAATTGACCTGATTTGTCTTCTTGGCATTCAACGAATACGTCTACAGCATCACCAACTTTTAATTCCGGGTTGTAACGGAATTCAGAAGCAGGAACAACCCCTTCTGATTTGTAACCAACATTAATGATTACTTCTTTTTTAGAAACTGCGATAACAGTTCCTTCGATTACTTCTTTCTCATTGATAGAAGTTAGGGTTTTTTCGTAAACGTCTGACATTTCAGAACGTTGTACCAATGTGTACCCGTCTAATGCTAATGCATCCCAATCGAAATCCGCAGAACCCTGCGTGTTAATTTGCTTTGCCATGTAATAAGGCTTTTTACTTGTATTTCAAGACTTTTCGCGCATCTTGAAAGATTATTAAACGTAACTGCGTTGTGCGAAAAAATGCAGCATCCTCACTTTTGAGGGTGCAAAAATACTACTTTTCCAACTAAAAACAAATAAAACTAGTAGTTTTTTAAGGCTAAACGAATGATTTTCAGGAGGGAGAAATGAGTTAGGAGGGAAGTAGGAAGTTTTTGGCGCCCATTTCCCGCTTTCCTCTGTATATTATCCTGCTACCTGAGGCTCTCGAAGGCAGCAGGATAATGATGCCGCTCCAATCGGGGGTCGAGATTTCGTTTTTTCAAGTAGAAAAGTTGTTCGTTGAATAAATAGAAGCGGTTAGCAATGAAAAAGCTTTTTTTTGGTGAGTTGAAGAAAAAAAGTATATTTGAATAAACACTTTAAAAAGTAGCGCATATACACCCAAAATTTGGTGGATTGGCGAAATTTTGTAGTGTACATAAGATATACACAAATGCTCAACGAAGATATCGCTTCGGGTTTAAAATTCAAATTAAAAACAAAATAACAAATCATGAAAATTTACATTATAACAATCATCTCTTTTTTAAACTTCTATATATTAGCTCAACAGCCTGAGATTATTGAATTCAAATTAAAAAAAGTAAGTGAAGGAGGATATAAGTATAAATTAGAATTCTCAGCGCTAAAATCAGACACTTCAATAAAACATGGTGAATATAAAAGGTTCAATATTCTAAAAGATTTGGAAGAATCAGGGCATTATAAATATGGCCAAAAAGATAGTTTATGGAAAACATATAGTGCTGGAAAAATGGTGAACAGTGTTGGAAATTATAAAAACAATAAAAAAGAAGGTCTTTGGAATTATTATATAAACATTCCTAAAAGTTGGGACCCAACACCTTTAAAAAATGGTAATTATAAAAACGATAGTATTGATGGAATTTGGACATATTACTATCGAAATGGAGAAATTGAACAAAAGTTTGATTACACTACAAATTCAATAATTTATTATTCTGATAATTACAAAAATAAAAAATGGATAATCAAAGAAAATGACATAGTCCAAAATAAAATTATTGATGTTTTACCAATGTTAATCGGTGGTAACGTATCTACTTCTGAAAATTGGCAAAAAATGGATTTTGGACTATTGTCTGAATTATCAAATAATGACGAAAACATTTCATATGGTTTAACATTTTGGATAAAACCTAATGGAGAAACATATGGATACGAAATGACAAAAAGTGTAAATGAAAAATTTGATAAATACATTATTGAATTTTATAAAACAAATTATAAATGGTTACCAGGAAAAAATAATGGTCAAAACATAGAATGTAAAATGATTATTAATAATGGCTATGTCGTAAAAATGTAAAGTTTAATAAGCATAGTACTCACAGTAGTGTATAACAGGTGTTAGACAATAATGGCTCGAGATGCACTGTGCCTGTTAGCCCGCTGTAACCTAGCACCAAAACATTATGCTCAATAACAAACTAAACTCAATATGATAGACAAGCTGAAAAAACTATATCATAATTATCTTGCAGTAAAAATCATTACTGTGATAGTGATTGTTTTTTTATCCGTTGCAATAATGTTGCCGTTGATAAAAATCGCTGCGTTTTTTGGTGTAAATATCCGTGAGAATACCGGGCTTAATTTTGATGTTACTTTCGGGAATGGCTTTTTCTTTTTCCTATTCGGAATATGTTCAATTGGGGTCATTTGGTTAGCTCAAAAATATATCCATCAAAAAAAGATTAGTGAACTTGGTTTTAAATCAAAAATATGGACAACTTTATTTATTGGATTCGTTATAGGAGCTATTTTAGTTTCCTTAAGATACCTCGTTTTAATTGCAAACGCAGAAACCGTTAGTTATAACCCGATAGATTGTGCGAAAATCCCCGTCCTCACTTACCTAGGTTACTATGTTTATTTCCTTTTTGGCTTTATTTTTTGGAATTCACTCATTGAAGAATTAGGAACGAGAGCATACCCCATTGAGAAGTTGAAAAATCAGATTAACCCACATATCATTTTCACTGTAATGGGATTGATTTTTGCTTTAGGACACTTGGTATTGAACGACTTTAGTTTAGGATATTTTACTAGTCTATTTGTGGCGTCTTATATTTATTCGTTGCTCTATTATTATTCGGGTTCAATCTGGTTAAGCGTTGGCATGCACAGTGGCGTTAATTGGGTAGTTTTTTCGTTTTTTGGAACTAATTGGAAATTAGGCGCGCTATACACGATTGAAATCACAGGCGTTTCAACCTGGATTGTCGATTACTCAAACGTGATTATTCAATTGGTATTCTTGTTGTTTATAGTCTATTTGAAACGAAAAGGATTCTTTGAAAAGTACTTCCCGGAATCTAATCAGGATATAATTTTAAAAGAAACTAAGACTAATTAAATATAAGTGCATTAAAACTACCGCTTATATTTGACAGTTGAAGTCAATTATACCAAAGAACCAAATAACAGACAAACAACATGAAACAAACATTCAACTACTCATTAGAAGGTCAAGAGACGGAGCGCTTAGTATTCAGAAAACTAAGCGAAGAAGATTTTGATGCGTGGTTAGAGTTTTGCAAATTCCCCGATTCATTAATTTACGTTTTCTCGCATGAACAATTAAAAGTTGAAGACCCTATCGAAAGATGCCGTATTTGGTTTGACCGTGTTTTTAATCGCTACAATAACGAGTTGGGTGGCATGAATGCGTTAATCGATAAAGAAACAGGTGCGTTGGTTGGGCAATGTGGATTGCTTATTCAAACAATCGATGGAGTTGAAGAGTTGGAAATTGGTTATTCGATTATGCCAGCATTTCGAGGAAAAGGATTCGCAACTGAAGCTGCAATAAAATGTAAACAAGTTGCTTTTGAACAAAACTTTGCAGCATCACTCATTTCAATAATTGTTCCCGAAAACTCGGCTTCGATTGGAGTTGCGCTGAACAATGGTATGCACTTAGATAAAACCACAATGAGCAATGGCGTACGTGTGCATGTTTACCGTATTAATAAATAATTGAAGAAATGATAAACTTTCAAATCATACAACACAACAGTCCTGAATGGCTTGCTGCTGTTCGCTTAAGGGAGCAAATCCTCAGAGAACCCCTTGGAAGTAAATTTACTGATCACGAGCTCGCTGAAGAGATAAACCATATTCAAATTGCTGGTTTCTTGGAGGATGAACTTGGTGCAACAGCAGTGTTGGTTCCAGAAGGTGAGAAAATGAAAATGCAGCGCGTTGTGGTCAAAGAAAACTTACGAAATAACAACATTGGTTCGCAAATGATGGCGTTTTGTGAAGTTCAAGCAGTTGATCGAAATTGTTCAATCATGTATTGCCACGCAAGGGATACAGCTGTTAATTTTTATGTTAACAACGGATACGAAAAACAAGGAGATTATTTTGATGAAGACGGAATTCCTCATTTAAAAATGAGCAAGAAAATCTAGTTGTTCATTGCATTACTCAGTTTGTCACCCAATCACCATCGGAACTTCCATCACTAAAAACTCTGCATCTTTACTTGCTTTGAAATGGATTTCTGCGGTATTCCAAATCCCATAACCATCACGGGTTTTGAGTAATTGATCGTTGACGAACAGTTCGCCACTCAACACAAAAATATAGCATCCGTTTGTTGCAGCATGAACTCGGTGTGATAAGCTTTTCCCCAATGATAAATTAGAAAGGTAAAACCATGCATTCTGGTGGATCCAAACACCCGCATCGTTTTGATTGGGAGAAACGATTTGTTGTAACCGGTTGATGCGCTCTTCCTTTTTTAAGGTCAATTGACCGTAACGTGGTGTGACATTGCGCTTGTTTGGGAAAACCCAAATTTGTAAGAACTTGACGGCTTTGTTTAGTTTTTTGTTGTATTCGCTGTGTGTAATTCCAGTGCCGGCACTCATCACTTGTACGTCGCCATTCTTGATCACTGCAACATTTCCCATGCTATCGCGGTGTTCCAAATCACCAGACAATGGAATGCTGATGATTTCCATGTTATCGTGCGGGTGTGTTCCAAAACCCTTTCCTTCAGCGACATAATCGTCGTTCAATACGCGCAAAACACCAAAATGCATCCTTTCCGGATTGTGGTAATTGGCAAAACTAAATGTGTGGCGACTGACCAACCATCCGTGATCGGCCAAACCTCTTGAGTCAGAAGTGTGCAAAACAGCGTTTTCTGCAACAGCTGAATTGGTAGTTGGAATGTGATTGAATCCTACAGGTTCCAATGGTTTCAATTCATCAATATCATTGTCTAACACACTCGCTAATAAAGGTGAAGCTGCAAAAATACTTGTTCCGAGAATACTCGTTTTTATAAATTTTTTACGATCCATGACACACAATTGAAAGTAAGCTAATTAAATACCAGGGTAAATTTAATCATTACTTGTTTACAAATCAAAATCCGGATCGACTTGAAACTGTATTTTTTTATGCGTTACAGGATGATTGACTTGGATCCATTCAGCGTGTAGGTGCAAACGATCAGCTTTTGTTCCATACAAATCATCTCCAACAATTGGCGCATTCAATCCCAAACTGTGAGCTGCGTGAACACGAAGCTGATGTGTACGTCCTGTAATTGGGTAAAAATGAATCAATGTTTGGGTATCCGTTCGTTTGATAACTTTCCAATGCGTTACTGCATTTTTACCATGTTCGTAACAAACCAATTGACGTGGTCTGTCGTCCAAATCTACGCGAAGTGGCAAATCAATGACGCCTTCATCTTCTTGAATAATGCCATCTAACAAAGCAACATACCGTTTCTTAACATTTCGTTTGATGAATTGGCGTTGTAATTGTTGGTGAGCAGCTTTGTTTTTTGCGACAATCAACAAACCAGAAGTTGACATGTCCAAACGGTGCACGATCAATGGACCTGTTGCGTTCGGATATCGTTCTTGCACACGTGCATAAACCGAATCGTAAATATTTTTTCCAGGAACTGATAAAAATTCAGCAGGCTTATTGATCACCGCAAGTTCATCGTCTTCGTAAACAATTGCTAAGGTTTTTCCTTCGGCAGGATTTTCCAACATCGGATTTGGGTCAACAGTCAATCCTTCAAGCATGTGCCCCAATATTGGTTCGCATTTGCTTTTGCAAGCCGGATAAAATTGTTTGTGTAGGCGAATTTCGGATTTCGGAGCTTGTCCCCACCAAAATTCTGCCAAGCAAATAGGGGTGAGGTTATTGTTGTAGGCGTGTTGCAACAACTTAGGAGCGGCACATTCACCTGATCCAGCAATCGGTTTCATGTCCGCTGTGTTTTCAAAAATTGCTCCCAAGCTTTTTTGTTCCCCAAGTGCATTTAAGAAAAAATAATTCTCAAAAATTTGTTGCTGTAATTGATTCGATAATACTTTCCGCTTTTCTTTTAACGCATCAATTTCGTTTTGAAAAACAGCATATTTTTCTTGGAGTTCAAGTGAACGGTATTGAAAGTGTTTGACCATGTCTTTCAACAAAAACTTCTCTTTGACACTTTCGCTGTTTAATTGGTCAAGCAGTGTTTGTTTGGTTGTTTCATTGACAAAATAGGCATATTCTTTTCGGTGTTCGTCACGGATTTTTTTCGCTTCCTTCATTGCTGCTTTCTGTGTAGCAATAACTTGCGTTTCCTCATCCTTTAAGGCACTGATTGCAGCTTGAATAGCAATATAATCAGCGTTATTTTCCAGTGCTTCGATGGTTGCGTTTACTTCGTTAACGACTTCTTCTTCGCGTTTGTAGAATCCACTTTCATCCAAAATATCGAAAACCGGTTCCACAAATAAATCGTGGTGATTTTCATTGGCTAGTTTGCCGGAGAATGCAGCTAGATATCCCAATTCATCCGCTTGATTTTTAACAACGAGTACACCAAACATTTTACCGATTACCAAGCCTTCTTGTTCCTCATTCAAACCGAAATTATGGTTTGCATCGAATTGATTTTCAAGGTAATCTTGTAATTCGTTAGCTGCGATAAGACTCAGCGGGTGCGGTTGGTAATAAAAAGGAAATGTGAATGCGTCTGGAAGTTCAATTCCATCAGTTACTGACTTAAAACGTATGAATTTTTGACTGACTTCCATTTTTAAGGCAAAAATACAAAATCAAACGAATATCCGTTAGTTTAAAAGATTACTTGTTTCCCAATGCCAGTGGGGGTTTAATCATTTTGTTAACCGTTGATAAACAATTAATTAACATTCTTAAACGAAGTTATTAACATTAATCAAAAAAAAGGTCGTACCTTTGCAGCCAAATTAATAAAGATATATGACCTTTAAAGAACTCGGATTAAGAGTGGAGGTTCTGCAGTCGATAGAAGCAATGGGTTTTGCAGAACCAACTCCGATCCAACAAAGTGCCATTCCGCACTTATTGAATGACCAAAGTGATTTTGTTGGGCTAGCCCAAACGGGAACAGGGAAAACAGCGGCTTTCGGTTTACCGCTCATTCACAAAGTAACAGACCGTCCTACTGAAACACAAGGCTTAATCATTGCTCCAACGCGTGAATTGTGTTTACAAATCTCAAAAGACTTAGAAGCTTTCGCTCAATTTGACAAGCAGATTCGTGTTGTTGCCGTTTACGGTGGAACAGACATCCGTCGTCAAATGACTGAAATTAAAAGAGGCGCAACGATTGTTGTCGCTACTCCTGGTCGTTTGGTAGATTTAATCAATCGTCGTGCAATTAACTTGCAAACAGTTGAGACTGTTGTATTAGACGAAGCAGATGAAATGTTGAATATGGGCTTCAAAGAAGACATTGACGCAATTTTAGATGCAACACCTGATACAAAAAATGTGTGGTTATTTTCAGCAACAATGCCGAAAGAAGTGGCAGCGATTGCTAAAAACTACATGACTGATCCTTTGGAAGTTGCCATGGGGCACAAAAACCAAAGTAATGAGAACATCGAACACATTTACTATACTGTAAAAGAACGTGATCGTTATGATGCATTAAAACGTTTGATCGATGCAAGTCCAGATATTTTTGGATTAGTTTTCTGTCGTACGCGAAATGAAACTGCTACCGTTGCTGAGAAATTAGCAAAAGATGGTTACAGCGCTGAACCGTTGCATGGTGATTTATCACAAGCAATGCGTGATCGTGTAATGGACCGTTTCCGTGAGCGTTCAATCCAACTATTAGTAGCAACAGATGTTGCAGCTCGTGGAATTGATGTGGATAACATTACGCACGTTATTAATTACAACCTTCCAGATGATATCGAGAATTATACGCACCGTTCAGGTCGTACAGCTCGTGCTGGTCGTCAAGGAAAATCATTGGTGTTGATTAATGCACGTGAGAACTATAAAATTAAAGCTATCGAACGTCAAATTCGTATGACGTTTGCTGCTGCTTTGATTCCTGAAGCTTCTGAAATTTGTGGAATTCAATTGAATAAATTGATTTCTAAAGTGAAGGAAATTGAAGTAAAAGAAAATGATATCGCTCCTTTCTTACCAGCTATCATGGCTGATTTTGAAGAATTATCAAAAGAAGAAGTGATCAAGAAATTTATTTCTGCTGAATTCAACCGTTTCATCGAATATTATGACCGAGCAGGTGACTTAAATGTTGCTGGAGGTCGAGAAGATCGCGGAGATAGAGGTAGAGATAAAAATGACCGTTTCGATCGCAAAGATCGTTTTGAAAGAAGCGACCGAGGTGAAAGAGGTGATAGAGGAGATAGAAGTGACCGTGCTCCAAGAGACATGGGTAACAGAACACGTTTCTTCGTTAGTTTAGGAAAAAGAGACGGATTAAATCCAGGTGGTTTATTGCGTGTTATTTGTGACGCAACAGGTATTAAATCTGCTTCGGTAGGTCGTATCGATGTGATGCCAAATTTCTCTTTCTTCGAAGCAGACAAAGGTGATGAAGGTGCAATCTTATCACAAGTAAATGGTGCTGACTACGAAGGTCACAAAGTAATGGTTGAAATTACACAGAAGAAAGCTGAAGGCGGTGAGCGCAGATCAGGTGGAGGCGGAGAGCGTCGTTCATTTGGTGGCGGTGAACGCAGATCTTTCGGAGGTGATAGAGAACGTTCAGGTGGCGGCGACAGAGATCGCTCTGGAGGTGACCGCAGATCTGGTGGAGGAGGTTTCCGCAGTGAAGGTGGTGCATCAAGAGGTGGTTTTGGTGGCGCTCGTCGTGAAGGCGGAAGTGACAGAAGAAGTAGTGGAGGTGGTGAACGTCGTTCGTCTTCTTCAACTGGTCGTCGTTTTAGCTCTGACAGCTATAAATAATTAATAAATCAATGTCGAATTAAGATATAAGTATGCAGAGAGAGGAGTTCATTTATGAGTCCTCTCTTCATACTTTACCTACATTCATAATTAATAATATGGAAATTAGAAACATCGCAATTATTGCACACGTTGACCACGGTAAAACAACATTGGTTGACAAAATGATTGAAGCAGGAAATGTTGTCAATGAAAGAGATCGCCCAACAGGTGAATTAATCATGGACAATAACGATTTGGAACGTGAAAGAGGAATCACAATCGTGTCTAAAAACGTATCTGTATCGTACAAAGGAACTAAGATCAACATTATTGACACGCCAGGTCACGCCGATTTTGGTGGTGAGGTTGAACGTGTATTGAACATGGCCGATGGTGTTTGTCTATTAGTAGATGCATTTGAAGGTCCAATGCCGCAAACGCGTTTCGTTCTTGGAAAAGCATTGTCTATGGGATTGAAACCATTGTTGGTAATCAACAAAGTAGACAAAGACAATTGTACACCTGACGAAGTACAAGAAAAAGTATTTGACTTGATGTTCGAATTGGATGCAAACGAAGAGCAGTTGGAATTCCCAACAATCTATGGTTCTGCAAAAAATGGTTGGATGTCAACGGATTGGAAAAATCCTAAAACAGATATTACAGATTTATTGGATCAAATTTTAGATTATTTCCCACCGCGTCCAATTGAAGAAGGAAATACACAAATGTTGATTACATCTTTGGATTTCTCAACGTATGTTGGACGTATCGCAATTGGTCGTTTACACCGTGGAGATTTGAAAGAAAACCAACAAATTGTTTTAGCTAAACGCGATGGTTCTCAAGAGAAACACCGTGTGAAAGAATTGTTTGTATTTGATGGTACAGAACGTAGAAAAGTTGAAAGCGTTGTCGCTGGAGATATTTGTGCGGTTACTGGAATTGAAGGATTTGAAATTGGTGACGTAATTTGCGACGCTGAAAATCCGGATCCATTGGATTCAATTACTATTGATGAACCAACAATGAACATGTTGTTTTCAATCAATGATTCACCATTCTTCGGTAAAGAAGGAAAGAAAGTGACTTCTCGTCACATTCAAGAGCGCTTGACAAAAGAGTTGGAGAAAAACTTAGCAATGCGTGTTTCTGACACAGACAAAGCTGACAAATGGATCGTTGCCGGACGTGGTGTATTGCACTTGTCTGTATTGATCGAAACGATGCGTCGTGAAGGTTACGAATTACAAGTTGGTCAACCACAGGTTATTATCAAGGAAATTGATGGTAAAAAATGTGAGCCAATTGAAGAATTAACAATCGATTTACCAGAAGAATTTTCAGGAACAGCTGTTGAAGCGGTGACGAAAAGAAAAGGTGAAATGACGAATATGGAGCCAAAAGGTGCTCGTATGATTATTCAATTCCAAATTCCTTCAAGAGGGATTATCGGATTGCGTAATTATTTGTTAACGCAAACTGCTGGTGAAGCAATCATGACACACCGTTTCTTGGAATACCAACCGTATAAAGGTGAAATCCCAGGACGTCAAAATGGTTCAATGATTTCATTGGAGCAAGGTGTTTCGATTCCTTTTTCGTTGAATAACTTACAAGATCGTGGTAAATTCTTCATTAATCCTAATGAGAATGTATACGAAGGACAAGTAATTGGAGAAAATTCAAGAGCTGGTGACTTGTGTGTGAACGTTACGAAGACGAAAAAAATGTCGAACATGCGTTCTTCTGGTGCTGATGATAAAGTTCGTTTAGCTCCAGCTAAAATATTTAGCTTAGAAGAATGTTTGGAATACATTCAATCGGATGAGTATGTTGAGGTTACTCCAGAAAACTTACGTATTCGTAAAGTCTTTTTGAAAGAAGCAGATCGTAAAAGAGCTGGTAAATAATCTTTCAACTAGTAGAAAATATAAAAGCGACTCAATTTTGGGTCGCTTTTTTGTTTTAATAACGCTCGTACCAATTGAATTTTTCAGAGATTATCCGTTCCTTATTTTCAGATAAGTAATCTAAAAAAGCTAATGAAACAGGTGTATGTTTCTTGCTTTTTAACCATATAACACTCCAATTGGTATTTCATTATATTTTGCAATTATACAAGTTTCGTAAAGAGCATTCATGATTATTCGTAAATTTAGATTTTACGATTACATGATGATAAATCTTAAGAATATTCAAACAGAGGTAGATGCTAGTTTTCTCTATAATTTGCTCGCTAAAAACGAATCGGATGAAAACGTTGCGGCTGTTTTTAAGCAGATGAGTGAAATAGAAATGAGTCATGCTATTGCTTTTGCTGCAAAACATGCTTTAGCTGAAGCTGATTTACCCAAACCATCGGGAAGAGCTAAAACGTTACGGTTGATTGGTAAGTTGTTTGGTTACGATTATGTATTAGGTGTCTTGTTAGATACCGAGAAAAGTATTTCAAATGCCGTTGTTTCAGCACGATCAAAATCAAAAACACCAGCTTCAATTTCTGATACAGCACATGTTACAATTCTGAAAAATATATTAAACAACAATAAAAATATTTCAGGAACCAATTTAGCACGTTTCGAAAAACGTCACCGATCAGTTGGTGGTAATGCTTTGCGCGCTGCTGTTTTGGGTGGAAATGACGGTTTGGTTTCCAATTTCAGTTTGGTTATGGGTATTGCAGGAGCAACTAGCGGACAAACAGAAGTCTTGTTGACTGGGTTGGCTGGTTTGTTAGCAGGAGCATTATCAATGGCACTGGGTGAATGGATTTCTGTGAAAAGCTCGCAAGAACTTTTCGAAAATCAAATGCAACTCGAAATGGATGAACTGGAAACAAATCCAGAAGGAGAAGAAAAAGAACTCGTATTGATATACATTTCAAAAGGAATTCCTGAGGAACAAGCGAAATCCATTGCAAAAGAAATTATGTCGAACAAGGATCATGCGCATCAAGTGTTAGTGAAAGAAGAATTGGGTATTAATCCAGAAGATTTAAAAGGTTCAGCAATGGAAGCTGCCATTACCTCGTTTCTATTGTTTGGAATTGGAGCAATTATTCCTGTAATTCCATTTTTCTTTTTTGGAGGTTATGTGTCAATAATTCTAAGTGCTGTTTTTAGTGCGGTTGGCTTGTTTGGGATTGGTGCAGCAATTACGTTGTTTACAGGAAAAAGTGTTTGGTTTTCAGGCATGCGACAAGTGATTTTTGGTTTAATAGCTGCTGCGATTACATTTGGAATAGGTCGTTTAATTGGCGTATCAATAGCAGGGTAATTTATTCATTATGAGAAAAGTAAGTGTATTAATTGTTGGAATTGTGAGTTCGTTTTTGTTGGGTTCGTTTTATCAAAAATCACAACAAACTGCCTTGGGAGATTTAGATCATCGCTCCATAGAAAAATCTAAAAAATCACTGAAATTAGGCGCTTTTTCAATGAGTTTGAACGTAAAGGATCTGGGTGCTTCCATCGCTTTTTACGAATCATTAGGGTTTCAATTATTAGGTGGAGACCGTTCACAAAACTATGTGGTTTTGAAAAACGAACACACAATAATCGGTTTGTTTCAGGGCATGTTTACTGAAAACATGTTAACGTTTAATCCAGGTTGGGATGACAATGCGAAGAACATCAAAACGTTCAATGATGTTCGGGAAATCCATCACTTATTGAAGAAAAATGGAAGTACTTTTGTGAAAGATTTGTCGGGTGATGAAAAAGGTCCCGCATATTTCATTGTAAAAGACCCCGATGGTAACTTGATACTATTTGATCAACACCGTTGAAGAAAGAATTACATTGTCCAAAACATGTTGATAAACTATTTAACTTGTTTTTCATCTTTTCAATTTATTACGTAACTTTATTATCAAAACAAACACTATGTTAGATTGGGAAGACGAAGCACCAGATAGTCACTTAAATGAGGATTTAGATCGCTTCGAATCTCAATTGGCAGCTAATGCCGTCGGGTTTTTTGATAGCGATCGTTTAGAAGCAATTGTTGATCATTACATAATGTCAGGCAATTATTCAAAAGGTGAAGTAGCAGCGGATGTTGGTATCCAGCAATTTCCATTTCATTCATTGTTCAAACTCAGAAAAGCGCAAGCTATGTCTGGTTTGGGAAAATTGAAAGAGGGATTGATGTTATTGGAAGAAATCAATCAATTGGAAAGTATCGCAATGGAATTAATGCTAACAAAAGCATCGATTTTTAGTCAATTGCGTGATTCCAAACGAGCAGTTAAATATTTTAGAGAAGCTTTAGAATTAGCTGAAGACGAAGATAAAGATGAAATTTATCTTGATTTAGCTGGTGAATTGGAACAATTGAAAGATTACAAAGGTGCCGTTGCAGTTTTGGAGGAAGCAATGCGTCAAAATCCCAAAAACGAAGGTGCGCTTTATGAATTAGCTTATTGCTTGGATCATTTAGGTAATTATCAGCTTGCAGTTGATTCTTATACAAACTTCATCAACGACAATCCTTATTCGTTTACTGCATGGTACAACCTCGGTAATACGTATTCAAAAGCAGATAAATTTTCGGATGCAATTGTTGCATATGAATATTGTATTGCGATTAATGAACGCTTTTCTCCCGCTTATTTTAACTTGGGGAATGCACAATTAACTTTAGAGCAATACAACGAGGCAATTGAATCGTTTTTGAAATGCATCGAAATTGATGGTGATGATCCCTTAACATATTGCTATTTAGGTGAAGCATATGAACAATTGGAACAACTAGATGTTTCTTGGGATTATTATCAAAAAAGTTTAAGTATCGCTCCTAATTTAGGTGAAGCTTGGCTTGGACTTGGTATTGTGAAAGATTTACAAGGAAAGCCAAAAGAGAGTTTACATTACATTGAACGAGCAATTGAATTAGAACCAAACTTGGATGGTTATTACCATGTTTACGCTGGAGCTCTTGAAAATTGCGAACTTTATGATGCGGCAGAAAATGCGTATTTGACTTGTTTGGAAATTGAACCTGCAAACGAAGATGCATTTTTTGATTATGTTGATTTTCTTTTAGAACATAGAATGGGTGAGGCGCGCACTTACGTTGAAAATTACTTGTTAAAAACGAAGTTGTTTTTTGCAATTCTGCCAATAGTTTATATGAATTACCGAGTTGGTAAAATGGAAGAAGCAAAAATCATCTTAGTAGAATGCTTAGCGAAGGACGAAGTGAAAACAAAAGATTTATTTGTACGCTATCCTGAGTTGATGAATGTCCCAGAATTTGTATCTTTGACACAATAAAAATCGAAAATAACATACCCCAAATTTTAATTTGAAGCTTGTAAATATGAATTTTGATTTACCGTTTATTCCAGAAAGAACACAGCAACCAAGAAATCATGGCGTAACTATGATGATGGACAAAGGGCTCAGCATGACTGAAGCAGCTAATTTTGTGGAAGGAAACGCTCACTTAACTGATATCGTAAAGTTTGGATTTGGTACTGCATTTGTTACCAAAGATCTTGAAAAAAAATTGGATTTGTACCGCGAAGCAAACTTGAAGCCTTATTTTGGTGGAACATTGTTTGAAGCATTTCATGCGCGTGGGAAATTCGAAGATTATTTACGTTTATTGGATAAATACAAAATGGATTTAGCTGAAATTTCAGATGGTTCAATCATTATCAATCACGACGAGAAATTAGAGTTAATAAGAAAAATGGCGCAAAATCGCGTGGTGCTTTCTGAAGTTGGATCGAAAGATTCAGGTATTTTAATTAGCCCAAGTCGTTGGATAAAAATGATGAGCTCTGAATTACAAGCAGGATCATGGAAGGTTATCGCTGAAGGTAGAGAAGCTGGTAATGTAGGTGTTTTCCGTCCAAACGGAACAGCACATACGATGTTGATCAACAAAATCATCGCTAAAATCAATCCGGAAGATATTTTGTGGGAAGCTCCTCAAAAAAACCAACAAGTTTGGTTCGTGAAATTATTTGGAGCTAATGTTAATTTAGGAAACATCGCTCCAAACGAAGTGATTCCATTGGAATGTTTACGTCTTGGATTACGTGGTGATACGTTCTTCGATTTTTTACCTGCTGATTACGCGGAACGTTTGAAACAAGTCGATTCTGATGATCCGGAGGATGATGAATAATTAAAAATGATTCAATCCCGTCTTGTTTTACAAGGACACCAAGGACCAATTTATTCCGTTGTTGCAGATCAATCTTGGATATATTCAGCTGCAGGTGATAAATTTATTGCCCGCTGGAATGTAAGCACAGGAGAACAAGATGCGTTTAGTATCAAGCTGGATAAGCCTGCTTATTGCATTTGTTTACAAGGTGATTTATTAGTTGTTGGTTGTACAAATGGTACGGTAACTTGCATCAATTTATCATCAAAGACAATTGTTTGGGAATCAAATATTTTTGGTCACGCAATTTTCTCATTAGCTTTTGATCAATCAAACAACTACTTGTATGTTGGTGATGGCGAAGGTAATTTCTTCGTGTTAAATGAACTTGGTCAAAAAATTATTTCGTTTCACTTAGCTTGCGGAAAAATCCGAGCTATTTCAATAGCTAATAACTTTGTTTTTGTTGGAAGTCAAGATGGTAAATTACGTGTTTTTGATAACGAAAACCTAAACGAAATTGCTCGTGTAAATTGCCACAATGGAAGTGTAAATTGCTTGTTATTCAACGAAGTGAATAACACATTGTATTCTGGAGGATCGGATGGTCACATTACTCTGATTGATTGCGGTAATTACAAGGTCGTTAAATCAATTCCTGCTCATTATCAAACTGTTTATGATTTGATAAATGTTGGAAACAAACTTGTTTCATGTTCACTTGACAAATCAATTAAAGTTTGGAACCGTGATGAGTTGACAGTTCAACAGAAACTAACAACAAAAGAAGGGGGGCACAATAAATCGGTTAATAAAATTGCGCAAATAAATAATCAATCTTTTGTTTCAGTAGGCGATGATAAACAATTGATTATTTGGGATTTAAAATAATATTATATAAAAACATGAACGACTTTTCTGAATCATATTACAGTGAAAAACCAATTCTCAAAAAGGAGGAACCGCGAACAAATGGAAAATCAACTGTTGTTTCGTTGTTGTTATTTGTTGTTTCATTGCTATTGTTTTTTGGAACAGAATATAGATTCATGATTGAACTTCTTGCGGTATTATTATTTCATGAATTGGGTCATTTTATAACCATGAAACGCTTCCACTACAAAGGAGTTCGCATGTTATTCGTGCCCTTAATGGGTGGGTTTGTTCAAGGTGAAAAAGAACATTATTCGCAACGCGAAAGTTTACTTGTTGCATTCTCCGGACCGCTTCCAGGTATAATGATTGGTGTTGTATTATGGATCTTAGGAACAAATTGGAAGAACGAATGGATGATTGAAACAGCTTATTTGTCGTTTTTTTTGAATGTTACCAATTTGCTACCCTTGCAACCATTGGACGGTGGACGAGTGTTTAAGTCACTATTCATTGAGAAATTTGAATTATTGCAAATTGTTTTCACATTTGTTTCTTCACTAATTCTCATTGGAATTGGATACTTTTTTGAGCTATATATTTTGATGCTTTTCGGGTTTATTATGGGTGTGACGGTGCGCAACATGCACAGAAGGTATTTAATTCACAAAGCATTGCAACTAGAAATGGTAAACTACACGGTCTCGTATGAAGCATTGACAAACAAAGAATACGCTTACATAAAAGAAGAAGTACTCAATTATTCGCCAACAATAAAAAAATTCGCAGCACTTTCAAGTGAAGATGACAACGAAGAATTTGAGCAAATCATGGCGCGTGAAGTTAAAAACAACTTAATTCAACCTATGAAAATGGACATGAGTACTTTTACTAAGTTGGTCGCTTTTGTTATGTGGGTAAGTGCTATTGTTGGTCCTGTTTTATTGATAATTGTTGCAACAGCAAAGTAATATGAAGTTTCAAATAGGACAAAAAGTCGCGTATTTACGTGAACCAGGTTACGGAAAAATTCTTGAATTGAAAGACCAACAAGCACGTGTTGAAGATGAACATGGTTTTGACCGTTGGTTGCCGTTGAATTCACTTGTATACATACATTCAGAGGTGTACAAAGACGAAGACATTGTGATTGAAAAAACAGATTTAGAACAAGAAACCATTTACCGCGAATTTCAAGAAAAAACAGGTCAAAAAAAGCCTGCGACCGTTTGGGAAATTGATTTACACATAGAAGAACTGTTGGAATCGACACGTGGTATGTCGAATACGGAAATTTTACTTAAGCAGATGAAAGAGTTTCGCGCAACCTTCAAAAAAGCCAAACAAAAGCACATCAATAAGTTAATTGTAATTCATGGAATTGGGGAAGGGGTATTGAAAAATGAAATCAGAACTTATTTGTCTCAACAAGATCAAATTGAAGTGTATGATGCTGACTTCTCTGCTTATGGAAAGGGGGCAACTGCTGTTGAATTTCACCCTAATTGGTAGAATTAAAGTGGTAAAACCATGATGTAGTCATCCATCACAAAGCCATTTTCAATGTCTAAAACAACTTCTTTTTCGATTTCAAATCCGCACTTAACATAAAATTGAACAGCAGGATTTTGTTTGTTAACATTCAAATGTAACAGCGTTGACGCATTTTTATCTGCTTCACTTTTCACAAAGTTCAATAGTGCTTTTCCACAACCAAGTCCTTGTTTGTCTGGCAAAACATACAACTTATGAATACGTGTAATTAACTGATTTTCATAGTTATGCTCAATTCCACTAAAACCAATTGTTTCACCTTCATTTATCAGTACGATAAAATCTTGATTGCTTGAATTAATCGCGTTTGAAATCGTATTAATATCGTACATCCAATTCAACATGAAATCAATTTGTTCAGAAGTAATGATGTCTGAATAAGTTACTGGCCAAGTTATTTCTGCAATTTCTCGAATTCGTTGCACATCAGCTATTGTAGCAATACGGGTAATCATTTTAATAATCTTTACCAAATGAATACATATCGTTGTGGTTGAACTCAATTTGATCCTTCAACTTTTTAATTGTGCGCGCTAACAAAAAGAGCATGGCATCTTCATTTGTTTTTAGCCAACCAAAGCTTGTCATTTCGCCATCTGCTGCATAGCTAACATGGAACAATGTTTCAAAACCATGCATTTGTAACCACCGTTGAGCATTGGCATTTCCTTCGCATGAATTGACAAAAGCCAACAAATGTGCATACCCATTGTTCATTAACCAGTTACGCGCTTCTTCTTTCAAAAAAAGAGCTTGCGTGGTATGGAATAATTCTTCATAGCCATTTTCATAAAGAAAAAGAGCTAAATCATTGTTTCCTTCAATTGCTTTTATCCACGCTAACAATACTTTAGGTGGATAATTTAAGTGCGCAAATTCACTATTAATTTGTTGAACAGCGCTCACTTTTTCGTTGAGCGATTCTTTCCCAAATATTTTTTTAAACCAATTCACGCTTATTTGAAAAATAAATAGGCAATTAAAATAGCTGCTACTGCACCAACTAAATCGCAGAAAAGTCCAGCAGATGCTGCGTACCGCGATTTAGAAATGCCAACAGATCCAAAGTAAACGGACAACACGTAAAACGTTGTTTCTGTACTCCCTTGGAAGGTTGCTGAAAGATTACTCACAAATGAATCGGGGCCAAATAACGACATGTTTTCAACCATAATCCCACGTGCACCAGATCCTGAGAAAGGTTTCATCAACATGACAGGTAGGGCATCTATAAATTCCGTAGTCATGATGCCCATTTGAAGCAACAAGAATTTTACACCATTCATTAAATCGGTTAATGCACCACACGAACGAAAAAGCGCAACAGCACACAACATGGCAACCAAGTAAGGTAAAATGTTGATTGCAACTTGGAAACCACCTTTTGCTCCCTCAATAAATGATTCGTACGCTTGAATTTTTGCACGAATTGCTTTGTAAATAAAGAAGGAAATGAAAGCAAAAATGATGGTTGAGCTCAATATTCTTGATACGGTATCGATTTGTTCGGGATGTGTTTTTAAATACCACAACAAACCAACAATCAATAAGGTCAATGTTCCAATATAGAGAATGATTGTTTTTTGAAACAAGTTAATGCGTTGACGAATTCCGACAAAGATCAATCCGCCTAAAGTAGCGAAATATGTTGTCAAAAGAATAGGGATGAAGACTGCTGTTGGATTTGTTGAATGACCTGCTGAACGTGCTGCGAGAATAGAAACTGGAATGATAGTTAATCCAGATGCGTTCAACACCAAGAACATAATTTGCGCATTGGAAGCTGTATCTTTTTTCGGATTCAAATCTTGCAAATGTTGCATAGCACGTAATCCTGCTGGAGTCGCTGCATTATCCAAGCCAAGCATGTTTGCTGAAAAATTCAACATGATACTTCCCATGGCTGGGTGATTTTTCGGAATTTCAGGAAAGAGTTTTGAGAACAAAGGATAAACAATGCGTGACATGCTATTCACTGCACCGCTATCTTCGCCAATTTTCATCAAGCCCATCCAGAGTGTTAATATCCCTGTCATGTATAATGCCAATTCAAAAGCAGCTTTTGCAGCTTCGAAAAAAGCATCCAACATATGCTGAAGAATGAAGGTGTCTTGCCAAAATATAAGTTTTGAAAAACCCATAATTATAGCAGTAATAAACATTCCTATCCAAACGCGATTTAATACCATAGTTCAAAAGTCGTTATTTATTCGTGTTTATTTTCAGCTGCTTGTTGACAGATATGAACAAAGTTTTCAATAATTACACGTCCATGATTACCAGAGACTTCGGGATGAAATTGAACACCGAATAGTGGTTTCGATTGGTGCATCATGGCTTCATTGACACAAGCGTCAGACACAGCGATATGTGTAAAATTGGCAGGAATTGAAACCGCTTCACAATGATCTTCCATCAATTCAATTTCACTTGGCAACTTATCAAATAGTGGACAATCAGCAATTACTTCAACAGTTTGCCAATCGCGGTCTTCACGAAGTCTACTTGCAAGTGCTCCATAAGTTAACCCGATTATTTGGTGACCAAAACAAATGCCAAGTACCGGTTTATCCGTTGTTTTCAACCATGAAAATAGTGCTAAATAGGGTTCAGGATCTTTTTCCGTAATTAATATCGGGGCGCCAGAAATAATTATTCCATCACAGTGTTTAGCGTATGAATAATCAAAATCATACATACCAACTATTTCAACATCTTCAAATTCATCGACGCAACTTTCAATGAAAGGTGTTTTAGAACTACCACAATCAATTACTACAATCATAACACAATTTTTCCAATTCCTTGTCGTACAACTTCAGGTTGATTTTGCGTGCAATCAACAATTGTGGAAGCTTCTAAGTGACCAATTCCGCCATCAATAATGAAAGACACTTCATCGTCATACCGTTCGTAAATTGCAGCGGGATCAACAAAATAATCAGTAATTTCATCCTCGTTATCGTGTAAGGATGTTACTGCAATTGGATTTCCTAATTCATTTACAAGTGCTGCTACAATTTTATTGTCAGGAATACGAATACCAATTTCTTTACGTGAAACATCAAATATTTTCGATACTTCATTCGTTGCTTCGAGCACAAAAGTAAAGGGTCCGGGCAAGTTTTGTTTTAATAAGCGAAAAATCCCACGATCCAATTGTTTGACATAATCGGCAACTTGACTCAAATCCGCACAAATAATCGAAAAATTAGCTTTGTTTAATTTAACATTTTTGAATTTTGACAAATTAGCCAGGCCTTTTTTGTTTTTCATATCACACGCAACAGCATACACGGTATCTGTAGGGATAATGATGATTTCTCCAGCGCGTAATTCAGTTATCGCTTGTTGAATTAAACGTTGATCGATATTATTTGGATTGATTTCAATAAACATAAGCTTGTTTTGATTCTTTGCAAGATACTTAATTCGTACATTTAACACACAAAAAGCACTTATTTTTATAAGCATTTAACTGTGAATTAAAACGAGTGATTTTGAACAAAGCACGAGCACAACTGTTTTTTAGTTTATGACAACAATTAAATATTTCATTTTACTAGGATTGAGTTGCTTGACATTCAGTTTCTTGTTGTTTACAGATGCTGAGAAAAGTGCGTTTTACAAAGCGTTGAGCAGCACCAATGAAGAAGTAATAGTCGCATATAAAAAGAAGTTAGGAGCAACATTAACCAATTACGACGCGAAAGCTTATTATGCTTCGTTGGTCATGAAAGAAGCCAAGTTTGCGATCAGTCCATTTACAAAATTAGAGCGTTTTAATAAGGGAAAAGACCTGTTGGAAGCTGTTATTTCACAGAATAAAAGTAATGCTGAATACCGATTTCTTCGATTAATGGTGCAAGAAAACGCTCCAAGTATTTTAGGTTATGATGATGCCATTTTACAAGATTGTCAATTGATTACGGCCAACTTTTATCAATTTTCCGCAACACTTCAAACAATTGTTTTGAATTATTCCAAAACATCTAAATCTTTGTCTTATAGTAAGTTGAAAGCTATTCAAAAGTAAAAAGCTTAAAAAACGTACTTTCTAGCTTCTAAAGCTGTTTTTTTTTGTATTTTCGTTTTACACTTTAAACCGCTATGAAAGGCCTGTTCCTTTTCATTGGCGCACACTACAGACGAAGAAACTTGGAAACGAATAAATTATTTGGTGGTTTGCTTTACTTCTTTTTTCAAGAAGTAATCACTTTTTTTCATCCATTTTCTTGCCTTTTTAAGTTGGTTAAAAAAGTATTCAGATGCTAAAAAAAGCAATCCGGACGTACTTTTTCAAAATGGCGAAAGTTCATTTGAATCTTTCGAACTATTTGAATGATTTGGAATATTACCGCGATGTTACTTTTGTCAAAAGCCTCATTATTATTCATCCCTATACAGTTCTGCCAGTTATTTTAGGAGTAAATTATGGTTTTCGAATAGGAAGTATGCCTATCGTTTTTTGGGCATCGTTTACTTATTTCATGTTGATTCTCATTTCGCTTCCATCACGTTTGACGATTTATCAGCGCAAATTAATATTAACAATAGGAATTTTCAATTTTGGGTTTCAACTAATGATTGATTCCGGAATGGATGCATCTGGAATTTTGTATTGGACGATTGGAAACATGATGGCTTCGTTATTTTTTAAGCGCAACAATTATTTATTGATTCTTGGATTAAATTGCTGTATGTCAATTGTTATCGGTGTAATTATCTATTTTAAAAGTTCTTCTCCATTTTACTCTCAAAGTTTAAGTATAGTAGATTGGTTATTGATTGCAGCAAACAACATTTTTCTAAGTACAATCATTGCTATCTTATTTACAGAACTTGTTCAAAGTTTACATCAAATAATAATTAAGCAACGTCAATTAAAAAAGAATTATGAAATAAATGTACAATCTATTAAAAAGTCAAAAGAATTACTTCTTGTAAAAAACAAAGAGTTAGAACAAATGGCGTATGTGATTTCACATGATTTACAAGAACCCATCCGTATGATTATTAGTTTTTTAGGTCGTTTAATCGATAAATACAAAACACAAATAACGGATGGAAATAAACGATTGATTATTGAAAGCGTTTCAAAAGCGAACAACATCAAACGTATTGTTAACGATTTATTGGAATTATCACTATTAAATATTGAAAGTCAAACAAAAGAAGTAATTCAGTTGGAAAAGCTCACCCATCAATTATTTATTCAAAAGGATATCTCTCAAGTTCCAACAGTAGCAATTGAAGAATATAAATCACTGTATACTTATGAAAAACCAATTAGAAAAATCATCGAAAATTTAATCGATAATTCAATCTCAAAAAACAAATCTACTGCGAATATTAATATCTCGATATCATGTATTTCATCAAATGGATATTGGGTAATCGCTTATCATGATAAAGCATTCGTTTTTGAAACCGCTAATAAAGAAGATTTCAGTGTGCTTAATTACGATCACTTTTTAGAAGACTTTGGATTAGATTTAACAATAAGCAAATTGTTAATAGATCAGCTTAATGGAGAGTTGTGGGTATCGACTTCTAACAAGCAATTAATAATTTCATTTTCAATACCAATTTGATAGCAGATGAGATTTTTTAGTAATTATTTAGAGAAAAAAAATCTTGCATTAATTAACCGCTCAGATTATGCAACAGATTTGAACTATTTGAAAGATGTCATTTTTATCAAATGTTTGGTTTATGTTTATTCATTATCCATTTTAGTGTTAATTCCAGGCGTTTTTTATGGGCTTTATATTCGAAATAATTGGGTGGTTTTTTGGGATGTTTTGACTTACATACTGGTACTTTTTCTTGTTTACCCAACCAAAATCAAATTGATAATTCGTAAATGGATATTTATCTCAGCAATTTACCTGCTTGGTTTTCAGTTATTAATGCAGTTGGGGATGGATGGCGCAGGAATATTATTTTGGATAATAGGAAACATATCCACTTCACTTTTATTCAACCAAATTCATTTGATTTATCTTGTTTTAGTAAATGTGATAGTCTTTTCAATCATAGCACTTGTGATTTATATTGGTGAATTACCACCAACATTTTCAACAAGTTTGAGTTTGGATGATTGGATATTGATTTCTATCCATAATATTTATTTGAGTATTATCATTTCCGCTATAATGAACGAACTGCTGAAAATTTTGGAACGCGTATTAGATAAAGAAAAAAAACTACAAAGCGCAATTATTAATTCCGCAACAAAAACGGAACAATCCATACAATTATTCATATCAAAAAACACAAAATTAGAACAGATTGCATTGGTAACTGCAAAAGATATCAAATCTCCTTTGAAACAAGTTACCAAAGATATTGCTTTTTTAAACGAGCAATTAACGTCGTTAATTGATGAAAAAGCTGATAAATACCTGTTTTATGCAGCTGAAGGTGCTATGAAATTAAAGAAACTCATCGCTGGAATGGACAAATTGACTAAAATAGACAAGCATGTTACAACTCTTGACTTGGTCAAAATAAAGCCCATTTTCATTCAAATAATAGACAACTATTTGAATGAAAACCAAACCATCGTTCACAAGCTTGATTTGGATTGTGAGGAAATTAATACAGATGCGTATTTAATTAAAAAACTATTTGAATTGATAATTGATAATAGCGTTCAATTCAAAAATACAGTAACCCCACTTTTAATAAGTGTTCGTATTAAACGTTTAAGTGATGATAAATGGCAACTTTCAATTACAGATAATGGCATCGGAATTGAAAAGCAACATCACAATCGGATATTTCAACTCTATCAACGACTTAATAATAATTCCTCCACAAATGGTAGTGGTGTAGGTTTAGCATTAGCAAAAAGAATTGTAAATAAATTAAACGGTGAGATTTGGGTTGAATCTGAATTGAACGTCGGGACCACTTTTAAGATTTTATTACCAATAACTACAACTCATGAATTGGATTAATCGTTACGAGAAATTTATGTTGGAAAAACTAATGCCAGTCGATCAAACAAACTCTGATTTAGAACACTTGCGCAATGTTATTTTTTTTAAATGCCTGTTGTATATATTTCCATTTGGTTTATTGGTATTAATTCCAGGAACAATCAACGCGATTCAATTACAGCAGTTCAATGTCATTTTTTTTAGCGCCTTGACGTATATAATCATGTTTCTGATTACAATCCCTTCAAAAATTACTATTGAAATAAAAAAAATGATTTTCACTCTTGCTCTGTATAATTTAGGTTTTCAACTTTTTTTCAGGGAGGAATTTTTTGTGTTAGGTATTTTGTATTGGACAATTGCCAACATTAGTATCTCATTATTGTATTCAATAAAAACGACAATAATAATATCCCTACTAAACGCAATCACCTGTTTATTAATTGGTTGTTTGATTATTACAGATCAATTGAGTTGGTTTCATATTCTAAATATTGATTTAAGTAATTGGATAATTATTTCATTAAACATGCTGTTTTTAAACATTATAATTTCAATCCTTATAAATCAATTGATTCAGAATTTACAAAATGTTATTTACAAAGAAATTGAAACAAGTAACATATTAAAAAATTCAGTTCAACTCTTACAAGAAAAAAATGAAGAATTAGAACACATGACTTATGTTGCTTCTCACGATTTACAAGAGCCACTTCGCATGGTGACAAGTTTTCTGACCCAACTGGACAAGAAATATAAGGAACAACTCGATCAAAGAGGTAAGCAATACATACACTTTGCAATGGATGGTGCCAGTAAAATGCGTAATGTCATGTTAGAAATCCTTGCTTTTTCAAAAATTGGGATGAATGATAGTCAACAAGAACATATTGATATAAACGAATTAATCGATGAAGTACTTTGGATGAATCGTAAATTGATTCAAGAAAATAATAGTCAACTCATTATAGATCATTTACCCGTTATTTTTGGTTACAAAATCCTATTACGGACACTTTTTACTAACTTAATTAGCAATGCAATAAAATACAAATCATCGGCACGCATTTCAATAATTAAAATAGCATATGAATTAGAAAATAATTTTCACGTTTTTAAAATAAGTGATAATGGATTAGGTATTCACCCTGATAAAATGGAACAAATTTTCCTATTGTTTAACCGTGGGGATTTAAAAAACAATCTAGTCCAAGGTAGCGGCATTGGATTAGCAATTTGTAAAAAAATAACCGTATTAATGAAAGGTGAGATTTATGTAACATCTGAATTACACGTTGGAAGTACTTTTTATGTGAAATTCCCAATTGAAATTGATTGATGAAAGCAATTACTATCGTATTAGTTGAAGATAACGAAGGAGATGTTTTACTGACAACAGAATTGTTAGAAGAAGCAAAATTCGTGAATAAGCTAATAATCGTAAACGATGGCTACGAATTTATGAATTACATTGATAAGTGCAATAATGAGTCGGAGAAACACTTACCCGATTTAATTTTACTCGACATTAATTTGCCACGAATGAATGGTATTGACGTTTTGAATTATATAAGGAATCATAATGAAATCAATGAAATTCCTGTCTTTATGCTTTCAACTTCAAATGTTTCTATTGATGTCAATAAAGCTTTTGAAAGAAAAGCTACAGCTTTTTTAACGAAACCGCTTTCTCTGGAAATGTTTTATCAGACAATAATTGAAAAAACAAACTTCTATTTTCAACTATTAAAAAAATAAACATGCCGTTTGATTTAAAAGAATATACAATATTATTAATTGAAGATAATGCAGGCGATCGCTTATTAATTGAAGATTATTTAGAAGATAATTTATCCCGACTCAATTTAATTAACAAAGAAAGTTTTCAGGATGCACTTTCAATTATAGAAGACCCAACTCTTCAATTAGATGTGATTTTATTGGACTTATCGTTACCCGACAAAACAGGTGAGGAATTATTGATTAGCATTATTAACCGTGCAAAAAACACACCAATCATTGTGTTAACGGGTTATACTAATTTTGAATTTGGCTTACATTCGTTGTCTCTTGGCATTTCTGATTATTTATTAAAAGATGAAATTACAGCGAGTTCGCTCTATAAAAGTATCATTTACAGTATCGAACGAAAACGAATCACTTCACAATTAAGAGAATCAGAAAGTCGCTACTCCAATTTATTTCGACTTTCTCCCGAGCCAATGCTTGTTTTTTGCTTGGAATCACACACCATCAAACAAGCAAATGAAGCAGCATTGAAAAGCTTCGAATTAATAGAAGAATCATTACAAAATGTATCATTGTTTGATTTGATTTCAAAAGAAGAACATGTTCATTTTAGCACTGAAATTAATCGCTTTATCCACGACGAAATCATTTCAAACACAAAACGTTACAATTTTCAACTTGCTAGCAATGAAATGCTTTTGGTTGATACCTTTTCGAGTGTTATTGAATTAGCAGGAAAGAAATATGGGTTAATGATTGCGATTGATGTAACTGACAAGGTGCTTTTTGATAATAAGTTAACAAAGTCCATCATCCAAGCACAAGAAGAAGAGCGAATTGAAATTGGCAGTGAACTTCATGACAATGTTTGCCAAATTTTAGCTTCTTCAAATATTCGTTTAAGTATGTTGTCTGAATTTGTTGATAAACAAGGACTTGAGTATTTTTCGCAATCAAAAAACATGATCAATTTAGCATTAAAAGAAATACGCAATTTATCACATCGTTTGGCGCCAGTTTTTTATGAGTTAAGTTCGTTTAATGAATTAGTTGAAAACCTATTAAATGACTTTAGCTTCACGGAAGAAGTAACTATTTCCTTATTGATTGACGATGAAATCAATTACCAATCCTTGCAAAAAGATTTGCAATTGAATTTATTCCGCATTTTACAAGAACAATTGCGTAATATTTACAAGTATGCACAAGCGAAAACCTTGTCAATTACTATGGAAATGAAAAACAACCAACTAATTCTAATAATAACGGATGATGGAATCGGTTTTGATGTAACAACCGTTCGAAAAGGTATTGGTTTGGCTAATATTCAACGCAGGGTGGAAATGTTTGCTGGTTCTTATCATATTGAAACAGCTCCTGGAAAAGGTTGTCAATTGGAAATAATCATCCCAATTTAATTAATTAATGTTTCAATCTTTTACGTTTTGCAGCCACAAATGGTTCGTCCATTGTTTTTAATTCTTCAACAACTGAAGAACTATTCTTTTTCAAAAACTCTTTCAAAATAAAATTGTTGAATTGTTCTTTGTCGTGAAGCAGGTTGGTTAACTCAAACGAACTGTCTTCATGATTCAGAACGATCAGATTTACAAAATCCTCTGCGATAGCTAAACGCATGGAAATCAATAAGATTTCATTGTATTTATCAATCAACGACTTGATTTTCTTTTCTTGGTTTTTAGTCATGATAATTAATTTAACTTCAAAACAATTGGTAATTCCTGAAAATTGAAATCAATCAATATTTGATTTTTATTGATTTTAATATGCTCATGATCATTTCCACCTAACTTTTCGATCTGTTTAAATGAATGATCACGAAAAACAGAAAGATCTAAATTGAGTTTCGTAATTTTTATTTTATCATTTGGGATAAAAATGGCAAAAATAGTCTTTTCATTATTTTCAGTAAACACCCACGTCCCAAATTCAGTTTGTTGTTCATGCGGAAAAATAGGATGAGTTTCATAAATCGATTGTCCATTTATTTGCATCCAATCCCCAATTTCATTGAGTCGTTGATAAGCAATCGAATCCCATTCACCCAACGCATTTGGGGCAATATTTAACAAGTAATTCCCACCACGAGCAACAATCATGCACAAATTTGAAAGCAGTTGTTTGGTCGATTTATACGTATCGTTTGGAACATAACTCCAGCTATTTGCCATGGTCATACACGATTCCCAAGGATAGGGAAGTGGTTCATTTGGGATTTGCTGTTCAGGTGTTAAGTAGTTTTGATTTGGTCCTTCAACGGCACGATCGACAACAATTAATCCGGGTTGTAATAATCGTGCTTGTTGCACCAAACTATCCATGTAAATATCTTGATGTACCGGTTTGTAACCCCATCGTGGAGAAGTAGCAGTCATTGGTTGCACCCAACCGCCATCTAACCAAAGTAAATCTACTTTCCCATAATCGCGCATTAATTCAAGAATTTGTTTGTGGGTAAAATCAATGTATTTATTCCATTTTGTTGGATATTTATTCAAATTATAATTGGGATTGCGGTCAACTGGCGGAAATGTAGGGTCCCAATAATCAGCACAATGCCAATCTGGTTTGCTGAAATATGCGCCAACAGAAAAACCTTCTTCCCGAAAAGCATCAAACAAAACTTTTGTGATGTTAGCATTCGGATTTGATGAAAAAGGAGTTTGAAGAGAAGTGATTTTGTAATCGGTTTCTTTCGTGTCAAACATACAAAATCCATCGTGGTGTTTGGTGGTAAATACCATGTATTTCATACCAGCATATTTTGCTGCTTTCGCCCATTTTTCTGGTTGAAATTGAATAGGATTAAATGTTTGTTGCAAAACTTCATAAGCTTGAACATAAGCGAAATAGTTGTTTTTAAAGGGGCCTCGTCGTACGCACCAATCTTCGTCTTCAGGACAAATACTCCAACTCTCGACAACGCCTAATTGCGCATACGTGCCCCAGTGCATCATTAATCCAAATTTGAATCCTTGCCATTTATCAAGTTGCTGTAATACAAGTGAATCAGTAGGCGGGAAATACTGTTGGTGATGTTCTTGTGCATTTACGTGCAAAAAAATCAAACAACAGGCGAATACAATTGCTTTCATACGTTTTTAGTGAAATCCTCCTTTCCCTCTGTAAAGCGAAAGTTTGTTTTTTAATTTGACTTTGATAACAGTTATTTCGGGATCCAAGCTATCAAATGGTATTTTCAAGTAAACGGTTCCAGGTACATAACTCCAATCTATTTTTCCAACAATTTTATATGGAACAGGTGTGTTTGTTCCCAATACTATTACGCTTTCAATTTCAGATTGCAAGCCTTTTAATTGATAGGAAAGCGAAACTTCTTCTGTTAAAACAATTACTTCTTTTTGGATTTCATTCCATTCGTTAGTTGTAATGTATTTATCGCTTGATGTCGTGTCTAATCCAACGCCTGTTACAAATAAATACAAACACGTTGAATCTTTTGATAAGGTGCTAGGTCCATAAAAATGACCTGATGGAAGTCCTGCTCGTGTTCCGTAAATTGCTTCGTTGTGTTTGCTCGTCCAACGACCGATAGCTTTCAACAATTGAACTTGTTCCTCTGGAATTGTTCCATCAGCTTTTGGTCCGATATCTAATAACAAATTACCACCCATTCCAAGGCATTCAGAAAAAATCTGTAATACCTCATTGACAGTTTTCATGTTCTTATCTTTTGGGCGATATCCCCAGTTATCATTGCTTGTCAAACACAATTCCCAAGTTTTTTTATCTGGATGAATAATGGGCATGTTTTGTTCGGGAGTATCGTAATCTCCGAATGATTTTAATCGGCCATTCAACAAGGCTTTTTTATTCGTCGCGTGGATGAGTTGTTCAATTCTTGCTGCATTCCATTCTGATTCACTGTGTTCCCAATCACCATCAAACCAAAATAGATCGGGTGAAAACTGCGTATTAATTTCATTGATTTGACCATGCATAAACTGTAAGAAACGGTTCCAACGCACAGTATCTGTTGGCAATTGATAGCGGTTGTAATCTTTTAAAAACGTTGGGTAATCATTGTGCGACCAGTTTAACAAGGAATAATAGGCACCAAATCGAATGTTTGCTTTGTGTAACTCCGCAACAAACGGATGGATTAAATCGCGTTGTGCAGGTGTTTGATATACAACAGAAAGCGGTTTTTTTTCGTTCCAGAGAAATTGCTTTGAATATTGAAATTGACAATTGGGTATACTTTTTCGCAAGTCGAACTCATTGGTGCGCGGTGTTATAAATTGTGTATTCCACAAAGCTACGCCATCGTGATGTTGTGTTGTTAGAACTGCGTATTGTGCGCCACTTTCTTTGATCAATCGTGCCCATTCTTCTGGATGATAATTCGCAGCAGTAAACCCTGAAAGTTGCGCCATGTAAGTAGGATAGGGAACACCTTTGTTGTGAAAAGCCCAACTTTCGGAAGTGCCATCTACAGCGTAAATTCCCCAATGAATAAAGATTCCTAACTTGGCATCTTCAAACCAATTAAGACGATTGGTGTCTGATGAATTTTGTGCAATTATCTGAGAAAATTCAAAAAAAAACAATATTAAAAAACCAATTTTTTTAAGAGTCATAATTTATTTCGTTTCAATTACTAATGTAAGTATAAACTTCATCTAATTATTTATTTCAGGTAAAGTTTTGAAATAATAATAAATTGATATTGAAATCATATGTATTTTTACTTGCTACACAAAAACTATCATACTAATGAAAACCAACATTCAAGCAGTTTTATTTGAAACAATAAAACTGCGCCTAAATAGCCATAATACATTTGGACATGTGATTTCAGAAATATTAAACATAAGTTTGGATGCAGTTTATAGACGATTCAGGGGAGAGACGAGTTTAACAATTCAAGAAACTAAAAAATTATGTTCTTATTTCGATATATCTTTTGATTCGCTAATAAATGCTGGAAATGGAGAGGTTATTTTTCAGTATCCTCCTTTGAATACATATGATTTTAGTTTAGAGTCGTACTTACAAGATATAGTTGATTCATTCAAGAAAATAAAACAAACCACGGATCCTCAAATATTTCTATCAGTTAATAACACTCATTTTTTTCAATTATTAAATTTGCCTCAACTAGTAAGATTTCGTTTATACTTTTGGGCAAAAACTCATCTTCAAATTAAAACATATGAAAATGAGCTTTTTAAACATGAAAAAACAACAGCACGTGCATTTGATTTAGGTAAAGAAATACTTCAAATGTATAATTCAATCCCATCATTTGAAATTATTGATCCCGAGTTAATGCGTGGTTTTTTAAGGCAAATTCTTTACTATTTTAAAGCTCACATGTTTGAAGATCCTAGTTACGCTTTGTTTTTATGTGACCGCGTTTTAATGTTTGCTGAGCATCTTAAAGAACAAGCAATTATTGGCAAAAAGTTTATTTACGGGACAAACGCTCCATTCACAGGAAATGACTTTCAACTTTATTTAAACGAAACTATAAATTCTGATTCAAATATTTATTATTCGTCTAAAGAATCAACAGGTGTTTTTATCACTCATAATGTTATGAATTATCTCCATACTACAAATAAAAATTATGTTTCAGATACAAAACAAATTATTGACAAACAACTAGCAAATTCAAGTCTTTTAAGTAAAACAAATGAAAAAGAACGGAACAACTTCTTTTTTGAATTTGAAAAAACCATTCGAATTTTTAGGAATAAAATTGAAGCAGATATAGATTTTAGCTAGTTGCGTATTTCGCAACTACTGCAAACTGGCTTTTGAAATTCAATTATGTTTATTTACAATTCATCCTAACATTTGTAAATAAAAACACAATGAAAAAAACAAAAATCACACCACAGGTTGTTTTTGTGACAGGTGCAGATGGAATGTTGGGGGCTAGTATTTGTCGTGAGTTAATTGAAAGTGGATTTGAAGTTATTGGTTTAGTAATGCCAAATAGAAATGTGAATGTTTTAGATAATCTTAACATGACAATAATACAAGGTGATTTACTTGATCCAGCTTCATATGAATCAATTCTTCCTAATGTAGATTATATAATAAATGTAGCAGCGCTAACAAATATATGGCCACGGAAATCGGAAATAGTTTCAAAAGTTAATCTGAATGGAGCTTTACTTATTGCTGAATTGGTTCTGAAATATCAAATCAAACGTTTTATTCAAATAGGTTCAGCGAGTTCTTTTGGTAATGGAACTGAAGAAAATCCTGCAAATGAATCTTTTCGCTATGATTCAGCTAAATATAACGTGGATTATATTACAAGTAAATACCTTGCACAAAAAGCATTATTGGAGTTACATCAAGAAAAACAATTACCTGTATTAATCATTAATCCTACTTACATGATAGGTCCTTTCGATAGTGGTCCATCTTCAGGAAAAATGATTTTAGAATTTTGCAAAGGCAAATTACCAGCATTTCCTTCGGGCGGGAAAAATTTTATTTTTTCTCTTGATGTTGCAAAAGCCGTCGTTAACTCTTTATCGAAAGGTAGGTTAGGAGAATGTTATATTGTAGGAAATGAAAACCTCTCTTTTGCTGATTTTTTAAAAAAAGTTGCCGAAACAAATAACATGAAATTTAACATTATCAAAGTTCCGAATTTTGTAATGTATTTACTTGGCATTGTAAATTCCATGAGTGCTCGAATTTTTAAAAAAACTCCTCAAATCAGTTTTACAATGGCAAAAATGTCAACTGTACGACAATTCTATTCCGCTCAAAAAGCGATTGATGAATTAGATTTACCACAGACACCGATTGAAAATGCAATCAACGAATGTATCAAATGGTTTAAACAAAATGATTATATATAATGAGTTTTGATAACAAAGTAGTATTGGTCACAGGAGGAACTCAAGGGATTGGAAAAGAATTGGTGAAACAGTTGTTGGAAAAGGGAGCGTTTGTAATAACTAATGGACGTAATGAGCAAAAAATAGCTTCACTTAAAAACGAATTATCTAACATTTCAAATAAATTATATGTAATAAAATCAGACATTTCAAATTATGAGGAAAATGAACAATTAGTAAAATGTGCCCTTTCATTTCAAAATAAAATAGATATTTTAATACATAACGCATCAATTTCAGCAGTTGGCTCAGTTTTTCAAACAAACAAAAATGTTATTGATAAAATGATTGATGTTAATTTAAAAGGAGCTATTTATTTAACTCATTTGGCACTTCCTCAGCTAATTAAATCTAAAGGTAAAATATTATTTGTTTCCAGCATAGCTTCATTTAATGGCCTGCCGAATTACAGCCTTTATTCATTAACAAAAAGTGCAATAAATTCATTCTCAGAAAGTTTAAGAAATGAAATGGTATCAAAAAACATTCATGTTTTAACTGCTTATCTAGGATTTACAGAAAATGAAACTGCTAAAGAACAATTGGATTATAATGGTGAAGTTATACCGATAAATAAACGAAAGAAACTGCTAGTTAGTTCTAGAAAGAAAACGGTTAGTCGCATTTTATTTCAGTTAAATTGGAACATTCCTGTAATGACACACTCTTTTCTTGGTAAATCTCTTGCTTTTTTAAATAGATTCCCGACTTTTAAAAGACAGCTTTTTAAAATAATATTATGGAAAAAATGATTGACTTTTCAACGAAAGATTATAGCATAATAATAATTTTGCTTTATTCAACCATGGCGTTTGTATCCTATTGGTTCATAGCTAATTCCAAACTAATAAATGATTTTTTTCTAAAAAAGAAAGAAACCAACGAAAATGCAATTTACTTTTATAAAAGTGTCGGTTTCATAATTTTCGGTCCAATTTCATTGTTTATTTTATATCAATTAGGAATTCAAAATCAAGATAATTATTCAGGACTAATTCTTCCTCATCAACATTTTGGAAAAACAATTTTTTATTTGAGTTGTCTTACTCCAATTCTAGTTGTTTTTGCCTTTATTTCAGCTAGAAAAAGTAAAAATTGGATAAATTATCCACAAGTTAGAATTGTTCAATGGAAAAGAAAGCAATTGTTTTTGTATCTGTTTTTTTGGGCCATTTATTTATTAGGATATGAATTTTTATTTCGTGGTTTTTTATTTTTTCCTTTAATACATTCACTTGGTTTTGGAGTCACTGTTGCAGTTAATGTTACTTTTTACACATTGTCTCACATTCCTAAAGGACTTGATGAAACCATTGGTGCTTTTTTTCTAGGAATAGTTCTTTGCTTTATCACAGCTTACACACAATCAATTTGGGTTGCAGTGATTGCACACATTTTTATGGCATGGACAAATAGTCTAACGGCTTTATATTTTAATACTGAAATGCAATTTATAAAAAGAAATGAGTTCAAGTAAAGTAGCAGTTATTACTGGATCAAACAGAGGTATAGGTCTTGCCGTTGCAAAAGAATTTGCAAAAAATGGATATCGAATAGTACTTAACGGTCGTTCGTATGACCGTTTGGAAAAATCATTATTAGTAATTAAATCATTACAAAAAGAAAGTTGTTTTTGTTGTTCTGATGTGTCAACTGAAGCAGGAGCAAACCAATTGATTGATTATGCTATTGAAAGTTTTGGTCGAATAGATGTTTTAATTAATAATGTAGGTATTTCCAGTAGAGGAACAGTTGCAGAAACAGCTCCTTCTGTCATAAAACAAATAATGGAAAGTAATATTTATGGAACTGTTTTTCCTACAATTTATGCAATTCCTGAAATTCGAAAAACAGCTGGAAGTATTGTTTTTGTGTCAAGTTTAGCAGGTATTAGTGGTTTGCCGTACCTAGCTCCATATAGTGCATCAAAAATGGCACTTCGGGCTTTTGCTGAATCTATTCGCATTGAGGAGAAAGCAAATAAAATTCATGTAGGTTTGGTTCTTGTTGGTGCAACGGAAATAGAACAAGATAAAAAAGTGATTGCTTCGGATGGAACATTTCAATTATTATCGAAGCGATCTGAAAAAAATGTTTTATCAATGGCATCAGTAGCTAAAACAATTTTTAGAAATACTAAAAAAAGAAAATTTTTAAGTACCATGACTTGTTTAGGGAAAATAAATTTTCTTTTACAAGCTATTGCTCCGAAAGTTGTTTTTTACATTATCTCTTTCAATATTCATAAATTTAAAAATGAAAATTGATCATGTTAATTGGTGAAGATTTTGAAAAAATTGCTGTTAGTCTTTTTGATTTACAATTATTTGAACCAAATGCTTTAATTGGAGACACGCTAATATTCATTCAAGCATTGTATTATTATTATCAGATAAAAAAAATCGAAAATAAATCGCTCTTTTTTCATTATTGGAAAATAGCATTTATGTTGTTTGGAATTATTTTTTTCTTGGTGGATTAGGCCATCTTTTCTTTCATTATTTCGGGGTTTTTGGAAAATATTTTTCTTGGTTTGGAGGAATTATTTATGTTTTTTTCATTGAAAAAGCTTTAATTTCAATTCATCCGGATAAATCAAAAAAACAGATATTATATAAATTTATTTTACTGAAATTAGTAGTAGGGTGTTTATTAGAACTAGGTGTTCTATGCTCATTTGATTTATCCCAAAAACAGTCAATAGGTTTGATTATACCATCGATTTGTTCAGCAATAGGTTTAGTTTATACGTTGGGGTATCTTGGTTGGAAATATTCAAGAATTATAGCTTCATCATTTCAATACTTTTACATGAGCACCTTTTTATTGTTACCGAATTTGTTTATACAAGGATGTAAAATTAATATTTCACCTTATTTTAATCGAAACGATTTTAGCCATTTATTACTTTTATTAAGTAGTTGGTGCTATTATAAAGCAATAAAAGATTATGAACGAAATATCCTTTTAAAACATTTTCATCCCACGTTGTGATTTATTGATTTCATATCTAAGTTACTAAATACTAATTAAATTTTTATGGGGCATAAAAAAAGCCCTTCTTTCGAAGAGCTTTTTCAATAGGTTAAATGGAAGGAACTTACAATCCATTTGCATTCATGCGCATTTTCAAATCCATGAACAAAGTCGTGTATGCCTCACGTTGTTTTTTATCACGGTTTGGCAAATCAATTTTATTCAATTCATCTAGAATTTTATCCGCTTCAACAACATTTCTCGTTACGAAATAGCACTCCAATAAATTGAAATAAATAGATACCGTAACTCCTTTGTCGATACGTGCTTTTTTGTTTTCAATTTCAGATTCTTTCAACGCTTCGTTCCAAATCGTGATTGCTTCTTGTATTTTTTGTTTCGCTTGATCATCTGTTTTCCCTAACATTTTCAATCCCAAATCAGCAGCAGTATAAGCTGTTAATAAGTCAGCGTGATCTTCACCTCTTGACTTTACATAATCCAACGTTGATTTGCGTTCAGTCACTTCAAATCCGATATAATCGTTAACTAAGTGATTGATTAACGTTAAGTTATCTTTTAAAATTTGAGCTTCCATGTTTTTAGTCAACATAGAAATATCCATTGAAGGAGATGTTTTCGATGCAGTAGATTTGTATGTTTTAAATTCCATCAATTCAGCAGGAGCATTGAAATAAATCTCTTGGTTATTTGCATTTGAAACACGAACTGTCATTGGGTGACGGTAGCTAAATTCCAAGTGGTAATACGTTACATCATAAGAAGTACTTGTACCATTCGCAATTTTTGTTTCTTTTTTCACTTCTGAAACAATTTTCGCATCGGTGTGTTCGAAACCTTTTAAATCAACAACATAAGAAATACCTCCATTTCCTTCAACGCGATTGAAACCATCGATTTTCAAGTAAGTAGCAGCCAAAGATGCTCCATCATAAGACGTGTATAATTTTGGTTCAGCCACAAAACGACGGTATGGTTGAGCAACGTATTGTTTTACAGGTTTATTATTTTCATTCAACAATTGTTTTTCCAAAACTTTTGAAGCAGTTGATTTTGCATTCCAAGCTTCCATTTCTTTCGCGTATTGATCATCAGCTGCTTTCGTTTTAGCAGGTAACTCGCTCAATTCACGTTGGTAATCTGCTTCTGCTTGTTGTTTTTCAGCTTCGTATTTTGCCAACATTTTCTTGTTTTCCTCTTCATAAGTCGCTTTGATAGTAGAGAAATAACTCGCTGGTTTTGGATTCAATGGGTTAGTTGGTAACTTTACATAATTGTATTTAACGTCCTCAGATTTAATGTTTTGACCGAAAACAGTTGCAGCAATTAGTAACGTAATTAGTGTACTAGCTAATTTCATGTTTAAAATTTAAATTATTTGATTCAGTAAATATAACGTATAAATAGAAAAATGGATGCTTTTTTATATCAGGGATGTTTTTCAGATCTTAATTGATAACAATTTTCATTGTTGATGTCTGATCAATTATCAAAAAATAAACTCCTTTTTCCAATGAAAGGTTGTCAAGGCACTTGCTTGAAGACTGAATGTTTGATTCAAAAAACACTTGTTGTCCGTCAATCGTATATAATGCTAACGTTTGAAGCAACTTGTTAGTTGATTGAATAGTAATTTTCCCCGCACTTGGATTTGGAAACACCTGGTAGTTTTCAATACTATTAGCTGGTGAATTTAATGCGGGATTCAAACGAATAAAGGAAGCACCGACACAATTGGTGTTGTTTCTGAATAAAATAAACTGTTCACCTTCTTCATACGTTTCTATACATGCGCTTTGTACCAAACCTGTTGCTAACGACACACCAATGTATTTTTCTCCATCGTTGAAATAATATGTCGAAGTTGCAGGGTCAATTGCTCCCCCAGAATTCATTAAATAATTATTTGAACATTGAATTGGATTGACACCAACACAACTCACTTGTCCAGTTGCAGGATTAATCGTGCCCAAGTATAGTTTCGTTGAATCTAATTGATAAATATAATTAGTTGGGTCGAATGGATTTGGAACAAGTGAAGTAAATTCTTTGGAAAGTAATCCGTAGATTGTGTTGTCAAAACAACTGTAAGCGAAATTTCCAAATCCACTAAATCCTACTGGATATGTAACAGAATCAGCGCTATAAATTGAACCATTATACAAATCAAGACCAATTAATTTTATTCCATCAGAATAATAATAAATCATTTGATACGGATCAATAGTAGCGCCAGCCATCAATATTGATTCACCAACTGAGGTAGGCGAAATTTCGGTAATTAGTCCAGTTGACGTATTAACTTTTGCTAAAAAATTCCCGTAAATCCCTAAACTATCGTCGCGTGTTGCTAAACCGTAGATCGATGTGTCTGATTGATTGAAAATGAAATTATTGAAATAGCTTTGAGTGGAATTTGCAGCTAAAGGGTTGAACAAATCAACAGATGAAATAACTGCACCATCGGCTAAACTTAATTGGTACATTTTAGACATGCCAATAAAAACAAACGTACTATCCACTGTATTAATCGCTGTACCAGTCATATTGATTGCTTCATCCTTCAAGTAGTGAGGACCGGTATTTTGAACATAACAAGTTGTTGGATTTGTTTTTGCCAATCGCACCAAAGTTGAATCCGTTACTTGATAAGTGATCGAAGAATCTACAAGATTGTATACCGTAGTATTGTAAACTTTGTATACCAAACCAAAATTGGTTGTTTGTGCTGAGCCAATACAAGTGATTAATAAAACAAATGGTACTAAAAATAATTTCATTTCATGATTTTTATATCTAAACAACTGAAGCAAAATTATGTTCTAATTATTTAATAATCAAAGTTTATTGTCATGAAAGACACAATAAAAAAGTTTGCAATTAATTGAAAACATTTTTAGCACCTAGCATCTCACCCCAATTAATTACAACAAAAAAAGAAGCCTTTCAGCTTCTTTTCGTTTTGTGGAGTCGGAGGGGTTCGAACCCTCGTCCAAACAACGTATTCCAATGTCTTCTACATGCTTAGTTTTTGATTAATTTTCGATTGAAACCCGGACAAAAACACCCAATATTTCAACTTATCCTCTGAGATCTCACACCGCCCACGAGAAAAGGTTGGTGCCAGATTTTCTAAAATGATTCCCCTTGGCCTACTAACCGAAAATCAAAGTCGGTAGAGGAGAAACTTGTCCGCCTACTATATCTTCGGCTGGATTAAGCTTTATTTACATTCAGTAAATTAAGCAGCAAGTGCGTATGACGTGTTGTCAATTATAGTTCGAGACAAGATATTTACGAGCTTCATCTCACCGCTCGACATGCTTCCCACCAAAATCGCAGCTGCTGTCAAATCCAATGTCGACCCCAATGTTGCTACGAAGTTAGGGATTATTTGAGTGTTAATGGTTTATTTAACGAAAATTGATGAAAAATTATTCTACTATCTTCCAAACGAAAGAATCACCATCAGTTACAACATCTAATTCGTAAGTAAATGATTCGCCATTTTCAATGGTTTCAAGTATTCCAACATAATTGTTTTGATCCGTTTCTGTTAAATCCAAACTTTGTATTTCATAGACTGTTCCAGTTGCTGTTGCTTGTTGGTCGAATTTTGTCGCAATACTCGCTTTTACTTCTTCTGTTAATCTTGCTTTGTTCGGTCTATTACAAGAAATTAATAAAAGAATGCATAATGCAAAAAATGTAGTTTTCATAAGTGTGGTATTAAATCGATTTACTTTAAAGTATTTCTAAAAACATAAGGATGAAACAAGCTATCCAAACCCAGAAATACGCAGGTGTTTGTTGTAATAAGGTTGCTCTTTTGTAAAGATAAACAGGAACCAACCATGCCGATCCTAATTTATCGACGTCAACTCCTTTTTGTTCTAATCGCTTCTCATCAATTGAACATAAAATAATGTTTAAAGCAATTGTTACCCACCAAAAACGGTCAATCGATAGGTTACTTTGTGTATATGTCGAAAGAAAACCCCAAAAGAAACCTTCCAAAAAAGACCCAATCAAAGGAGCAAAAGCCAAAAACCATATTAAAGTATTATCTATACGTTTTTCATGCGAAATTGGCTGTTGATAATACGAGTGGTGCTGTTGAACTTGTTGAGACGGATTCGTTCTTCTTGAAGCGATAGGATAGGCGCAATTCAAACACTGAACAGCGTGTTCAGATAATTTCGTTCCACATTCAGGACAAAAAATAAAAGACATAGAAACTGTTTTTAATATTCAGACTCCGGGGAATCGTATTGATCATCTGATGTTGGAGAAGAAGAAGAATATATCGTCGTATATTCATCAGCCGACATATATTTCTTGTTTTCTGTCTTCAACTCTTTGTAACTTACAATTTTTTGTGCTGCATTGATTTTCATTTCATACCACACATTACACACTTGATAAAACTGTTTTGATGGGCGGTATGCTCTAAATTCTGTTGAGTATTTCCATGTTTCAATAGCATCTGTTTTATCAACCAACTCCAATGTTTCATCTATCAAACGAACATATTTTTCAGTGTAATCAGAAGTGGATTTTTTCTGGAAAATATTAATTTGAGTAGGCGTAACGTTCTTTGACGTTAAAAAACGTTCAACCGTATAGGAAAACCAATTATATGCATCAAAACTTTGTGATTCATATTCCGAATAAAAAGAATATATGAATGATGAAACATTACTTTTCGTTGCTGAAAATTCTTCCGAATTCGTCAGTCCAATTTCTTGAGCAACACGTTCAATATCTTTTAATAATTTATCTTGTTCGTCAATTAAACGTGACAAATCAAAATCACTCATGAAAGTCGCCTCTAATGTTTTAGTGAATAGGGCAGCATCCTTTTCACGATAATTCTTTAATTGTTTCGTTTTCTCCAGTTCAAACGCCCGTAATTTCGATTTGTAATTCATTGAATTGGAAGCTGTTTGAGTTATTTCTGTAATTTTTAAATCCACTTCATCTTTGAATTCAAATGTTTTACTTTCAACAGCTTGTAATAACGTTAACAACGATTGATTGATTGATAATTGTTTCTCTGATTCAATTTCTATTAACTTTTTCGCAAGTAATTTCGCATCTTTTTCAGGTTCTTTTTGCAACATAAAAAAAGCAGTAATCCCACCACCAAAAAGTAGCGCTATCAACAATAATATCCCCTTGTTGGCTGCAAAAAATGATTTAGGTGGTTCGGGGATTGGTGGTGGTGTTTCTTTTTCATTTTGAACTGAATCATTTATGAGGTTGTTCTTCATCTCATTGTATTCAGCCTCTGTTAAGCCTCCATTTTCATAAAGTGCTTTTATTTTTTTTAATTGATCAAAATTTGAATTCGTCATGTTTTAGGTGTTATAAAAGTTCTTTTTTAATACGTTCAAAATCTTCCTTGGTAATCAAATCTTGTTGGAGCATTTCATAATACTTATTCAATTTATCCACTTTCGATTCACCTTCAACAGCAGAAGTGGAAGCATTAGTTGGTTCAATTTTAGGCGCTGTTACGCTAACAACTTCTTGAATAGGTTGAGTTGGAGTTGGAGTTGTAACTTGAGGTGCTTGATAATTAGTACGTGTGTCAAAGCCACAAATCAAACAAAAATTATCATTCAACGCAACTGGATTTTTACAGTTGGAACAATATTTTACTTGCGGTACTGTATGGTGAGCTTGATAACCATTTTGGTGTTGATACGTTTCAGTTGAAGTTCCTAACAATACTTTTTTGTGGCTTGCAACTTGTGTCCAAAAAACAATTTGAGTGATAAAATTGGTCAACCCTGCTAATCCTGAAAGGATGGATAATGATTCATCGTAGGAAACATAATATAGGAATGAAAAAAAAACACTTAATAACGTCATCAATGGATATACGACTGTTCCAGTAGCTAAATTGACTGGTTTTGCTATTTTTCTGTCGAAATATTCCATTTCAATGGAGTTTTTCAACGCATTATTAAAAATAAATGGAAAAACTAAATTAAAAACAGGAATTAAGTTTAACCAAACCGATCCGCCTGACATTTGTCTGTTTTTGGGAGAGACCGCATCCATTGTACGTTGCAATGTCAATTGAAATAATACAAAAACAGTAATCCCACCTCCAATTATAATTAATACTAATAATGCAATTCCCATATCTAAAGCTCCAATTTTTCCCATTTCAAATTTTCAAGTTTCAAATATAATGGAGTATATAGATTGATAATTGATGAATTAGTAAACGTAATGAATTAACCAATTAACGTATTGGAATGGTCAAACGGACAATTGTTCCAGTTGGCGAATTTGATGAAAACTGAATCATTTTATCATGAGTACCAGTGAATAATTGGATACGCTCATTTGTCAATCGAATCCCTTTTGACAAGGAAAAATCAGTAACTGTTGATTGAATACCTTTACCATTATCAGTAATGGTAATTATCAAATCGTCTTTTACACACTGTAAATCTATTTGCAATAATGGCTCAACAATTGATGAATCAAACGCATGAATAAAAACGTTTTCTACAAAAGGCTGAATGAGCATCGGGGGAATTTCAATCTCAAAAGTATCAATAACTGGACTCAATGTTAAATTATATGTAACACGATTACTTGCACGCATGTTTTCAAGAGAAATATAACTCGCAATGTATGCTAATTCCTCTTCTAATCGAATCTTATGTTTGGAAGAATTGTTTAGTGTCTGTCGAATTAATTTTGAAAACTCACTCATATAAAGTAATGCATTGTCAACCTTTTCATCAATGATGTAATGTTGAATTGAATTCATTGCGTTAAAAATAAAATGAGGATTCATTTGGCTTTGAAGTGCCTCCATTTTCGTTTCTGCCAAACGCTTGTTTACTTCACCTTTAGTGCGTTCTTGTTGTTGAATAAAATTGATGCGTTTTTTTATTAGTAAAAATGTAATGAGTGATATTGCCAAAAAAACGAGACTAATAAATGGCCATGTTTGCCAAAATGGAGGTTGAATTATAATGTTTAACAACCTTGCAATTGTTTCTTTGCCATTCATTAAATTTTTTGCTTTTACTAAAACAATGTATTTGCCTGATGGTAAGTAATTTAAATTAACAAAATTATATTCTGACCAAATACTCCAAGCATTATTCTTTAATCCAATTATTTTGTGTTGAAAGATTAATTTATTGGGATATTGAAAATTTTGAAATCCAATTTTTATTGAAATATTATTGCGATCAAATGGCAAAATAATTTCTTTTGAATCATAGTTAAACCATTGATTATGGATAGAACTCTCTTTAATGTAGTTAATTGATATGGAGGCTATTGTAAGTGTTGGGTTTGCAACTTTCCTTTGGATGATTTTAGCTAAATCTATTGTGTAATATCCTGAACTTGTTGTCAAGTATAAGCTGTCTTTTTTTATAACGCTTTTAGAAATGTTTTTATAGATTAATCCGAGATCTTCGTCAATTAAAACAGTCTTCCCATTTTTATAAAAAACGACTCCTTTTTCAGTTCCAATAATAACATACTCTTTGTAACAAACTAAAAATAAAATTGAATTTCCTGTGATTTCATCACGAGTGATTTTTTTTCGAATTTCAAATCCCTTTTTAATGTCTATTTTAAAAACATCACCAAATGAATTAGCGATATATAGCATTCCTTTACCATCTGAAGCAATTGCAGAAAGCTCTTTTTCTTGCCAGATTTTATTTTTAACGAAAGACTTAAATTTAAAGTTGCGTGACGAATAAAGCCCGTGATACCTTGATATATAATAGTAAACACCGTTGAACACTTCAATTCCTACCACATCACGAGGATTGTTGAAATCTGTCATAGGGTAGTTTGCTTCTTTAAAATCAGTAGTCATGAAATCGTATTTCAACACATTTGAATACGACAATTGAAAAAGTAAACTTGTTGGTGACAATACAGTAAAATAAAGACTTTGTATTGCATGATAACTTAAAAAATCTCCTTTTTCATTCAGTACGAAGAAGCCAAGTGATGTGTTTATCCATATGCGATTGAACTCAACTTTCAAATCTAAAAATGATAACTCATTAACAGAACATTTATTAAATGTATTGAAATAATGAAATTTTGTTACTTCAGGATGTTGTTTAGGATACGATTTTAAATATGATAAGAATTGTGATGTTCTGATTAATTTGAAACTATTATGCCCTTTAATAATTAATCCTTTGGGATAAATATAAAGCATGGTTTCATTCATTGGACAACTAAAATTTAATTCGCTATTATCATTAATGACAGAAGCAAAAGGTTGAAAGGTCAATTCTTTTTTTAAACTGATTTCATACAAACCATTATCAATAGTCCCTAAATAAAGCAACTCATTTTTCTTGTCATAACAAGTACTCCAACCTTGAGTGCTTTTGATGTTGAAATGTTGATTTTCTTCGATTTCTTTTCCATTATAAAATTGATATATTCCACCTTTGGGAAAATGAACACTAAATCCAGCTCCAAACATCCTCCCTGATTTATCAGCCGTGAATTGCCAAATAATAGACTGCCCAATATATTGTTCCGGTGTTTTTAAGTTGAGAAAATCAGCTATTTTAATTCGATCGATTGATTTACCATTTATGCCACCTTGTGAAATATAAAGAAAATTATTTTGAATAAATGTGCTGAAAATTGAGTATTGATAAGGGAAATGTTTTAGTGTTTTTGACAAACTATTAATTTTCCAAAAACCACCATAATATGCGGCTGCGTAAACATTGTTTTTCAAGCAGAAAAAATCCATTATTTGAAATTTTTCATTGGGGATATATCCTTTCGGCAGAGGGTTTTTGTAATTGACCAACTTAAAAGTAGATACATCTAAAACTGATAAACCATCTTTTGTTCCAATGTACAACTTATCATTATGCGTAAATAATTTCCTGACATAGTTGTTTACAAGTCCTTTTCGTTCATTGATTATTTTGAATTTTTTTCCATCGTAAAAAGTGATGCCACCTCCATAACTTGCAAACCATAAATGATGAAGATTGTCTTCTACAATTGACCAGCAATTATTATATGCTAAACCATCTTTTTGAGAGAAGTTAGTAATTTTACCATTAATTAAAGCTGAAACTCCATTAGCGGTTCCTATCCATAAAATACCTCTACTATCTTTGAATACTGAATAGATTGAATTATTTGGCAATCCATCTAAAGTGGAATAATTTTTTGATGGATATTGTTGTCCTATTGACTTTGTTACGACAAATAATAAAACCAATAAAACGAACTTACTTTTTCTGAAAAACAGCATTTACAAATTCCTCTTTTTTTCTGATTGATACGGGTAAATTTTCACCATTTGTTAATTCAATAATAAATTCATTTATTTTATTGAATCGCGCAACGTAGTTAATATTCACCAAATATGTTTTATGAATCCGTTGAAAAATGGGGGAAGGTAATAGGTCTTCGACATATTTCAAAGTTTTAGAAATTGTCAAAGAAGAACCATCAAGACATTTGATTTTACAGTAATTACTTTGCGCTTCACAGTACAAAATGGAATTCACTTTTATAAACTCGTAACCCGTTTCAGTAGGAAAAACAACTTTTTTAAATGAGGTGTCTCCTAAATCTAAGTTTTCAATCAACAATCGAAGTTTTTCCTGTTGTGATGCTTTATCTATTTTCTTTTCGTAACGCTTTACAGTATCTAATAAATCGATGTAATTGATTGGTTTTAACAAGTAGTCTAGGGCACTCCATTTGATTGCATCTATCGCAAATTCAGCGTATGCGGTTGTGAAAATAACTTCAAAATTGATGTTTTTTACTTCTTTAAATAATTCAAAACCATTTTTATTGGGCATTTGAATGTCTAAAAAAACGAGTTCGGGATTAAATTTCTCAATGGCGATTACAGCTTCATCAATGCTTTTACATTTTTCACAAATAAAAAACTTTTGCGGAAAATACTTTAATAACATTTTCTCAAGAAAATCCCTGGAATTTTCTTCATCATCAATAATCAGTGTTTTTATCATGTTACAATGTTACGATTTTGGTTGATTTAACAATATTCCACTTAGTTAAAGTTAGGAATAAATTAGTTATCGTTAAAACCCTTCAAATGCGCCTAGTCCAAATAATGCAAAATCATACTTGCATGGATCGATTGGATCGTACGCGACTAGTTGTTGCTGAATGGCCTCTACGGATTTCCAATCGTTTTGAGAGCGGGACAATAATCCCAATTTACGTGCAACATTTCCCGTATGAACATCCAATGGAATATGTAATTCAGATGTTGGAATTGATTGCCACAAACCAAAATCAACACCTTTTGAATTGGAACGTATCATCCACCGCAAAAACATACACAAGCGTTTTGCACTAGATCCTTTGAGCGGATTAGCAACGTGCTTTTCTGTTCGAGCTGGAAAGGTTTCTGTGATAAAATGATTTCTAAAATTCATTATTCGACCTAATTCACCAGGAATAAGGGGATTGAAGTGGAAGCATGACTCTAAAGTTCCTGTTTGATAAATTTGATGCAACGAACGAAAAAAAGCAGCTAAATCAAGGTGATTGAACGTTCGGTGAACGAATTGATAATCACGTTCTTCATAATTCATGATAAATTCATGCGGTTGCCGCCCCATTAATTGAACTAGCTTTTCACCATTTGAAATGATTGATTTTCTGTTTCCCCACGCAATCGTTGCAATAATTAAGGCAGTTATTTCAATGTCTTCTTTTTTTGAAAATTGATGTGGAATTTGAATCGGATCTGTTTGAATAAAATCAGGATGTTCGTATTGATCTGCTTTGTAATCAAGGAATTCTTTCAACTCGTATTTATTCATAAAACGAAGTTAGTTTATTCTCTTCAATGATACATCGTTCACTCGTAATTAAATGCCTACTTTTGCACAAAAATTAATATACATGAAAAAACAAGTAGTCCTTTTATGTAGTTTGTTTTCCCTTATCACCCCAAGGGTTAATGGTCAAATTGACACAAACTACAACGAAATTCCTGTGATAGAAATTCACTCGAATCGCATTCAAACCGAAATAGGTAAAACAACGCAAAATAGTATCGTTATTACCAAAGAAGAAATTCAAAAAATGCCAGCAAGAAGCATTCAAGAAGTATTGAGTTTTGCCGCTGGGATTGATGTACGCCAACGAGGAACATCTGGTATTCAAGCAGATGTTAGTATTCGTGGCGGTAGTTTTGAACAAACTCTTTTCTTGATTAATGGCATAAAATTAACTGATCCACAAACTGGACATCATGCAATGAATATTCCAGTAGCACTTGAAGCAATTGAACGTATTGAAATCATAAAAGGCCCAGCAACACGCATGTTTGGTCAAAACGCTTTCGCAGGAGCAGTCAACATCATTACAAAAACAGGAACAATCAAAGAGGTTGCTGTAGGTCAATATGCTGCTGATTTCGGTGCTTTTGGCGGACAACTTTTTTTAGCTTTACCCGTTAAGAAGAATGTGAGTCAAACATTGTCCGGTTCATTCGATAATTCAAGAGGTTATTGGCATAATTCTGATTACAAGACTTTTACAATTAATCATGAATCAACTTTTCGTCTGAAAAAATTTCATGAACTAAAAACATTATTGGCGTATACAAGTCGTGATTTTGGAGCGAACGGATTTTATTCTGCAAGTTTTCCAAATCAATGGGAAGCAACTAAAACAGGTGTAGCAGCACTTGCACATACATACAAACAATCTGCTTTTTCGATTCAAACGCGCGCATATTACCGTATCAACCAAGATGAATTTCGATTAAAAAGATACGTTCCTAGCTTTTACACCAATAACCACGAATCACAAGTTGTTGGACTTGAATCAAATGCAACGCTAAAAACACGATTTGGAACAACTGGATTTGGTTTGGAAGCTAGAAATGAAGCCTTGAATAGTTCCAATTTAGGTGTTCGAAGCCGCTCGTTTTACGGTGTTTATTTAGAACAAGCATTCGTTCTATTTGATCAATTAGATACACGCATTGGACTTCACACCAGTAAATACAACCAATACGACTGGAAGTTTTTCCCAGGAATTGAAATGGCGTACCAATTGAACACAAAAAACCGCATCTATTCGACTGCTGGATTGAGTTACCGAATCCCAACATATACTGAATTGTTTTATGTCGACCCAAGCACAGCAAGTAATTCTAATTTAGTCCCAGAAATTGCTCAAACAGTTGATATTGGCTGGATTTACACATCAAATAAATTTAGAATAGAAGTCAATTATTTCAACCGTTCAACAACTAATCTAATCGATTACACACGTGATACGAGTAGTATTGTTCCTAATCCAAACAAATGGACGCCAAAAAACATCGGACACGTCACATTTAATGGTGCTGAATTTGCTGCTTTGTGGAAAGTAGGAGCAAAGCTTGGTTTTATTCGATTGGACAATGTTTCCTTGTCGTACAATTATATCGATGCAACTGTTTATTCACGTAATGCTGAAGAATCAAAATATGCATTGAGTGCCTTAAAACAACAATTAATCGGAGGTGTGCAATTAACAATAGCGGAGAAATTTATAGTTACTTCAAAAATCAGGTACATCGAACGTATGAATTTAAACGCGTATTCTTTGTTAGATTTGAAACTTACCTACCAACCGGATAATGTGTTGCAATTTTTTACAGAATTAAGTAATGCAACTAACACATCTTATATTGAAGCAGGATATGCTCAAATGCCAGGACGTTGGTTAAAAGTAGGATGTACGATTCGATTACATTAAACGGCCATCAGCCATGCGAATAGTTCGGTCAGCCATTGCGGCTAATTCATTATTATGAGTTACAATAACAAAGGTTTGACCGAACTCATTTCTTAAATCGAAAAAAAGTTGGTGCAATTCGCTTGCGTTTTTTGAGTCCAAGTTTCCTGTTGGTTCATCAGCAAATATAACTTTCGGTTCATTCATCAACGCTCGAGCAACGGCAACACGTTGTTGTTCTCCACCAGACAACGCATTCGGTAGGTGAGTTGCGCGATCGGATAAACCTAATTTATTCAATAATTCCAACGCTCTTATTTTTGCCGATTTATCTGATTTACCGCCAATTAATGCAGGCATTATTACATTTTCTAATGCAGTGAACTCGGGTAATAATTGGTGAGATTGAAAAACAAAACTAATGGATTCGTTACGAAAGCGTGCCAATTCTTTTTGAGAAAATGAAAAAGGATTCAGTCCGTTAATGATTACTTCACCAGAATCTGGCGCATCAAGAGTGCTAAGTAATTGGAGTAGCGTTGTTTTACCAGCTCCAGAAGAACCAACAATCGATACAATTTCACCTGCTGCTATTTCAAGGTCAATTCCTTTTAAAACAGCTAATTCACCATATTTCTTAAACAATCCTTTCGCCTTCAGCATCTTATTTGTCCATTTTCAATGAATGTCCCATTTTATCGACCTTCGTCTGCAAGTATTTTTCGTTGTGTTTGTTTCTCCCAGCTTCAATCGGAACATTTTCGATGATTTCTAAACCATATCCAAACAAACCAGATCGTTTTTTTGGATTATTCGACATCAAACGGATTTTCTTAATACCTAAATCGTATAATATTTGCGCACCAATTCCATATTCACGTTGATCTCCTTCAAAACCAAGTTTGATATTTGCTTCAACAGTATCGTAACCTTCTTCTTGTAGTTTGTATGCTTTCAACTTGTTCAACAAACCAATACCACGACCTTCTTGGTTCAAATACAAAATAACGCCTTTGCCTTCTTCTTCAATTTTGCGCATGGCAAATTCCAATTGTGGACCACAATCACAACGGCATGAACCAAAAATATCTCCTGTCATGCACGAAGAGTGAACACGCACTAAAACAGGTTCGTCTGGTTCCCAAGTTCCTTTTACAAGTACTAAATGCTCTTGTTTTGTGGAATTAACCGTGTAAGCTACTAAATTAAAATCACCAATTTTTGTAGGCATATCAACTGTTACTTCACGAGTTATGAGTGATTCGTGTTTTAAACGATAAGCGATTAAATCTGCAATCGAAATAATTTTCAAATCAAACTTATCTGCAATCACAAACAATTCAGGTAAACGCGCCATTGTTCCATCTTCGTTCAAGATTTCAACGATTACACCTGCTGGTTCAAATCCAGCTAAACGCGATAAATCAGTTGCAGCTTCCGTATGACCTGCTCTGCGTAAAACACCTTCTTTTCTTGCTCTTAATGGAAAAATATGTCCAGGCTTGCCTAATTCTTCTGGTTTCGTCTCAGGATTAATTAATGCTAAAACCGTTTTTGAACGGTCACTTGCTGAGATTCCAGTTGTACAACCATGTCCATTTAAATCGATTGAAACAGTAAACGGCGTTTCATAAGTCGCTGAATTTTGACTTACCATTAATTCAAGTCCCAATTCATTACAACGATCTTCTTCCAAAGGCGCACAGATCAATCCGCGACCATGAGTTGCCATAAAATTAATGACTTCAGGAGTAGCATTGCGGGCAGCGGTTAAAAAATCACCTTCGTTTTCTCTATCTTCATCATCTACTACAATGATTACTTTTCCTTGTTGTATTGCTTCGATTGCTTCTTCAATCGTATTTAATTTTCTTGACATCTTAATTTTTCTCTGTTACAAATTTAAACCATTCAAAAGGATTAATGTTCAGAATGGACAATTCTTTTGTGTGAAAAGGTGATTTTGTTTGGGTCATTGGGGTGATTTTCTATCCAAGCGATTAGTTTGTTTTTACTTCTTAAGGTGTAACAGATGCGTTTTGGAAAGTCGTTTGAATTATTTTTAAATACCAATGTGTCAGCATTGCTTGAATTTGCTCGGAATACAACGTCACGCTTTCCAAGTACAATTCGTAATTTCAATGCGTTGTCAACAACTGATATCGTACTTTTTTCTTCAAATTGCGTTTGTTTGTTTTTCCAAACGGTATTACCTACTAATTTTCCATTCGTCAATTGCCAATTTTCTGTCACATGATAATCGCCAACTTGTGTTTGCCAATTTCCAATCATCCAAAGTGGGAGCGTTCCTTCTCTTGAACAAGAAAACAAACTAACTATGATAATTAAGACTGCAACAATGCGCTTAATAATTCGTTTTGAGTTGTCCATGAATAATTTGATTGAATGTATGCTTTTCCATTTTCACCAATTTTCGCAGCTAATTCAGGATGCGCAAGTACCCATTCAATTTGTGTAACAATAGCTTCTGGTGAATCAGCTAATAAGATTGACTCATTATTTTTGGCTGAAAGTGCTTGATTGACCAATGGCGTTGTGATGCATGGTAAACCTGATGCCATTGCTTCGAGTAATTTATTTTGCAATCCCGTACCAATAAACAAAGGCGCAACAAATAATTTGGAACGTTGATAACTGTGACGAATGTCATCAACCCAACCGCCAACAATAACTGATTTAGTAGCGAGTCCCAATACTTTATTAGTCGGGTTTGCTCCAGAAAGTAATAAGTTGATTTTATGTCCTTTTTGATGCAAGGCAGGAAGAATCTTCGTTGCTAAAATAACAGCAGCATCAATATTTGGAGCATATGAAAAATTTCCTGTAAAAACGATATCGATATCTTTTGTACACGAAAGTGTTTCAAAAAAAGCAGTGTCAATTCCATTTGGCACAACAACGACTTCTTGTTTATTTGGATGAACTAACAACGAACGATCTTGATCTGAAATGATCGTATGGTGTTCAAAATAATCAAAAACACTACGTTCATATAGCGCCAATCTCTTTGATTCTAAGCGGTAAAACCAACGAGTGAGTAGCGATTCAGTTTGAATGCGCCGTTCCATTCCCTTCGAAAAAGTATCCATGTAATCGATCGTTTTGTTACAATAATGATAATCCTTCACGTATTCAGAAACACGAATCAATTGACAATAAATGTGATCAGGTTTTATGGATTGAATCAAGCGCGTAATTTTCAATTGATGTTTGATGCGGTAAAAATAAATTGCTTGGAATGGTTTGTTTGAAAAACAAGATAAAAGCAATTGAAAAGCAAGCCCTATTTTCGTTAAACGAAACAACTGGATTGATTCACAAAATTGATTTACTTGCTGAAAATCAGTTGGTTTTATATCACTTTCAACTGTGCAAAACAAATGGATCTTATGTGTTTTTGACAAACCTTTTAATTGATGATACGCACGCAATTTATCACCTTTTTCCAAAGGATATGGAAAACGTGAGAGCATAATTATCAATGTTGGTTTATTTTCCAAGTGCTTTGCTAATTTTTAAGGTTATTGCTTCAAATTGAAGCTGTGAGTTGATGTATGCTTTTCCTTTCGCACCAATTGCTCTTTTTCGTTGTTCATCGTTCGCGATTCCAATAATTGCTTGCGTAAATTCTTCAGCCGTTTCTGCAATGATAATTCCAGCAGTTGCAACATCAATTCCACTTGCTCCAATAGCAGTGGTGATAATTGGAACTCCCAATGAAAGCGCCTCCAAAAGTTTTACCCGAATACCACTTCCGCTTTGAATTGGGGAAACCAAAATACCGTTTTTCGCCATGAATGCTAAAGCATCGTCAACCGAACCAATAACCGAACAATTGGATGGTAAATTAGTGAATGAAATAGTTGAAATAAATGAACCTCCAATAACCAAAGGAGGTAGGTCGTTATTTTTGTTCCAAACTGCTTGAATTAAAAAATCAACAGCATCTTTGTTTGGCTTCCAATTCATTGAACCCAAGTGAAAGCATTGATTCACAGCATAATCAACATCGTAACTTGGTGCATTTATTGAAACAGGAATAGTTGTTATTGGTGTTTTTATTTGATTTGCTAAAATAGCTTCGTCAGCTTCCGATATTGTCCAAACAGCGGCTGCTTTATTTAAAAGAGCTAATTCCTCATTGCGTAACGTTCGAGCTAAACGTTTCAAATAAAAACGCTTCAACAACGATTTTTCAAAACGAGCTTGTTGTTCCCAAATTTGATGTTCTACGTTATGTGTACGGATAATCAATTTGGAGTTTCCGTTATCAATCGAAGAATATTGAGCTGCAGCATACAATCCATCACAAATAACCGCATCGTATTTTGCCTGATTTTGTTCTAGAAATGACTTTAATTCAGTTGAACAAAAACGAGAAAGGTTATAACTTTTGTTACGAAGCAGAGCTATAATCGCTGTAATCGGTTTGATTTCTGTCGCGACTTTTAGCGGATGAATTACCGTGCAATAATTCGAAAGTTCAGCTTTTGTCGCTGCAGTAAATGGGTGTTTGTGTGTATCAAAAATCAAAGCATCAACTGTAACTTCGTGATGCAGTGACTTGACTAATTGCATCATTGCAAAACAACCACCATCAGCAATGGGGAAAGGAGTTTTATGAGCAATGTATAAAATCCTCATTTTCTACTTCCAAGTGTGAAAATTAAACGCCATAACTTCTTGTCAGATATGGTTAAATCATTTGCAGCGGCAATCATTAAAACTATTGCCATTGGCATTAAAGCAACAGTAGGCATCCACATTCCCCAAAATGGAGAAATGGAATTAGTTATTGCCAAGTTTTCACCAATACTAAACAAAACAAAATAAATCATGAACAACAAAGCTGCTATGACAACGGGCGCTCCAAAACCTCCTTTTTTGACAATTGCACCAAGGGGAGCACCGACAAAGAATAAAACAATAATAGCAGCAGACAACGCGAATTTTCGGTGAAATTCGACGGCAAAACGAGCATTGTTATGTTTGATTGAATCGTAAAAAGCTTTTTGACCTTCCAAATTTTGATTCTGAAGGCGCAATGAAACAACAGCCGCTTCCGTTGCAGAGAAACGTTCCGAATCCGAAAGCTTTCTCATGTCAATCTTCCCAGCTGGAACAAATTGAAGTTGCTGAATCATTTTATTTTCTTTGGAAGAAGTATCGTTTTGATAAGCTAAACTCATGAAGAACGGTCGTTCTGACTTACGAGCAACAACAAATTGCTTCATGTTTAAGTCAACCTGACGTTGCATGGAATCGTGAGCGTCACTTATTTGAAATACATTCAACATTTCGAATTCATCTTTGAACAGTTCTTGTTTGGAACGATTCAAACTAAAACCCGTTAAATCCATTTTATAGGTTGCGTCACTGAAGCTCGTTGTTCGTGCTGGACGGTAATCGCTACCAACACGTAATAACTTGTTTGTTCCAGTAAAAACAGGAGGTTGTGCATTTAGCTCTTCAATTATTTTCCCGCCTTTCAATTGAAATAACAAGTAGTCACCATGCTCACTTTTGAAGATAGTACCCGAATCAGCCTTGATGGTTTTTACGATACTTGGATCGGTGTAATCGTGAATTGTAATTCCTTGAAAAGAATTTTCGTTACCCGATTTTACCTTGATTGCATATCCATCTATGCCTTTGGAATAGGAGCCAGGTGTGATTAAAACAGAGACTTTTGTTTCTTGGATATCGTAAATCAACGAGTGCCATTTCAAATTCGCAACAGGAATGACGTAATTTGAAAAATAAAAGGTTCCTAATGCAATGAAAACAACCACTGTAACAAGAGGACGGATGATTTTAAACAGCGATAAACCAGAGGATTTTAATGCGGTTAATTCATTATTTTCAGCGAGATTACCCAATGTCATGATTGAACTAAGTAAAATCGCTAGGGGCAAAGCGAGTGGGATTAAACTCGCAGAAACGTAAAACAACAATTCTACTATTACAGAAACCTCCAAACCTTTCCCAATAAGGTCGTCGATGTATTTCCATGTAAATTGCATGATTAACATGAACATGGAAATAAAGAACGTTACAATAAACGGTCCCGTAAACGATCGTATGCTAAAAAGAGTGAGTTTCTTCACGTATTAATTCTGTACTACAAAGGTAACAAACGAAAACGAATAAGATATATGCGAAAAGAGCTAAACTTTGTTTAAATAAAAATGTAAGCCAAATTGGTTTAATGGCAATTTTAAAACAAACTGTAAGATTTATTGTTTACAAAACAGAACTGTTTGATTATTGATATTAATTGTCAAGAAAATGAATATTAAAAAAATAAAAAACAAAAAAACACTAATTGACACTGTCTATCTTGATGGTATGAAAAAACAAGATAGGGTACATTTAATAAATAGTATTGGTGGTTTTAAAAGTGTTGTTTTAGTTGGAACAACAGATTCAACTGGTTTAGAAAATTTAGCAATTTTTAGTTCATTGGTTCACATAGGCGCCAATCCACCATTAATTGCATTGATTTTTCGTCCAAGTCCGCCTGAAAGAGATACGCTAGGTAATATTCTATCAACTGGATTCTATACAATAAACCACATCAACGAATCAATATTCAAGCAAGCACATCAAACATCTGCGCGTTATGATCAAGATATTTCTGAATTTAACGCTGTTGGTTTGACACCCGAATACAAAAATGATTTTCTCGCACCTTTTGTAGCTGAAAGTAATGTGCAATTGGGTATAACATTTAAAGATAAAGTTGATATTCAAATCAACAACACAACTATGATTATTGGAGAAATCACGCAGCTGTACATACCTGAAAACGCACTAAACACAGATGGTTTTGTAAATATCGAAGCGCTAAACACCATAACTTGTTCTGGTTTGGATAGCTATCACAAAACAATTCAATTGGACCGCTTGAGTTATGCAAAACCTAAACTACCTGTCACATCGATATTAAACAATGATTAAAACAACTATTAATATTGTTTGGTTTAAAAGGGACTTACGCTTGCAAGACAACGAAGCATTGAGAGTTGCGCAAGATGAAAATTTACCGATACTTTTGCTGTATTGTTTTGAACCGAGTATCTTGGAATACGATGATTCAGACGTGCGGCATTGGCGCTTTGTGTTTGAATCAATTCAAGACATACAAAAGCAATTGCACCATCTTGGAATTGATGCAACAATACACGTTTTTCACCAAGAAGCATTGATTATATTCGAACATTTGGCGCAACTTTTCACAATTAAGTCAGTTTTTTCTCACCAAGAAACAGGTAATCAATTGACGTTTCAACGTGATATATCTGTTGGGATTTTTTTTCGAAAGGAACAGATTATTTGGCACGAAAGTCAAACAAACGGTGTTATTCGTAAATTAAAATCACGCGAAAATTGGGATGCGCTTTGGAAACAAAAAATGAGCTCAAATCCAGTTAGTTTTGAACCCAGCAAACTTCAATTTATCACCTTAGATCGTGAACTATATAAAAAATTAAAAGGACCCGATTTACCCGATGAAATCACAACAAGCAACCCCAATTTCCAGCAAGGTGGCGAAACCTTTGCTTGGCGTTATTTGAACAGCTTCCTAAAAGATCGGTATGCAAATTACAGCAAACACATATCAAAACCTGCTTTGAGTCGTAAAAGTTGCAGTCGTTTGTCGCCTTATCTTGCATATGGAAACATCAGCATGCGCATGGTTTTTCAACAAACGGTTATGCGCTATGAAACAACGACTAACAAAAGTGCGTTGGCGAATTTCATTTCTCGTTTGCATTGGCATTGCCACTTTATCCAAAAGTTTGAAAGCGAATGCCGCATGGAGTTTGAAAATGTCAATCGTGCATACGATCAATTACCAAAAAGCAAAAACGAAGCATACATAAAAGCTTGGCAAACAGGTCAAACTGGCGTGCCTATTGTAGATGCGTGTATGCGCTGTTTGGTTGAAACAGGATATATCAATTTTCGCATGCGTGCAATGGTTGTTTCTTTCTTCGTTTTCAACCTGTGGCAAGATTGGCGCGATTTACATTTTTTAGCCCGTCAATTTTTAGATTACGAACCGGGAATTCACTACCCGCAATTGCAAATGCAAGCAGGTGTTACAGGAATTAACACCATTCGTATTTACAATCCGATCAAAAATTCTGAAGACCACGATTCAGATGCGGTTTTCATCAAAAAATGGATTCCTGAGCTTGCTGAAATTCCACCGCATTTGATTCACGAACCATGGAAATTAACATGGATGGATCAGCAACTCTATGGTTGTGAAATTGGGAAAGATTATCCTTTTCCAATAGTTGACCTTGAAGAAACACGAAAATATGCAAGCGATATCGTTTGGAAGTACCGAAAGCAAACTGCAGTTAAAGTAGAAGGCGCTCGTATTCTCAAAACACATATTAGACCAGCAAAAGTAAAAAAGAAATGAAAGGTGTAAAAAAACAACATTTACCAAGTAAAATATGTGTCGTTTGTCAACGGCCATTTAGTTGGCGCAAAAAGTGGGAACTTGTTTGGGAAGAAGTGAAATATTGCAGTGATCGTTGTCGAACTAAAAAAACAACAGCATGAATCATCCTATGACCTTGCGTCTTATTCTTGGCGACCAGTTAAACGAACAACATACTTGGTTTAACGATGTTTCTTCATCCGTTACTTACGTGATGATGGAAGTGCGAACAGAAACAGACTATGCCCAACACCACATTCAAAAAGTACTTGGCTTTTTTAGTGCAATGCGTCATTTCGCAAGTTGGCTTCGTAGTAAAAATCATCAAGTTATCTACCTTAAATTAACTGACGATAAAAACCTTCAGTCTTTCAGTGCGAATATTCAAGCAATTATTTCATCAAATAAGTTCGAGAAATTTGAATACCAATTGCCCGATGAATACCGATTGGATCAAGAATTAGCTCAATTATGTGCAACGTTAACAATTCCTTTTTCTGCTGTTGATTCAGAACACTTTTACACCAGTAGAAACGAACTAGGCGACTTTTTTCAAGGTAAAAAAACCTTCATAATGGAAAGTTTCTACCGGAACATGCGAACAAAACACAATGTGTTAATGAATGGAAGTCAACCCGTCACTGGAAAGTGGAATTACGACGATGATAACCGGAAGAAAATCCCAAAAAACCATATCCCGACAGCACCACTTGTTTTTAAGAATGATGTTTCAGATATTCATGATGAACTTATCTTATCTGGAATAAAAACCAATGGTAATTGTCAACCAAAAGCGTTTATTTGGCCTATCAATAGGAAGCAATCATTAGCATTATTAGCTTATTTTATCGATGAATGTCTGCCGCTTTTCGGAACGTTTCAAGATGCGATGGCTCCAAATCAATGGTCGCTTTACCACGCACGGATTTCTTTTTCAATGAACACAAAAATGCTTTCGCCTAAAGAAGTAATCAATGCCGCTATTGCTTCTTGGGAAGAGAATCCAGAGCGAATTTCGTACAATCAACTAGAGGGTTTTGTGCGTCAAATCATTGGCTGGCGCGAATACATGCGGGGAATTTATTGGAACCAAATGCCCGCTTACCAATCGAAAAACTTTTTTAATCACCAGAACAAACTTCCAGAATGGTTTTGGACAGGTCAAACAAAAATGAATTGTTTGAAAGACGCCATCAACCAATCATTGGATTTTGGTTATGCGCATCACATACAACGCTTGATGATCACTGGGAATTTCGCGCTTTTAGCAGGCGTTCATCCAGATGCAGTAGATGCTTGGTATTTAGGGATTTATATCGATGCAATTGAATGGGTAGAAATTACGAATACCCGAGGAATGAGTCAATTTGCAGACGGAGGAATAGTTGCAACGAAACCGTATGTCAGTTCAGCAGCATACATTGATAAAATGAGTCATTACTGCGGAACATGTTATTACTCAAAAGCAATGAAAACGGGGGATAAAGCGTGTCCTTTCAATAGTTTGTATTGGAACTTTTACGATCAACACGAAGCGTTATTATCGAAAAATCCGCGAATAGGAATGATGTATGCTGTTTGGCGAAAAATGGCACCTGCGGATAAAACAGCATTATTGGAACAAGCGCAGTATTATTTAAATCACATCAACGAGTTATGAAAACAGCAATCATTTGGTTTAAAACAGATTTACGACTTCACGACAATGAAACGCTTGTCAAGGCCATTGCACAGAATGACCAAGTTATTCCTGTTTATTGCTTCGATGAGCAACATTTTCAGCACACAACCGGTGGATTCAGAAAAACAGGTAATTTTAGAACACAATTCTTACGTGAAGCTGTAAAAGATTTACAAGAAAACTTGAAAAAGAAAGGTTCAAATTTATTGATAGTAGTTGGGAAACCAGAAATTGAACTACCAAAATTGGCTCAAGCGTACAATGTTCATCAGGTTTATGCTAAAAAAGAAGTCGCTTATGAAGAAAAAGCAACGGCTTCTTTGGTTGAAAACGCGCTCTGGAAAATCAAATGCGAATTAAAAACATACAGTACAAGCACGCTTTACAACGCTTCCGATTTACCATTTTCCATTCGTGATATTCCAGATATGTTTACTTCTTTTCGAAAGAAAGTTGAAAAAGAATCACAAATTCGAGGAGTGTTTGAAACACCTGAAACGATAAAATCACCGACTTTACCAACTACGGAATTGCCCTCATTGCACCAATTGAATGCGCAAGAAGTAATACAAGATGAACGAGCTGCTCTTGTTTTCAAAGGAGGAGAAACAGTTGCACTTCAACGCTTGAAATATTATTTGGAAGAAAGTCATGCGATTGCCAGCTACAAAACCACAAGAAACGGATTAATTGGACCGGATTATTCCTCAAAATTCTCCGCATGGCTAGCTTTAGGATGTATTTCACCGCGTTTTATTTACGACCAGTTAAAACACTACGAAAAAGCGTTTACAGCTAATGAATCGACTTACTGGTTGTATTTTGAATTGTTGTGGCGCGATTATTTTCGGTTCATGTTTAAAAAATACCAAACTTCTTTTTTCTTAAAAAATGGTTTTCAAGACAAACCAATCACAACAAGTTCAAATTTGGATTTAGTTGATAAATGGATCAATGGTACAACAGGTCAAGATTTTGTTGATGCTAATATGAAGGAATTGAAATTGACTGGATTCATGAGTAATCGCGGTCGTCAAAATGTTGCTAGTTATTTTTGTCACGATTTAAAGTTGGATTGGCGCATTGGCGCTCGTTACTTCGAAGAACAACTAATTGATTACGATGTATGCAGCAATTGGGGAAATTGGGCATATTTAGCAGGAGTAGGGAATGACCCGCGAGGAAGTCGCGCTTTTAATTGTGAAAAGCAAGCCAATGATTACGATAAAAACGGTACTTATCGGGAATTGTGGTTAACAAAATCATCTATCAATCAATAAATAAATGAAATTGTAATTAATTATAAAACCAAATCGAAAACAAACAGCTTTAAAGCCGTTTTTTTCCTCCAAAACGATAGACTAAATTGACAGCTGCTTGAAAACCAATTTGTGTTACATCGTAAGAATTTAATCCACCGTTAGAATTTACATAATTAAAAGACGTGGAATTGTTTAGATTGAGTCCTAATTCCGTGTTTATTTGAAAATACTTGGAAATATTGAACTGGTAACCACCGTTCAAAGCAATTCTATAATATGTTCTTGTTGGAGCAGGGTAGAATACTGTGTTTGATGTTGTATTATCATAAAAATCTATTACACCATTCATTCTACCAAGATAAACCCCAAATAAAATATATGGAGTTATTTTTTGATTATCAGCTTGCATTATTGTAAATTCTAATCCCGATTCAATAATCAGTTCTCTTTTATAATTCCAATAATAGCTATAATTCTCACTGTAGTTAGTATCTTTCAATTGCCCAAACCCTATCCTTAAAGGTAAACGAATACCAAAATTATCAGATAAATTATACTGAAGATATAAGCTTTGATGATAGTTTGTTGAAATAGTTCTATCAAATTCACTTCCGATTTGAGATAAAGGTGAAAGCAAATTAAATCCAATAGAAAATTTATTATAAACATATTTACTTGGGTCTTGAGAAGTGCCGGAAGACTCTTTAGGAGAAGAATTCACAGGTTCAAAACCACCAATAATATCAAATAATCGAACATTTTCAACATTAGTATGATTTGAGAATGATTTTAAAGAATTAATTGATCTGACTTCTTTTTTATCATTTAGTTGATAATAAATAAGTCCAGCTTGTTTATCGATAGCTATTAATTCAACCACTTGTTTTTCACCAGTATGAAAATAGAGTGTATCTTGAGCGGAAACACTAAACGAGCTCAAGAATAAAATAATACAAAGACCTGATTTCATAAATTCACTTTTATTATTGAATTATTCGTAATCTTTTTTATTGAAGTAATGATATGTTTTTATAAACTTCAAATAACTCTTTAGAGAACAATGAAAATCCTCCTTTTTGTTTCATTGCAACAATTGCTTGCCAATTGGTTGGACCAAAATATTGGTTTTTAGACTGATAATATCCTTTACTGTGAAGAAACAAACTACGTGACTCTTCAGATTTTGGTAAATTTTCAAAAATGATTAACGTTGTATCACCAGTGTTCAAATGCTTCATGTAGTCTACATCATCAAAAGAAATAGCATTTGTAAAATCTTGATTTCCAAATGCACTTTTAGGTTTCAAATTTTGAACATGTATTTTTTGCGGTTCCGAAAAATCCATCTGGACAGCATCCAATTCCCAAAATTTATAGCCAGAAGTAATCCGGAATGTTACTGTTGTATCAGATAAAAAGTGACTTGGTACAGAAATTGCAACTTCATTATAATTGACTTCACCAATTAAATCTATTGTTTCAAGATATACCCACTCCCCACTTTTCTTAACTTCTACCATTAATGGTATTCCAGCTTCAGCCAAATCTTCTTGAACTTCCTTTTGTGTTCTTTTTAAATTGTGTTTCACCCATTTTTTATAGTTTTTACCCATTAATTCTGCAAATGAATGATAAACCAACCCTCCCCATGAACTGTTTTTTGAACGGATAATTATTTTAGCGTTTTTAGTGTTATTAACCTTAAATGTTGAATAAATATGACTGAAATAATCTTCACTTAATTGATCAAAAGTATAGGGATTATCGTCAACATAATTCGTAAAACTTGATAAATCATTTCCTAAATCATCGATGATATTGAGTGGACTTTCACGTTTTAATAGTGTATATATATTTCCTTGCTTATCTAATACTATCGACACATTCTCAGGGTGATTTACGACAATTAATTCCATTAAATTAGTAAATTGAGATTCGTTTTCTTCATTCTTTACTAACATAGAATAGTTTGTTTTTTCAGGGCGATAATCGGGAAGAGTTTTATAATCATGTCGTTCTAAATTTGGTGCTGTTGCACCAGTAAAAAGCGAATTATTATATTGGTATTTATCTCCATCAAAAGTGTAATTATGAGGACATCCACATGCAATAATTAAAAAAACAGTAAGACTTCCTATTGCCGATGCACTAGCAATTCCAACATTGATTAATGTAGATAATCCTTTATTTTTATCTAAAATTTTCAATTCCTTGATTTCATTCATATTTACTTTTGCAAATTTGCCATCAAACTCAAAAGCTTCTACATATATATGTAGCTGATTCGCTTGGTATTCATCAATACTTGACACACGAAAATTTCTTTTAGTCAAAGCTTTACGATATATGTAGTCAACTTTTTCATCAACAGATACAAGCACACCTGAAACCATTGAATCTTTTATCACTGGATTTTTAATTTGCCAATAATTATTCCCACAATGCAGGATAAATTGAGGGTAAACTTTTTTAGATAATAATCTCTCAGCATTATTATGAAGAATACTTCGTGATTTAATATGATACAATCTACAACTAGAGAAAAGCATAACAATACTCAAGAATGTAGCGATTATTCGAATTGAAGTTGAATTAAACATTTTCATAATTTTTAGTTTCTGGTAATGAACATCCTTCTGATTTCAATTCTTTAATGGATACTTCATGGGAATTGTCTAATATATGTGTTTTTACATTTCTGCAAAATGGACATGAACTCATATATCCATCAGTGTCAATATAAAGATAATTTTCACCTGCTCCCAAGCAACCTTTTTTACGTTGATGATACCCTGTATACAAAACAATTGGATGCATGTTATAGGTAGATTTGGAATTCGCAACTATGAAAAAATTCTCTAATACTTTTAATTGTTCTTTGGAAAGATGAACAACTTGATTTTCATAATTCCCAACTGCACGTGGTTCTAATACCTGAACGAAATCGGCTTTGTTTTGTTTTGCAAAATCAAGGTACTTCCATAAATTTTCTTCAGTACAAAAATCTTTGGTAGCACAAATAGTAAATGTAACAACTAAATTAAGTTCTGAGGCATTTTTTGCGGCTTCTAATGCCCAATAAAACGCTTTATTATTTCTTCGGAAAGCATTGTGTTTATCAGCTATAAAATGATCAAAACTAATAGAAATGCCTTTCAATCCAGCAGTCTTTAACTTTTGAAGATTTTCTTTACTACAATTAAATCCTGATGTATAGACGTAAAAATCACTTTTATCAGTAGCCGATTTTAAAATTTCTACTAAATCAGCTATTTGTGTCATTGGTTCACCACCACCATATTGAATAACAGAAATACCAGCATTTTGAAGTTTCTCGACTATTTTTTTGTGATCATTCAACGTAAGGGTATCTTTTTTATTCAATTCGTGTCCTTCGAAGCAATGTTCGCAATTCAATGGACATTTTTTAGTCATTGCGATTTGAACCATTTTTAAATTTTCAAGTTGATATACATTTTCTTTTAATCCTTTTTTTACTTCTACTTCCAATGGTCGATAAAAAAGTGGAGAAGGCCATCCATTCATATTTGAATTGAAATAATATTTTCCATCGACACGAGCCAATTTTGTAATACCAAACTCAGCAGTGTACATATTCTTTAGCGATAATATCTCTTTTCGAATACGATTTATCAAAAAAGGATTCTTATATTTTTTTAGAAAATGAATGCATACGCCCAACCAGATGCGCATTAAAACAATCTTTTTTTTATATCCAAAAATAAGGTTGTTTGAGTATGTGGTATTTTGCATCAACTAATCCTTATGTAGTTGTTTGTATTTGACTAATTTATGAAAAAGGATTAAAAAACCAAAAAAAAATGAAAGAATAATTGGAATAAAACAAAAAAGCCCAGTCCTTAAACTGAGCTTTTTGAAGTAGCGAGTCCGTCAACTGACGGATGAACTCGGGACGTATAAAATGAAATGATGATTAACAAAAAAGCCCAGTCCTTAAACTGAGCTTTTAAAAGTAGCGAGACCGAGAGTTGAACTCGGGACCTCAGGGTTATGAATC